>CABFVJ010000003.1_pt1 | contig 657958 bp, 612 predicted proteins | sample 7065501 | NCBI WGS metagenome assembly CABFVJ01 (sample SAMEA5704812, study PRJEB33009) | decomposition metagenome | isolation source: culture collections or soil | reverse complement strand
GCGGCGTACACGCCCGAGAACAGAGTCGCGGTCGTGACGTCACTGGCCGCGAAGGCCAGAACCGCGGTCGAGACCACGGCCAGCAACGCCAGGGCGGCCGCCTTTTCCGACAAGCCGAGCCGCCGCGTCAGTCGGCATAGTACTTGCGGTAACTCTTGTAATAGTAGTTGGCGTCGCCGTAGCCGTAACGTCCCTGGGCCTTCAGATCGACCTGAGTCAGGGCCACGCCGGCCACGAAGATGCCCTTGCCGTGCAGAAGGGACAGGGCCGAGGTGATGGCCTTGACGGGAGTCTTCTTCCAACGGGCCAACATGACCACCGCGTCGGTGGACGGCGCCAGAATGCGGGTGTCGGCAATGGCCAGCAGGGGCGCGGTGTCGAGCAACACCACGTCGAAACGCTGACGCAGCTCGACGAGCAGGCGGGCCATCGCGGCCGATCCCAACACGTCGCGCGGGGTGTTGGCGGTCTTGGCCAAAGGCAGGACCTTCGCGCCGCTCGCGTCGGTATAGAGAGCCTGGTCGAGCGTCGCCACGCCGTTCAGGACCTCGATCAGACCGATCGACGGGGTTTCGGGCAGGAAGCGGTTGATCGCGCTTTGCCGCAGGTCGCAATCGACGACCACGACATTCGCTCCGGACGTCGCCAAGGTGCGGGCCAGGGAGAAGGTGGTGGTGGTCTTGCCTTCGCCCGGCAGAGACGAGGTGATCGCGATGACCTTGACCGGTTCGCCGACCTTGGAGAACAGGATGGCGGCCCGGAGCTTGCGGAAGCTTTCCGCGAAGCCGGAAAGCGGCTTGGTCAGCAGGTAATCGGCCGGGCTGGTCGTCCGCGCCAGCTTGTCGTCGACCGCCGAGCTGAGCAGCGGCACGGAACCCAGATAGGGCAGACCCAGCCGGTGTTCGACCTCATCCTCGGTGAACAGGCCGGCCATCAGGATCTCGGCGAGCACGACGGCGCCAAGACCGGCCATCAGCGCGGCGCCAAGGCCCAGCGCCAGGTTCAGAGACGGCTTGGGATAGCTCGGCGACGTCGGGATCTTGGCCTGCGACACCACACGCGCGTCGGGCTGTTCGATTCCCTGGCTCGCCGTCGTCTGCTTGAAGCGCGACAGCAGTGATTCATAGAGGGTCCGGACGGCGTCGGCCTTGCGTTCCAGTTCGCCCAGTCGAACGCCGGCGCGGTTGTTGCCGGCCAGGGCGCCCCGCGAGGCCGAGACGCTGCCCGCCATGGATCCCGTGCGCTGACGCGCCACCTGGGCCTGAGCCTCCAGGTTCGAGATGATGCGGCGGATTTCGTCCTGGATCTGGGAGTCGATGTCCGCCAGTTCGCGCTTGGCCTTCAGCAGGTCCGGGTGGCGCTCACCGTAACGACCGCCGAGGTCGGCGACCTTTGCGCTCTGCTCGGCGCGTTGTTTGCGCAGTTGCTGCACCACGGGCGAGTTGAGGGATTCGCCGACGTCTTCGCCGTTGCTGCCGCGCGCCAGTTGATTGCGCGCAATGGAGAGACGAGCGTCGGTTTCGGCTTGAGACGCGCGGGCGCTGGCCAGTTGCTGGTTCAGACCGGAAATTTCCTGCTCGGTCAGCGTGGCGCCTTCGGCGCTGAGCAGGTTGTTGGCGATCTTGTATTGCTGGACGGCCGCCTCGGCCGCCTGCAGTTGATCGCGCAGTTCGGCGACGCGGGTGTCCAGCCACTCGTTGGCCTTTGTCGTCGCGTCGAACTTGGCTTCCAGCTGCTCGGTCAGATAGAGGTCGGCGAACGCGTTGGCCAGCTTCGCGGCCTGTTCGGGCTGGGGATGGGTGTAGTCGATGGCGATCAGATAGGTCATGCCCGCGCGGCGGACGCTGAGTCCGGCGAGCACCCGATCGACGATCTTTTCCCGACGACGCTGAAGCTCAACGGGATCCACCACCGCCCCGGGAGCGGCGGCTTTCTTGGCCCAGGGCAACCAGGAGGCAGGCCCCTTGGCGGTCTCGAGATAGGGATTGAAATACGGGTCGCGATCCAGCTTCAGCTGATTGACAACGCGGCTGGCGAGCGAGCGAGAGCGCAGGACCTCTACCTCGGTGTCCACGACCGAGGAGTCCGCCGGCAGCCCGGAAAGCACCGCGCTGACATCGGAGATCTGTTCCTTGCGGACGTCGAGCATCACCTCGGCGGTCGCCGTGTAGCGGGGCGTCGCCTGCAGGGTGAACAGGAGCACCGCCACGAACACCGCCAGGGCCACCGCCGCGAACAGGCGAAGGCGGCGGCGGAACGTGGCGATCACCACATTGAGGTCAAGCATCATCGCTCCGGCGTTAGACGCCGGAGCGATCGAGGTCTCGTAAGATGAGCCGTCCATGAAAACTCTCGCTGGCGTCCGGAGTTGAACCCGAGCGCATTCCTAGAACTGTAGCGCCACCGAAGCCGCGAGCTTGTTGTCCGTGAACGAGGTACCACGGGTGACGCCGGACGAGTCTTGCTTGAGATAGGTGTACGTGAAGAAAACGCCGACGCGACGATTCAGCAGATAGGCGACCGAGGCGCCAGCCCCCGTGCGCTTGTCGTTACGATCGATCGACTCGTAGTCGTCTTTTCCGTAGCTGGCCTGAGCCGACAGCAGGACGTTGCGCATCAGTTCGTGGTCGACGCTGACGCCGATGTTGTTAGAGACGTAGCCTTGCGAGCCCGCCGTGACCGCTTCCTCGATGGTCCGCGACGCCGTCGCCGTCACCGTCGACAGGGTGGTCGGGAACCATTCGACGTGAGCCTGGCCGGTAAAGCCGTCGATGTCGGAGAAGTTGTCGTACGACTGATCCATGTAGCCGACTTCGATCTCCCCACGGACGACTTCCGAGATTTCGAAGTTGGCGCCCAGGGTGGCCGCGTAGCCGTCGGAATCACGGCCCGCGATGGCGAGGTCGTAGTTCTTCGTGTTGCCCAACACCTGCAGGAAGAGCGCCGTGGCGGGGCTCACCGCATATTCGGCCTTGCCGCCGTAGACGTACTCGTCACGGTCACGGGTGTCTTGCTCCAGCGGCAAGCCCAACAGGCTGGTCGTGTCGTCGAAGTTGAAATTCTTTTCGGTGAACTTGCCGGTCAGGCGAACGCGATTGAACTCTTTCACGCCGGTGAGGTTGGCGGTCAGCAAGGTGTATTCGACGGGCGTGCGCGACGCGGTCGGCGCGGTCGGCGACGTCCGCGGCTCGGTGAGGGCCTGGTACTGGAGCGACCCGGAGATGTTGGAGCCGCGCACGATATCGAGCCGGCCATTGATCGCGGCCGTGTATTCCTCGGTGTCTTCCGTGCCGAAGTCGGCGTACCGGTTGATCGAGGCCGAGGCGAAGGCGCCCAGGGCGTGACGCGACCAGTTCGACCGCAGGGCGACTTCCGGCTTCACGCGCCAGATTTCGTCGCTCTGTTCGGCCCGCTGGGTCGCATAGATGTTGTCGTTATGCTCAACGCCGATCGACACGCGCGGATACAGCGTGAACCCGCCCGCCTTGACGCCGATCGCCTCGTAGTCCGGACGCGGCCGCTCCCGAACCGTGACATTCCTGTCGCGCTTGAAGTTAGACGCCAAGTCCTGGGCCGAAGCCGCCTGAGACAGCGACGCGACCAAGAGAGCCGCGACCGCCGCGGAAGCAAGATACCTCATTGCTTTATCCCCATCCTTCGGAACCCGCGTCTCCGCGGGCTTCCGTCACAAACACAAAAAAGGATACGGTCGCCGACTGGGCGACTGCGAAGTTCTTAGCCGCCGCAGTAGGCGGCGATTACACCAGCGCAAGGATCATAGACGGCCGGCGCGGCCGTCGTTCCCGTGGCGGCGCCGCCGCCACCGGCCGCGCCCTGGAGGTTGACCAGCACGCTGACGGAAGGCCCGCCATCGATCGCGCCCGTCACGGTGGCCGACTGGCCCGTGGCCGCGAGCTGGGCGACGACGGCCGGGTCTTGAGCGACGGTCTGAGCGAATTGCGGAGCCACGTTGGCGGCCACCGCGATCGCGACGCCGGCGCTGATGGTGCCGGCCTTGACGGCGGCGACCAGGGCCTGGGCCATCATTTCCGGCGTGGCGCCGCTAATCGCGAGCGCCTGGGCGACGGCGCCCTGGATGGCGGCCAGCTTGTTGGCGCTCGACAGGGTCGAGAAGTTCGGCGCGGCGGCGGCCGCGCGGGCGGCGGCCGAGATGATCGACTGCAGCGATGCGACGGTGGGCGCCGCGGGCGTTTGCGCCCAGGCGATGGTTTGGCCCATGGGGGCGGCGACCATTGCCAGCCCAACGACCAGAGCGCTCAGATGACGTGATGACATGCCTGTACCCCTCTTCAGAATTCATTAGCGGTATAATGCCGCAACCGCGAACACTCCAGCATTATATACAAGCTATGAGAAAAAGTGCGCGAACCGGGCGATTCGCCCGCGTTGTGCGCTGCTTTTTCGGGCGGCTTGGCCCTTATGGGCCGCTATCTCAGAGCATAGATCCCGTCGGCTATGTGATGGTGATCTTCACGTTTCGCCTTTGTCGGACATTCCCTTTCGAGCCGACCTAAAACACCTGATCAAGTGCACGAGACGATTTGAACGGGACTCTCCCTACGCCCAACCCGCCGTTCCGACACCGCTCGCTTTCGCGTCGACGTTAGCAGTCGCAGCAAGAAGGACTCGAGACTCACCACGCCAGTGCGTAGAGACGACCGGGCGGCGACCTAGCATAGGGAGCATGGCGATCGTCAAGTCGGGTCTCCGGAATTTCACCGTCCCTAGCACGGGCGGATGACAAGATCACGAGCCGCCGAGCCAGCGAGGCGGCGCATAGAATCTCCTTCATTTCAGGCCGATTTGCCACGCCCGGTCTCCGCTCTCGACCTCTGCGCCTCCAGAAACCTGGCCTAGCGCGTCTCGCCCGTCGCCCCCCGCCCCATGGCGTCCGCGACGAGTTCATCGAACACACCGAGATCCACGTCCCTTATGGATTTGAATCTGATGCAATATCCGGTGGTCTTGGCCTTCCCGATCCGGGATCCATAGGTCTCAAACAGGTATGTCTTGTCTTTGAGACCCATCACGTAGACCGATAGTCCGGACGTGTTGGCGCTTAGCCCCACCTTGTAGAATAGCCTCGAGTCCCCGCTGGCGTAGGTCAGCGTCTGCGTTCCGTATCCGATATTCGGGTTGGAAACGACCTTGCCGCTGTCGTCCCGGCCATCGAGGAACCAGAGCGTGGCGTCGGGTGAAATCCGCAGAATACGCCGGTGCAGATCCAGCAACTCCGCGGCTTTCGCCGGGGGCTGATCGCCAATATAGCTGTCGATCTCCTCGCGCACGCCCATGCCAAGGCCTCCCTTCCAGTTCGGCCGCCGTCCGCGAACGCCGGCCGCTATAGGGAAGACGATCCGACCTGGCTGAACCCGACATCTGCACGGAGCTTCTGGCTGTTCGTCGCAAGGCGGAGATCCGCCCAGCGCCAAAGAAAAAGGCCCCGTCTCGCGACGGGGCCTTCTCTTTTTTGGTGAGCGCTAGGCTTACCAGGCCTTGCTGAGGGTCACGAAGGCGCGACGCTCGACTTCCAGGCCCGACGTCTGACGCTGGTGGCCGTCAGTCAGGTTCTGGCCGCTGACGGCCAGGGTGATCCCGTGGTCGAAGGTGCGGGCCACGCGGCCGCCCAGCGTCACATAGTCTTCCACCGCGACCAGCGCGCCGGTCGACAGGAAAGCCTTGTGGTCGCCGGTGTAGTGGAAGAAGCCGTCGGCGGCCCACTGGGCGTTGGCCCAGCCGAACGAGACGTTAGCCCGGGTTTCCGGCGTCGTGGCCGAGAAGTCAGCCAGACGGACCTGCGGCGAGAAGCCGGCGGTCGGCTCGTTGTCGACGTCCGTGAAGGTCCAGTCGCCGCTCCAGTGATAGCCGCCCTCGATCTTGCCCGAGGCCGTCAGTTCCACGCCCCACATCTTGCTGTCGCCGATATTGCGATAGCTGAGCAGCGGGAGCAGACCGGGCGCCAACGGCATGACGTCGATCTGGGCCGAAGTCGGCTGGCCCTTCACGTCCTCGGTCTTCTGGGTGAAGACGCTGACGCCGGCCTTGGCGTTCAGGCTGCTGATGGCGCGCTCGTAACCGACTTCGTAGTTGGTGACGATCGAGGGCTCCAGGGTCGGGTTGCCGATCACGCCGATGGTGTAGGGGCCCGAAACGACCCGCAGCTGCACCGCGCCCAGGTCGACCAGGGTCGGAACCTGCACGCCGCGGGCGGCGGTGGCCTTGAAGGTGTCGGCCTGGGTCGGACGATAGACGGCGCCGAAGTTGTAGCTGGCCTTCTTGATCGAGCGATCCCAGTAGGCGTTGGTCACGGGCGGATAGCCGGCCGGGAACGTGCCTTCACGCGACAGGGAGAGGTCGTCGTAGCGGCCGGCGGCGGTGACGGCCAGCTTTTCGCTGATCGCCCAGTTCCACATGCCCGAAATGGCCGCGACCTCGTAGCTCAGCTTGCCGCCGGCGAGCGGGGCCGTGTTGACCTCGTTCTTGCGGTACTCGCCGCCGATGCGGAAGGTGTGGTTCGCGCCGATCTTGAACAGGTCCTGGGCGCTGATCACGTCCAGCTTGTTCTCGAACCGGGCGGGTTGGCCCACGACGATCTGCTTGGCGGTCAGGTTGTTCTCGTAGGCCGACAGCTGCAGCAGACCCAGCTTGGTGTCCGAGGCCAGGGTCGCTTTCACCGAGGTCGTGACGTACTTGGTCGGCGAGTAGCTGTAGTTGGAGACCATCTCGCTGAGCTGGACGTTCGACCACGAGCCTTCGACCCGCAATTCGGTCTTCTCGGTCAGCTGGGCGATGGTGTCGAGGTTGGCCGAGATCCGGGCAGGGTCGGTCAGCAGGTTCGACGCGACGTGCGCGGTGTTCTTGTATTCGTCCATCTGGGTCGCGCCGGCCGACAGGCGGGCGAAGAAGCGGTCGCCCAGCTTCACCGACTTGACCACCGACAGTTCGCCGAAGCCGTTCGTGCCGCCCGTCAGGTTGATCGAGCCGGCGTCATCGAACTTCGGGTTCTGGGTGATGATGTTGATCACGCCGCCGACGGCGTTGAAGCCGAACAGGGCGCTGTTGGGGCCCTTGACGACTTCGATCTGGCGGATTTCCGACAGTTGCACCGGCAGGGTGGCCCAGGCGGTGTAGCCGTAGTGGTCCAGATAGACCTGGCGGCCGTTGATCAGCACCAGCAGGCGCGGCGACATCGCCTGGTCGTAGCCGCGGACGCTGACGTCAGAGGCGCCGGCGCCCCAGTTCAGCACGTCCAGGCCGGCGACGCGGCTCAGGATGGTCGGCAGGTCGACGGCGCCCGAGCGCTTGATATCGTCGGCCGAGATGATTTCCATCGCGACCGCAACTTCGGTCGAGCGCTGCGGCGAGCCGGTGGCGCTGGTGGTGACCGGCTCGTTGAACAGTTGCTGCATCGCGCCGTAGTCGACCGACTGGGCGTGAACGGCCGTGGCGGCCATGGACAGGGCGAAAGTGGCCGAAACGCCGGCCAGGAGGGTCTTTTTCATGATTGGTTCTCTGGACTCGAGCTGGATCAGACTTCGCGGATCATCATGCGGAAGGCGGCCTTGAAGACCGCGCCCACGGCGGCGGCGGCCGCGCGGTTGACGACGATCTCGACCTTGGGCTCCGCCGACACGCTCATCACGCAGGCGCCGCTGGTGGCGCACGACGTGTCCGAACCGATGGTGATGATCTTCTTGGCCTTGGCGGCCGCGCCGACGTTGACGCCGGTGGTGACATAGAGGGCGGCGACGCCGCTGACGCCTGCAACGGCCGAGGCTTCGACCGGCTTGGCGGTCAGGGTCACGGCGCCGGCGCTCATGCCGCCGCCGATGGCGGCCATCACGGCGTTCTTCTCGGCGACCGAGGCGGGCTTGGACGGATCAAAGACCACGCCCAACACGGCCTTGCCGGTGGGACCGTTCTCGAGGAAGGTCAGCGCGCGACCGGCGACTTGCACGTCCTTGGCCGCGTCGGCGTGGGCGGCGCCCACAGGCGCCAAGGCGAGGGCCAGTGCGCAGAGCGCCAGCGCGCTCCGGGAGTTTGTTTTCGACATTCTTGTATCCCCTGCCCGAGTTTCTTTCCGGGCTTCACGAGGGGGCTGATGCGGCCCGAGACGTAAACAAGACTGTAACGTCGATTGCATAACGCCGATATATAGATCGAGTAATATATCGACAGATACTATGTGCAGATGGCCAGTATATTCTATATTAGCCGATTATCTTATTTAACGAGACGGTAATTTAAGTCATAATTGTACACAATATGGCGCATCATGTACTTGCAAAGTCGATGAGAAGCCCTTTTCACATAAGCTTGACTTGTAATTTCACGATGCAGCACGCGCGGCGGTCGCCAGATCCTGAAAGCGCCCCGACTAAATCCGTCAAACGCTCCGCCCCCGGACCAATTGTCGCAAGGGTGCGCGAACCGGGCGCCGCGACGTTGCGACGCGGGGTCCAAGCGCGAAAATTCGGGCGCGCGGAAGCCGCGCCGGCCCGGACTTGATTCCAAAGGAAAGAGAAGTGGTGCCGCTTACAGGACTCGAACCTGTGACCCCCTCATTACGAATGAGGTGCTCTACCAGCTGAGCTAAAGCGGCGCGCTTCGTCTCCGAACGCCTGCGAACAGGCCCGGAAGACACTGGTATTCCCGCCGCCAAATCACCGACCCGGCGCGAGGAGCGGCCTATTTAGCCGCGCGAGGGCCGCTTGCCAAGCGTCGGCGTGAACCGGCGTTGCGGCGGGGCGCCGGACCCGTCGTTTCGGGCTCCGGCGGCGAGGCGGCGTCGAACGCCCCCGCGCCGGTCGCGGGCCCGATGCCGGGGTCATCAGGGATGGGCATCATCGCCCCGCCGGTCTCGGCCGCGCGGACGAAGGGCGTGGATTCGGCATAGGCGGACGGCAGCTCCGGCAGTTCGCTCATCGTGCGTTCGCGACGCTCGAAGCGCGGATGGATCAGCTCGCCGGTCTCGGCGTAGCTGACCGTCAGCCGAGCCCAATCCTCGCGGGCGTAGGCGAAGGCGCGCCCCTCGGGATCAAGGTCGGACCAGTCGGGCTCCTGCGGCGCGGCGGCGCCGCGGGCCAGCCAGGCGCGGGCCTCGTCGGGGTCGCCATTGGCGTAGGCGACGCGGGCCATCAGGCCGGCGACGCGGGCGGTCAGCGCCTCCTGCGGCAGCAGGCGGGCGGCGGCGCGGGCGGCGACGGGGTCTCCGCCGACCAAGGCGCTTTCCACCTTCAGCAGCCGACTCTCGCGCGCCTCGGGCCTCAGATTGGCCAAGCCCGCCAGTCGGGCCGCGCGCAGCTTGGGCGTCTCGCTGGTCTTCAAATCGCGATAGGCCAGCCACAAGGCAGGATGGGGGCCTTGCTTCCAGGCCGCTTCGATCAGCCCGCCAGCCTTGGCGGTCTTGCCGTCGGCGGCCTGCAGGCGGGCGGCCATGACCACCCCGGGCGCGAACTCGGGTTTCAGTTTGGCGGCCTGGGTCGCGAAATCCAGGGCCTGGGCCAGGGTCTTGGGATCGTCGGAGTCCTCCATCCCGGCCGCCGAGGCCGCCAGCAGGGCGGCGCGCGCCCGTTCGGCGACCAGGGGCGGAACGATCTTGCGTTCCAGCGCGCCCCGGACCAGTTCGAGCGCGGCGTTCCAGTCGCCGGCTTCCAGCCTGGCCTCAAGCAAGGCGCGCCACGCCCAGCGGGCAGTGCGGGCCAGGCCGTAGGCGGTCTCGGCATGACGTAGCGCCAGGGCCTTGTCGCCCTCCGCCAGGGCGGTCTGCATCAGGCCGCGCAGGCCGGCCAGCCGCATCTCGGGAAAGCCGAGCATCGCGTTATAGGCCTGTCGCGCGGCGACATGATCGCCGGCCGCCTCGGCGGCCTGGGCGGCCAGGACCCGGATCAGGGCGGGCGCGTCCTGAGCCAGCTCCGCGGCCTTCTGGGCCAGACGACGCGCCTCGGAACCGTCGCCGGCGGCCACGGCCAGGAAGCCGCGCGACAGGGCTTCGACGCCCTGCTTGCGCTTGGCCTCGGCCCGGGCGCGGGCGGTGCGTTTCGGCGCCTCGACCACCCACAGCAGGCCGCGCCACAGGATCGTCGCCAAAAGCGCGGTGAACAGGGTCAGCAGGGCGGCCGCGGCGGCCGTCATCTCGACCCGCCAGCCCATCCAGTCGAGGCTGGCCATGCCCGGCTCGCCGGTCAGAGCGACCATCGCCACGGCGATGGCCGCCACCAGGAAGAAGACGATCGCCGCGCGGATCATGGGGCCACCGCGGACGGCGGGGGGTCATACGCCAAGGCGGGCAGGCGCGCCACCTGGGCCAAACCCGCTAAGGCGTCGGCGCGTATGGACGCGATGTGACGGTCGATCTCGATCCGGCGCTCGGCGGCCGCGCGCCAAGGCGCCAGCACGGTCTGGGCCGCAGCGGGCAGACCTTCGCTGACGGTCAGCGCGCCCTCGATGTCGCCCTCGTTGAGCAGCGTCTGGGCGCGAACCAGCACCGCGTCGGGGGTCGCGCCCTGGGTCGATCCGGTCTGGCGGATCGAGACGATGCTCGATAGGGCATGGCGCAGCCGGGCCAGGAAGTCGGCGTTGCGGCCCGGGTCGTGGGCGGCGACGGCCGCGCGACCGGTCAGGGTCTCGAACTCGGCGGCCAGGCCGGCGCGGGTCGGCGCGCCCGCCTGGGCCAGACGCGCCAGGGCCCGCAGGTCGGGCGATAACGGCAGCACGCGTTCGAGACTGGTCAGTTCCTCGGAGAACGGCCGGGCGGTGCGGGCGGCGTCGGCCAGGGTGGCGGCGGCCAAGGCGGCGGCGGCGGCGTCGAGCGCCCGCTGCTGGCCCGATTCCAGGACGGCCACCCGCCCCTCTAGTTGAGCCACCCCTTCTGGAGCCGGCGGCGAGACCGCGGCGTCCGCCGGCGCGCCATACAGCGGCTGGCCCGAGGCGGCCTGGGGCGGCGCGGCGTTTCCGACCGGCTGCTGGACCGCCGGCGCGGTCTTGTCGCGCGAAAACCAGGTCGGGCCGAATCGGGCCAGGGCCGCGCCGGCCGCCACGCAGACGATCCCGAAGGCGATCAACGCCCAGAACCCGGGTCCCAGTAGCCGGCGACGCCTGTACAGCGCCGGGTCGCGCGGGGCGGCGGTCTCAACGGGATCGGGAGCGAGCGTCATGCGCCATTCGTGCCCCACGCCGCCGCGCCGCGCAATCGTCCAGCTAGGCCGTGAGCAGGCCCAGCAGCGCGGTTTCGTTCGGATGAGGCGCGCACGCCACGGACGCCAAGGCTCCGGCTTGGACGAGCGTCTCCAACGGCCGCGCCACCGACGCCGAAAGGCACAGCGCCCGCAGGCGGGGCGCGGGACGCTCACCGAGCAGTCGGGCCAGGACCCCCGCCGCGCGCGGCGAATGCAGCAGCACCGCCTCCAGGTCGTCGAGCGCGGCCAGGGTGGACGGCGCGGGAGACCGGACCGCCGTCTCGTAGACCGCCACGCGCCGGGCGATCAGGCCCACCGCGGCCAAGGGCGCGATGAGGTCGCCGGCCGGCTCCACGGCGCAGGGATGCAGCACCGCGCCTTCGAACCCGGACGCCCGGTCGACGATCAGGGCCGCCAAGGCCGCGACGTCGCCGTCGGCGGACACCACCTGGCCGAAGCCGGCCTCGCGGGCGGCGCGGGCGGTCCTGTCGCCGACGGCGAAGACGGGAGCGGCACGCTCCGTGCGCAGGCGGGCGAAGGCGGCGACGCCGTTGACGCTGGTGAAGGCCAGGGCCGCGACGCCGCCCAAGTCGATGGCCGGCGACAGATCGTGGACCTCGAGCAGAGGATCGACCCGCGGCGCGAAGCCCAGGGCCTCGACACGAGCTGCGGTGGCCTCCGCGCCCGGCGAGGCCCGGGTGACCCAGATCCGCCGCGCGCCGTCCGCCATCGGCCTAATCGGTCAGGATCAAGGCCGGGCCGCCCTCGGAGCGGACGGCGGCGCCCAGCTCCAGGCCCAGGGCGCGAGCCTCGTCGGCGGCGTCCTGGCGGCTCAGCGTCACGGAGCCCTCCCGGCGGAAACGCCGGGCGCCGTCCGGCGTGAGGGCCTCGACGGTCAGAGTCAGGGTCAGGTCCTGCAGGCGGGCATAGGCGCCCACGGCGGTCCGGCACGAGCCCTCCAGGGCGTAGAGCGCGCCGCGTTCGGCGGCCACGGCGAGGGTGGTCGCCTGACAGCGCACGGCCTGCAGCCAGGGCAGGTCGACGTCCTCGGCGCGGGTCTCGATGACCAGGGCGCCCTGGCCCGGGGCGGGCGGAGCGGCCAGCGGGTCGAGCCAGCTGCGGGTCAGGTGGCCCAATCCCAAACGGTTCAGGCCGGACTGGGCCAGCAGGATGGCGTCGGCCTCGCCGCGCTCAAGCTTGGCCAGCCGGGTGTCGACATTGCCGCGCAGCATCACGACCTCGAGGTCGGGCCGCACGTGCAGGGCCTGGGCTTGCCGACGCAGGGAGGCGGTGCCCAGGCGCGCGCCCCTGGGCAGGTCTTCCAGGCGCTCGGCCACGTGACTTATGAACGCGTCGCGCGGATCCTCGCGTTCGGGCACGGCGGCCAGGACCAGTCCCGGCGGCAGCTCGGCGGGCATGTCCTTCAGCGAGTGGATGGCGCAGTCGATGCGGCCGTCGAGGAGGGCCTCCTCGATCTCCTTGGTGAACAGCCCCTTGCCGCCGATTTCCATCAGCCGCCGGTCCTGGATGCGATCGCCGCTGGTGACGATCGGGATCAGCTGGGCGAAGGCGTCGATGTCCTGGCCGGGAGCCCAGCCGAACGCGGCGGCGATGCGGGCCTGCATCAGGCCGGACTGGGCCAGCGACAGCTTGGAGCCGCGCGCGCCGATGCGGATGGGTTGCCGGGACACGGTGGGGGCGTTACCTGCAGAGCGAATAAGAGCCTTCGCTGCTACAGGAGCGGCGGGAACCCCGCAACAGATGACGACCCTTACGGACTCGGCCCCGTCGAAGACGAGCCTCACCATCCTCGGGCTGGAAACCAGCTGCGACGAGACCGCCGCGTCCGTCGTGCGCCGGGACGAGGACGGCCGCGTCGACGTGCTGTCGTCGATCGTCGGCACCCAGTTCGAACAGCACGCCCCGTTCGGCGGGGTCGTGCCCGAGATCGCCGCCCGCGCCCATGTCGAAGCCATCGACGCGGTGGCCCGCGAGGCGATGCGCGCGGCGGGGATCGGCTTCGGCGCCCTGGACGGCGTGGCCGCCACGGCCGGACCGGGCCTGGTCGGCGGCGTGATGGTCGGCCTGGCGTTCGGCAAGGCCGTGGCCCTGGCCCGCGACCTGCCCCTGGTGGCGGTCAACCACCTGGAAGGCCATGCGGTCTCAGCCCGGCTGGGGGGCGACATCGCCTATCCGTTCCTGCTGCTGCTGGTCTCGGGCGGTCACTGCCAGCTGCTGGAAGTGGCCGGGGTCGGGGCCTGCACGCGGCTGGGCACCACGATCGATGACGCGGCCGGCGAGGCCTTCGACAAGATCGCCAAGAGCCTGGGCCTGCCCTATCCCGGCGGCCCGGCCCTGGAAAAGCTGGCGGCGAGCGGCGATCCGACCCAGTTCGACCTGCCCCGCGCCCTGCTGGGCCGCAAGGATTGCGACTTCTCGTTCTCCGGCCTGAAGACCGCCGCGGCGCGGCTGGCCGAGAAGCTGACCTCCGACCAACAGCGCGCCGACCTCGCCGCCGCCGTCCAGTTCGCCATCGCCCGCCAGCTTTCGGAACGCACCGATCGAGCGATGAAGGCCTACGCCGCCCGCCACCCTGGGCAGGCGCTGCGCTTCGTCGTGGCCGGCGGGGTGGCGGCGAACGGGGCGGTCAAGGAAGCGCTGCGGAAGAATTGCGCCGACAACGGTTTCAGCTTCGACGCCCCGCCCCTGGCCTACTGCACCGACAACGCCGCCATGATCGCCCTGGCCGGGGCCGAGCGGCTCGCGCTTGGACTTTCCGACGACCTGGACGCCGTGGCGCGTCCACGCTGGCCGCTGGACGAGGCCGCCGCGTTATCCAATCCGAGCAACAGTTTCGGTCGCAAGGGAGCCAAGGCATGACCTTTCAGCACGCGGGCGTCATCGGCGCGGGCGCCTGGGGCACGGCCCTGGCCCAGGTCGCGGCCCGGGCGGGTCTTCAGGTCACCCTCCAGGCTCGCGAGCCGGAGGTGGTGGCCTCGATCGCCGCCGACCGCGAGAACACGATGTTCCTGACCGGCGTGAAGCTGGAGGACGCGATCGCCGCCGCCCCCGGCATGGACGCCCTGGTCGCCTGCGATCTGATCCTGGCCGTGCCGCCGGCCCAGCACCTGCGCTCGGCCCTGGCGGCGCTGAAGCCGCACCTGCAGCCGGGCGTCCCCGTGGTTCTGTGTTCCAAGGGCGTCGAGCAGGGCACGCTGAAACTGATGAGCGACGTGGCCGCCGAGGTGCTGCCGGACGCGCCGATCGCGGTGCTGTCGGGGCCTAGCTTCGCCGGCGAGGTGGCCCGCGGCCTGCCCACCGCCGTCACCCTGGCCTGCGAGGACGAAGCCCTGGGCCGGAAGATCGGTCAGGCCATCGCCATCCCGACCTTCCGTCCCTACTGGGCCGACGACGTGATCGGGGCCGAGGCCGGCGGGGCGGTCAAGAACGTCCTGGCCATCGCCTGCGGGATCGTCGAGGGCAAGGGCCTGGGCCGCAGCGCCCACGCCGCCCTGATCACCCGCGGTTTCGCCGAGCTGACGCGCCTGGCCGTGGCCTTGGGCGGCAAGGCCGAAACCGTCGCCGGGCTCTGCGGGCTGGGCGACCTGGTGCTCACCTGTTCCAGTCCCCAGTCGCGCAACATGAGCGTCGGCCTGGCCCTGGGCGGCGGTCAGACCCTGGAGCAGGCCCTGGCCGGCAAGGTCTCGGTGGCCGAGGGGGTGGCCTCGGCGCCGGCGGTTCGCGCCCTGGCCCGCTCTCTGAACGTCGAAACCCCGATCTGCGAGGCCGTCGCCGCCATCCTGGCCGGCGAGGTCGATGTCGACAGCGCCATCCTCGGCCTGCTGTCGCGGCCCCTGAAGGCCGAGGCCTGAGGCGACGAAGGGGACACACACTCACCCCACGGCCCTTGAATATCTCGCACGGACAGACGCGTGAGTGTGTGTCCCCATCTTGATCCCGAAAGGAACCGCCCATGCCGCTCTACGCCATCATCTGCAAGGACAAGCCCGGCGCGCTCGAGACCCGCCTGGCGACACGGCCCACGCACCTGGACTACCTGAACAACTCCAAGACCCTGAAGCTGGCCGGCGCCCTGCTGGACGACGACGGCAATCCGATCGGCTCGATCATCGTGGTCGAGGCCGAAGACAAGGCCGCCGCCCAGGCCCAGGCCGACAACGATCCCTTCACCGCCGCCGGCGTCTTCGAGAGCGTCGAGGTGCACTTCTGGCGACTGGCGATCGGCAGCCTTTGAGCCGAACGGACCCGGACAATCCCGCGCGCCCTCCCCCCGGCAGCGTGCTCTGCGCCCTGGACGAGATCGCCTCGCCCGGCGCGCGGGGCTTTCGCTTCCGGGCCGACGACGCGGTGTTCGCGGGGTTCGTCATCCGGCAAGGCGAGACGGTGGTCGGCTATGTCGACAGCTGCCCGCACGCCGGCTGGCCGCTGGCTGGGCCCAGCGGCCGTTTCCTGACCCGCGAGAACGACCTGATCCTCTGCGCCGGCCACGCGGCCCTGTTCCGCATCGACGACGGAGCGATGGTGGCCGGGCCCTGCTCGAACGTGTCGCTGACGCCGTGGCCGGTGGCGGTGCGGGACGGCCAGGTCGTCGCCCTCTGACCTTGGTTGGGGACATGCACAAGGCATGCCCCCGTCCATATCTTAGACCCGCGCCTCGGCCGAGAAGTCAGCCACGTCCTCGATCAGCGACCGGGCCGCCTGGGCCACCAGCGCCCCGCCCTTTTCGGGCGTGGCCTGAGCCGGGTCCGAGCCCATGCGGCCGTCGGCGTAGCGGGCGCGGAAGTCCAGCGCCTCGCGGATCGGCCCGGTCGGCGCGATCTTCGGCGCGTAGTCGACCGTCTTGATGCTGTCGGGATAGCCCCACTGGGTCACCGCGATCTCCGACGGCGTGGCGTGGCTGCCGTGGCCGGTCGGGAACTGCTGGTTGGCCAGGCTGAGCACGCCCTTCAGGTCCCACCAGTTCTTCAGCTTCAGGGCGAACGGGGCGCGCGCCTGGCGGAAGCTGTATTCGGCGTAGATCTCGGAGAAGGCCGCCTCGATCGAGGCGACATTGCCGCCGTGGCCGTTGAGGAAATAGATCTTCTCGAACCCGTGCGCCCCCAGGGACCGCACCCAGTCGCCGATCGCGGCGATGAAGGTCGAGGGCCGCAGGAAGATCGTGCCGGGGAAGGCCAGGTGGTGCTGGGCCATGCCGACATTGAAGGTCGGGGCCACGAGCACCGTCTCCGAAAGCTTGGACGCTTCGTGCGAGATGATCTCCGGGCAAAGCCAGTCGGTGCCCAACAGGCCCGTCGGTCCGTGCTGCTCGTTGGAGCCGATCGGCACCACCACCGTCTTGGAGGTCTTGAGATAGGCCTCGATCTCGGGCCAGGTCGAAAGGGCGAGCAGCATCGCGGAACTCCACTGGGATCGTCCCCCGCTTTACCCGCTTCCGCCGCCGTGGCCGACGTTTTTCGCAGGAAACCGCCGCCGCGCGACAAAATCCCAATGGTCTTCTTGCGCCCTGACCGCCGCCGCGCATAACTCCCCGCCAACGAGACCATGGGAGTGACGGCGTGAGCGACGGACAGGTTTTTCCGGTTCCCGACGACTGGGCGGGCAAGGCCCATATCGACGCGGCCGGCTATGAGGCCGCCGTGGCGCGGGTCGAGGCCGATCCCGAGGGCTACTGGCGCGACCTGGCCGGCCGGCTGGACTGGATGACGGCACCGACCAAGCTCAAGGACGTCTCGTTCGCCAAGGACGACTTCCGCATCCACTGGTACGCCGACGGGGTGCTGAACGCCTCGGTCAATTGCCTGGACCGCCACCTGCCGCACCGCAAGGACGAGGTCGCCCTGATCTTCGAGGGCGACGAGCCCGGCGTGTCTTTCAAACTGACCTATGGCGAGCTGCATGAGCAGGTCTGCCGCATGGCCAACGTGCTCAAGGCCCAGGACGTCCGCAAGGGCGACCGGGTGACGATCTACCTGCCGATGATTCCGATCGCCGCCGTGGCCATGCTGGCCTGCGCCCGGATCGGCGCGATCCATTCGGTGGTGTTCGGCGGCTTCTCGCCCGACTCCATCGCCGGCCGCATCCAGGACTGCGCCTCGCAGTTCGTGATCACCGCCGACGAAGGCCGGCGCGGCGGCAAGCGCGTGCCGCTGAAGGCCAATATCGACAAGGCCCTGGAGCACTGCCCCTGGGTGGGCAAGGTGCTGATGGTGCGCTGGACGGGCGCGGACGTGCCGCTGGTCCATGGCCGCGACATCGTCTGGGACGAGGTAAAGGACAGCGTTTCCGCCGACTGCGCGCCCGAACCGATGAACGCCGAGGACCCGCTGTTCATCCTTTACACCTCGGGTTCGACGGGCAAGCCCAAGGGGGTGATGCACACCACCGGCGGCTACTTGGCCTGGGCCAGCTGGACCCACGAGGCGGTGTTCGACTATCGCCCTGGAGAGGTCTTCTGGTGCACGGCCGACGTCGGCTGGGTGACCGGCCACAGCTATGTCGTCTACGGTCCGCTGGCCAACGGCGGGACCAGCCTGATCTTCGAGGGCGTGCCCAACTATCCGACCCCGGCCCGGTTCTGGGAGGTGGTCGACAAGCACAAGGTCGAGATCTTCTACACCGCCCCCACCGCCCTGCGGGCCCTGATGCGCGAGGGCGACGACTGGGTGTCCCGCAACGAGCTGTCCTCTCTGCGCCTGCTGGGCAGCGTCGGCGAGCCGATCAATCCGGAGGCCTGGCTCTGGTACCACCGCGTGGTCGGCAAGGATCGCCTGCCGATCGTCGACACCTGGTGGCAGACCGAGACCGGCGGCATTCTCGTTTCGCCCCTGCCCGGCGCCACCGCCCTGAAGCCGGGTTCGGCCACCAAGCCCCTGCCCGGCGTCAAGCTGCAACTGGTCGACGCCGACGGCAAGGTCCTGGAGGGCGCGACCGAGGGCAACTTGGTGATCACCGACAGCTGGCCCGGCCAGATGCGCGGCGTCTACGGCGACCACGAGCGGTTCTTCGCCACTTACTTCTCGGCCTATCCGGGCAAGTACTTCACCGGCGACGGCTGCAGGCGCGACGAGGACGGCTATTACTGGATCACCGGTCGGGTGGACGACGTGATCAACGTCTCGGGCCACCGGCTCGGCACGGCCGAGATCGAGAGCGCCCTGGTCGCGCACGACACCGTCGCCGAGGCCGCCGTGGTCGGTTATCCGCACGACATCAAGGGCCAGGGCGTCTACGCCTATGTGACCCTCAAGTCGGGGGTCGAGGCGACCGACCAGCTGCGCAAGGACCTGGTCCTCTGGGTGCGCCAGGAGATCGGTCCGTTCGCGGCCCCGGACGCGTTGCAATGGGCCCCGGGCCTGCCCAAGACCCGGTCGGGCAAGATCATGCGCCGCATCCTGCGCAAGATCGCCGAGAACGAGCTGGGCAGCCTGGGCGACACCTCGACCTTGGCGGACCCTTCGGTGGTGGACGACCTGGTGAAGAACCGGGCCGGGGCCTGATCATCCCCCGTCCGCTGGAAAACGGCGCCCGACGGGTTCAATCAAACCCAAGAACGCTCTAGCCTTGAGCCATGCGTGGCCGAGCCCTTGTCGTTGCGTTCGTGATGCTGACGTCTCCAGGGCTCGCCGGGGCGCGGGAGGCCGGCCCCGACTGGCTGCACCGGATCGAAAGCGGCGGAGTCGCGCTGGAGGCCCGCACCGACTCCACCGGCCGTGGCGGCCAGGTGCGGGCGATGATCGACATCGCCGCGCCGCCCGAGGTGGTTTGGACCACCATCCTCGACTGCCAGCGAGCCGCGCGGATGACCCCCAGCGTCAAGAGCTGCACCGTCCTGTCGCGGGACGCCGACGGTCGCACGGAACTGCGTGAACACGTGGTCAAATGGAGCTTCCTGCTGCCGGCCTTGCACTCGACGTCGCGGCTGACCTTGGACCCGTACCGGCGCATCGTCTTTCGTTGCGAGGCCGGCGACATCAAGGATTGCGAAGGTCAGTGGCTGCTTGAACCGATCAAGGACGGCAAGGCCACCCGGGTCACCTACGAGAACCGCGCCACCGCGCCCTTCGGCCTGCCCAGCGGCATGACCACCATGGCCATGCGCCGCGACGTTCCCGCCGCCCTGCGCGCCCTGCGCCGCGAAAGCCTGGCGGCGTCGCGATGAGCTTCATGACAAGACGGTAAGCTTGGCGCCCTTGGCGCGGATGATAGGGTCGCGCCCTCAAGCTTTCGGAGTCTCGCATCCATGATCCGTCCCGCCGCCAAGGCCGCCATCGTCGCGCTGGCTCTTTCGACCACCGCGCTGTCGCCGCTCTTGGCGGCGGGGGCGGCCCGAGCCCAAACCAAGCCCGGCGCGGCCGGCGTGACGGTGCCGCCGATCGTCTACAAGCAGCGGACCCTGGCCAACGGGCTGAAGGTCTACACCTCGCGGGACGCGACCACGCCCAATGTGACGGTGCAGGTCTGGTACGGCGTGGGCAGCAAGGACGATCCGGAAGGCCGCTCGGGCTTCGCGCACCTGTTCGAACACCTGATGTTCAAGTCGACGCGCAACATGCCCAACGAGTTCTTCGATCGGCTGACCGAGGATGTCGGCGGCTTCAACAACGCCTCCACCTACGACGACTTCACCAACTATTACGAGGTGGTGCCCGCCAACCATCTGCAGCGGCTGCTGTGGGCCGAGAGCGAGCGCCTGGGCTCGCTGGTCATCGACGACGCGGTGTTCAAGTCCGAGCGCGACGTGGTCAAGGAAGAGCTGCGCCAGCGGGTCCTGGCCAATCCGTACGGCCGGTTCTTCTCGTTGAACATCACCAAGGCCTCGTTCGCCGACCACCCCTACAAGCGCCCGGGCATCGGCTCGATCGAGGAACTGGACGCCGCCACGGTCGACGACGTGCGGGCCTTCCACCAGGCCTACTACCGCCCAGACAACGCCGCCCTGATCGTGGTCGGCAATTTCGACGAGGCGCAGCTCAATGCCTGGATCGACCAGTATTTCGCGCCGCTGAAGTCGCCCGCCGCCCCGATCAAGCAGGTGACCACGGTCGAGCCGGCTCGCAACGGCTCCAAGGTTGTCACCACCTATGGCCCCAACGTGCCGCTGCCGGCCGTGGCCATGACCTGGCTGGCCCCAGCCGCCGCCGATCCCGACGTCCCGGCCCTGGCGGTGCTGGACGCCATCCTGTCGGCGGGTAAGTCCTCGCGGCTCTATGACAGCCTGGTCTACGACCAGAAGATCGCCCAGCAGATCTTCTCCTCGGCTCCCGACAACGCCCAGCCGGGCCTGTTCTACGTCGGGGCGATCATGGCGGGCGGCAAGACGGTCGAACAGGGCGAGGCCTCGCTGAGCGCCCAGATCGCCAAGCTGCGCGCCGCCCCGCCTACCCCCGCCGAACTGGCCGAGGCCAAGGCCGGCCTGCTGGCGGACGCGGTGCGCGGCCGCGAGACCATCGACGGCCGGGCCTTCGCCATCGGCTACGCCCTGCGCACCGAAGGCGACGCCGAGCGCGCCAACACCGATCTGGCCGCCCTGCAGGCCGTGACCGCCGCTGACGTTCAGCGGGTGGCCGCCAAGTACCTGGCCGACGATCGCAAGGTCACCGTGCGCTACCTGCCGGAATCGGCCAAGCCCGCCGGCGCCAAGGATCCGTTCGAGGCCCCCAAGCCGACGCCCTCGGTCACCTATAGCGGCCCCGTCACCAGCCTGGCACCGGAGGCCGAACGCGTCGCCCCGCCGGCCCCGAGCGCGCCGGTGTCGCCGGTCCTCCCCTCGCCCGTCGAGAAGACCCTGGCCAACGGGCTGCGGGTCATCGTCGCAAAGTCCAGCGACCTGCCGCTGATCACCGCCGACCTGACGGTGCGCGGCGGGGCGGGCGCCGATCCGGCCGGCTTGGCCGGGGTCTCCAGCCTGACCGCCGAACTGCTGACCGAAGGCACCAAGACGCGGACCGCCACCCAGGTGGCCGCCGCCACCGAGGCCCTGGGCGCCAATCTGGAAGCCGCTTCGGGCTGGGAGGCCTCGTCCCTGACCCTCAGCGTCATCGCCGACAAGGCCGCCGACGGCCTGGCGATCATGGCCGACGTCGCCCAGAACCCGACCTTCAAGGCCGACGAACTGGAACGGGTGAAGACCGAGGCCCTGGACAGCCTGTCGGTCAGTTTCCAGCGGCCGGGGGCCGTGGCCGGCTTCGTCACGCCGACCGTGATCTATGCCGGCTCGGGATTCGGCCACGTCGCCAGCGGCACCCCCGGCTCGCTGCCGAAGATCCAGCGCGACGCTCTGGTCAAGACCCACGCCGCCAACTGGCGCCCGGACAACGCCATCCTGGTGCTGACGGGCGACCTGACGCCCGAGCAGGGCTTCGCCCTGGCGGAGAAGGCGTTCGGCGGCTGGGCCAAGCCCGCCGGTCCGCCGCCGGCTCCGGTCAAGGGTCCGTCCGGCTATGCGGCCAGCAACGTCGTCGTTGACCTGCCGGGCACCGGCCAGGCGGCGGTGGTGGTGACCAAGCCGGCGATCCTGCGCGCCGACCCTCGCTACTATGCCGGCCTGGTGGCCAACGGCGTACTGGGCGGCGGCTATTCCTCGCGCCTGAACCAGGAGATCCGCATCAAGCGCGGCCTGTCCTACGGCGCCAGTTCCAGCCTCACCCCGCGCGCGGCCATCGGCGGCTTCTCAGCCTCCGTGCAGACCAAGAACGAATCCGCCGGCCAGGTCGTCGGCCTTATCAAGGATGAACTGACCCGGCTGGCCGCCGAACCGACCTCGGCCGGCGAACTGGCGGCTCGCAAGTCAGTGCTGGTCGGCGACTTCGGCCGCGACCTGGGCACCTCGGGCGGCCTGGCCGACATCCTTGGCAACCTGGCGATCTACGGCGTCCCGCTGAACGAGATCCAGGCCTATACCGGCAAGGTCGAGGCCGTCAGCCCCGCCGACGTCCAGGCCTTCTCCAAGGCCGTCCTGGATCCGAGCCAGACCAGCGTGATCGTGGTCGGCGACGCCAAGGCCATGGGCGACAGCGTCAAGACCGCTCTGCCGACCGCCGTGCAGATCCCGATCGACCAGTTGGACCTCGACAGTCCGACGCTGAAGAAGAGCAGGTAGGACACGCCGGGATCGGGGACATCCGTATGGACATGTCCCGTCGGCTGCGGAATGACAGCCATGGGATCAGGCGACGGTTGGCGGGCGTTCGGAGCAAGGCATGACAGACACTCCCGCCATCGACCTCGCCGCCACGGCCCAGCTCGCCTCACCCTCGTACCGCCTGGCGGCGCTGGACCAGGATTTCCTGCTGGGCGAGTCGATGCGGGGCGTGCGGTTCCTGCTGGAGTTCGCCAAGGCCGATGAAGCCCTGCGGGCCTGGGGCGTGCGCTCGACCATCGTGGTGTTCGGCAGCGCCCGGGTTCGCGAGGATGGTCCGGGACGCCAGCCCCACTGGTACGCCGAGGCGCGGCGTTTCGGCCGCCTGGCCTCCGAGCGCGGCGGCGCCATCCACGCCAAGGACGGCGTGCGCGACAACGTCATCGCCACCGGCGGCGGACCCGGCGTCATGGAAGCGGCCAATCGCGGGGCCTGGGACGCCGGGGCTCCGTCGGTCGGCTTCAACATCACCCTGCCGCACGAGCAGCGGCCCAATCCGTACGCCACGCCGGACCTGTCGTTCCGCTTCCACTACTTCGCCATGCGCAAGATGCACCTGGCCATGCGGGCCAACGCCCTGGTGGTGTTTCCCGGCGGCTTCGGCACCTTCGATGAGCTGTTCGAGATCCTGACTCTGCGCCAGACCGACAAGGCGCCGCGCATTCCGATCGTGCTGTTCGACGAGGCCTATTGGCGCTCGGTCGTCAATTTTGAAAGCCTGGTCGAGCACGGCATGATCAACGCCGCCGACCTGGAGCTCTTCCGCTTCGCCGAAAGCGCCGAAACGGTGTGGTCCAGCCTTCTGGCCTGCGGGCTTAAACCCAGCGAGGCGATCGAACTGGAGCCCGAACAGACGCCCCCGGCCGAGCCCGTCGCCTCGTGACCGAGGTCGACGTCGCCATCATCGGCGCGGGCGCCGCCGGCCTGGCCGCCGCCCGGGTGCTGGCCTCCGCGCCGCTGGACGTGGTGGTGCTGGAAGCTCGGGACCGGATCGGCGGCCGGGCCCACACCGTCCCATTGGCCGACCTGTCGCTGGATCTCGGCTGCGAGTGGCTGCATTCAGCCGACCGCAATCCGCTGGTCGAGAAGATCGCCGCATCGGGCCTGACCATCGACAAGACACCGCCGCCCTGGGGGCGTCCGGAAGCGACGATCAACTTCAGCGCCGAGCAGCGCCAAGCCTATGCCGAGGCCTTCGCGGCGCTGGACGAGCGCATCGAGGCGACGGCGGGCGAAGCCGAGGACGGCCCGGTCTCGCGTCTGCTGGACCCCGACGACCGGTGGACGCCGCTGCTGAACGCCTTCAGCGCCTATTACAACGGGGCGGAGTTCGACCAGGTCTCGATCAAGGACTACGCCGCCTATGACGACAGCGAGATCAACTGGCGGGTGGCCGAGGGCTACGGCGCGGGGATCGTCGGACTGGCGCCGCGCGGCGTGCGGATTTTCGCCGACTGCCCCGTCACGCTGCTGCGCCACGATGGGCCGCGCCTGAGCCTGGACACGCCCAGGGGCGCGATCCAGGCCCGGACGGCCATCGTCTGCATCCCCACCGCGGTCCTGGCCGCCGGGGGGCTGCGCATCCTGCCGGAGCTTCCCGCCAAGCTGGCCGCCGCCGAGGGCTTGCCGCTGGGCCTGGCCGACAAGGTGTTCCTGAAGCTCGACGAGCCGGAGGCCTTCGCGGTGGAGTCGATGGTCTATGGCGCGCCGGATCGCACGGCGACCGGCTCCTATCACCTTCGCCCGCTGGGGCGGCCGATCGTCGAGGCCTTTTTCGGCGGGGCCCATGCCCGCGCCCTGGAGGCCGAAGGGTCGGGCGCGATGGCGGCTTTCGCCATCGAGGAGCTGGTCGGTGTGTTCGGTTCAGGCTTGCGCGACCGGGTGTCGGTGCTGGCCCGGACCGGCTGGGCCGGCGATCCCTGGGCTCGAGGCTCCTATTCGCACGCTCTGCCAGGGCGGGCGGCAGACCGCGCCGCCCTGGCCGCGCCGGTCGACGGACGGCTGTTCTTCGCCGGCGAAGCCTGCTCGCCCCACGCGTTCTCGACGGCTCACGGCGCGTGGGAGACGGGCGAGCGCGCGGCGCAGGAGGTGTTGGCGGCGCTGGGGGTCTAGGCCCTCGACGCCGGACTTAGCCTTTCGGCCTGGCCAGCAGGTCGCGGATCTCGGTCAGCAGCTTTTCCTCCGGCGTCGGGGCCGGCGGCGCTTCGGGCGCCGGCTCTTGAGCGTCGGCGCGACGGATCTGATTGACCAGCTTGACCAGCAGGAACACCACCGTCGCCACGATCAGGAACTGGATGACGGTGTTGATGAAGGCGCCGTACTGGACGGCCACCAGCTCGACGGCGTCGGTCGAGGGGTCTTCCGGCTTGAGCACCCATTGCAGCTTGGAGAAATCCAGCCCGCCGGTGAGCAGGCCGATGGGCGGCATGATCACGCCATCGACCAGGCTTTTGACAATGCCGTTGAACGCCGCGCCGATGATGACGCCGACGGCCAGGTCGATGACGTTGCCGCGGGCGATGAACTCGCGGAATTCCTTGACGATGCTCATGAGGCCTTCTCCGACGCTTGACGCCGCGAAGGCTGACGACGTTCGGCCGCCCAGGTCAAGGCGGCGGGAGCCCAGGCGGGCAGGTCAAGCCGTCCTGCGCCTCGATCGGCGAATCCCAGGCGGACTATTCGTCGGCGTTGAGGCGGCCGCGCAGTTCCTTGCCGCTCTTGAAGAACGGCACGTGCTTGGCGCGGACGTCGACGGTCTCGCCGGTGCGCGGATTGCGGCCGGCGCGGGCCGGGCGCGAGCGCACCGACAGGGCGCCGAAGCCGCGCAGCTCCACGCGGCCGCCCTCTTCGAGCGCGCCGATCATGCGTTCAAGAATGACGCCGACAACGCGTTCGACGTCCTTCTGGGTCAGGTGCGGATTCTCGTTCGCGAGCCTGACGATGAGTTCGGACTTGATCATCGATATCCCCGACGCGTCAAAGCGATCCTGGGGAGGCAGGACCCGGCGCACGTGCGACCTTTGCCCAAGCAAGCCTGACTCTTCAAGGGGAAAGCGCGCGATATCAGTCGGGTTCGCGACCAAGACGGTTAATGGCGGGGCCAAAGAAAACGGCGGCCGGATCGCTCCGGCCGCCGCTGTCTCGTCTTCGTGTCGGCGAGGACTATTCCTTGGTGGTGGCCCGCTCGCGCAGGGCCGCGCCGAGGATGTCGCCCAGCGAAGCGCCGGAGTCCGACGAGCCGAACTGCTCGATGGCTTCCTTCTCTTCGGCCATTTCCAACGACTTGATCGACATCGAAACGCGGCGAGCCGCCTTGTCGATGTTGGTGATCTGAGCGTCGACGCGGTCACCCACGGCGAAGCGCTCGGGGCGCTGTTCCTGACGGTCGCGCGACAGGTCCGACTTGCGGATGAACGCGGTCATCGGGGCGTCGTCTTCACCGAAGCGCACTTCGATGCCGCCGGTGGTGACTTCCGTCACCGTGACGGTCACGGTCTGGTTCTTGCGGTAGGTGTCGCCCGTCATCGGGTCGCCGCCCAACTGCTTGATGCCCAGCGAGATGCGCTCCTTCTCGACGTCGACGTCCAGGACCTTGGCCTTGACGATGTCGCCCTTCTTGTAGCGAGCCATGGCTTCTTCGCCCGACGCGCTCCAGTCGATGTCCGACAGGTGCACCATGCCGTCGATGTCGTTGTCGAGGCCGATGAACAGACCAAATTCGGTCGCGTTCTTGACTTCGCCTTCGACGGTCGAGCCGACCGGGTGGGTTTCCAGGAAGGAATCCCACGGGTTGGCCAGGGCTTGCTTCAGGCCCAGCGAAACGCGGCGCTTGGACGGATCGACGTCCAGCACGACCACGTCGACTTCTTGCGAGGTCGAGACGATCTTGCCGGGGTGGACGTTCTTCTTGGTCCACGACATTTCCGAGACGTGCACCAGACCCTCGACGCCGGCTTCCAGTTCAACGAACGCGCCGTAGTCGGTGATGTTGGTGATGCGGCCCGTGAACTTGGCGCCGACCGGGTATTTGGCTTCGACGCCGTCCCACGGATCGCTTTGCAGCTGCTTCATGCCGAGGCTGATGCGCTGGGTGTCCGGGTTGATCTTGACGATCTGGACCTTCACGGTGTCGCCCACGGCGAGCACTTGGCTCGGGTGGTTGACGCGCTTCCAGCTCATGTCGGTGACGTGCAGCAGGCCGTCGATGCCGCCCAGGTCGACGAACGCACCGTAGTCGGTGATGTTCTTGACGACGCCTTCGCGGATTTCACCCTCTTGCAGCTGCGACACCAGTTCGGTGCGCTGCTCGGCGCGGGCTTCTTCCAGGATGGCGCGACGCGAGACGACGATGTTGCCGCGCGGACGGTCCATCTTGAGGATGGCGAAGGGCTGTTCCTTGCCCATGAGCGGGCCGACGTCGCGCACCGGGCGGATATCGACTTGCGAGCCGGGCAGGAAGGCCGAGGCGCCGCCCAGGTCGACGGTGAAGCCGCCCTTGACGCGGCCGACGATGGCGCCCTGAACGGGTTCGTTCTTGGCGTAGACGCCTTCCAGACGGGTCCAGGCTTCTTCGCGCTTGGCCTTTTCGCGGCTGATGACCGCTTCGCCGAGGGCGTTTTCCAGGCGTTCCAGGAAGACTTCGACGCTGTCGCCGACCTTGATGGTGGGCTTGCCGGTTTCGTCGACGCCGAATTCCTTCTGGGGAACGCGGCCTTCGGTCTTCAGACCGACGTCGATGATCGCGAAGTCCTTCTCGATCCCGACCACGATCCCCTTGACGACGGTGCCTTCCTGGAAGTCGCGGCCGCCCATGGAATCGTTCAGCAGCGCTTCGAAATCGTCGCGCGTCGGGTTGAAGCTCATATCGTCAGCCATGCTGATGTTTAGTCTCGTGTTGTGGGAAGCCCTGCGGTGAGCGCCGTCGAATGACGGTTCTCGGGATTCCGGGTGATGTGGGTTTTCTGATGCGATCCACCGCGTCCTGAGCGGCGGCGAGGCGGGCGGTGGATTAGCCCTTGGGGTTTCCCCACCGGGCGCGCGCCGTCTCGACGATGCGGCGGGCCGCATCGAAGGCCTGTTCTATAGTCATTTCCGACGTATCAAGCAAGACGGCGTCGGCGGCCTGCGTCATCGGCGCGCTGGCCCGGCCCCCGTCGCGTTCGTCACGCTTGCGGATGTCGGCCAGGATCTCCTCGAAGGTCACGGTCTCGCCCTGGCCGAGCAGCTGTTTCCAGCGCCGGTCGGCGCGGACTTCGGGGCTGGCGGTCACGAACAGCTTGGCCGGCGCTTCGGGGGCGATGACCGTGCCGATGTCGCGGCCGTCGATCACGCTGCCCGGCTCGCGCAGGGCGAAGTCGCGCTGAAGGTCGAACAGGGCCGTGCGGACCCCGGGATGCACGGCCACCCGGCTGGCCGCCTCGCCGGCCTGGCGGGTCCGGACCTGCGGCCTTTCCAGCTCGGCCAGGTCCAGGCCGCGCGCCGCGGCCTCGGCGCCGGTCGCGTCGTCCAGGTCGCCGCCGGCGTCCAGCAGGCGAACGCCCACCGCCCGGTAGAGCAGGCCGGTGTCGAGCATCGGATAGTCGTAGAGCGCGGCCAGACGGCTGGCGACCGTGCCCTTGCCCGAGGCGGCGGGACCGTCGACGGCGATCACGAAGGCCACGGCCTAGGCCTCGACCAGATCGCCGCCCAGGCCGCGCATCATCTCGGCGAAACCGGGGAAGCTGGTGGCGATCATGCCGGGCTCGTCGATCGACACCGGCGCCTGGGCGGCCATGCCGAGCACCAAGTGGCTCATGGCGATCCGGTGGTCGCCGTGGGTCTCGACCATCGCTCCGCCGCGCGGCGACTGGCCCGTGCCGCGGACGATGAAGCCCTCGGGTTCTTCCTCGACGTCTACACCGCAGGCTTCGAGGCCGGCCGCGGTCAGGGCGATGCGGTCGCTTTCCTTGACGCGCATCTCGCCGACGCCGCGCATGATCGTCTCGCCCGTGGCGAAGGCGGCCGCGATCGCCAGGATCGGATATTCGTCGATCATCGCCGGAGCGCGTTCGGGCGGCACCACGACGCCCTTCATGTTGGGAGAATAGCGGGCGGTAATGTCGCCGACCTGTTCGCCGCTGCTCTCGCGGACGTTCGAGATGACGAGGTCCGCGCCCATTTCCTGAAGCGTCGTGAACAGACCCGTCCGCAGCTCATTGAGCATCACGCCTTCGACGGTCACTTCGGAGCCGGGGACGATCAGGCCGGCCACCAGCGGGAAGGCGGCCGACGACGGGTCGCCGGGCACCGCCACGTGGGTTCCGGTCAGCTTCTGGCCGGCCGGCAGACGGATATGGCGAACGGCATGGTCGCCATCGGCGCGATCCTCGACGATCACCTCGGCTCCGAAGGCCCGCAGCATCCGCTCGGTATGGTCGCGCGTGGCTTCCGGCTCGATCACCTCGACCCCGCCCTCGGCCTGCAGGCCGGCCAGCAGCACGGCCGACTTCACCTGGGCCGAGGCCATCGGCAGCTTGTACGACAGGCCGCGCAGGTTGCCGCCCTTCAGGGTCAGCGGCAGGCGGCCCTTGTCGCGGCCCAGCCACGTGGCGCCCATCCGGGCCAGAGGATCCAGCACCCGGCTCATCGGTCGACCGCGCAGCGAATTGTCGCCGGTGAAGGTGGCGCACAGCGCAAAGCCCGCCGACGCGCCCATGATCAGCCGCACGCCAGTGCCGGCGTTGCCGCAGTCGACCACGTCCGAAGGCTCTACGAAGCCGCCCTGGCCCTCGATCCGCCAGCGCCCCACGCCCTCCTGTTCGACCCGCGCGCCGAAGCTGCGCATGGCCTGGGCGGTCGCCAGCACGTCGGCGCCCTCCAGCAGACCTTCCACCGTGGTGGTCCCCGAAGCCAAGGCGCCGAGGATCAGCGAGCGGTGGGAAATCGACTTGTCGCCAGGGGCTCGAACGGTTCCACGCAAGGCGCCGCCGGGCGTGCTTTTCAGTCCAGCCGTCGTCATGCCGAAACCGGCTCCTTGGTGATCGTGGTTTTCGCGAGGGGTTTGCTTTTGACAGCGGCCCCCCTTCATGGCAAGTGACCCGCCGCTTTTCCCATCTGGATCAAAGGGTCGCCGCCTTGGCCAATCCCGAATTGGGCGCAAAACAAATTTGCCCCAACTGCCAATCGAAATTCTATGACCTGGGCCGTCGCCCAGCGCTCTGCCCCAAATGCGGGGAATCGTTCGATCCGGAAGAGGCGCTGAAATCGCGCCGCGTGCGCGCTCGCGCCGTCACGCCGGACTACGACGCCGAGGACGAAAAGCCCGTCGTCGCTCCCAAGGAGGAGGATGGCTACGAGGACGAGGTCGATGAGACCCCGGAAATCGACGAGGCCGCCGAGGAAGTCGTCGAAACCGATGACGACGACACCGATCCGGCCGCCGCGCCGGCTCCGGTCGCGGACGACCTAGGCGTCGACTTCTCGGAAGACGACGAACTGGCCGAAGACGAAGCCGACGACGTTCCGTTCCTCGAAGACGAAGACGACGAGGACGTCCTGGACGACGAAATCGAGGGCCTGCCGGGCGCTGGCGACGACGACTAAGCTTGTCGGCACCCACTAATTTTCTCGGAAAATTCTGAAGAACAGCGGTTCGAAAATTTTCCGAAAAAAGTTCGCCGGGAGGGTTGATCCAAAAATCCTCCCGGCATAGGTTCCGCGCCTCTTCGGGGGCCACCCAATCGGGACCGTCGAAGACACTGAGGAATTCCTGGATTTCCATCGCTGGAAATCTTCGAACCTTGGGGCTTTAGCTCAGCTGGTAGAGCGCTTGCATGGCATGCAAGAGGTCAGCGGTTCGACTCCGCTAAGCTCCACCAAGACGGCCGCTTCCCTAAAGGGAGCGGCCGTTTCCATTTCCGGCGTCTGTCTGCAGGCGACGGGCTTTCGACGCCCGAACGCCGCGTTCCGGAGATACCGGGACCTACGCCCCTCGCGCCACGAACCAGCCGTTGCGGAAGCCTTGGTCGGCCTTTCCGTACAGGAACGCCCCGCCTTCAGGGGTGGTGAAGCGTCCGCCGGCGGCGATCAGGATGGCGTGGCCGGCGGCGGTGTCCCATTCCATGGTCGGACCATGGCGCGGATAGATGTCGGCCGCGCCTTCGGCGATACGGACCAGCTTGATCGAACTGTCCATCGGCGCGCGCAGCGAAAAGCCGTACTGAGCCGCCAGCTCGGCCGCCCGCTCTTCCTTCATGGTGTGGCTGACCAGGGCCAAGGCCTGGCCCTCCGGCCACGGCCGGGCCTGGACCCTGACCTCGGCCCCGCCCGGACCTTCACGCTTGAGCACGCCCTCGGCGCTGGTGAACCAGACCTCCCCCGTCGCCGGGGCGCAGATCGCGCCGGCCACCGGGACGCCTCGATCGATCAGGCCGATATTGACCGTGAAGTTGGGGTCGCCGCGCACGAAGGCCTTGGTGCCGTCGACCGGATCGACCAGGAAAAAGCGCGGACCGATGGAGTCGGGCGCGCCGAACTCGCTGGCGTGCTCTTCCGAGATGGCGGGGATCTCCGGAAAGCGCTCGGCCAGTTGGGCCAGGATCAACCGCTCGCCAGCCTTGTCGGCCTCGGTGACCGGGCTTTCGTCGGCCTTTCGGACCACGTCCAGCTCGGTGCGCCAGAACGGCAGGATGATCTGGGCGGCGGCCTCGACGATCGTCGCCAGGTCGCGGCCGCAAGACGCCAGATCTTCGGCCAGGTTCGCTTCGGTCATCTATTGTCCCCGAGGGTCGTCGCCGACGAACAGCAGGGTGACGCGCGTCGCGTCGATCGTCTGCTTGCCGGCGTCTTCGAAATTGACGGTCACGCGGTGGCCGATCACCGACTGCACCTGGCCCAGGCCCCAGTCGGGCTGGTCGGGATGGCGCACGAGGACGCCCGGCTCGATAAACGGATCCATGACGCGCTCCTGATAGGCCGCCGCCCCTGTCCACGCCAGTCCGTTTCGCCTCGATCGGGTTTCGTCCCGGCGCCGTTTGCCAAAGTCCCAAATCACGCCAAAGATCGCGCCATGACCGACGACGCCGCCCCCAAGCCCGCTGCCGACGCTGCCGAGCCGAACACCCCCAAGCTCGATATCGGCGGACCCGACTTCGCCGCCTTGTTGGCCGCGCGCCTCTGTCACGACTTCATCAGCCCGGCCAGCGCCATCGTCTCGGGCCTGGACCTGCTGGAGGATCCCTCGGCTCAGGACATGCGCGACGACGCCATGAGCCTGATCTCGTCCAGCGCCCGCAAGCTGGCCGACCTCCTGCAGTTCACGCGGGTGGCGTTCGGCGCGTCGGCCTCGGCCGAGAATTTCGACAGCCGGGAATTGGAAAAGCTGGCCCAGGGCGTGTTCGCCCATGTCCGCCCGACCATGGAGTGGGCCATTCCGCCGTCGACCATGAACAAGGCCACCGCCCGCGCCATCCTCAACATCGCCCAGATCGCCGCAAGCGCCCTGCCGGCCGGCGGCAAGGCCACGCTGCGGGCCGTGGTCGCCGATGGCCGGGTGGCGATCACCGCCGATGCGGCCGGGCCTCGCGCTCGCCTCCGGCCGGAGGTCCTGGCCGGCCTGAAGGGCGAGCCCCTGGCCGAGGGCTTGGGCGGCCCCTGGGTGCAGGCGGCCTATCTGAACGCCCTGGTCCGAGCGGCTGGAGGTCAGGTCGGGGTCCAACTGGGCGAGGACAAGGTCAGCTTGGCGGCCTGGGTTCCGGCCTAGCGTCCGCGAAACCGCCAGAAAACCATCCGCGCCGCGATCAACGTCACCGCTCCTTAACCCCGTTCGCGGCAAGCTCGCCCGATTGAATTGGAGCGTGCCGTGAAGACCTGTCTCGTCGTCGATGACAGCCGGGTGATCCGAAAAGTCGCCCGGCGCGTCTTGGAGGACATCGGCTTCGACATCGCCGAAGCCGCCGATGGTTTGGAAGCCCTGGCCTGGTGCCGGGCGGCCATGCCCGACGCCGTGCTCCTGGACTGGAACATGCCGGTCATGAACGGGATCGAGTTCCTGCGCCATCTGCGCGAGGAACCGGGCGGCAACGGGCCGATCGTGGTGTTCTGCACGGTCGAGAATAAGATCGACGCCATCCGCGAGGCGCTCGACGCGGGCGCCGACGAATACATCATGAAGCCGTTCGACGGCGACATCATCGCGGCGAAGTTCGCCGAGGCGGGTCTGCTGTGACGCCCGAGGACATCGAGCTGCTGGCCGCCCTGGCGGGCCAGCGCGCCGGCCTGCGGATCGAGAGCGGCAAGGCCTATCTGGTCGAGAGCCGGCTCAATCCGCTAGCCCGCCGCGAAGGCTTCGACTCGATCGAGGCCATGATCGCCGTTCTGCGCGCCGACCGGGAAGAGCGGTTGATCTGGGCGGTCGTCGAGGCCCTGACGCTGAACGAAACCGCATTCTTTCGCGACCGCGACGTGTTCACCCATCTGCGAGACGCCCTGCTGCCCGCCCTGTCCAGGCAATTTTCCTCAGGCGGCGGGCGCGACCGGCCGATCCGGATCTGGAGCGCGGCTTGCGCGACCGGGCAGGAGGTCTACTCCCTGGCCATCACCGCGGCGGAATCCCGCGACATCCAGCCCGGCGCGCGGTTCGAATTCTTCGGTTCCGACCTGTCCGAGCGCTGCCTGGAGAAGGCCCAGAGCGGCCTCTATACGCAGTTTGAGGTGCAGCGCGGTTTGCCGATCCGCCTGCTGATCAAGCATTTCGAGAACCAGGACGAGATGTGGGCGATCAGTCCGCGCATCCGCCAGTCCGTGCGCTGGCGACGGGTCAACCTGCTGGCCGACCTGTCCCCCCTGGGCAAGTTCGACGTCATCCTGCTGCGCAATGTTCTGCCGGGCCTTGACCCGAGCGTGCACGGCCGCGTCGTCGAGAGCCTGGCCGCCCGGCTGGAGGACGACGGCGTCCTGCTGGCCGGCAACGGCGAATCCCTGACCGGGATCACCGGCGCGGTGCGCGCCGTTCCGGGGCAGTCGGGCCTGTTCACCCGCGACCCCAACTTCCGCGCCGCCGCCTAGGACGTCGCCGTCAGGTACGAAAAAGCCCGCCGATCTGAGACCGGCGGGCTCGTTCCGACCTCCAGGAGGCCGGTCCGAACTTTTTCAGGTCGGAACTTACTTGGCGTCCTTGGCCGTGTCGCTGACGGCATTGCCGGCCGACGAGACGTCCTTGCCGGCGCCTTCGACGGTGTTGCAGGCGGCGACGGTGAGGCTGGCGGCGATCGCGGCCAGAATGATGAGCTTACGCATGGGTCTTCTCCGGTGATCGCCCCTTGGGGCGCCTGGGGGGTGTTGCTCCAGCAGAACGTGAGCGGAGCCGCTAGGTTCCGGCCAAGGCAGGCTCGACCGGTGGGACGAGCGGAGTCGGGAAGATCAGGCGCACGAGAAGGCCGCCGGACGGCGAGACGTCGAACAGCAGCTTGCCGCGCAGTTGACGGGCGAAGGCGGTCATCAAGGTGCGGCCCACGCCTTCGACCGGCCCCTTGGGCGCGCCAGGACCATCATCGCCGATCGCCAGCTCGGCCTCCTCGCCGCGTACAAAGAAGTCGACGGTCAGTGTGCCGCCCCGCTCCGCGAGCGCATGTTTTTGAGCATTGGTGATCGCCTCGACCGCGAACAGGGCCAGGGGCGCCAGCCGGTCGGGATCGATGACCAGAGGGTCGGCGTGGACCTCGGTGCGGATCGGGCCGCCGCCGGATATGTCGCCAGCCAGCAGCAAGGCCGTCAATTCCTCGAGGAACGGCCGCAGGTCCACCCGCTTGAGGTCCGGCCCCTGGTAGAGGGCGCGATAGATCTGGGCCAGGGCGGTGATCCGCTGGCGCGTGTCGTTGAGGGCGGTGCGGGCCGCCGGGTCGGTCAGGGCCCGCTGCTGCATGTTGAGCAGACTGGAGATGATCTGCAGGTTGTTCTTCACGCGGTGATGGATCTCGCGCATCAGCGCGTCCTTCTCGCCCAGGCTGTCGCGCAGGGAGGCGTCGCGCGCGACGATGCCGGCGGCCATGTCGTCCAGGGTGGCGGCCAGTTCGCGGATCTCGGGCGGAGCGCGCTCCGCCTGCAACGGGCGCACGGTGAAACGGCCGCGGGCGTAGATGGCGGCCACCCGGCGCAGATAGACGATCCAGCGGATCACCGCCTGTTCGGTGGCGTAGAGCACCGCGGCCAGGGCCAGGACGAAGGCCAGCAGCGGCGCCAGCAGGCGCAGCATCGGACTGAGCCACGCCCAGGACGCCAGGCCCGGGGCCTTGGCCGAGAGGATCACGAACACCTCCTGTCCGACCAGCGGCGCGGCGGAGAAGTCGCGCGGACGGTCGTCGGCGTCGCGACCCGACCACAGAGCCGAGCCGTTCTTGAGGGCCTGGTCCCGCCAGGTGGGGGGCGGGGGGCCGAACGCCCGGCTGTCGGTCGCGGCGAAGACGTGACCTTCGGAATCGGCCAGGGCCACCTCGGCCCCGCCCGGGAGATAACGGTTGGCGGTCTCGGGCTGGATGGTCGAGAGGGTCAGGACAGCCGCCATGGCGCCGTCAAAGCGGCCGTCTCGCCGTTCGGCGCGCACGGCGGTCAGGACGGCGGGCTCGTCCGCATAGGCGACGCCGGGAATGCTGGCCACGACCATGTGCGATCCGCCGGCCAGGCGCTGAAACCAGGCGCGATTGGCGCGCATGGCGTCCGGCGGCGTGGTCTCGGCGGCGCAGGACACCCTGCCAAAGGCGTCGAAGCGGATCAAATTGGCGTAGCCCGGCAGGCGCTGCTTCACCGTGCTGAGGCGCTGGGTGCATTCCAGCCCAACGGAGCCGGGGCCCAGGGTCTGGAGCAGGACGCCGGCGGCTTCGATGCGAGCGCGGGCGATCGCCGCGCTGCGGCCGGCCGCCAGTTCGAGGCTTTGACGGCGCGAGTCGGCCTCCGCCTTGAAGGCGAACACCGATTGCAGAACGCCCAGGATCAGGACGGGCAAAAGCGCGAGGAACAGCGCGCCGGCCAGACGGACCCGAATGGATCCGACCGCACCGGCTCCTCGACCGAGGAGCGACTTCACCGCAGGGTGCTCAGTCTCTCCGCGTCGGCCAGGATGGCATACATGGCGTCGCCGGCGGCGGCGCCGTCGCGGTCATAGGCGCCGGCTTCGAGGATGGCCTGCAAGGCTCGCCTCGCCCGGCTGACCCGGCTTTTCACAGTGCCGACGGCGCAGCCGCAGATTTCGGCCGCCTCTTCGTAGGCGAAGCCGCCCGCCCCGACCAGGATCAGGGCTTCGCGCTGTTCCGGCGGCAGCATGGCCAGGCTGAGCCGAAGCTCGTCGAGCGCCACCGGCGCCTCGGGATCGTCGACCGCCACCAGGGTGCGTTCGGCCGCTTCCTGGTCGAGCTGGCTCTGACGCCACGAGCGACGCTTCTCGGAATAGAACTGGTTGCGCAGGATCATGAAGGTCCACGCCTTCATGTTGGTGCCCAGCTGGAAACTGGCCCGGGCGTCCCACGCCTTCATCATGGCGTCCTGCGCCAGGTCGTCGGCGGCCGTGGGATCTCCGGTCAAGGTGCGGGCGAAGGCGCGCAGATGAGGGATGAGCGTGACGAGTTCCTTCTTGAAGGTCCCGTCGCGGGCCGGGTCGAAGGGCGAGCGGCCGACTTGCGCTTCGCTCATGCTCAACGATCTCCCGAAGGCTTCTCGGCCTTGCGCAGGATGTCGAGGAATTCGTCCGGCACCGGCTCATTCACCACCTCGTCGAACATTTGACGAAGCTTCACGCCGATAGCCTGCTGACGGAGGCGCGCCTCGTCGAGCGCGGCAGCCCCTTTGCGGTGATCTTCCATGGGTACGTGTTCGATCATGTCCTCGACGCCGACAAACCGCGGCGCCCGCCCCCTTTGGCCGAATGAGTGTACGCCGGATGACAACGTCGGATTCCAGATGAGGTTCCACAAGCTTGGGCATATAATGCCAAAATTCTTTGGTCTTCGGAACTGGTTATGGAACCGGCGCCTGGGGGTTGCGTTTAGGTTCGGATAGCCGAACGGCGTAGCTTCACCGCACCGCAGGCTTTTTGTTCCGAAGACACTCACACGGGAGGGGTCATGAGTCTTCTTGCCCGGCTGGCGCCGCACTTGCCTTATGTTCGTCGCTATGCTCGCGCGCTGACCGGCGACCAGACCACTGGCGACCATTATGTCCGCGTAGCGCTCGAGGCCCTGGCGGCCGGCGAGCGGTCGCTGGACGCCAATCTGTCGCCGCGCGTCGCGCTGTATCGCGTTTTTCACGCCATCTGGCTGTCCTCGGGCGCGCAACTCGAGGCGCGCCGCGACGAGTCCATCGGCGCGACCGACGACGCCTCGCAACGGCTGATGCGCATCGCGCCGCGGTCGCGCCAGGCGTTCCTACTGACCGCCTTGGAAGGCTTCACCCCGACCGAAGCCTCGCAGATTCTCGACTGTGACTTCGCCGAGGTCGAACGGCTGATCGCCGAGGCCCAAAGCGAGATCGACGCCGAACTGGCCACCGAGGTGCTGATCATCGAGGACGAACCGGTGATCGCCGCCGACATCGAGGCGCTGGTCCGCGAACTGGGTCATGACGTGATCGACATCGCCGCCACCCGCGGCGAGGCGGTCGACGCGGTGAGTCGTCGCACGCCCGGTCTGGTGCTGGCCGACATCCAACTGGCCGACGGCTCGTCGGGCATCGATGCGGTGAAGGACATCCTGGCCCGCCTCGACGTGCCGGTGATCTTCATCACCGCCTTCCCGGAACGCCTGCTGACCGGCGAGCGTCCGGAACCGACCTTCCTGATCACCAAGCCGTTCCAGCCGGAAACGGTGAAGGCGGCGATCGGCCAGGCGCTGTTCTTCCATCCGCGCCGGACCCAGAAGGCCGCCTGACCTCGTCAGCGCCGGAAACGATCAAGGCCCCGGTTTTCACCGGGGCCTTTTTCATTTTGCGTTACGCCATCTGTCCGGAGGGATCAGCCCGCGGGCGTTTGCTTCACCGGCGCCTGCTCGGTGGAATAACGTTCGGCTTCCTGGGTCGTCGTGGCGCCGCGATTGTGCTCGACCTTGGCGATGTCGCCAGACTGCAAGCCCCAGGCGCCGAACAGCGCCGCGGCGCCCAGCACCGTCGAGATGATCAGCACCCAAAAGACGTGGCGGCCCCAACGGCCCTGCCGGGCTCGGGTGGCGTTGACGGCGGGACCGTGATGTTCGAGATCGGCTGGCATGTGAGAGCCTCCTTACCGGGCGGCGAAATAGACTCCCGCGCCCGGCGCCGCCGGACCGCTTGGAGCGAGGTTGTCGTTGAAGCGCTGGAGAAGTCCCGCCGACGCCGCCACCGCGGCTATGACCGCCAACGCCGTCAAGCGATTGCGACGGACCTTCTGTCGGCGCGTCAGCGCGCTTTCGAAGGCCAGTCCACCATGGTCTGCTTGATAGGTGCGGATCACGACGTTGCTCCCCAGTTCAAGGCCACGCGGGCCCTCGGGAAATCAACGTCCCGTCCCCTGTGACGTTCCCTACGGCGGTTCTTGAAGCCGCTTGGGAAGGCGCTGCGAACTCTTGTGGGAGCCGCGTCGCAGGGCGGGCAAAAAAGTTTCGCACCCCTGGGAACCGCTTCTAGGGAGCGACGTTTTCGAATTGCGGAGGCGGCGACGCCCCCCCGACTTAAGGCTGGTGAAAGCCAGCCTGCCGCCTCCGCACCCCCTCTTTGCCCTTTCAGGCGGACCCGTTGGATCCGCCTTTTTTAGTGCGGCGAACCTTGCCGCGCCGAAGCACGGCGCTGGCGGCTAGGGCAGCTTTCCGTCGAGATCGAACTGGATGTCGGCGCGTCGCCGCAGAGGACGTGCCTCCCCGGAGCTGGTCGTGGCGCCCGCGTCGCCGGCCGCGCCGACGTCGAACTCCACGTGGTCGTATCCCATCTTGGCCAAGGCGCGCGTCACGACCGCAGCCCGTTGCCTGGAAACCGCCAGGCTGACGTCAGGCGACCCGACCGCGTCGGCCAGTCCGATCACCCGAACCGACGCGACCTTGCAGCCGGTGGCCATGGCGTCGGCGCTCTTGAGCACCGAGCGCGCTTCGTTGGTCAACTGGGCCGACTTGCTTTCGAAATAGATCTGGACCGCGAAGTCCTCGCAGCTGGGCGCCATCTTCACCACCTGTGAGCGCGACTTGGGCCAGGGGTTCGAGGGGCTCGCGCACCCCGCCACCAGGCCGCCCAGAGCCACTGCGCCGAGGATCGCCACTCCGACTTTTTTCATCGCTTGCCCTCTCTGAGACCACGGCGCGCGAAAGGCGGCCGACGCGAGCCGACCGCCTTCCCAAGAGTTCAGGCTTGGCCCGTCTTAACGGGGGCTGCCGTCTTCCCAGAAGTAACGACCGCTGCGCGAGTCATAGTAGTAATACCGTCCGGCCCGCTCGTCATAGTACTGACGGCGATTGACGCTGGTCGCGCCGCAACCGCCGTCCTCGCGGCAGCCCTTCACCGCCCCGACAGTGCCGCCGAGCGCGGCGCCGACCGCGGCGCCCGTGGTTGCGCTGCCGCCGCCGACATTGTTGCCGACGATCGCGCCCGCCAGGGCGCCGAGGGCGGCGCCGCCCGCGGCGTTGCGTTCGGTGTTTCCGGTGGCGGTGCAAGCACTGGCCAGCACGCCGACACCCAAGAGGGCGATCAAGGTCTTGTTCATCGTGGCTCTCCGTTCGAGCTTGTCCCAGGCAGCCAAACGAGTCGGCAAGCCAACGGTTCCGGGAACTCCGATCAAGCGCCGCCGTTTCTGTCGCACCTTCCCCGCGCCGGCCGCGCTTCTCAGGAATTTCGCATGCGTGTGGAAGTCGTCACCAACATCGCCTCCGGCTCGGTCGGCAAGGACGCCCCGGCCCAGGCCCAGGCCATCCTGGCCGAGCATGGCGTCACCGGGCGGGTTCACGCGCCCAGCGAGGGCGGGCTGGTCGCCAGCCTGCGCGAGGCCCTCGACGCCAAACCCGACGCGATCCTCGTGGTGGCTGGCGACGGAACGGCCCGGGCGGCCGCCGAGATGGCCGGACCGGACGGGCCGATGATCGCGCCGCTGCCCGGCGGCACCATGAACATGCTGCCTCATGCTCTTTACGGCGCCGTTCCCTGGCCGGAAGCCATGGCCAACTGCCTGAAAGGCGGCCAGGAGCGGATGATCTCCGGCGGCGAGGTCAACGGCCGGCTCTTCTTCGTGGCCGCCATCCTCGGCAGCCCCGCCCTTTGGGCCGATGCCCGCGAGGCGGTTCGCACCGGTCGGGCCGACCTGGCGGTGCTGCGCGCCCAGCGCGCCCTGCGAAGGGCGTTCTCCAGCCGGTTGCGTTACGTTCTGGACGGACGACCCAAGGGCAAGACCGAGGCGCTGACCCTGATGTGCCCCCTGGTGTCCACCGCCCTCCATGAGGACGAGCGGGCTTTGGAAGCCGCAGCGCTCGACCCTTCCAGCGCGCTGGACATCTTCCGCCTGGGTCTGAACACCGTGACCGGCAACTGGCGCAACGATCCGTCGGTCAGCGTCGGGCGCTGCCGGATCGGCAAGGTGTGGGCGGGAGGGCGAATCCCCGCCATCCTCGACGGCGAGCCGGTGCGGCTGGACGACAGCGTCAGCATCCGCTTCCGTCCCAACGCATTCCGCGCCCTCGTTCCTGAGGCTTCCGCGTCCGACGCCCCGGTGTCCGCCGTATGACGCCCCTCAAGCTTGTCCAGGTCTCCGACATCCATTTCGGCGGCGAGCACAAGGCGGCCATCGAGGCGGCCGTCGAGCGCATCCACGCCGAACGGCCCGACCTGGTGATCGCCGCCGGCGACCTGACCAAGGACGGCAAGGTCAGCGAGTTCGACGCCGCCCAGGCCTGGCTGGACCGGTTGCCCCGCCCCCGCCTGGTCACGCCGGGCAATCACGACACGCCCTTCGTCGGGCCTCGCGAGATTCTGACGCGGCTGGTCGCGCCGTGGCGACGCTACGAGAGCCGGTTCGGCGAGCGGATGAACAGCGACTGGGACGACCCCCGCGCCACGGTGGTCAGCCTGAACTCGGCCCGCGCCTTCCAGCTTCGCCTGAACTGGTCGAAGGGCGCGGTGTCGCGGCGTCAGGTGCGCGATGTCTGCGCCGACCTGAAGCAGGCGGCCCCCGGCGCCCTGAAGATCGTGGTGTGCCACCATCCGCTGATCGAGATGCTGGGCGGCCCGATGACCGCCAGGGTCCGGGGCGGGACGGCCGCCGCCCAGGCCTTCTCGCACGCCGGGGTCGATCTGGTGCTGACCGGCCATATCCACGCACCGTTCGTCTATCCCTATCCGTTCTCGGACGGCTGCACCCAGGCGGTTGGATCGGGGACCTTGTCGGTCCGCGAACGCGGCGTACCGCCCAGCTTCAACGTGATCGAGGTCGACGATGTCGATATCCGCATCACCGCCCTGGCCTTCGAACGCACCCAGTTCGTGACCTTCCGCACCTGGTCGGTCCCGCGCCGCTGCGTTCCCAAGACCCCAGACGAAAACGGCGTGACCGAGGTCGCGCCGCTCCAGGTCTAGCAGGTTGGTTGTCTAGGCCGGCTCGGGATAGGTCCAGACCGCGCCTTGACCCTTGGCCGCCGCCAACTGCGCGTCGGCGAACGCCCAGTTCGGCAGGGCGTCGAACCAGGCTTCCAGGAAGCCCTTCCGGTTGTTCTGGTGGTCCAGATAGTAGGCGTGTTCCCAGACGTCGCAGACCAGCAGGGGCGTGATGCCCGGCTTGGTCAGGGTGTCGTCGGCGTCGTGGGTCGAGATCACCACCAGCTTGCCGTCCTGAACGGCCAGCCAAACCCAGCCGGAACCGAAGTGCCCGACGCCCTCGGCGACGAACTTCTCCTTGAGGCCCGCCAAGTCGCCGAACGCATCGTTGATGGCGGCGGTCAATTCAGCCGACGGGCCGGTGGTGTCGGCGCTCATGCAGTCCCAGAAGAAGGCATGATTCCAGGCCTGGGCGGCGTTGTTGAACACCTTGCCGGGACCGGCCTCGCGAATCACTGCTTCCAGCGGACGCTTGTCACCCTCCGGCAGCAGGCCGTTCAGCGCGTTCACATAGGCCGCGTGGTGCTTGTCATGATGGAAGTGAAGCGTGTTCGCCGAGATCGTCGGCTCCAGGGCTTCATAGGCGTAGGGGAGGTCGGGGAGTTTGAACATGGTGGCTCCAGGGCAAAACGCCCCCGGAACATGGGCGGGGAGGCCCAGAAAACCAGAGGCAGGAAAGAGGCGTTTTGTTGATAGCCGCTAGCGCGACGGAGGTTTCTGGGAATCCACCAGCGCCTTGGTGATGATCGCGACCAGGGCCGGATTTCGGAAGGCGATGACGCCCGCCGCCAGACCGGCCCCGATGGTCAGGATCGGGCGCGTCTTGACCATCTCGATGGCCTTCTCCGCGAAGAACAGCGGGTCCGGCGCCGGCGCCGGATGGTCTCGCACCTCCACCTTGCGCGCCGCCAGCAGCCCGGCCAATCCGACGATCACCGCGGCCACAGCCGCGACGACGGCCGCCGCCCCGGCCGAGCCGAGATGGGCTTGCAGCACGGCGTACAGGGCGAAGGCGGCGGCGAACACGCTCACAGCAGCGGCCGCGGCGATCGCCGCGGCCGCTGCGAGGGCCGTCAGAGTTTTTCCGAAAATCACTTGTCGCGGCCGCTGCGGTTTCCGGCCAGCAACAGGCCCAACAGGACGCCGACGCCGAGGCCGGCCAGGGTGGCGGTGATCGGACGCTCGCGAACCCGCTCGCTGACATAGCGGCTGGCTTCATCGACCTGCTGGCCGGCGGTGTCGGTGTAGGTGCGGGTCTGGGCGCGCAGGGTTTCGAGGCCCTGGGTCAGCGAGGCTTCGATGCGCTTGGCGGCGTCGGTCAGGTTGGCCTTGGCCGAGGCGGCGGCGTCGCTGAGGTTGGCGCGAGCGGCGCTGGCGGCCTCGCCGAAGCTGCGCTCGGCGTGATCGACGGCCGCGCCGGCGTTCGACGACGCCTTGTTGGCTTCATTGAGGGCGGGATTAAAGGCGTTGTCGGGCATGAGAATCTCCGGTTCGCGGCTCGGGCTTCTGGGGGCGGACAGCTGCGAAGCTGCGCCCGCACAACGCAGAGCCGAGGCGACGAGTTCCATTGTAGCGTCAAGGATGAAGCTTCACCACAGCCGATCGCGGACGTGGACCTTTATCGATCTCGCGCCCCGCGTGAACCCAGTCTATGGTCGAATCATGGACGATGCGGGCGCAACGCTGGCAGATGATCAGGAAGCGCGGCGGCTGCGCGCCGTCGACGCCCTTCGCGCCTTGGAAGGCGACGCCGCCGATCCGCGATTCGATCGGATTGTGCGGCTGGCTTCGCGGCTGTTCGAAGCGCCGCGCGCCGCGATCCGGCTGATCGGCGAGGATCGGGTCTGGCTCAAGGCCAAGGTCGGGTTCGACCATGACGAGGAACCGCGTCCGGCGGGCATAACCGAGCGTCTGCGGGCGGAGGGCGTCGTCTCGCACCCCGACATCGCCGGGGCCCCCGACCAGACCCTGCTGCCGTGGTGCGCCGACAGCCGATTCTTCGCCTGCGCCCCCTTGAAAAATGCGGCGGGCGACGTCGTGGGCCTGCTGACCGTCGAGGACCCCAGGCCGCGGGAGGCCGTCGACGCCGGCCGGGCCGAAGCCCTCGCCGACCTCGCCGCCCTGGCGATGGACGAGCTGCTGCACGACGCCGAAACGGCCCGCCGCGTCGCCGAACGGACGCTGGACAACGAGCGTATCGCCCTGGCCTTGCGCGCCGCCAATCTCGGCGAATTCGCCCTGGATTTCGCCACGGACACGGTGCGCATTAGCGCGCGGATGGCGCAGATCACCGAGATCCCGGAGGGGCCCACCCCGGCCTTGGGCGGCGAGGCGCTTTACGCCTTCGTTCGGCCCGAAGACCGCGAGGCGATCCGAGCCGACATCCAGGCGCAGCTGAAGGCCGAAGGTCGCTACGAGGTCGAGTTCCGCCGCGTGTCGTCGGATCCGCACCGGGTGATCTGGAACCGCGTGGCGGGCCTGCTGGTGCTGGACAGCCAGGGCGAGCCGCTGCGGCTGATCGGCGTCGTCCAGGACATCACCGCCCGCAAGGACGGCGACGAGCAGCGTGAAAACCTGCTGACCGAGCTGGACCACCGGATCAAGAACATCCTGGCCGCCGTGCAGTCGGTGGCCGGACAGTCGGCCCGCAAGGCTTCGTCCCTGGACGGTTTCCTCAAGGCCTTCAACGGCCGCCTGAAGGCGATGAGCTCGGCCCACGACCTGCTCAGCGCCGCGCGCTGGCGGGGCGCGACCCTGGCGCGGATCGCGGCGGCGGAACTGGGAGGCCTGGCCCCCAACCAGACCCGCTGGGACGGGCCGGAACTGTTCCTGACGCCGCGCGCGGCGGCGGCGCTGTCGCTGACCTTGCACGAACTGGCCGTCAACGCCGTGAAGTTCGGATCGCTGTCGGTCGAGAGCGGCCGGGTCGAGGTAGTCTGGCGCGTGGCCCCTGGCGGCGGGTTCAATCTGGAATGGCTGGAGACCGGCGGGCCGATGACCGCGCCGCCGGACAAGCGCGGCTTCGGCATGACCCTGATCGAGGACGTGGTCGGCCGCGAACTGGGCGGCCGGGCGACGATCGAGTATAGGCGCAGCGGCGTCACCGCGATGATCCACGCCGCCGCCGACGCCCTGGTCGACGAGCCCGAGCCCGAACCGATCGAGGCTCCTGACGCCCGCATCGTCGAGACGGTGGGCGGCGGCGACGACAGCTTCAAGGCGGGCGACATCGCGGGGCTGAAGGTGCTGATCGTCGAGGATTCCCTGCTGCTGGCGATGGAGCTGGAGGCGGGACTGGAGGATTCGGGCGTCGAGGTGGTGGGCTGCGCGGCCGAACTGGCCGAGGCCCTGTCGATGCTCGAGCTGCCCTTCGACGCCGCCGTGCTGGACGCCGACCTCAATGGCCAGTCCGTGGCGCCGGTCGCCGAGGTCTTGCGTCGCGAGGGCCGGCCCTTCGTGTTCGCCACCGGCTACGCCGACAAGGCCGCTCCCATGGGCTTCGACGCCCCGATCATCCGCAAGCCCTACAACGTCCACCAGATCGCCCGGGCGCTGGCCTCGGTGACCGGGCGTTAGCTCCGGTCCTCCCCATGGGGAGGCGGTATCAGCCAGGCAATCCCTCGAAGACCTCCAGCCCCTCCGGGATCACCGCCCAGTCCGGCCGGCCCTTGACGAAGATCGCCATGGTCGGGCGGAAGGCCGAAGGATCGTCCAGCGAGCCGGCGTAGATCGTATGGGACTCGGTCGCGCCGACCGGACCGCCGAACACCAGGCTCGAGCAGATCGGGCAGGAATTGCGCAAGGCGTCCGTGCCTCGCGCCGACAGGCAGGTGAAGGTCTTGGTGGGAGCGCTGAAGGTCAGGTCGGCGGCGGCGAAGGCCATGAACGGGATGAACCCCGAACCCGAGGCCTTCCGGCAGTCGGCGCAATAGCAGTGGCCCATGTACAGCGGCTCGCTCCGCGCCTCGTAGCGGAGCGCTCCGCAGAGACAGCCGCCGGTGTAGAGGGGCGCGCTCATCAGACCACGCCCTTGGCGCGCAGCCCGGCGATCGCCTCGTCAGAAAGTCCGGCGACCTTGCGCAGCACCGCGTCGGTGTGCTCGCCCAAGCTGGGCCCCGGCCAACGGACGCCTCCGGGCGTGTCGGACAGTCGCGGAAAGGCGTTCTGCATCTTCACCTTGCCGAACACCGGATGGGCGACCTCGACGATCGACTCCCGGGCCGCGAACTGCGGATCCTTCAGCATGTCCGGGGCGCGATAGACGCGGCCGACCGCCAGACCCGCGTCCTCGAGCAGCGGCAGCAGGGTCTCGATGTCGTGCTCGACGGTCCAGCCGCCGATCGTGGCGTCGAGCTGCAGCTGGTTGACGCCTCGCGCCGCGTGATCGCGATAGCGCGCGTCGCTCGCCAGTTCCGGTCGGCCCATCGCGTCGCACAGCCGCTTGAACAGCGTGTCCTGGTTGGCGCCGATCAGGATCAGCTCGCCGCTGCGGGTGGGATAAACGTTGGACGGGGCGATGCCGGGCAGGATCGCGCCGGAGCGCTCGCGGACATAACCCGACAGATCGTATTCGGTGATCAGGTTCTCCATCACCGTCAGCACGCTTTCATAGATCGCCGCGTCGACCACCTGCCCCTTGCCGGTGCGCTGGCGGGCGTGCAGGGCCATCATCACGCCAAGCGCGGCGTTGAGGCCGGCCAGGCTGTCGCCGATCGAGATGCCCGCCCTCGCCGGCGGCCGATCGGGCTCGCCGGTGATGTGGCGCAGGCCACCCATCGCCTCGCCGATCAGGGCGTAGCCGGCGCGGTGCGAATAGGGACCGGTCTGGCCGAACCCCGAGACCCGGGCCATGACTAGACCGGGATTGGTCCTGGCCAGATCCTCGTAGCCCATGCCCCATTTCTCAAGGGTGCCGGGCCGGAAGTTCTCGACCACGACGTCGGCCGTATCGATCAGGGCTCGCGCGACGTCGCGGCCTTCGGGCGCGCGCAGGTCCAGCGTCACCGAGCTTTTGTTGCGGCCGATCACGGGCCACCAGGGCGAGTGGCCCTTGGGCTTGGTGCGACCCCACTGGCGCATCGGATCCCCGGCCTTGGGATCTTCCAGCTTGATGACCTCGGCGCCGAAATCGCCCAGCACCTGGCCGCAGAACGGGCCGGCGATCAGCGAGCCCATTTCGATCACCCGCAAACCGGTCAGCGGCGCGTCGGCCATCTCTGTCTTCTCTCCGACCGATCACGGAACCCATCACGGGGACGTGAAGTTCTTATGCCACGTCGGCGCAAGCGCAGCGCCCCGAACCTCAATGTTCTAGAAAAATGCGCAGGGAAAGAAAGCCATGACCCGTAAGCTTCTCATCGTCGGCGCCGCCATCGCCGCCCTCAGCGTCGCGGCCTGTAACCAGAAGCCCGACGAGACCAAGGGCGCCGCCACCCCGGCCGAACAGGCCGCCACCCCGGACGCCAACCCCTCGGCCACCGTTCCGACCCCGTCTGATGAAACCAAGGCCGCCACCTTCGTCGAGAAGGCCGCCGCCAGCGACATGTACGAGATCGAGGCCGCCAAGGTCGCCGCCAAGCGCTCGACCAATCCCGAGGTGAAGAAGTTCGCCGCAATGATGGAAAAGGCCCACACCAAGACCACCGAAGACCTCAAGGCCGCGATCGCCGCCTCGGGCGCTTCCATCACCCCGCCGACCGCCCTGCCCGCCGATCTGCAGGACAAGCTCGACGACCTGAACAAGTCCGACGACAAGGACTTCGACAAGACCTATGCCGACGACCAGGTCGACGTGCACCAGGCGACCCTGAATGTGCTGCAGCGCTACGCCCAGGACGGCGACACCGCCGCCATCAAGGCGTTCGCCGCCGCCACGGCCCCTGCCGTGCAGGAGCACCTGAACATGGCCGAAGGTCTGAAGAACGGCTTCGACAAGGCCAAATAACCTGTCTGACTAAGGAATCGCGTAGGCGACCGTCGCCTTGGCGGCGGCTCGCTCGCGCGATTCCGATCAGATCAGCACGTCCACCGCGGCGATGCATCGACCCACCCTGAGCAGCGCCGCCTCGGTTATCGCAGCTCGACCTTGGCGATGTTGTCGTCGCCGTTGCGGTCGATGACCATGTTGTAGGGATCCACGCCCGCCGCCTTGGGCGCGGTGGCGGTGACGAAGGTCAGGGTCTGGGTTCCAGACCTGATCGTCCGACGCTCGAAGGCCACGACCTTATCGGCGCCGAAGCCCTTCTTGCCTGGCTCCAGGGTGAACAGGCCAATGTCCATCGGCTCGCTCAGCGCCGCCTCCCGCTCTTGGCCGCGGCCCTCGGCGTAGAGCTTCTTGGCCGTCACCGTCAGGGTCACGTCGTAGCGGCCGTCGGGCCGCTTCCTGGCCGTCGCCAGGGTGGTCTTCAGGTCGTACAGGGTGATCTTCTCGAACAGGTCGGTGATCAGCGCCTGCTTGTCGGGCGGGGCATGACGGCGCAGGGCGGCGACCAGCTCCAGCGTGGTCGGATAGGGCGGCCCCTTGAAGGCGTAGGCGGCCAGCATCTCGCGCAGGGCGGCGTTGACCTTGTCCTCGCCGATCTCTCGCGCCAGCCGGTACATCACCAGCGAGCCCTTGTTGTAGTAGATGTAAGGCTGGTCCTCGACCTGGCGCAGTGGAAGCTCCTCGATCACCTCGCCGCCTCGCGCCCGCAGATAGCGGTCCAGCTCGTACTTGAGGAACTTGCGGATCATCGGCTCGCCGTAGGTCTTCTTCATCACCATCAGGGCCGAGTACTGGGCCAGGGTCTCGGACAGGGCCGCACCGCCCTGCTGGTCCGCGCCGATCAGCTGATGGGCCCACCACTGGTGGGCGATCTCATGGGCCCCGACATAGGTGACCATGTCGATCTTGGTCGGATCCTCGTACTTGGAGATGAAACCCAGGTTTTCCGACCAGGGGATGGTGTTGGCGAACGACTGGGCGAAGTCGCCATAGCCTGGGAACTCCAGATAGCGCAGCTGGCGGAACTGGTAGGGGCTGAAACTGGCCTGGTCGTAGTCGAGCGACCGCTTCATCGATCCGAGCATCCGGCCGACGTTCCAGCTGTGGGCCGGATCGTAATAGACCGACAGCTGCACCCCCTTGTACGCCTCGGTCCGCAAGGCGTAGCGCGCCGACTGGATCGAGAAGAAATGCAGGATCGGGGCCTCGGTCACGAACCGCGCCGTGCGCCGGTCGCCGGCCACGTCGACTGGACCGCTCATGGCGGCGGTCTCATGCCAGACGCGCTCGGAGACCTTGTAGCCCGGCGCCATCGGCGTCTGGTCGGCGTTGGTGGTTACCGTGATGTCCGAGGTCACCCAATCGCTGTCGCGGCGCAGGCCATTGAACTCCCGTGAGGCGATGTCGCCCAGCTTGGCGGGCCGCAGCTCGGGCCTGAGGCCGTACTTGCGCCGCTTGCTGCGGTCGGTCAGCAGTCCGCCCCGGTCCATCCCCAGCGAGGGCGCCAGCTGCTGATCGTTGATGAACGTTCCGTTGTCGACCATGTGGGTGTCGGCGCCGCTGTTGCGGAAGCCCATCGCCACCCGGGCGGTGCTGAACGACATCGAGCGCCGCTCGCCCGGCTGCATCGGGGTGTCGAACGCGAAGATCCGGTAGTTGAAGCGTTCGAAGGTCCGCTTGGGCCGCGCGCCCTCGATCGACAGGGCCAGGACCTTGAGGTCGCGGTCGAAGCGGACATGGATCTCGCGCAGCGGCTTGCCGGTGCGGTTCTCGATCTCGTAGACGCCCTTGGTGTCGATGCGCGGGATGTCCGGCCGGATGTCGACGTCCAGCTTGACCGCTACCACCTTGGGCTGGGGCGTGTTTTCGAACGGCAGCAGGGCCTTTTCGTAGTCCGCGGTCCACCGCTCGGTGCTGAGGGTGGTGCGATATTCGTTCCAGACGTTGGTGTTCAGGTAGATGAACGTCCCGGTTCCGGCGAACACCAGCAGGGCGGCCCCGGCGATCAGGCCGGGCCAGCCTCTCAGCCGTCGCGGCAGGGCCGCCAGCCGGGGCGTCAGGCGAGACTCGGTCCCGCGCCGCCAAAGTCCGTGGCACAGCACCAGCAGGACCACCGCGAAGGCCGCCCAATAGAGCCGGAACCACCACGCTCCGATCCAGAAGCGGCTGAGGCCGTTGAAGTCCGAGACCGGCGCGGCGGGCGCGCCGTCATAGAGATAGAGATTGTGCTCCAGCCCCCAGCTGGAGGCGACGATGGTGGCGATGATGTAGAGCACCATCAGACCCCAGCCGACGAACTTATGCGGCGACAGCACCTGGATGAACACCGCCAGCACGGCCAGCAGGATGCAGTCGGCGGCCTGGGGCAGCACCCACCAAACCACGTAGTTCACCAGCTCCAGGTGGGTATAGCCCTTGAGCAGCTGGATGATCACCGCCACCGCGACCCCGGCCAGGAACGTCGACAGCAGGACCAGGCTGATGGCCAGGGTCTTGGGAACCACGAAAGCCCAGTCCGGGATCGGGGTGACGTCGATCAGTTCGTGGGTCCGTCGGTCCTGTTCGCGCCAGACCAACTCGCCAGCGTAGAACGAGGCGATGATCAGAGAGATGAACGGAAAGATGCCGTTCATCCCCCCGATCATGGCGCGCGTGACCGGATAGATCGCGCCGCCATAGAGGCTGTCGTCGGAGACGCGCCACAGGTTGAAGATCGACAGCGCCGCGGCAAGGCCGACCAGCACCAGATAGGCCGGGCTGACGAACACCTGGCGGGCGTCCAGCCGCGCCCGGGCCCAGAGCTGGCCCCAGCGGGCCGCCGCGTCGAATGTCGGGACGCCGTGGGTGATCTCGACTGGACGCGGACCGGCTGCGGCGCCGGATTTGTCGCGCTTGACCTTGGTGGCGCCGTCGCCCTTGCGCAGGTCGAACAGCCAGTAGGCCGCGGCGATGATCGCCAGGGCGATTCCCGACCAGATCAGGCGGTTGGCCAGCAGGTAGCCGGCCAGGGGCGGGACCTGGGTGTTGCGTTCGCTGGCCGTCCAGTATTTCACCGCCAGGCCGTAGGCGCCGCCGCCGAAGGGCTCCCAGAGGGCGGCCACCTTCTCGAGGCCGGGCTGGCGCAGCATGGTCGCGCTGATGAACGACGCCACCATGAAGGCGATCACGCCGACATAGGTCCACATCATCGAGCGCGTCACCGTGGTCACGGCGAAGAACACCGCCGAGGTTAGCAACAACGACGGCAAGGCCAGGACGAAATAGCTGAACAGGTAGTGGTTCAGGACGAACGGTCCGACGCTGTCGGGATCGACCCAGAACATCAGCGCGCCCAGGGCCATGCCGGCCGGCACGGCCAGGAACGACAGCATCGTGGCCGCGAACGCGCCGATGAACCGGCCATACAGATAGTCGAACTTGGTCAGGGGCGTGGAGCGCAGGATGCCGTCGAAGCCGGTGTCCTCGTCGCGGACGATGATGTTGGCCACGAAGGCGGCCGTGATGAACATGTAGACCATGGCGAAGAACAGGTTGGCGTTGGCGATCACCGACGCCGCGTTCTTGTGCACATTGGCCGTGGAGCCCAGCTGGACGATGTTCGGCGCGGCGACCGCGGCGAAGGACAGCAGGAAGAAGATGATCACGCCGACCCAGAAGACGGGCTGGCGCGCCTGGTAGCGGAATTCGAAAGCGGCGACTTTTCCGAACATCCCCCGGGGCCTCAGGCCGCGCGCCGTGTGTTGGAAAGCGTGGAGAAATAGACATCCTCCAGCTCGCCCTCGACCGGGGCGAAGCCGGCGCCCGGATCCTGGTCCGCCAGGACGTGGATGACGGTGCGGCCGCCCAGCAGGCGGGTGGAGATCACCTGGTGCTGCTGCTTGATCGTCCCCAGCTCAGCCTTGTCGATGATCTTCTTCCAGATCCGGCCCCGCAGTTGGACGACGAGGTCGGCGGGCGCGCCTTCCTTGACGATACGGCCGTCGCAAATGATCGCCATGGCCGGGCAGAGGTCCGAAACGTCCTCGACGATGTGGGTCGAGAGAATCACCACGACGTTCTCCCCGATCTCGGCCAGCAGGTTGAGGAAGCGGTTGCGCTCCTCGGGATCGAGGCCGGCCGTAGGCTCGTCGACGATGATCAGGCGCGGATCGCCGATCAGGGCCTGGGCGATGCCGAACCTTTGGCGCATGCCGCCCGAGAAGCCGGCGATGGCCTTCTTGCGCGCGTCCCACAGATTGACTTGATTGAGCAGGCTCTCGACGACGTCCTTGCGCGCCTTGGCGCCGGCGATCCCCTTCAGCACGGCCATGTGGTCCAGCATGTCGTAGGCGCTGACCCGCGGATAGACGCCGAAGTCCTGCGGCAGGTAACCCAAGGTGCGCCGAAGCTGGTCGGGCGCCTTGAGCACGTCGATGTCGCCGAAACGGATATGGCCGGAGGTCGGGGCCTGCAAGGTGGCGACGGTGCGCATCAAGGTCGACTTGCCGGCGCCGTTCGGGCCCAGCAGGCCGTACATGCCGCCGGGTATGGTCAGGTTGACCTCATCGAGGGCCTTCACGCCGTTGGCGTAGACGTGAGTCAGGTTCTCGATGATCAGCATCGTCGGTCACAAGCCCCTTCGACGTCGGCATGGCGGGTTTTCGCCACAATTGCTTACCCGTCATGACTCGTCGTCACCTGTCGGGGCAAGTGAAAGAACGTTTAGACGTATCCTTCGGCCCTCGTGTTGCAGGATCATGTCCTCACGAAGGTGACTTTTGGCGGAGCGGGTTTGGGGCTAATCAGGCGCCATGACGCACTTCGCTTTCCCCCCGCCCGCCCCGTCCACGGTTCCGGTCGAAGGCGGCGACGCCGTCTTTCCCGTGCGCCGTATCCTTTGCGTCGGCCGCAACTACGCGGCCCACGCCCGCGAAATGGGCGCCGACCAGCGCGATCCGCCCTTCTTTTTCGCCAAGCCGGCCGACGCGGTCGTCCTCGGCGACAAGGTGCCCTACCCGGTCGCCACCCACGAGCTGCACCACGAAATCGAACTGGTGGTCGCCTTGAAGTCGGGCGGCGCCAACATCGCCGTCGAAGAGGCGATGGGCCACGTGTTCGGCTATGCGGTCGGGATTGACCTGACTCGCCGCGACCTGCAGGCCGCCGCCAAGGCCAAGAGCCATCCCTGGGACGCGGCCAAGGGGTTCGACGCCAGCGCCCCGATCAGCGCCATCGTCCCCGCCGGCGAGGCCAAGCCGGACGGCGCGATCACCCTTTCGGTCAACGGCCAGCCGCGCCAGAGCGGCCAGATCGCCGAGATGATCTGGACCATCCCCGAGATCATCGCCGAGGCCTCCAAGCTGTGGACCCTGGCGGCCGGCGACCTGATCTTCACAGGCACCCCCGAAGGCGTGGCCGCCCTCGGGCGGGGGGATCGGGTGGAGGGCGCCGTCGAGGGCGTCGGCGCGCTCGCCTTCACCGTGGTCTGAGGCGGCGGCCATGAAGCTCACCCTTCACAGCGCCTGGCGGTCCAGCGCGGCCTATCGGGTGCGGATCGGCTTGAACCTCAAGGGGCTGGCCTATGACATCGTTCCGGTGAACCTGGTCGCCAGCCAGCATCTGGAGCCCGCCTTCGCCGCGCTCAATCCCCAGCGGCTGCTGCCGGCCCTGGAGGTCGACGGGCGGGTGCTGACCCAAAGTCTCTCGATCCTGGAATGGCTGGACGAGACCGTCCCCGATCCCGCCCTGCTGCCAGCCGACCCGTTCGACCGCGTGATCGTGCGGTCCATGGCCCAGATCATCGCCAGCGACATCCACCCCTTGAACAACCTGCGCATCCTGCGGGCCCTGACGGCTTTGGAGGTCGACGAGCCCGGTCGCGAGGCCTGGATCGGCCGCTGGATCACCGATGGCTTCACGGCTCTGGAGACGATGATCGCCCAGCACGGCGGGGGCTACGCGTTCGGCGACACCCCCGGCCTCGCCGATTGCTGCCTGGTCCCGCAGGTTTATAACGCCGAGCGATTCAAGACCGACCTGACCCCGTTCCCCGCCATTCGCGCGGTCGCCGCGCGGTGCGCCGAGCACCCCGCCTTCGCCGCCGCCCATCCCAACCAACAGCCGGACGCCATCCATGCTTGAAGACCTGAAGAGCAACAACCTGGCCTGGTCGCTGCGCAAGACCGAGGCCGACCCCCAGTTCTTCAAGCGCCTGGAAGGCCAGCAGAGCCCCGAATATCTGTGGATCGGCTGCAGCGACAGCCGCGTTCCGGCCAACGAGATCGTCGGCCTGGACCCGGGCGAGCTGTTCGTCCACCGCAACGTCGCCAACCTGGCCCCGCCGCAGGACGCCAACTATCTCAGCGTGCTTCAGTTCGCGGTCGACGTGCTGAAGGTCAAGCACATCATGGTCGTGGGCCATTACGGCTGCGGCGGGGTGGCGGCGGCCATCGACGGCAAGCGGCGCGGCCTGGTCGACCACTGGCTGCACCCGATCCGCGAGGTCCATGCCGAGCACAAGCACGAGCTCGATGCGATCGGCGACGAGAAGTCGATGCTCAATCGCCTGTGCGAGCTCAATGTCGCCCGCCAGGTTCGCAACGTCGCCTCCGACGTCTTTGTCCAGGACGCCTGGGCGCGCGGCCAGACCCTGTCGGTGCACGGCTGGGTCTATTCGCTGTCCAACGGCCTGGTGACCGACCTTGAGGTCGGGATTTCCAACCTCGAGGACTACGAACGGGTCGCCAGCGGGCCCTGCTAGTTTCCTTCCCCCTACGGGAGAGGGTGATGGACTATTCCTCGACCCGAAAGACCTTGCCCGTCGCCGGCTCTCGGATCAGGTCCACGCGCGCTCCGTCCCAGTGATAGTCCAGGTGCCGGCCCTGGACGGCGTTCGAGGCCAGGTCCGGATAGAACAGGCCCACGCACTGGCCGCCGGCGTGGCGTTGGCTGGGATAGACCACACCCTCCGAACCGGCGGCGCGCAGCTGGGCGCCCAGGGCCTGGCCGGGGCGGTAGTCGTCGGGATCGAGCGCCGGCGCGAAGGCGGGTTGATCGTCGCGCAGGTCGTGCAGCGCGCCCCGCACGTCCAGCACGATCTCGCGGAACTGCGAAGTCCAGCCCGGCGCCTGGGCGGTCCCCGCCATGAACAGGGCGTGGTGGTGGATCGTCTCCGACAGAGCGACCTCGAAGCGGTCGGCGACATAGAGCACGCCGTAAGCTCCGGCGCTGAACCGGCTGGGGCGGTCGGGGCTGACATGGGTGAACGGCGCCATCAGATAGCTGGCCCCGGGTCCCGCGACCCAGCGATCCTGGGGAACGAGGTCGAGATTGCCGAGGGTCTCCATCAGGCGCGGATTGGTCTTCTGCTCGGCGGCGATCAGCAGCGGCCAATCGGCGGGATCGGCGATGTCCTCGAAGAGGTCGATCGGCGGCCAGGCGCTGCGGATGATCCGCACCGACCCGCGCCAGGCGATCGGCGAGCGCGGGATGGAAGCCGCATCGATCACCAGGCGCCGCGCTCGGCGTCCAGATAGCGCCGCACCCGCATCAGGTCCGTCAGTTCGCCCCCCAGCATCACCTGCAGGGCCGAGCGTCCGCCGAACGCCGCGTTGGGCGCCTTGATCCAGTCATAGCCGCGCTGCGGTTCCTGGAAGATCAGCCGCAGAGCCTTGTGGACGCCCATCAGGTTGGACAGCCGCGCCTTGCCGTCGCGATTGATCCGCCCAATGTCGCCAGCCTTCCAGCGACGATAGCTCCGCACCGGCTGGTCCAGCAGGGTCGCGGCCTCCTCGTCGGTCACGCCCCACAGCCTCAGCAGGTTGACCGCGGCGCGGAACATGGCGGCGGCTTCGTCGTCCGAGATCGGCTCGGGCGCAAAGGCCTTCGGTTCGGTGTCGACCAGGGTGACGAGCGTCATGTCATATCCTCTTTGGCCGAAGATAGATAATACGCTGCCAAATGGCAACCTTTAGCCGGCCGGCGGCTTGATCCGGACCCTGGCCGAAGCCGCCCGCCCTTGGCCGTCGACGACCTTCAACCGGTAGAAGCCCGGCGCGGCGGGACGCCAGATGACCTTGCCGCTGACCGGATCGGAGGCCAGAGGCGCGCCGGCCACGTACCAGGTCAGGTCCTCGCCCCCGGCCGCCATCACCAGGCCGCGCGAGCCAGGGCCGACGCTATCGACCTGCACCGTCGCCCCGTCCGGCGGGAAGATCAGGCGCGGGCCCTCAGAGGCCTGTTGCAGGCGTTGCAGGGCGCCCGGCGCGGCCTTGGGCGCGATGGGCCGGGGGGCCGCGGCCGGGGCGTTGATTACATCGGCCACGTCGAACAGCAGGGGCAGGGCCGCGTCACGCCCGGTCAGTCCGCCGCGCGCGCCGCCGTCGGCCCGGCCGGTCCAGACAATGATCGCATAGCCGCCCACCACGCCGGCCGCCACAGCGTCGCGAAAGCCATAGGACGTGCCTGTCTTGAAGGCCATCGCCGGTCCGCCCCGGGTCAGGGCCGAAGGCGCGCGACCGCGCGGGGCCGGAGCCTCTCGCAGGATGTCCAGCACCTGGGCGGCGGCCTCGACGCGAACGATGCGGGTCCCGCCGACGCGGTCGCGCGCCTTGGCGTCGGCTTCGGTGAAGGCCAGCGGCTTGGCCACCCCGCCGTCGCCCAGCGCGGCATAGAGCACGGCCATGTCGCGCGGCGTGATCCCGGCCCCGCCCAGGGCCAATGCGAGCCCCGAGGCCTTGAGCGCCGTCTTGGGCCGAACCAGCCGCACCCCGGCGCTCTCCAGCCGGGCGGCGAAGGCGTCGGGGCCGATCTTCTCCAGGGTGGCGACGGCAGGGACGTTCAGCGAATAGGCCAGGGCCTCGCGGGCCGTGACCTTGTCGTGGAACACGTGGTCGAAGTTCTCGGGCTGATAGTCCGCGAAACGGGTGGCGGCGTCGTCGATCTGGGTGTCCGGCGCCAAGGCCCCGTCGTCGAAGGCGAAGGCGTAGATGAACGGCTTGAGCGCCGAGCCGGGCGAGCGGATGGCGCGGGTCAGGTCGATCCAGCCGCCCGGCCGGTCGCGTCCCGCCGAGCCGACCAGGGCCCGCACGGCGCGGCCCTTGATCTCGACCACCAGGATGGCCGCGGTGACGTCCGGCCCCTGCGCGGCGGCGACGGCGGCGGCCATCGGCTCCAACCGCGTCTGCAGGTCGGCGTCGAGGGTCGAGACCACACTGGACTGGCTGGCCGGCGCGGTCAGGGCCAGTTCGCCGGCCGCGTGCCAGGCCAGGGTCGGAAACGCCCCGCGCGCCGGCAGGGGCTCGGTCTCGGCTTCCGAGGCGGCGGCCTCGGTCAGGACGTGGGCCCGGACCATCTTGTCGAGCACGGCGCGGCGGGCGGCGCGGGCGGCTTCCGGATGGCGGTCGGGGCGGCGCGCCTCGGGCGATTGCGGCAGGGCGATCAGCAGCGCCTGCTCGCCGTCGGTCAAACTGGTCGGCTCGTGACCGAAATAGGCCAGGCTGGCGGCCCGCACCCCCTCCAGGTTGCCGCCATAGGGCGCCAGGGTGAGATAGAGGGCCAGGGTCTGGTCCTTGGTCAGCCGCGCCTCCAGCTGAACGGCGCGGACCATCTCGATCAGCTTGGAGGGGAGGTTGCGCGGCCGGGGTTCCAGCAGGCGGGCGGTCTGCATGGTCAGGGTCGAGGCCCCCGAGGTCGCCCGGCCATGGGCCGCCGCCGAGCCGACCGCCCGGACCAGGGCCAGGGGATCGACGCCGAGATGGCCGCGGAACCGCGCGTCCTCGACGGCGATCAGGCGCTTCTGAAAGGTCGGATCCGTGCGCTGGAGGTCCGCCCGCACTCGCCAGCGCCCATCCTCGACCGGCAGGGCGCGCAGCCAGACACCGCGATGATCCAGCACCACGGGCGACGAGCGCCTTGCCCGCGCCATGTCGGGCGGAAAGGCGGCGTTCAGCGCGAACAGCACGACCTGGAGGGCGAGGAGGGCGACCAGGGCGCGGGTGAGGCGGGGGATCGTGATCATGACTCTATGCGGTTGCTCACTTGCCCCCTACGGATCGCTTCGCGATCGTCTTTCCCCCATAGGAGGAAGAGCCTCGCGTCGGCGCCGCACCAGGTGGGGTCAAGTGCGCCGCCCCTACTGCCCCGGCGCCACCGTGATCCGCCCCGCCTCCGACCGCGCGTTCAAGCTCGGACGATACATGTCCTTGGCCACCGCGCCGGGCAGGAAGAACTCGCCCGGCGTTACGGCCCGCGCCACATAGGCCATGGCGAACGGCTTCTCGCCGCCCAGATCGAGGGCGGCGATGTAGCGGTCGTCCCGGCTTTCCTGGACATCGGGGTTGGTCAACTCGCCCAGGAACTTGAACGGACCGTTCTGGGCGTCGTCGGCGCCCAAAGTGGTCTCGATCTCGAACCCGGCCGGCAGGGCGTCGTCGACCACCAGGGCGGTCGAGCGGGCCTGCATTGAGCGTCCCGACACCAGCACGATCACCCGGTCGCCCTGGCGGATCTGGGCGGGATCGATCGCTCCGCCGTTCATCGAGAACAGCCGCTTGGACACAGAGATGCCGTTGGCCTCGGCTCCCGGGGCGGCGACCGGCGTGCCGCGGACGCTGACCGTCCGCCACAGGGCGCCCTTGCCCTTGTTGACGAAGCGGGCGTCGGCCAGCCGTCCCACCGCCCAGCGCGGCGCGGCCCCGGCCGGCGGCAGGGCCGTCACGCCCTGGGCGTCGATGGTCATCGGGCCGGCCGCCTTCAGCAGCTGATAGGCCGCCGACAGCACCGCCGCCTGCTCCTGGGTGTTCAGGGCGTCCGGATCCTTGACCACGTTCTCCAGGCGGCCCTGCAGCTGGCGGGCGATGTCGCCCTGGCCGGCCTGGACCGCCAGGGCGGTGATCGACGCGACGTCACGCAGCGGGCTCTGGTACCAGTCGCTGTCGTCGCGCCAGCCTAGCGAGCGGACCGCCTGGCGCATGGCCGAGCGGGCCCGGGCCTGGTCGCCCATCAAGGCGAGGCCCGCGGCGACCTGGGCCTTGGCCAGGGGCTGGTCCTCGTCCTTCATCTGCACGTCGTGCCACCAGCGCAGCCGCGCCAGATCGCCGCGTCCCGCCTTGGCCATCACATAGAGGGCGTAGGCGGAGGCCCGGCGGCGCATGCGCTCGGTGGCCTTCTTGGAGTCGTCGGGCGTGCGGCCCCACCACTCCGGATATTCCAGGCGGTAGGACACCGAGCTCCACCCGTCGGGACGGCTGATCTGGCGCATGGCGTTCAGGGCCTTGTCCATCGCCTCGTCCGGAACGGCCACGCCCTGAGCCTTGGCCTCGACCAAGAAGTCGGTGGCGTAGGCGCCCAGCCAGGCGTCGGCCTCGCCGTCGCCGACCCGCCAGAGGCCGAAGGCTCCGTCCAGGGTCTGGCGGTCCAGCAGCTTGCCCACCGCCCCGGCCAGGACGGCCGGATTGCGCTTGAGCCTGGGATCGCTCGAGACGCTCTGGGCGTAGAGCAGCGGATAGGCGGTCGAGACCAGTTGCTCGGTGCAGCCGTAGGGATAGCGCTGCAGGGCCACGGCGATCGCCGAGGGGTCGAAGCCCCGGAACGGCGAGTAGCTGACCTGCAGGGTGATGTCGCCGGCCGCCAGGCCCGACAGCAGCTGGGCGTTCGGCGTATAGCTCATGCCCGGCTGCTGCAGCTCGGTCGTCGTGCGCACCACGTCGCCCCAGCCCAGGCGGGTCTGGATCGGATAGTCCTTGGCCGTCTGGAAGCCGGGCCCGGCCACCTTGAAGCCGACCTTGCCGATGCCGGTGACGGTTGGGGCCAGGAACGGGATCTTCTCGGCGATCCGCTGGCCCAAGAGCAGCCTGATCACCTTCTTGAAGGCCACCGCGATGCCGTTGGTGGCGTTGGCCTCCACCGTATAGTCACCAGGCTTGCCTTCGACATTGTGCAGCTCCAGCGTCGCCATCGGCTTGTCGCCAGGGGCCAGGAAGCGCGGCAGGTTGAGGTCGGCCACCACCGGCTGGCGCACGGTCATGGCCTTCGAGCCCGAGCCGACGGCGGTGTCGGTCCAGGCCACGGCCATGATCCGCAGCTCGCCGTTGAAGTCGGCGGCCGGCAGCTTGATCACCGCCTTGCCGTCCAGGCCGGTCTCGACGACGCCCGACCACAGGGCCACGGTCTTGATCGGCGTCACCGTCAGCCCCTCGCCGCCCAGCTCGTCAGCGCCGAAATTGACGTTGGCCGGCGCGCCCATGTTCGGGTCGAGCAGGCGGCCGTAGTCGTCGCGATAGTTCAGGGTCAGGGCGCGCTTGCCGAAGTACCACTTGGCCGGGTCGGGGCTGTCCTGGCGGGTCAGGCGCAGGATGCCCTCGTCCACCGCGGCGATGGTGACCTTGGCCTTTTGGCCGAAACCCAGGCCCTGGACCTTGATCGGCACCTCGACCGGAGCCTTGGAGTCCAGCTTCAGCGGCGTGCCGATGTCGACCGTCAGCTTGCGGCCCTTCGGATCCAACGGCACATAGATCAGGCCCAGAGCCCGCTTGGGCTTGGGCGAGCTGACCGGGTCGCGCGGCTGGATCACCGTGACCATCACATAGGCCCCGCCGCCCCAGGCCGCGGAGGTCTTCAGGCGCACGGTGGCGCCGTTGTCGCCGACGCTCAGGGTCTTGAAGTCGATCAGCCGATCGGTGGCGACAGCCACCTGGGCCTGGCCGGCATAGGGCGACTTCAGGGTGATCTCCACCGTGTCGCCTTGCGCATAGGCCTTGGTCCCGGCGCTGACCCGCACGAAGTCGGGCGCCTCGCCTTCCTTGGCCGGCGAGCCCCAGCCCGACGAGAACTTGGTCACCGTCTTGGCTCCGTCCGGCCCCTCGACCACCAGGCGGTAGTCGCCCCAGCCCAAGCGGCGGTTGAAGCGCGCGGGGGCTCCAGCGCCGATATTGACGGTGGCCTTGGCGACCACCGCGTCGCGGCTGGTGCGCCGCCACTGCCAACGGCCGTCCTGCTGAAACCAGTCGTAGTTCCAGTTCTCGCTGATCAGGGTGTAGGTCGCCGTCGAGGCGATCCGCTTGCCGGCGGCGTCGACCGCGATCATCTCCAGGCTGACCGGCGGGTCGCCGCGCCCAGCGTCGCCTTGCTCGACCTTGACGCCGTAATAGACCGGCTTGCCGCGCACCTTCAGCTCCAGGCCCTCGCGGACCGGCCGGCCGCCGGGCTCGAACACCGAGGCGGTCACCGCCGCCACCAGGGGCTGGGCGGTGTCGCCGGCTTCCGACGTTCCAAGATTGAGGATCGCGTGGCCGTCGCCGTCGGTGACCGTCGTACCCAGCTCGATGAACTTCTCGTCGAAGGGCGCCAGGTCGTCCCCCCATTCGTAGCCCTTGAACTGCGGGAAGGGATCGGTGTCGAGGCGTAGCCGCGCCTCGCCCTGGGTCTGCAGGCCCGCGCCGGGCGCGCCGTAGAGGAACCTGGCCGAGAGGTCGATCCTGCGCTCCTGGCCGGCCGCGACCGGCACGGACTCCTGGCCCGTGGCGGCGACCGCCAACCGTTGCGGGGCGAAATCCTCGACGCTGAAGCTGAGCGCGCCGGAGTCGGCCTCGACACCCTCCATCTTCAGCACCGCCGTCCAGCGGCCGCGCGGCGCGCTAAGCGGCAGGGCGATGTCGGCCAGCACGGCGCCGGCGTCGGCGCGGCTGAACGCGTAGCGCTTGAACTCCACGCCCGAGGGCCGCTTGACCAGGATGTAGCCCTTGCGGTCGTTGACCGCCTTGGCGAGCCGGTCGCGGACCATGGCCGTCAGGTGCACGGTCTCGCCGGGCCGATAGATGCCGCGGTCGGCATAGAGATAGCCGTCGATATCGGTGCTGAGCGCCCGGCCGCCGTCGGACTCGGTGCGGCCGCCGACGCCCTGCTTGGACAGGTCGACCGGCGAGCGGTCGAGATCCAGCACCGCCAGTTCGCCCTGGTCGCCATAGGCCATGACCATCTTGGCCCTGGCCGCGCCGTCGCCTTCCAGCAGGGCGTGGGCGAAGCGCGCCCGGCCGTCGGCGTCAGTCTTGGCCACGGCCAGGTCCTCGCCGTCCTTGGCCACCAGGGCCACGCGCACGCCGGCCACCGTCTTGGCGGACTTCAGCGAGCGGACCACCACATCCAGGGATTCGGCGCCGTCGTAGCCGATCAGCGCCATGTCGGTGAACATGATCCAGCGGCGGGCCTGGGCGGGGGGCGGATCGCCTTCGCCGTCCGGATCGCGGCCGCCCGAGGCGTCCCGCGCCTTGATGACATAGCCGCCGGGCTTCATCTCCTTCAGCACCGCGCCCAGCGGGAAGACGGTCGTCGCCTTCTGGCCGGCCGCTCCCTGGACGGCGATCACGCCCTTCCAGACCTGGCGGCCCTCGTCGTCGGGGCTGTCGTCGCCATAGTCGCTGGAATAGTCGCCCTCGCCGGTCGGATCGGGGGCGCTGATCGACTTGCGCACCAGGTTGCGATCCGACACCCGCCAGACCTCGATCGCCAGCTTGGAGACGTTCAGGGTCTCCAGCGCCACGCCGTCGGAGTCCTCGCGTGGCAGGATCACGCCGTCGCCCGCGAAGCCGACATAGGGCGGCTTTTCGCCAAACGTGAAGTCGACGTCGGCGTTGGCGGCCAGGGTCTCGCCGTTCTTGCCGGGCAGGCCCTTGAGCAGGGTGACGCGGTGGTCGGTGAAGCCGACGCCGCCGATGCACAACTCGTCGTTCTTGACCCGAACGGCCGGCTGGCGACCCAGGTCCGGCGAGATCAGCACGAAATCGGCATAGGCCTTGGACGGGTCCAGCGGCTTGCTCATCTGGACGCAGGCCATGGGCGCGGGGCCGGAGGTGTCGACACGGCTCTGCCAGACGGCGAAGCCCTCGGGCTTCGGAATCCCGCGACGGGGGGCGTTGGCCGAACGCGGCTTGCCGAACAGCGACCAGGCCTGGCCTTTCGGCGCCTCGGCCGCCGCGGAGTCCTTGCCGCCGAACAGGCCAAGGTCGGCGATCTTGCCGGCCGCGAAGCCGCCGCCGAAACCGACCACCAGGGCCGCCGCGCCTACGGCCACCAGCGGCGACTTCAACCGGGATGGAATCTTGGCCTTGAGGGCCTCCCAGCGCGCGTTCCAGGACGAGGAGGAAGCCCCGCGGCCGCCTTCCGGCGGAGTCTCGTCCGTCGACATTCCTGTCCCCCCGACCTTACGTCTCGGGGGACTTGAGCCTAAGCTAGGCGGAGGGTCAACGGATCAGCGTCAGGCGTCGAAGCTCACCTGGGCCGTCATCAGATCGTAGGTCGCCGAGACGACTTTCAGGCGGCCCTCGGCGATGCGTTCGGCCACCAGGCCGTCGGCCACCTTCAGGCGGGCGGCGACGTCGCGGACGTTCTGGCGGATGGCGGCGTCCTGCAAATCGGCCGGGTGTTTTTCCTGCGCCTCCAGCACCGCCGGCATGATCGGCAGCACCATGTTCAGCAGCGCGCCGTGCAGGTCGACATGCTTGGTCGCCACATCGACCGCCGCGCCCACGGCGCCGCACTTGGTATGGCCCAGCACCACCACCAGCGGCGCGCCCAGGTGCTCGACGGCGTAGACGATCGAGCCCAGGCCTTCCTGGCCGACCGTCGACCCGGCCACACGGACCACGAACAGTTCGCCCAGATTGCAGTCGAAGATCAGTTCGGGCCCCACGCGGCTGTCGCTGCAGCCGACGATCACCGCGAACGGCTTCTGGCCCTTGGACAGCTCGGCGATCCGCGCCGTCGTCGGCAGGGCAATGCTGGCGCCGCCGCGCGCGAAGATCGCGTTGCCCTGCTTGAGCCGGCCCAGCGCCTCGTCGGGGCTGACCTCCGGCGGATGCACCTCGGCCGGCTCGACCGCATTGATGTCTTCCAGCGGCTTGACCTCGGCCAGCGCCTTGTCCAGCGCGGCCTTGTCGGTCGGCTGGGTCTTCAGGGCTCGGCGGGTGCGGCGACCCTTGCGGGTCAACACCGACGGCGTCGCGGGATCGTCGCCCTCGGCCCAGGCCAGGGCGGGCGCCGCCAGGCCGGTCGCCAGGACGCCCAGCAGCATACGTCTCGAAACCATCTCATCCCCCGACGAGCGCAGTGGTCGTTCACGCTAGTCTTGGCGGCAAAGGGTTAACCACGCCGCAACGCCGACTTGATCTCAAAGCGGCAATTCGACACGTTTGACCACGGTGCGCATGGCGATCGACGAACTGACCCGAACCACCCCGGGGATCCGGGTCAGGCCTTGGGCGTGCACCCGCTCCAGATCGTCGACGTCGGCCACCACCAGCCGCAGCAGATAGTCCGAGCCGCCGGTCATCAGGTAGCACTCGGCCACCTCGCGGACATTGGCGATGGCCTTCTCAAAGGCGCTGAGCGTCGCCTCGGCCTGGGACGACAGGGTGACGGTGACGAAGACGCTGAGCGGCAGACCCACCGCCCGTTCGTCGATCATGGCGGCGTAACGTCCGATCACGCCGGCGTCCTCCAGCGCCTTCACGCGACGCAGGCAGGCGGATTCGGAAAGATTCACCGCCTCGGCCATTTCCACATAGCTGGCTCGGCCCCGCCTCTGGAGCAGGTTCAGCAGCTTACGGTCAAAGGCGTCGAGGTTTGCCGCAGGTTTCTTCAACGAAAAAGCTCCATCGCGATGGAATCCTGCATACCACGGTTATGGACGCATGAAATCCCCCAGGAACCTGCGTTCAGTCAGGCGTAAACCAGCGTCAAAAGCCATCTGGAGGAGACTATCATGCGCGTTGGAGTGCCTTCCGAGATCAAACCGGGCGAGCACCGGGTTGGCCTGACCCCCACCGCCGTGCGCGAATATGTGGGTCACGGTCACTCGGTGCTGGTCCAGACCGGCGCGGGCCTCGGGGCCGGCTACGGCGACGACCTCTACGTCAAGGCCGGCGCGGCCATCGCGCCCGACGCCGACGCGGTGTTCGCGGGGGCCGAGCTGATCATCAAGGTCAAGGAACCGCAGAAGGTCGAGTGGGAGCGCCTGACGCCCCGCCACATCCTGTTCACCTATCTCCACCTGGCGCCCGATCCGGCCCAGACCGAAGGCCTGCTGGCCTCCGGCTGCGCGGCGATCGCCTACGAGACCGTCACCGACGCGCGCGGCGGTCTGCCGCTGCTGGCTCCGATGTCGGAAGTGGCCGGTCGCATCGCGGTGTTCAGCGCCGCCGAAACCCTGCTCAAGCACAATGGCGGCATGGGCCTGCTGCTCTGCGGCGTGCCCGGCGTGCCCCCGGCCCGGGTGGCGGTGCTGGGCGGCGGCGTGGTCGGCTCCAACGCCGCGCGCATGGCCGCCGGCCTGGGCGCCGAGGTCGTGGTCCTGGAACGCTCGATCCCGCGCATGCGTGAACTGGACGACCTCTATCAGGGGCGCATCCTGACCCGCTATTCGACGATGGCGGCGGTCGAGGACGAGATCCTCAAGGCCGACGTGATCATCGGCGCGGTGCTGACCGCGGGCGCCGCCGCCCCCAAGCTGGTCAAGCGCGAGCACCTGTCGAAGATGAAGCCGGGCTCGGTGCTGGTCGACGTGTCGATCGACCAGGGCGGCTGTTTCGAGACCAGCCACCCGACCACCCACGCCGAGCCGACCTATACGGTCGACGGCGTCGTCCACTATTGCGTGGCCAACATGCCCGGCGCCGCGCCGCGCACCTCTTCAGAAGCGTTGGGCAACGCCACCCTGCCCTTCGGTCTGGCCCTGGCCGACCACGGCCTGGATGCGCTGAAGAGCAACATCCACCTGGCCAAGGGTCTGAACGTGCTGAACGGCCAGCTGACCCATCCGGCCGTGGCCGAGGCCCTCGGCAAGGCGTCAGTGGATCCGTATGGGGCCTGGAAATAAGGCTCTGCGTCCTTCGAGGCCCGCTTCGCGGGCGCCTCAGGATGAGGAGCGATTTGCTGCTTTCCTCATCCTGAGGTGCGAGGCGCAGCCGAGCCTCGAAGGACGCAAGGCCTAAGCCGCGAAGCGACCCAGGTCCTGATGGCTTTCCACCAGGTCCAGCACGTCGTGCATCGAGAAGCCGGGATCGGCGGCGTACAGGGCGTCGTAGATCGAGCGTGCGAAGGCCAGGTCAGCCGGGGTCTTCACGCGCCAGTCATAGTGCGACCAGTCGCGGCGGGCCTTCAGATGCGCCTGGCGGAAGCGGTCCGGTCGCTCGCGGATGGCGGCGGTCGGCGAGATCATCCCCAGCGGGTCGCGGACCTCGGCGGCCGCCACGCGCAGCGCCTCGACGGTGATCACCTCGACCTCGAGCCCGGCCGGATAGGTGCGCTCCACGCGGTTGGACGTGTAGGCCGCGCCGCTGGTCCGGGCCAGGTGCACCGCCTCGTCGATCACGCCGGGATCGACGAATGGCGCGTCGCCCTTGATCCGCACGACATGGCTGACCGGGCCGGCGGCCTCGGCGCAGCGGGCGATGCGGTCGAGAATGTCGCTGCCGGCGCCGCGATGCACCGCGTAGCCACGCGACACCACCAAGCCGGCCAGGCCGTCGTCGGCCTCGTCGGTGCTGGTGGCCACGATGATCTTGTTGAGGCGACGGGCGCCGCGCAGGCGCTCCAGCTGGCGCAGGATCATCGGCTGACCCTGGAGGGTGGCGACGGCCTTGCCGGGAAGACGCTTGGACCCCATGCGGGCCTGGACGACGGCGAGGATCATGGCGTTCGCTCCCTCTTTGTTTTCTCAGCTCTTCTTTCGAGGCTAAGCTTCTGTTCGCCGGTGCGTCAGGCGACCCAACGTCGCGGATCCAGCGCCACCGGGTCATCGATGGCCATGTCGTCCCAATCGAGATCGGGCGGCGGGCTCGAGGCGGCGGCGACCACGGCCGACAGCTCGGCGGCGGAGGTGACGCCCACCAGGACGGCGCTGGCCTCCGGGCGCGACAAAGCGAAACCCAGGGCGGCCTGCAGCGGGTCCGAACGGCCCTCGGCGATCATCCGGCGCACCTTCGACAGGCGGCCCGAGGCTCCCTTCAGCTGGGCGGGGACGCGGTCGGGCGGCAGGAACAGCAGGCCGTTGAGGAAGATCGAGCGCAGCTGCACCTCGATCCCCATGCCGGCGATGCGTTGCAGCGAGCCATCGGCCAGCAGGCGCTGGTCGAGCAGGGAGGCGGGGGCCTGAAGAATGTCGGGCTTGAAGCGGCGGGCCACGCCCACCGGATCGTCGCTGGCGTGGGCGGCCACGCCGATCTTGGCGAACAGACCCTGATCGCGCAGGCGCGCCAGGCGATCCCAGACGGCCGCGCCGTGGACGCCGAACAGCTCGGCGGGCGAAGCGACGATGACGGTGTCGGCCCGCTCCACGGCGAGACGACGCAGGGAAGCGCGGAGCTCGGCCTCGACGAAGTCCGGACCACGGTCGGCGCGGGCGGCCGACAGGGTGAGCCGGAACGGCACGGGACGGGGAATCAGCTCGCCCAGCACCTGCTCCGCGCGGCCGTAGTTGCCCGAGGTGTCCAGCACCGACAGGCCGGCGCGGGCGGCGATGTTCAGGATGTCTCGAGCTTCGGTTTCCGGCGGACGGGCGCGCGGCGACGCGTTGATGCCGTCCAGTCCGAACTGGGCGGCGGCGATACCGAGCTTGGAGACGGAAAGCGACATTGAAATCCGTGCGGATTGAACACCAGTCCGACGAGCCTACGCGCCAAGGACTGAAGAAGGCGTTTCTGGAACCTTGCCAAGGCGTTAATATCGCCGGCGATGGACCTGCCCGAACACGCCGACATCGACGCGCCTTCCGGCCTGGCGCCCGAACCCGCCGCCGGCGCGCCTGACTGGCCCTCGTACGGTCTGGTCGAGGACATGCGACCCGCCCTCGCGGACGCCCTGGCGCGTGGCCGCGCGGCCCTGGCGACGATCGTCGCCCTGGGCGACGGCGGGCCCCGCCCGGTCGGCACGCAGATGGTGTTCGGAGCCGACAGCCGGGCCGGTTTCCTGTCAGGGGGCTGCATCGAGGCCGACGTCGAGGCCCACGCCAAGGCCTGCATGGTTGATGGACGATCGCGGCGGCTGGTCTATGGCGAGGGCAGCCCCTGGCCGGATATTCGCCTGCTGTGCGGCGCGCGGATCGAGATCCTGGTCGAGCGGATCCCGCCGGACGATCCCGCCGCGCGCGCGTTGCTGGCCCTGGCCGAGGCACGGGCTCCCGCGGTCTGGATCAGCGACGGCGACCGGCGGCTCTGCGCGCCCGCTTCGCAAGACCCCGCAGCCTGGCCCGGCGCCTTTTCACGCCGATTCGATCCGCCGCCGCGGCTGGTGGTGTTCGGCGGCGATCCGACCGCCATGGCTGTCGCCGGCCTGGGCGCGCAGTCGGGCTTTCAGACCACGCTGGTCAGGCCCAAGGGCCCGACGTCGCCGCCGCCGCTGCCCGACGTGGCCTATCGCCGCGACGAGGTCGCCGGCGCCGTGGCGGCGATCGGCCTGGATCCTTGGACGGCCGTGGCGATCTGCGGCCACGACGAGGAGGTCGACCATCAGGCGCTGTTGGCCGCCTTGCCCTCGGCGGCTCCCTATGTCGGCCTGCTGGGCGCGCGACGACGGCTGGGCGAACGGCTGGAGCGCCTGCGGGCGGCGGGCGTCGCCGAACACGACCTGCGGAAACTGCGCGCCCCGATCGGTCTGGACCTCGGCGGCAAGGCGCCGTTCGAGGTGGCCGTGGCCGTGATCGGCGAGATCATGGCGACCCGGCACGGCCAACCGGCCTTGGCGCGGCGGCCCTGATGAAACACGCGGGGCCGCGGGCTCGCCTACCGCCCTAGTCGGCGCCGGCCGTCGCGCGGTTATCGCTCCAGCAACCTCGGCATCAGCTCGACCATGTTGCAAGGCTTGTGGCGACTGTCGAGCTGGGCGGCGATCACCTTGTCCCAGCCGTCCCTGACCGCGCCGTTGCTGCCCGGCAGGCAGAAGACGAAGACCCCGCCGATCAGACCGGCGGTCGCTCGGCTCTGCAGCGTCGACAGGCCCACCGAACCGTAGCTGACCAGGTGGAACACCACCGAAAAGCCATCGATCTTCTTGTCGAACAGCGGCTCCAGCGCCTCGACCGTGACGTCGCGGCCCGTCAGGCCGGTGCCGCCGGTCGTGACGATGGCGTCGACCTGGCCCCCGGCGATCCAGTCGCGGACCGTTCGGCGGATCGTCTCAATGTGGTCGCGAACCACCGCCCGGCCGGCCAGGTCATGGCCCGCGGCCTGCACACGCTCGACCAGCAGTTGGCCGGAGGTGTCGGTCGACTCGTCGCGGGTGTCCGAGACGGTCAGGATCGCCACCCGCACCGGCCGGAACGGAAGTTCAGGCTTGACGCCCCCGCCCGGGACGAGACCCGTTGTCGACATGCTCTTCTCCTGTTTCCGGCGCACGGCGCCGGCTTGAAGCCTGAGTGAGGGCTAGGGACGAAAGCTCATCCGCCGCTCATCGGCGGTAGGAAGGCCACCTCTGTGGCGGCGCCCAAGGTCGCCTCGCCCCGGACAATGACCTTGTCGATCGCCACTTGCACGCCAGGACCGTCGAGCGCCTCGGCCAGGCTGGAATCCTCGGCGGCCAACGCCTGGCGCAGCGCCGCCAGGGACTTGGCCTCGACGGAGCGATCGCGCCAGCCGGCATGGTCCGCCAAGCGTCCGAACAGCAAAACCCGCGCCATGCCAGCCCCTAACCGCCCGTCGTCGACATGTGTCGGGTCACCGCCGGTCGGGCGGCGTCGATGTGGAAATCGTGCCCCTGGGGCTTGGCGCCGATCGCCGCGAAGACCGCCTGCTCCAGCGCCACGTCGTCGGCTCCGCCGCGCATCACCGCTCGCAGATCGCTGGCGTCGTCGCGGCCCAGACAGGTGTGGAGCGTGCCGGTGCAGGTCAGGCGGACGCGATTGCAGGCTTCGCAAAAATTGTGGCTCAGCGGGGTGATCAAACCCAGCCGCCCGCCGGTTTCCTCGACGCGGACATAGCGGGCCGGACCGCCGGTGGCGTAGGCCAGGTCCGTCAGGGTCCAGAACGAGGCAAGGTCGCGGCGGACGTCCTTCAGCGACAGGTACTGGTCGGTGCGGTCCACCTCGATCTCGCCCAAGGGCATGGTCTCGATCAAGGTCACGTCGGCGCCCATCCCGTGAGCCCATTGGATCAAGGCGGGCAGCTCGGCGGCGTTTTCCTGCTTGAGCGCCACGGCGTTGATCTTGACCTGAATGCCGGCGGCCAGGGCCGCGTCGACGCCGGCCAGCACCTTGGACAGATCCCCGCCGCGGGTGAGCTTGCGGAACAGGTCCGGTTTGAGGGTGTCCAGCGAGACGTTGATCCGCCTCACTCCCAGCCGGGCCAGGTCAGCGGCGTGGACGGCCAGCTGGCTGCCGTTGGTGGTCAGGGTCAGCTCGTCGAGGGCGCCGGTCGCCAGGTGTCGCGACAGCCGCTCGACTAGGGTCATGAATCCCTTGCGGACCAGGGGCTCGCCGCCAGTCAGCCGCAGCTTGCGCACGCCCAGACCGACGAAGAGCGAGGCCACGCGATCCAGCTCCTCCAGCGACAGCACCTCCGCCTTGGGCAGGAAGGTCATGTGCTCGGCCATGCAATAGGTGCAGCGCAGGTCGCAGCGGTCGGTGACCGAGACGCGCAGATAGGTCACCGCGCGACCGAAGCCGTCGATCAGGCGAGGAGAACGGGTATCCGCTTGCACGGGGCTGGCGTCATAGGGCGTCATGTCGGTTCGTAAGATAGGCGCGGGACGAGATGGCGGAAAGTGAAAGCGCGCGGTGCGACGCCGTGATCCTGGCCGCGGGGGCCGGGCGCCGCTTTGGCGGGCGCAAACTGTTGGCGTCCTTCGAGGGCCGGCCGCTGATCGCCGGCGCCCTGGATGCGGCCTTCGCCGCGCCTGTTCGTCGCGTGATTCTGGCCACGGACGGCGACCCTGACCTGGCCGCCGTCGCCCGCGATCACGCCCGGTCCCTGGACTGCGGACGGGATCTCGAGATCGTGACGACGCCCGACGCGGCGGAGGGCATGGGCGCCTCGCTGCGGGCGGCGGTTGGGGCGCTGGCGTCCGAGACCGACGGCGTGTTCGTGTTTCTGGGCGACATGCCGCGCATCCCGCCCGGCCTGGCCCAGGCCCTGGCGCAAGCGCTGACGCCGGGCGTCGATGCGGTCGCGCCGTGCTACGCGGGACGTCGCGGGCATCCGGTGCTGTTTGGCAGGACCTGCTTTCCCGCTTTGAAGAGCTTGGCGGGCGATACCGGCGCGCGGGAGCTTCTGGCCATGCTCGGCGGCCGCCTGGCCCTGGTCGGCACGCCTGACTCCGGCGTGCTGTTCGATGTCGATCGGCCGGAAGACCTGGCTTAACCTTGCCGGTCAGAGCGGCGCGTGACCCCGCTTGCGGCGGCTGGCCCAGGTTCCGAAGCCGATACATCCCAGCACGCCATAGCTCCATATGGCCATGCCGAGCCTGAGCGTGTTCAGGCTCACCCTCAGATCAATCATGATCGCGATGTGGGAGGCGACGATGATCGCCACGAAAGCCGAGGCGACGATCGTCCAAATTTTACGGGTCCGGATCGATATCCAGACCATTATCGCCAGGGTCGCCACGTCGATCGCCAGAATGCCGTAGTCGGCGTTGTAGGGGTCATGCCGATTGACCAGCAGGGACCCCAGCCAAGAAGCCAGAAACGTCGCGCCGTTCCAGCGCGCTGGCTTGTCGCCGAGCCACATCGCCAATCCGCAGACCAGTATGGCGATAGTCAGTGAGACGAGGGTGTGGACTTGCAACGATGGCGCTCGACATGGCTTCGAGCGCCACTATGCCTCACCCGCGAACCTCGGAGAAGCGACTTGGATCAATGCCGGGTTCGGCGGCCTTCCAAGAGGATCGCCCTTACCTTCTCGATGATGCTCAGCGCGGCGTCGGCGTCTCCGGCCTCTTCGAGCGCTACAAGCTGAGGCATCAGCACCGACAGGATGCGTCGATGTACGGGGCCGATCGTTCGCAGGTGCTGTCGGAATTCGTTCAGCTCATCGGAGGCGGCGTCCTGGTGCTGGACGATCTGGGCAGTGCTCATTGACATCTCTCATGTCGTTTGGGTGGCGTACGCCGTGAACGGACGAGGGTCCGGGGGTCAGGCCGCTAGTCCGCCAGGCACGGCGTGCAGTCCGCTGGTGCGCGGCGGCTCTTCGGTCTTGTCCATGTCGCCGGCGGCGAGCGCGCCGCAGCCGATCTGACTGCGTACTGTGGCGAGCGCGCTGTGCGTCTCGATGATGGTTCGACGGGCGGACACGATGTGGGAGAGGGTCTCGCCCAGATTGGCGACGGCTTGCTGGCCGATCATGGCCGACAGCCTGGTCTCGAGCCGAAGCGTGGGCAACAGCCCCATCAGTTCGGCGGTTTCACGCAGAGCCGCGTCGATCGCGGCCTCGGCGCGCATGAGCTTTTCGGCGCCGACACGGGCGGCCTCAGTGCGTTTCATGGCATGACTCTCCCAGTCGCGCGGGGGCGTCCCGCACGCTCAAGTCGATGAATGTGCTCTGGAAGTTCGGCGTCAGTGCGCCGGGGGCGGGCTCCAGCCCTCGCGGAACCGCTGAAGGGCGTAGAGGAATTCATGGGCGCCCATCGTGATCGTCCCCAGCAGGATACCGCCCAGCGTGGCGACGGCGAGGATCAGGCCCAGCCACTGCAAGGGAGTCAGGTCATCGCGCCAACTCCTTCCGTACGGAGCGGCGTATCGTCCGCCAGGAAGGCCGTCGCGGCCAGGACCCTCAGGAGCAGCTTGCCGGGCGGATCGCCCGCCGCTTGCGCCTTGCGCAGCGCCGAGACCGTCTCCGTCACCAGCTGACCGCGCTCCGGCGTTCCCGCCATCAGGGTCAAGCCTTCTTCCAGGGACTGCCAGCTTGCGATGAAGAAGGCCGAGGCCGGGTTCGGATTGTTCGTGGAAGATGTCGTCATGGCTGCTCTCGCTGTTGCGACGAGAAGAGACTTCTGACGGGGCCGTGGCTAGCTCGGCCGATTGCTTACGGTAGTCATTACCGGGGTCGGTTTCCCAGGCGATGAACGCCAAGGCGGCGTCGCGACGGTTCAGACCCGCCAGCCGGCGCCGGGCGCTGAGAACGTGCATCTCGACCGTCTTGGGAGAGAGCCTCAGCAGGCGGGCGATTTCCTTGGACTGCCGATGCTGGGCGATGAGTCGGAGAATCTCCCGCTCGCGAGGAGTCAGCCGCTCGAAGCCCAGGTTGTCGCCGGAGTCCACCATGGCGCTAAAATGGTTCGCGGCTCGCCTCTCGTCCAGCAAGACTTGACTGATCGCGTCGCCAGAGGGCGCGTTAGGTCAAAAGCGTATCGAAATTCGCTACGCAGCGTCGGCTTTAGTGTTGGTCATACGCCACTAGGCGTCGGCGCGAACGAAGGGCAGGCGAGCCGTCGGCGTCTTGGAGACCGCCAACAGCGCGTTGGCGACGGCCGGAGCGATCACCGGCGTGCCCGGCTCCCCCACCCCGCTGGGCGGATTGCCGGAGGGTACGATATAGGTCTCGACCGTCGGCGCCTCATTCATGCGCAGCACGCGATAGGTGTCGAAGTTGCTCTGGTCGACCCGCCCTTCCGTCAAGGTGATCTCGCCGTAGAGGGCCGCGGACAGGCCGTAGCACGTCCCGCCCTCCATCTGGGCGGCGACCTGGTCGGGCGAGACCGCGACGCCGCAGTCGATCGCCGTCACCACGCGCCCAACCCGCGGCGCGCCGTCGACCAGCTTGACCTCGGCCACCTGGGCGACCACCGACCCGAAGCTCTCATGGACCGCCACGCCACGCGCGTAGCCGGCGGCGGGCGTGGGCCCGGCCTTCTCGATCGCCAGGTTCAAGGCCGCCAGGTGCCGCTGGGCGCCCGCCTTGGCGTAGAGCGCCCGACGGTACTCGACCGGATCCTTGCCAGCCTTGAGCGCCAGTTGATCGATGGTGTGCTCCATGACGAAGGCGGTGTGGGTCGCGCCCACCGATCGCCACCACAGGACCGGCACGCCGCCGTCCGGCAGGGCGAGTTGGGCGTCGACGATCGGCGTGGCCTTCAGATAGGGCGAGCCGGCCACGCCCTCGATCGCGGTCTGATCGGGGCCCTTGGCCGGCATGGGCGAGCCCTTCATGATCGACTGCGTCACGATCCGGTGACGCCAGGCGGCCGGATAGCCGTCCTTGTCGAGCGTCACCCGCACGGCATGGTGGACGAGCGGCCGGAAGTAACCGGCCCGCATGTCGTCCTCGCGGGTCCACACCAGCTTGACCGGCCGACCCTTGCCGACCTTCTGGGCGACGGCGACGCACTCGGCCACATAGTCGGATTGGAAATTGGCCCGCCGACCGAACGAGCCGCCGGCGTACAGGGTCTCGATCTCGACCGATCCGGGCAAGGTCTTGGCGATCTTGGCGGCGGCCATCTGATCCAGGGTCTGAGCCTGCGAGCCGTGGATCAGCTTGACCTTGTTGCCGTCGACGATCGCCACACAGTTCATCGGCTCCATGGTGGCGTGGGCCAGGTAGGGGAAGTCGTAGGTGGTCTCGAAGACCCGGGCGCCTTTTCCGGATGACGCCGACGCGGCGTCGCCCTTGGAGTCGAAGGCTTGCCACTTCAGGTCGGCGGGACCCTTGCCGGCGGCGATGTCGCGCCACTGCTGGGCGATCGTCGCGGAGGTCCGGGTCTCGGCCTTGGCCTCGTCCCATTCGACCTTCAGGGCCTCGCGGCCCATGCGCGCGGCATAGGTCGTATCGGCCACGACCGCGATCCCGGTCGGGATCTGGTAGACGTCGACCACCCCGGCCACCCTCTTGGCGTCGTCGGCGTCGAAGCTTTTCACGGTCGCGCCAAAGCGTGGGGCATGGGCGACCATCGCCACCAGTATGTCCGGCAGCTGGACGTCCTGAGTGTAGCGGGCCGTGCCGTTGCTCTTGATCAGGCTGTCCTTGCGGCGCACCCGATCCGTGCCGATCAGGGTGAAGGTCTTGGGATCCTTGAGGGTCGGGTTCTCGGGCGGGGTCACCTTGGCGGCGTCGGCGATCAGTTCGCCGAAGCCCGCGCTCTTGCCGCCGCCGCTGACGACGCTGTCCTTGACGGTGATCTGCCCGACCGGGACGTTCCAACGGGTCGCCGCCGCCTGCACGAACATCGCCCGCGCGCCGGCCCCGGCCTTGCGCAGCTGCTCCCAGGAGTTGGAGATCGCCGACGAGCCGCCGGTCAGCTGGATGCCGGCCGTGGTGTTGCCGTAGAGCTTGGCGTTGGCGGGCGCGTGGACGACCTTCACCCGGCTCCAGTCGGCGTCCAGCTCCTCGGCGACGATGGCCGCCAGACCCGCATGGTTGCCCTGGCCAAACTCGATGTGCTTGGACAGCACTGTCACCGCCCCGTCCGGATCGAAGCGAATGAAGGGGCCGAACGCCCCGACATCGACCTTGGATCCGGCGCTCATCAGGTCGGCCGGCGAGCAGCCGACCAGTAACGCCCCGCCGACCAACGTCGCGCCGACCACCAGGTCCCGACGACTGACGCCGTCCTGGCCTCGCAGCTTTGCCAACGGCCCGCTCATTGACCCAAGCCCCGGCCGGTGGAGCCCGAAGCCGCGGCGATCTCCGCGTCGACCTCGTTGGAGGCCGTCGGTTTGGCGGCGGGAGCCGCCACCACCGGCGTGGCGGTCAGGCCGGCGGCGTCCTTGATGGCGGCGCGGATGCGCTGATAGGTGCCGCAGCGACAGATGTTGCCGCTCATGGCGTTGTCGATGTCCTCGTCGGTGGGCGACTTGGTCTGGGCCAGCAGCGCCGCGGCCGACATGATCTGGCCGGACTGACAATAGCCGCACTGCGGCACGTCGTGCTTGACCCATGCCTGCTGCAGGGGATGAACGCCCCCCAGGCTCTCGATCGTCGCGATCTTGGCGCCCGATAGCGCGGCGATCGGGGTGACGCAGGCGCGGACCGGATCGCCATTGACGTGGACGGTGCAGGCTCCGCATTGCGCCAGACCGCAGCCGAACTTCGTGCCGGTCAGGCCCAGCTCGTCGCGCAGCACCCACAGCAGGGGTGTCTGAGGGTCCGCCTTAACGGCGACCGCCTTGCCATTGATGTCCAGGGTTGACGTCATTGGCCCTCGCCTCCCGCCGAAAGCAGGGTCCGGCGACCCGCTGGGTCGAATCTAACACTGCTAAGACCCAAACCCGCCAGTGAAATCTTGGCCGAGCCAGGCTAGCCTGGCCGTGACGTTCGCTGTTTGGTCAGGACTCGCGCCTTTGGATTCGTTCCCCGCCTATTTCCCCCTGGCCGGCCGCACGGTCGTGATCGCCGGCAGCGGCGAGGCCGCCGACAACAAGGCGCGGCTGTTCGACGGGTCGCCGGCGACGTTGGTGCGGGTCGACGGCCCCGCCGCCCTCCTGCCGGGCGCCTATGCCGGGGCGGTGCTGGCCTTCGTCGCCGGCGACGACGAAGTCTTCCTGCAAGCGGCGGCCAGGGCGGCCCGGGCGGCGCGGGTGCTGGTCAATGTCGTCGACAAGCCGGCGATGAGCGACTTCAACACCCCGGCGGTGATCGACCGCGGCGAGGTGGTGGCGGCGGTCGGCACCGGCGGCGGCTCACCGACCCTGGCCACCAAGCTGCGCAACGACATCGAGGCCCAGGTGCCCGAAGGCTCGGGCCGGGTGGCGGCCCTGCTGCGCAAGTTCCAGGACGAGGTGCGCAGCGCCCTGCCCGCCCTGCACGAGCGCCGGGCGTTCCTGCGCGACGCCGTGTCCGGCGAGGCGGCTCAGGCCGCCATGGCCGGCGATATGGAGACGGCGGGGAAGCTGTTCCGCCAGGCCCTGGCCAAGGGCGTCGGCCGCGAGGGCAAGGTGCGGTTCATCAGCGGCCAGGGCCCTTCGGACCTGTTGACCCTGAGGGCCCTGCGCGCCTTGGGCGCCGCCGACGTGCTGGTCGCCGACCCGGGCGCCGATCCCGAAGTGCTGACCATGGCGCGACGCGACGCGCAACGGTTGGACCCCGCCGAGGTCGAAACGCAGGCGCTGATCAAGCTGGCCGGCGAGGGCAAGCAGATCGTCAGGCTGATCACGGCGCCGGTGGATCCGAAGGTCGTCGAGGCCCTGGCGGCGGCCTCGGTCGCGGTCGAGATGATCTGAGCCTCGCGGCCGATCAGTCCAGCGATCAGTCCAGCGACCGGTCCTTGGTCTCGGGCAGCAGGAACAGGGTCGTCAGCACGCTGATCAGCGTGAAGAAAACCGGATACCAGAGCCCGGCATAGATGTTGCCCACCGCCGCCACGATGGCGAAGGCGCTGAACGGCACGAAACCGCCGATCCACCCCGTGCCGATATGATAGGGCAGCGACAGCGCGGTGTAGCGCACCTGGGTGGGGAACAACTCGACGAGCGCCGCGGCCAGCGGTCCGTAGAGGGCGGTGGCGGCGACCACGAACACCAACAGCACGCCGAACACGCCCCACCCGTTCATCCGCGCCGGATCGGCCTTGGCCGGATAGCCGGCCTTGACCAGGGCGGCCTTGATCGCCGCCTCGCCGTCGGCCTTGACCGCCTTGGCCTCCTTCGGCCCGAGGCCCTTGGCGCTCTGCGAGACGATGCGGGTCTCACCCACCTGGACCACCGCCGGCGCTCCCGCCGGGCCGGCCTGGTTGGCGTAGGAGATTCCGGCGTTGGCGAGCGCGCTCTTGGCGATGTCGCAGGACGACACGAAGGCCGCCTTGCCGATGGGATCGAACTGCAGGGCGCAGTCCTTGGGATCGGCGGTGACCGTCACGGGCGCTCTGGCGGAAGCCTCGGCCAGCGCCGGATTGGCCGCCCGTTCCAGCAGGTGAAAACCGGGGAAGTAGAAGACCAGGGCCAGAGCCATGCCGGAAAGCATCACCGGCTTGCGGCCGATCCTGTCCGACAGCCAGCCGAACAAGACGTAGAGCACCGCGCTGACCGCCGCGGCGGCCATCATCAGCCCATTGATCGTGCCCGGCGCGACCTTGAGGAACTTCTCCATGAAGGTCTGGATGTAGAAGAAGGTCGTGTACCAGACCGCGCCTTGGGCCGACATCACGGCGAAAAAGGCCAGCAGAACCAGCTTCAGGTTCTTCCACTGGCCGAAGGCTTCGGCATAGGGCGCCTTGGACGCCGCGCCCTCTTCCTTCATCCGGGCGAAGGTCGGGCTTTCGCTGAGTTTCAGACGCATCCAGACCGAGACCGCCAGCAGGCCTATCGAAACGGCGAACGGGATGCGCCAACCCCAGGCGTCGAAGGCGGCGGGTCCGGCGAGGTCGCTCAGCAACCAGCGGGTCGCCAGGATGACCAGCAGCGCCGCGAAGAGGCCCAGCGACGCCGAGCTCTGGACCCAGGCGGTCGAGCGCCCCCGTTGACCCGGCGGCGAATGCTCGGCCACATAGATCGCCGCGCCGCCATACTCGCCGCCCAGGGCGAAGCCTTGGACGCAGCGGAGCAGGATCAGCAGGATCGGCGAGACGATCCCCGCCTGCTGATAGGTCGGGAGCAGGGCGATGGCGAAGGTCGCTCCGCCCATCAGCAGCACCGTGGCCAGGAACGCCCCCTTGCGCCCGGCCTGGTCGCCGATCTTGCCGAACACCAGGGCGCCCAGCGGCCGAAAGGCGAAGCCGACCCCGAACAGGGCCAGGGCGGCGATATAGCCCGCGGTGTCCGAGAGCCCCGTGAAGAAGGTCTTGGAGATCACCTGGGCCAGGCTGCCGAAGATGAAGAAGTCGTACCATTCGAAGGCGGTGCCCGCCGCCGAGGCCGCCACGACCGTGCGCATGGATGCGCGGTCCTCACCCTGAGCCTGGTCCGTCATGCCGTGGTTTCCCCGTGGTCTTCGGAGAATGCTTAGCGTGGTTTCCGCCGCGCTGGGAAGGCGCTAGGCCACCGCCGCCGTGTCGCCGACCTCACCGCCAGCCACCCGGACGATCTCGCCGATCAGGGCGGCGGGGGAGATCGGCTTGGCGGCGACGCCGTCCATGCCGGCCGCCAGATAGGCGGCCCGCTGGTGCGACATGACGTTGGCGGTCAGGGCGATGATCGGGGTCAGCGCCGACGGTCCCGGCAGACCACGAATCCGGCGGGCCGCCTCCAGCCCGTCGATGCCCGGCATCTGCACATCCATCAGGATCAGGTCGAAACCCCGCGCCGCGGCCGTCACTCCGTCCAGCCCGTTCTCGGCCGTCTCGACGCTGGCCCCCAGCTGCTCGAGGATGCGGCGGGCCACCAGGCGGTTGGTGGCGTTATCCTCGACCACCAGGATCTTCAAACCCTGCAGCAGGCCGTCGGACATCTCGGCCTCCGCCGGGCGCGCCTCGGCCGGCGGGGCCGCGATGATCAGCTGGAAGGTGGAGCCGACGCCCTCGCAGGACGTGAAGCCGACCTCGCCGCCCATCATCTCGGCCAGGCGGCGGGTGATGGCCAGGCCCAGACCCGAGCCCCCGAAGCGGCGGGTCGTGCTGGCGTCCGCTTGCTGAAAACGTTCGAACAGCCGCATCTGGGCGTCGGCGGCGATGCCGATCCCGGTGTCTGCCACCTCGAAGACGATGCGCGGTTCGCCGTCCGGCGCCTCGCCATCGAGCCTGCGGACTCTCAGGGTCACCGAGCCGGCCGGCGTGAACTTGATGGCGTTGCCGATCAGGTTGAACAGCGCCTGGCGCAGGCGGCTGGGATCGGTGAGGACCAGGCCCAGGTCGGGCGCGTCGACCCTCAGCTCCAGCCCCTTGGGCTCGGCCTGGGCGCGCAGCAGCCGCGCCACGCTCCCGGCCAGTTCGCTGGGATCCACAGCCTCGCGGGTGACGGCCAGCCGCCCGGCCTCGATGCGCGAGAAGTCGATTACGTCGTCCAGCAGGGTCGACAGCATGCGCCCGCAGGCCAGGGCCTCGGTCAGCAGGTGGCCCGCCTCGTCCGGCAGCTTCTCCCGCTTGAGCAGGTGCATGACGCCCATCACCCCGTTCATCGGCGTGCGGATCTCATGGCTCATATTGGCCAGGAACTGGGCCTTGGCTTCGTTGGCCGCCTGGGCCGCGCGTTCGGCCTCGACCAAGGCCAGCTCGGCCCGTTTCTTTTCGTCGATGTCGAGGATCAGGCCGAAGGCCTTGCGAACGCGGCCGCCGGGGTCCGTGCGCACCTCATGGAAGATCCGGATCCACTTGCCCTCGCCGTCCGACGTCATGACCCGGACGTCGAACGACCGCCCCCTGGCGCTGAGCTGAGCGTCGTCGCGCCGCCAGATTTCGGCCGCGTCGTAGAGCGCCGCCACGTCATCGGGATGGATCATCGGCCAGACGGCGCTGCGCACGTCCTCGTAGGTGACGCGTCGGCCGAGAATGCGGTGGAACTCGGGCGAGCCCCAGAAGCTCTTGCCAGCGTGATCGATCTCATAGACCCCGGCCTTGGCCGCGCCCAGCGCGACGCGCAGCCGGCGGGCGTTGGCTCGGGCTTCGCGCCGGGCCTGGGACAGGGCCGTGACGTCGTCCATATAGGTGATGACGCCGACGATCTCGCCCTCGGGGTCGCGCCAGGGGCGAGCCTCCCAGCGCAGGGTATGGCTGCGCCCCAGGCCGTCGTGCAACTGGTCCTCGCGGCGCACCACCGTCTCGCCGGTCAGCGCTCTTTCGACGGCGTTGACGAAGCGCTTGCGGGTTCCCGACGTCAGCTCGTGCAGCGAGCGGCCGATGACCTGGGCCTCGGTGGCCTGGAAGATTTCCAGGAAACGCGGGCTGACGACCTGCAGGCGCAGATCGCGATCGTAGAGCGCCACCGCGAAGGGGGCCTCCTCGACCAACCGTCGGGCCTGGCGCTCGCCCCAGACGGCGGCGTCGCGGGTGCGCGCCACGTCGGTGACATTCTGGGAAATGCCCTTCAGGGCGAACAGGCCGTCAGCGCGCGGTTCGGTGCGGAAGGTGGCGCGATAGGTGAACCACTGGCCGCGCGCGCCGCGAAGGCGGTGTTCGATGGTCGCGCCCTGGCCGTCGCGCACGGCGGCGTCGAACGCCGCCCGCAGGCCCTCACGTTCCGCGGGATCCAGCCGATCGAAGAAGTGCTCCGGCAGGGCCACGTCGTGGGGCCCGAGGCCGGTGGCGGCGAGAATGTCGCGCGACCACTCGATGCGTCGCTCGTGCGGCTCGTAGCTCCACACGCCGATGCCAGCCGATGAGGCCAGCAACTCGCGGGTCTGGCGGGCCGCCGATAGCTCTTCCCGGCGGGCGACGTCGGCGGTGACGTCGCGCACAGCCGCGATCATCTCGCCGTTGGGACCCAGCCGCGATTGGCCTTCGACCCAGATCCAGCCGCCGGACTTGCAGATCACCTTCAAGCTGCTGAAGGCTTCGCCGGCCGCTCGGATCAGGGCGGCGGCCTCGATGAAGTCCTGGCGGGAATCCGGATGCACGAACCGCAGGGCGGGCTGGTCGATCAGATCGTCGCGAGTCCACCCCGTCGCTCGGGTCCAGGCCGGATTGACCGTGGCGAAACGCCCCTGCGCGACCACGGCGAACAGATCCTGCGCGTGGTCGAAGAACCACCGCGCGCTCTCGGCGTCGCTCAACCGTGGGGACTTGGCGGGCGATGTCATCGCGGCTCCGGGGAATGGGAGCCGGAATAGTGGAGCTGAAGAGTAAACTTATGGTTGGCGTCGGCGACCCATGTTCGCCGACCGCGTGTCACACGTCGGACCACATCCGCAGCAGGTTGTGATAGGTCCCGGTCAGCGACAGGATCGAGGCGTCCGCGGCCCCCGCCGCGCCGGCCAACCGCTGGATCGCCACATCCATGTCCAGCAGCAGGGCGCGCTTGGCGTCGTCGCGCACCAGGCTCTGGATCCAGAAGAAGCTGGCGGTGCGCACGCCGCGCGTCACCTCGGTGACATGATGCAGGCTGGACGCCGGATAGAGGATCGCCGAACCCGCCGCCAGCTTGACCCCATGGCTGCCATAGGCGTCCTCAACCACCAGTTCGCCGCCGTCGTAGTCCTCGGGGGGCGACAGGAAGACGGTGATCGACAGGTCGGTCCGCAGCAGCGCGCCGGTCGCGGGATCGCGGCGGACGGCGTTGTCGATGTGGTCGCCAAACCCCATGCCGACGCCATATCGGTTGAATAGCGGCGACAGGATGGTGCGCGGCAGGGCGGCCGAGACGAACAGCGGATTGGCCTGCAGGGCCTGGACGATGATCGCCCCGACCTCCCGGGCGGCCTCGCCGTCCTGCGGCAGTTGCTGATTATTCTTGGCCATTGCGGCCTGGAAGCCGGAGGTGGCGTTGCCGTCGACCCACGCCGCCGCGTCGAGCACGGCCCGGCAGTGGGCGACTTGGTCGGGCGTCAGGACGTCGGCGATCTGGATCATCATGATCCGACTCCTAGCAGATATGGCGTCGTCCGAGAGGGGCCGCTCCCGGACGACGCGCTTGAACATCGACCGATCAACTCCGGGGAGGAAGAGGATCAGTACTTGACGTTCAAGGTCAGGATCGCCTGGCGGCCCGGAGCCGGGTCGGCGTGGTGGACGCCGTTGGTGCGGGCGATGTAGCGCTCGTCCCCGACGTTCTGGACGTTCAGCTGCAGGTCGACCTTGCTGTTGACCACGTAGCTGGCGAAGGCGTCGAAGCGCCAGTAGGCCGGGGCGTAGACCTTGTTGGTCCCGCCGCCCGCGCCGCCCTGGTTGCCGCCGAAGCTGTCGGAGACGTAGTAGGCGCCGCCGCCCAGCGAGAAGGGGCGGGTCACGCGATAGGTGGTGAACAGGCTGAAGGTGTTCTTGGGCGTGTTGGCCAGCGGATCGCCCTGGTTGACGCCGGTGATGGCGCCGCGAACCAGTTCGCTGTCCATGTAGGTGTAACCGCCGAACGCCTGCCACTTGGAGGTGATGTTGCCCGAAACGCCCAGTTCGAAGCCCTGGACCTCGGCCTCGCCGGCCTGCTCGTAGAAGCCTGGAGATGTCTGGATCTGGGCGTTCTTGCGGGTGGTCTTGAAGAGGGCCGCCGACAAGGCCAGCTTGTCGTTCAACACATTGGCCTTGGCGCCCAGTTCGAAGCTTTCGCTCTCCTCGGGATCCAGCGTCTGGTTCGCCAGATTGCCGGTACCGTTCGTGCCGTTGCTGTTCTGGTCGCCGCCGGCGATGCCCGGGGGCGTCGAGGCCGTGCCGTACGAGACATAGAGGCTGGAGTCCTCGGTCGGCTTGTAGACCAGGCCGGCCTGATAGTTGGTGAAACTCCACTCGGCCTTGCGATAGGTGATCGTGCCGCCCGAGAACACGCCCTGGGTCTGGGTGAAGGCGGAATAGTCGTAGCCGAAGGTCTGGTAGTCGTCGTGGCGGAGGCCCAGGTTCAGCAGCCACTTGTCGCCGAACTTGAGGGTGTCGAAGGCGTAGACCGCCGCCGTCTTGGAGATGTTGTAGTTGGCCGGGCTGCGGTTGATGACGCCGGTCCAGGGATCCTTGTCGTTGGGCGCGTAGACCAGGGTGCAATCACCCGCCCCCAGCGTGGCCTGGGTCGCGGCGGGCAGCGCGAAGCCGGTCGGGCACGCCGAACCGCCGGAGGTGAAGGTGGTGTAGGTGGCGTTGAGGTTCTTCTCGCGGCTCAGCTCCAGGCCCACGTCGAAGCTGTGGCTGACCCCGCCGGTGTCGAACTTGCCGTGGAAGTCGGTCACGGCGGCGATCGTCGTGGTCGGGTTCCAGCGGGTCTTGGTGCCGCGCTTCATCCACCACGAACCGTTGACCAGCTGGGCCGGGCCGCCGTCGCCCGGATTGGTGACGATGTAGTCGTTCAGGGTCTTGGAATAACGCAGCACCTGGCGAACGCCGAAGTTGTCGTTGATCTGGTGATCGAAGGCGACGGTGCCGATGTCGGCCTTGGTCTTCTGGTAGTCGCGCGAGCGCACGCCATAGAAGCTGCGCGGATCGACCGCCAAGATGCCGTCCTTCGTGCGCGGCTCGGCGGTCTTGCTCGACAGCGGGATGCCGTAGTCAGGCATGTTGTCGCCGTCGAGGTGATAATAGCTGAGCACCAGTTGGGTCGGACCGTTGAGGCCGAAGGCGATCGACGGCGCGATCGCCCAGCGGTCGAAGTCCACCGCCTTGCGACCGGGCGTATTGCCCTGCGTGCCCAGCAGGTTCAGGCGCACAGCGACGCTGTCGTTGATCTTGTGGTTCAGGTCCAGCGTGGCGCGGACATATTCGTCGGTGCCGACGGCCGCCGAGCCGGTGGCGAAGTCGTCGGCCTTGGGGGTCTTGGAGGTCAGGTTGATGCTGCCGCCGCCCGAGCCGCGGCCGCTATAGGCGCTGTCCGGCCCCTTCACGACCTCGACCTGTTCGAGGTTGAACACTTCGCGGGTCTGGCCGCCGCTGTCGCGGACGCCGTCGACGAAGACGTTGTTGCCCGAGGCCTGGCCGCGGATGAACGGACGGTCGGCCAGGGGCTGACCGCCCTCGCCCGCTCCGAAGGTGATGCCCGGCGAGGTGCGCAGGATGTCCTGCAGCGAGGTGGCGGCGGTCTGTTCAATGATCTTGCGCGGAATGACCGTGATGGCCTTGGGCGTGTCGACCAGGGCCGCGGTCAGCTTGGGGGACTGGACCTCGGAAACCTTTTTGGCGTCGACCTTCACGCCCGAGAGCTCGGTGGCGGCGTCGGCCGACGACGCCGTGGTCAGCGGGGCGTCGGCTTCCGACATGGCCGCGAAGGCGGCGGGCGCCATGGACAGTCCGGCCAAGCCTGCGACGGCGGCGACGCCCAAGGCGCTGCGGGCCTGGCTGCGAACGCCGGCGACGGCGGGCTTGGAACTCTTTTGCATGCTTGAAACCCCAGCAGGCCGTCGGGGAGGACGGCCCTTCTCGTAATTGCGACACGTTCTTATCTGGAGCGTTGCAGCGGTGCAATGAGAATCGTTTGCAGAAGCATTCTCATTTTCGAACGCCCAACCTGGATGCGGAGTCCGAGAAAGACGGACCCGAGGCTCACGAAAGCTGGCTCAACCTTCACCGCGAACCAGTGTACACAGCCGGTGTCCGCGCGACTGGCGATCACAGGGAGCACCCTGAGGGAGCGCGGACCTCACGAGCCGTTCGCCTGGGCGCCCATCCGTCGTTCAAAGGAGCCCGCCCATGCCTGAAGCCAAGACCTGGATCGCCTTCGCCCTCGTCTGCCTGGGGATGGCCCTGACCCCCGGGCCCAACATGCTGTATCTGGTCAGCCGCTCGATCTGCCAGGGTCGCTGGGCCGGGATCGTCTCGCTGGTCGGCACCGCGGCGGGCTTTGTGGTCTATCTGGTCTGCGCGGCCCTGGGCATCACCGCCCTGTTGATGGCGGCCCCGATCGCCTACGACATCCTGCGGTTCGGCGGCGCGCTGTACCTGCTGTGGCTGGCCTGGCAGGCGATCAAGCCGGGCGGCGCCTCGCCGTTCCAGGTGCGCGAGCTGCCCAAGGACAGCCCCGCCAAGCTGATCAGCATGGGCTTCCTGACCAACCTGCTGAACCCCAAGGCCGCCATGCTCTACCTGTCGCTGCTGCCGCAGTTCATCGACCCGCATCGCGGCGCGATCTTCGGCCAGTCCCTGGTCCTGGGCGGCACCCAGATCCTGATCAGCCTGACGGTCAACGGCTGCATCTGTCTGGCGGCCGGCGCGATCGCCACCTTCCTGGCCACGCGTCCCAGCTTCGCTCTAGTCCAGCGCTGGCTGATGGCCACCGTCCTGGGCGGGCTCGCCGTGCGGATGGCGACCGAGGCGCGGCGGTAGCGCTCCTTTTAAATCCCTTCATCCCGGCGAATGCCGCGACCCAAGTGGGCTTGGCCGCTACAGGCTCAGCGCGTAATCACAGACTCTGCTTGGGCCCCGGCGTTCGCCGGGATGAAGGGAAGTGAGGGGTGCGCATGAAGTCTCCGAAGTTCGTCCAGTCCGCCGCGGCCGCCCTCGCCGGTCTGTCCCTTTCGTTCATGGGATGGGCCGGCGCCGCCCAGGCTTCCAGCCTGAAGGCTTGCGCGGTCCCGCCCAGCGTGATCCCGGCGGCGGCCGAAACGCCGCCCGCCGACCAGATCCACACCGACGTCGCGACCGCCGCCTATCTGCTGGCTCTGTTCTGGTCGCCGGAGGCCTGCCGCGCCGGCATTCCGGAGTCGAACAAGACGATCCAGTGCGACACCAACAGCTTCGGCTTCACCGTTCACGGCCTGTGGCCCAACGGGCCCGACAACGTCCATCCGCGCTATTGCAAGCCCAGCGCCCCGATGAGCGCCGCGACGGTGCTGTCCAACCTGTGCATGACCCCCTCGCCCTGGCTGCTGCAGCATGAGTGGCAGGCGCACGGCACGTGCCAGTGGGACACCCCCGAGGCCTATTTCAAGAAGGCTCGCGAGGTGCGATCAGGGCTGAAGGTTCCGGACCTGACCCCCGGCCCGAGCGGGACCATGAGCGCCGGCGAGATCCGTCAGGCCTTCCTCAAGCGCAATCGCGGCATGACCGCCGAGGGCCTGAACGTCCGGGTCAAGGAAGGGCGCCTGACCGAGGTGTGGGTGTGCCTGGATCTGAAGTTCAAGCTCGCCGCCTGCCGGGGCGGCAACGGCGCGCCCGACACCGCGACGGTGGTCGTGACACCCAAGCGCTAGCGCCGCCTCAGAAACCTTCCTCGTGGATGATGGCCGTCACCGGCGCGCGCTTGAAGCGGACCCCGCGATAGGTAGCCTCGGGAGGATCGCCCTGGGGCTGGGCGCCGGTCAGCGACAGGAATTCGTCCCAGCGGTCTTCGGGCAGCAGGAAGGCGATATCGACATCGCCGTCCCGGCTCGCCTCGATCTCCTGGTCGGCCTTGGTCCTTGATGTTCATGGGCGCGCTCCTTGGTGGGGAACGCGCGTTGGCGGGAGGGTATCCCCCTGTTGTCTTTCGAGGGGCGACGGGAGGCGCATCACCGGAACGGCTGATCCGCCTCGGCGGACAGGCCCCCGCCCTAAGTCCTTGGAAATGAACTGCTCCGAGGTCAGGCGCCCAAACGCAAAACGGGCGGCTCCTTTCGGAACCGCCCGCTCGCTGGCCTAGGCCGTGAAAGACGTCGTCACCCTCAGGTGTTGACGGCTTCCTCCGGGCTCACGGCTTCTTTCTTGGACAGGTCTTCGCCGGTTTCCTGGTCGACGACCTTCATCGACAGCTTGGTCTTGCCGCGATCGTCGAAGCCGAGAAGCTTGACCTTCACGATCTGGCCTTCCTTCAGCACGTCCGAGGGCTTGGCCACGCGTTCGTTGCTGATCTGGCTGACGTGGACCAGGCCGTCCTTGGCGCCGAAGAAGTTCACGAAGGCGCCGAAGTCGACGACCTTGACGACCTTGCCGTCGTAGATCGCGCCGACTTCCGCTTCCTGGGTGATCGACTTGATCCAGTCGATCGCCGCCTTGATCTTGGCGGCGTCCGAGGCCGAGACCTTCACGGTGCCTTCGTCGTTGATGTCGACCTTGGCGCCGGTGGTGGCGACGATCTCGCGGATCACCTTGCCGCCGGTGCCGATCACTTCGCGGATCTTGTCGGTCGGGATGGTGATGGTCTCGATCTTCGGGGCGAAGTCGCCGACTTCTTCCCGCGGCGCGTCCATCGCCTTGTTCATCTCTTCGAGGATGTGCTCGCGGCCGCCCTTAGCCTGGGCCAGCGCTTGCTCCATGATCGCGGGCGTGATGCCGGCGATCTTGATGTCCATCTGCAGAGAGGTCAGGCCCTGGCTGGTGCCGGCCACCTTGAAGTCCATGTCGCCCAGGTGATCTTCGTCGCCCAGGATGTCGGACAGAACGGCGAAGCCGTCCTTTTCGAGGATCAGGCCCATGGCGATGCCCGAGACCGGACGGATCAGCGGAACGCCCGCGTCCATCATGGCCAGCGAGCTGCCGCAGACCGTGGCCATCGAGGACGAGCCGTTCGACTCGGTGATCTCGGAGACCAGGCGGATGGTGTAGGGGAAATCTTCCTTGGCCGGCAGCATCGGACGCAGGGCGCGCCAGGCCAGCTTGCCGTGGCCGATTTCGCGGCGGCCCGGGCTGCCCATGCGGCCGGTTTCACCGACGCTGTAGGGAGGGAAGTTGTAGTGCAGCAGGAAGGACTCCTTGTAGGTGCCTTCCAGGGCGTCGATGAACTGCTCGTCGTCGCCGGTGCCCAGGGTGGCGACCACGATCGCCTGGGTCTCGCCGCGGGTGAACAGGGCCGAGCCGTGGGTGCGCGGCAGGATGCCGACTTCACCCAGGATCGGACGGACCTTGTCGACGGTGCGGCCGTCGATGCGGATGCCGGTGTCGAGGATCGAGCGACGGACGATGTCCGCTTCCAGTTCCTTGAACACCGAGACCAGCTTCAGCGGGTCGATGCCGGCCGGGTTGGTGTCGCTCTTGGCGAAGGTGTCGATGGCCTTGGTCTTGGCGGCGCCCAGGGCGGCGACGCGTTCAGCCTTGCCGCGGATGGTGTAGGCGGCGGCCAGGTCCTTGCCGACGGCCTTCTTCACTTCGGCCTTCAGGGCGTCGGTATCTTCCGGTTGGAAGTCGAAGGGCTCCTTGGCGGCGTGTTCGGCCAGCTCGATGATCGCGTCGATCACCGTCTGCATTTCCTTGTGGGCGAAGTTGACGCCGCCCAGGACGATCTCTTCCGAGAGCTCCTGGATTTCGCTTTCGACCATCATCACGGCGTCGGACGTACCGGCCACGACCAGGTCCATCTTGCTGTCCTTCAGCTCGTCGAGCGTCGGGTTCAGCACGTAGCCGCCATCAACGTAACCGACGCGCGCGGCGCCGATCGGGCCCATGAACGGGGCGCCCGACAGGACCAGGGCGGCCGAGGCGGCCACCATGCCCAGGATGTCGGGATCGTTCTCGAGGTCATGCTGCAGGACGGTCACGACGACCTGGACTTCGTTCTTGAAGCCCTTGACGAACAGCGGACGGATCGGACGGTCGATCAGGCGGGAAACCAGGGTTTCCTTTTCCGACGGACGGCCTTCGCGCTTGAAGAAGCCGCCGGGGATCTTGCCGGCCGCGAAGGTCTTTTCCTGATAGTTGACCGTCAGGGGGAAGAAATCTTGACCGGGCTTCGCCTTCTTGGCGAACACGGCGGTGGCCAGGACGACGGTTTCGCCCATGGTGGCCAGGACTGCGCCGTCGGCTTGACGGGCGATGCGACCGGTTTCGAGGACCAGCGTCTTGCCGCCCCACTCGATCGTCTTGCGCTTGATATCGAACATTTTTGCTTCTTTCGGTTCCGAAGGACCCATTTCCTTCAGGACGGACAGGGGCGGGCGGCCGAAGGGCGGTCCCGAGGTTTCCTCATCCAGTTCGACAGGCTCCCGAAGATCGTGATCTCCGGACGTACGATCGGTTTCGCGAGGTGCGGAAACCGTAGCGGCCCTTCGTTTCAGCCTGTCTTGAAACGAGGGCTAGAAATGCGTTCGGCCGCCTTGCCGGAGCAAGGCGGCCGAATTGCGCCAAACTAGCGGCGCAGACCCAGCTTTTCGATCAGGGCCGTGTAACGGCCCAGGTCGGACTTCTTCAGGTGGTCGAGGAGGCTGCGACGCTGGGAAACCATCATCAACAGACCACGACGGCTGTGGTTGTCCTTCTTGTGGGTCTTGAAGTGCTCGGTCAGGTTGGCGATGCGCTCGGAGAGGATCGCGACCTGGACTTCGGCGCTGCCGGTGTCACCCTCGGTGCGGGCGTGTTCGGCGATAAGAGCGGTCTTGCGCTCGGCAGTGATCGACATCGGGTTGTCTCCGCTCAGGTGAGTTGGAAGACCCGCACCGGATTGAGCGATCCGGCGCGCATCTCGCACAAGGCCACCAGCCTCTGACCCGACATGGCGGAAACGGTGCGATCACCGGGCGTGAGCACGGCTTTCAGCGATTCCACCTGCCTTGGGAGCAGAACGATGGCGCGTCCTTGCGCAAGCCGGAAGGCGTCTTCATCGGTCACGGCCAGCGCCGGGATGTCGTCCAGCGCGGTCTCGACCGGAAGCAATGCCTCCGACAGGCGCGCCTCATAGCTTAAATTCTCCAGGGTTTCCAGGCTTATCGCCGAATCCTCGCTGAACCGGCCGACTCGCGTGCGGCGAAGCTGGTCGACATGTCCACAGGCGCCCAGGGCGGCGGCCAGGTCGCGGACGATGGCGCGGACATAGGTCCCCTTGCCGCATTCCATCTCCAGCTCGATGTGATCGACGTCCGGCGCGGCGCTGACGCGCAGGCCGTGCACGGTCACCTTTCGGGTCTTCAGCTCGAACTCCACGCCCTCGCGGGCCAGGTCATAGGCGCGTTCGCCGTCGACCTTGATGGCCGAATAGTTCGGCGGGATCTGGTCGATTTCACCGACGAAGGCGGGCAAGGCGGCCTCGACCTGTTCCCGGGTCGGGCGCACGTCGCTGCTGTCGGTGGTCTCGCCCTCGCGGTCCAGGGTGGTGGTCGAGCGGCCCCACTGGATCATGAAGCGATAGGCCTTGTCCGCGTCCATCAGGAACGGGACGGTCTTGGTCGCCTCGCCCAGGGCCAGGGGCAGGATGCCGGTGGCCAGGGGGTCCAGGGTGCCGGCGTGGCCCGCCTTCTGGGCGTTGAACGCCCGGCGCACGCGCGAGACGGCGCTGGTCGAGGTCAGGTCGTAGGGCTTGTCCAGGCAAACCCAGCCGGAGACGGCGTCGCCTTTCTTGCGGCGGGCCATTAGCCTTCCTCGTCGCCAAACTCGTTTTCAGGCGCCACGTCGGACAGGCGGCGCACGTCCTGCGCCACGCGCGGGTCGGAGAACAGCCGGTCCATGTAGGCGCCCGAGTTGAAGGTCTCGTCGTGCAGGAACTTCAGGTCGGGCGTGAATTTCATGTCGATGACCTTGGCCAAGCGTCCCCGGAGGAACTTGGACAGGCGGTTGAGGCCGGCCACCACCTCGGCGGGACTGCCCGGGACGACCACGGTGCGCGACGGCGAGGAAGGCTCGCGCTCGACTTGCGGCGCGATGCTGGCCCCCAAGGGCTCGACGAAACAGACGGCGTGCTTCAAGTCCGCGCTCATCCGAACCTCCGATATGGTGACCGAGATGCCCTGCAGGGCCGGATCGACCAGATCCTCCTCGCGCAGGATCTCCACCAAGGCGTGGCGGATCAGTTCGCCGGCCCGGAGCTGGCGCTGCGACGGACCCACGGGCCCGCCCTTCTTGTTGTCGGAATGGCGCTTCATGGCGCGGTCGCCTCGATGCCCGGCCGGCGGATCGAACGCCGGATCGCGGGGAGAAATAGGAGGCGGGGGTCTAGGCGCGTGACGGACAAAAGTCCAGTGCGCCCACTGCCTCAGGCGCCCGTCCGCTCCCGGAAGAAGTCCAGAACCCGGTGGTGGACCTTCATGGTCTCGCCGTCCGGGTCCTCGCGGTTCAGGTGCAGGGTCAGCAGCGAGTGTGGCGGTCGGCCCGTGCCCTGCTTGGCGGAAGCGTCGGGAAGAACGACGGTCTCGACGCGCGGCCCGAACTCGCGCTCCAGCGCCTCGAACCGGGCGCAGGGCACGAGGGCGTCGCCTTCGAACCGCAGGGCCATCAGGGAAAGACCCTCGGCCTCCAGCCGCGCCTTGGCGGTCGCCCGTTCAGCCGGCGAGCAATCCAGGCCCGAGGCGCGTTTCTTGCCCAGCGGCAGGGAAGGCTGAGACAGCACCGGCGCCACGACCGAAGGCTCGGTCATCATCGCCAGGGCGAAGCCGCCGGTGAAGCACATGCCCACAGCGCCGACGCCCTTGCCGCCGCACTCGGCGTGGACCTGACGCGCCAGGGCCCGCAGCCAGTCGACGATCGGACTGGAGCGATCGGAAGCCCAGGCGGTGAACTCGCGGCGCACGCACAGGGTCTTGGCGATCACCCCGATCGCATAGCCCACCGTGACCGGCCGCCCCGGCTCGCCGAACAGGCTGGGACAGAACACCGTCATGCCCTCGGCCGCCACGTCGCGCGCGAAGTCCAGCACGCCGGGATGCAGGCCGGGGATTTCGTGGATGACGATGACCGCCGGACCCGAGCCGATGCGGTAGACCGGCCGCGTCCACCGACCATCGTCGAACTCGAATTTCGTGAAGCCCGCCAGCGCGTCGGTCATGGTCGTCCCCTGCCCTTTTTTGGAACATGGCACAGGACGAACGTCGTTCTCAAAGAAAACCAGAAGTCTGGTCAGCCCGGCCCGTTGCCGCCCGTCCAGTCTTCCATCGGGTCGGGAAGACTCCCCGCCGGCAGCTTCCATTCGCCCCGGTAAGAGAAATCCAGCGTGCCGCACAGCCGGGCGGGGCCGCCCTTGGGATCGTCGCCGAACGCCTGGATGCGCAGGTCGCGATAGACGGCCAGCCGACTGAAGCTCAACCACAGGCGCGTGGCGCCCGGGCAGAAGGCGCGGATGTAGATCTTGCCCTGCTGGAACTTGGGATCGATCTCGTACAGCGCCGCGCCGGCGTCGGCGCCGTCCAGGGCGTCCAGGCCCCGAGGGCCCAGGTCTTTCTCGCGGCCGCCGATCAGCCGCCCCTGCACCGGCACGCCGGTGGCCAGGATCTTGATCACCCGGGTCCCGGTCAGCTTCTTGTCGAACAGCACGGTGAGGCCCGCCCCCGTCAACCGCTTGGCGTCCGCCGATAGGGGGTCGTAGGAATACATCTTGCGCTCGGCGTGCGCTGTCCCCGCCGTCCCGACGGCCAAGCAGGCGAGACCCAGCGCGACCAGGACCTTCAGGCTCGTGCTGCGAGCGGCCCCCTGCACCTCGCGTCTCACAGCTTCAGACGCAGCTTCGCCGTTTCAGGATCGAAGCCCGACAGCCGCCAGGTCCCGTTTTCCAGGGTGAAGGTCAGCAGGCAGGGGCCGTTTTTGTCCTTGGCCGCGCAGACCTGGTCGGAGCCGATGTAGCGCAGGCCGGCGGCGATGGTGATGCGGTCGGGGATCGGTTTGTCGGGGGTGTAGCCGTAGTAGTTGGCCGCGTAGCGGAAGGTTTCCGGCTGGACCAGGGCCTCGCCGGCGATGTCGGCCGCCGGGCCCGCCAGGGCGACGGCCGCCGCCTGCCAGCCGCCCAGGTTGGCGCCGCGCGCCTTGCGCACCAGCTGGCTTTCGATCTGGGCTTTCAGCGCCGGGCGATCGACGCGGGAGTCGAAGGCCGCGTGGTCGTTGTTGCGGATCGCCACCAGCAGGGCGTGGACGTCGCCGGCCGCGTCGTAGCGGGTGGCCGTGGCGCAGGCGCTCAGGGAAATGGCGGCGACGCTGACGGCGAGAAGGGTTCGAATGCGCATGGCCTTAGGGTTAGGCCTGAAATCGGGCGATTTCCAGTCCAGCCGCGAAGGGGGCGCAGGGCGGAAAGAGAAAGGGCGCGGACCTCTCGGCCCGCGCCCCCAATCTTTCCAAAACGCCGGCGAACCTAGTCCAGCTGGCGCTTGATCTCTTCGACGGTGAAGCACTCGATGGTGTCGCCGACCTTGATGTCCTGGAAGCCGGCGAACATCATGCCGCACTCCTGGCCGGACGGGACCTCATTGACCTCGTCCTTGAAGCGCTTGAGCGTCGCCAGGGTGCCCAGTTCCAGAACGACGATGTCGTTCCGGATGATCCGGACCTTGGCGCCCTTGCGGACCACGCCCTCGGTGACCTTACAGCCGGCGATCTTGCCGACCTTGGAGATGTCGAAGGCCTGCAGGACTTCGGCGTTGCCGAGGAAGGTTTCGCGCTGGATCGGGGCCAGCATGCCCGAGAGCACGCCTTTGATGTCGTCCAGCAGGTCGTAGATGATCGCGTAGTAGCGGATCTCGACGCCTTCGCGTTCGGCCAGCGCCCGCGCCTGGGCGGAAGCCCGGACGTTGAAGCCGATCAGCGGCGCGCCGGCGCCCTTGGCCAGCATCACGTCGCTTTCGCTGATCGCCCCGGCGCCTGACAGGATGATCCGCGCGCGGACCTCGTCGGTCGACATGGCGTCCAGCGACCCGATGATCGCTTCGGCCGAGCCCTGCACGTCGGCTTTGATGACCAGCGGCAGTTCGCGGTACTTCTTGTCCTGCAGCTTGGCCATCATGTCGGCCATGCTGGTGGCGCCCGCGCCGACCGGATGCATCGACTTCTCGCGCTTCAGGCGGATGCGGTACTCGGTCAGCTCGCGCGCCCGGGCCTCGTTCTCGACGACCGCGAAGGGGTCGCCGGGCGAAGGCACGCCGTCCAGGCCGAGGATCTCGACCGGGGTGGCGGGACCGGCTTCGGTCAGCTGCTCGTTGCGCTCGTTCAGCAGGGCGCGAACCCGGCCGAACTGGCTGCCCGCCACGACGATGTCGCCGCGCTTCAGCGTGCCGCGCTTGACCAGGACGGTCGAGACCGCGCCGCGACCCTTGTCCAGCTTGGCCTCGATCACGACGCCGTCGGCGACGCGGTCGGGGTTGGCCTTCAGGTCGAGGATCTCGGCCTGCAGCAGGATGCGCTCGATCAGTTCGTCCAGGCCTTGGCCGGTCTTGGCCGAGACTTCGACGATCTGGGTGTCGCCGCCCAGGCTTTCGACCACGATCTCGTGCTGCAGCAGCTCGTTGACGACCCGCGTGGGATCGGCGCCGGGCTTGTCCATCTTGTTGACGGCCACGATGATCGGCACTTCGGCGGCCTTGGCGTGTTTGATCGCCTCGACCGTCTGCGGCATGACGCCGTCGTCGCCGGCCACCACCAGGATCACCAGGTCGGTGATATTGGCGCCGCGAGCCCGCATTTGCGAGAAGGCCGCGTGGCCCGGGGTGTCGAGGAAGGTGACCTTCTGGCCGTTTTCCAGACGCACCTGGTAGGCGCCGATGTGCTGAGTGATGCCGCCGTGCTCGCCGCCGGCCACATCGGCCTTGCGCAGCGCGTCCAGCAGGCTGGTCTTGCCGTGGTCGACGTGACCCATGACGGTGACGACCGGGGGCCGGGGCTCCAGGTGATCGTCGATGTCCTCGGCGCCGATGAAGCCTTCTTCGACGTCGGCTTCCGACACGCGGCGGACGGTGTGGCCGAATTCGGTGGCCACCAGCTCGGCGGTGTCGTTGTCGATGACGTCGTTGATCTTCAGCATCACGCCCTGACGCATCAGGAACTTGATGATCTCGACGCCGCGCACGGCCATCCGGTTGGACAGCTCCTGCACGGTGATGACGTCGGGAATGACCACTTCGCGGCTGACCTTGACCACGTCGGCGGGACCACCGCGGCGCTTTTCCTTTTCACGTTCACGGGCCCGGCGAACCGAGGCCAGCGAGCGCATGCGGTCGGCGGAGTCTCCGTCGCCGGCCACGGTCTGGATGGTCAGGCGGCCTTCGCGGCGAACTGGAGCACCCTTGGCGCGCGACACGGCCTTGCCGGGAGCGGCGGCCTTGCGGCGATCATCCTCGTCGTCCGGCTTGCGGCCGACGTCGCCGCCGGGTCGCGGAGCCGAGCGCGTGGCGCGCTGGATCTCAGGGGTGGCCGGAGCCGAGGCCGGGACGCCCGGACGGGCGCCGCGCGGACCGCCGGGACCCGTGCGGGCGCCGGGGGCCGGGCGCGGGGCCAGGGCCGAATAGCGGACGGTCTGGGTCGGGCGGTCGCCTTGCGGACGGTCGCCTTGCGGGCGATCGTTGCGGAAACCGCCGGCGCCTTCCGGACGCGGACCGCGCGACGGACCGCCTGCGTCGGGACGCGGCGTGCGCTGATTGTACGGACCGTCCGGACGCGGAGCGCGCTGGTTGAACGGCCGGTCGCCCTGCGGACGATCGCCTTGCGGACGGTCACCCTGAGCGCCGGGGCTCGGACGATAGGTCGTGGTCGACGAGCGGTCGTCGCGACGATCGCGGCTGGGCTCGTAGGTGCGGGTCTGGCCGGCGGCCGGCGCCGGACGCGGGCCCTCGGCGCGGGCCGGCGGCGCGGCCGACGCCTGGGGCGCGGGGGCGGCCGGAGCCGCGGCGACGGGCGTCGGAACGGCCGGAGCCTGAGCCACCGGAGCCGGGGCGGCCGGGGCCGGAGCGGCGGGCGCTTCGGCGGCCGGGGCCTGGGGCGCCGCGGCCTTGGCGGTCGCCGCGGCCTTGGCTGCGGCTTCGCGAGCCGCTGCCGCTTCCGCGGCGGCGCGGGCTTCGGCGGCGCGGCGCTCGGCCGCTTGGCGTTCTTGCTGTTCGCGAGCGGCCTCGATGGCGCGCTGGCGGGCCACCATCTCGCTTTGCGAAAGGCCGCCGGCCGAACCGCCGCCGCCCGAAGACTGCGGACGCGACGGGGCGTCGCCTTGACGGCGCTCGGCCGAGGACGGCGCGGCGAGATTGCCGGCCGGCGGCGCGTGCGGACGCACGCGCTTGGTTTCAACCACCACCGTCTTGGTGCGGCCGTGGCTGAAGCTCTGCTTCACGACGCCGGCGCTGACAGACCCTTGACGGGGCTTCAGCGTGATTGGCGCTCGCCCGCCGGGGTTGGAACCAGGCCGACCGTTATCGTTCTCGTCGCTCATGCGCTCGCTTGTACTTCCGCCGGCGGAGGCCGGCCAAAAACCGTTTGATCCATGCGAGAAAGGGGCCTGGACGTACTTCCCGAAGAAAGCGCGTTTCCCGACCCTTCGCTCCGGAGCGGATCACGCTCCTCATTTCAAGTTCCAGACCTCTGTCGCCAACGAATGGAAGCCATTCGTCGAGGCCAGGGGCCTAGGCCTCCTCGCGCCAACTCGCCGACCAACTCGAGGGAAGGAGTGGGCGGAAGCCTGATAACCGCTCGACGTCCAAAGTCCAGCGATCAGTGCCGCGCCCGGCAAGAAGCGCCGTGTGTATCACATTCTCCCCGCCCAAGGCCAAACCCAATTCGTCCGAGCTGAACATCCCGCAGATTTTGGGGCTGTTCGGGGCCTTGTGGACCGCGGTGAGAATTTTTCGACGGCCGTCGGCGGCGCCGTCTGACGCCTCGATCAACCAAGCGGTCTGCCCCGAAGCCAGGGCCGAGGAGACCTTTTCGAAGCCTGAGATAATCGTTCCGCCGCGCCTTGCAAGTCCCAGTCCGTCCAGAACTCGCTTGGTCAGCAGCCGTTCCACCTGGTCGGCCAGATCGGCCGGCGCGGTCAGCTTGGTCTTGGCCGAGCGCGAGAACAGGCCCTTCTTGGCGGCCGTCGTGACCGCCTCGCGAGTGGCGTCCACCCACATGCCGCGGCCGGGCAGCTTGCGCGCCACGTCCGGAACCACCGTCCCGTCAGGCCCGACCACGAACCGCACCAGGCGCGCCTCGTCGCTCGCCTCGCCCAGGACGATGTCCTTGCGCAGGCGATTGGCTTGGGCGTGGGTCTTGACCACGGGGGTATGGGGCGTGTCTGTATCGTTCATGCAGCTCACAAAACACCGGGCCTCCGACTTTCGTGGGAGGCCCGGGGCTTAGATCAATCTTCCTTGGGCTCTTCGGTCGCCTCGACCGCTTCACCGGCATCCTCTTCACCGGAGGCCTCGACCTCGTCCGAAGCTTCGGCCGGCTCTTCCTCGAACTCGCCCTCTTCCTCGACATATTCCGGTTCGGGCGGCGCCTCGACCCAGCCCATGACGATGCGGGCCCGCATGATCAGCGCCTCGGCGTCTTCCGGCGACAGGTTGAAGCTGTCGAGGATGCCGGCTTCGCGCACGCGCTCGCCGTCCTTGGTTTCGAACCAGCCGCGCAGGTCGTCGGGGATCAGGCCGGCCAGGTCCTCGACCGACTTGACGTCGCCCTCACCCAAGGCCACGGCCACCGGCAGGGTGACGCCCTCGATCTCGAGCAGGCTGTCCTCGACGCCCAACTCCAGGCGCTTGGCGTCCAGGGCTGCGGCCTCCTTCTCCAGGAACTCGCGGGCGCGGGTCTGCAGTTCGTCGGCGGTCTCGTCGTCGAAGCCTTCGATGGCCGCGATCTCGTGCGGTTCCACATAGGCGACGTCTTCGACCGTGGTGAAACCTTCGGTGACCAGCAGCTGGGCGATGACCTCGTCGACGTCCAGGGCTTCCTGGAACAGGGCGGTGGCCTCGGCGAACTGCTTCTGACGGCGCTCGCTCTCCTGGCTTTCGGTCATGATGTCGATCTGCCAGCCGGTCAGCTGCGAGGCCAGGCGGACGTTCTGGCCGCGACGACCGATCGCCAGCGACAGCTGCTCGTCCGGCACCACCACCTCGACGCGCTCGTCTTCCTCGTCCATCACTACCTTGGAGACTTCGGCCGGGGCCAGGCCGTTGACGATGAAGGTCGCCTCGTCCTCGGACCACTGGATGATGTCGATCTTCTCGCCCTGCAGCTCGGCCACCACCGCCTGCACGCGCGAACCGCGCATGCCGACGCAGGCGCCGACCGGATCGATGCTGCTGTCGTTGGAGATCACGGCCATCTTGGCGCGCGAGCCCGGGTCGCGGGCCACGGCGCGGATCTCGATGACGCCGTCATAGACTTCCGGCACTTCCTGCGCGAACAGCTTGGCCATGAAGCCGCCGTGGGCGCGGCTCAGCATGATCTGCGGGCCCTTGGTTTCGCGACGGACGTCGTAGATGTAGGCCCGGATGCGGTCGCCGACGTTGAAGTTCTCGCGCGGGATCGACTGGTCGCGGCGCATGATGCCTTCGCCGCGGCCAAGGTCGACGATGACGTTGCCGTATTCGACGCGCTTGACGCTGCCGTTGACGATCTCGCCGGCGCGGTCCTTGTACTCGTCGTACTGGCGCTCGCGCTCGGCTTCGCGGACCTTATGCATGACGACTTGGCGGGCCATCTGGGTCTGGACGCGACCGATCTCGAACGGCGGCAGGCTTTCCTCGTAGACCTTGCCGATCTCGGCGTCGCGCCAGGTGCGCTTGGCCGACGACAGCTGGACCTTGCCGATCTCGCCTTCCATCTCGAAATCGTCCGGCACGACCTCGATCACCCGCTTCTGGGTGGTCTCGCCGGTGCGCGGATCGATCTTGACGCGGATGTCATGCTCGGCGCCGTAGCGCGCGCGGGCCGCCTTTTGCAGGGCGTCCTCGATCGCTTCGATGACGACTTCCTTCTCGATGCCTTTTTCACGCGCGACCGCGTCGGCGATCTGCAGCAGCTCGAGGCGGTTGGCGGAAATGCCGATGGCCATGGTCAGTCCTCTTCACTTTCGGACAGGTCAATATCGTCTTCGGCGTCGTCGCCGAGATTTTCGGAATCCGCGTCCGCGCCGACGCGGGCGGCGCGCTGTTCGGCGCCGCGCTTCATCAATTGGTCGGTCAGCACCAGCTTGGCGTCGACGATCCATTCGAATGGGAAATAGACGGTGGTGTCGTCCTCGCCCTCGAGGTTCAGGCCCACCTGGCCGTCCTCGACGCCGGCTAGCTCGCCCTTGAAGCGCTTGCGGCCCTCGGCGACGCGGTCCAGCTCGATGCGGACCTCGAGGCCGGCATAGGTGTCGAAGTCCTTCAGTCGGGTCAGCGGACGGTCGACGCCCGGGCTGGAGACTTCCAGGGTGTATTCGCCGGTGATCGGGTCGGCGGCGTCCATGACCTCGGAAATGGCGCGCGACAGCTTGGCGCAATCCTCGACGTTCATATCGCCGCCCGTCCCGTCCTCAAGGAGCGGGCGTTCGGCCATGATCTGCAGCCGGCGCTGCTCGGCCCCGCCCATCAGGCGCAGGCGGACGATCTCGTAGCCGACGGACTCGGCGACGGGATCGAGCAGTTCGACCAGACCGATATCTTCTTGCGTCTTACCGCGCACGGTTCTCTCAACTCACTGGCGGCCGCCACGCTCTAGCTGGCGAGCGGCCAAAGAAAAAGCGGCAGCCTTTCGGGCCGCCGCTCGAAAGCGCTATCAGCGCTGACGGACGATGTGGGAGCTATATAGCGCGATGTTGGGGCGGTTGGAAGCCCCCTGCGGCGGCGCGTGTCGTCGCCTCTTCCGCAGCGCAGCACTTGTAGGCTACAAGCGCCCCGCGCAGGCCCGCCTCCCCGCGGGACCTTTCCCAAAACGAAGAGTCACAATGGACCTCTCCAAGATCGCCGTCGGCGTCAACCCGCCGTACGACCTGAACGCCATCATCGAGATCCCGCAGGGCGGCGAACCGGTGAAGTACGAGATCGACAAGGCCAGCGGCGCGCTGATGGTCGACCGCTTCCTGCACACGGCGATGTTCTATCCGGCCAACTACGGCTTCATTCCCCACACCCTGGCCGACGACGGCGACCCCGCCGACATCATGGTGGTGGGCCCGACTCCGGTGGTGCCCGGCGCGATCATTCGTTGCCGTCCGATCGGCACGTTGATGATGGTCGACGAGGCCGGCGGCGACGAAAAGATCCTGGCCGTGCCGGTCGACAAGCTGCACCCGTTCTACACCGGCGTGAACAGCTGGCGCGACCTGCCGGTGATCCTGACCGAGCAGATCGCCCACTTCTTCCAGCACTACAAGGACTTGGAAAAGGGCAAGTCGACCAAGATCACCGGCTGGGTCGGCCTGGAAGAAACCGCCGAGATCATCCGCGCGGCGATCAAGCGCCACGACGAGAGCTACTGAGCCGTCGGCCCGCACACTTGGCGAAAATCGGGCCGGCGTCGTTCGCGACGCCGGCCTTTTCGTTTCAGGCCCTGACGAAATCCAGGAACACCGGCGCGCAGTCGCCCAGCTTCTTTTCTTCGTAGCGCGTGGTCGCGTGATCGGCCGGCGCGGCGTTGCGGTCTGCGTCCGGCGCGGCGAAGCGGAAGGCCGGATCGGCCAGAACCCGCTCGACCGTCCACTCGGCGTAGTCGGCCCAGTCGGTGGCGAAACGAAAGGCCGCGCCCGGCTTCAGCACCCGCGCCAACTCGGTCACGAACGCCGGCTGGATCAGGCGGCGCTTGTTGTGGCGGGCCTTGTGCCAGGGGTCGGGGAACATGATGAAAAGCCGGTCCACCGAGGCGTCCGGCAGCCAGCCCACCACGTCGCGCGCATCGCCCTCATGGATGCGGACGTTGTTCAGCGTCTGTTCCTCGACATGGCGCACGGCGCTGGCCACGCCGTTGACGAAGGGCTCGGCCCCGATCACCAGCACATCAGGTCGCTTGCCGGCCTGAGCGGCCATGTGCTCGCCTCCGCCGAACCCGATTTCCAGCCAGACCTCCTTGGCCTCCGGCATCAGGTCGCGCGGCTGGAACGGCGCGGTCGGCACGGCGATCTGCGGCAGCAGGGTGTCGAGCAGGGCCTGCTGGCGCGGCTTCACCGGGCGCGACTTCAGGCGGCCGAACGAGCGCAGCGGCCCGTGGGGCTGTTGGGGTTGGGTCATGGCGGGGTCTTAGAGCTTTGAAGCCGAAATGAAAACGGGCCCCGATCCGAGGATCGAGGCCCGTGATGCGCTTGGGGACAGGCGCATGAGCCTGCCCCCGAATAGGTACAAGCCTTAGGCCAGGCCCTTCAGCTCCGACACCAGGTCGGTCTTCTCCCAGGAGAAGCCGCCTTGGTTGTCCGGCGTGCGGCCGAAGTGGCCGTAGGCGGCGGTGCGGGCGTAGATCGGCTTGTTCAGCTGCAGGTGCTCGCGGATGGCGCGGGGCGTGGCGCCGCCGATCAATTGCGGCAGCAGCTTTTCCAGCACTTCCGGATCGACCTTGCCGGTGCCGTGCAGGTCGACGTGGAACGACACGGGCTGGGCCACGCCGATCGCGTAGGCGATCTGGATGGTGCAACGCTCGGCCAGGCCCGCGGCCACGACGTTCTTGGCCAGGTAGCGGCAGGCATAGGCGGCCGAACGGTCGACCTTGGTCGGGTCCTTGCCCGAGAACGCGCCGCCGCCGTGCGGAGCCGCGCCGCCGTAGGTGTCGACGATGATCTTGCGGCCGGTGACGCCGGCGTCGCCGTCAGGGCCGCCGATCTCGAAGCGACCGGTCGGGTTGACCAGCCATTGGGTCTTCTTGGTGATCAGGCCTTCCGGGAAGATCGGCAGGATGTGCGGCTTGATCAGGTCGAGCACGCGCTTGGAGGTCGCGGCCTTGCCGTCGATCTTCTTCTTGTGCTGGTGCGACACGACGATCGACACGACGCGAACCGGCTTGCCGGTGGCGTCGTATTCCAGGGTCACCTGGCTCTTGGCGTCCGGCTCGAGCTCGGAGAGTTCGCCGCTGTGACGCAGCTGGGCCAGACGGCTGAGGATGTTGTGGCTGTACTGCAGGGTCGCCGGCATCAGCTCCGGGGTCTCGGTGCTGGCGTAGCCGAACATGATGCCCTGGTCGCCGGCGCCTTCGTCCTTCTTGTCGTTGGCGTCCACGCCCTGGGCGATGTGGGCCGACTGGCCATGCAGGTAGCAGGCGTACTTGGCCTTTTCCCAGTGGAAGCCCTTCTGCTCGTAGCCGATGTCCTTGATCGCGGCGCGGACCTTCGGCTCCAGGGACTTGATGATGTCCTTGGTCAGCTGCTTGTTGGCCGCCTTGTCGCCGCCCGGCTTGCCGGCGCGCACTTCGCCCGCCAGGACGATGCGGTTGGTGGTGACCAGGGTCTCGCAGGCGACGCGCGCTTCGGGATCGGCGCTCAGGAACGCATCCACGACCGTGTCGCTGATCCGGTCGGCGACCTTGTCCGGGTGGCCTTCGGAAACGCTTTCGCTGGTGAAGATATAGGAAGAACGGCTCAAGGGTCAGCTCCGGACATGACGCCGCCCGCCCGGACGGTCTGCCCGGGGGACTATGGGGAACATATAAAGATAAGTTTATGTCCGCAAGCCGCCCGAACGGGCTTTCACCAGGCCGGCGCCTGCTGGAGCGCCGCCCGATCAGTCCTGAGACTCGTCCTCGAGCATGTCCTCGGCCATCGAGCGGACAAGGTCCAGGATGCGTCGGCGCACGCGGGACCTGCCGATGCGCGGGAACAGGGCGGCCAGTTCCAGGCCTTCCGGCGTCATCAGGAAGTCGTGCACGAACTGTTCCGAGCCGTTTTCCGTAAATCCCTCGAGATCCGTCGGATCGGCGAGGCCCTCGAAGAAATAGGACACCGACGACTGAAGGCTCTTGGCGATCTCGTAGAGCTTGGAAGCGCTCACCCGATTGGCGCCGCGCTCATACTTCTGGACCTGCTGGAAGGTGAGACCCAGATCGTCGGCCAGGCGCTCCTGGCTGACGCCGAGGATCTTGCGGCGCATCCGAATGCGGGCGCCGACGTGCAGGTCGATCGGATTGGGAGAGCGTTCTTGATCGGGAGTCGTGTTCATGCCGTCTTCAATCACTTGGGGGAGGGGCGATTATCCGGAAGCTTGCCGGAAGCTTGTCTGTTTCAGTTTGAGACTTTTTCCAAGTCTCGACCCCCTGGAAGGCGAATCGCGGCGGCCAATGAAACCAAAAGCAGCAGCCCGAACAGCCCGTGCCCAAGACTGGAGAACAGGGTCGGCGGACCGACGTTCGGCAGATTACCGTCGATCACCCCCGATTCGCCAAGTTTCAGGCGCTGACCAGGTACAATTCTACCGCGGGCGTCGACCAGGGCCGAGACGCCGGTGGGGGTCGCCCGGATGAGGGGCAGGCCGGTTTCGATCGCCCGGTAGCTGGCCAGGTTCAGGTGCTGCAGCGGGCCGGAGGTCACCCCGAACCAGGCGTCATTGGAGACATTGACGATGGCGCGCACGCCCGCAACCGGTTTCGCCAGGCGCGGAAACAGGCTTTCGTAGCAGATCAGCGGCTGGATCAGCAGGTTGGGGGCCACCCGCAGCGGAGCGGGCGCGGGGCCCGTGGCGAAGCCTTCGCCCAGATGCGCCATGCTCTTGACGCCCAGCTTGGTCATCAGGGCGTCGGCCGGCAGATACTCGCCGAACGGCACCAGGCGGTGCTTGTCGTAGATCCCTACCACCATCACGTCGTCCGCCGTTCGGCGCAGGGCGACCAGGCTGTTGTAGTAGATCGGCTTGTCCGGCGTTCCCTCGTAGCGGTAGCCGCCGAGCAACATCAGCTGTCCGGGCTGTAGGGCGCCGACGATCGCCTGCCGCACCCAGCTGCCGGGAACCATGTAGTCGTTGATCGCCAGCGGCAGGGCGCCTTCGGGCCAGACCACGATGTCGGCGGGCTTGCCGGAATAGGGTCTGGCGGTCAGCGAGACATAGGCTTGGACGATCTGGGCGAAGCGCGCGGCGTCCCACTTGGATTCCTGCGGTATGTCGGCCTGGACGATGCGGACGGTGATCGCGTCGGAACCGCTGGCGGCGGGGGGGCGAACCAGGGCTCCGCCGACGAAGAGCGCGGCCAGGAGGGCGACCGCCGATCCCACCGCGATCCGCCCGCGCCTGCCGTCGCGCCAGACGGCGGGGGCGGCGGCGATGGCCAGGGTGATCCAGGTCAGGCCGTAGGCTCCCACCACGGCGGCCGTCTGCGACACCGCCGATCCCGCCCGCCAGGTCTCGCCCGGCAGGTTCCAGGGAAAACCGGTCAGGATGTGGCCGCGCGTCCATTCTAGGACCGCGAAGGCGCCGGCGAACACCAGCAACCGGCGCACGCCGACCGGGCGGACCAGGCGATAGAGCACCGCGGCCAGTCCCCAGAACAGCGCCATGCCGGCGGCCATGGCGGCCACCGCGAACGGAGCCATCCAGCCTTGGTTGGCGGCGTCGACCATGAAGGCCTCGGCGATCCACCATGTGCCCAGGCCAAAATAGGACAGCCCCGTCAGCCAGCCGCGAAAGAAGGCCGAGCGCAGGGGCCGCGGGCCGTCAATCGCGTCGAGCAGCCACAGCAGGATCGCATAGCCCAGCAGGCCGGGCAAAATTCCGAACGGCGGATGCGCCAGGGCGGCGGCCAGTCCCGCCGCCAGGGCCAGGCCGCGGGCCCGCCACGGCGTCAGCTTCGGCAAGGCCGCAAGGCTCACGAGGCGACGACCCGACCCGGCTCGGCGACCGGTTCGGCCCCAGGTTCCGCGGCCACGGCGGCGGGGCGCACCCGAACCCTGCGCACACGACGCGGATCGGCCTCGACGACCTCCAGGTCGAAGCCGGCCGGGTGGGCGATCACCTCGCCCCGCTGCGGCACGCGGCCTGCGAGGGCCACGACCAAGCCGGCGACGGTGTCGATGTCCTCTTCCATGTCCGGCGGCGCCAGGTCGCGGTCGAGGGCGGCCTCCAGGTCTTCCAGCGGCGCGCGTGCGTCGGCCTCGAACACGCCGCCCGGGCGGGCGACGATGCTGGAGACCTGAGCGTCGTCGTGCTCGTCGTCGATCTCGCCGACCACCGCCTCGATCAGGTCTTCCATGGTGACCAGGCCGTCGGTGCCGCCGAACTCGTCGATCACCAGGGCCATATGGATGCGGCTGGTGCGCATGCGCAGCAACAGATCGGCGGCCCGCATCGAGGCGGGCACATACAGCGCCTCGCGCCGCAGCCGGTGCAGGATCTGGTCGCCGGACGCGGGGCGCTTGTCGTCGCTGGCCAGCAGGCGGAACACGTCCTTGACGTGGACCACGCCCACGGGATCGTCCAGCGTCTCGCGATAGATCGGCATCCGCGAGTGTTCGGCCTCGGTGAACTGGGCGACCAGCACTTCGAAGGTGGTCGAGACCTCGACCGCCACGATATCGGCGCGCGGGGTCATCACGTCGGCGACCCGCAGGCTTTGGAAAGCCTCGGCCTGGTCGACCATGTCGACCTCGTGCACCAGGGCCGGGTCAGCCGGGCGCGACGCCTCCGAGAGACCCGGCGCGCCTCGGCCCGCCAGGTCCTTGCGCATTTTTCGGAAGAACGCCCGCACGCCCCGGCTCAAGCGAGCCGAACCGGCGGGCGGGGAACTCTGGTCGTCGCTGGGCATGCCCTGGCTTGGTTATCCCTCGGCGGACACGGGTTCGGCGTAGGGGTCCGGAATGTCCAAGCCCGCGAGAATCTCGCGCTCGAACGCTTCCATCGCCTCGGCCTCGGCGTCGTCCTGATGGTCGTATCCTAAGAGATGAAGCACCCCATGCGCCACCAGATGTTGCAAATGGTACGCAAGAGGCTTGCCCTGCTCGGTCGCCTCGCGCCGGCAGACCCCGAACGCCAAGGCGATGTCGCCGATCTGGCCCTCTGGATTCGGGGGCGATGGAAACGACAGGACGTTGGTCGCGTAGTCCTTCTGGCGAAAGTCGCGGTTCAGCGTCTGAACGCTGTCGTCGTCGGCCAACAGGATGACGATGCCCCCGCCCTCGATGTCCTCGTGGGCGTCGAGCACCGCCTGGGCGGCGCGCCAGACCAAGGCCTCGACGTCGGGCTCGGCCTGGGTCCAGGCCTCGTCCTCGATCTCGATGTCAACGGTGATGGTCATTCTAGCGCGTCGTGGTCTGTAGCGCGTCGGCGTCGTAGGCCTTGACGATCCGCTCGACGAGCGGGTGGCGCACCACGTCGGCCGAGGTGAAGCGCGACACCGCGACACCCTCGACGCCCTCCAGGATCGACACCGCGTGGGCCAGGCCCGAGTCGCGGGGATTGAGCAGGTCGACCTGGGTCGGGTCGCCGGTCACCACCATCCGCGCGCCCTCGCCCAGGCGGGTCAACACCATCTTCATCTGCAGGCGCGAGCAGTTCTGGGCCTCGTCGACGATGACGAAGGCATGGGCCAGGGTGCGGCCGCGCATGAAGGCGATCGGGGCGACCTCGATCTCCAGCTTCTCGCGACGGCGGCGCAGCTGGTCGGCGCCCATGATGTCGGTGAGGGCCTCCCAGACGGGCGCCATGTAGGGATCGACCTTCTCGTTCAGGTCGCCGGGCAGGAAGCCGAGCTTTTCGCCGGCCTCGACCGCAGGACGGGTGACGATCAGGCGATCGACCTCGCCGCGCAGCAGCATGCCCGCGCCTTGGGCCACGGCCAGGAAGGTCTTGCCGGTGCCGGCGGGACCCAGGCCAAAGCACAGCGGATGGCTGGCCATGGCCTCCATGTAGCGGGCCTGACCCTTGGTCTTGGGCGACACCGAGCCCTTGCGGACGGCGCGGGGCGAGGCTTGGCCGCCAGCGCTGTGGGCCTCGCCCACGGCCACGCGGACGTCGGCCTCGACCACCTCGTCATCGGCGTCGGCCCGATGAGCCAGGGCCTGGATCGCCCGCTTGGCGCTGGAGCGTCCCTTGACGTCGCCGGTGATGGTCACGCCGCCGCCAGGGGTCTCGACCAGCACCTTGAAGGCGTCCTCGATCAAGGCGGCATGGCGGCCGTTCGGGCCGGAAATGGCGCGGACGGCGGTGTCGGACAGGGGCAGGAACTCAGGCGTACGGCTCAAGCGGACTCCAGCAAGGATTGGCTCTCGAGCACGCCGCCCAGGCTCATCTTGGCCGACGACTCGATGCGGACGGGAACGATCTGACCCAGCAGGCTGTCGGGGCCCACCGCGTGCACGGCTTGCAGATAGGGACTGCGACCCACGATTTGACCGGGGTTGCGACCTTTTTTCTCGAACAGCACCGGCATGACCTTGCCGACCTGCAAGGCGTTGAACGCCTTCTGCTGCTCGTCAAGCAGGGCGTTGAGGCGATCCAGGCGCTCGGCCTTGACCGCTTCGTCCACCTGACCGGGCATGGCCGAGGCCGGCGTACCGGGCCGGCGAGAATATTTGAACGAGAAGGCCGAGGCGAAACCAACCTCGCGGACCAGGTCCAGTGTCTTCTCGAAATCGCCGTCGCGCTCGCCGGGGAAGCCGACGATGAAGTCGCCGCTCATGGCGATGTCGGGTCGGGCGGCGCGGATCTTCTCGATCAGGCGGATGTAGCTCTCGGCCGTGTGGTCGCGGTTCATGGCCTTGAGGATCTTGTCCGACCCGGCCTGCACGGGCAGGTGCAGATAGGGCATCAGCTCCGGCAGCTCGCCGTGGGCCGCGATCAGGTCCTCGCCCATGTCGCGCGGATGGCTGGTGGTGTAGCGGATGCGGTCCAGGCCCGGGATCCTGGCCAGGCGCCGCACCAGCTTGGCCAGGGTGTAGCCGCCGCCGTCATAGGCGTTGACGTTCTGGCCCAGCAGAGTGACCTCGCGCACGCCCTGGTCGGCCAGGCGCTTGGCCTCGTCCTCGATGGCTTCGGGCGGCCGCGACCACTCCCCGCCCCGGGTGTAGGGCACCACGCAGAAGGTGCAGAACTTGTCGCAACCTTCCTGCACGGTCAGGAAGGCGGTGACGCCGTTGACCTGGCGCTCGGCCGGCAGGGCGTCGAACTTCTCGTCGGCGGCGAAGTCGGCCGACAGCCGCTCGCCGGTGGCGCGGTGCGCGCGGGCGATCAGCTCGGGCAGCTGGTGATAGGCCTGGGGCCCGACGACCAGATCGACCGCCGGCTGGCGATGCATGATCTCCTTGCCCTCGGCCTGGGCCACGCAGCCGGCCACGGCGATGGTCATCCTGCCGCCCGCCTCGGCCTTGCGGCCCTTCATCTGCTTGATGTAGCCCAGCTCCGAATAGACCTTCTCGGTGGCCTTTTCACGGATATGGCAGGTGTTGAGCACCACCAGGTCGGCGCCTTCGGGCTCGTCGACCACGCCATAGCCGAGCGGGCGCAGGACATCGGCCATGCGCTCGCTGTCATAGACGTTCATCTGACAGCCGTAGGTCTTGATATAGAGGCGCTTTTGCGGGGTCTCGCTCATCGGGGGGTTATGAGCGCGAGGGCGTTAGGGCGCAAGGTCGTGGAGGTCACACCAAACTCCCTTCTCCCCGTGCGGGAGAAGGATCACTCCTCCAGCGGAACGCCGTAGAGCTCCAGCCGGTGGTCCACCAGCTTGTAGCCCAGCTTGCGGGCGATGGCGTTCTGCAGGGCCTCGATCTCCTCGTCCACGAACTCGACGACCTTGCCGGTCTTCATGTCGATCAGGTGGTCGTGGTGGTGGTCGGGGGTCTCTTCGTAGCGCGAGCGGCCGTCGCGGAAGTCGTGACGCTCGATGATGCCGCTCTCCTCGAACAGCCGCACCGTCCGATAGACCGTGGCGATCGAGATGTGCGGATCCACGGCGTGGGCGCGGCGGTGCAGTTCCTCGACATCCGGATGATCGGTGGCCGACGACAGCACGCGGGCGATGACCCGACGCTGGTCGGTCATGCGCATGCCCTTTTCGATGCAGAGCTTTTCGAGGCGATCCACGGCGGCGTCTCCGGAACGATGAACCCACATATGGCTCGCGGGCGAGATTCGCGGGCAAGATAGGGGCTGTGGCGCTAGCTGTTAAGCGCTCGACGCATCACCACTGCGTCCTTGGCCCCATCGGCATGGGGATAATAGCCCTTTCTCAGGCCCACGCGCTCGAATCCGGTGGCCTCGTATAGCTTGATGGCCGCGACATTGTCGGCCGCGACCTCCAGGAACATCTCCAGGGCGGCGGCCTCCCTGGCAATTCCAGCCGCCATCTCGACGAGGGCCGCGCCCCAGCCGCGGCGGCGGGCGGCGGGATCGACGGCGACGGTCAGGATCTCGGCTTCGCCGGCCACGGCCCGGCACAGGATGAACCCCCTGGCCTCTTCCGGTTCTCCCGCCTCGCCCAGCACGGCGAAGGCGCCGGGGCCCTTGAGCAGGGCCTCGAACTCTTCAGCCGACCAGGGGCGGTCGAAGGCGCGGTCGTGCAGGTCGGCCAGGGTGAAGCAGGCCTCGAGCCCGACGGGACGCAGGATCATGCGGCCGGCGCCACGGCGTAGGGCGCGCGCAGGTAGAGCGGCCGCGGAGAATGGTCGGGGGTCGGCCTGACGGCGGCCAGACGGGCGACGGCGACGGGATCGGGATAGGACGGGGTCAGCACGGTCGCGTCGGGCAGGACGTCGGCCACTAGTGGCGCGCCCGAGCCGACCAGCGTGGCCGGGCCGCCGGAATAGAGTTCGGCCAGACGCGCGGCGGCGACCCCGATCTCGACGGCGTCGGGAGCCATCAGCGCCCTCCCCCCGTCAAAGACCTGCAGATAAACCTGACCCATCTTGGCGTCGAGCACGCCGGCCACCAGGCCTGCCGCGCCCGTCGAGGCGGCCAGGGCCTCCAACGTATTGACGCCGACGCAGGGGATGGACAGCGCTGTGGCCAGGCCCTTGGCGAACGACAGCCCCACGCGCAGGCCGGTGAACGAGCCGGGGCCGACGGTGACCGCGATGCGGGTCAGGTCGGCGAACTTCACGCCGGCCTCGGCGGCGACCTCGCGGGCCAGGACGGCGATGCGCTCCTGGTGGCCGCGCGTCATGGGTTCGCTGCGGGCGGCGCGGACCGCGTCGCCGTCCAGGATCGCGACCGAACTGGCGGCCAGGCAGGTGTCTATCGCCAAAACCAAGGACGAGGCGCTCATTGGACCGGCGCCCCGCCGCGCCACAGGAACTCGCGCAAGGTCGCCTTGTCACGCAGCACGGCCTCCGGCGGCATGACGTCCTGGGTCCAGCCCGGCACGCCGAACACGTAGCGCAGCACCGGCTCGCCGGGCTGGGTGCAGATCACGGCGTGACGATCGCGATCCTTGCCGATCCAGCAGCGCGGATAGTCCATGTCGGCGTCGGACCACTTCATCATCAAGGTCTCGCCGCGCGGCCCCTGGGGGGTTCCACCGGAGACCCGGATATCCCCGACCGTGCGCGCGCCTGGATTGCCCTGGATCTCGATCAGGCCGCCACCCTGCTCGACGGTGATGATCGGCGTCGGCTCGCCGCCCCCCTGATGCAGGAAGGCGCTCTTCACCACCGCCTTGGGGAAGCGGGGCTTGATGGCGTCGAGTGAAAAGGCCGTCTGAGCCATGATCGGGCCGACCGAGAACTCGTCGAGGGCCAGCGGGCCGCCGACATAGGGGGTGAAGCGGTCCACGGCGCCCGACCCGTCCTGGCGCGTCACCATGGCGGGCGTTTGGGCGGCCGCCGCGGGCGCGCCGGTCTTGGACCCCGCCGCCGGCGTGTCGGCCGGGCCGCAGGCGGCCAGGGCCAGCAAGGGAGCGGCGAGGATCAGGCTGCGGATCATCGGATCAGGCCGCGCCGACGGCGGCCTTCTCGGCCGGACGCCAGACGAATTCGTTGAGCTGACCCTTGGCCTTCAGGGTGTCGGCCGGCGGCAGGCCGCCCTTCGTCCAGCCTGGCACGCCGAACACATAGGACACGGTCGGGGCCTCGGGGCGCACGCAGACGGTCTGGTTGATAGAGCGGCCCTCGCCGGCGCGGCACTGGCCGACGTCAAAGCCCAGGTCGCTCCATTTGGCCAGAAGGGTCTCGCCCTGCGGGGCCTCGACGGGTCCGCCGGCCATGCGGATCTCGCCGATGCCGCCCTCGACGCCCTTGCCGATCTCCAGCAGCGGGACATTGTCCTGGTCGACGGTGATGATCGGTCCGGGCGGGCCCTCGCCGGTGTGGATGAAGGCGCTCTTGACCACCGCCTTGGGGAACAGGGCCTTGATGGTCGCCAAATCGAAGGCCGTCTCGGCGGTGATCGGCCCCACGCCGTCGGCGCGCACGTGCAGCGGGCCGCCGACATAGGGCGTGACCGCGACGGCGACCGGACCGGACTTGGGAACCTCGGCGGTCGGCGGCGGCGCGGTGTCGGCTTGCTTGGCGGGTCCGCAGGCGGCGAGCAGCAGCAGCGGGGCGGCGATCAGGGCGAGGCGCTGGGTCATGGGGGCGGTTCTAACACCGGGTCGCCGACATATGCATCAGCGCACAAAGAAGTTGTCATCCCGGAAGCCTCGCAGAGGCTGTCCGGGACCCAGGTGACCGGGCTGATGCGGTGCGGTTTACCTGGGTCGCGGACACGCGCTGCGCGCTTTCCGGGATGACAACCCCTGGAGCCTCAGGGCTCGATCAAACGATCTGCGCGGCTTCCTTGAAGTCCAGGCGCGGATTGCGCGGGAACAGGCCTTCTTCCGTGCCGTAGCCGATGGAGGCGATGAAGTTGGACTTGATGTTGGTCCCGGCGAAGAATTCCTTGTCGACGGCGGCGTTGTCGAAGCCCGACATCGGGCCGACGTCGAGGCCGAGCGCCCGGGCGGCCAGGATGAAATAGCCGCCCTGCAGCGAACTGTTGCGCAGCGCGCCCACTTCCTTGGCCACGGGGTCGCCGAACCAGTTTTTCGCGCCCGGAGCGTTGGGGAACAGCTTGTCGAGCGTTTCGGGGAAATCCAGGTCGTAGCCGACGATCACCGTGACCGGAGCCTTGAGGATCTTCGGGCCGTTCGAGCCGGACGACAGGGCCGCCAGCCGGGCCTTGGCCTCGGGGCTCTGGACGAAGACGAAGCGCGCGGGCGTCGTGTTGGCCGCGGTCGGGCCGAACTTCACCAGGTCGTACAGCTCGCGCAGCACGGGCTCGGGGACGGGCTGGTCGCTCCAGCCGTTGCGGGTGCGAGCCTTGGTGAACAGTTGATCGAGAGCCGTGTCGGCGAGCTTGGCCATGAGAAGTCCTCAAGTGCGCTATCAGTAACTTGTATAGTTACAGTATGGCCTCGCGCGCACCGCCGCAAGACGACGGCGGCGAAGTTTTTCTGAGGTCGCCTACAGCGTCTGCTCGACCCGGGTCACTTCGGGCACATAGTGCTTGAGCATGTTTTCGACGCCGGCCTTCAGGGTGGCGGACGAAGACGGGCAGCCCGAGCAGGCGCCGCGCATGTGAAGCCAGACCACCCCGGTGGCCGGCTCGAACTTGGAGAACACGATGTCGCCGCCGTCCTGGGCCACGGCCGGGCGGATGCGGGTGTCGAGCAGGTCCTTGATCTCGGCGACGATCTGCGAGGTTTCCTCGTCGTAGACCCCCTCCTCGTCGTGGCCGCTTTCGGTCTGATCCAGCAGCAGGGGCCGGCCGCTCGTGAAGTGATCCATGATGGCGGCCAGGATCGGCGCTTTCAGGTGCGGCCACTCAGCGCCCTCGGCCTTGGTCACGGTCAGGAAGTCCGGGCCGAAGAACACGCGGTTGACGTCGCCCAGGCGGAACAGGGCTTCGGCCAGCGGCGAGGCGTCGCCTTCCTCGGCCGTCTTGAACTCCCGCGCGCCCTCTCCCAGCACTTCGCGGCCGGGCAAGAACTTCAGGACCTCGGGATTGGGCGTGGTTTCGGTCTGGATGAACATGCCGGAGAAATGGACCCGTCGAGGCCTCGGGACAAGAGGCGGGCTGCCGCTTGCGTCATCGTGACAAACGAACCGCGTTATGGCTCCATGATCAAAACAAGCGTTTACGGGAGGTCGCCATGAGCGACGGAGCCATCGACCTGTCCAGCGACGCCCAAAGGGACGCGGCGCGCGCCAAGGCGTACGCCATGCCCCTGGAGCAGATCGACGTCGCCGATCCCGCCCTGTTCCAGGCCGACGCCCACTGGCCCTATTTCGAGCGGTTGCGGGCCGAGGACCCGGTGCACTACTGCGCCCAGAGCGAGCATGGGCCCTACTGGTCAATCACCCGCTACAACGACATCATGACCGTCGACACCACCCACCAGGTGTTCTCGTCGGACTCCAGCTTCGGGGGCATCACGATCCGCAACTTCGACGAGGACTTCGTCCTGCCGATGTTCATCGCAATGGATCCCCCCAAGCACGACATCCAGAGGAAGACCGTCAGCCCCATAGTCTCGCCGGTGAACCTGGCGCTTCTTGAGGGCACTATTCGTGAAAGAGTGGGCGGGATCCTCGACGGCCTGCCGATCGGCGAGACCTTCGACTGGGTCGACAAGGTGTCGATCGAACTGACCACCCAGATGCTTGCCACACTTTTCGACTTCCCCTGGGAGGAGCGCCGCAAGCTGACTCGCTGGTCCGACGTCACCACCGCGGTGCCCGGCGCCGGCGTCGTCGACAGCGAGGACCAGCGTCGGGCCGAGCTGCTGGAGTGCCTGGCCTATTTCACCGAGCTGTGGAACCAGCGGGTCAACAGCACCGAGCCGGGAAATGACCTGATCTCGATGCTGGCGCACGGCGAGGCGACGCGGAACATGCCCCCGATGGAGTATCTGGGGAACATCCTGCTGCTGATCGTCGGCGGCAACGATACGACTCGCAACTCGATCACCGGCGGCCTTCTCGCCCTGTCACAGAACCCGGATCAGGAAGCCAAGCTGCGGGCCAACCCGTCGCTGATCCCCAACATGGTCTCCGAGATCATCCGCTGGCAGACCCCGCTGGCCTATATGCGCCGCACGGCGCTGGAGGACTTCGAGCTGTCGGGCAAGACCATCAAGAAGGGCGACAAGGTGGTCATGTGGTACGTCTCGGGCAATCGCGACGACACCGTCATCGACAATCCGAACGCCTTCATCGTCGACCGCCCGCAGGCCCGCCGCCACCTGTCGTTCGGCTTCGGCATCCACCGCTGCGTCGGCAACCGCCTGGCCGAGCTGCAGCTGAAGATCATCTGGGAAGAGATCCTCAAGCGCTTCCCGAAGATCGAGGTGATGGGCGAACCCAAGCGCGTCTATTCCAGCTTCGTGAAGGGCTATGAGAGCCTGCCGGTGAGGATTCCGGCGCGGCTGTAGGGGGCGTCTAAGCCCCCCAGAACCCGACCAGCTTCTTCACCTCGGCCACCGTCGGCGCGGCGACTTCGGAGGCCCGCTCCGCTCCGGCCTTCAGGATGCGGTCGATCTCGGTCGGGTCTGCCAGATAGCGGCGCATGGTGTCGCCCACGGGGGCCAGGTTCTCAACCGCCAGCTCGGCCAGGGCCGGCTTGAAGGTTCCGAAGCCCTTGCCGGCGTACTCGGCCAGCACCTCGGCCTTGGTCCGGCCCGCCAGCGCCGCGAAGATGCCGACCAGGTTGTCGGCTTCGGCGCGCGTCCCGAGCTCTTCCAGGGTCTCGGGCAGGGGCTCCGGGTCGGTGCGGGCCTTGCGGACCTTGGCGGCGATGTCGTCGGCCGTGTCTGTCAGGTTGATGCGGCTGTAGTCCGACGGATCGGACTTGCTCATCTTGGCCAAGCCGTCGCGCAGGCTCATCACCCGGGCGCCGGGACCCTGGATCAGCGGTTCGGGCTGCGGGAAGAAGCCCTGGACCCCGAAGTCGTGGTTGAACTTCTGCGCGATGTCGCGGGTCAGCTCCAGGTGCTGCTTCTGGTCCTCGCCCACCGGCACGTGGGTGGCCTTGTAGACCAGGATGTCGGCGGCCTGCAGCACCGGATAGGTGTAGAGGCCGACGCTCGAGCGCTCCTTGTGCTTGCCGCTCTTCTCCTTGAACTGGGTCATGCGGTCCAGCCAGCCCAGACGGGCCACGCACTGGAAGATCCAGGCCAGTTCGGAATGCTCGCGCACCGCCGACTGCGGGAAGATGGTGGCCTTCTTCGGGTCGAGGCCCGCGGCCAGATAGGCGGCGGCGATCTCGCGGGTCTGGTTCGCCAGGGCCTCGGGGTCCTGCCAGACGGTGATGGCGTGCAGGTCGGCCACGAAGATGAAGGTGTCCATCTCGTGCTGCAGCCGGGCGAACTTCACCAGGGCGCCCAGATAGTTGCCCAGGTGCAGGGCGCCGGAAGGCTGGACGCCCGAGAGCACGCGGGTCGGGCCCGCATAGGGGACGGGGGTGTGGTCGGTCATGGCTTCAGCCTTGGATATCGAAAGCGGTATGGCGGACGCGTGAAAGCGCCAGCCGCGCGGTCAGCGCGGCGGAACGGGTCAGAGGAAGCTGCGCCATCGGGGCGCGGAAGAACCGGTCGAAGCCATGGATGCTGGTTACCGGGCCGGGGCGTTGAGGGCAAGGCCCGAGCCGGGGACATGCCCTCGCGGCGTGTCCCCCAAGGCAAGCGCCGTGCGTAGGAAGGGACACGCCGCAAGGGCATGTCCCCGGCGCCCATTCTACGCCTTGCCCCGCTTCAGCACGCCCTTCAGTTCCGACGGCGTCACCCCGCCGAACAGGAACACCAGCGGCGGATAGAGCGCGCCGCCGACCAGCACGGTCAGCAGCAGGGCGAACTCCTTGGCGCCGATGGTATGACCGCGCAGCCCTAGCTCGCGCAGCGGCGCCTCGATCAGCGGCCGCCAGTGCGAGGCCGCCGCCAGGGCGCCGCCCATGGCGACGCTGGCCGCCAGGATCCGCGCCACCCGCGACCAGGTCTGGGCCGAGGGGCTGTAATGGCCCTTGCGCGACAGGCCCCAGGCCATCTGGCCGACATTGATCCACGACGAGACGGCGGTCGCGGCGGCGATGCCCTTCACCCCCACCAGGTTGAACAGCAGGATGCCCAGGCCGATGTTCGTCGCCACCGAGATCAGGGCGAAGCGCATCGGGCTCTTGGTGTCGCCGCGGGCGAAGAAGGCCCGCGAATACAGCTGCTGCAGCACGAAGGCCGGGGTGCCCAGGCCGTAGAAGAACAGGGCCGAGGCCGTCTGGCTGGCGTCGAAGCTGGTGAATTGGCCGCGGGTGTAGAGGGCGTCCGACAGGAAGCCGGGCATGGCGACCAGGGCCGCGGCGGCCGGAATGGTCAGGGCCATGGCCAGGGTGATGGCCTGGTCCATGGCGGTCTGGGCGTCGCCATGATCCTCGGAGTGCACGGCGCGCGACAGGCGCGGCAGCAGGGCGACGCCGATCGCGACCCCCACCAGGCCCAGCGGCAGCTGGTACAGGCGGTCGGCCGTGGCCAGCCAGGTGCGGCCGCCGTTCACGTGGCTGGCCAGATTGCCGGAGATGAAGATGTTGACCTGGGTGGCGCTGGCCGCCAGGGCGCCCGGTATCGCCTTGCCGATCAGCCCCTTCACCTCGGGGGTCAGGCGCGGCAGGCGCCAGTGGACCTTGGCGCCGGACTTGTTGACGCCCCAGGTCAGCAGGGCCGCCTGGGCGACGCCGGCCACGATCACCCCCACGGAGCCCCAGGTCGCCGCCCCCACCGCGCTGGTCTGCGGCAGGATGAAGATCAGGGTGGCGATGTTCAGCAGGATCGGGGCCCCGGCCGACAGCACGAAGCGGTCGCGGGCGTTCAGCACCCCCGACAGGTGGGCGACGATGGCCATGCACGGCAGGTAGGGCATGGTGATCTGGGTCAGCAGCACCGCCAGCTTGTACTTCTCGGTGCCCCAGCCGAAGCCGGGACTGATCAGCATCATCAGCCAGGGCATGGCCAGCTGGCAGGCGACGGTGATGATGATCGTGGCGGCCGCCAGGGTGGCCATGGCGTCGGCGGCCAGGATGTCGGCCACCTCCTCGCCGTCGCGCTGCAGCGACTTGGCGTAGGCCGGCACGAAGGCGGCGGCGAAGGCGCCCTCGGCGAAGAACCGGCGGAACAGGTTCGGAAAGGCCAGGGCGGCGTTGTAGGCGTCGGCGGCCGGTGTGGCGCTGGCCCCCATCCGGTACGAGACCGCCAGGTCGCGGGCGAACCCCATGAACCGGCTGACCAGGGTCAGGCTGGAATAGATCATCGACGACTTCAGAAGCCCGCCGGCCTTCTTCGGCGCGGGAGTCTCGGTCGGGGTTGGTTCGGGGGGCGCGATGTCGGTCACGAAGGGCTTCTGCGTCCTGGGCGGAGGGGCGTCAAGCGAGGGTTGGCGACGGCATGAGCCTGTCCCGGTTCGACGGCGTCGCGATAGGCGGGCCGAGAGGATTTTCGGAGCGCTTTCCGTGCACCCGCCGCCTTGCCCGCTACGGACCGCTTCCAATGGCCATGCACCGCCCACTTGCCCCCTACGGACCGCTTCGCGGTCGTCTTCCCCCACAGGGGGAAGATGTATCCTGCGCGCGTCCTCCGGCCCCTCGCCGCGACAGACGGCGAAGCCGTCAGGTGGGGGCAAGTGTTAGCGGGCACGGCTTTTCAAGCTCACGCGATCTCTCGCTGAGGATATGGAAAGGGCTGCGGAGCGCCGGACACCGTCCGGAGTTTGAAAAAAGAATACCGTTTCGACGAAGCCCGATCGCTCCGCGCGGTCGTTATCCGGGAGCCTCTCGGCGGGTGGCGCTCTTAACGCCTTACCAAGAGCGCCCCCGGCGGACGGGTCCCGCAGCATCGGGATCCCCGGACCGCGTGCGTATCCCCCGCACGCCTGTTGCCTTGCCCGGCCCTCGACGCTCCACCGTTTCTGTCATCCAAGCCCGGCAAGGCCAGAAGCGCGAGGTTTGATCCTTCTCACCAACGCCGAAGGACCGCCGACAGAGCTCTCCGCTCGATCGCCCCCCGCCGCCGCATCGGTCGCTGGCCATGCGCCCTTTCCCGCAACGAGGTGAAGTGAGTTTACGGCAGGTTTCAGCGTCGCGAATAAGGGACGCTGTTTTTTCCGCAGGGCGTTGAAGGGGCTGGAGTTCTTTCCGGCGCCGACGGGGACAGGCGCCGCTGTATCCCCGCCGGGGACATGCTCTCACGGCGAAGACTCTGCGGGCTGATCCGCTGAACGTGGAGTGAGTGCGTGTCCCCACCGTCGTCCACTGCGCCCTACGGCCTCGACCCCGAAACTCAGCGGGCGACGTTGGGGACACGCACTCACCCCGAGCGTCTTGCCAAGCCGTCCGGCGCCTTGCCGTGAGTGCATGTCCCCGTCCCATTTGCCCCCTCGCCATTTGCTTCCGAGGCGGCCGCACCGCATATGAAGGTCATGGAAGACGCCCCGCGCATCGTACTGGACGAACGCCAGGCGACCCTGGTCGCCAAGGCCCTGGCCGATCCGCGCCGCCGGCGGATCCTCAAGGAAATCGGCGAGAACAGCGAGCCCACGGCCTGCGGCGCGCTCGCCCAGCATCTTCCGGTCAGCGCCGCCACGCTCTCGCATCACATGAAGGAGCTGGAGACGGCCGGGCTGATCCGCATCTGCCGGCAAGGCAAGTTCGCCTTCCTGGTCCTGCAGCGCGACGTCCTGAACGCCTACCTGGCCCAGCTCGCCGAAATCTGAAGACGCCCCGGCAAAATCTCGCGGCTCCCGTCCGTTGAATCATTTCGATGAATATCTAAATGTCGAAACGATCGCCGATACGGGCGAACGGAGAGAGATCATGAGCAAGCTTTCAGGCAAGACCGCCGTCGTGACAGGCGCGTCGAAGGGCATCGGGGCCGCCATCGCCAAGGCCCTGGCCGCTGAGGGCGCGGCCGTCGCGGTGAACTACGCCTCGAGCCGCGAAGGCGCCGACCAGGTGGTGGCCGACATCACCGCGGCCGGCGGCAAGGCGGTCGCCATTCAGGGCTCGGTGGCCAAGGAGGGCGACGTCGTCCGACTGTTCGACGAGACCCAGAAGGCGTTCGGCTCGGTGGACATCCTGGTCAACAACGCCGGCGTCTATGCGTTCGCGCCCATCGACGAGGTGACCGAGGCCGACTATCGCCGCCATTTCGACACCAATGTCCTCGGCGTGCTGCTGGCCACCCGGGAGGCGGCCAAGCGCTTCGGGCCGGAGGGCGGCAGCGTGATCAACATCAGCTCGGCGGCCACCACCGTCGATATTCCGACCGCCGCGGTCTACACGGCGACCAAGGCCTCGGTGGACTCGATCACCCGCGTGCTGGCCAAGGAGCTTGGCCCGCGCAAGATCCGGGTCAACGCCATCTCGCCCGGCGCGGTCGAGACCGAGGGCACCCACGCCGTCGGCATCATCGGCTCCGAGCTGGAGGCCCAGCTGGTCGCCCAAACGCCGCTCGGTCGTCTCGGCCAGCCGTCCGACATCGCGCCGGTCGCGACCTTCCTGGCCTCGCCCGAAAGCTTCTGGATCACGGGCGAAATCATCGCCGTGGCGGGCGGCAACCGCTAGGCCGTCCCTATCGCCGCGTCGAGGACCGCAGGACGGATCTCGGCGCGGCGGCTCCCTGGATTGGACCTACCGCGCGACGCTGGCTCGCGCCCGTTTCAGGCCCGGCCGCGTGCTCGGCGCGCCCGCTTCGTTCTGTTCCAGCGCCGCCAGCAGGTCCGCCTTCAGGGCCGAGACCTTCCTGGCCTCCTCGACCTTCTTGCCGTCGAACGTCTGCACGTAGAAGGCGTCGACGGCCCGCTCGCCATAGCCGTCGATGTGGGCCGACTGGATGGACAGGCCGTTGTCGGCCAGGGTCCGGGCCAGGGCCTGCAGCAGGCCGGGCCGGTCGCGGCCCGAGGCCTCGACCACCGTCGCCTCGTTGGAAGCTTCGTTGTCGATCACCACGGTCGGGGCGATCGAGAAGGCGGCGGTGCGCGACAGCTCCGCGCCGCGCCGGGGCTCGACGGCGATCGGCTCGCCGCGACCGGCGGCCTCCAGGGCGTCGGCCAGGCGGCGCAGGGCGCGGGGGTTCTCGCAGCCCAGGGCGGCGCCGGTCACGTCCTGCACATGGAAGACGTCCAGGGCCTGGCCCTGGCGCGAGGTGAAGACCCGCGCGCCCACGACATTGCCGCCCAGCGACGAGATGGCCAGAGCGAGATCCGCGAACAGGCCGCGCCGGTCCTTGGCGGCCACCACGATCTCGGCGGCGTTGGCCCCCACGGGCACCCGGCCCTCGGCGGCCGCCCCGCCCTGGATCGCCGCGCGGCGGGCCAGTTCGGCGTGGGCCTTGAGGTCGTCCTGCGAGAAGGCCCCGAAATAGGCCGCCTCCATGGCCTGGGCCCAGCCCTTGGCGGCGGGATCGGCCTGGACCAGGGCCTCGCGCGCGGCCTCGGCGGCGGCCTCCTGGTGCCGCTGGACGCTGGCGGCGGCGTCGCTGCCGCGACCGCCCCGGAACACCGCCTCGGTGGCGTTGTAGAGCTCGCGCAGCAGCTGGCCCTTCCAGCCGTTCCAGACGCCCGGACCCACGGCCCGGATGTCGGCGACGGTGATCACCAGCAGCAGGCGCAGGCGCTCGGGGTTTTCGACGATGCGGGCGAAGGCGGCGACCGTGCCCGGATCGGCGACGTCGCGCTTCTGGGCGAAGTCGCTCATGACCAGGTGGTTCTCGACCAGCCAGGCGACGAGCTCGACCTTGACTCGGTCGACGCCCAGGCGCTCGCAGGCGCTGCGGGCGCTGCGGGCGCCGGCCTTTTCCTGGCCGCCCACCCCGCCCTTGCCGGTGTCGTGCAGCAGCATGGCCAGGAACAGGGCCTCGCGGTCCTCGATCAGCGGCATGATCGAGACGGCCAGCGGGTGGTCGTCGACCAGCCGGCCGGCGGCCATGTCGCCGATCAGGCCCACGGCCCGCAGGGTGTGCTCGTCCACCGTGTACGAGTGGTACATGTTGAACTGCATCTGGGCGACGACGCGGCCGAACTCGGGAATGAACCGCCCCAGCACGCCGGCGTCGTTCATCAGGGTCAGGGTGCGATAGCTGCGCTTGCCATAGGCCAGCAGCTGCAGGAACGCCTTGGTCGCCTGCGGGTCGCGGCGCACCTTCGAGGTGATCAGGTGCAGGTTGCGGGTCACCGCCGTGAAGGCGTCGGGATGCAGGTCCAGGTCACGGTCGTCGGCGGTCTTGAACAGCCGGATCAGGTTGACCGGGTCGGCCTCGAACACCTGCGGGCCGTCGATGTTCAGCCGGCCGCCGTCCTCGTAGAAGCCAGCCACGTCCAGGGCCTTGCGCTTGGGCTTGCCGCCGCCCGGCAGGAAGCGGGAGATACCCTTGGGCTCGTGCTTGAAGTGCTCGGCCTCCAGCTTGGCCGAGAAGGCGCGGGTCAGGGCCCCGACCTCCTTGGCCACCAGGAAGTAGCGGCGCATGAAGCGCTCGACCGCCGGGGCGTCGCCCCGGTCGCCATAGCCCATGCGCCGGGCGATCTCGGGCTGCAGGTCGAAGGTCAGCCGCTCTTCCGGCCGCCCGGTGGCGAAGTGCAGGTGCGCGCGCACCGCATGCAGGAAGTCGAAGGCGCGGATGAAGCCCTTGGCCTCGCGGCGGTCGAACACCTCCAGCAGGAAGACGTCCTCGGGCCGGTCGACCGGGTGCAGGTACTCGGCGATCCACATCAGGGTGTGCAGGTCGCGCAGCCCGCCCTTGCCCTCCTTGACGTTGGGCTCGACCATGTAGCGGCTGGCCCCGGCCCGGGCCTGGCGGTCGTCGCGCTCCTTGAGCTTGGCGGCCACGAACTGGGCGCCGGTGCCCTTCATGACGTCGTCGCGGAACCGCCGCTTCAGCTCCTCGCCCAGGCGCTCGTCGCCGGTCAGCCGGCGGGCCTCCAGGATCGAGGTGCGGATCGTGTAGTCTTCCTTGGAAAGCCGCACGCATTCCTCGATGGTCCGCGAGGCGTGGCCGACCTTGAAGCCCAGGTCCCACAGCGCATACAGCATGAACTCGATCACGCTCTCGGCGTGCGGGGTCTGCTTGTAGGGTCGCAGGAACAGCAGATCGATGTCCGAGAACGGCGCCAGGGTGCGGCGGCCGTAGCCGCCCACGGCCAGCAGGCACAGGCGCTCGCCCTCGGTCGGGTTGCGGGCCCGGAACACGTGGACGGTGGTGAAGTCGTAGAGGGCGGTGATCACCTCGTCGGTGACGCCGCTAAGCAGTCGGGCCGTCTCCAGGCCGCCCGCCCCGTTCTCCAGGCGCTCCTTGGCGATCATCCGGCCGCGAAACAGCGCCTGTTTCAGGATCTCGATGGCGCGGGCCCGCTGACCGGCCTCGTCGCCGATCAGGTCGAGGGCGGCGGCCGACAGGCGGGCGCGCAGGGCGTGGCCGTCGACGACATGTTCCAGGGGCGTTGGGCGAAGGCGACGGGGCATGACGGCTATATGGGGTTCCCGAGCGTGATCTCCGAACCCTTCGAGCCGGTCCGGCGAGCCGCGCCTTCACTATACGATGTCAGGTCTTGAGAAGAGCCTTAAGACGGTAAAGCGCGTCCAGGGCCTCGCGGGGGCTCATGCCGTCGACATCCAGGTCGGCCAGCGCGGCGTCAGTGCGGCTGGGCGCCGCCATAACGGGCGCCGAGACCGGGGCGGAGGCGGCGAACAGCGGCAGTTCGTCCAGCTTGGCCGGCGACTCGGTCTTGCTCTCCAGACGGTCCAGCACCGCCTTGGCGCGCGCCACGACCTGGGGCGGCACGCCCGCCAGCTTGGCCACCTGGACGCCGTAGGACCGGTCGGCCGGGCCGGGCGCGGCCTCGTGCAGGAACACCAGGTCGCCGTTCCACTCCTTGGCTCGGAGGGACAGGTTCGAGACATGGGCCATCCGCGTCTCCAGCGTGGCCAACTCGTGATAGTGGGTGGCGAACAGGGCGCGGCAACGGTTGACGTCGTGCAGGGCTTCGGCGCAGGCCCAGGCGATGGCCAGGCCGTCATAGGTGGCCGTGCCCCGGCCGATCTCGTCGAGGATCACCAGGCTGCGCGGGCTGGCCTGGGTGAGAATGGCGGCGGTCTCGACCATCTCCATCATGAAGGTCGAGCGGCCCCGGGCCAGGTCGTCGCCGGCCCCGACCCGGCTGAACAGCCGATCCACCACGCCCAGGCGCAGCGACTTGGCCGGCACATAGCAGCCCGACTGGGCCAGGATGGCCAGCAGGGCGTTCTGGCGCAGGAAGGTCGACTTGCCGGCCATGTTCGGGCCGGTGACGATCGACAGCCGCGGGCCCGCCTCGCCGGCGGCGTCCAGACGGCAGTCGTTGGGCGTGTAGGGATCGCCGGCCCGCCTGACCGCCGCCTCGACCACCGGATGGCGGGCGGCTCGGGCGTCGAAGGCCAGGGACTTGTCGACGGCGGGCCGCACGGCCCCGCAATCCTCGGCCCATTCGGCCAGGGCGGCGGCGACGTCGAGCTTGGCCAGGGCCTCGGCCGCCAGCTGGATGGGCTCGGCCAGGGCGACCGCCTCGGCGCGCCAGTCCTCGAAGGCCGCGACCTCCATGGCCAGGGCCCGCTCGGCGGCCTGGGCGATGCGGGCGTCCAGGTCGGCCAGCTCGACGGTGGTGAACCGCACCTGGTTGGCCAGGGTCTGGCGGTGGATGAAGGTCGCGTTCAGGGGCGGCTGGAACAGCGGGTCGGCCTTGCCGGCCGTGGCCTCGACGAAATAGCCGAGCACGCCGTTGTGGCGGATCTTCAGCGGCACGCCGCTTTCCTGCACCAGGCGCGCCTCGAGCGAGGCCACGACCCGGCGGCTGTCGTCGCGCAGGGCGCGGGCCTGGTCGAGCTCGGGCCGCACGCCGGGGGCCACGAAGCCGCCGTCGCGGGCCAGGGCCGGAAGGTCCGGACCCAGCCCGACCTCCAGGGCGTCCAGCAGGCGCGACAGCCCGACCTGCAGCGACGGCGTCAGGGCCTTCAGGGCCGCTTCCAGCTCGGCGGGGGGCGGCGACAGCGGGTCGCCCGAGCCGGCGACCATGCCGGCCAGCTTCTCGCCGGTCTTCAGGCCGTCCTTCAGGCACCCCAGGTCGCGCGGACCGCCCCGGCCCAGCGCCAGGCGCGACAGGCCGCGGGCCATGTCGCCGGCCCCCTTCAGCAGCTCGCGCAGGCGCTCGCGCAGCACCCGGTGATCGACGAACCACTCCACCGCGTCCAGGCGGGCGTTGATAGCCTGGGGGTCCAGCAGCGGGCGCGCCAGGCGCGAGGCCAGCATCCGCGCCCCGCCGGCCGTGACCGTGCGGTCGATGGCGGCGAGCAGCGAACCGTTTCGGTCGCCGCCCTGGGTGCGGTCGATCTCCAGGCTGGAGCGGGTGGCCGGGTCGATGGCCATCACGTCGGCCTCGGCGGCGCGGCGCGGGGCGCGCAGGGCCGGCAGCTTGCCGGCCTGGGTCATTTCCAGATGGGCGGCGATCAGGCCCAGGGCCCCGATCTCGGCCGAGGAGAGCCCGCCGAACCCGTCCAGGGTGTCGACGCCATAGAGCCGCTTCACGCGGGTCTCGGACGCCTGGGGCTCGGACAGGGCCGAGGGCATGGGCTGAATCAGGCCGCCGCAGATCTTCAGGGTCTGGGACAGCTGGTCGTCGGACAGCAGGCGGTCGGCGACCAGGGTCTCGGAGGGCGCCAGGGCCGCCAGGATCGCCGCCACCGCGTCCTTGGCGACCAGGAAGCATTCCACCTCGCCGGTGGACAGCTCCACGGCCGCCACCGCCGCCTGGCCGGCCCGCACGGCCACGGCGGCCAGGCGGTTGGCGCCGCGCGCGTCCAGCAGGCCGTCCTCGGTCAGGGTGCCTGGGGTGACGACGCGGACGATGTCGCGGCGAACCACGGACTTGGAGCCGCGCTTCTTGGCCTCGGCCGGATCTTCCATCTGCTCGCAGACCGCGACCTTGAAGCCCATGCGGATCAGCTTGGACAGATAGGCCTCGGCCGCGTGTTGCGGCACGCCGGCCATCGGGATCGGCTGGCCGTTATGGGTGCCCCGGAAGGTCTGGCTGATGCCCAGGGCGGCGGCGGCCTTGTAGGCGTCGTCGAAGAACAGCTCGTAGAAGTCGCCCATGCGGAAGAAGATCAGGGCGTCGGGCTGGCGCGCCTTCATCTCGAAGAACTGCTGCATCACCGGCGTCGCGCCGGTGGCGTCGTAGGTCTGGACGGTCGAGGAGGCGGGGGCGTTCATCCGGCCGGAAACTACAGTGCGTCGGACGTCGCGTTAAGCGAAAGCGACATTGCCACGCTTGCAAAGACCCGCTTACTTCCATGTTGGCGGGGCGGAGACCAGGATGGCTGACGATGCGAAAAACCCAGCCGCCAAGACCTCCGCGATCCAACGCCCCGATTGGGTGAAGAAGCCGACGGGCGAAGACCTGGCCTGGGCCTTTCCCGAGCGCGCCGCCCGGCTGGAGCTGAGCGGAAAATCGACCATCGCGTGCGAGGTCACCACCCAGGGCGGACTGATCAACTGCCGCGTCGTTAGCGAAACCCCGACCGGAGAGGGCTTTGGCGCCGCCGCCCTGAAACTGTCCAGGCAGTTCCAGATGACACCGTCAAGCGATCCCGGCCATCTGTCTACCGTCACCATCCCGATCGTCTTCAAGGTTCCCGAACCGGAAAGCTTGATGGATCTGGCGCGACGCGACTTCGCTCGGGGCGGCGACTGGGCGGCGACCCACATCAAAGCGCCGCCGCCTGACGCCTCCATGGCGTTCGTCGGGCTCCTGGTCCTGTTGATCGCCGGCCTGGCGCTGAGCGCGCGCACCCGCCGGCTCGACGCGGCCAAGGACCTTACCGGCCCCAACAGCGAACGGCGCAGATCGCGCTGAAAAGCAAAAAGGGCCTGGAGCATCAGCTCCAGGCCCTTCGGATATCGATGTGGGAGCCCGCCTAGCTGCCCGTCACTTCTTCCCAGAAGCGCTTGGCCTTGCCGACGAAGTTGGCGGACTTGGGGTTCTGTTTCTCGCCGCACAGACCCGCCAGCTCCTGCAGAAGCTCCTTCTGGCGCGCCGACAGGTGGGTCGGGGTCTCGACGAACAGCTCGACCACCAGGTCGCCGCGCTGGCGGCTGCGCAGGGACGGCATGCCGCGGCCCTTCAGGCGGACGGTTTTGCCGGTCTGGGCGCCTTCCGGGACCTTGACGATCTGGCGGTTGGAGCCGTCGCAGTTTTCGCCGCCCAGCAGGCACGGCGCCTCGATCTCGCCGCCCAGGGCGGCCACGGTCATCGGCACCGGCACGGTGCACAGCAGGTCCAGGCCGTCGCGCTCGAACAGCTCGTGCGGGATCACCGACAGGAACAGGTAGAGGTCGCCGCGCGGACCGCCACGGGCCCCCGCGTCGCCTTCGCCGGCCAGGCGGATGCGGGCGCCGTCGTCGACGCCGGCCGGGATGCGCACCGACAGCACGCGCTCGCGGCGCACCTGGCCGTGGCCGTGGCAGTTGGCGCAGGGGTCGAGCACGAGCCGGCCCGTGCCGCTGCAGCGGGGGCAGGCGCGCTCGACCGCGAAGAAGCCTTGGGTGGCCCGAACGCGACCGGCGCCGCCGCAGGTGCCGCAAACCGTCGGGCTGGTGCCGGGCTTGGCGCCCGAGCCGTCGCAGACCTCGCAGGTGATGGCGGCGGGAACCTTGATCTCGACCTCGGCGCCGGCATAGGCCTGCTCGAGCGTGATCTCCATGTCGTAGCGCAGGTCCTGGCCGCGCTGGGGACCGTTCGACTGGCGACGACCGCCGCCGAACATCTCGCCGAACACGTCGCCAAAGACGTCGTTGAAGATGTCGCTGGCGTCGGCCCCGCCGAAGCCGCCGGGCCCGCCCTGCGGACCGTTCACCCCGGCATGGCCGAAGCGATCATAGGCGGCGCGCTTCTGGGCGTCGGACAGCACCGAATAGGCTTCGTTGATTTCCTTGAACCGCGAGGAGGCGTTCTCGCAACCGCCGTTGCGGTCAGGATGGTGCTCCATCGCCATCTTGCGGAACGCGGCCTTGAGGGCGGCGTCATCGCAGCCTCGGGCGACGCCCAGGACTTCGTAATAGTCGCGCATCGTCAGGGTCGATCACTAGCCATGTTGGAATAGGAGGTGGGAGCGCCCCCGCCCGGCCGCAAGCGGCGGGCGGGAGCCTTGTTCCCTAAAGGTAGGGCGGGCGAAACCGCCGTTAAGGGTTTCGCCCCGCGACCCATGGTCACGCCGACGGCTTGGAGTCGTCGACTTCTTCGAATTCGGCGTCGACGACGCCGTCATCGGCGGCGGCTTCCTCACCGCCCTCGGCGCCCTGCTGGGCGCTGTACATGGCTTCGCCGAGCTTCATCGACGCCTGGATCAGGGCTTGGGTCTTGGCCTGGATGGCCTCGACGTCCTCGCCTTCCAGCGCCGACTTCAGGTCGGTCAGGCCGGTCTCGATCGCGGTCTTCTCGGCCGCGCCGACCTTGTCGCCGTGCTCGGCCAGAGCCTTTTCGGTCGAGTGCACGATGGCCTCGCCCTGGTTCTTGGCTTCGACCAGCGCCTTCTTCTTCTCGTCCGAAGCCTTGTTGGCCTCGGCTTCCTTGACCATGCGCTCGATGTCCGCGTCCGAGAGGCCGCCATTGGCCTGGATGCGGATCGAGTGCTCCTTGTTGGTCGCCTTGTCCTTGGCGTGGACGTTGACGATGCCGTTGGCGTCGATGTCGAAGGTGACCTCGATCTGCGGCACGCCGCGCGGCGCCGGCGGAATGCCCTGCAGGTCGAACTGACCCAGGAACTTGTTGTCGACGGCCATCGGACGCTCGCCCTGGAAGGCGCGGATCGTCACGGCCGACTGGTTGTCGTCGGCGGTCGAGAAGGTCTGCGAGCGCTTGGTCGGGATGGTGGTGTTGCGCTCGATCAGCGGGGTGAACACGCCGCCGAGGGTCTCGATGCCCAGGGTCAGCGGGGTCACGTCCAGCAGCAGCACGTCCTTGACGTCGCCTTGCAGAACGCCGGCCTGGACGGCGGCGCCCAGGGCGACGACTTCATCGGGGTTCACGCCCTTGTGGGGTTCGCGACCGAAGAAGTCCTGCACGGCTTGCTGGACCTTGGGCATGCGGCTCATGCCGCCGACCAGGATCACTTCGTCGATGTCGCTCTTCTTGAGTCCGGCGTCCTTGAGGGCCTGTTCGCACGGACCGATGGTGCGGGTGATCAGGTCTTCCACCAGGGCTTCGAGCTTGGAGCGCGACAGCTTGATGTTCAGATGCAGCGGGCCCGACGCGTTCATCGAGATGAAGGGCAGGTTCACTTCGTACTGAGCCGTGCTGGACAGCTCCTTCTTGGCCTTTTCGGCCTCTTCGCGCAGGCGCTGGAGGGCCAGCTTGTCCTTGCGCAGGTCGACGCCCTGCTCCTTCTTGAACTCGTCGGCCAGGTAGTCGACGATCCGCAGGTCGAAGTCCTCGCCGCCCAGGAAGGTGTCGCCGTTGGTCGACTTCACCTCAAAGACGCCGTCGCCGATCTCGAGGATCGAGACGTCGAAGGTGCCGCCGCCCAGGTCGTAGACGGCGATCTTCTTGCCGTCGTTCTTTTCGAGGCCGTAGGCCAGGGCCGCCGCGGTCGGCTCGTTGATGATGCGCAGGACTTCAAGGCCGGCGATCTTGCCGGCGTCCTTGGTCGCCTGGCGCTGGGCGTCGTTGAAATAGGCCGGAACGGTGATGACCGCCTTGGTCACCGTCTCGCCGAGGTGGGTTTCGGCGGCTTCCTTCATCTTCTGCAGGATGAAGGCGGAAACTTCCTGCGGCGAGTAGTCCTTGCCGTGGGCCTTGACCCAGGCGTCGCCGGTCGGGCCCTTGACGATCTCGTAGGGCACCATGGCCTTGTCCTTCTCGACCACGGGGTCGGAGGCGTTACGGCCGATCAGGCGCTTGATCGCGAAAAGGGTGTTGGTCGGGTTGGTGACGGCCTGGCGCTTGGCGGGCTGGCCGACCAGCCGCTCGCCGTCCTCGAGGAAGGCGACGACCGAAGGGGTGGTGCGAGCGCCTTCGGCGTTCTCGATCACCTTGGGGGTCTTACCGTCCATGATGGCCACGCACGAGTTCGTGGTGCCAAGGTCGATACCGATAATCTTGCTCATGTTGAGACCTGCAGCTCCTGAATGGCGGACGGCGGTGACAAGGGCCTTAAGGCAAGCGCCCCGGTTTTTCTCGAGCCGTCCCCGTCTGGTCGCGTTCTAACGGTTGATCCAAATCCTCGCCCTCCAAACACCGTTCAGAGGGAAAGCGTTCGTTCAATCGAAGTTGACGAGCCCGTCAACCCCGCTTCGATGCCCGATATGGGGGATGGGCGCCAGCCTGCAAGTCCAATCCCGCATGGAAAGAAGGGGAATCTTGGCCTGCGACGAAAAGGACCGCGCCCGAAAAAGCGCGGTCCTTCCGTCAGATAGGCGGCGATAGCGGCTCGAAAGCCTCAACTCGCGTTCGCTGAATCCGCTCTTCGGGCGGTCCCGAGGGCCTGCTGGCCCTCGGTAACCGAGGCTCAGCCTCGCTTGGCGACCCAGGCGGTGATGGGCGGCAGGGCGGCCTTGCGGGTCTTGATGCGGTCGGCGATCGAGGCCACCGACTTCTCGGCCTCGCCGCGCGAGGCCGCCGGCAGGTTGGCGGCGGCGTAGGCGCGGACCTTGTCGATCATCGCCGGATCCGCCGAGTTCCTGGCCAGGCCCGGAATGAACTTGGTGCTGGAGGCCGCGTCGACCTTGCCATTCACCGCGTCCCTGTGGGCGACCGCGAAGTCGAAGGCCAGGTCGGGATGCAGCTTGGCCACGGTGGAGATCATGTTGGCCGACAGGGTTTCGCCCGGCTCGTCGGTCAGGGCCAGGGCCAGGGCCTTGGCGGCCAGGGCTTCGTCCTCGGCCGAGGCCAGCTGGGTGTAGAGCTGGTCGCGGATCAGCGGGGTCTTCTCCGCCTTGGCCTGTTGGCGCAGGGCGTCCCAGGTCGGGGCGTCGGCGTTGCGGGCCACGGTGGCCAGGATGGCCTTGCGCAGCGGGCCGGGCACGGCGGTCGGGTCGGTCTTGTCGGCGGCGTAGCGGCGCTTGGCCTCGGCGACCACGGCCGGATCGCCCAGGGCGCCCAGCGAGGTGATCAGGGTCGAGCGAAGGGTGGCGACCGGACCCGCCTCGCCCGGCTTGGCCGTCCAGCCGACCTTGGCGAATGCCGGCGACAGGCGGGCGATCGCCAGCTTGCGGAAGGCGACGCGGTCGGCCGGGGCGCTGTCGTACATGCCGTTGACGGCGGTCAGCACGCCCGCGACCTTGCCCCAGACCTGGGGATCGGCGTCGGCCGGGGTGGCCATCACCAGGTCCAGACCGTCGGTGACCGCCTGCTGGCCGTTCAGGCCCAGGGCCCAGGCGTCGGAGATCACGCCCAGCTGGTCGATGGCCGGCAGCTTGGCGAAGCTGGCGGAGACGCCGGCGAAGGCCTTGGGCGTGTAGAGCGTGCGGAAATAGCCGGCCTGGCCGGCGTTGACGACTACCGGGCCGCAGCCCTCGACGCTCAGCGCGGCCTTGCCGCCGGTCACCAGGGTCGTGGCGACGGCGCTGGAGCCCGCGACCTGGACCGAGACCGGCACGCGCCAGGCCAGCGGGGTCTTGGTCGGCTTGTCGCGGCTGAACTCGCCCTGGGTCAGGGTGACCGGGGTCTTGCCGGCCACGCAGGCGCCGGTGTCGACGGTGATCAGCGGAATGCCCGGCTGCAGGGTGAAGTCGTGGGCGATGGCGGTGATCGGCTTGCCGGCCGCCTTCTCGACCTCGATCCACAGATCGTCGGTCTGGGTGTTGCCGTGGGCGTGGGCCTTGATGTAGGCGCGCACGCCGGCCCGCCAGGCCTCGGGGCCGACATAGCCCTCAAGCATGCGGATGACGGCCTCGCCCTTCTGGTAGGTGATGGCGTCGAAGGCCTGGCTGGCCTGGTCGACGGTCTCGACGTGCTGGACCACCGGGTGGGTGGTCGACAGCGAGTCCAGCCCCATGGCGTATTCACGGCCGCCGATCACGGCCAGCTGGGTGTTCCACTCGGGATGGAAGTGCTCGGTGGCCCGGCCCTCCATCCAGGAGGCGAAGCCTTCGTTGAGCCACAGGTCGTCCCACCACTGCATGGTGACCAGGTCGCCGAACCACTGGTGGGCCATTTCGTGGGCCACGGTGGTGTAGATGTTCTCGCGGTCGTTCTGGGTCGAGATCGCCGGGTCGTCCAGCAGGGCGTATTCGAAGTAGAAGATCGCGCCCCAGTTCTCCATGGCGCTGAAGAACTGGCTCTGGCCCGGGGCGGCGATGTGGTCCAGCTTCGGCAGCGGGTAGGGGGCGCCGAAATAGTCGTTGTACCACTGCAGGATCGGGCCCGCCGACTTCAGGGCGAAGTCGGCCTTGGCCAGGTCGCCCTTCTTGGTGATCACGCCCATCTCGACGTCGCCGACCTTGGCGGTGGCGCGGTCGAACTCGCCCAGGCCGAAGAACAGCAGATAGGTCGACATCTTGGGCGAGGTGGCGAACGTCACCTTCGACTTGCCGCCGCCCAGATCGACCGTCTTGGCGATCGGCATGTTGCCGATGGCCATCTGTCCGGTCGGCACGGTGACCTGGACGTCGTAGGTGGCCTTGAAGAACGGCTCGTCCCACGAGGGGATGAAGCGGCGGGCGTCGGAATTCTCGAACTGGGTGTAGAGGGCGCGCTTCTTGCCCTGGTCGGTGTCGTAATCCAGGGCGAACAGGCCGGCGGCCTGCTTGTAGATCTTGCCGCTATAGTCGATGGCCAGGACGTGGGCGCCCTTGGCGACCGGCTTGTCGAAGGTGAAGGTGGCGGTCTGGGCCTCGGCATTGACGCTGACCTTGGCCGCGCCCTCCTTGGCGCCGCCCGGGCCGACCAGCTCGACCTTGGCGAAGTCGAGGTCGGCGGCCTGCAGGGTGATGGTGTTGGTCGGGGCGGTCACGTCGATGGCGATCTTCACCGAGGCGGTGAAGGTCAGCTTGTCGGGGTCGGGCGTGAAGGCCAGATCATAGTGGCTCGGGACCACGCCGCGCGGCAGCTGTGTCGTGACATTGGCCGCGGTGATCGCCGCCTTCGGGGCGGGGGCGGCCTGTGCGGCCAGGCTGGAGCCGGCGGCAAAAACGAGCACGGCGGCAGCCGCGGAGGAGAGAAGTCGACGCATGAACGGCCTTGGATTGCAAAAAATGTTCGGCAGGAACGCCCCCGGCGCAAACCAACACTGTCCCAGCGCGCCTGGCGCATTAAATCTCCGTAATGATTAAGCCGATCCCTGTTCTTCCGGGCTTCGACCTTTGGCCGCAATTGCTGGACCCCAAGGCCCAGAACGATTTGATGCGTCTGGCCCTGGCGGCTTTCGATCTTGCCCCGCCCGCGAATTACGAGACCGCCTACGGCAAGGCCATGAGCGTGGCCATGACCAGCTTCGGTCCGCTGGGCTGGACCAGTGACAAGACCGGCTATCGCTACGCCGACCGTCACCCCGGCACGGGCCGGCCCTGGCCGGACATGCCCCGGGCCCTGCTCGATCTCTGGGCGGCGCTGGGCGATCCGGAGACGCCGCCGGACTCGGCCCTGGTCAACCTCTATCGCGACGACGCTCGCATGGGCCTGCACCAGGACCGCGACGAGGCCGACCCGCGCTTTCCGGTGCTGTCGATCTCGCTAGGCGACACGGCGGTGTTCCGGATCGGCGGGACGTCGCGCAAGGACCCGACGAAGTCGCTGCGCCTGTCGTCCGGCGACGTCTGCCGCCTGTCGGGCCCGGCGCGGCTGGCCTTCCACGGCGTGGACCGGATCCTGCCGGGCTCGTCGGGGCTCGTGCCCGGGGGAGGGCGGGTGAACATCACGCTGCGCAGGGCGTCGGCCGGCCAAGGCCCTCCCGCCGTGGGGGAGGTGTCGCCCGAAGGGCGACGGAGGGGGGAGTGATCGGCAGTCGGCCACGGACCGACGATCCTGAAACTCCCCCACCGATCGCTGCGCGATCGCCTCCCCCACGGGGGAGGACCCAAAGAAAAGGGCGGCTCCTCGCGAAGCCGCCCTTGATCATCTCAAATCCCGAAACCTACCCCCGCAGCTTGCGGGTGATCGTCTCCAGGTCCTGGCTCAGCACCGGATCCTCGGCGCGCAGGGCCTCGATGCGGCGCACGGCGTGCAGGACGGTGGTGTGGTCGCGGCCGCCAAAGCGCCGACCGATGTCGGGCAGCGAGCGGGTGGTCAGCTGCTTGGCCAGCCACATCGCGGCCTGGCGCGGACGGGCGATGGCCCGATTGCGGCGCTCGCTGAGCAGGTCGGCCTGCTTCATGCCGTAGTGCTCGGACGTCGCCTTCTGGATGTCGTCGATGGTGATGCGCTTCTCGCCGGCCCGCAGGTGAGGCCGCAGGATGGCCTGGACCTCGTCGAGGGTCAGGCGCGAGACGCCTTCGCCGGCCCGGGCCGACAGGGTGTTGAGCGCGCCTTCCAGCTCGCGGACGCTGTCGGTGAAGCGGTCGGCCAGGAAGTTCAGCACCTCCTGGCGCAGGGTCGGCTCGAAGCCGTGCTGGCGCGACAGCGACTGCAGCTTGCGGTCCAGGATGCCCAGGCGCAGGGCGCGGTCGGCCGGCTCAAGGCCGCAGACCAGGCCCGCCGACAGGTGCGAGCGCAGGCGGGCGTCCATTTCGGTCATCGCCGCCGGGGCGCGGTCCGAGGAGAACACCACCCGGCGGCCGTCCTCGACCAGGGCGGTCAGGGTGTGGAACAGCTCTTCCTGACTGGACTGCTTGCCGGCGATGAAGTGCACGTCGTCGATGATCAGCAGGTCGGCGCCGCGGAGCTCTTCCTTGAACGCCGCGGTCTGGCGATCCATCACCGCCCGCACGAAGGTCGACAGGAAGCGCTCGGCGGTCAGATAGACCACGCGCTTGGTCGGCGCGTTGCGCATGGCCTCCCAGGCCAGGGCGTTGAGCAGGTGGGTCTTGCCGAAGCCGTAGGGGCCGTGGAACAGCACCGGATTGAAGTGGCCGTCGGCCCAGCTGGCCACGCGGCGCGCCACGGCGTGGGCGAATTCGTTGGCGGGGCCCGGTACGAAGGTGTCGAACGTGAAGCGTTCCTGAAGACCTTGAACCGGCGACGGCTTGGCGCCGTTGGCCGCGGCGAGGGCCGGCGCCAGGGTCGGGACGTCGCTGGACACCGGCAGGACGATCTCGATTGGCTCGGCCTTGGACTCGTAATTGGCGGAGGCGCCGCCGGCGGCCTCGAATTCCAGACGCGACTTCAGGTCCAGGCGCCGCGCGGTCGCGTCGTTGGCGGCCCACAGCTCGCTGACCCGACGCCAGGCGCTGCGACGGATCCAGTCGCGGGCGATGCCGGTCGGCGTCACCAGCACCACGTCGCCGGCCTGGCCTTCACGCAACACGGCTGGCGCGATCCACGAGCCGAAAGCGGCGTCGCCCAGCTCGCGTTTCAGCACCACGCACACCTTGTTCCAGACGACGCCCGCAGGCTCGCAGGCAACCGTCGAGAACGCAGCCGAAAACTCCTGGGTCACTACCCCGCCTTTGATCGTCATCAGTCACCGCCTCGGCCTGTCGTGTTATCCCGATCGCCGCCCCCCATGGCGCACGACCGTATCTCGAGCCTTCGCTGTCCAGCAGACACAGGGGGTTGATCGGCGAACATAAGGGTTCGGCCGCCGCCAGTGATCTCCATGGACTGGAAGAGCGTTGAGACGCTTAAACTAGCCAGCGGCCCGGGCCGGTCAAACGGAAAACTTGCGTCCGTCGGCGGATATTTCTGTTGACTCGGCAGACGTCCGCACCCGCCAAGGGAATGCAATTTTGGCCTTCCGTGTTCACCCGACAGAATGTCTCGTGGACAATCTTGAGTTTGAAAAAAGGCAATAGAAAAAGCCGACCGAGTTTCCTCGATCGGCTTTCCTAAGTCTTTGAATTCGCTAGCCGAACGACGTTCGGCGAAAAACTGGATTAGGCCGCGGCCTGATCAAGCTTCTTCAGGCGAGCCGCCAGGCGCGAAACCTTGCGCGAGCCGGTGTTGGGGTGGACGACGCCCTTGGAGACGGCGCGCATCAGTTCCGATTGCGCTTCGATGAACGCGGCCTTGGCGACGGTCTTGTCGCCGGCGGCCAGAGCGTCTTCGAACTTGCGCAGGAAGGTGCGAACGCGCGAACGGCGAGCGGTGTTCACTTCGGTGCGACGAGCGATCTTGCGGATCGCTTTCTTGGCGCCGGGATTATTGGCCATGAGGTGGACCTTCAAACGGACAGCCGCGCGGGCAGCCGCGAAGCAGGAGAAATCAAGAGCGCGCGGATATACGGGAACGACCGCCGTGGGTCAATCCATCGAAGACCTAGAATCTCGCGACCCGGTCATGCGGCGGTTCACGAGCCCTTGAACGCCGGCTTACGCTTCTCGACGAAGGCCGCCATGCCTTCCTTCTGATCATCGAAGGCGAACAGCGAGTGGAACAGGCGCCGCTCCAGCTGCACGCCCGTGCTCAGCGTCGTCTCATAGGCGGCGTTGACCAGCTCCTTGTTCATGGCCGTGGCGAGCGGCGATTGGGCGGCGATCTTGGCGGCCACGGCCAGGGCCTCGTCGACCAGGGCCTCGGCCGGGAAGATCCGCGACACAAGGCCGGCGCGTTCGGCTTCCTCGGCGCCCATCATCCGGCCGGTCAGGATCATGTCCATGGCCTTGGACTTGCCGACCAGCCGCGTCAGGCGCTGGGTGCCGCCGATGCCGGGGGCGACGCCGAGATTGATCTCGGGCTGGCCGAACTTGGCCGTGTCGGCCGCCAGGATGAAGTCGCACATCATCGCCAGCTCGCAGCCGCCGCCCAGGGCGTAGCCGGCCACCGCGGCGATGATCGGCTTGCGGGTCCCCTCGATGGCCCGCGCCCCGGCGGCGAAGAAGTCGTCCTTGAACATCTGGGCGTACGACTTGTCCGACATCTCCTTGATGTCGGCGCCGGCCGCGAAGGCCTTGGCCGAGCCGGTGATCACGACGCAGCCGATCGCCTCGTCGGCCTGGGCCGCCGCCAGGGCCTGGCCCAACTCGGCCAGCAGGGCGGTGTTGAGGGCGTTCAACGCCTCGGGCCGGTTCAGGCGGACCAGGGTCACGCCGGGCGCGGCCTCCGGGGTCTCGATGATCAGGGTCTGGTACGCGGCCATCGGCGGTCTCCTGTTGCGCGCCGCCGTTATAGAGGGCCGCACGGCGTTGGGGAGCCCCCGAGGCCGTTGGTTCTGACCGTTGCGGCTTTGGCCAAACAGCTCGTCATCCCGGGCCTTGTGCCTGGGATGAGGAAATGGAGGGAAAGGAGTCGATCTCGACGGCGCCGGAGCCCTAGGCGCCGATGAAGGCGGCCAGTTCGTGGGGCTCGCCGGTGGGGAAGGCCGCCTTGAGGTGATCAAGGAACGCCGAGACCCGCGCGCTGAGCAGGCGGCGCGAGGGGTAGAGCGCCCACAGGGTGATGTCCAGCCCCTCGACATCGCCCCAATGCGCCAGGCGTCCCGCCGCCAGGTCGTGACTGACAAGCGACACCGGAAGGCGGGCGACGCCCACGCCGGTCCGAACGGCGTCGCGAACCATGATCATCGACGACAGGCCCAGAACGGGATCGGCCAGGAGGGTCGAACCGCCGGTCTCGCTCGCGAGGGTCCAGGTCTCGTTTCCGGACCCCGTCCCGCGTACGACGGCGGGGACGGGCGCGCCGTCCGCAGGCCGGACGAGGTCCGGGCTGGCCGCCACCACCAGGCGGTCACGCAGGAACGCCCGCCCGACCAGGGTCTCGTCCGGGCGCGGATTGACGCGGATCACCAGGTCGTAGCCTTCCTCGACCATGTCGACGGGCCGGTCTTCCGTCGTCACCTCCAGGCGGACCTGCGGATATTTGAGGGCGAACTCGGCGGCCAGCCGTCCCATCGCAAGCTGCGAGAACAGCAACGGCGCGCTGATCCGCAGCGCCCCGCGCGGGGTGCTGCCGCCGGAGGCGATCCCGGCCGCGGTCTCGTCGAGCTCGGTCAGCAGGGCGACGGTTCGCTCATGGAGCGCCCGCCCCTCCTGGGTGAGCTTCAAGGTCCGTCCGCCGCGCTCGAACAGGCGCAGGCCAAGACTGGCCTCAAGCTCCGCGACCCGGCGCGACAGGGTCGCCTTGGGCCGCCCGGCGGCGCGCGCCGCGCGACCGACGCCGCCATGCCGGGCGACCAGGTTGAAATCCGCGAGGGCCAGCCAATCCATCTGTTCCACCTGTGAGACACGTCGTCCAGATATAGCGGCTATTGGCCTGCGTATGGATCACTAATTTCCAAGGCGTTCCCTCGAACCCCGGAGATTACCCATGACCATCCTCGTTACCGGCGCCACCGGCCGTGTCGGCGGCCACGTCGTCCAGCAACTCGTCCAGCGCGGCGCAGATGTGCGCGTGCTCGTCCGCGATCCCTCGAAAGCCCGCTTCCCGGCCGGCGTGCAGGTCGTGCAGGGCGACCTGCTCGACGTCGACGCCGTGCGCGCCGCCTTCCGCGGCGTGCGCACGCTGTTCCTGCTCAACGCGGTGGCGGCCGACGAATTCACCCAGGCTCTGATCGCTCTGAACATCGCCCGCGAGTCCGGCGTCGAGCGGGTCGTCTACCTGTCGGTGATCCATGCCGACCGCTTCGTGAACGTGCCCCACTTCGCGGTGAAGTCCGGCGCCGAGCGGATGATCCAGCAGATGGGCTTTTCCGCCACGATCCTGCGCCCGGCCTACTTCATCGACAACGAACTGACGATCCAGGACGTCGTCCTGAACCACGGCGTCTACCCGATGCCGATCGGCGGCAAGGGCCTGGCCATGGTCGACGCCCGCGACATCGCCGAGGTCGCCGCGATCGAGCTGATCCGCCGCGACCAGGCCCCCGGCAAGCTGCCGACCGAGACCCTGAACCTGGTCGGCCCCGACACCCTGACCGGCTCGGACGTCGCGGCGATCTGGTCCGACGTCCTGGGCCGCCCCGTCGCCTATGGCGGCGACGACCCTACCGGGTTCGAGCAGAACCTGGGCAGCTTCATGCCCAAGTGGATGGCCTACGAGATGCGCCTGATGGCCGAGCGCTTCGTCGGTGACGGCATGATCCCCGACACCGGCGACGTCGAGCGCCTGACCGGAATCCTGGGTCGCCCGCTGCACACCTATCGCGATTTCGCGGCCCAGATCGCCGCGACCGCCGCCAAGTCGGCCTGACCGCCTGCTCGCCCCAAAAGGATTGAGACCATGATCTATTCGACCGCCACCGTTCCGGTGAACCCTGAAGGCGAGACCCGGTTGACCCGCGCCCAAGCCTGGGCCGGGCTGGAGCTCAAGGCTCGCGACGCCCGGCTGTTCCTGCCGCCGGGCCTCTGCACCCGCTGCGACGTCGTGGAGGAAACCGCGAGCCATTTCGTGCGCGACGCCACCATCGGCGGCGTCGACCTGCGCGAGATCATCGTCCTGGAGCCCCAGAGCAAGGTCACCTTCTTCCAGGCTTCGGGACCGCGTGAAGGCGCCATCGTCAACGAACTGTTCGAGGACGAAGACGGCGCGCTGCAGCTGCGCTTCTACGGCTATCTCGGCCTGCGCGGCAAAACGCCGAACGGTCCGGAGGAGCAGGCCGAGCAGGCCCAATTCGACGGCGACACGGGCTACCGGGCCGCCCTGCTGTCGACGCTGAAGCGCACGCGCGAGATGCTCGCGGCGGGCAAGCTCGGGGCCTGACCACCGAGGCGTGGGCGGGACCGTCTCCCCCGGAGGCGGTCCGCCTAGACCTGGCACACCGGACAGAAGAACGTCGACCGCCCGGCCTGGACCTGGCGGGCGATCACGCCCTTGCAGCCCGGTGTGGGGCAGGGGTGGCCCTCGCGGTCATAGACCCGGAAGCGGTGCTGAAAGTAGCCCAGGGCCCCGTCGGCCGCCGCGAAGTCCTTCAGCGACGAGCCGCCGACCTCGACGGCCTCGGCCAGGACGTCCTTGATCGCCGTGGTCAGCGGGCCCAGGCGCTTGCCGGCGATCATGCCCGCCGGCTTGAACGGCGAGATGTGGGCCCGATGCAGGGCCTCGCAGACATAGATATTGCCCAGGCCCGCGACGGTCTTCTGGTCCAGCAGCAGGGTCTTGGGACCCTGCTTACGGCCGTTGAAGGCGGCGACCAGGGTCTTGGCGTCGAAGGCGTCGCTGAGCGGTTCGGGCCCCATGGTCGCGAACCAGGGGTGGCGGTCGAGCTGGTCTGTGGCGATCAGGTCCATGAAGCCGAACCGGCGGGGGTCGTAATAGGTGACCGTCGCGCCCGCTTTCCCGTCGGAGGCCTCGGTCTCGAACACCACGTGGGCATGCTTGTCGTCTGGCGTGACTTCACGGGCGAAGTCGCCGGGCCGGACGGTCCCGCCGGGCGCCGCGATCTCGAAACGGCCGGTCATGCCCAGGTGCATCACCAGGGTGTCGCCACGGTCCAGCGGAGCCAGCAGGTACTTGGCCCGGCGGTCCAGTCGCAGGATCCGCGCCCCGGTCAGCCGCTGGACGAAACCATCGGGCAGGGGAAAGCGCAGGTCGGGACGGTTGGCGCGCACGCGGGTCAGGCGCGCGCCGGCCAGCACCGGCTCCAGGCCGCGGCGCACGGTCTCGACTTCGGGCAGTTCGGGCAAGGAAACCTCGGGTCAGTTGGGGCGACAGATATCGGGCATCCCGCGCGCGGTTCCTAGGGCGGGATTGCAAAACCGGTGACGGCGAAGCGCGGACGGTTATAAGAGCCCAAGCACCACGGGCTCGCCCCGACGATTTCGAGCGCCAATTCGAGCAATGACATGACCAAGGCTTCCGCCACCTTCGGATTCAAGGACGTCGAGGCCTCGGCCAAGGCCGGGCTGGTGCGCGGCGTGTTCGACCGGGTCGCCAAGAACTACGACCTGATGAACGACGTGATGAGCGGCGGCGTGCACCGGCTGTGGAAGGACGCGGTGGCCGCGCGCCTGAACCCGCAGCCGGGCGAGATCATCATCGATTGCGCCGGCGGCACCGGCGACATGGCCCGACGCTTCGCCAAGATGGCGCGTTCCGCGCAGGAGCGCCGCGGCGGGCCCGACGCCCTGGTCAACATCATCGACTACAACGCCGAAATGATCGGCGCGGGCATCGAGAAGGGCGGCGCGCCCGAGATCACCTGGACGGTGGGCGACGCCCAACGCCTGCCGCTGCCCGACGCCTATGCCGACGCCTATGTGATCTCGTTCGGCATCCGCAACGTCACCGACATCGACGCGGCCCTGCGCGAGGCCCGGCGGGTGCTGAAGCCGGGCGGCCGCTTCCTTTGCCTGGAGTTCTCCAAGCCGGTGACCGAGCCCCTGGCGAAAGCCTATGACGCCTATTCGTTCAAGCTGATCCCGCAGTTCGGCGAATGGCTGGCCAAGGACCGCGACGCCTACCAGTACCTGGTCGAGAGCATCCGCCGGTTCCCCGATCAGAAGACCTTCGCGGGCATGATGGAGAACGCCGGCTTCAAGCGGGTGACGATCACCAACTTCACCGGCGGCGTCGCGGCCATGCACCAGGGCTGGGCGCTCTAAGGCGGGCGAGACAGGGTCCGCCTGCCGCCGCCCTAGCGGACCTTGGCTTGATGCGGAGCGCCGCTTTTGCCGGCCAGGGGCGGCCTATCGGCGAAAGCAGCCTTGACCGGGACGCCCGGAGCGGGCTTTCAGGCCGGGACATGAGCGTCTTTTCCATCCCCCGCGGCGTCGCGCCGACCGAAACCTTCGCCGCATGAGCCGGGCCGTTGCCTTCGTGCGCCTGGTCGCCGCCGGCTGGGCGCTGGTCCGGGCCGACGCCCTGATCCCGCGCGAGGTCGAGCCGATCCTGCCGCCGTCGGCGCGGCTGGCCGGCCGCGCCTTGCGTCTGTTCGCCGGCGGGGCGGCGCGCCGGGGTCGGCCCGGCGAGCGCCTAGCGCGGGTGCTGGAGCGCGAGGGCCCGGCGGCCATCAAGATGGGCCAGTTCCTGTCGACCCGGGCCGACATCTTCGGAAGCGCGTTCGCCGAGGACCTGTCGCACCTGAAGGACCGGCTGCCCGCCTTCCCGCTGGACATCGCCAAGGCGGAGATCGAGCGGGGCCTCGGCGCGCCGCTCGATACGGTCTATGCCGGTTTCGAGGCCTCGATCGCCGCGGCGTCCCTGGCCCAGGCCCATGCCGCGACCCTGCTGGACGGGACCCGGGTGGCGGTGAAGGTGCTGCGCCCCGGCGTCGAACGTCAGGTGATCCGCGACAGCGCAGCCCTGCGCCTGGCGGCCGATCTGGCCGAACGCCTGGTCCCCGCCGCTCGCCGCCTGCGGCCGCGCGAGTTCGTCGAGGTGGTGATCCGCGCCCTGGACCTGGAGCTGGACCTGCGCTTCGAGGCCGCCGGCTGCGCCGAACTGGGCGAGGCCATGAAGGCCGATCCCTATATGCGCGCGCCGCAAGTGGTCTGGGACGGGGTCGGCAAGCGCTTTCTGACCCTGACCTGGGCGCCGGGCGTGGCGCTGTCGGATCCCGCCGCGCTGGAACAGCCGGGGCTGGACCGCAAGGCCCTGGCCGAGGCCGTCACCCGCGGCTTCCTGGCCCAGGCCCTGGACCATGGTCTGTTCCACGCCGACCTGCACGAGGGCAATCTGTTCGTCAGCGCCCCCCTTCAGGGCGGAGGGGCCTCGATCGTGGCGGTCGACTACGGCATCCTGGGTCGCCTGGGCGCTGCCGAGCGCAAGTACCTGGCCGAGATCCTCTACGGCTTCCTCAATCGCGACTACGCCCGCGTTGCGGCGGTCCATTTCGACGCCGGCTACGTGCCCGCCCACCAGGATCGCGACGCCTTCGCCCAGGCTCTGCGCGCCGTGGGCGAGCCGGTGTTCGGCCGCGACGCCCAGGGCGTCTCGATGGGCAAGCTGCTGGCCCAGTTGTTCGAGATCACCGCCCTGTTCGACATGGCGCTGCGGCCCGAGCTGGTGCTGCTGCAGAAGACCATGGTCACGGTCGAGGGCGTGGCCCGCCGCATCGACCCGAACCATGACCTGTGGGCCGCCGCCGATCCGGTGGTGCGCCGCTGGATCGCCCGCGAACTGTCGCCCGCGGCCAAGGTCCGCGACTTCGCCGACGAAGCCGTGCGGGCCCTGCGAGCCATGGCGCGCCTGGCCGAGGCGCCGCCGGTTCCAGCCGTCGCCGTGGTCGAACGGCGTCCAGGCCGGCCGCTACTGTGGTTCCTGGCCGGGGCGGCTGTCGCGGGCCTGGCCTTCGCGGCGGGGGCGTGGCTGGTCTAGACCGGGCGCCCTGCCCGTCTTTGAAGCACTTCCAAGCCGTTGACCGAGCTCGCCCAGGGGCGGTGCGCACCGCCCCTGGGTCCCGGTCGGCTGAGGCGGCCGACCGGGAGGACGAGGAGACGGCGCGGTGGGGCCGTCCACCGCCTCCTCGGCGCCTTCCCCCAAGGCGCGCTTGAGAGATCGATCTAGCCGTCGTTGCTGGAACCGCGATCGCGCGCGGCTGTGGTCCGCCGGCTCTCCCGGGTCTTCTGTTGAGCCCAATAGGCCGCGCCGTCGTCGGGCTTGAACATGGTGCGCGGCGCGCCGGCCTTGGTGACCACCGCGAACACATTGCCCTTGGGATCATAGATCAGGGTGTCGCCATTGGGCCGCTGCAGGGTTTCGGCTCCGCTGGGAGGACTGTCGGCGAAGGCGTGGGCCTTGCGGACATAGTCGTCGGCGTCGACCGCCGCGAACTCGGCCCCGTAGCGTTCGAAGCCGCGCTGGGCGTTTTCCTCGGCCGTGCGGGTGCGGTTGGCCGCCCACATCGGCTTGCCCGCCACCTTGCGGACCGGCGCGTCACGCGGGTCGGCCCGGCTGGGCGCACCCTCGTTGAAGGCGGTCGCGTCGCGGTCGGAGCTCGGCTCCACCGCCGCGGCGACATCGCCCGCCTTGGGCGCCTTGACCGCCGACGCTCCGCCGTCGCAAGCCGCCAGCCCCAAGGCCAGACCGGCGGCCGACAAGGCGGACAACCAGGATGCACGCGGTATCGTCATGCTCGATCTCCGATATCTTGTTCTACCTTAGCGATTAAGAACGAAGACGGAACGAATGTCGAGTCCCTGTTAAGGTTTTTGCCGAAGGGGGCTTACGCTCGCCGCCGCGTCGCTCTATGCGCCTTTCGGAGACAGGCGCGAACCGGAGGGCCGACCACGTGACCGACCTGATGCGCGACAAGCGGGTTTTGCTGATCGTCGGCGGCGGCGTCGCCGCCTACAAGGCGCTGGAGCTGGTGCGGCTGCTGCGCAAGGCCGGCGTGGGCGTGCGACCGATCCTGACCAAGGCCGGCGCGGAATTCGTCACCGCCCTGTCCTTGTCGGCCCTGTCCGAGGACCGGGTTTATGCCGAGCTGTTCTCGCTGACGGACGAGGCCGAGATGGGCCATATCGAGCTGTCGCGCTCGGCCGACCTGGTGGTCGTGGCCCCGGCCACGGCCGACCTGATCGCCAAGGCCGCCCACGGCCTGGCCGGCGACCTGGCCTCGACCACCCTGCTGGCCACCGACAAGCCGGTGCTGATGGCTCCGGCCATGAACGTGCGGATGTGGCTGCACCCGGCGACCCAGCGCAACATCGAGACCCTGAAACAGGACGGCGTGACCTTTGTCGGCCCCGACGACGGCGCCATGGCCTGCGGCGAGTTCGGTCCGGGTCGCCTGGCCGAGCCGCCGGTTATCTTCGCCGCGATCATAGCCGCTCTTGAAGGTCCCGCTGCCCGGCCGCTGGCCGGGAAGCACGCTCTCGTCACAGCCGGCCCGACCTTCGAGCCGATCGACCCGGTGCGCGGCGTCACCAACCGCTCCAGCGGCCGCCAGGGCTACGCGATCGCCGGCGCTTTAGCCAAGCTGGGCGCGCGGGTCACCCTGGTCAGCGGCCCGGTCGCCCTGTCCACGCCCCTGGGCGTCGACCGCGTGGACGTCGAGACCGCGCGCGACATGCTGGCCGCCTGCCAAGCCGCCCTGCCCGCCGACGTCGGTGTGTTCGTGGCCGCCGTCGCCGACTGGCGGATCGACGAGGTGTTCGGGACCAAGCTGAAGAAGGACAAGGGCGGCCCGCCGGCCCTGACCTTCGTCGAGAACCCCGACATCCTGGCGACCCTTTCGGCCTCGGGTCCAAAGCGCCCGAAGCTGGTGATCGGCTTCGCGGCCGAGACCAACGACGTCGAGGCCCACGCCCGGGCCAAGCTGGCGCGCAAAGGCTGCGACTGGATCATCGCCAATGACGTCACCGAGCCCGGCGTGATGGGGGGCGACGAGAACGCCGTCCTGCTGATCTCCAAGGACAAGACCGAACGCTGGACGCGGGCCGCCAAGGAGTCCGTGGCCCACGACCTCGCCCAACGCATAGCCCAATACCTGACAGCGAGCCTTTCATGACCGCACCGCACATCCCCGTCGTCCAGTTGGCCCATGCCGAGGGTCTGCCCCTGCCCGCCTACGAGACCGACGGCGCGGCCGGCATGGACCTGCGGGCGGCGGTGGCCGAGGACGCGCCGCTGGTGCTGAAGCCGGGCGCGCGGTTCATGGTCCCGACCGGCCTGGCCTTCGCGGTGCCCCACGGTTTCGAGGCCCAGGTGCGGCCGCGTTCGGGCCTGGCGGCCAAGGCCGGCGTCACCTGCCTGAACACGCCCGGCACGATCGACAGCGACTATCGCGGCGAAGTGAAGGTGATCCTGATCAATCTGGGCGAGGAGGACTTCACCATCCGACGCGGCGACCGCATCGCCCAACTGGTGATCGCGCCGGTGGTCCAGGCCTCATGGGGCCTGACGACCGACCTGGACGAGACGGCCCGCGGCGCGGGCGGCTTCGGCTCGACCGGCGGACGCTGAGACCCGTGAGCGGCGGCGATCAGCCGCCGCGCCCTCATCCGGCGTGCAGCGCCGGCGACATCATCATCAGATAGCCGCCGAAACCCGTTGCGAAGGCTGCGGCCGCCAACCATAGGGCGGGGCGGAACATCGAGAGCGGGCCGGGGGCGTTCATGAGCGCTTCCTGAGCGACGACGCGAAGCTTAGGACTCCGCACCAGGAATACGCGCGTGCCTCCCGCCCGGTTGCACGGCGTGAAGAGATCGTCGCTCGGAACGCGCTCTTCGTGAAAAACCTGGCCATCAGAGCGATTGATGCGGAACTGGCGCCACAGGTCTGAACTTTCCTTGAGCCTCCGGTTGATTTTTGGACGGGTGCGTCCATTTATCCCTTGCCCGGGATAAAAGTCCGATATATCGCCCCGGTTCATTCAGGTTGTTTCGGGATTTGGGTCATGGCCGCCGCGTCGAAGAAGAAACTTGTTCCCCTGATCGTCGGCGGCGTCGCCCTGGTGGCGCTGGTCGTCGGCGGCGGGCTGTGGTTCGTCGACAAGCAGCGCTACGAGACCACCGACAACGCCTTCGTCCAGGCCGACACCGTGCAGGTCAGCCCGCAGGTCTCCGGCTATGTCGCCGAGGTGCTGGTGGCCGACAACCAGCGCGTCGAGGCCGGCCAGGTCGTCGCGCGCATCGATCCCGCGCCCTTGCAGGCCAAGCTTGACCAAGCCATCGCCAACGCCCAGGCCCTGGAAGCCGCGATCAAGGGCGTCGACGACAAGGCGGCCTTGGAACAGGCGATGATCGCCCAGCGCGCCGCGGGCGTGACCAGCGCCCAGGCCGACCAGGGCCGCGCCAAGGCCGACCTGATCCGCTACGACGCCCTGGCCAAGCAGGGCTGGGTCTCGACCCAGAAGGTCCAGACCACCCAGGCCAGCGCCGCCCAGTCGGCCGCCGCCGTCCAGAGCGCCCAGGCCGCCCTGGAGGCCGAGCGCCGCAGCGCCCAATCGCTGGGCTCGGCCCGCGCCCAGACGGTTGCCCAGGCCGCCGCCGCCCGCGCCGCCGTCGAGCAGGCCCGCATCGACCTTGATCGCACCGTGATCCGCGCTCCCGCTTCCGGCGTGGTCGGCGCCCGCTCGGTCCGTCCGGGCCAGCTAGTCCAGCCCGGCGTGGCCCTGATGTCGATCGTCCCGGTCGGCCAAGGCTATATCGTCGCCAACTTCAAGGAGACCCAGGTCGCGCGCCTTCGGGTCGGCCAGCCGGTCGAGATCAAGGCCGACGCCTTCGGCAAGTCGGTGATCCACGGCAGGCTGGACAGCTTCGCGCCGGCGACCGGCCAGGAGTTCGCCCTGATCCCGGTCGAGAACGCGGTGGGCAACTTCACCAAGATCACCCAGCGCCTGCCGGTGAAGATCGTCGTCGACAAGTCGCCGCTGGGCTCGGCCCTGCGTCCCGGCCTGTCGGTCGACGTCAAGGTCGACGTGCGCGACCGCTCGGGTCCGACCTTCGCAGAGGCCGGCCTCCCGAACGCCGCGCAGTACGCGCAAAAAAGCCCCTCCGGCGGCCAGGCGCGCTAAGGCGCCCCGGTCCGGATCGCCGCCATGACCGACACCGCCCTCCCCGCCAACGCCTCTCCCAAGGCCCCGCCGCAGCCGGCCGCCGCCGAGATCGACTGGGGCAAGCTGTTCCTCGGCTTCGGGGCCATGGTCATCGGCCAGTTCATGGCCATCCTCGACATCCAGATCGTCGCGGCCTCGCTGCCGCAGATCCAAGCCGGGGTCGGCGCCAGCGCCGACCAGGTCAGCTGGATCCAGACCGCCTACCTGATCCCCGAAGTCGTGATGATCCCGCTGTCGGGATACCTGTCGCGGCTGTGGGGCACGCAACGCGTCTACCTGATCTCGTGCACCGGCTTCATCGTCATGAGCGTGCTGACGGGCCTGTCCTCGTCGATCGACATGATGATCCTGACGCGGGCCCTGCAGGGCTTCATCGGCGGGGCGATGATCCCCACGGTGTTCGCCGTGGCCTTCACCGCCTTCCCGCCCGAGCGGCGCGTGACGGCCAGCGTGATCATGGGCCTGATCGTCACCCTTGCCCCGACCGTCGGCCCCACCCTGGGCGGCCACCTGACCGAATGGCTTAGCTGGCGCTGGCTGTTCTTCATCAACGTGCCGACCGGCCTGGTCGTGCTGTTCGGCGTGGCCCGCTGGGGCCAGTTCGACAAGGGCGACCCCAGCCTGGCCAAGGGCTTCGACTGGTTCGGCCTGGCGGTGATGGCCGTCTTCCTAATGAGCATGCAGTTCGTGCTCGAGGAAGGTTCCAAGGACGGCTGGTTCGAGGACAGCGGCATCCTGGCCCTGACCGTGACGGCGGTGGTGAGCGGCGTGGTCTTCATCTGGCGGTCGCTGAGCTATCGCAATCCGATCGTCGAACTGCGCGCCTTCGCGAACCGCAACTTCAGCATCGGCGTGGCGATGACGGCCGTGTCGGGGGCCAGCCTGTTCGGCGGCACCTTCCTGCTGCCGCAGTTCCTGGGCCGGGTGCGGCACTATTCGGCCTCGGAAGTCGGCACCACCATGGTCGTGTCGGGCCTGTCGATGTTCGCCACCGGCCCGCTCGCCGGCCGGCTGGTGCGCCAGGTGGACCCGCGCGTGCCGATGTTCATCGGCTTCATGCTGGCCGGCTTTGGCATGTACATGGCCCACGGCGTGACCAAGGACTGGGGCTTCTGGCAGTTCGCGGGGGTGCAGGCCTGCCGCGGCGTGGGGGTGATGATCGCCATGATCGCCACCCAGCAGGTCACGATGAGCACCCTGCCCCCGCACATGGTCAAGAACGCCTCGGGCCTGGTCAACCTGTCGCGCAACACCGGCGGGGCGGTCGGCCTGGCCCTGCTGGCCACGACGATCACCAACCAGACGGCCCTCTACTATATGGGCCTGTCCGACGAGATGGGTCAGGGCGACGCCCGTATCGCCGGCATGATGACCGGCCTGGCCGCCCGCATGCAGCAGTTGGGTGTCGCGGACCCCGACGGCGCGGCGCGCAAGGCGATCAGCGGCATGCTGAGCCAGCAGGCCACGGTGCTGGCCTTCGGCGACAGCTTCACCCTGCTGGCCTATGGCTGCTTCCTGGCCGCCATCGTCTCGCTGCTGGCCAAGCCGGCCAAGAACGCCCCTCCGCCGCCCTCGGACGCGCACTGATGCCGAGAGTCGCGGGCCAGATCGACGTCGCCAAGACCGAAGCCATCCTCGATGCGGCCGTCGAGGTGATCGGCCAGCGCGGCCTGGGCGCGCCGATGGAGGCCATCGCCAGGCAGGCGGGCGTCTCCAAGCAGACCGTCTACAACCACTATGGCTCCAAGGCCGAGCTGATGCGGGCCCTGATGCAGCGGCGCGTGGATTCCATCACCGCGCCGCTGCGCGATCCGGGCGCTGTGAACAATCCGACCCAGACCCTGGAAGCCTATGCGCTCTCGCTGCTGGACACGCTGATCACCAACAAGAGCTACTCGATGATGCGGGTGGTGATGCTGGGCGCGGGCGAGATGCCGGACGTCGCCCAGGAGGTCTACGAGGCCGGTCCCCTCAGCGCCCGCCGCCAGTTGGCCGCCTTCCTTCGGGCCGAGACCGAGCTCGGGCGCATGAAGGTCGAGGACTTCGACCAGGCCGCCGAGCTGTTTTCCGGCATGGTCATGGGCCAGAGCCAGATGCGCTCGCTGCTGCGGCTGCCGTCCGACAAGACGCCGGAGGAGTACCGACGCCTCGCGCGGGAGGCCGCCGAGCGGTTCATGCGGGCCTACGCGGTCTGACAAGAAACGGCCCTCGCTCCATGAGCGAGGGCCGTCTTGGTTCTAAGCCAGGCCTAGGCTTCGGCTTCGTCGGGCATGCCCATCATGTGGAAGCCGGCGTCCACGTGGACGACTTCGCCCGTGGTCGAACGACCCAGGTCCGAAACCAGCCACAGGGCCGCGCCGGCGACGCCTTCCATCGAGGTGTCTTCCTTCATGGCGCTGAACGCCCGGCCCTGAGCGATCATGCCGCGGCCGCCGGCGATGCCGGCCAGGGCCAGGGTGCGCATGGCGCCGGCCGAGATCGCGTTGCAGCGGATGCCCTTGGGACCCAGGTCGCGGGCGATATAGCGGGTCGCCGCTTCCAGGGCGGCCTTGGCCACGCCCATGGTGTTGTAGTTCGGGATGGTCCGCTCCGACCCCAGATAGGTCATGGTGATCAGCGAGCCGCCGTTCGGCATGATCTTGGCCGCCCGCTTGGCGACGTCGACGAAGCTGAAGGCCGAGATGTTCATCGCCATCAGGAAGCCGTCGCGGGTGGTGTTGTCGACGAACGAGCCCTTCAGCTCGTCCTTGTTGGCGAAGGCCACCGAGTGGACCACGAAGTCGATCGTCCCGAACTTTTCCTCGATGGCGGCGAAGGCCGCGTCCATCGAGGCGTCGTCGGTGACGTCGGCCGGCACCAGGGTGGTGACGCCGATGCTCTCGGCTAGCGGCCGCACGCGGCGTTCCAGCGCTTCGCCCTGGTAGGTGAAGATCATCTCGGCGCCCTGGGCGGCGAGTTGCGAAGCGATGCCCCAGGCGATCGAGTTGTGGTTGGCCACGCCCATGACGAGGCCCTTCTTGCCTCGCATCAGCTCGCCCTTGGGGAATGCGTATTCGTCGGCCATGGCTTGGCTCTCCTGGAATCCTTGAGCGCTAGCTAGCAGGACCCATCGCGCGAGCCTAGTAGGCGCGGACGGTCCGCAGCAGGGTTCGGCCGAGGAATCCGGCGATCGCCCGAGCACCGACGCGAGCCGTCCTGCCGTCCAGCCGCGGCCATACCCAGCCCCCGGTCCGAAGGCTCGACGGCAGGCGAAGATGCAGCCGTCCCTGCTCGCGATGCGAAAAGCGCGGCGTGTAGTAGAGGCAGTTCTCGAAGAAATAATGGGCCACGAGCGAGCGCCGGGTCGCGCCCTCGCGCTCGATGGGCATGCCGCCGTGCGCGAGGTTGGCGGTCCAGACCAGGGCCTGGCCCTTCTTCAGGAGAGCCAGGCGCGGCTCGCCGTCCAGCTGGCGGGCGAAGGCCGGCTCGTAGAAACGTTCATAGTCCTGGACGGTGGGCGCGCGCTCGACGACGCCGGCCTCGGCCATGCTCAGCACGGGCCGGCGGTGGCTGCCGGGGTGGTAGAACAGCGGTCCGGCGTCCGGATCGACGTCCTCCAGCGCGAACCACACCCCGCACATGAATCGTTGCGGCTCGCTGTGGAAGTGGACCGCGTCGCTATGGGCGCGCTGCTCGCTGCCGACCAGGAAGTTCAGGGTCTGGAAGGCGAAGGGTTGGCGGCCGTAGGCCAGGCGCAGCCGAGACTCCACGATCGGCAGGGTCGACAGGGCCCGCACCGCCGGCGATCGTCGCCAGGCGTCCTGCGCCCGCCGGGCTCCCTTGGCGAAATACCGTTCGGTCTGGGCGATGACCTGATCGCAAAGCGCGACGCCCTGCGGACCCAGGTCGATCACCGCCGCCCCATCGCGGTGCAGATCGCTGACGAAGCGGCGCTCGGCCTCGCTGGCCCCGACGGCGGCCAGATACGGCTCGATCTGGTCGCTTTCCGCCCACGGGACCGAAGGCTCTTTTCGAAAAGGCATTGTCCCCCCGGAGCTACCTGCGCCTTTCACTAAGCTGAGCCGTAGGCGGGATCAACCTCAGGTCGCCGCACCGGAACGCCTCAGGCGAGATCGAGGCCTTTGGGGGCGAGACCGGCTCGCCGCCGCGCGACCATCTCCTGGAAAGCGGCTTCCAGGCTCCGTGCGAACCGCGGCGGATCGAAGATCGCCGACGCGTCGACCGCCGACGCCAGGCGGCGCGCCAGATCGTCCCTCTCCACGGGCGCGCGCGCCAGTCGAACCGCCGTGGCGACATAGGCTTCCGTATCGCCGGCGATCAGTTCGGGCAGCTTCAGCGCCGTCAGCAGGCTGGCGCCCACCCGGCTGGCGAAGCTCCGGCCCGGCAGGGTCAGCAACGGGACGCCCATGCGCAAGGCGTCGCTGGCCGTGGTGTGGGCGCCGTAAGGCCAGGTGTCGAGCATCAGGTCGGCGAGGGCCTGACGCGCCAAGTGCTCGGCGTGCGCCACCGGCCTGGCGAACACCAGGCGCGCGGGCTCGATCCCCGCCGCCCGCGCCTCGGCGCGAAGATTGTCGGCGACGCCGGGCGAACCCTCGTAGAGCCAGAGCGCCGAGCCGGGCGCGGCGGCCAGGATGGCGGTCCAGGCCGCGAAGACCTCCCGCGTGATCTTGGACGGGTTGTTCAGGCACGCGAACACGAAGGCCCCGTCGGGCAAGCCCTCCTTGGCGCGCGACGGCGGCGGCGCGTCCAGTTCGGTCAAGACGTCATTGGGCTGGTACAGGGGCAGGCGGACCACCGCCTCGCTCCAGTCGACCTCGGCGCCCGGCGGCAGCACCACCGGGTCGGCGATCACATAGTCGACATAGGGGGCGGCCAGGGCGCCCGGATAACCCAGCCAGCTGACCTGAACCGGCGCGGCGCGATGGGCCAGGATTCCGGGCCGACCGTCTTGCGTATGGCCTTTAAGGTCGACCGCGATGTCGATCCCAAGGTCCCGCGCCATCGCCGCCACGGCGGCGTCGGACAGGCGCCGCACGTCGATCCGGCGTTCGATCGCCGCGTCGATCCGCTGACGCAGCGCTCCGCCCAGATCCGGACCGTAGGACAGGGCGATGACCTCGAAGCGGGTCTTGTCATGGGCCTCGAACAGGCCGGCCATCAGTCGCGCCGTGGCGTGGTCGTGCAGGTCGGCCGACAGGTAGGCGACGCGGATCCGCTCGCCGGGCGGCCGCGCGGGCCAGGCGGCGACCGCGACCGCCGGCGGCGCGGCCCGTTCGGCGCAGGTCCGGTGCAGGGCGGGCTCGTCGAACACCGACAGGGCCGCGAACGGGCTGATGGCCAGACGGCCGGCCGCGAGTTCGACCCTCACCGCCTGACGCAAGGCCGCGTCGTCGCGCCAGTCGCAGCTCTGGCGGCGGGCGTGCAACAGGTCGCCCAAAGCGCGCGGATGGCGGGGATCCAGAGCGACCACCGCCTCCAGGTCCCGCGCCGCTTCGGCCGGTCGGCCCAGCACCGACAGCAGGGCCGCCCGATTGGCCAGGGGCCGCGGATCGCGCGGCGCGGCGGCGCAGGCCCGGTCGTGGGCGGCCAGGGCGTCCTTGAACCGGTCCAGGTCCGACAGGGCCACGCCGCGATTGCACAGGGCGTCGACGAAGCCCGGTGACAGCGCCAGGGCCTGATCATAGGCGGCCAGGGCCTCGGCCGGCCGACCCAGACGACGCAAGGCCACGCCCTTGGCGTTCAGCACCGTCGGATTGTCGGGATCCACCGCCAGGGCGGCGTCACAAGCCGCCAACCCCGCCTCGAACCGCTCCAGGGCGACCAGGGCCGCGGCCCTGGACGACAGCACGCCGGCCCGGCCCGGGTCGAGGACCAGGGCCTGGTCGAGGGCTTCCAGGGCCTGGGGCGTCAAGCCGAGGGCCAGGCGCGACACGCCCAGCACGTGCCACGCGGCGGTTTCGGCCGGGTCGTCGAGCACCAGGCGCTCGCACAGCGCCGCGGCCTCGGCCGCTCGACCGCTCCGATAGAGGTCGAAGGCCTGGCGCGCGGTCATGCCGTGGCGCCCGCCGGGCCGGTCAGTCCGCCTTGCTGATGATCAGCGTGCCGTTGGTGCCGCCGAACCCGAAGCTGTTGGACATCACCGTGGTCAACGGCTTGTCCGAGCGCTCCAGCAGGATCGGCAGGTCGGCGAATTCCGGATCGAGGGTCTCGATGTTGGCGCTCTGGGCGGCGAAGCCGTTGTCGAGCATCAGGATCGAGTAGATCGCCTCCTGCGCCCCCGCCGCGCCCAGGCTGTGGCCGGTCAGCGACTTGGTCGAGGAGATCAGCGGCGCCTTGTCGCCGAACACCTCGCGAACGGCGCCCATCTCCTTGCTGTCGCCGACCGGCGTCGAGGTGCCGTGCGGGTTCAGATAGTCGATGGTCCGGCCGCCGGCCTCGGCCATGGCGATCCTCATGCAGCGCGCCGCGCCCTCGCCCGACGGGGCGACCATGTCGTAACCGTCGGAATTGGCCGCGTAACCCACGACTTCGCCGTAGATCTTGGCCCCGCGCGCCTTGGCGTGCTCGTACTCTTCGAGGACCACGATCCCGGCCCCGCCGGCGATCACGAAGCCGTCGCGGTCCTTGTCGTAGGCGCGGCTGGCCACGGCCGGTCGGTCGTTGAAGTTGCTGCTCATCGCGCCCATGGCGTCGAACAGGTTGGACAGGGTCCAGTCCAGCTCCTCGCAGCCGCCGGCGAACACGATGTCCTGCTTGCCCATCTGGATCTGCTCGGCGCCCGCGCCGATGCAGTGGGCGCTGGTCGCGCAGGCCGAGCTGATCGAATAGTTGATTCCGCGGATCTTGAACCAGGTGGACAACACCGCCGACGGGCCCGAACTCATGGCCTTGGGCACCGCGAACGGACCGATGCGCTTGGGACCCTTTTCGCGGGTGGTGGCCGCCGCCTCGACGATCACGCGCGTGGACGGACCGCCCGAACCAACGATCAGGCCCGTGCGCTCGTTGGAGATCTGCGACTCCTCCAGGCGCGCGTCGGCGATCGCCTGCTCCATGGCGATGTGGGCGTAGGCGGTGCCGGGCGCCAGGAACCGCGCCGCGCGGCGATCGACCAAGGCCTCCCAGCTGTCCAGCTTGACCGTGGCGTGGACCTGGCAGCGGAAACCCAGTTCCGCATAGTCCGGCGCGGACACCACGCCGGACTTGGCTTCACGCAGTGAGGCGAGCACCTCATTGGCGTTGTTGCCGATGGACGAGACGATCCCCAGTCCGGTGACGACGACGCGACGCATGAACAATCCTCTTTTTCTTCCCCCTGATCCAGAAGGGGTCGACTCTAGAACGGCCGACCCTGCGACGGGATCAGGACGCCATCTGATCGGCGGTGAACAGGCCGACCTTGAGGTCCTTGGTTTCGTAGATGACCTTGCCGTCGGCTTCCATAACGCCGTCGGCGATGCCCATCACCAGCTTGCGCATGATGACGCGCTTGAGATCGATCTTGTAGGTGACCTTTTTGATGTCCGGAGTCACCTGGCCGGTGAACTTCACCTCGCCCACGCCCAGGGCGCGGCCGCGGCCGGGACCGCCCGACCAACCCAGGAAGAAGCCGACCAGCTGCCACATGGCGTCCAGGCCCAGGCAGCCGGGCATGACGGGATCGCCGATGAAGTGGCAGGCGAAGAACCACAGCTCCGGATCGATGTCGAACTCGGCCTCGACATAGCCCTTGCCGTACTTGCCGCCTTCGGACTCGATGCGGACGATGCGATCGAACATCAGCATCGGCGGCGCCGGCAGCTGGGCGTTGCCGGGGCCGAACAGTTCGCCGCGGCCGCAGGCCAGGAGCTCTTCGTAGGTGTAGGAACTTTGTTGCATAGCCCCGCCCTAGCACGGCGGCGGGCCGCGCCTCAATGTTACTTTCGGTAACGCCTGTGAACGCCAATCGCTGCAACGGGGGAAAAACGCCCCTATTCCTTGCACTGGACTCCCGGCGCCGCGCCCCAGATTTCGCCCTGCGGAGCCCAGCCGCTTTCGCCGTCGGCCTTCAGCTTGCACCAGCCCTTCTCGCAGCGCTCCAGGTTGGCGGTCGAGCGTCCCGCCAGATAGGCGCTGACATGGGCCCCCGCCTTGGGCTGGGCGCGCAGCGGCAACGGCGTGGCCTGGACCCGCATGGCGGTGCGGCGACCGTCCGTGGTGCGCTTGTGCACCCAGGCCAGATTGCCTTCGGGATCGCAGATCCGCCGCCATTCGCGGGTCTCCGCCACTACCTGCACCGGCATGCCCCTGGCCTGGTAGATCCAGAGCAGGCGATGCTCCTCGTCGGGTCCGACGCGCGCGTTCACCTGGCCGTACTTCAGCGACACGTAGCGCGGCACCTCCATTCCCGACGGCGTGACCTTGGGGCCTTCGGCCCAGGCCGCGCCGCAGCCGACGACGACCAGGCCCGCCACGACTAGCGCCAGGCGATGTTTATAATTCGTCGGCATGTTGCTTGGCCGCATGGGGCCCCTTTGCTACAGGTTTCAAACACCCGTCAGGGAAGGCTTTTCGAACCGCTCATGTCAGCTCGCAAGCTCAAAGTCATCGTCACCCGCAAACTCCCCGATCCGGTGGAGACGCGGATGTGCGAGCTGTTCGACACGCAGTTGAACGTCACCGACAAACCCTTGACGGCCGATGAACTGGTCGAGGCGATGAGCCAGTGCGACGTGCTGGTGCCCACCATCACCGATCGCATCGACAGCCGCCTTCTGTCGCGATCCGGCGACCGGCTCAAGCTGATCGCCAATTTCGGGGCGGGCGTGGACAATATCGACGTCGCCACGGCCAATGCGCGCGGCATCATCGTCACCAACACGCCCGGGGTGCTGACCGAGGACACCGCCGACCTGACCATGACCCTGATCATGGCCGCCTCGCGCCGGGTCGTCGAAGGCGCCGAGGTGGTCAAGGCCGGCGGCTTCCACGGCTGGTCGCCGACCTGGATGCTGGGCCGCCGCCTGTGGGGCAAGCGCCTGGGCATCATCGGCATGGGCCGCATCGGCCAGGCCGTCGCCCGCCGCGCCAAGGCCTTCGGCATGCAGGTGCATTATCACAACCGCAAGCCCGTCAGCCCGCGCATCGCCGAGGAGGTCGGGGCGACCTACTGGGAGAGCCTGGACCAGATGCTGGCCCGGATGGACTTCGTCTCGGTCAACTGCCCGCACACACCGGCCACCTACCACCTGCTGTCGGCCCGCCGGCTGAAGCTGCTGCGGCCGCAGAGCATCATCGTCAACACCGCCCGCGGCGAGGTGATCGACGAAGGCGCCCTGGCCAACATGCTGGCCCGCGGCGAGATCGCCGGCGCCGGCCTGGACGTCTACGAGCACGAGCCGGCCATCAATCCCAAGCTCCTGAAGCTGCCCAACGTCGTGCTGCTGCCCCACATGGGTTCGGCCACGGTCGAGGGCCGGATCGACATGGGCGAGAAGGTCATCGTCAACGTAAAGACCTTCATGGACGGGCATAGGCCGCCGGACCGCGTCATTCCGTCGATGCTGTAGGGCGCTGATCGCCGAACACGGCGCGTGACCCTTCGCTTCCGAGACGATGTCTATCAGCTCTGGGCGCCGCCGCAGCTGGGACACGCCGGATCCGCGCCGATCCGCACCGTGCGGGTCTCCGCCGCCAGGGCATCGTAGATCAGCAGGCGGCCGGCCAGGCTCTGGCCGGCGCCGGTAATGACCTTGACCGCCTCCAGGGCCATCATCGACCCGATCACCCCGGCCAGCGCCCCGACCACCCCGACCAGGGCGCAGGTCTCGGCGTCGGGCGGGGTCTCGGGGACCAGGCAGCGGTAGCAGGGCTGGCCCTGGAACACCCCGACCTGGCCGGTCCAGCGGCCCAGGGCCCCGCTGACCAGGGTCTTGCCCTCGGCCAAGCACGCATCGCTGACGGCGAAGCGGGTGGCGAAGTCGTCCGTGCCGTCCAGCACCAGGTCATACCGGGAAATCACGTCGCGGGCGTTGGCCTCATCCAGCCATACCGGATGGGTTTCGACGGTCAGGTGCGGGTTCAGGTCGGTCAGGTGCTCGGCGGCGGCCTCGACCTTGGGCCGACCCGTGTCGGCGGTGGCGAACAGCACCTGGCGCTGAAGGTTGGACAGCGAGACGGTGTCGGCGTCGACCAGGCCCAGGGTCCCCACCCCGGCGGCGGCCAGGTAGAGGGCGGCGGGCGCGCCCAGCCCCCCCGTCCCGACCACCAGCACCCGCGCCGCCTTCAGCTTCTGCTGGCCCGGTCCGCCGATCTCGCGCAACACCAGGTGGCGGGCGTAGCGTTCGACTTCGGCGTCCGAAAAGCTCATCGCGCTTGACCCTCAGGCATGGCCTCGCCACATGCGAAGCCATGCAAAACAGCAATTCCTTCCCGGACTGGCACGGCACGACCATTCTGGCGGTGCGCAAGAACGGATCGACCGTGATCGCCGGCGACGGACAGGTCTCCATGGGCCCAACCGTCGTCAAGGGCAACGCCCGCAAGGTGCGCCGGCTGGCCGGCGGCAAGGTGGTGGCCGGCTTCGCCGGGGCCACGGCCGACGCCTTCACCCTGATCGAGCGGCTGGAAGCCAAGCTGGAGCAGTATCCCGACCAGTTGGCCCGGGCCTGCGTCGATCTCGCCAAGGACTGGCGCACCGATCGCTACCTGCGCCGCCTGGAAGCCATGCTGCTGGTCGCCGACGCCACCTCGATCTACACCGTGACCGGCGTGGGCGACGTGCTGGAGCCGGGCGAGAGCCAGGGCGGCGGCTCGGTGGCGGCCATCGGCTCGGGCGGCAACTACGCCCTGGCGGCGGCCAAGGCCCTGATCGACCAGGACCTGAGCGCCGAGGAAATCGCCCGCAAGGCGATGGCCATCGCCGCCGAGATCTGCGTCTACACCAACGGCAACCTGACGGTGGAAACCCTCTAAGCGGTTCAAGTTACGGCGAATTCACGGGCGCTGGGCGCGTCCGCGCGCTTAGCTGCGGGGCGGGGAGGACCCTTCATGCTCAAGACCGTTCTGATCGCGTTTCTGTGCCTGGCGGAGGCCTCCGTCGTCGTCGCCCAGCCTTCTGCCCCAAAGTCTTCGGCCCCGAAGTCTTCGGGCCCGAAGTCTTCGGCCGCCGAGATCGAGCGCGCCGAGCGGGCCTTCGCGGCTGACGGCCTGGCCCTGGGGATCCGCGACTCGTTCCTCAAGCACATGGCCGATGACGCGATGGTCTTCAGGCCGGGACCGGTGAACGCCAAGGCGCTCTACGAAAAGAGCCCGTCCAGCAAGACGCCCAAGCTGGAATGGTGGCCGCAGAAGGTGGTGATCGCCCGCTCCGGGGACCTGGGCCTGTCGGTCGGCCCCTGGGCGATCGGGGGCAAGCGCGGCGGCTATTACGCCACGATCTGGCGCAAGGGCGCCGACGGCCAGTGGAAGTGGATCTATGACGGCGGCGCCGAAGCCCTCGCCGCCAAGGCTCCCGGCCCCGAGACGCCGGCCATCCAGGGCCCCGCGGCGACCCGCGGCGCGACGTCGCCCGCGGAGGCCCTGGCGGCGGTTCGCGAGGCTGAGGACCGTCTCGGGAGGGCGGCGGCGACCGACGCGCCCGGAGCCTATCGGGCCGCCCTGGCGGCGGACGCCTGGCTGACCGGTCCGGGCGGGACGGAAGACCTCGCCCCGTCGGACCTGCCCGCGCGGATCGGCCTGCGCCCGCCCGCCATGACCCTCAGCATGGCCGGCGGCGGCGCTTCGGCCGGCGGCGACCTGGTCTGGACCCACGGAACGGCCCGTTGGACCCGTCCGTCTGACACCCCGGTCGACACGCACTATATGCATGTCTGGCAAAGGCGCGCCGAAGGCTGGCGTCTGATCTTCGAGACCCTGAACACGGACACATGACCGAATTCTCCCCCCGCGAAATCGTCTCCGAACTCGACCGCTACATCGTCGGTCACACCGACGCCAAGAAGGCCGTCGCCGTGGCCCTGCGCAACCGCTGGCGCCGACGCCGCGTGCCGGCCGAGCTGCGCGACGAGGTCACGCCCAAGAACATCCTGCTGATCGGCCCCACGGGCGTGGGCAAGACCGAGATCGCCCGCCGCCTAGCCAAGCTGGCCCAGGCGCCCTTCCTGAAGGTCGAGGCCACCAAGTTCACCGAGGTCGGCTATGTCGGCCGCGACGTCGACCAGATCGTTCGCGACTTGGTGGAAAGCGCCCTGTCCATGGTCCGCGACAAGCGCCGCTCCGGCGTGCGGGCCAAGGCCGAGGCGGCCGCCGAGGAACGCATCCTGGACGCCCTGACCGGTCCCGGCTCGACCGCGGCCCGCGAAAGCTTCCGCAAGAAGCTGCGGGCCGGCGAGATCGACGACAAGGAAGTGGAGCTGCAACTGGCAGACACCGGCGGCGGCGGCATGTTCGAGATCCCCGGCCAGCCCGGCGCCTCGGTGCTGAACCTGTCGGAAATGATGAAATCGTTCGGCGGCGGCCGCACCAAGACCCACAAGACCACCGTGGTCGGCGCCTGGGCCCCGCTGATCGCCGAGGAGAGCGACAAGCTGCTGGACCAGGAGGCCCTGACCCAGGAGGCCCTGGAGCTGGCCGAGAACCACGGCATCGTGTTCCTGGACGAGATCGATAAGGTCGCCTCCTCGAGCCAGCGGGGCGGCGCCGACGTCTCCCGCGAGGGCGTGCAGCGCGATCTGCTGCCGCTGATCGAGGGCACGACGGTCTCGACCAAGCATGGGCCGGTGAAGACCGACCACATCCTGTTCATCGCCTCGGGCGCCTTCCACGTGGCCAAGCCGTCGGACCTGCTGCCCGAGCTGCAGGGCCGCCTGCCGATCCGGGTGGAGCTGAAGGGTCTGACCCGCGACGACCTGCGCCGCATCCTGACCGAGCCGGAAGCCAACCTGATCCGCCAGCACCAGGCCCTGATGCTGACCGAGGGCGTGACCCTGGTGTTCGATGATACAGCCATCGACGCCGTCGCCGACGCGGCCGTGGCGGTCAACGCCTCGGTCGAGAACATCGGCGCCCGTCGCCTGCAGACCATCCTGGAGAAGGTGGTCGAGGAGATCAGCTTCTCGGCCGCCGACCGCTCCGGCGAGACCGTGACGATCGACGCCGACTACGTGAAGAGCCGCATCGGGGCGCTGGCGGCCGACGCGGATCTGAGCCGGTTCATCCTCTAGACGCCCAAGACCCTCCCCCTATGGGGGAGGCGATCGCGAAGCGATCGGTGGGGGGAGTTGGGATCGCCAGTCTGGTGACGCCATCCAACCACTCCCCCCTCCGTCGGCTTCGCCGACACCTCCCCCACAGGGGGAGGACCTAGTTGCCGTGCGCCCCCACCGCCTCCATCCCCAGCATCGCGGCCTTGCGGCCCAGGCCCCAGTGATAGCCGGTCAGCCGGCCGTCCCTGGCGATGGCCCGGTGGCAGGGGATCAGCAGCGAGATCGGATTGGCGCCGATCGCCCCGCCGGTCGCCTGATAGGCGCGCGGATTGCCGGCCCAGGCGGCGATCTCGCCATAGCTGGAGGTCCGGCCCGGCGGGATGCGCAGCAGGGCTTTCCAGACCTGGATGTTGAACGGCGAGCCGATCAGCACCACCGGCAGGGGCTGGTCGCCGCCGGCGAAGGCGTGGATGGCGGTCTGGGTCGCCGCCTCGTCGTCGCGACGCCAGTCGGCGGCGGGAAATCTTCGGTGCATGTCGGCGAAGGTCGCCTCGTCGTCGCCGTCCGAGAAGGCCAGCCCCGCCAGCCCGCGCGGGGCCATAACAAAAAGACCCTTGCCGTAGGGCGTGGGCGCCCAACCCCAGGTCAGATGGATCCCTTCGCCGCGCCGACGCACATCGCCCGGCGTGACCGCCTCCTGGGCGATGAACAGGTCGTGCAGGCGCGACGGGCCGGACAGGCCGGCGTCATAGGCCGCGTCGAGCACGCTGGCCCCCTCCTCCAGCGACCGCCGGGCCTCGGCATGGGCGATGGCGGCGACGAAGGTCTTGGGGCTGACGCCCGCCCAGCGGCTGAACACCCGCTGGAAATGGAACGGCGACAGGCCGACGGCCTGGGCGGCCTCGTCCAGCGACGGGCGCTCCTGCCAGCGATCGGCCAGCCACGCCAGGGCCTTGGCCATGCGGTCATAGTCGGCCGACCGCTCGGTCAGGTGGGCGAAGGCTTGCGAAGGCGAAATATCGAGGGCCATGGGAGGAAGATAACTCCAGGTCGGAGCGCCGTCCGCCCGGTTCTTGCGCCTTCAGCCATGCCGCTCTGATCGGGCCCGCAGGATCGCGCGCTCCAGCGCCCGGGCGAAATCCACCCGCTCGGGCGGGCTCAGCGCCCGACCCAGGGTCAGCCGCTTGCGCGACATCATCAGCCGCACCCGGGTCTCGTGCTCGCCCGGCTGGTCGACGCCCACCCGGGTGAAGGCGGTGGGCGAGGTCCAGATCACTCGCGCGCCCTTCTCGTCCTCGCGGCTGACCGTCACGGCTTCCGCGGTGACCCGCACGCGTTCGGACCGTTCGGCGGCCCGGAAGCTGGCGCGCAGGGCCAGCCATACCGCCAGAACGTCCAGCCCCAGAAACGGCAGGACGGGCGGGGCGCCCAGCACCAGCAGGAACACCGCCACCATCAGGTTGAAGGCGACCATCACCCCCAGCACGACATGCAGGCCGCGCCGGCTCATCGAGCGGTTCGGCTTGATCACGGCGTCCATGTAAAGCGGCGCGGTCATGACGCTGATTTAGTCGCTCGGCCACGCCTTGGCGAGAAGCGCGCATCACGGCATGGTCGCCGCCCATGGCCCCACCCGCTCGCAAGCCCCTCACGAAGAAACGGCCCGCCGCCAAGCGCGTCTCGCCGGCCGAGCGCGAGCGGGTCGAGGTGTTGTTCTCGCGCTTCGAGAGTCTCGAGGATCATCCCAAGACCGAGCTGCATTATTCCAATCCCTACACCCTGGTCACCGCCGTAGCCCTGTCGGCCCAGGCCACCGACGTCCAGGTCAACAAGGCCACCGGCCCGCTGTTCCAGGTGGCCGACAGCGCCGCCAAGATGCTGGAGCTGGGGGAAGCGGAACTGACGCGATACATCGCCTCGATCGGCCTCTACCGGACCAAGGCCAAGAACGTCATCGCGGCCGCCCGCCTGCTGGTCGAGCAATATGGCGGCGAGGTGCCCTTGAACCGCGCGGCGCTGGAAAGCCTGCCCGGCGTGGGGCGCAAGACCGCCAGCGTGGTGCTCAATGAACTGGACATCGAGCCGGCCATCGCCGTCGACACCCATGTGTTCCGCGTCTCGCATCGCCTGAAGCTGTCGGCGGGCAAGACTCCCGACGCGGTCGAGGACGACCTGATGCGGATCGTTCCCGACCGCTACAAGACCCGGGCGCACCACTGGCTGATCCTGCACGGGCGCTATGTGTGCGTGGCGAGGCGGCCCAAGTGTGAGATCTGCCGGATTTCGGATCTATGTCCGTCCAGAGAGCTGTTTCTGGGCGCTTAGAGCGCCCTCTCAACAGCCGCCGCGAACGCCGCCCCGCCATCATGCGCGTGGTTCAGGAACAGGTCCGGCTCGATGACCTCCAGCTCCATCAGTTGCGGCGCGCCGTCCAGGCCGCGGATCAAGTCCACCCGGGCGTAGGTCAGGGGCGCGCCGGCGGCCTTCAGCACCATCTCCGCCGCGTGCAGCGCCTCGGGCTCCGGCGCGACGCCGCTGACTTGGCCGCCGAACTGCGGCTGGACGCGGAAGTCGCCGGCCACCGCCACCTTGGTCACCGCGTGGCTGAAAACGCCGCCGAAATAGAACAGCGACAGTTCGCCCTCCTCGCCCACCGCCGGCAGGAAGGGCTGGATCAGGGCGGGGCCTGTCGTGCAGCCCGCCAGGCCGTCCGCATGGCGAAGCTTCACGGTGTCCTGAGAACCGCCGGAGATCTGCGGCTTGGTCACCAGCACGTCGACGCCGAACACGTCGCGCGCATGGTCCAGCGCCTCCATGGTCAGCCGGTCCACAGCATGGGTCGGCACGACCGGCGCGCCCTTGGCCGCCAGCTGCGCCAGATAGGTCTTGGTGGTGTTCCAGCGCAGCACCGCCGCCGGATTGGCCAGGCGCGCGCCGGCGGCCTCCAGGACGTCGAGCCGGGCGAACCATTCGTCGGCCCGCAGGTGATAGCCCCAGCTCAGCAGCGGCAGCACGCCCCGCGCGCCGGCGGTCTCGGCGTCGACCCAGCTGCCGGCTTCGACGGTCAGCCCTCGAGCCCGCAGCGGCGCCGCCAGCCGTTCAAAAAGCGGCGACCAGCTGTTGGCGAAGCGGGGTTCGTCGGGCGCGGGGGTCAGAATAAGGATGTCGGTCATACCCTTCGCGGTAGAACGCCGCGTTCGCCGGGGCAAGGCTCGCGTTGCCTTGCCGGCCTCGATCCGGTACTTCGCGCGCGTCGCCCATTCGAAAAAGGCCTTTCATGACCGCCCTCTACGACGTCGCCGCCATCGGTAACGCCATCGTCGACGTCATCGCCCAGTGCGACGACGCGTTCCTGGAGCGCGAGGGCCTGGTGAAGGGCTCGATGGCCCTGATCGACCCCGCGCGGGCCGCCAGCCTTTATGACGTGATGGCCGCGGGCATCGAGGCCTCGGGCGGTTCGGCGGCCAACACCGCGGCGGGCGTCGCCAGCTTCGGCGGCAAGGTGGCCTTCATCGGCAAGGTCGCCGACGACCAGCTGGGCGCCGTGTTCCGCCACGACATGAAGGCCATCGGCTGCGACTTCACCACCCCGTCGCTCGCCGAGGGTCCGGCCACGGCCCAGAGCCTGATCAATGTGACCGCCGACGCCCAGCGGACCATGTCGACCTATCTGGGCGCCTGCGTCGAGCTGAACCCGGCCGACGTCGATCCGGCGATCATCGAGGCCGCGCAGTTCTCCTATCTGGAGGGCTATCTGTTCGATCCGCCGGAAGCGCGCAAAGCCTTCGCCAAGGCCGCCGCCCTTTCGCACGGCGCGGGCCGCAAGATCTCCATGACCCTGAGCGACAGCTTCATGGTCGACCGCCACCGCGGCGCGCTGCTGGGCTTCATCGAAACCCAGTGCGACATCGTCTTCGCCAACGCCGACGAGGTCTGCTCGCTGTTCGAGACCACCGATTTCAACGCGGCCGTGCAGGCCCTGGCCGCACGCTGCGAGATCGCCGCCATCACCCGCAGCGAAAAGGGTTCGATCGTGGCCTCGAACGGTCAGCTTCACGAAATCTCGGCCTATCCGGTGGAAAAAGTCGTGGACACGACCGGCGCGGGCGACCAATACGCCGCTGGTTTCCTCTACGGCCTGTCCCAGGGTCGCCCGCTGCCGATCTGCGGCCAGCTGGGCTCCCTGGCCGCCGCCGAGGTCATCAACCATTACGGTCCCCGTCCGCAGGTCAGCCTGCGCGATTTGGCCCAGAAGAACGGCCTTTAAGCCAGAACGGACTGTAGGAAGACCATGGCCCGCACCGCTGAAGTGGTCCGCGAGACGAAAGAGACCCAGATCCGGGTCTGGATCGATCTCGACGGGACCGGCGTCTCGACGATCTCCACCGGCATCGGGTTCTACGACCATATGCTGGAGAGCTTCGCGCGCCATGGCGGGTTCGACCTCAAGGTCGAGACCAAGGGCGACCTGCACATCGACATGCACCACACGGTCGAGGACACCGGCATCGTGCTGGGCCTGGCGATCAACAAGGCGCTGGACGGCTTCAAGGGCGTCCGCCGGTTCGGCCACGCCTATATCCCAATGGACGAGACCCTGACGCGCTGCGCCATCGACCTGTCCAACCGGCCCTATCTGATCTGGAAGGTCGACTTCAAGCGGCCCAAGGTCGGCGAGATGGACACCGAGCTCTTCAAGGAGTTCCACCACGCGTTCGCGATGAACTGCGGCGCGTGCGTCCACCTGGAAACGCTCTATGGCGACAACACCCACCACGTCGCCGAGAGCGGGTTCAAGGCCCTCGCCCGGGCGCTGCGTCAGGCGGTCGAGATCGACCCCAAGACCGGCGGCCATGCCCCCTCCACCAAGGGCGTGCTGTAGGAAACTGATTTCATGCAGACCGTCGCCCTGATCGATTACGGGTCGGGCAACCTGCGCTCGGCCGAGAAAGCCCTGCGCGAGGCGGCCCGCCGCCACGGGATCGACGCTGACATCGTTGTCACCGCCGAACCCTCGGTCGTGGCCGCCGCCGATCGCGTCTTTCTCCCTGGGGTCGGCGCCTTCGCCTCGTGCCGCGCGGGCCTGGACGCCTCGGGCGTCTACGAGGCCATGAACGAGGCCGTGCACGGTCGAGGCGTTCCGTTCCTGGGCATTTGCGTGGGCCACCAGCTCCTGGCGACCGAAGGCCTGGAGTTCGGCGTCACCCCGGGTCTCGACTGGATCGGCGGCCAGGTGAAGACGCTGCGGCCGAGCGATCCGGCCCTGACCATTCCGCACATGGGCTGGAACGCGATCGCCTTCGCGCGCGACCATGCCCTGTTCAAGGGCGTCGAGGATGGCGCCCACATGTACTACGCCAACTCCTTCGCCCTGACGCCGACCGACCCGGCCGACGTCGTGGCCACGACCGACCATGGCGGCCCGTTCACGGCCGCTGTGGCCAAGGGCAACGTGGCGGGCGTACAGTTCCACCCCGAAAAATCCCAAGCCGCGGGGCTCGCCCTGCTCGCCAACTTCCTGGAATGGCGCCCATGATCCTCTATCCCGCCATCGACCTGAAGGACGGCCAGTGCGTGCGTCTGCTGCACGGCGACATGGAAAAGGCCACGGTCTTCAACACCAGCCCCGCCGACCAGGCCGAGCGCTTCGTGCGCGACGGCTTCTCGTGGCTGCATGTCGTGGACCTGAACGGCGCCATCGAGGGCAAGTCGGTCAACACCGCCGCCGTGCAGTCGATCCTGGAAGCCATCTCGATCCCGGTGCAGCTGGGGGGCGGCATCCGCACCCTGGAAGGCGTCGAGGCCTGGATCGAGGCGGGCGTGTCCCGCGTGATCCTCGGCACCGTGGCCGTGCACGACCCGGACCTGGTCCGTAAGGCGGCCCGCCTGTGGCCCGAGCAGATCGCGGTGGCCGTCGACGTGCGCGACGGCAAGGTGGCCGTCGACGGTTGGACCGGCCTGTCGGACATCGACGCCATCACCCTGGGCAAGCGTTTCGAAGACGTGGGCGTGGCCGCCCTGATCGTCACCGACATCAGCCGCGACGGCGCCCTGACCGGCGTCAATGTCGAGGGCGTGGGCGAGCTGGCCGACGCCGTCTCGATCCCGGTGATCGCCTCGGGCGGCGTGGCGTCGACAGCCGACATCGAGCGTCTGAAGGCTCGCCCCGGCGTCGAGATCGCCGGCGCCATCCTGGGCCGCTCGCTCTACGCCGGCACGATCAAGCCGGCCGAAGCCCTGACCATAGCGGCCGCCTGATGCTGAAGACCCGGATCATTCCTTGCCTGGACGTCAAGGACGGCCGGGTGGTCAAGGGGGTCAATTTCGTGGCCCTGCGCGACGCCGGCGACCCGGTGGAGCAGGCGACGGCCTATGACGCAGCCGGGGCCGACGAGCTGATGTTCCTGGACATTACCGCCTCCAGCGAGAACCGCGGCCTGCTTCTGGATGTCATCTCCCGCACCGCCGAGGTCTGCTTCATGCCGGTCTCGGTCGGCGGCGGCGTGCGCCAGGTGGCCGACATGCGCCGCCTGCTGCTGGCCGGCGCGGACAAGGTCTCGGTCAATACCGCCGCCGTCGAGAACCCCGACCTGATCGCCGCCGGGGCCGACGCGTTCGGTGCCCAGTGCGTCGTCGTGGCCATCGACGCCAAGGCGCGCGAGGACGGCTCGGGCTGGAACGTCTGGACCTATGGCGGCCGCAAGGACACCGGCGTCGACGTGGTCGACTGGGCCGCCAAGGTGGTCGAGCGCGGCGCGGGCGAGATCCTGCTGACCTCGATGGACCGCGACGGGGCGAAGATCGGCTACGATATCCCGCTGCTGAAGGCCGTGACCGGCGCGGTGACCGTGCCGGTGATCGCCTCGGGCGGCGCCGGGACCACCGAGCACCTGGTGGAAGCCGCCCGCGACGGCCACGCCGCCGCCGTTCTGGCCGCCTCGATCTTCCACTTCGGCGAGATCAGCATCGGCCAGGCCAAGCAGGCCATGGCCGACGCCGGCATCCCCGTGCGCCTGGACGACTTGAAGGGGGCCGCGTGAGCAAGCTGTTCGAAGTGCTGGAACGCCTGGCCGCCACGATCGAGACCCGCAAGGGTGGCGATCCGACTACGTCCTACACCGCCAAGCTGCTGAACGACCCGGCCCTGGCCGCCAAGAAGCTGGGCGAGGAAGCCGTCGAGACGGTGATCGCCGCCGTGGGTCAGGGGCCTGACGCCTTGGCGGCGGAGAGCGCCGATCTGCTGTATCACTGGCTGGTTCTGATGGCCGCCTCGGGCGTGTCGCTAGATGCCGTTGCCAACAAGCTGGCGGCGCGCGAGGGGACCTCGGGGATCGCCGAAAAGGCGTCGCGGCCCGCCTAAACCTTCGGCGGACGCCGCTTCAGCGCCACGTACAGCGCCCCATCCCCGCCGTGCCGCTTATCGGCCGGCGACACGCCCGCCACGATGTCGCGCAAGGCCGGCCCCGCCAGCCACTCGGGCGTGCGGGCCCGCAGCACCCCGACGCCCAGCTTGCCCTTGCCGGTGACCACCAGGGCCGCGCGGTGGCCGTCCTCCCAGGCCCGCCGCAGGAAGGCCTCCAAGACCGGGCGGGCGCGATCCTGGTCCAGGCCGTGAAGGTCGAGGCGGGCGTCCAGCGGCGTGTGCTCGCGGGCGATCTTGCGCTTGCGATTGGGCTCTATGCCCTCCAGCGGACCCGGCGCGCGCTGGGCGACCGCCGGCTTGATCGTCTTGGGATCGACCAGCAGCGGGGCCATCGGCTGGAGCGTCGTCGGCTGGATCAGCGACTTCTCGGCCTTGGGCGTCCAGCCCGGCGCCTTCCGGGTCGGCTTGGCCTTCACCGTGGCGGTGACCATGCCCCACAGGCGCATCTCGTCCTGGCGCGGGGGGCGCTTCACGGCGTCAGCCTTGCGGAACCAGGCGATAGAGGCGCAGCGCGTGGCGCACGCGCCCGGCCTCGGCCCCCGCCGCCGGCCCCGTGCCGGTGTAGAGATCGGCCCGCACGTCGCCCTTGATCGCTCCGCCGACGTCCAGCGCGACCGCAAGGCGGCGATAGACCGCGAAGGCCCCGGCCAGCTTGGGCGCGCTGGCGTCCAGCCAGTAGAGCTCGCCCATCGCGTGCTTGCTGGAATCGACGGCGATGGCTCGGCCGGCCGGCAGCGGGATGCCCGCGGCCCCCACGGCCTGCTTGCCGTCGTCGGGCAGGGTCTGGAAGAACACGTAGCGCGGGTTCAGTTGCATGATGGCGTCGGCCTCGGGGCCGCGATGGTCGGCCAGCCACGTTCGGATGGCGTCGCCCGAGGTGTTGTTGTCGGGCAGCAGGCCCCTGTCGCGCATGGCCGAAGCGACGCCCACGAAAGGGCGGCCGTTGTGGGCGGCGAAGGCGGCGCGCACCCGGCGGCCGTCCGGCAGAACGAGAATGCCCGAGCCTTGGATCTGCAGGAAGAACAGGTCCTCCGGCCGCATCCAGGCCAGCGGCCGCGTTTCGGGCGTGGCCTCGATGGCCGCGCGGTCGGGATAGGGCAGGACCTGGCCGCTCTCGATCTCGCCGGCGACCTTCTTGCCGACCAGGCCGGCGTCGAACTGCCCCAGGTCCAGCGTCACCAGATCCGCCGGCTTGCCGCGCATCGGCGCGCTGAATTCGGCCGAACGCGACATCCGCGCCTCGTATTCCGGCGCGAAATAGGCGGTCAGCAGGCCTTGGCCCTCGACCGGCTCGATGCGGAAATTGGCTTCGAGGAAGCGGCGGGCCTGATCGTCGTCGACGGCGCGCTCGGCGCGAGCCTTGCGGCAAACCTCGGCCAGGACCGGCTCCCTGGCCACGCCGCAGCCTTGGCGGAAGGCGTTCAGGGCGGCGACATGGTCTTCGTCCCGCCAGCCGGCCAGATCGTTGAACGACAGGCTGCCGGCGGGGACCGTCTGGGTGGGCGGCGCCGTCGGCGGCGGCGCGATCGAACCGGGCCCCGGGCCGGCCGGCGTCAACGGCGCGGTCGTACAGGCCGCCAACGCCAACAGGGCGAAGGCGACGACGAAACCCTGGCGGAACATCACGCCTCCGCGACGTCGACGCGGACCAGGGTCCAATTGGGGTTCTTGTTCTTCAGGTCGCGCTGGAAGGTCCACAGGTCGGCGGTCCGGCGATCGTCGACCGCCTCGCCCGCCGCGCTGGTCGAGCGAGTGCGGATCTCGGCCAGGATCCGGACCACCGCCTTGGCGATGTCGCCCTCGACGACGATCGAATCCAGATCGGTGCGCGGCGAGACGATGAACTCGGCCTTTTCCGTGCGACCGTCAGCCTCGCGAGCGGCGATGGCGGCTTCGAAATTGGCCATGACGTCGGGCGCCAGCAGCGGCCTCAGCGTCTCGCGGTCGCCGGCGGCGAAGGCCTTGACGATCATCTCGTAGGCCTGGCGGGCCCCGCCGAGGAAGTGTCCGATGTCGAAATCGGCCTGGCGAGCGCGCAGGGCCGCCAGGCCCGTCAGGGCTTCAGGCGGCGCCTCGGGAGCCGTCAGGTCGCGCGTCGGCGCGTTGGCGGGAACCGCGACGGGGGCGTCTTCCGGCTGACGCCCCACCCGGCGACCCAGGGTGGCGTAGAGCTGGTAGAGGACGACCGCGGCCAGGGCCGCCAGGATAATCCATTCAAACACGATATTTTCCGCTCGCTGGGCCAAGTCGCCGCCTGACGCCTATATAGGCGATAACGGGCTCGCGCGTCAGGCGCCTGGCGTTGCGCGCCAGCCGCCCGCGTGTTAGCAGCCCGGCTCTCTCCTAGCGGCCAATTTCGACGCCGAATACGGATTTATCGCACATGACCGACACCACCGCCGCTCCGCCCGCCCCTTCCGAAGACGGCGCGCCCGGCGAAACCGGCATCCGCATCATCGCCCAGTTCGTTCGCGATTTCTCGTTCGAAAGCCCGCACGCCCCCGACTCCCTGCGGGCCGGCGGCGCCGCGCCGGCCATCGACATGGGCGTCGAGATGAACGCTCGCGGCCGTCCCGACGGCCTGTTCGAGGTGGATCTGAAGCTGTCGGCCCGCGCCACCCGCGACGATCAGCCGGTCTTCCACGTCGAGGTGATGTACGGCGGCCTGTTCCACATCGCCGGCGTGCCGGAAGACCAGCTTGAGCCGGTGTTGCTGATCGAGTGCCCGCGCTTCCTGTTCCCCTACGCCCGTCGCCTGATCTCGGACGTCACCACCGAAGGCGGCTTCCCGCCCTTCCTGATCGACCCGATCGACTTCGCCGGCGTCTACGCCGCGCGCAAGGCTCAGGCCGAAGGCGTCGTGGTCGGCAACGCCTGATCACGGGCTGAGCGCTGAATTGAAAAGCCCCGGTCGCTCGCGCGGCCGGGGCTTTTTGCTGGGCTGGGGACAGTCGCATGCGACTGTCCCCAATCGGGCTCACGGCTGCAGCCGATACCCGCCCATTTCGGTGATCAGGATCCGCGCCATGGCCGGATCGGGCTCGATCTTCTGGCGCAGGCGGTAGACGTGGGTCTCCAGGGTGTGGGTGGTCACCCCGGCGTTGTAGCCCCACACCTCGGTCAGCAGCTCCTCGCGCGACACCGGCTTGGAGCCGGCGCGGTAGAGGTACTTCAGGATGTTGGTTTCCTTCTCGGTCAGCCGAACCTTCTTCTGCTTCTCGTCGATCAGCAGCTTGGCCGACGGCCGGAACTCGTAGGGCCCGATGCGGAACAGCGCGTCTTCCGAAGCCTCGTAGCTGCGCAGCTGGGCGCGGATGCGGGCCAGCAGCACGCCGAAGCGGAAGGGCTTGGTGACATAGTCGTTTGCGCCCGATTCAAGGCCCAGGATGGTGTCGCTGTCGCTGGCGGCCGCGGTCAGCATGATGACCGGCGCGGTGACGCCGTTCTTGCGCATCAGGCGGCAGGCTTCGCGGCCGTCCATGTCAGGCAGGTCGACGTCCAGCAGGACCAGGTCGGGCTTGAGCTCCTTGGCCATCCGCACGCCTTCGCCGGCCGTCGGAGCCTCGGCGACCGCGAACTCCTCGTGGAGGGCGAGCTGCTCGGCCAGAGCGCCGCGCAGATCATCGTCGTCGTCGACCAGGAGGAGGGTTTTGCGTTGCGCCATAGCCGCGAACATGCACCGCTGCGGCCCCCGGCGCCAAGGCGGTTCTCGCTCCCGGCGCCGCCCACGGCTCCGGAGACCCGTCTTGACGATTTTTCGCGCCCGCCCAGGCGGTCAGACGGCTTGGGACGGGCGGATCGAGTGGAACGGAACCTCGATCCGCGGCGCGCTCGGCAAGGCCGGGGTGATCGCCGCGGCCGACAAGCGCGAGGGCGACAACCGCAGTCCGGTCGGGGTCTGGCCCATTCGGTATGTCTTCTATCGTCCGGACGTCTATCCCCACGGTCCGAAGACGGCGCTCGAGACTAGGCCGCTGGCGCCCGACGACGGCTGGTGCGACGCGCCGGGCGACCCGGCCTACAATCGGCCGGTCAAGCTGCCCTACCCGGCCAGCGCCGAGCGGTTATGGCGCGACGATCCGGTCTATGACCTGGTGATGGTGCTGGGCCACAACGACGACCCGCCGGTCCCGGGCCTGGGCTCGGCGATCTTCCTGCACCTGGCGCGAGACGGCTATCCCGGCACCGAGGGCTGCGTGGCCCTGGCGCGTGAGGATGTCGAGGCGTTGCTGGCGACCGCAAGGCCCGGCGACATGGTCGAGATCGCGACGGACTAGGCCCGGCTTCCAAACAAGGCCGAACCCACCCTGACCGATGTCGCCCCGCAGGCGATGGCGGTCTCGAAGTCATCGCTCATGCCCATGGACAGCTTGGCCAAGCCGTTGCGCGCCGCGATCTCGGCCAGCAGACGAAAATGCGGCGCGGGGTCAAGATCGGCCGGCGGAATGCACATCAGGCCTTCCACGGGCAGGTCCAGGCGCCGGCAGAGCGCGATGAAGGCGTCAGCCTCCCCGGGGCCAACGCCGGCCTTCTGCGGCTCCTCGCCGGTATTGACCTGGATGAACAGCCTGGGCGCACGGCCCTGGGCCTGGATCTCGTCAGCCAGCCCACGGGCCAGCTTCTCGCGATCGAGGCTCTCGATCACGTCGAAGAAGGCGACCGCGTCGCGGGCCTTGTTGCTCTGCAAGGGTCCGATCAGCCGCAGTTCGACGTCCGAACGGCGTTCGCTCCAGCGGCCCTGGGCCTCCTGGACGCGATTTTCCCCGAACACCCGCTGGCCCGCGTCGAGAATGGGGGCGATATGGTCCCAAGGCTGCAGCTTGGACACGGCCACCAGGGTGACCGCGTCGGCCGGCCGGCCGGCGGCCACGGCGGCGGCCTGGATGCGGGACAGGATCGAGGCGTAGACTTTGGACATGGGTGAACACGTGATCGGCGAGATGGAAGCCCTGTCTAGAACGGCCGCGCGGCTTCGCCCATGGCTGGTGCGCGGAAAGCCGCTGCCGAACCTGCTGTTCTTCACCGATCCCCAGCGCACCCCCGATCCCGAGCGGACCGCCGAACGCCTGCCGACGGGCGCGGCCGTGGTGTTCCGCGCATTCGGCGCCCTTGATGCGGCCGAACGGGGCGGGCGGCTGCGCGAGATCACGCGCCGGCGCGGCCTGGTCCTGCTGGTCGGGGCCGACGCGGACCTGGCGTTGGAGATCGACGCCGACGGCCTTCACCTGCCCGAGCGGCTGGTCGGCGACCTGCCGGGCCTGCGCGCCGCCTACCCTGACTGGCTGATCACGGTGGCCACGCACGACGAAGCCGCGGCCCGACTTGGAGCCTCGGTGGAAGCGGACGCCGTGGTGGTTTCGCCAATCTTCCCCAGCCGCAGCCCTTCGGCGGGCGCGGCTCTGGGCGTGGAGGGCCTCACGCGGATCGTCGAGGCGGTGGAGATCCCGGTCTACGCCCTCGGCGGCGTGCGGGCGAACACCGTCGCACGGCTGCTGAATACGGGAATTGTCGGCATCGCGGCGGTCGAGGCGCTGAGCGCCTGAAGCCGAAAGGCTGAAAAGCCTAGAACTTGAACGCGGTTTCCAGCTTCACCCGCGGCGCGGGCTCCTGGATCTCGTTCTTGCGGGCGGCCAGGGCCGGGTTTTGGTCGCCCAGGGCCACGGCGCCGCCGACGCGGATCGACGGGGTCACGCTGTAATAGGCGCCGGCCTGAACGTCCTGCATCTCCATCTGCCGGCCCGCGGGCTGGTCAAGATCGAGCTTGAGGCCCCACTTGCCCCGCTTGTCGTCGAACTTCAGGGACTTCTTGGGGCCAAGCTGCGGGTTGAACGGGGCCATGGGGGCCGGGTTGCTGAAGTCGCTCTTGAGCGCGAAGTCCGTGGCGCCGGTACGCGGCTTGCTCTGGGCGTAGACGCCCGACGCCGATCCCAAGAGGATCAGCGCGGCAGCCCCTGCCATGAAATACCGTGCCGCGAACATATTACTCGAACCCAATCCCCAACCCGCGCCTCATAAGGCCTGAAGCCTATATAGGAGCGGGCTCCCTGAAAATCGATTAAAGGCCCTAGTACAACGCGGTCAACCGCCGTTGGATTGGACGAAGCGTCGCAAACGTCGATTCAAGCGGCGCCTGTGGCGGTCCTGCCACGCGATTCCTGTTTTGACGCAGCGCGACCATGCTATAGAGCCCTTCCGGCTGCGGGGGCGCGCCAGGTCGCGCGAGAGCGCCGGGTGATACATTGGAGCAAGGTACTATGGCGTTTGAGCGTGGGTCGGTGTTGCGCGGCGTCGCCGCTGGCGTTCTGGCGTTGACTGTTCTGACCGGAGTTTCGGCCTGCGGCGGCAACAAGGGCGGCGGGCAGTTCACGACCCAGAGCGATGAGCCGGGCTTCAATCCCTTCAAGGGTCATCACAACAAGTCCGCGCCTCAGTCCGGCTCGATCGGCGTCAACGGCTTCCTGTGGCGCGCCAGTCTGGATACTCTGGCCTTCATGCCCCTGGCCTCGGCCGATCCGTACGGCGGCGTGATCGTCACCGACTGGTACACCAATCCGGAAAAGCCGGACGAGCGCTTCAAGGCGACCGTCTACATCCTGGACACCCGCCTGCGGGCCGACGGCCTGAACGTCACGATCTTCAAGCAGATCAAGGACGGCGCCGGCGGCTGGACGGACGCGGCGGCCACCGAGCAGACGGCGACCGACATCGAGAACGCCATCCTGACCCGCGCCCGTCAGCTTCGACTTTCCAACATCAAGAACTAGGCTCCGCCTGGTTCCGCGCGGGAGCCCTTTGTCCTGGTGACAAATGGCTCCCGCCCGCACTTTTAGAAGCGCGCCAAGGCCGAAACCGCTTAAGACTTCCGCGGACCGCGCCTCTGAAGCGCCGTCTCCGCACGAACAGTCTGGTTTCATGGCCCGCTACAATCCCAAAGACACCGAGCCGAAGTGGCGCGCCGCCTGGGCGAACGCCAACACCTTCCTGACGCCGATCACCCCCGACGCGCGTCCGAAGTACTACGTGCTCGAGATGTTTCCCTATCCGTCGGGGCGCATCCACATGGGCCATGTGCGCAACTACGCCATGGGCGACGTCGTGGCCCGCTACAAGCGCGCCCAGGGCTTCAACGTGCTGCATCCGATGGGCTGGGACGCCTTCGGCATGCCGGCCGAGAACGCCGCCATGGAGCGCGGCGTCCATCCCAAGGGCTGGACCTACGACAACATCGCCGCCATGCGCGAGCAACTGAAGGCTCTGGGCCTGTCCGTCGACTGGTCGCGCGAGTTCGCCACCTGCGACCCGGAATATTACGGCAAGCAGCAGGCCTGGTTCCTGCGCCTGCTGAAGCGCGGCCTGGTCTATCGCAAGGAAGCCTCGGTCAACTGGGACCCGGTCGACATGACCGTCCTGGCCAACGAGCAGGTGATCGACGGCAAGGGCTGGCGTTCGGGCGCGACCGTGGAGAAGCGCAAGCTGACCCAGTGGTTCCTGCGCATCACCGACTACGCCGACGCCCTGATCGACGGCCTGAAGACCCTGGATCGCTGGCCCGAGAAGGTCCGGATCATGCAGGAGAACTGGATCGGCCGGTCCAAGGGCCTGCGGTTCACGTTCAAGTTCGACGGTTCGGCCCCGGCTGGACATGAAGCTGGCCTGGAAGTCTACACCACCCGTCCCGACACCCTGTTCGGGGCCAGCTTCGTCGGCATCGCGCCCGAGCATCCGCTGGCCGAGCAGCTGGCGGCGGCCGATCCGGCCGTGGCCGCGTTCGTCGCCGAATGCCGCAAGGGCGGCACCTCCGAGGCCGACATCGAGGGCGCCGAGAAGCTGGGCCGCGACACCGGCCTGCGCGTCGTCCATCCGCTGGATCCGACCCAGACCCTGCCGGTCTGGATCGCCAACTTCATCCTGATGGACTACGGCACGGGCGCGATCTTCGCCTGCCCGGCCCACGACCAGCGCGACCTGGACTTCGCCCGCAAGTACGATCTGCCGGTGCTGCCGGTGGTGCTGCCGCCCGGCGAGGACGCCGCGACCTTCCAGGTCGGCAAGGAGGCCTATGTCGGCCCCGGCGCGATCTTCAACTCGGAATTCCTGGACGGCCTGGACATCGAGGCGGCCAAGACCGAGGCGGTGAACCGTATCGAGGCCATGAACCAGGGCCAGGGCGCCACGGTCTATCGCCTGCGCGACTGGGGCGTCTCGCGCCAGCGCTACTGGGGCTGCCCGATCCCGGTCATCCACTGCGAGGCCTGCGGCCCCGTCGGCGTGCCAGAAGACCAGCTGCCCGTGGTGCTGCCCGACGATGTCGCCTTCGACAAGCCGGGCAACCCGCTGCTGCGTCACCCGACCTGGCGTCACACCACCTGCCCCAGCTGCGGCGGCAAGGCCGAGCGCGAGACCGACACGCTGGACACCTTCGTGGACAGCTCGTGGTACTTCGCCCGCTTCACCGATCCGACCGCCGCCGAGCCCATCGACAAGGCCGCCGCCGACCACTGGATGCCGGTCGACCAGTACATCGGCGGCGTCGAGCACGCGGTGCTGCACCTGCTGTACGCCCGCTTCATCACCCGGGCCCTGAAGGACGAGGGCCTGGTCTCGGTGGAGGAGCCGTTCGCCGGCCTGTTCACCCAGGGCATGGTCACCCACGAGGCCTACAAGAACGCCGCCGGCGAGTGGGTCGAGCCCTCGGACATCCGCATCACGGTCGAGGGCAATACGCGCACCGCCGCCCACGCCACGACCGGCGAACCGATCACCATCGGCGACATCGAGAAGATGTCGAAGTCCAAGAAGAACGTCGTCGCTCCCGAGGACATCTTCGAGGCCTACGGCGTCGACGCCGCGCGCCTGTTCGTGATGAGCGACAGCCCGCCCGAGCGCGACGTGCAGTGGACCAACAGCGGCGTCGAAGGCTCCTGGCGCTTCACCCACCGGGTCTGGAACGAGTTCGAAAGCCAGCCGGCCGGCGACTTCGCCCATGAAGAGGCGGACGCTGCGGCCCTGGCCCTGCGCAAAGGCGCCCACAGGCTGATCGGCTTCGTGACGGACTCGATCGAGGGCTTCCGCTTCAACAGCGGCGTGGCGCGCCTGTACGAGTTCCTGAACATGCTGAAGGCCGCGCCGGCCGTCCTTCCTGATGGAAATGGGGCCTCCCAGGGCGTCCTGGCGGCCCGGGCCGAGGCCCTGGAGATCCTGGCTCGCCTGATCTCGCCTTTCACGCCGCACCTGGCCGAGGAGGCTTGGGCGCACCTGGGCAAGAGCGGCATGGTGGTCGACGCGCCGTGGCCCAAGGCGGATCCCGTCCTGGCCGCCGACGACGAGCGCGTGCTGCCGATCCAGATCAACGGCAAGCGTCGGGGCGAGATCAGGGCCAAGGCCGGCACCGCCGAGGCCGAGGTCGAGAAAATCGCTCTGGCGGATCCCGCCGTCCTGGCCCACCTTGAGGGCTTGACCGTTCGCAAGGTGATCGTGGTGAAAGACCGTATCGTCAACATCGTGGCCGGCTGATCCATGACGCGCTTCTCGCTCTCCCGAACCCTCCCCGCCGCCTTGCTGGCCGTTGCGGCCCTGGCCCTCTCGGCCTGCGGCTTCACGCCGCTCTACGGTCACCAATCGGTCACCGGCGCGCTCGGCGCCATCGAGGTGGTCGCCGCCGACGGCCGGGCCGGCTATCTGCTGAGCGAGAAGCTGAACGACGCCTTCGCCCGCGACGTCAACGTCCTGCCGTCCCACCGGCTGGTCTACGACGTCAAGGAAATGCGCTACGCGCGCGGCGTCCGCGTCGACAATGTCGCCAACCGCTACGAGTTGAGCCTGACGGCCGACTGGCGGCTTCTGGACGCCAAGACCGGCCAGCTGGTTCGGTCGGGCTCGACCAGCGCCGCGGTAACCTATGACTCGGCCGACCAGCCCTACGCCTCGATCTCGGCCCAGCAGGACAGCCAGGAGCGGGCCGCTACCGAGGTGGCGCGCCGGATCCAGATGGAACTGGCCACCTGGCTGGCGGGCAAGGCCGGCTAGCCGGACGCATAGGGTCCTCAGGTCATGATCCTGTCAAAACGGCCGGACGTCGAACGCTTCCTGCGGGACCCGGCCGCCGACATCCGCGCCGTGGTGCTTTATGGCCGTGATCGCGGCGTGGTGCGCGACCGGGCCGACCAACTGGCCAAGAAGCTGTTCGAGCGGCCGGACGATCCGTTCGACACCGCCCAGCTGACCGAAAGTGATCTGGACGGCGACGGCGGCAAGCTGGAGGACGAACTGTCGGCGCTCTCGATGATGGGCGGCCGGCGTCTCGTGCGTCTGCGGCTGAGCGGCGAAAAGGGCGGGCCCGACAAGCAGGCCGCCGAAGCCCTGACCCGCCACGTCGAGGGCCGACTCAATCCGGACGCCTTCTTCCTGATCGAGGCCGGCGCTCTGGGTCGCGACTCGACCTTGCGCAAGGTCGCCGAGAAGGCCGCGGGGGCGGCGGTGATCCCATGCTACGAGGACGAGGCCGGCGACCTGGCCCGCCTGACCCGCGAAACCCTGGCCAAGGACAAGGTCAGCCTGAACGGCGAGGCCCTGGATCTGTTCGTCTCGCGCCTGCCCAAGGAGCGCGGCGTGGCCCGCGCCGAGGTCGAGCGCCTGGCGCTCTTTCTGAACCCAGGCAGCGGCGTGGTGGCCACCCCGGCCGACTTGGCCGACTTCCTGGGCGTCGAACCTGAAGCCTCTTTGGGCGACGCCGCCGTCGACGCCTTCGGCGGCCGCCTCGGTCCGGCCCAGGCCGGCCTGCGCCGCGCCGCGGCCGAGGGCGAAGGCGGGCCGGCCGCCGTACGGGCCATGGGCTATCACCTGGGCCGCCTGCGCCGGACCCTGACCCTGCACAAAAACGGCGTCGACCTGGCGGCCGCGGCCAAGGCCTCGGGCGTGTTCTGGAAAAGCGAACGCGAATTCCTGCGCCAGGCCAGGGCCTGGACGCTGGATCAGCTGCTGCTGATCCAGGCCGAGATCCTGGCGGCCGACAAGGCCTGCAAGACCTCCGGCTCTCCCGACCAGCTGATCTCCGAACGCCTGGCGCTGCAGATCGCCGGCAAGGCCCGACGGCTGGGCCTGTAGCGCCGAGCCGGTCGGCGAGTCGGCGGCGGCGTCAAACCGCCAGTGAGTTCATCCACAAGAACTTACCACCTTCGACGTTTCGAAGGCTCGACCAAATCTCACGGCAAAATCGCCGATTGGCTTTTATTTTCCGGCATTTAGCCTGGATTTGGAGCCGAGGTTGCTTCGAATCTGGAGAACAGCTCGGCCAGGGATATGGCGGAGAAGACTTCCGTGCGCGACAGAGGACCCTCCGCCTGGACGTCATTGGCCGCGGGTCAGGCGGTTGCAGAGATCGTCCAGCTGCTCGAGCGTCGCATAGCGGATGGTCAGGGCGCCGGTTCCGCCGCGGTGGTCGATCTCGACGTCGAGGCCCAGCACCGACGACAGGTCGGCTTCCAGCGCCTGGGTGTCGGTGTCCTTGGTCCGCGGCGAACGAGCGCCGCTCGACTTGGCGCGAACTTCACCGTCGGCGTTGGGCGTGCGGCGGGCCAAGGCCTCGGCGTCGCGCACCGAAAGACCCTTGTCGATCACCTCGCGCGCCAGGGCGTGCGGGTCCGGCGCCGAAGCGATGGCCCGCGCGTGGCCGGCGGTCAGCTCGCCCGAGGTCAGGTATGACTGCACCGCTTCAGGTAGGGCCAGCAGGCGCAAGGTGTTGGCCACGTGGCTTCGGCTCTTGCCGACGGTCTGGGCGATCGCCTCCTGGGTGCGGGCGAACTTGTCCATCAGCACCTTGTAGCTCAGCGCCTCTTCGAGGGCGTTGAGATCGGCGCGCTGGACGTTCTCGATGATGCCGATCTCCAGCACCGCAAGGTCGTCCAGCTCGCGGATCATGATCGGGATGGTCTTGAGGCCCGCCCGCTGGGCCGCCCGCCAGCGCCGCTCGCCGGCGACGATCTGGTACTCGCCGGCCGCGCCGGGCGCCGGGCGAACCAGGATCGGCTGCAGCACGCCCTTCTCGCGGATCGAGTCGGAAAGTTCTACCAGGTCATCCTCGCGGAAGGTCCGGCGGGGCTGGTCGGGGTTGCGGCGGATCAGTTCGATCGGCGCTTCGCGGGAGCCGCCGCTGGTGTCGCCCGGAGCCTGGGCGGGCGCGGAATCGACTTCGCCGAGCAAGGCGGAAAGGCCGCGACCCAGACCCCGACGACCTTCAGACATTCCCGGCTCTCCCACCACGACCGACTCCCTCACGCGTTCAACACTCAATTTCGACAATGACTTGGATGGCTATCCTGAGACGGCGCTCAAGCCGCCTGCGACAGCCTGGACTTCTCGCGGCTGATCACCTCGCGGGCCAGCCGCAGGTAGGCCTGGCTGCCGGCGCATTTCAGATCGTAGAGCAGGACGGGCTTGCCGAACGACGGCGCTTCGGACACCCGCACGTTCCGCGGTATGACCGCGTCATACACCTTGTCGCCAAAGTGCTGCCGGACATCCCGCGCCACCTGATCCGACAGGCTGTTGCGGCGATCATACATGGTCAGCACCACGCCCTGGATCTCCAGCTTCGGATTGAGGCTGCCGCGCACCCGCTCGATGGTCCGCATCAATTGGGTCAGGCCTTCCAGGGCGAAGAACTCGCACTGCAGCGGCACAAAGACCGCGTCGGCGGCGGTCATGGCGTTGACGGTCAGCACGTTCAGCGACGGCGGGCAGTCGATCAGCACATAGGTATAGGGGCCGTCGGCGCGCAGCGGCTCGAGGGCGTCGCGCAGGCGGTAGGATCGCCGCGCCTGCTGGCCCAGCTCGATTTCCACGCCCGACAGGTCCGCATCGGCCGGGATCACATCCAGCCCCGGCAACTCGGTCTTCACCGCGGCGTCGACCACCGGCGCCTCGCCCATCAGCACGTCATAGAGCGTCGTGCGCCGCTGCAGCCGGGTGATGCCCAGGCCCGTCGAGCAGTTGCCTTGCGGATCGGCGTCGATCAGCAGCACGCGCTCGCCGCAGGCCGCCAGGGCCGTGCCGAGATTGATCGCGGTCGTGGTCTTGCCCACCCCGCCCTTCTGGTTGGCGATGGCGAGAACGCGCAGCGGTTGGTCAGACTTTACGGACACTCTTAAGCCCCTTCACTTGCACGATCTGGCCTCGCGGGTCGCTCAGGGATGGCCGCAGGTCTGACTCGAATTTCCAATATGTGGCGGCTTCCGCCAGTTCCGACGCGACATCTTGTCCCTTCAGGAACCAGGCGACGGCGCCGCGTTTCAGGTAGGGCTGGGCATACCCCAGCAGTCTGACCATGGGCGCGCAGGCCCTCGCGGTGACGACCTCGACCCGCAGATCCAGCTCTTCGGCGCGGGTGTTGTGGATCTCGACGGGCAGGTTCAATGCGTCGGCCACGACCTGCAGAAATCGGCAACGCTTGGCCATGCTTTCGATCAGATGGATCTTGGCGCCTTGCCTGTCCTTCAGCAGGATCGCCAACACCACGCCGGGAAGGCCGGCCCCCGCGCCCAGGTCGGCCCAGGTCTTGGCCTCCGGCGCGAGCTTCAGCAGCTGGGCGCTATCCCAGGCGTGACGGTTCCAGTAGGAGGCGATCGTCGCCGGGCCGACGAGGTTCATCACCTCGTTCCACTCGGCCAGCAGATCCCGGAAGCGCGTCAGATCGGCCAGCTGCGCGTCCGTGCAGCCCGTCAGGCGCTGAAAGGCGGCGGCGTCGACCGGGTCCAGCGTCTCGATCGCCAGGGGAGCGGCCTCAGCGGACATCAAGCGGCCTTCGCCCGCCGGACATGGGCCAGCAGGGCCGTCAGGGCCCCCGGGGTCACGCCCTCAATCCGCGCGGCCTGGCCCAGGGTCAGCGGCCTCACCCGCGTCAGTTTCTCGCGCACCTCATTCGACAGGCTGCCGACCAGGCCGTAGTCGAGATCGGCGGGAAGCCGCAGATCCTCTTCCTTGCGGAACGCTTCGGCATCGTTGCGCTGGCGATCGAGATAGCCGGCATAGGCCGCCTCGATCTCGATCTGCTCGCGCGCCATCGGGCTCCAAGCGGAAATCTGCGGCCATACCGCCGTCAAGCCGTCGAGGGTGACGTCGGGCAAGGCCAGCATGGCCAGAACATCACGGCGCTGGCCGTCATGATTGACCTTGAAGCCCGCCCGGTTGGCCTCGGCCGGGGTCAGGGTGACCGAGCGAGCGAAGGTGCGCACGGCGTCCAGCTCCGCCTTCTTGCCGGCCCAGGCCTCGGCGCGCCGTGAGCCGACGCAACCCCATTCCAAACCCTTGTCGGTCAGGCGCTGGTCGGCGTTGTCGGCCCGCAGAATCAGGCGGAACTCGGCGCGGCTGGTGAACATTCGATAGGGTTCGGTGACGCCTCGCGTGACCAGGTCGTCGATCATCACGCCGATATAGGCTTCGTCGCGAGCCAGAACGGCGGGCTCCCTGCCCTGCCCGGCCAAGGCGGCGTTCAGGCCGGCCATCAGGCCTTGAGCGCCGGCTTCCTCGTATCCCGTGGTGCCGTTGATCTGGCCCGCCAGATAGAGCCCCGGCAGACGCTTGGTCTCCAGCGTCGGGTAGAGCTCGCGCGGGTCGACATAGTCATACTCGATCGCATAGCCATACCGGATGACCTCGACGGTCTCGAGGCCCGGCATGGTGCGCAGGAACAGCAGCTGGGTTTCGGCCGAGACCGAGGTCGAAACGCCGTTCGGATACACCGTGTCGTCGTCCAGGCCCTCCGGCTCCAGGAACACCTGGTGGCTGGTCTTGTCGGCGAAGCGCACGACCTTGTCCTCGATCGAGGGGCAATAGCGCGGGCCGATGCCGGTGGCGCGGCCGCCATAGACCGCGGACTCGCCCAGCCGCTCGGCGATGATCTTATGGGTCTCGGCCGTGGTGTAGGTGATCCCGCACTGGATCTGCGGCACGTCCACGTGCGACGTCAGGAAGGAGAACGGCTCGGGCTGCTCGTCGGCGGCCTGCATTTCCAGGCGGTCCCAGGCGATGGTCTTGCCGTCCAGGCGCGCGGGAGTGCCGGTCTTCAGCCGGCCCATGTCGAAACCCAAGGCGTAGAGCCGGTCCGACAGGCCAATGGACGGCGCATCGCCGACCCGGCCCGCCGGAATTCGAGTTTCACCCTGATGGATGACGCCTTTCAGGAAGGTGCCGGTTGTCAGAACCACGCGTGGGGCCCGATACTCAGCCCTCTCCCCGTCGATCACACCGGCGACCACGCCATCCTCAACGATCAGGTCTTCGGCCGCCGCGGCGATCACGTCGAGGTTCGGATAGGCGAACAGCTCGGCCTGCATGGCTTCGCGATAGAGCTTGCGGTCGATCTGCGAGCGCGGGCCGCGCACGGCGGGGCCCTTGGAGCGGTTCAACAGGCGATACTGGATGCCGGCCTTGTCGCCGATGCGTCCCATTAGGCCGTCGAGCGCATCGATCTCACGGACCAGGTGGCCCTTGCCCAGGCCTCCGATGGCCGGATTGCACGACATTTCGCCGACGGTCTCACGCTTGTGGGTGAGCAGTAGGGTGCGCGCGCCCGCCCGGGCCGACGCGGCGGCAGCCTCGCAGCCGGCGTGACCGCCGCCGATGACAATGACATCCCAGGTGTTGGACAAGCTTGCACGCCTCAATGCGAACGCCCCCGTCTCGGTGGGGGCGTCCGTCCTCTATACGCGAGAGTCCCCTCACCCGCGAGTCGCCGGAGGTGTTTCACGTGAAACACCTCCAGACATCTGTGGTCAGCCTGTGGACCGTTCAAGGTGATGTTTCACGTGAAACATCACTTGCCGATGCAGAAGCTTGAAAACACACGGTCGAGCACGTCCTCGGGATCGATGCGACCGGTGATGCGCGACAGGGCGCGGGCCGCCAGCCTGACGTCCTCCGCGGCCAGCTCCACCTCCAAGCCAACATCCGACAGCGCGCGCTGAAGATAAGCCCGCGCCTCGGTCAGGCTTTCGGCGTGGCGGATCCGAGTGGCCGCCGGAAACTCCGAGCCGGACAACGCCCTAATCACGTGCTCCGTCAGAGCGGCCTTGGCCCTATCAGCGCCCCCGGGCTTTCTCGCCGCGACCTCGATGATCTTGAGACCTTGCGCGCCGAGCGCTTCCCGTAATTCCGCCAGCCGAAAATTGTCGACGAGATCGATCTTGTTGATTACGGCCCAGTCACCGGGGCGGGCGAGGACGTTGTCCTGTTTCACGTGAAACATCGCCGCATCGACGACCCACAGCCTGAGGTCTGCTTCAGACGCCCACGCTTGGGCGCGCCGCACGCCTTCGGCTTCGATAGTGTCTTCTGTCTCTCTCAGCCCGGCCGTGTCTGCCAGGACAGCCTTGTAGCCGCCCAAGGTGACCGGGACTTCGATGACGTCGCGTGTGGTGCCGGGCGTCGAGGTGACGATCGCCGCGTCCCGTTCGGCGAGGGCGTTGAGCAAGGTGCTCTTGCCGGCGTTGGGCGCGCCCACCAGGGCGATGCGGAAGCCGTCGCGAACGCGCCGACCGCGCGACGCATCGACCAGGGCGGCGGTGATCTCGCTTTCCAGGGCCTCCAGGCCCGGGCGGGCCCGGGCGGCGACATCCTCGGGAAGCTCCTCGTCCGGGAAGTCTACCGCCGCTTCCAGCATGGCCAGGGCCTGGACCAGCAGACCGCGCCAGATCTCGTAGCGTTGGCTCAGCGCCCCGCCCAGTTGGCCTAGGGCCTGGCGGCGCTGCGCCTCGGTCTCGGCGTCGATCAGATCGGCGACGCCTTCGGCCTGGGTCAGGTCAAGCTTGCCGTTCTCGAACGCACGGCGCGTGAACTCGCCGGGCTCGGCCAGGCGCAGGCCCTGGGCGGCTAGCGCCTCGAGAACGGCCTCGACCACCGCGCGGCCGCCGTGCACGTGAAACTCGGCGGCGTTTTCGCCGGTATAGCTGGCCGGGCCCTCGAACCAGAGCACCAGGGCGTCGTCTAGGGCCACGCCATCATGCTTCAGCTGGCGCAAGGCTGCGCGCCGCGGCTTGGGCAGATCGCCGGCCAAGGCTCGGACGGCGTCGCCGGCGTGCGGTCCGGAGACCCGGATCACCGCGACCGCCGCACGGCCCGCGCCGGTGGCCGGCGCGTAGATCGTGTCGTTCATTCCGACTTGCCGCCCATCCCGCCGACCGCCGCCCCGGCCGCCGCGGTCATCAGCTTGCGGAACTGGTCCTGGGCCCCCGCCCCGAACGCCATCCAGTTCTTCATCAGCTCCTCGGGAGCCAGCATCGCCATATTCGAGGTCATGCGATCCTGCATTTCCTTGACCAGGTGCTCGTTCAGGGCGCTGACATCCGGCAGACCCAGAAAGGCGCGGGCCTCCACCGGCGTGCAGTCAATCTCGATGGTCATCTTCATGATCTGGGGTTCCCTGTCACCGAGGCACGATATTGTTATGCCTCGAGCGCAACGGCGCACGTTAGAGCGCTTCGGTCGAAAGTCCCATCGACGTCCAAAGATCCCTGCCGATACGGAGAGCCCCAATGAGCGAGACCCTCACGATCACCACGCCGGATGGCGCCTTCTCCGCCTATGTGGCGCGACCGTCCACCAGCCCTGCCCCGGCTGTCGTCGTCATCCAGGAGATCTTCGGCGTCAACAAGGTGATGCGTGACATCTGCGATGACCTGGCGGCGCAGGGCTTCGTGGCTGTCTGTCCCGACCTGTTCTGGCGCATCGAGCCTGGGATCGACATCACCGACCAGAGCGACGCCGAATGGAAGAGAGCCTTCGAGCTCTATAACGCCTTCGACGTCGACTCCGGCGTCTCGGACATCGCCGCCGCGATCGCCGCGACCCGCGCCCTGGACGGCGTCAGCGGCAAGGTCGGCGCGGTGGGATATTGCCTCGGCGGCCTGCTGGCCTTCCTGACCGCGACCCGCACCGACAGCGACGCCAGCATCAGCTACTATGGCGTCGGGATCGAGAAACATGTCGCCGAGGCCGAGAAGCTGGCCAGCCCGCTGCTGATGCACATCGCCGAGGATGACCAGTTCGTGCCGAAGGAGGCCCAGAAGGTCATCCTCGACGCGCTGAAGGATCACCCGCAGATCGAGGTGCACACCTATCCGGGCCGCGACCACGCCTTCGCCCGCGTCGGCGGCGCGCACTACGACGCGGCCGACGCCGGTAGGGCCAACGCGCGCAGCCTGGCCTTCTTCAAGTCAAACCTGGGCTGACCAATGCTGGCCATACAAGCCGCTCGCACCGGCGGCCCCGAGGTGCTCGAAGCCGTCGACCTGCCCGTCCCGGCGCCCGGTCCCGGCCAGGTCCTGGTCCGCCACCAGGCCGTGGGCCTGAACTTCATCGACACCTATCACCGTAGCGGCCTCTATCCGATGAAGATGCCCGCCGTTCTCGGGCTGGAGGCGGCCGGAGTCGTCGAGGCGTTGGGCGAGGGCGTCACCCGGTTCAGCACCGGAGACCGCGTCGCCTACAATGGTACGCTCGGGGCCTATGCCGAAGCGGCCGTGGTCCCGGCCGAGCGCGCCGTGAAGGTCCCCGACGCGGTCAGCCTCGAGACCGCCGCGGCCGTCCTGCTCAAGGGCATGACCGCGGAGTTCCTGGTCCGCCGCTGCCACAGGATCGAGGCCGGTCAGACCGTGCTGATCCACGCGGCGGCCGGCGGCGTGGGTTCGATCCTGGTCCAGTGGGCCAAGGCCCTGGGCGCGACGGTGATCGCCACGGTCGGGTCTGAGGCCAAGGCGGTGATCGCCCGAGACCATGGCGCCGACCGTGTCGTGCTCTACGATACCGAGGATGTCGCGGACCGCGTGTCCGAGATCACCGGCGGCCAGGGGGTGGCCGTCGTCTATGATGGCGTGGGCAAGGACACCTTCGAGGCCAGCCTCAAGAGCCTGGGCCGGCGCGGCATGCTGGCGACGTTCGGCAACGCCTCGGGTCCCGCCCCGGCGATCGCGCCGCTGGAGTTGGGCGCCAAGTCGCTGTTCCTGACCCGGCCGCGCCTGTTCGACTATATCGCCACCACGGCCGAACTCGACGAGAGCGCCGCGGCGCTGTTCGCGGTGCTCGAGTCGGGGGCGGTGAAGATCGAGGTGGGACAGACCTTTCCGTTGTCCGAAGCCCGCGCGGCTCACGAGGCGCTGGAGGGGCGGCGGACGACCGGCGCGACCTTGCTGATCCCGTAAGCCGACGTCCTTGTCCCCGCAGGACGGACAAACAAAAGGGCGGCTGGCGCAAACCAGCCGCCCTCAATGTTTCACGTGCGACAATCCGTCCTAGGTGTTCATCGACTGGAAGAAATCGCCGTTGGTCTTGGACTGACGCATCTTCTCCAGCAGGAACTCGATGGCGTCCGAGGCCCCCATCGGGTTGAGGATGCGGCGCAGGACGTAGGTCTTCTGCAGCTGATCGCGCGGGGTGATCAGCTCTTCCTTGCGGGTGCCGGACTTCAGAACGTCGATGGCCGGGAAGATGCGCTTGTCCGCGACCTTGCGGTCCAGGACGATTTCCGAGTTACCCGTGCCCTTGAACTCTTCGAAGATCACTTCGTCCATCCGGCTGCCGGTGTCGATCAGGGCGGTGGCGATAATCGACAGCGAACCGCCCTCCTCCACATTGCGCGCCGCGCCGAAGAAGCGCTTGGGGCGCTGCAGGGCGTTGGCGTCGACGCCGCCGGTCAGCACCTTGCCCGACGACGGGACGGTGGTGTTGTAGGCGCGGCCCAGACGGGTGACCGAGTCCAGCAGGATGACGACGTCGCGCTTGTGCTCGACAAGGCGCTTGGCCTTCTCGATGACCATCTCGGCCACCTGCACGTGGCGGGTCGCCGGCTCGTCGAAGGTCGAGGCGATGACCTCGCCCTTCACGGTGCGCTGCATGTCGGTGACTTCTTCCGGGCGCTCGTCGATCAGCAGGACGATCAGATAGCACTCGGGGTGGTTGGTCTCGATCGACTTGGCGATGTTCTGCAGCATCACCGTCTTGCCGACCCGCGGCGGGGCGACGATCAGGCAGCGCTGACCCTTGCCCAGCGGGGCGACGATGTCGATGACCCGGCCCGAGCGATCCTTGATGGTCGGATCGGGCAGTTCCATGTGCAGGCGCTCTTCGGGATAGAGCGGCGTCAGGTTGTCGAAGTGGACCTTGTGCTTGACGTTGTCCGGGCTCTCGAAATTGATCTTCGAGACGCCGGTCAGCGCGAAGTAGCGCTCGCCTTCGCGCGGCGAGCGGATGGCGCCCTCGATGGTGTCGCCGGTGCGCAGGCCAAACTTGCGGATCTGCGAGGGCGAGACGTAGATATCGTCAGGACCCGGAAGATAATTGGCTTCCGGCGAGCGCAGGAAGCCGAAGCCGTCCTGCACCACTTCCATCGTGCCCGAGCCCGAGATCTCCACGCCTTCCTCGGCGAGGGTCTTCAGGATCGCGAACATCATGTCCTGCTTGCGCATGGAATTGGCGTTCTCGACCTCGAAGGTCTCGGCGAAGGCCAGCAGGTCGGCCGGGGATTTCTCCTTCAGCTCCTGCAGGGACATGGTCTTCAGGCCCATGGCCGCCACGGTGGCGCCCACTTCGGATTCGTCGTCGCCGCCGTTGTCGTCGCCTTCGGGCGCGCCTTGCGGGTCGTTGGAGGCCGCGGCCGTCGTGTCGACGATCGGCTCTTCGGTCTCGGCTTGGTTTTCGGTTTGGTCGGTCATAGTGACACTCAAAGTCGCGCGGCCCGCGAAGAGGCGAGCCGAGCCTTGGTTCTAAACGGACTCGTCGCGGTGAGGCGGCGAACGGGTCGCGCCATGACGACGGCGCGTATCGATCGGGGGACAGACCTTCGAAGCTCTTGGCGAGGCGAGAGGCTCCGGGGGCGCATCAGGACGAGCGCCGGTCCGTAAGAGGCGGGAACGCGGAGCCTGGGCGCCGCGCCTGCTGGATGGGAACCACAAGCGGCCCGCCCGGTCAAGCGGAGCCACATGACGGCGCAAGCTCAGTTGGCGGGTCCGACGTCCATGCCGTCATACGATCCCAGGCCCTGCTGCGCAGCGAACGCGTAAAAAGTCGTATTGCGGACCTGAAGGCTGTCAACTGTATGGTGCTCGACACGCTCCACATGAAGCCACCACACATCAGGGTCGCGAGGACTTCTCTTCTCCCCCAGACCTACGTCGACCAGACGATAGCCCTGTCCGGCCAAGATCTGTCCGGCCCTCTCCAGCTTGCTGCGATCCGGGCCCGTGAAGAAGTAGCCCCAGCGCAGCGGGCCATCCACATTCCAGGCCGCATTGGATCTCATGTTGGCGAACATGGCTTCCAATTGCGGGCGTGAAATCGGCGCGTTCGACTGCGCTAAAACCGGCCCGGCCGAAAGCAGCAATGCGACCGCCACCACCGCAGTCTTCGCACCGAAGGCTTTCATCGGTCAGTGGCCGAGGAACTTGGTGGTCACGGAAAGCACGATGACGATCGCCGCCAGGAACGGCAGCTCGTTGGTCATCCGCCAGAACTTCTCCGAACGAGTATTGGTCCCCGCCGCGAACTGGCGCCGGGCCTTGGAGACAAAGCCGTGCCAGGCGAACAGGAAGATCAGGGCGGCGATCTTGGTCAGGGCCCAGGGTCGCAGGAAGAAGTCGTGGCCCAGGCGCTGGGTGTCGATCGCGCCCAGCAACAGGCCCATCAGCAGGGCCAGGGTCATCGCCGGGTTGATGATGATCCGCAAGGTGCGCAACTCGGCCAGCTTGAACACCGCGTCCATCTCGGAGCCCGGCTCGGTCTTCATGTGATAGACGAACAGCCGCGGCAGGATCAGCATGCCGGCGATCCAGGCCATCACGAAAATGATGTGCAGGCCGCGGATCAGATCAAAATGTGGGGCCAGGAAATCGATCACGCGCGGGCTCCCTGCTTGTTGGGGCATTGGGTTCGATCGCCGCCGCAACGCCAGGCGCAGGCCGTGACCAGACGATCGGGCGACCGCAGAACGCTTTCGACAGCGCGGCCTAGACCTTTGACAAAGCCCGGCGCCAGGCCCAGGGCCGGGACGCGAACATAGGCCGGGCACCCGGCCTTGAGCGCCACATCGCGATACTCGTGATCCAGCTCGACCAAGGTCTCGATGTGCTCGGAGACGAAGGCGATGGGCGTGACGACCAAGGCCAGGCCCTGCTGGCTGGCGTCGCGGATCTCGTCCTCGGTCGAGGGGCCGATCCATTTCATCGGACCGACCCGGCTCTGATAGGTCACCCGCCAGTCCCAGCCCTCGCCCAACCGCGCGGCGACCGCGGCGGCCGTCGCCTCGATCTGCTGCTGATAGGGGTCGCCGGCCAGGATCACCTTCTCGGGGAGGCCATGGGCCGAGAACAGCAGGCGCGCCGGTCCAGGACGTCCGGCCTTGTCGTAGGCCGCCCTGATCAGGTCGGCATGGGCTTGGACCAGGTCGTCATCGACCGGATAGCAGCACACCGTCGAAGTCCGGCCCGGTCCGTCGCGATAGGCCCGGCTCCAGGCCTTCAGCGACGAACCGGTCGTGGTGGTGGAGAACTGCGGATAGAGCGGCAGCAGAACAATCTCGTCCGGCGCGAAGGCCTTCACGGCCTTGGCGGCCTGGTCCGTGAGCGGCTTCCAATAGCGCATGGCGATGAAGCAGCGGGTCTCCGCGTCCGGGAACCGGGCGGCCAGATCGGCCTCCAGCGCCCTCGCCTGCTTTTCCGTCTCCGGCAGCAAGGGCGAGCCGCCGCCCATCAAGGCGTAGTTCGCCTGGGCCGGCTTGGTGCGCGTCGCGGCGATCAGGGCCGCGATCGGGTACCGCATCGGCGCGGGCAATCCGATGATCGCCGGATCGCGGAACAGGTTGAACAGGAACGGCCGCACCGCGTCGGGTCCGTCAGGTCCGCCCAGATTGAACAGGACGACGGCGATCTTCCGCCTTTTCCCAGGCGCGTCGGTCATTTCCCGGTGACCCGAGCCAGCACCGCCTCGACATGGGCGATCGGCGTGTCGGGCAGGATGCCGTGACCCAGGTTGAAGATGTAGGGGCCGCCGCCCCACTGTTCCAGAAGCTGGTCGACCCGCGCCAACAGGGCGTCGCCGCCGGCCCGCAGCAGCAGGGGATCGAGCGCCCCCTGAATGGCCTTGGTCTTCTGGATCGCCTGGCCCAGCGTCGCCGAGGCCTGGGTGTCCAGCGCCACGCCCTGCACCGGCGCTAGCCTGGCGTAGGTCTCGACCAGGGTTCCGGCGCCGCGCGGGAAGCCGATGATCGGCGTGGTCACGCCTTTGGCTCGAAGGCCTTCGACGATGGCCGTGTGCGGTTTGGTCACCAGACGGTCGAACAGCGGCTCCGACAATCCCTCGGCCCAGCTCTCGAACAGCTTCAGGACCTGGGCGCCCGACGCCGCCTGCATGGCCAGATAGTCGATGGTCGCGTCGACCAGCACCTGGATCAGGGCGTCCAGCTTTTCGGCGTTCTGGTAGGCGAAGGTCCGTGCGCCGGAGCGGTCGCTGGACCCGCCCTCGATCATGTAGGTCGCTACTGTCCAGGGCGCGCCGGCGAAACCGATCAGAGCCCGTTCAGGTTCGAGAGCGGCCCGGACGCGGCTGAGCGTCTCGCCGACGGCGCCCAGCGCTTGGCCGGCCTGGTCCGTCAGATCGCGCATGGAGTCTATCGAGGGCAGTTCGCCCAGCTTGGGCCCCTCCCCTGCCTCGAACCAGACCTTCTGGCCCAGGGCCTGGGGGATCAGCAGGATGTCGGCGAAGACGATGGCCGCGTCGTAGGGAAACCGCCGCATCGGCTGCAGCGTGACCTCGGCCGCCTTTTCGGGGTTCAGACAGAAATCGATGAAGGTCGGCTCGGTGGCCCGGACGGCGCGATACTCCGGCAGATAACGCCCGGCTTGCCGCATGAACCAGATCGGAGGGCGTTCAGCCTTCTGGCCGTCCAGGACGGAAAGGAGCTTGGGCTGGACGGGAGCGTTCGGAAGCGAGGTCATGGCAGGCCTTAAATCCCGTCAGGCCCGTGGGCTCAAGCCCGTATCTCCCCGGAGGCCTTCTTCCCTCCTTATCTCTTTAAGAAGATTTTAAGGAAGATTGTAGGAGATGGAGGGCAAGTGCCAAACGGGGAAAACCCGTGTGCGGCGCACCATGCCCCCCGACCATCCGAAATCCATTCAAGCTCGACCCACATGTGGGCGCGGGCCTGTGAACTTTGGGGACAAGCCGCTAGCGCTTCGTAATTCCTAATGAAACGTTAAGATGGCTAACGGCGCCGTAACCATGAGCGTTCGCTCATCCCCGTTTTGGGGGAATCGGAAACGCACCGACTGTGGAGCTCAGCTGAGACTGGGGATTGTCCGGCATCAATGTGACCGTTTAACACAGGGTCAGTTCGACACGCCGTAAAGCGCCGGGATTCACCCCCGCTCATCCCCAAGGGCCAAGCCAGTGGTTAAGCAACCGTTAACGGATGATCCACAGGAAGCCGGCGCCCCGGAGAGCGACAGAACCGCGCCGCGCTTCGCGACCTATTTCCATATCCACCTGGTGTCGGACTCCACGGGCGAGACCTTGAACGCCATGGCCAGGGCGGTCTGCGCGCGTTTCACCGACATCCTGCCGATCGAACACATCTACGCCCTGGTCCGTTCCACCCGTCAGCTTGACCGGGCGCTGGAAGAGATCGCCGGCGCGCCGGGCGTGGTCATGCATACGATCATCGACCCGAACCTGCGTTCGGCCTTGGAAGAAGGTTGCCGCCGGCTGGAGATGCCCTGCATCGCCGCCCTAGACCCTGTGGTCAGCGCCATGTCGCGCTATCTGGGCGCCCGGATCTCCACCCGGGTCGGCGCCCAGCACGCGCTGAACAACGACTATTTCGACCGGATCGAGGCGCTGGACTACGCCATCGCCCATGACGACGGCCAAGGCGGCCAGGATCTGACCCAGGCCGACGTTATCCTGGTGGGGGTGTCACGCACCTCCAAGACCCCGACCTGCATCTATCTGGCCCACCGCGGCGTGCGCGCCGCCAATGTTCCGCTGGTTCCCGGCCGACCGCCGCCCGACGAGCTGTTCACCCTGAAGAACACCTTGATCGTCGGCCTGATGACCACGCCCGAACGCTTGATCCAGATCCGCCGCAACCGCCTGCTGTCGCTGAAGGAAAACCGCGAGAGCGATTATGTCGAGACCGACGCGGTGCGGGCCGAAATCATCGCCGCCCGCCGGCTATTCGAAAAGCAGGGCTGGCCGATCATCGACGTGACCCGGCGATCGGTCGAGGAGACGGCGGCGGCGATCATCAACCTGCTGTCGGGCGGTCGCGGCCAGGTCGAGGTGCTGGGATGACCTCGCCGCCGCGTCCTCCGGTCACCCTGGCGTCCACGAGCTCTGCGCGCCAGGCGATCCTGCGCAACGCCGGAGTGGCGTTCGAGGCGGTCGGGTCCGCCGTCGACGAGGACGCCGCCAAGGCCGGCCTGCTGGCCGAGGGGGCCTCGCCGCGCGAAGTGGCCGACGCCCTGGCCGAGTTGAAGGCTTTCAAGGTCTCGACCAAGCGGCCCGGCCTGGTGATCGGCTCCGACCAGACGCTGGAGCTGGACGGCGCCGTGTTCGACAAGGTCGATACGATCCAGGCCGCCCGCGAGCGGCTGGTCCAGTTGCGGGGCAAGGTCCACAAGCTCCATTCCGCCGTGGTGGTGGCCCGGGACGGCCGCCCGATCTGGCGCGTGGTCGACACGACTCGTCTGTCCGTCCGCGACTTCAGCGACGCCTGGCTGGACGGCTATCTGGAGCGCAACGCGCCCGACATCCTGTCCTCGGTCGGCTGCTACTTCTTGGAGGGCGAAGGCGTGCAGATGTTCGACCGCATCGACGGCGACTATTTCTCCATCCTCGGCCTGCCCATCGTCGGCCTGTTCGATTTCCTGCGTCTTCACGGAGCCCTCGAGGCATGAGCATCACGGGAGCCGCCATCGTCGCCGGCGTTTGCGGTCGGCCGATCCGCCATTCGATGAGCCCGGTGATCCACAACGCCTGGATCGCGGCGGCCGGGCTGAACGCGGCCTACGCGCCCTTCGCGCCGACGGAAGACAACTTCGAGACCTTCGTCGAGGGCCTGCGCTGCGGGGCGATCCGCGGCCTCAACGTCACCATCCCGTTCAAGGAACAGGCCCTGGCCTGCGCCGACCGTTGCAGCGACCTGGCCAAGCTGGCCGGCGCGGCCAACCTGCTGATCTTCGAAGCCGACGGTACGATCACGGCCGACAACACCGACGGCCCTGGCCTGATCGGAGCCATCGCCGCCCAGGCCCCGAGCTTCGACCTGGTCGCCGCGCCGGTGGTCATCCTTGGAGCCGGCGGCGCGGCCCGGGGCGCGGCCGCCGCCCTCGCCCTGGCCGGAGCGCCGAAAGTCAGCATCGTCAACCGCACCTTCGCCCGGGCCGAGGCCATCGCTATCTCGATCGGCGGCGTGGTCCAGGCAGCATCGGAGGCCGAGCTCGACACCCTGCTGGCCCGAGCCGGCCTGGTGATCAACGCCACCTCGCTGGGGCTGGGCGGCGGAGCCGGCCCGGCGGCGCGCCTGGACCTGACGCCGGCCGGCGCCGTGGTCGTCGACATGGTCTACAAGCCGCTTCACACCGAGTTCCTGCGTCGCGCCGAGACGGCGGGCCGCCGCACCGTGGACGGTCTGGAGATGCTGCTGCGCCAGGCCGTTCCCAGCTTCGAAGCGTTCTTCGGCGTGACTCCGCCGACCGAGGTCGACGTGCGAGCCCTGGCCCTGGCCCAGCTGGGAGACGCGGCCAAATGATCGTCCTGGGCCTGACCGGTTCGATCGGCATGGGCAAGTCGACCACCGCCCAGATGTTCGTCGAGGCGGGCGTGCCGGTCTATGATTCAGACGCGGCGGTGCACGCGCTGTACGCCAGCGGCGGCGCGGCCGTCGCGCCGGTCGAGGCGGCCTTTCCGGGCGTGGTAGTCGACGGCGCCATCGATCGCGCCAAGCTGAGCGCGGCGGTGATGGGCGACTCCGAAGCCCTGGCGGTCCTGGAATCGATCGTTCACCCGCTGGTGGGGGCGCACCGGATCGGCTTCTTCGAGGACGCCCAGGGCCAGGGCGCGGACATCGTCGTGCTGGACGTGCCCCTGCTCTATGAGACCGGCGGCGACAGGAAGGTCGACAAGGTGGTGGTGGTCTCGGCTCCGGCCGACGTCCAGCGTCAGCGGGTGCTGGCCCGGCCGGGCATGGACGTCGCCAAGTTCGAGGCGATCCTGGCCCGCCAGACGCCGGACGCTGAAAAGCGCGCCCGGGCCGACTTCGTGATCGACACCGGCCGCGGGTTGGATGCCGCCCGCGACCAGGTCCGCGACCTTCTGACTCGCCTTCGCGCCTCGGCCGCGCTTGAAGGCGGCGGCGAAGCGGCCCATTAAAAAGGCATGGCGCGGGAAATCATCCTCGATACCGAAACCACCGGTTTCGACCCCAAGACCGGCGATCGCCTGGTCGAAATCGGCTGCATCGAGGTGGTCGACTTCATGCCCACAGGTCGGTCGTTCCACGAATATTGCGACCCGCTGCGCGACATGCCGGCCGAGGCCCAGAAGGTGCACGGCCTGTCGTCCGAATTCCTGACCGGCAAGCCGAAATTCCACGAGATCGCCGATCGCTTCCTGGAATTCGTCGGCGACAGCCCGGTGATCGCCCACAACGCCGCCTTCGACCGCAGCTTCGTCAATTTCGAATTGGAAAAGTGCGGGCGCGGACCGCTGCCGGAAAGCCGCTGGGTCGACACCCTGGCCATGGCCAAGAAGCGCTTTCCGGGCATGTACAATTCGCTCGACGCCCTGTGTAAGCGCTTCAAGATCAGCCTGGACAGCCGCGACAAGCACGGCGCCCTGATCGATGCCCACCTGCTGGCCGAGGTCTATCTCGAGCTGCAGGGCGGCAAAGAACGAGCGCTGGAGCTGACCCAGGTGGTCGCCGTCAACGCCGTTTCGGCCGCGCGGGCCGGCTCGTACGGCGCCCGGCCTCGGCCGCTGGCCCCGCGTTCGACCGAGGAAGAACGCCAGATCCATGCCGCCTTCGTACAGAAGAACCTCAAGGACAAGGCCGTCTGGATCCAGTTCGGCGTGGGGATCGTCGTCGAAGGCTAAGGGCTCTTTCCGAAGCCAGACAACCCGCTGGCGGGAAGGCGGACATGATAACAGTCCGCTATGGGGGTTAGCCGAACCTATCGCCCACGCCGAAAGCGGAACAGCACCCGCTAGACCTTCAGATCCGCCGTCACCGGCGCGTGGTCGCTGGGCCGTTCCCACTCGCGCACGGTGTCGTGGACCTTGGACGACACCTTGCCGTCGAGGACCGCGGCGTCGCGCAGGCCGGGGCTGGCCAGGATGTGGTCCAGGCGCAGACCGCGGTTGGACTTGCGGAAGTCGGCGGCGCGATAGCTCCACCAGCTGAACAGCTTTTCCGGTTCGGGCGTGGCCAGGCGCGGCAAATCCAGGAAATCGATCGACTTCATCAGGCCGTCGAACGCTTCCAGCTCGATGGGCGTGTGGCTGACGATCTTCGACATCTGGCGATGGCTCCAGACGTCGTTTTCGCCGGGGGCCACGTTTAGGTCGCCGGTCAGGATCAGCGGCGCCTTGGGGTCGCGCTTTTTCATCTCGGCGGTCAGGGTCTGGTAGAAGTCCAGCTTGTGATCGAACTTCGGGTTCACCGTCCGGTCGGGCACGTCGCCGCCGGCCGGGATGTAGAAGTTGTGGATCTCGACGCCGGCGATCATGCCGGAGACGCAGCGGGCGTGGCCTTCGCGGCAGGCGTTCAGCGCCGGGGCGTCCTCGATCGGCAGGCGCGAGGCGATGGCCACGCCGTGCCAGCCCTTCTGCCCCATGATCTTGAGGTGCGGCAGGCCCATGGCGACGAAGGCCTCGCGGGGGAACTCGCCCTCCTGGCACTTGATCTCCTGCATGCACAGCACGTCGGGCGCCTGCTCGTCGACGAAGCGGGCGGCCTGCTCAGCGCGCAGGCGGACGGAGTTGACGTTCCAAGTGGCGATACGGAGGCGCATGCCGTTCCTCTAGGGCCTTGGCTTGAGGCCGCACAACGAAAAACGCCCAGACGCATGAGCGTCTGGGCGAAAGTCGGGTCTCTCATGCCGCCGCCGGGAGGGGATAAGTCCGGCACGGTTGCGAAGGGCGGGTCGGGCGCTCTTCGCCATGCGTGTTAAATCTGCCACGACGGAAATCTAAGTCAAGCGGAAACACGTTAACATCTTGCATGTTGTGAAATTGTCGCATTTCAGCTGCGTCGGACGGCGAAAATGCAACTAAGGCTTGCCAACGCGGCGCCGTGGATCGGTAAGGATGAACAACTTCGGGTCGAGACCGGAGGTCTTCTCGAAGTCGACAAGCCGGACCCGGGTCTCGCCGCCCTTGACGTCGGTCACCGTCCAGCCGGTCAGGGTGGGCGCATTGCTGAAGTTCAGGGCGATGCGTCCCAGGGTCTGGCGGCGGGCGTCGACGGCGGTGATCGTGAAGCCGTCGGACAGCTTGCGCACGCCGGTGATGGTCACGCCGCGGTCCAGCCGCACCTCGCGGGCCAGCAGCAGGACCAGGGGCGTGCGGCTCAGCGGATAGCTCTCGAAGGTCTTCAGCCGGCTGTCATAGATATTGACGCTGTGGCCGTTGCTGACGACCAGCAGGCCGTTGGGCCCGTCATAGGCGAAGCGAGCCTTGCCAGGGCGCTGCAGATAGAACGCGCCCTGTGTCTGGGTTCCGCGCGCGTCGGTCTGGACGAAGCGGCCCTTGGCCGAGCCCAGCGTCTGGATATAGGCGGTGGCCTTGTCGACCAGGGCCTGCTCTTCGTCCGACAGCTTCGGGGCGACCGGCTGCGCGGCCAGGACGGGGCCGGTGGTCGCCAGGGCCAGGCCGGCGGCGAGCATCAGACGGCGGGTCGGGGTCTTGATGGTCATGCGATCTCCTAGGCTCCAACCTTTGCCCTGCCCGCGCGTCGGACGAAAGGCCGTCCCGCGACCATTTTCCGGCGCTCCGATGAAGCGTCGTTCAGGTTGAAGGGGTTGGAGGGTGGAGAAACGCCGATCAACGGTCGCGGTTGCCGGCCTTCGACTTGAGCAGAGCGCTACTTCCCGGCGTCCTTGACGGCGCCCTTCAGGTCGCCCTGCTTCACGTTGCCGGCCACCTTGTCTTCCTTGCCCTGCGCCTTCAGATCCTTGTCGCCAACGACTTTCCCGACACCGGCCTCGACCTTGCCGACGGTTTCCTGCTTGCGCCCCGCTTCCTTGTCGCAGGCGCTCAAACCCGCCACGGCGATCACGAGGGTCAAGGCGAGCAGCGGCGTGCGCGGTCGGATCATGGTCGAACTCCGTTCGGGTCGTGGTCGAGGCCAAGCGGCGGTCTGCGCCGTCGCAAGCTCTACAACGCAAGCGGCGCCGTAAACGATCCGCGCGCCCTACATCGGCGGCGGCGGCGGCGCCAGGATCTCGCGCTTGCCAGCATGGTTGGCTGCGCCGACCACGCCTTCCTTCTCCATCCGCTCCATCAGCGAGGCGGCGCGGTTGTAGCCGATCTGCAGACGGCGCTGGATGTAGCTGGTCGAGGCCTTACGGTCGCGGGTGACCACCGCGACGGCGTGGTCGTAGAGGTCGTTGGCGCCGCCCTCGCCCGAGAACGCGCCCTCGATGGCCTCTTCCTGCTCCTCGTCGCCGCCGGCGGTGACTTCTTCCAGGTAGTTGGGAATGCCCTGGTCGCGCAGGAACTTGGCCACCGCCTCGACTTCGCCGTCGGAGACGAAGGGACCGTGCAGGCGGGTGATGCGCCCGCCGCCGGCCATGTACAGCATGTCGCCCTGGCCCAGCAGCTGCTCGGCGCCCTGCTCGCCCAGGATGGTGCGGGCGTCGATCTTCGACGTGACCTGGAAGCTGATCCGGGTGGGGAAGTTGGCCTTGATGGTGCCGGTGATGACGTCGACCGACGGCCGCTGCGTCGCCATGATCAGGTGGATGCCGGCGGCGCGGGCCATCTGGGCCAGGCGCTGGACGGCGCCTTCGATGTCCTTGCCGGCCACCATCATCAGGTCGGCGACCTCGTCGATGACCACCACCAGATAGGGCATGGGCTCGGGACGGATCTTCTCGGTCTCGTAGATCGGGCGGCCGGCGTCATCGAACCCCGTCTGCACGGTGCGTTCAAAGTGTTCGCCCTTCTCCAGGGCCTCCACGGCCTTCTCGTTGAAGCCGCCGATATTGCGCACGCCGATCTTGGACATGCGGCGATAGCGGTCCTCCATCTCACGGACGGTCCATTTCAGGGCGACGACCGCCTTTTTGGGATCGGTGACGACCGGCGCCAGCAGGTGCGGGATGCCGTCATAGACCGACAGCTCCAGCATCTTCGGGTCGATCATGATGAAGCGGCACTTCTCGGGCGGCAGCTTGTAGAGGATCGACAGGATCATGGCGTTGACGCCGACCGACTTGCCCGAGCCGGTGGTGCCGGCGATCAGCAGGTGGGGCATCTTGGCCAGGTCGGCGATGTAGGTCTCGCCGCCGATCGTCTCGCCCAGGGCCATGGGTAGGATGTGGGTGGCCTTGTCGTAGTCGGCGCTGGACAGCAGGTCGCGCAGATAAACCGTCTCGCGGCGCGAGTTGGGCATCTCGATACCGATGGCGTTGCGGCCCTGGGCCACGGCCACGCGGCACGAGATCACGCTCATCGAGCGGGCGATGTCGTCGGCCAGGGCCACGACCCGGGCGGTCTTGGTGCCGGCGGCCGGCACCAGCTCGTACATGGTGACCACGGGGCCGGGGCGGATCTGGTCGATCTGGCCGCGCACGCCGAACTCGGCCAGCACGCTTTCCAGCAGGCGGGCGTTCTGCCGCAGGGCCTCTTCGTCGAACTCGGCCGAGCGCGGCTTGGGCTTGGCCAGCATGGCCAGCTCGGGCAGCTGGAAGCCTTCGGCGTCGAAATCGAAAGCCTTCTGTTGTTCGCGTTGCTCGCGGGCGTTGGACTTGCCCGGAACCTTGGGCTGGGCGATGGCCAGGGGGCGGACCTCGAAGCTGGGCTCGAAGGCGTCGTCGTCCGGCTCGACCGGCTGCGGCGCGGCGGCCTTGGCCGGCTTGGCGGCGCGAGGGGCGGCCTGTGGCTCGACCTCAAGGGTCGGGGCGGCCTTGCGGGGCGCGCGGGGACGGGCGGCGGGCTCAGGCTGGGGCGGCGCCGGAGCCCGCTCGCGGGGGCGCATCAGGCCGTGAACGAAGTCGCCGATCGCCTCGGGATCGATGCGGCGCACACCGATCGCATAGCCCAGGGCCACGGCCGCGCCGATCGCCAGCAGCAGGGCGGCGATCAGGTGGGCCCCAGGCAGGCGGGCGAAGCCCAGCACGCCGGCCAGCAGGTTCAGCAGGCCGTCGCCCCAGAACCCGCCAAGGCCCTTGGCCAACGGCCATGCGGCCGGACGCGGCGGGGCGGCCAGCAGGCCGGCCAGGGCCAGCAGGCCCAGGCCTCCGACCGCGGCGCGGATCCGCAGGTCTCGGCGGTGAGCGGCCGGATCGGGCTGGGTGACGCGCGACATGCCGAACACCAGCATCAGGGCGGCGGCGACCCAGCCGGACAGGCCCATGGACTGCATGACCATGTCGGCCAGGGCGGCCCCGGGTCCGCCCAGGGCGTTGGTGGCGGGCATGCCGGTGGCGGCGTTGAGGCTGGGATCGGCGGCGTTGTAGGTGGCCACGGCCAGCAGCAGACCGGCCCCGACGACGCAGATCACCCCGCCCCGGAACCGCGCCGACCACGGCTGGGCCCAGCCGTAGCGGATCGCGTCCCAGACCAGTTCACCGCTCGATCGCCGCGCCGCTCGCGCCATCAGAAGTCACCTTGCACTCGTAGAACCCGGACGTTGTGCCGCAAGAGGGTTAAGGGGCGTTTACGATGATCGGCGTTGCGTGTCGTTTGACATCATGCGGATCACCCAGCCTCGATCAGCGGTTGACACATTTTCGCCTTGTTTTGCTCCACCTCCGCCGTAGAGTTGCGGCAGGATTTCTGGGGGATTTCCATGCAACCGACTGCCCAGGCGCTTCGCGCCTTCTTTCGCCGTGGGTTTACGACAGAAGAACGGGCCCGGAAGAGGGTGGGCTCCGCCTGCCTGTCCCTGCTCAAGACGGTAGAATTGAATGGCGGATGGGTCGGAGAGGATGACGAAATCTTCGATGTCCAGAATGAGGCCCTGAACGAGGCCCTAGAAGGAGGGCTTCTGACACTAGGTGGCGGTTGGTCCACGGGGTGCAGGCTCACCGTTCGGGGGAGAAAGGCGCTCGCTGCGGCGATGTCCCGCTGACGGCTTCGAGCACGAGAACGAAAAGAGAACATACGTCCGGACTCGTCGTGGGCGAGAGTCAGTGTGGCGTGTAACCCGCCGCTGTTGGCGGGTCAGTTGGGCGCCGGTCATGGACAAGGAGTTGTTGAGTCAGTTGCCGATGGTGTTGTCGGCGGTCGCTACGGTGTTCACCGCCCTGGCGACACTAGTCTGGGCGTTCCGGCGGCGGCCGTGAAGGCCGCCGCCGGGCTCCCGGCTCCTGGGTTCACGCCGTGCCCAGATAGTCCTTCTTGCCGATCTCGACACCGTTCTTGCGCAGGATCGCGTAGGCGGTGGTCAGGTGGAAGAAGAAGTTCGGCTGGGCCTGGGTCTGCAGATAGGCCAGGCCCTTGACCACGCTGGTCTCGCCGCGACGGGTCAGGGTGATGTCGCGGTCCTCGGCGTTCTCGAACTTGGCGGCGTCCAGGCCCTCGACATAGGCGATGGCGCGGTCAACGCGGGCGATCAGCCCGGCGAAGTCGGTCTCGACGTCGTCCCAGGCGGGCGCCTCTTCGCCGGCCAGGCGCGCGCAGCAGCCCTTGGCGAAGTCGGTGGCGATCTGCACCTGGCGCAGCAGCGGGAACATGTCGGGGAACAGGCGGGCCTTCAACAGGCTGTCGGGGTCGAGCGTCTTGGCTTCGACATGGGCGGTGGCCTTGGTCAGCACGCCCTTCAGGCCTTTCAGCCCCTGGACGAAAACCGGAACGCTCGCTTGGTGGATGGTGAGGGTCATGAAGGGCTCCTGGAGTTGGAGCGGACTTAACCTGCGTCGGGAGCGGCGGAAAGCGCCGCGCGTCCTTCGAGGTTCCGCTGCGCTCCGCACCTCAGGATGAGGAATTCAGTGCAATGCGTCCTCATCCTGAGGTGCGCCCTTCTGAGCGCGCCTCGAAGGACGCAAGGCCCCAAACTGCGCCGCAACGGAACGGCCCCGCCGGCTCGGGGTTCTGACAGGGTCCCAATTCACGCCCCTCAAGGAGCACGCCCCATGAAAGTCAGCGACGCGATGACCAGCCAGGTCTCCACCGCCGCCCCCACCGACACCGTGCGCAAGGTCGCCCAGGTGATGGCCCATGTCGAAACCGGCGCCGTGCCGATCGTCGACGGCGGCAAGGTGGTCGGCCTGGTCACCGACCGCGACATCGTCCTGCGCGTGGTCGCCGAGGGCCGCAGCTTCGACAGCCCGATTTCCGAGGCGATGAGCGAGGGCGAAGTCCAGAGCGTGCGCGAGGATGACGTCCTGGCCGACGCCACCGCCAAGATGGCCAACCACCAGATCCGCCGCTTGGTCGTGCTCAACGAGGCCGGAAACCTGGCCGGCATTCTGTCCCTGGGCGACGTGGCCAAGGACTACGGCGCCAAGCAGGTCGGCCGGACGCTGGAAGAGATCTCGGCGGAAGGCGGCGAAGCGGCGCACTAAAACCTTCTCCCGGAGGGAGAGGGCGCAAAGAAAAAGGGCGGCCCTCACGGAGCCGCCCTTCGTCATTTCAAAGCTCGAAAGACGCCTACTTCAGCGACCCGTCGATACCCTTGCAGGCTTCCATCAGGCCCTTCACCGACTCGACGGACTTGGCGAACATCGCCTTTTCCTCGTCGTTGGTTTCGAACTCGATGACCTTCTCCGCGCCGCCGGCGCCGATCACGACCGGCACGCCGACATAGAGGCCGTCCAAGCCGTACTGGCCGGTCAGGAAGGTGGCGCACGGCAGGACGCGCTTCTTGTCCTTCAGGTAGGAGGTCGCCATGGCGATGGCCGATTCCGCCGGGGCGTAGAAGGCCGAGCCGGTCTTCAGCAGGGCGACGATCTCGCCGCCGCCGCCGCGGGTGCGCTTGACGATGCCGTCGAGCTCTTCCTGGGTCATCCAGCCTTGCTTGACCAGTTCGGGCAGCGGCAGGCCGCCGACCGTCGAGTGACGGACCATCGGCACCATGTCGTCGCCGTGGCCGCCCAGGGTCCAGGCGTGGATGTCTTCCACCGACACGCCGGTCTTTTCGGCCAGGAAGTAGGCGAAGCGCGCCGAGTCCAGGACGCCGGCCATGCCGATGACCTTTTCCTTGGGCAGGCCCGAGAACTGCTGCAGCGCCCAGACCATGGCGTCCAGCGGGTTGGTGATGCAGATCACGAAGGCGTTCGGGGCGTGGGCCTTGATGCCTTCGCCGACGGCCTTCATGACCTTCAGGTTGATACCCAGCAGGTCGTCGCGGCTCATGCCCGGCTTGCGCGGCACGCCGGCCGTGACGATGCAGACGTCGGCGCCGGCGATGTCGGCGTAGTCGTTGACGCCCTTCAGCGCGACGTCCTTGCCGAACACGGCCGAGGCCTCGGCGATGTCCAGGGCCTTGCCCTGCGGGGTGCCTTCGGCGATGTCGAACAGCAGGATGTCGCCCAGCTCTTCGCGCGCGGCGATGTGGGCCAGGGTGCCGCCGATCATGCCGGCGCCGATGAGGGCGATCTTCGCGCGAGCCATGGGGTCTCCGTCAAGGCTGTGGACGAGAAATGTCGGCCGGGGTCTACGCCCGCAACGGCTCGGCCTCAAGCCCCCTTTCCCGTTTCGCTGCAGTGCGGCAAAACTGCCTGAACAACGATAAGGAAGAGCAGGGATGAACAAGACCGATCCGGGGAACTATTTCGAGGACTTTCGCCTGGGCCAGGTGATCGTCCACGCCACCCCGCGCACGATCACGGCGGGCGACGTGGCGCTGTACACGGCGCTGTACGGACCGCGCTTTTCGCTGTTCTCGTCGGACGTCTTCGCCCGGGATTGCGGGCTCGAGGCCGCGCCGGTCGATCCGCTGATCGCGTTCCACGTGGTGTTCGGCAAGACCGTGCCGGATATCAGCCTGAACGCCGTGGCCAATCTCGGCTACGCCGAGGGCCGGTTCCTGGCCCCCGTGCATCCAGGCGACACGATTTCCGCCCGGTCCGAGGTGATCGGGTTGAAGGAGAATTCCAATGGCAAGACCGGCGTGGTCTATGTCCGCACCACCGGGACCAACCAGCGCGGCGTGGCGGTGCTGAGCTATGTGCGCTGGGTGATGGTGCGCAAGCGCGACCCGGGCGCCGTGGTCGAGGGCCAGAGCGTGCCGGACCTGGCCGCCGCCGTGCCCGCCGAGCACCTGACCGCGCCGCCGGGCCTGAGCTTCTCCAAGTACGACTTCGTCCACGCCGGCGCGCCGCACGCCTTCGAGGACTATGCGCTCGGCGAGAAGATCGACCATGTCGACGGCATGGTCGTCGAGGAGGCCGAGGCCCAGATGGCCACGCGGCTGTGGCAGAACACCGCCAAGGTCCATTTCAACCAATATGAGCGCGCGAAGGACCCGTCTGGCCGCCGCCTGGTCTATGGCGGTGTCGTGATCTCGACCGCCAAGGCCCTGTCGTTCAACGGTCTGCAGAACGCCGGCCTGGTCCTGGCGATCAACGGCGGGCGCCATGTCAGTCCCTATTTCGCCGGCGGCACGGTGTTCGCCTGGTCGGAGGTGCTGGACAAGGCCGACCTGGGGCACGACGTCGGCGCCTTGCGGCTGCGGCTGGTGGCGACGGTGGATCGCCCCTGCGCCGACTTCCCCGACAAAAACACCACAGGGGACGAGGCCGGGGCCTATGCGCCGGGCGTCATCCTCGACCTCGACTATTGGGCGGCGGTTCCGAAACGTGGCTGAGTTCGTCCTCGACCCGGCCTTCGTGGCCACCTCGGAAGCGCTGGGCGAGCTTGGTCTCTGCCATGCGCGCCTACAGCAGGACGCCCGCTATCCGTGGGTCGTGCTGATCCCGCGGGTCGGCGGGGCCCGCGAACTGGAGGATCTGGCGCCCGCCGACCGCGCGCGGCTGATCGAGGAGACGGTGCTGGCCGGAGCGGCTGTTCGCGCGGTGGCCGAGGTGCTGGACCTTGCGGTCGGCAAGCTGAATGTCGGCGCGCTGGGCAATGTCACGCCCCAGCTGCACGTCCATGTCCTGGGCCGCCGGGTGGGCGACCCGGCCTGGCCAGGACCGGTCTGGGGCCATTCGGCGGGCGTGGCGTACGAGGCGCAGTTGCTGGATCGGGCGGCGGCGGCGGCGAAGCGGGCGCTGGGAGTTTAGCCCACATCCATAAACACCGTCCTCCCGGGCATTGCGCCCGGGAGGACGGATTAGTTTAGGTTTGCGAAGCGAAACCTCACTGTTTCTTCTTCTTGCTCGACCCCTTGGCCGTCGCCTTGCCCTTGGCCTTCGAGCCCTTGCTCGCCGTGGCCTTGCCCTTCTTGCCCTTGCCGGCCGTCGCCTTGGCCTTGCCGCCCGTCTTGGCGGCGGTCGCGCACTTGGCCTTGGCGGTTTTCAGGGCCTTGCCCTTTTTGCCCTTGGTCGAGCAGGCCGGGCCCTTGGCGGGCGCCTCGGCGACCACGCGCGGGGCGGCCGGGCGCGCGCCCCAGATCACCGGACCGCGCCCGGTGGGGACATAGCCCTCCGGCAAGGTCGCCTGGGCGACCCGATGCGCCGTGACGCGGGTCTCGACGCCGTTCTCGTTCAGCTTGCCGCTCCACGACCCGTCGCCGCGCGGCGTCAGGTCCAGGGTGGCGATCTGGCCTGGGCGCGGCGAGAACCGCGCCAGGAAACCGCCGGGCGCGCGGTCGACGAAATCGACCAGGCCGGTCGAGCCCACCGCGCCCGCGCGGCGCACGTCGCGCCAGGCGCCCTCAAGCCCGGTCCCGCCGCCGACCTTGTCGACGATCTGCAGCGCATAGAGCGTCGTCCCGTCCGGTCCCTCGATCGACCAGCCGCCGTCCAGCGGACCCTGCAGGCCCTGGGCGGCCAAGATCGAGCCCTTGACCCGCAGGTCGTAGGCCTCGGCGGCCGGCACATAGCCGCCCTGCGGAATGGCGTGGTTGGGGTCGGCCTCGTCGGGATCCGGTGCGGGGATGGGCAGGACGGTCGGCTTGTGCGGCGCGTCCGGCGTCCGGGGCGCGGCGTCCTCCTCGTCCGTGGTCTGAGGCCCGCTCCGCGTGATCAGATCAGCCAAGGGGTCCACGGCCTGGTCGGCCGAGACCGGCGCGTCCGGCGCCGACGGGGCGGTCACGACCGGCGGGGTCTGCCCGCCGGCCGGCGCCTCCTGGGCCAGGACGGGCGCGGCGGACAGGGCCAGCAGGGAGATCAGGAGCGCGCGCATGGGATCTTCGGGGGCCTTCGCTCTAGGCGGCCGGGCGCGCGGCGATGGCGGCGGCCACCGCCACCAGCCGCTCGGCCTGAACCAGGTGCAGGCGCTCGGCCATCTTGCCCTCGACCCGCAGGGCGCCTTTGCCGGCGTTCTCCGGGGCGGCGAAGGCGGCGATCACCGCCTGGCTCCAGGCGATCTCGTCGGCCGTGGGCGAGAAGGCGCGGTTGCAGATCTCCAGGTGCTTGGGGTGGATCAGGGTCTTGCCGTCGAACCCGAAGTCGACGGCCTGGCCGCAGACCGCTTCCAGGGCTTCCAGGTCCTCGATGTCGTTGTGCACCCCGTCCAGGATGGTCAGGCCATGGGCCCGGGCGGCGGCGACCGACAGCGACAGGATCGGCAGGAAGGCCTCGCGTCCCGGCGTCTGGCGGGCCCGCATCTCCTTGGCCAGGTCGTTGACCCCCATCACCCAGCCGGAAAGCCGGGTGGTCCGCGAGGCCGCCGCGATCTCCCACAGGTGGAAGGCGGCCTTGCCGGTCTCGATCATGGTCCACAGCTTGGTGGCGGCCGGAGCGGCGTGCAGGGCGGCCTGGTAGGCGTAGACGTCGGCGGCGTCATTGACCTTCGGAACCAGCACCGCGTCGGGACCCGCCTCGGCGGCGGCCTTCAGGTCGGCCTCGCCCCAGGGCGTGTCCAGGCCGTTGGTGCGGATGACGACCTCGCGCGGGCCGAAACCACCGGCCTTGACCGCCGCCACGGCGGCGTCGCGGGCGGCTTCCTTCATGTCCGGGGCGACGGCGTCCTCGAGGTCCAGGATGATCACGTCGGCGTCCAGGGTGCGCGCCTTGTCCACCGCCTTGGCGTTGGAGGCGGGCATGTAGAGGGCGCTGCGGCGCGGCCGGGCGATGTCGGACATGGGGCTCCCGTCGGATTTCTTGGTCTTGTGGTTCCTCTTAAGCATCAGACGCGCGCCGCCGGAAGCCGCCATGGGTCGCAACAGGGAAACGGCGGCGAGATTCGCCCGCCACGATGCAAAAACCGGGTTAAGCTCGCGCCATGACCACGCGCTACGACGACACCGCCAAGAACGTCCTGGGCCAGGAGCTGCAGCCCTGCTCCCTCAACCCGGTGACCGGCTTCTATCGCAACGGCTGTTGCGAGACCGGACCGCACGACCTGGGCCTGCATACGGTCTGCGCGGTGATGACCGAGGAGTTCCTGGCCTTCTCGCGCGCCACCGGCAACGACCTTTCGACGCCGCGGCCCGAATTCGCCTTCCGCGGCCTGGTCGCCGGTGATCGCTGGTGCCTGTGCGCCGGCCGCTGGAAGGAAGCCCTGGACGCCGGGGTGGCGCCCCAGGTGGTGCTGGAGGCCACGCACGAGGAGATGCTGGCGGTGGTGCCGCTGGGCGTGCTCAAGGACCACGCGGTGGCGTGATCGGGAGCCGGGGCCACGCGCAAGCGCATGTCCCCGGCCGGGGATCAGACCAGCGGCTTCAGCTCGCCCAGCATCGTCGGGATCAGCTCCGACACCGTCGGATGGATGTGCACCGCGCGCTGGATCGTGGTGTAGGGCGCCTTGGCGTACATGAGGTCGATCATGCCGTGGATCGCCTCGTCGCCGTTCAGGCCGAGGACCGCCGCGCCGAGGATCGCCTTGGTTTCGGCGTCGACCACCACCTTCATGAATCCTTGCGTCTCGCCCTTCTCGGTCGCCCGGCCGACCCGCGTCATCGGGCGCTGGCCGACCAGCAGCGGACGGCCGGTGGCGCGAGCCTCGGCCTCGGTCATGCCGACCCGGCCCAGGGGCGGGTCGATGAACAGGCCGTAGCAGGTGATCCGGTCGCTGACCTTCCTGGGATCGTCATCCAGCAGGTTGGCGGCGATGATCTCGAAGTCGTTGTAGGCCGTGTGGGTGAAGGCGCCTTTGCCGTTGCAGTCGCCCATGGCCCAGACGCCGGGATTGCTGGTCTGCAGCTGGTCGTCGACCACGACATAGCCGCGCTTGTCCAGCTCGACCCCGGCCTTCTCCAAGCCGAGGTCGTCGGTGTTGGGTTTGCGGCCGATGGCCAGAAGGACGTGCGAGCCGAGCACTTGGGGCGCGCCTTCTTCACAGGTGACGTGCACGCAGACACCTTCCGGGCTCTCTTCCGTTTTATGGGGCGCGAAGCTGATGCATTCGGACTTGAGGCGGATGTTCACGCCCTCCGCCTCGAGGATCTCGCGCACGGCGTCCGAGATCTCCGGATCCTCGCGCCCGATCAGGCGCGGACCCATTTCGACCACGGTGACCTGAGCGCCGAAGCGCCGGTACATCTGGGCGAATTCCAGGCCGATATAGCTGCCGCCGATGATGACCAGGTGCTCTGGCAGCGTGTCGATCGCCATCATCCCGACATTGGTCAGGTACGAGATGTCGTTCAGCCCCGGCATGTCGGGGGCGTTGGCCCGCCCGCCGACGTTCAGGAAGATCTTCGGGGCCGTCAGCACCGCCTCGCCGACCCGCACGGTGTCGGCGGACTCGAAACGGGCGTGGCCTCGAAACACCGTGCACCCCTTCATGCCGTCCAGCCAGGCCTCCAGATTGCCCCGTGCGTTCAGGGTGACGGTCCGGGCGCGGTCGTGGACACGCTTCATGTCGACGCCGACCTCACCTTGCAGGACGACGCCGTACTCGGCAGATCGCCGCGCCAGATGGGCGGCGTAGGCGCTGGCCACCAGGGTCTTGGTCGGCATGCAGCCGGTGTTGACGCAGGTTCCGCCGAAATCCTGGCGCTCGACCAGGGCGACGGCCCAGCCGGCGGCGGTCAGCCGGCCGGCCAATGAGGGTCCGGCCTGGCCGGCCCCGATGATGATGGCGTCGAAGCTTCGCTTTTCGAGATTGGGGGCGGCCATGGATCAGAGCGCCGAGACGATCAAGGCCGCGCCCACCACGGCGACAACGTCCTCAAGCAGGCCAGCCGGCAGATCCTTGCCGAACGCCTTGGCCAGGCGGCCGCGCACGTCGGCGCCGCCCAACGTGCCGATGACGGCGCCGATGGCTCCGGCGACCGCCCCGCCGATCCAGGCGCCCCCTGAAGCGTTTTGGGCGGCCAGGCCGACGGCCGCGCCGCAGAAGGCGCCGCTGACGACACGGGTCCCGAACTGCGCGGGGACCTTGCGGCTGGGGGTCTTGGGCAGCTGATCGCCGACCAGCTCCAGCACCGCCAAGGCGGTGAACACCCAGGTGGCGATGGTCCCGCCCAGCCAGGCCAGCGGCGTGCCTTCAAGGGAAATGAGCCCCAGATGCGCGCCCCAGACGACGGCGGCCGGAGCGGTCATGGCGCGCAGGCCGGCCACGACCCCGATCAGCAGGGCGAACAGATAGAGCGACATGCGTGTCTCCGGACCTTTGAGCGTCGCCATGATCTGGCGCGCGGCCGGATCAAACCGCAAGGGCGAACGCGGGTCTTGGAGGTTTGTGCTCTCAGCCCAGCGGGTACTCGGCCTCAAGCCGGTAGGCCGAGCCCTCGCTGGTCCGCCAACTGGAATAGAGGCCGAAGCGGTCCACCCGGAACGGCGGCGAATGCAGCAGGTTGTTGGCCTGGATCCAGGCGGCGACCTCGGGCACGGCGGGGCGCTTCAGATAGGCCAGGGTGACATGCGGCGTGTAGAGCCGGGTCTCGGGCTTGAGGCCGGCCCTGCGGGCCGCGCTCTCGTTGGACTTGGCCAGCCGCCGCAGGTCCGGAGTCTCGGCGACCCCGGCCCAGACCGCATGGATCTCGACCCCCTCGCCGAAATGGCCGACGCCCTGGAGCTCCAGGTCGAGGGCCGTCGCCGCGATCGCCTGCAGTTCCTCGTCCAGATCGGCGGCGACGGTCTCCTGGACGTCGCCGATGAATTTCAGGGTGATGTGAAACGCCTCGCGCGGCCGCCAGCGCGCGCCCTCGATCCCGTGCTGGCGCGGCAGCAGGTGGTCGCCGACCTCGGCGGGGATAGCGATGGCGGTGAACAGGCGGATCATGGGGAGATTTTAGCGCGGTCTATCGCCGTGGAAAAACCCCCTCAGTCGCTCCGCGACAGCTCCCCCAGAGGGGGAGCGTCTGCTCGGACTAGATCCTCCCCCTCAGGGGGAGGTGGCCCAGAGGACCGGAGGGGGCTTACTGCACTAAGGACAAGGGTTCGGCCGCAGCGCATGAAGCGCGTTGACCGCCTTTTCCATGTCCTCGGTCCAGGTCAGGTCGAAAGCGGCGATGTTGGTCTTCAGCTGGTCCATCGAGGTGGCGCCGATGATGGTGGCGGTGACGAACTCGCGGGTGTCGCAGAACTTCAGGGCCAGCTGCGCCGGATCGACGCCGAAGTGGGCGGCCAGGTCGACATAGCCGCGGATCGCCTCCTCGGCGCCCGGGCCCTCATAGCGCTGCATGCGGTTGTAGAGCGCCTTGCGCGAGCCGGTAGGTAGCTTGCCGTCGAGGTACTTGCCGGTCAGGGCGCCCTGGGCCAGGGGCGAATAGGCCAGAAGGCCGACCTGTTCGCGCATGGCGATCTCCGCGAGACCGTATTCGAACGTGCGATTGGCCAGGTGATAGGCGTTCTGGATCGAGGCGATGCGCGGCAGGCCCTTGGTCTCCGCCTCGGCCAGGAACCGCATCACGCCCCACGGAAACTCGTTGGAGACGCCGATCGACCGGATCGCGCCCTTCTTCACATGGGCGTCCAGCGCCTCGAGGATGTCGCCGAACGACTCGAAGTCCTGTTCATAGTCCTTGAAGGTCTGGCCGCCGAACACCCGCACCGGTCGGTCGGGCCAGTGCAGCTGGTAGAGGTCCAGATAGTCGGTGTTCAGCCGCTTGAGCGACTGTTCCACCGCATAGTCGATCTGGGCTCGGGTCTGGCGGGTCGAGCCGCCGTCGGGCCGCATCCAGGATAGACCGCCGAAGGCGGCGCCGCGGCCGGCGACCTTCGAGGCCAGGACGATCTCGCTCCGCTTGCCGGTCTTCTTCAGCCACGAGCCGATGTGGCGCTCGGTATTGCCCTGGGTCTCGGGATTGGGCGGGCTGGAATACATCTCGGCGGTGTCCCAGAAGGTCACGCCCTGTTCGAGCGCGTAATCCATCTGCGCGTGGGCTTCCGCCTCGCTGTTCTGCGAGCCCCAGGTCATGGTGCCCAGGCAGCAGCGCGAGACCTGGATGCCGGTCCGGCCGAGTTCCACGTAGTCCATGTCGCCCCCGTCGATGTTGCGTGCGATTCAAATAGAGGCTGGCGCGCGCCGCAGAAAGCGCAACATCTTGCATGATACTCGCAGGGCCCCGATATTCGGGGAGCGTCCAAGACGGGCGCGCTGCTTTTCGAAGGGCCATAACCCGATGAACGACTTCAACCGCGGCTACGCGCGCTCGATCCCCGCGGATCGCGCCGACATGTCGGTTGACGCCGGCCTGCGTAGTTTCATGCTCGGCGTCTACAACAAGGTGGCGTTGGGTCTCCTGCTGTCCGCCGCCCTGGCCTTTCTGACGACCGCCTATGCGCCGGTCGCCAACATGCTCTACGTCCTGACCCCCGACGGTCGCCTGGCGGGCTTCACGATGCTGGGCATGGTGCTGCGCTTCGCGCCGCTGGCCATGATCCTGGTGTCGATCTTCGCCATGCGCAATCCGACCGCCCGCTCGTCCGGCGCGCTCTACTGGGCGCTGGTGGCCTCGATCGGCGCGGGCCTGGGCCTGTGGCTGATCGTCTATAACATCCAGTCGGTGTTCACGACGTTCCTGATCACCTCGATCGCCTTCGGCGGCCTGTCGCTGTTCGGCTACACCACCAAGAAGGACCTGACCGGCTTCGGCAGCTTCCTGATCATGGGCCTGATCGGCCTGGTCCTGGCCTCGCTGGCCCAGATGTTCCTGCACCTGCCGGGCCTGAGCTTCATCATCAGCATCCTGGGCGTGTTCATCTTCGCGGGCCTGATCGCCTACGACACCCAGCGCCTGAAGATGACCTATTACCAGATGGGCGGCGACCAGCAGTCGATGGCGGTGGCCACCAATTACGGCGCCCTGAACCTGTATCTGAACTTCATCAACCTGTTCCAATTCCTGCTCAGCATCTTCGGCAGCCGCCGCTAGACGTCGATCCGGAACCTCAGACCAGGGCCCCGGCGGGAAACCGCCGGGGCCTTTTTCTTATTCGACCGGCTGTCGAAGCCGGCGCAGCCGCAGCGCCAGAGCCACGATCAGCCCGCCCAGCGCCATGGCCCACAGGCCGATCAGCCAGGCCAGGGCCACCGCGCCGGCCCGCGGCGCCAGCATCACCCCGATCCCGAACAGCACCGAGATCGTCCCCGATGCGACCAGCGTCCACTCGTTGTCGATGACCTTGCGCAGATGGATCGCGCCGATAATCTCGAACAGGCCGCGGGCCACGGCCGAGGCCCCGATCAGGATGATCAGCAGGATCGCCGTGAGCCGAGGCCAGGCCAGGGCGGCCGCCCCGGCGCCTAGATTGGCGACGCCGATCAGCACCAACCACCAGCGCGGTATCACGCCGCCGCCCCGCAGCGCCTCGGACAGGGCGAACACCCCGTCGCTCAGCGCATAGACGGCGTAGAGGATCACCAGGACCACCAGGGTCAGGTGCGGCCACAACAGGGCCAGGGCGCCGAACACGATCGCCGCCAGGCCGCGCGCCAGCACCAGCCACCAGGTGCGGGCCAGCAGGTGCGCCACGGAAAGGGGTTCGGCGATCATGTGGGGCTTCCTGTCACGCCGAGCTTCGGCCCGGTGCATGGGAAACGCCAAGGGCGCGGCGATCCGCTCAAGTGGGTTCTGTGAACGCCCTCAGTCGACGATCTTGAAGCGGCCCTTGTCGAACATCCGCAGCACCTGGGCCAGGTCGTGGCCGCGCTTGAGCGTCAGCCCGCCTTGGCCGATCACCGCCCACTCGCCCTGCTTGCGGGCCAGGGCGGGACGTTTCTCGATCCGGTACAGCGGCGCCTCGGCGGCGTGGCGGAAGACCGAGAACACCGCATGGTCGCTTTGGCCGGCCATGCCGTAGTCGCGCCATTCGCCCGCGGCGACCATGCGGCCGTAAAGCCGCAGGAGCTGGTCGATCTCGCGACGCTCGAAAAAGACGACGCCGGCGACGGGGCGGGAATCCAAGGCCATCGGACGAATCCTAAACCCAAACCGGGCCCGTATGCGAGCGTCGCCGTGCGCATCGCGCTGGGCGTTGCGTCGCCGCTACAGTGACGCTCGATAGTGTTAGCAAGGTCTCGGCCAGCCATGAAATGACCTTAATTTCGACCTGTCCCCGCCCGTTTGCCTCTCCATCTTCAGGGTGTCGGCTGATCGGACATCCTGCGGTTCAGGATCCTGAACAGCCCCCCCAGCCCCCTTGATCGTGGGCCGGTCGGCCGACAGACCCCTCTATTCGATCCGAGACCCCGCGTGGCGCCCCCTCTCCACGCGGGGTTTTCGCGTGCGGGTCCCTATTGCGAGGCCCAGAACACATCCCGGACACGAACGGTCGCGAAACGACCTTTATCGCGCCCTGCGAGCGCCCGCTTGGCCCGTCATAAGGTCAGTGTCGGCCGGTCGGACGCCTCGGGTTCGGACCTGACAGCCCCCCAGCCCTCCCGATCCGGGCTTCGGTCGGCCGACGAGCTAGACATTTCCCCTCCTAAGAGGCCCGCGCGGCGTCCCCTCCCCGCGCGGGCTTTTCTTCGGGATGTGTCGGGCCGAGCCATTCCCTAGGACAACAGCTGTGATCCCGGATCTTCGCGCTGCGCGCTCGTCCGGCACGACAACAGCTGGATCGCCGCGCCTACTTCTCGCTGGCTTCCTGCAGCACGCCGATCACCCGGCCGCCCTTGGCGCCCTGGACGATGACGACGGTCTTGAGGGCCTCGTCGCCGCTCTCCGGCAGGCGATAGAGCTTGGGCCGGCCCGACCAGGGTCCCAGGCGCACCAGTTCGCGGACCACGTTGCGGTGGACCAGGGTCTGGCCGCGATTGTCGCCGCGCTTGACGACGATGTCCTGTTCGCGCGGGTCGTAGCGCACCAGCCAGACCTCGCCGCCGCCGCGCGGGGCGGGACCCGAGCCGACCGCGACGCGTGCGCCGTCGCCGATGAATTCCATGTCCGGGGGGTTGGCCGGGGCCTTGGCGGCGTCCTTGACCAGGGTCTCGACGGCTTCAGCCTTGGCGCCGGAGGCCTGCTGGCGGCCGGCGACCACCACCTGCGGAGTCGGCACGTCGCGCAACGAGAACTTCTGGGCGTAGGCGCGCTGGCGGGCCGCGAAGGCCGGCTTGGCGAAGGTGTCGGTCCAGCCCAGATAGTCCCAGTAGTCGACCGAATAGGTCAGGGCCAGGACGCCCTTGTCGTCGGCCATGTCGGCGACCACCTGGTTGGCCTTGCCGCAGGATGAGCACCCCTGGGCGGTGAAAAGCTCGACGACCACCGGCGGCTTGGCGGCGAACGCGGGCGCGGCTGAAAAAACCGCGACGGTGGCGAGGGCAATGGAGAGCAGGGCTTGACGCATGTGCGGGGCACTTAAGCCAAGATCGTGGTCGATGGCCGTTCACGAGGCCGTGAAGGGTGTGTCTTTTGCAACCTTCCCGGCCAAGCGGCGGCTGACGCCGAGCGCCTTCGAGGCTCGCCGGGGCTCGCACCTCAGGATGGGAACTCACCAACCCTCTCATCCTGAGGCGCCGCGAAGCGGCCTCAAGGACGCAGGGTGGATGACGCAAAGAAAAAGCCGGGCCCTTTCGGACCCGGCTTGATCTTGTCGGAGGCTTTGGAGGGCCTCGAACCGCGCCGCGCCTAGTCGGCCTTGGCCAAGTTGCGCAGCACGTAGTTCAGCACGCCGCCGTTCTTGAAGTATTCAAGCTCGGTCGGGGTGTCGATGCGGCAGCGGACCGGGAAGCGGGCGATGCGGCCGTCGGTCGGCCGGTAGAGCTCGACGATCAGCTGCTTGCGCGGCGACAGGTCCTGCAGGCCGCGGATCGAGACGATCTCCTCGCCCGTCAGTTCCAGCTTCTGCCAGCCTTCCTGGACGAACTGCAGGGGCAGAACGCCCATGCCGACCAGGTTCGAGCGGTGGATGCGCTCGAAGCTTTCGCAGATCACCGCGCGCACGCCCAGGAGCTTGGTGCCCTTGGCGGCCCAGTCGCGCGACGAGCCGGTGCCGTATTCCTTGCCGCCGAACACCACGGCCGGACGGCCCTCGGCCTGGTACTTCATGGCCGCGTCGTAGATCGACATCACTTCGCCCGTGGGGAAGTGCTTGGTCACGCCGCCTTCGATGTCCGGGGTGATCTTGTTGCGGATGCGGATGTTGGCGAACGTGCCGCGCATCATCACCTGGTGGTTGCCGCGACGGGCGCCGTAGCCGTTGAAGTCCAGCGGGTCGACGCCATGGTCGATCAGGTACTGGCCGGCCGGGCTGGTCTTCTTGATCGAACCGGCCGGGCTGATGTGGTCGGTGGTGATCGAGTCGCCGAACACGGCCAGGACGCGGGCTTCGACAATGTCGGTGACCGGGGTCGGGGTCATCGACATGTTGGGGAAGTAGGGCGGGTTCTGGACGTAGGTCGAGTCGCCTTCCCAGGCGTAGGTCTGGCCGCCGGTGATCTTGATCCCCTGCCAGTTCTTGTCGCCCTTGAAGACGTCGCCGTAGCGGCTGGCGAACATCTTCTCGGTGACCGACTTGCGCTGCAGGGCGGCGATGTCCTCGTTCGAGGGCCAGATGTCCTTCAGGAAGACGTCATTGCCCTTCTTGTCCTGGCCCAGCGGCTGGGTGGTCAGGTCGATCTTCATCGAGCCGGCGAGGGCGTAGGCCACCACCAGCGGCGGCGAGGCGAGGTAGTTGGCGCGCACGTCCGGGTTCACGCGGCCTTCGAAGTTGCGGTTGCCCGACAGCACCGAGCAGGCCACCAGGTCGGCGTCGTTGACGGCCTTGCTGATGTTCTCGGGCAGCGGGCCCGAATTGCCGATGCAGGTGGTGCAGCCATAGCCGACCAGGTTGAAGCCCAGGGCGTCGAGGTGCTTGGTCAGGCCGGCCTTCTGCAGGTAGTCGGTGACCACCTGCGAGCCGGGGGCCAGCGAGGTCTTCACCCACGGCTTGACCTTCAGGCCCTTGGCGACCGCGTTCTTGGCCAGCAGGCCGGCGGCGATCAGGACGCTGGGGTTGGAGGTGTTGGTGCAGCTGGTGATGGCCGCGATGACCACGTCGCCGTGACCGACGTCGAAGTTCTCGCCTTCGACCGGCACGCGGGCCGAGGGGTTCTCGGCCTTGCCGAATTCACCGGCCAGGGACTCGGCGAACTTCGAAGCGGATTCGGTCAGCAGCACGCGGTCCTGCGGACGCTTGGGGCCGGCCAGCGACGGCAGCACCTGCGATAGGTCCAGCTCGAGGGTGTCGGTGAAGGTCGGCTCCGGCACGCCGGGCTCCCACCACAGGCCCTGCTCCTTGGCGTAGGCTTCGACCAGGGCGACGCGGGCGGCGTCGCGACCGGTGCCCTTCAGATAGGCCACGGTCGAGGCGCTGATCGGGAAGAAGCCGCAGGTGGCGCCGTACTCCGGAGCCATGTTGGCGATCGTCGCCTGGTCTTCCAGGGTCAGGTTGGCCAGGGCGTCGCCATAGAATTCGACGAACTTGCCGACCACGCCCTTCTTGCGCAGCATCTGGGTGACGGTCAGCACCAGGTCGGTGGCCGTCGCGCCTTCCGGCATGGCGCCGGTCAGCTTGAAGCCGATGACTTCCGGGATCAGCATCGGGATCGGCTGGCCCAGCATCGCGGCCTCGGCCTCGATGCCGCCCACGCCCCAGCCCAGGACCGACAGGCCGTTGACCATGGTGGTGTGGCTGTCGGTGCCGACGACGGTGTCGGGATAGGCGACTTCGGCGCCGTCGGCCGTGGCGGTCCAGACGGTCTGGGCCAGATATTCCAGGTTCACCTGGTGGCAGATGCCCGTGCCCGGAGGCACGACGCGGAAGTTGTTGAAGGCCGACGAGCCCCAGCGCAGGAAGCGGTAGCGCTCGATGTTGCGCTCATATTCCTTGGCGACGTTCTCGTCATAGGCCTTGGGCGAACCGAAGTTGTCGACCATCACCGAGTGGTCGATGACCAGGTCGACGGGGTTCAGCGGGTTGATCTTGGCCGGGTCGGCGCCCAGCGACACCATGGCGTCGCGCATGGCGGCCAGGTCGACCACGGCCGGAACGCCGGTGAAGTCCTGCATCAGCACGCGGGCCGGACGGAAGCTGATTTCGTGCTCGACGCTGCCCTTGTTGTCGAGCCAGTTGGCCACGGCCTTCAGGTCGGCTTCGTTGACGGACACGCCGTCTTCGTAGCGCAGCAGGTTCTCCAGCAGCACCTTCATCGAGACCGGCAGCTTGCCGGCGCCGTTCAGACCCGCTTCCTCAGCGGCGCGAAGGCTGTAATAGACGTAGGTCTTACCGCCGACGACGAGTTCGCGGCGGGTTTTGAGGCTGTCTACAGACGCCATTTCGAAGGATCCCTTCTCTGTCCACGGCCGCCGGAAAACCTCTCCAGGGATCGCGCGATCGAGGCGGACCCACAGCGTCCATCCTCGCGCCGCGTACGCCCCATCCAATGCGGAGGGTGACGGCCGAGGGCTTCTTAGCGGTCGTCGTCGACAACGTCCATGCACAGGGCAGGGTCTTGAGGGCTTGCGGGCCATGTTGAGAGCCATTCGCATCAAGCGCTTAGGTCTTGTTCGCGGCGAGCGGCGGCTGTTCTCGGGGCTGGATCTGGAGCTCTCCGCTGGACAGGCCCTGGCGCTGACGGGCCGTAACGGCGCCGGCAAGACCAGCCTGCTGCGGGCCGTGGCGGGACTGCTGCGGCCGGCCGAGGGCACGATCGTCTTTTCCGGCGAGGCCGGGGAGCTGGAGGCCGAAACGGCGCGGGCCGAGGCCCTGCATCTGGTCGGCCACCATGACGGCCTGAAGTCGACGCGCTCGGCCTGGGAGGAGCTCAAGTTCCAGACCCTGTGGACCGGCGGAACGGAGGCCTCGGCCCGGGCGGCCGCCACGAAGCTGGATCTGGACCGCCTGCTCGAGCTGGAGATCCGCCGCCTGTCGGCCGGTCAGCGTCGCCGGGTCGCCCTGGCCCGGCTGCCGGCCAGCCCCCGGTCGCTGTGGCTGCTGGACGAGCCGATGGCCCCGCTGGACGCCGGTCACCGCGAGGGGTTCGGGGCGCTGATGGCCCAGCACCTGGCCGGCGGCGGCATGGTCCTGGCCGCCGTGCACGATCCCCTGCCCGTCCCCTGCCGCGTGGTGGAGATCGGCGGATGAAGGCCTTCCTCGTCCTCCTGCGCCGAGAACTGGCCCTGGCCTGGGGCAAGGGCGGCGGGCCGCTGCTGGCCCTGGCCTTCTATGCCTGTGTCGTGACCCTGCTGCCGCTGGCGGCCGGCCGTGCGCCCGAGCGGCTGGCGAGCTTGGCCCCCGGCATCGCCTGGCTGGCCCTGGCCTTGGCGGCCCTGCTCTCCCTGGAGCGGCTGTTCGAACGCGACTTCGAGGATGGGGCGCTGGACCTGCTGGCCCTCGGCCCCGCCCCCCTGGAGGCGGTGGCCGTCGCCAAGTGCCTGGCCCACTGGCTGGCGGCCGGCGCGCCCCTGGCCTTCGCCGCCCCGATCGCCGCCCTGGCCCTGGGCGCGTCGCCCAATATCATCCCGCTGCTGATCCCCTGCGCCCTGGCCGGGGGCTTGGCCTTTTCGTTCCTGGGCGGACTGGGGGCCAGCCTGGCCCTGGGTTCGAAGCGCGGCGGCCTGCTGGTGGCGGTGATCGTCCTGCCGCTCTACGTGCCGCCGGTGATCTTCGGGGCCGGGGCCCTGGACGCCCTGGCCGGCGGCCTACCGTGGACCGGCGGGCTGTTCCTGCTGCTGGCGTATGGCGCGGCGGCGGTGGCGCTCGGGCCCATCGCCATGGCGGCGGCGTGCCGGAACGCGCTGGACTAATCCGCCCGTCTTTCCGGCGAAGGCCGGGACCCAGGTTCATCCTGAGCGATTTGGATTGGCGCGCCTAGCGTCGCGTCCCGGTCGGGGAGATGGAAATCAGATCGGGCCCGCGCTCGCCGTCAGCGGCGGGGCGGCGCGCTCGCCCAGCACCACCGCGAAGCTGCCGGCGATGATCATCAGGCCGCCGACCGCCAGGGCCCAGGTCAGGTGGTCGCCGAACAGCGCCACCCCGACGCAGGCGCCCATCAGCGGTTCGATATTGATGAACACCCCGGCGCTGGCGCTGCCCACCCGGGCCGAGCCAAACTGCCAGGCGGCGGTGGCCACCAGGGTGCCCAGCACGCCCAGGCCCAGAACGCCGCCCCAGGCCACGGGGCTGAGGTCCAGCCTTGGCGGGCCGTGCATGATCCAGGCGATCGGCAGCACGGCGACGGCGGCGACGATCACCGTCACGGCCGGTATGGCCATCTGCGAGCTCGTGCTGGGCGCGCGGCGCAGCACGGTCAGCCAGGCCAGGAAGATCAGCAGCGAGCCCAGCGAGAGGGCCACGCCCAGCGGCGAGCCCGCGCCGTCCGGCCTGCCGGCGATCAGGGCCGCTCCGAGGGTCGCGGCCGCCACCCCGCCCCACGAGGCGCGGCTGACCTTTTCGCCCAACAGCTTGGCCGAGACGGCGATCAGGGCCGGCATCGCCCCGACCAGCAGGGCGGCCAGGGTGACGCTGACATGGGCCAGGCCCTCGAACTGCACCATGAAGGCGATCCCGTAGAGCACGCCCGCCAGCAGGATCACCGGCGACTTGAACAGCGCCCGAGCCTCGGCGGTGCGGAACGCGAACGGCGCGGCGACCACCGCGGCCACCGCGAACCGCAGCAGCACCATGTGCGCCGCGTCGGTCTCGCGCAGCACCAGCTTGCCCAGCGGAAAGCCCAGTCCCCAGCAGACGCCGGCGACGATCAGGGCGAGAAAGGCGATGCGCTTGTTGGAAAGGTCCATGGGCCGGCTTCTAGCCGCGTTCGCGGCGCTGACGATAGCGCGCCGTCTAGCTCGCCTCGGTGTCAGATCATGGCGGCAGTCGAGGTTTCAAGCGAAGCGGGGCCTGAACGCGCGCCCGACCCGTCCGTCAATCCTGCAACATTCCCGGGCGATTCTGACATTCCGGCGTTACATGAGGCGTCGAGGTTGCGCTTCAGGGACTTTCCACTGGAGCAACTCCATGCGCTTGCAAACGAGCCGCCTGGCCTTGGCGGCCGCGGCCGCGATCACGCTTTCCACCGCGGCGGTGGCCGTCGCTCAGGACGGACCGCCGCCGCCCGGTCCGTCGCCGATGGCCGAGGACGGCCCTGGCGGTCCGCCGATGATGATGCGCCATCATCGCCTCGACCCCGAGGCTCGCGCCCAGCATCTGCGCGACGTGCTGCAGCTGCGGCCGGACCAGGACGGCGCCCTGAAGGCCTATCTGGCCGCCTCGACGCCCAAGGCGCGTGAAGACGGCTGGCGGGCCGACAAGGCTTCCGCCGACGCGCCGCGCAAGCCTCCGACCACGCCCGAACGCCTGGATCGCGAGACCGAACGCCTGGACCGCGCCAGGGCCCGGATCGCCGCGACGCGGGCGTTCTATGCCGCCCTGTCGCCCAGCCAGCAGAAAGCCTTCGACGCCCTGGGCCCAATGGCCGGCGACCACGGTCCGAGGATGCGCCGCGTCGCGTTCCGCCACTTCAAGGGCGCGCCGGATCGGCCCCCCAGGGCGGACTAGTCCCGACTAGGTAGCCTCCACGATTGCGGGCGCCCTCCAGGTCTTCTAAGGCTCGGTTCATGGGCGCCCGTGATCACCACCATCCGCTGGACTTCCTGACGAACCCCGAGCGGTTCATGGCCTTTTCGCGCTGGGCCGCGCCGATGTTCGGCGCGGTCGCCGTCGTCCTGGCCGCGGTCGGCCTGATGCTGACCTTCGCCGCGCCCGAGGACTATCAGCAGGGCGACACCGTGCGGATGATGTTCATCCACGTGCCGGCCGCGTCGCTGTCGCTGTTCGTCTATCTGTGCCTGGGCGTCGCCAGCTTCCTGGCCCTGGTCTTCCGTCACGCCCTGGCCGACGCCGCCGCCGTGGCCTGCGCGCCGCTGGGCGCGGCCTTCACCGCCCTGGCCCTGGCCACCGGTTCGCTGTGGGGCAAACCGATGTGGGGGACCTGGTGGGTGTGGGACGCCCGCCTGACCTCGGTGCTGGTGCTGCTGCTGTTCTATCTGGGCTATCTCGCCCTGCGCTCGGCGCTGGAGGACGAGCAGAAGGCCGCCCGCGCCGCCGCCATCCTGGCCCTGGTCGGGCTGATCAACCTGCCGATCGTCAAGTTCTCGGTCGAGTGGTGGAACAGCCTGCACCAAGGCAGCTCCACCCTGTTCGCCAAGCCCGGCAACGGCCTGCCGGCGGTCTATGCCTGGCCGATGCTGATCATGAGCCTGGCCTATCTGTCGGCGTTCGGGTCTCTCTGGCTGGTGCGGATCCGCGCCCTGGTCTGGCGGCGCAAGGCCCGGGCCCTGGCCCTGCAGCAGGCGGAGGGCTGAGCCGATGCATTTCGATTTCGACGCCGGCAAGTACGCCGTCTACGTCTGGCCGGCCTTCGCCCTGACGGCCTCCGCCTTCGTCTGGATGATCGCCGACAGCCTGGCCTCGGCCCGTCGCTGGCGGCGCGAAGCCGAACGGCTCCAGGCGCTGAAAGAGGCGAAAAGGTCGTGAGGCGCTGGATCAGCTTCGCCCCGCTGGTCGTCCTGATCGTCCTGGGCGTGTTGTTCGCCGGCTACGCGCTCAAGCACGATCCGCATGTTCAGCCCCACGCCCTGGTCGGAAAGCCGGTTCCGGCCGTGACCCTGCCCGACCTCGACACCGGCGCGATGGTCGCGGTGCGCGACGTGCCGGCCGGTCCGCGGCTGATCAATTTCTACGCCTCCTGGTGCGCGCCCTGCCGGGTCGAGGCCCCCCAGCTGATGGCCCTCAAGGCCCAGGGCGTCACCCTGGTCGGCGTCGCCTACAAGGACGAGCCGGCCCGCACCCAGGCGTTCCTGGCCGAGCTGGGCGACCCGTTCGCGGTCAAGCTGATGGACCGCAACGGCCGGGCCGGCATCGAGTTCGGCGTCACCGGCGTGCCCGAAACCTTTCTGGTCGGGGCCGACGGCGTGATCCTGGCCAAGCACAGCGGCCCCATGACCGACGCCGACGTCCAGGAGATGCTCGGCAAGCTACGCTAGACGCGAAAAGGCCCGGACGGCGGTCGCCGGTCCGGGCCCTTGCTCTGGCGAAGGATCAAGCGCTTTAGCAGCGGTGGCCCTTGCCGACCTGGCTGCCGGCATAGGCGCCGACGCCCGCGCCCAGCAGGGTGCCGGGGGTGCGGTTGCCGTGCGAGACCGAGTTGCCCAGCAGGCCGCCGGCCAGGGCGCCGATCACCGCGCCGGTGGTCTTGCCGCTCTTGCGGTGGGCGCGACAGCTGTCGTAGCGCGTCTCGTAACGGTGATGGTCGCGGTAATAGCGGCTGTCGTGCGCCGAGGCGAAGCTCGGGGCCGAAACCAGGGTGACGGCGGCGGCGGCCGCGCCGATCATCGACAGGGTGGTCTTGGTGGCGGTACGCATCGGGTGTCCCTTTCAAATCTTGGTCTCGATCGATCGCCCGGCCCCGTTCCGGGTCGATCTGGAAGACACCTTACGCGGACCACCCTGAACGGTGTCGGCGACCCGACTTTCATCTGCCGTTCATTTTCTCAGGGTTTTCCCCGAGTTTTCGCCGGACGGAGCCGCGACCATTAACCGCGCGTTGACCATGCTCGCCGACCTTGCATTAACCATGATAGAGTCGCGTTCATGAGCACGATCCGCCCCACCGGCCTGCCGACCGTTCCAACGAGACCCGCCTCCGTGCAGGGCTCGACGGGCGCGGGCGGCGCGCGGGCGGCGGCGTTCTTCCAGGCGGCCGTCGGCGACGCCGCCGCGACCCGGCCCACCGTTCCGCCGATCGCCGTCCAGCTGCAGACCCAGGCCCAGCCGCAACGCCAGCCGCCGCTCCGGCCCTTCGCCCAACCGGCGGAACAGCCGCAGAAGATCCTGCGTCCAGGTTCGCTGCTGAATATCCTGGTCTAGCCTAGACCGGCTCTAAACCGGCCAGGTCTCGGGACTCATCGCCAGCACCTCGCCCGCCAGATAGAGCGAGCCGCAGATCAGCACATGCGGCGTCGGATCGATGGCCAGCGCCTTCTCCAGAGCCGCCTCGACCCCGTCGCACGCGTGGGCCCGCAACCCCGCCAGCTCGGCCGCCGCCGCCGTCTGGGCCGCGCTGGCCGCCGCATGGCCTTCGAACGTCACCGCGAAGACCTTGGCCTTTAAGGGGGCGAACGGCGCGAAGAAACCGGTAGCGTCCTTGTTGGCGAGCAGGCCGGAGATCAGCGCCACCGGCCGGCCGTCTCGCGCCGCCAGATCGCCCAGGGCGCGCGCCACGGCTCGGCCGGCATGGGGATTATGGCCCCCGTCGAGCCAGAGATCGGCGCCCGCCGCCTTGGCGCGTTCCGCCAGCGGGCCGGCCGTCAGCCGCTGGAACCGCGCGGGCCAGGTGGTGGCGGCGATCCCACGGGCGATGGCGGCCTCGTCGATGCGCGGGTCGTTCAGCGTCACGATGGCCGCGACGGCCAAGCCGGCGTTGGCGAACTGGTGCTCGCCCGGCAAGGCCGGCGCGGGCAGGTCCAGCAGACGATCCTGCAGTTGCACCAACAGCCGCCCCCGTTCGCTCCAGGCGTCGAAGTCGCGGCCCGCCAACGTCAGGGGCGCCTCGAACAGGTCGGCCTCGCGCTCGACGACGCGCTCGGCTTCCTCGGCCTGGCGGGCGGAGACGACCGGAATGTTGGGCTTGATGATCCCGGCCTTTTCCTGGGCGATGGCCGCCAGGGTGTCGCCGAGGAACTCGCGATGGTCGATGTCGATCGGGGCGATGACGCTGACCGCCGGCGTCACGACGTTGGTGGCGTCCAGGATCCCGCCCAGCCCCACCTCGACCAGGCACAGATCGGCCGGGACCTCGGAAAACGCCTGGAAGGCGGCGGCGGTGGTGATCTCGAAGAAGGTGATCGGCAGACCGGCGTTGGCCGCCTCGACCCGTTCCAGCACCTCGGCGAGGCGCTGGTCGGTGATCAAGGTTCCCGCCAGGCGGATGCGCTCGGCGAACCGCACCAGGTGCGGCGAGGTGAAGACGTGGACCTTCAGGCCCGCCGCCTCGGCCATGGCGCGCAGATAGGCGACGGTCGAGCCCTTGCCGTTGGTGCCGGCCACGTGGATCACCGGCGGCAGGCGCTTTTGCGGATCGCCCAGGGCGGCGCACAGCCGGACCATGCGGTCCAGCGACAGGTCGATCAGCTTGGGATGCAGGGCCTGCAGCCGCGCCAGGGCGGCGTCATGGGCGCGGAGATGGTCGGTCATGGTCTCAAGATCCTCCCCCTCTGGGGGAGGGGGACCACGAAGTGGTGGAGGGGGCCTTTAGGCCGCCTTCAGCGCGCGTCCCATCATCAAGGTCCCGAGAATGGACCCCAGCACCGCCGGCAGCTCCTTGCGCGGGGTGACGCGGTCAACCATGCCCTTCTCGACCAGGTATTCCGAGCGCTGGAAGCCCGGCGGCAGGGTCTCGCGGATGGTCTGCTCGATCACCCGCGGACCGGCGAAGCCGATCAGGGCCCCCGGCTCGGCCAGGTGCACGTCGCCGAGCATCGCGTAGGACGCGGTGACGCCGCCGGTGGTCGGGTCGGTGAGGACCACGACGTAAGGCAGGCCGACGTCCTTCATGGCGTTGATGGCCAGGGTCGTGCGGGCCATCTGCATCAGGGACAGCGCCCCTTCCTGCATCCGCGCGCCGCCGGCGGCGGTGAACACCACCAGCGGGACCTGGCGCTTGATGGCGGCCTCGGCGGCGGCGATGAAGCCCTCTCCGGCCGCCATGCCCAGCGAACCGCCCATGAAGGCGAAGTCCTGGACCAGCACCACGGCGTCGACGCCGCCGACCTTGCCGAAGGCGATCGCCATGGCGTCCTGCTCGCCCGTCGCCTTGCGGGCGGCGGCCAGGCGGTCCTTGTAGGACTTGCCGTCGGAGAAGTGCAGCGGATCCTCGACCACGGCGGGGGTCGGCAGGACCTCATGCGCGCCGTCGTCGAAGGTGAACTTGAAGCGCGCCTCGGGGCCGATGCGCATGTGGCGTCCAGCCGGGGTGACCCAAAGGGCCGCCTCCAGGTCGGAGCGGTAGATCATCTCGCCCGTGTCGGGGCATTTGACCCAGAGGTTCTCGGGCGTCTCGCGCTTGGCGAACGCGCCGCGCACGCCCGGCGCGATCCGCGACAGCCAGCCGCCGCGACGACCCTCCGCCGGCGCCTTGGTCTTGTCGCCCTTTTTGGGCCCCTGGGGTTCAGCCATCGCCATAGCCTTCAGCCTCACGCCAATTCGAGTCGCGCCGACCGCACAGCCTTAGCCAGCTCCGACGCCTTGAGAAGAACCTTCTCGGTCACGTTTTCGTTCACCTTGGCCGCGGACTCAATTTCATCCACCAGGGCCGAGCCGACCACGGCCGCGTCGGCCACCCGGGCCACGGCGGCGGCCTGGGCGGGGGTGCGGATGCCGAAGCCGACGGCGACGGGCAGGCCCGAGGCGGCTCGCAGGCGGACCACGGCCGGGGCCACGTCGCCCGCGTCGGCCGACTTCACCCCGGTCACGCCGGCCACCGAGACGTAATAGAGGAAGCCCGAGGTGCGACGGACCACGGCCGGCAGGCGCGCGTCGTCGGTGGTCGGGGCCGCCAGGCGGATCAACGAAACGCCGTTGGCCTCCAGGGCGTCGGCCAGCGGGTCGGCCTCCTCCGGCGGGCAGTCGACGACGATCAGGCCGTCGACGCCGGCCTCGGCGGCTTCGCGGGCGAAGACGTCGAAGCCCTTGTTCACCAGGGGGTTCAGGTAGCCCATCAGGATCAGCGGGGTGTCCTGGTCGCCTTCGCGGAAGGCGCGGACCAGGTCCAGCGTGCCGTTCAGGGTCATCTTCTGGGCCAGGGCGCGCTGCGAGGCGCGCTGGATGGTCGGGCCCTCGGCCATGGGATCCGAGAACGGGAAGCCCAGCTCGATGAGGTCGGCCCCGGCGGCCGGCAGGCCCTTGAGGATGGACAGCGCCGTGGCAGCGTCGGGATCCCCGGCCATCACATACGAGACGAAGCCCGCGCGGTTTTCGGCCTTCAGGGCCGCGAAACGGCGGTCGATACGGTCTTTGGTCAAGTTCGCTCTAGCCTTAGATCGTCCGCCCGAGGGCGTCGGCCACGGTGAAGATGTCCTTGTCGCCCCGGCCCGACAGGCACAGGACGATCACGCCGCCCTCGCCGATCTCCTTGGCCAGCTGCGGCAGCTTGGCCAGGGCGTGGGCGCTTTCCAGGGCCGGGATGATGCCCTCGAGCTCGGCGCACAGCTGGAAGGCTTTGAGGGCCTCGTCGTCGGTACAGGTCAGGTACTGGGCCCGGCCGACGTCGTGCAGGAACGAGTGCTCGGGGCCGATGCCCGGATAGTCCAGGCCGGCCGAGATCGAGTGGGCGTCCAGGATCTGGCCGTCCTCGTTCTGCAGCAGGTAGGTCTTGTTGCCGTGCAGGACGCCCGGGCGGCCGCCGGTCAGGGACGCGGCGTGCTTGTCGGTCTCCAGCCCGTGGCCCGAGGCCTCGACGCCGTAGATCTTGACGCTCTCATCGGCCAGGAACGGATGGAACATGCCGATGGCGTTCGAACCGCCGCCGACGCAGGCCACGACCGCGTCAGGAAGACGCCCTTCCAGTTCCTGGATCTGCTCGCGGGTCTCGTTGCCGATCACCGCCTGGAAGTCGCGGACCATGGCCGGATAGGGGTGCGGACCGGCGGCGGTGCCGATCATGTAATAGGTGTCGTCGACGTTGGTGACCCAGTCGCGCATCGCCTCGTTCATGGCGTCCTTGAGGGTCGCCGCGCCCGAGGTCACCGGCCGCACTTCGGCGCCCAGCAGGTTCATGCGGAAGACGTTGGGCTTCTGCCGGGCGACGTCGACGGCGCCCATGTAGACGACGCAGGGCAGGCCGAAGCGGGCCGTGACGGTGGCGCTGGCCACGCCGTGCTGGCCGGCCCCGGTCTCGGCGATGATCCGGGTCTTGCCCATGCGCTGGGCCAGCAGGATCTGGCCCATGCAGTTGTTGATCTTGTGCGCGCCGGTGTGGTTCAGCTCTTCGCGCTTGAAATAGATCTTGGCGCCGCCGAGGTGCTTGCTCAGGCGCTCGGCGAAATAGAGCGGGCTGGGGCGGCCGACATAGTGGGTCAGGTAGCCCTTCAGCTCGGCCTGGAACGCCGGATCGTTCTTGGCTTCCGTATAGGCCCGGTCCAGCTCCAGCACGAGCGGCATCAGGGTTTCGGCCACATAGAGGCCGCCGTAGTCGCCGAAACGGCCCTTGGCGTCCGGGTAGGCGGACCAGTCGTTAGGTTTCACCGAAGCGTTCACGGGCTCTTCCAGAGGTCAGGCGCGTTTGACGGCGTCGAGGAACGCCGTGATCAGAGCCGGGTCCTTTAGGCCGGGACCCCGCTCAAGGCCAGAGGAAACGTCCACCAGGGGCGCGCCCGAGGCCCCGATCGCCTCGGCCACGTTCCACGGGTCCAGCCCTCCGGCCAGGAAATGCGGGCGAGAAAATCGCCGGCCGTCCAGCAGGCTCCAGTCGAACCTTGCGCCGGTGCCGCCGGGCAGGGCGGATCCTTCCACCGGCCGGGCGTCGAACATCAGGTGCTCGGCGACGCCGTCGAAGGCGTTGGCCTGGTCGACGTCCGAGGCCGAGGAGACGGAGAAGGCCTTGATCACCCCGGCGCCGGAGCGGGCGGCGATCTCGCGAACCCGGGACGGGGTCTCCTTGCCGTGCACCTGGATCAGGTCAGGCTTCAGCGTGGCCATCAGCCGGTCGACCAGGGCGTCGTCGGGATCGACGGTGACGGCCACGGTCCGGATCGGGGTCTGGCGCAGCGGCGCGGCCAGCCGGGCGGCGGCCTCAGGGTCGAGATTGCGCGGGCTCTTGGCGAAGAACACGAAACCGACGAAGGCTGCGCCGCCGTTCACGGCGGCCGCGACGGTCTCGGGCGTCGAAAGCCCGCAGATCTTGGCCCCAAAGCGTGACTGAGTGGTCATGCGGGGGAGGTACGGCGGCGAAGCTGTCGGCGCAAGGGGTCAGCGGCTCACCCCTTGCCCCACCTGGCGGCTAGGCGCCCAGAGGCGATCCCCCCTCCACCGGGTCTGACAGCGTCGCCCGCATCTCGCAGACCAGGCCTTGCGGCCGGTAGTCCATGGTCGCCGCGCCCTTCAGCTCGCCGCGCAGGCTGCGTTCGATCAGGCGCGAGCCGAAGCCGCGGCGGGTGGGGGCGGCCACCGGCGGGCCGCCGGTCTCGGTCCAGGTCAGCACCAGGTCGCGGGCCGCCTCGTCATACGTCCAGGCCAGCCTCACCCGGCCCTGCTCGTCCGACAGGGCTCCGTACTTCAAGGCGTTGGTGGCGAGCTCGTGGAAGATCAGCGCCATGGTGAGGGCGCCGCCCGGCGCCAGCCAGACCGGCGGGCCGTCGATCGTCAGGCGCTTGCAGCCCTCCGCCCCGTCCTGGCCAGGCGGCGCGAACGGCGCCAGGGCCCGCTCGGCCACGTCGCGCAGGCCCGCCCCGTGCCAGCTCTCGCGGGTGAGAACGTCATGCACCTGCGACAGCCCCATCAGCCGGGACTCGAACTTCTCGAACGCCGTCACCGGGTCGGGCTCGGTCTTCAGCGTCTGGCTGGCCATCGACTGCACCGTGGCCAGCGTGTTCTTCACCCGGTGGTTCAGCTCGTTGATCAGTAGCCGCAACTGGCCCTGATAATGCTGCTGCTCGGCCTCGACCTGCTTGCGGGCGGTGATGTCGGAGATGATGACCACCAGATAGGGGCGCCCGTCGCCGGGATCGACGCGCGAGGCGGTGAAGTGCACCCAGACCGCGCCGTCCTGGCTTTCGAACCGCCGCTCCACGGCGTAGGTGTCGATCTCGCCGGCCAGCAGGGCCTGGCCCTTGACCAGCGCCTCGGCCACGGCCTCGTCGGTGCGGACGATGTCCATGAAGGTCGAGGCCAGCAGGGCCTCGCGGTCGCGGCGCGTAATGACGCAGAAGCGGTCGTTGACCTCCAGGAACCGGCCGCCGGCCGAGACCCGGGCCACGCCCATGGCCGCCTGGTCGAACACCGCGCGGTAGCGAGCCTCGGCCGCCTGCAGGCGCTGCTTGGCCTCGACCGCCTTTGTCGCCATCTCGGTATAGAGCACCAGTCCGCCGATCCGCCCGTCGTCGGTGCGCCAGGGGGCCATCGACCAGCGCACCCAGTGGACGTCGCCGTTGCGGTCGACATAACGCTGGCCCTCGTCGTCGCGCAGCTCGACACCCTCGGCCAGCACCCGGGCGTGGTGGTCGCGCCAGAACTGCGGGATCTCTGGGAAGACGTCGTAGTGGCGGCGGCCCAGCAGCGGGGTGTCGGCCGGCATGTTCTGGTCGGTCAAATACTGGGTGGAGGCGGCCAGATAGCGCATCTGGTCGTCGAAGATGGCGATGCCCAAGGGCGCGTGCTTCAGCGCGGTGGTGACGCTGGGCGCCGACGCCGCCAGGGGCGCGCTCTCGATCTCGGAGTCGGGCGACGATCGCGCGGCCATCATGCTCCTTGCCTGGGCTCGTTCAGCAGTCGCGCCATCTTGCCCAGGTCGCGCCGGCTGTCGATGGGTCAATCGCGCGCAGCCACCGGTTTTGCGAACGAGATCAGGCGCGTAGGGCCCTCCCCCAGAAGGGAAGGGCCCAAGATTATCGGGACTCGACCTCCGGCGCGGGGACCACCAGCGGCTTGCCCTTCTCGACGATGTAGGTCGCCAGTTCGGCGGCGTTTGTCGTTCCCGGGTTTCGCGCCTTGTGCGCCATGCCCGACGGCACGAACAGAACCTCGCCGGCCCGCAGGATCACGGGGCTCTGGCCCTCGAGCTGATACTCCAACGCGCCTTCGAGGACGTAGATGACCTCCTCACCCGGGTGGCGGTGCCAGCCCGCCAGGGCGCCTGGGGCGACGTCGATCCGCGCCTGGACGGTCTCGTGTCCGGGGGTGGAAAGGTCGTGACGCTGCAGGTCGGTGCGCTTGACCCCCGGCTGCCCCTGGGTCGGCGCCGCGAAGGCCGGGGAGCCGACCAGGGCGGCGGCGAGCACGACGCTCAGGATCTTGGACATGGTTTGCGCCTTCCAATGTCCGAGCGTCGCGCCCGGAAAAGGGTTCAGGGATAGCCGAGACTACTTGCGGCTGACAGCCTGGGCGGCCGTCTCGATGACCTTGGCCACGGCCTGGGGCTGGGACACGAAGACCACGTGGCTGCCCTTGACCTCGGTCGTCTGGGCGCCGATGCGGCGGGCGGTCTTGCGCTCGAGGTCCGGCGCGATCGCCCCGTCTTCCGTGGCGACCACGGCCCAGCTGGGCTTGGTCTTCCAGGCGGCGACCGTCAGCTTGGCCTTCAGGGCGGCCATGGCCACCGGATTCTGCGAGGCCTGCAGGAAGGCGGCGTCCTTCTCCGACAGGTCTCCGGCGAAGCCGGCGCGGAACGTCTCGGCCTTGAGGAACGCGAAGCCGTCTGCCGTTTCCTGCGGCTGGAAGTTCGGCGGCGGCGGGATGTCGGCATATTGGTCGAGCACCGACTGGCCGACGTCCGGCGCGAAGGCCGCCACATAGACCAGGCCCGCCACCTTGGGATTGTCGCCCGCCTGGCTGATCACGGCGCCGCCATACGAGTGGCCCACCAGGATCACCGGACCGTCCTGGCGCGCGATGACGCGGTTGGTGGCGGCGACGTCGGCCTCCAGCGAGCTCAGCGGGTTCTGCACGATGCTGACCTTGTAGCCGTCGGCGGTCAGCCGGTCATAGACGCCCCGCCAGCCTGCGCCGTCGGCGAAGGCGCCGTGCACCAGGACGACATTCTTGACCGCCGGCGCGGCGGGTTGGGCGGAGGCGGAAGACGCGGCGGCCAGGGCCAGGGCGCCGGAGAGTAGGACGGACTTGAACATGGCTTGATCCTTCGTCGGGTGTTTGTTGCGGTATTTGTTATCGTGATAACTTTATGCATCGGCTAATCGCGGACGTCAACAGCAATAAACATTATCGCGATATTATTTTCGTGACGGCGCCGTTGACCGGGAATCGTGGCGCCGTTGGGGCCCTGGGTCTTGAACGAGCCGGTCAGGCCTTGTGGCAGCGACAGGAATGGCTAGGGCGCATCAAAGTCGCGCCTCTCGTATGACAGCTGTCAGAACTGACGGATGTAGAGGTCACTCCCGCCGAGCCCCCCCGCGGTGGGCAGGCGCGCCACCGCGACGTGGCTTCCAGCGAACGCCATATCGTCTCGCGGGTTAGCGCCAGTTGGAGCTTGGTCGGGGACGTCTAGTCGCCGCCGCCCTCATCCCCTGGCGCTTCATAGGCCGCCATCATCGCCATATTCAGGATCTTCGACACCGACGCGCTCAACGGCGCGATCTGCACCGACTTGCTCAGGCCCAGCAGGACCGGCCCGATTACCGTCGCGCCGCCCAGGCTCTGAACCAGCTTGGTCGCGATCGAGGCCGAGTGGATGGCCGGCATGACCAGGATGTTGGCGCTGTCGGTCAGGCGCATGAACGGGTAGTTGGCGCGTTTTTCCGGGTCCAGGGCCAATTCGGGCGGCATTTCGCCCTCATATTCGAAGTCGACGTCCATCTCGTCGAGCATGGCCACGGCCTCGCGCACCTTGTCGGAGCGCTCGCCCATCGGGTTGCCGAAGGTGGAGTAGCTCATGAAGGCCACCCGCGGCTTGAAGCCCAGGCGCTTGACGGCGCGGGCGGCCTCGACGGCGATCTCGACCAACTCGTCGGCGTCGGGCAGCTCGGTGACGTTGGTGTCGGCCACGAACACCGTGCGGCCCTTGGCCAGCACCACCGACATGCCCATGATCCGGCCGCCGGGGGCCGGGTCGACGACGCGCAGCACCTCCTCCAGGGCCTGGTCGAAGCTGCGGGTCACGCCGGTGACCATGCCGTCGGCCTCGCCCAGGGTGACCATCGAGGCGGCGAAGCTGTTGCGGTCCTGGTTGATCAGCCGCTGGACGTCGCGCTTGAGATAGCCCTCGCGTTGCAGGCGCAGATAGAGGGCGTCGACATAGTCGGGATTGCGGTCGGAGAGGCGCGCGTTGACGATCTCCAGGCCCACGGTCTCCGGGTCCAGGCCCACGACGCGCATGTTGTCGTGCACCAGGTTCTCGCGACCGCAGAGGATGGCCTTGCCGTAGCCGCCGGTCTGGTAGGCGTAGGCGGCGCGGATCACGCTGGGGTCCTCGCCTTCGGCGAACACGATCCGCTTGGGATTGGCCAGGACGGCGCCCGAGATCTTCTGCAGGAAGCCAGCGGTGGGATCCAGGCGCTGGGCCAGGTTGGCGCGATAAGCGTCCATGTCGGCGATCGGGCGGCGGGCCACGCCGGTGTCCATGGCCGCCTGGGCGACGAACGGCGGCACGTACCAGATCAGCCGCGGGTCGAAGGCCGAGGGGATGATGTAGTTGGGGCCGAACTTCAGCTGGCGGCCGTGATAGGCGGCGGCGACCTCGTCGGGCACGTCTTCGCGGGCCAGCATCGCCAGGGCGTTGGCGCAGGCGATCTTCATCTCGTGATTGACGCGGCGGGCCCGCACGTCCAAGGCGCCGCGGAAGATGTAGGGGAAGCCCAGGACGTTGTTGACCTGGTTGGGATAGTCGCTGCGGCCGGTGCCCATGATGGCGTCCTTGCGCACGGCGTGGACCTCTTCCGGGGTGATCTCCGGATCGGGATTGGCCATGGCGAAGATCACCGGATTGGGGGCCATGCTGGCGATCATCTCGGGCGTGAACGCGCCCTTGGCCGAGAGGCCCAGCAGCACGTCGGCGCCCTTGACCGCTTCGGCCAGGGTGCGCAGCGGCGTGTCGACCGCGTGGGCGCTCTTCCACTGGTTCATGCCCTCGGTGCGGCCTTGGTAGAGCACGCCCTTGCTGTCGACGGCGATGACGTTCTCGGGCTTGACGCCCATGGCCTTGATCAGCTCCATCGAGGCGATGCCGGCCGCGCCGGGGCCGTTCAGCACGACCTTGACGTCCTCGATGCGCTTGCCGGTGATGTGGCAGGCGTTGATCAGGCCGGCGGCGCAGATGATCGCCGTACCGTGCTGGTCGTCGTGGAACACCGGGATGTCGAGCAGCTCCTGCAGCTCGGTCTCGATGCGGAAGCATTCGGGGCTCTTGATGTCCTCCAGATTGATGCCGCCGAACGTCACGCCGATGTTCTTGACCACCGTGATGATCTCGTCGGCGTCCTTGGTGGAGACCTCGATGTCGATGGAGTCGACGTCGCCGAAGCGCTTGAACAGCACCGACTTGCCTTCCATCACCGGCTTGGAGGCCAAGGCCCCCAGGTCGCCCAGGCCCAGGATCGCGGTGCCGTTGGAGATCACCGCCACCAGATTGCCCTTGGAGGTGTATTCGTAGGCCATGTCGGGATTGGCGGCGATGGCGTGGACCGGCACGGCGACGCCGGGGGAATAGGCCAGGGAAAGGTCGCGTTGGGTGGCCATCGGCTTGGTGGCGACGACGCCGATCTTCCCGGGGGTCGGATAGCGGTGGAAGTTCAGCGCTTCCTCGTCCGTGAAGGTCTTCTTTTCCGCGTCGCTCATGGCGCGTTCCCCTGTTCCTGCAGCACACGTGATGGAGGCGCCGAACGATGCGACGCGCCCTTATGTGCCCCCACCGTAGCGGTCGGGCAGGGTCGTCACAACCTTGCTCGGCGTAAGTTTTGGCCCGCAAACGCTTGTTCTGCTTGGGATTACGCCGAGGAAGGCGGCTGTCCAGCGTTGTCATTCCGCCGGACTTGGCTTGACCTGAGGGGGTGGGTCGGGAGACTACCGCGCGGGTCAGTCCCGGGAGATCGCCTTGAGCCAGAACGACTTAGCCGCGCCGCGCGAAGGTTCAAAAGGTACCGTTACCATTGCTCTGGCCGGCGCACTGGGGCGAATGGGCCAGGCCCTGGCGCGGACGCTGGAGGGTCGCGCCGACGCGGTGGTTTTTTCGCGCTTCGACCGACCGGGGGCGACGGGCGAGGGGCTGGTCGATCGCGACACGGCTCTGGACGGCGCGGACGTGGCCATCGACTTCACGATTCCGGAAGCCTCGGCGGCCCTGGCCGAGGCGGCCGCCGTGCTGTCCGAAAAGGGGCGCGGGCCGGCCCTGGTCATCGGCTCCACCGGGTTTTCCGACGACCAGAACGCGCGGATCGCGGCGGCCGCGACCAAGGTCGCCATCGTCAAGTCGGGCAACTATTCGCTGGGCGTCAACATGCTGATGGGCCTCGTGAAGCAGGCCGCCGCCGCCCTGCCCGCCTCGGACTGGGATGTCGAGGTGTACGAGGCCCACCACAAGCGCAAGATCGACGCGCCGTCCGGCACGGCCCTGATGCTGGGCCAGGCGGCGGCCGAGGGGCGCGGCGTGGGCCTGGGCCAGGTGGCCGACCGCGGCCGCGACGGCGTCACCGGCCCGCGCAAGGAAGGGGCCATCGGCTTCTCGGTCGTGCGCGGCGGCGGCATCATCGGCGAGCACAGCGTGATCTTCGCCGGCGAGGAGGAGGTGCTGACCCTGTCGCACTCGGCCACCGACCGGGGACTCTTCGCCCGTGGCGCGGTGGCCGCGGCCTTGTGGGTCAAGGACAAGCCGCCGGGCCTCTACGACATGCAGGACGTGCTGGGCTTTCAAAACTAGAGCGTCATGCGTTTCGAATGGCCTTGTTTTCACAGAGCTTCTCTAGGCGGACCGGCTTCCGGTTCGCACGAAAGCGCTATGGGGCCTAACAATCGCCGCAGCTTGCGGCATTGTGCGCCCTGATGGCCGAGCCCTCCACGCCAGAGACGAAATCGGACGCCCAGCCGTCGCCCGCGTCGCGGTCGCGCCGCGCGGCGCTGGTCGACGCCGGCCTTGAGGCGATGAGCCTGGCCGCCCTGGCCTTCATCGCCGTGGGCTTTTCCGCCTATGCCGGCCGCCGCGAGATCAGTCGCGAACTGGCCCTGGCCTGGCTGAACGACAAGGGCGTCGAGGCGAGGCTCGACCTGGACGACCTGGACGCCACCGGTTTCGCCGGCGCCATCAGCCTGGGACCGAAGAACGCGCCCATCTTCTCGGCCGAGCGGATCGAGGTGGCCTACGATCTCGCCGCGCCCTGGAGCGGCTCGGGAGGCGGCGGCAAGTTCGCGCTGAACACCCGGGCCGTGCGGCTGGTGCGGCCGCGGGTCAATGCGCGTCTGGACCAGAACGGCCTGAATTTCGGCGCCCTGCAGCCTCTGATCGACGAGGCGCTGAAATCGCCGGCCGAGCCGGAGGCGCCGGGCCCGGCGATCCTGATCGAGGATGCCCGAGTGCTGCTGCGCACGCCCGGCGGCCCCGCGCGCCTGGCCGGCGACGCCAGCCTGGACGACGGCAAGCTGCTGCGCTTCGACGGCCGGCTGGCGGCCATGCACTACGCCGCCCAGGACCTGTCGTTCGAGACCGAGGGGGCGCTGGTCAAGGCCCGCAAGCGCGGCGACCGACTGATGCTGGACGTCAAGCTGGACCTCAAGGCGCTGAACGCTGGCCAACTGGACCTGACCGAGGGGCAAGGAGCCCTGCAGGCCGACCTGACCTATCCCGATCTGAAGATGCTTTCGATGGTCGGCCCGGCCGAGATCCGGCTGGCCCTGACGGCGCGCGCCGCCGAGGCCGGGTCCGCCAGCGTGGGCGGGCTGGAGGCCAATCTCGCCGTGGCCGGCCTGCTCAGCGGCGACTTCAAGCGCGGCGGCCTGACCGGCAAGACCACGCTTCACGCGCGCGGCGAGCGCCTGACCGCCCAGGGATTGGACAGCCGCGACGTCGTCGCCGACCTGGACCTGTCGAATCTGGCCCTGACCTACGACCCGGCTGGCGTGCGCGGCTCGGCGCGCACGCGGCTGGCCGCGAACGCCGACCGGGCCGTGGCCGGCGGCGCGGCCTTGTCTCGCGCCGCGATCGAGGTCCAGTCCTCCAGCTTGACCATGATCTCGAACGCCCAGCGCAGCTCGATCAGCGGCCCGCTCGCCGTGGCGCTGGGCGGCGGACGCGTGGCGGCCGGCGGCGTCGTGTTGTCCAGCCTGGCGGCCGACGGCAAGGGTCGGTTCTCGGCCGGCACCGACGGCCTGTCGCTGGCGCTGGACGCCAATGCCGACGCCGACGGGGCCATGAGCGGTCCGGACGCCCAGCGGGTCAGCGCGGCCCTGCCCAACCCCGACTACGCCCAGGCCGCGGCCAAGGCGCTGTCGCGCTTCGAGCTCAGCGCGCCGGCCCTGAAGCTGGGGATCACCGCCGGCCAGACGACGCTGTCCCTGCCCCGTCCGCTGTCCCTGACCGCCTCCACCGGCGCCAAGGCCGTGTTGAGCGCCCCCGGCGGTCCCCTCGTCGCGATGCGGGACGGGGTCGGCGCGGGTCGGGCGGTGGTCGCGGTGGGCGGCGGCGGCTTGCCCGAAATCACCTTGAAGGCGCCCCGGTGGCGGTCCGACGCCTCGGGCCTGACCAGCGACGTGATCGTGGCGGGGTCTTTCGACGCGCCGCCCTTCATCGGCGTGGCCGGAACCCTGGCGGGCCAGGCGCGATCGGCCGGCGGCGCGATGACGGTCCGCCTGAACCGCTGCACGCCCCTGACCGCCAAGGCGATCCTGATGGGCGAGCCGCCGATCAGCGACGTCAAGTTCGACCTCTGTCCCACCGCCGCGCCGCTGATCGCGGCCAGCGGCGGCCAGTGGCGGGCCTCGACCCTGATCAAGAATGGCTCCGCCCTGGTCAATGTCGCCCAGGCGCGGCTCGAGGGGGTGAACGCCAGCTTCGTCGGCGGCGGGCGCGGGTTCGACGCCGCCCAGATCAAGGTCACCGGCGGCCGCCTGGTCGAGGCGTCGACCGAGGGCAAGCGCTTCGAGACCCTGGCGGCGACCGGCGAGGTGGATCTGGCCCGCGGCCAATGGACCGGCGGCCTGGACGCCAGGACCCTGGACGGCCGCCCCGTGGGCAAGGTCACGATCCGTCACGACGTCGCCAGCGGCCGGGGTCAGGCCGATATCGACGCCTCGCATCTGGTCTTCGCCAAGGGCGGACTGCAGCCGTCGGGCCTGAGCCCGCTGGCGGCGGTGGCACGCGACGCTGAAGGCCCGGTGGTCTTCACCGGCCGCTTCGCCTGGAACGGCGACGTCATGACCAGCCAGGGTCGGGTCTCCACGCCGGGCCTGGAATTCAAGAGCCCGCTGGGCCAGGTTCATCGGCTGAAGGGCGAGATCGTCCTCGACAGTCTGGCTCCGCTGACCAGCCCGCCCGGCCAGATCCTGACGATCGACAGCATCGACGCCTTTGTGCCGATCCAATCGGTCCGGACCAGCTTCGGCCTCGGCGCGGAGGCCCTGCACCTGCAGTCGACCACCTTCGAGGCTTCCAAGGGCAAGATCACCATCGAGCCGTTCGACGTGTCGCTGGACGGCAAAGGGGTGATGAAGGGCGTGGTCGACATCGCCGGCCTGGACCTGGGCCAGCTGGTCGCCGGCTCGTCCCTGGCCGACAAGGTCAGGATCGAGGCGATCATCGACGGCCGCCTGCCGTTCGAGATGGGTCCGGCGGGCCTGCGCTTTGTTGACGGCAAGGTCTATGCGACCGGCCCCGGCCGCCTGTCGATCGCCCGCGAGGCCCTGGGCCAGGTCGACGCCGGTCAGGGCCAGAGCACCGCAGCGGGCGAGACGACGGTCAACGCCATCCAGGACTTCGCTTACCAAGCGATGGAGAACCTGCACTTCGAGACACTCGAGGCGGGCGTCAACAGCACCGACAAGGGTCGGCTGGGCGTGCTGTTCCACATCAAGGGCGAGCACGACCCGAAGATCGCCGAAAAGGCCAAGATCGGCCTGATGGAGCTGCTCAACGGCAGCGCCTTCCAGCGCCGCATTCCCCTGCCCGCCAAGACGCCGGTCGACCTGACGCTGGACACCTCGCTGAACTTCGACGAGCTTCTCGCCGCCTGGCGGCGCGGATGGCAGGAGGCCGAGCCGCAGGCCCCTGTTCCCGCTCAAGCCCCGGCGTCGGCCCCGACCGCGGAGCAAACGCCGCGTTCAGACGCGGTTCAGCGTTGAATCCCCAAACTTCCCAAGAACTGGAGAGCCACACATGAAGCGCGCCCTGCTCCTTCCCCTCCTCGCGGTGGGCGCCCTCGCGGCGTGCACGCCGACGGTGCGGGTCAAGGTCGATCCGATCAATATCTACGCCAAGCTGGACGCCGACGTGCGCGTGCGACTGGACAAGGAAGTCCAGACGCTGATCCAGCAAAATCCCAACCTGTTCTAAGAGAGAAACCGACATGATCCGCAAGACTATGACGGTCCTGAGCCTCGCCGCCGCCCTGGGCGTGGCGGCGCTTCCCGTCCTGGCTCCCCCGGCGTTCGCCCAATCGGCCGCCGCCAAGGCCGCCGTCGACGCCGCCAAGGCCTCAGGCGCGGTCGGCGAGCAGGCTGACGGTTTCCTGGGCGTGGTCTCGGGCGGCGACGCGGCGGTTCGCGCCGCCGTGGCCGAGATCAACGCCGGCCGCGCGGCCGCCTACAAGGACATCGCCGCCAAGACCGGCGTGACGCCCGAGGCGGCCGGCCAGGCCACCGCCAAGCAGATCTACGGCCGCCTGGCCTCCGGCCAGTACTGGAAGCCGCTGGATGGCGGCTGGACCAAGAAGTAGATTGGTCGAAGACGTCCACGACGGGGCATGCGCGTGCGCATGCCCCGTTCGTCCGTCGCCCGTCGTTTTGGAACAAGCCCGGGACGACGGGCGTAAACGGCGGGTCGTCTCCAACACACTTGAACCCGCGTCCGAGCATCGCCACCTAGCATCCGTGGCGTAAGGCCGGTCGCCGATCCTGGGTCCGGTCAGACACACGAAGTCGCTTGAGCGAGGACTTCGCGATGACCCGGACGATCCTGTTCGACAGCCCCTTCCTGCTGGGTTTCGAACACACCCGAGACCTGATCGAGCGTGCGGCCAAGGCCGCCGCCGAAAGCTATCCGCCCTACAATGTCGAGCAATCGGACGACGGCGGGGTGCGCATCACCCTGGCGGTGGCCGGTTTCTCGCCTGATCAGCTGCAGGTCACCGTCGAAGGCGGCCAGCTGGTGGTGGCCGGGCGCCGCGAGGCCGAGGGCAAGTCCGAAGCCGACAAGGCCTATCTGCATCGCGGCATCGCCGCCCGCGGCTTCCTGCGCACCTTCGTGCTGGCCGACGGCATGGAGGTTACCGCCGCCACGCTGGAGCACGGCCTGCTGCATGTGGATCTGGCCCGACCGGAGCCCGAACGGCTGGTCCGCCGCATTCCGATCCGCTCGGTGGGCTGAGCCTTTCATCGCCCTGTCGACGGTTTTCCAAGACGATCCCCGAGCGCGGTCTGAACCGAGACGCGCCACGGGGCGTTCCATCCCCGAAGGAGGTGGTCTTATGACACCTAACCCCGCTACCCCGTTCTTCTCCGCCGAGGCCTTCGCGGCCCTGGGCGCTCCCGACCTGGTCTATGTGCGCCCCATCAAGGCGGCTGAGATCATGGCCGATGTCCCCGTCGGCGTCACCGATGAGGTCGATCTGTCTCCCGACCAGACCCTGTACGCGGTTTTCCGCGCCGACGGCGCGCGCCTGGCGGTGCTGACTGACAAGGACGCGGCCGTCGCCGCCGCCCTCGCCCACGAACTGGCGCCGGTCTCGGTGCACTAAGGCCTCCAGCTCCGAGGCGGCCCTGAATTTAGTCGGGCCGGCTCGCGAGCGGTGTGCCCTTAGTCGAGCCGACGTTGTACGCGCCTCAAGGTCGGCATACCCTTCAACTGAGTCAGAATGGTCCCCGGCCTGCCCTCGGGTCCGTCCACGACCGTACAGGTGAAGCCCTGGAAGGGCGTGCCGTTCCGGCGAAGGAGCAGCAGGCCTGGCGACACCATCTCGGCGTTATAAGTCACACCGTCGATGGCGTCGTATTGGTCGAGCGTCTTTTGGATCTTTCGGACATTGGCTTCGGGCTTGCCAGCTCCGTAGTACATCATCGTCCCATCGGGCGAGAAGCGCATGTAGTCGAGCGAAATCCAGTCTGCAAAGGCGTCTGTGGTTGCATTACCCGTAACGACGCGGCTCTCCCAAAGACCCCGGATATCGGCGGAAGCGCACGGCCGACCTTCCGCCAACGGTTCGGTCTCCAGCGTCTGAGCGGTGGCGGATGCGCCGATCATCCACATCGTGGCCGTGGCGAGAAGAAGTGTTCTGATCATCGAAACATGCCCCCATTGGCCGGCGTCGATAAGCGGCCGACAATGGGCGTCACTATCGATGGCCGCGAGCGCACACAAGGCCGCTGTCCTGTCGACGCACCTCATTCGGCACGGTAAGCAATCGTCAGTTCCGATTGGGCGAGGAAGACGGCATGAGCGACGCGAGGATCGGACGCCGGGGTTTGCTGGGCGTGGCCGGATTGTTGGTGGCGGTCCCCGCCTGGGCCGCGCCGGCCAAGCCGCGCGTCGCCATCCAGACCGACCACGGGACGATCGTCATCGAGCTCGATGACAAAAAGGCGCCGCTCACCGCCGCCAACTTCCTGCGCTATGTCGACGCCCATAAGTACGACGGCGGGACCTTCTATCGCGCGTCCAAGACTAAGGGCCTGAAGGGCGCCGGCTCCATCCAGGGCGGTCCGCCGGCGCGAGTGCGCCGCTACGCCCCGATCGCCCACGAAAGCACCCGCGTGACCGGGATCAAGCACCGGGCCGGGACCATCTCGATGGCGCGCAACACCCCGGGCAGCGCCACCTGCGATTTCTTCATCTGCGCCAGCCCCCAGCCCTATCTGGACGCCAAACCCGGCGGGGCCGGCGACAACCAGGGCTTCGCGGCCTTCGGCGGCGTGGTTCAGGGCCTGGACATCGTTAAGAAGATCCTGGCCCTCAAGGCCGACGGCCCGGCGCCCTATCCGGCCATGCAGGGCCAGATGCTGAATCCGCCGGTGAAGATCCTGAGCATGAAGAGGGTTAGGGCGACCTAAGCCGCCGTGGGCTTGCTCTCCTGAGCGTGGGCCAGCATCACATGCACGGCGTCGACCGAGCGGGCCTTGCGCAGTTGCTCGCGCAGATCGGGCTGGCGCATCAGCCGCGAGATGCGGGCCAGGGCGCGCAGGTGGCTGGAATCGGCGTCCTTGGGCGCGAACAGCGCCACCAGCAGGTCGACCGGCTTGTCGTCCACCGCGCCGAACGCCACCGGGGTCTCCAGGCGCACGAAAACCGCCCGCACCCGGTCGATGTCCGACAGCCGGGCGTGCGGGATGGCCACGCCCTGCCCGACGCCTGTCGAGCCGGCGGCTTCCCGCTCGATCAGGCCTTCCAGCGCCTCGTCGGCGTCGACGCCGAACACGCGGGCGGCGACATCGGCGATCACGCTGAGAACCTGTCGTTTGTTGGCGGCGCTCACCCGCAGAGTGACCGCGCCGGGCTCCAGTAGATCGCCGATGGTCATCGTCATGGCAGAGTGCTCGCAGTCGATCGTCGCGCGTCGTCGTCCCAGCCCAAGACGCCGGTATGCTTAAGGGCGGGATTCCGAAACGCGCCGATCGACCCGAGGTTCGATCAGCTTGCGACTGGTCCGTGCCCGTTCAGCGACTTGGTGCGTTGGGGGTCGATCCAGCCGATATTTCCGTCAGGCCGCCGGTACACCACCGACAAACCGTCGTGGGCGGCGTTCCTAAACACGATTGCCTGGGACTCGGTCAAGTCCAGTTCCATGACCGCCATCGAAACGGTCATGATCTTCAACGAGGCCTGAGTCTCGGCGATGATCATGGCGGCGGGGGCGCCGGCGGGATGGTCGTCCTCGCTGGCCCAGTCGTCGACCTCGACATCGTCGGCGTCGGGCGCGCGCAGCACGTACATCGCCGCGTTTTCCGCCTGCTTGGCGGTGGCGGCGATGGAGTGGCTCTTAAGTCTTCGCTTGTAGCGGCGGATCCGCGTCTCGATCTTGGCCAGGGCGGCGTCGAAGGCCGCGTGGGCGTCGCCGCCCGCTCCATGGCTGATCAGCTGCTGGCCCGAAGCCAGCTTTACCGAACAGTCGGCCCGGAAGGCGTAGCCCTCCTTGCTGATCACGACCTCGGCGTCGCCGCCGCGGTCGAAATACTTGCCGATGCTCAGGGTGATTTCGTCGGAGACTCGCGCTCGCAGAGCCTCGCCAACGTCGACATGCTTGCCGGAGATCTGGACTTGCATGGCCTATCAACGCGCCGGTCCAGGCCTGGTGTCAAGCGTCGCCTAAGCGACTTAAAACAGCCGCGGAATCATATGCAGCAGCCGCTCGACCGCGGCCGCCACGACCCCGGCGCTGAGCACCAGCAGGCCCACGCTGACGGCCGCCATCAGATAGCCGAGCAGGACCATCAGCCCGTCGCGCTGCAACAGGGCCAGGGCCAGAACGGCCACCGTCGCGCCCGGCGCCAGGTTGCCCAGCGGGATCGGCAGAACCAGAACCAGGGCCAGCAGCGTGCAGATCACGCCGATCAGCCGCTCGCCGACCGGGCCGAACAGGATGCCCAGCCGCGGGCGGGTGACCAGTTCCATATGGCGGACGATCGGCGTCAGCCTACGGAACAGTCCGCGCATGTCGTCGCGCTTCAGAGGGTGCTCGACGAGACGGCGCGGCAGCCAGGGAATGTCGGAACCCCAGGCGACCTGCGGGGCCAGCAGCAAGATCGGCAGGCTGAGGATCGTCGACGAGCCCGGGGGCAGGGGCAGGCAGTTGAGCAGGCCGAACACCAGCAGCATCGCCCCGAACGCGCGGCTGTCGAACTGTTCGAGCATCTGGCCGACGGTCAGAACGGGACGAGCGTCCTCGCCGAACCCCTCGATGACGTCGGACAGGCTGTCGATGCTCATGCTGCGCCCTGGGCTCTCAGCGACGCTGAAAGTCGATGTCTAAGGAGTAACGCATGGCAGGCCTCGAAACCGTCCCCGTTTTCGGCCGCCACGCGCCGGTCGTCTTCACGAAACGCGGAGGACGGCTGTTTGGGACCATGACGTCAGGCGGTTTGCTTGATCAAGCGGCGACGCTCGACGGAGGAGGGGATCCGCAGCGCCTCGCGGTACTTGGCGACCGTGCGGCGGGCGATGTCGACGCCGCCCTCCTTGAGGATTTCGACGATGCGATCGTCGGAATGGACGTCGGCCTCGGTGCGTTCGGCCTCGACCAGACCCTTGATCTTATGACGCACGCTGGCGGCCGAATGCGCCTCGCCGCCTTCGGTGGCCTGGATCGCCGAGGTGAAGAAGTACTTCAGCTCGAACACCCCGCGCGGGGTGGCGATGTACTTGTTGGAGGTCACCCGGCTGACCGTCGACTCGTGCATGCCGATGGCGTCGGCGACGGTCTTCAGGTTCAGCGGCCGCAGGTGCTCGACGCCGTAGGCCAGGAAGCCGTCCTGCTGCCGGACGATCTCGCTGGAGACCTTCAGGATGGTCTTGGCCCGCTGGTCGAGGCTTTTGACCAGCCAGTTGGCGGTGGCGAAGCTGTCGGAGACGAAGGTCTTCTCCTGCTCGGTCCGTGCGCCCTTGCTGACTCGGGCGTGATAGCGCTGGTCGACCAGCACCTTGGGCAGGGTGTCGGTGTTGAGCTCCACGTGCCACAGGCCGCCGGGCGTCTCGCGCACATGGACGTCGGGCACGAGGGTCTGAGGCGGATCGGCGTGAAAGGCCGCGCCGGGGCGGGGACTGAGGGCGCGGATCTCGGCGACCATCTCGCGCAGGTCCTCGTCGTCGACGCCGCAGGCCTTGCGCAGGCCGTTCATGTCGCGCTTGGCCAGCAGGTCCAGGTTGTCGAGCAGGGCGGCCATGCAGGGATCGTAGCGGTTGACGTCCTTCAGCTGCAGGGCCAGGCACTCGCGCACGTCGCGGGCCATGACGCCGGCCGGCTCGAAGGTCTGCAGGATCGTCAGCACGCTTTCCACGAAGGCCAGGCCGCAGCCCAGGCGCTCGGCCAGCTCATCGAGGTCGGCGCGCAGGTAGCCGGTTTCGTCCACCGCGTCGATCAGCACGCCGGCCACCACGGTCTGGGCGGGGGAGAGCCCGGCCACGGCCAACTGCTCGGTCAGGTGCTCGACCAGGGTCGGGGCGCGCGACAGGGCGCCCTCGTAATGGTCGTCGCTGTCGAAGTTGCCGCCGCCGCCGGCCCGCGACCAGTCGATCTGGCCCCCGGCCTGTTCGGCGGCCGGCTCGGACCCGTCGCCGGTTGCGCGCTCGCCGGGCGAAACGTCGTCGGGCGCGGCGTCCATCTGCTGGCTGGCGGCGCTGTCGGAAACGGCGTCGAGGCCGAGATTCTCGGTCGGGCGGTCGCTCTCGCCCGCGTTGGCGGCGTCGCGTTCGGCTTCGACCGGACCGTCTTCACGCTGCAGCAAAGGATTGCGCTCGAGCTCGGCCTCGACGAAGGCGTCGAGCTCCAGGTTCGACAGTTGCAGGAGCTTGATCGCCTGCTGAAGCTGGGGCGTGATGACAAGGCCCTGGCCTTGTCGCAGTTCCAATCTGTGGCCGAGAGCCAATGCGCCCTCCTGGGCAAATCAACGAACCTGTTGATCGCCATTGAAGGGCGGTTTTGGTTAACGGGGCGCGAACGCCAGCAAAAAGCGGGCCACTGCGACCATCGGTCCATCAAAACTAGGATTTTTTGGGCCTGACCAGGCTAGGGCGCTGAAAAGGCTCGATATCTTTCTATCGAGCCGCGACGAAAAAGGCCGCGCGCTCCATTTTCTGGAACGCGCGGCCCGTCAAATTCCGCCTAGCCGAGGCGTCGCGTCTTAAAATTCTCGACGATCAGCGTCAGACTCGCTCGTCGAAACTGTCGCCCAGATAGACCCGGCGGACCTCGGGATTGTCGATGATCTCCTGCGGCGCGCCCTCGAACAGCACCTCGCCGGCGTGGATGATCGAGGCCCGATCGACCATCTGCAGCGTCTCGCGGACATTGTGGTCGGTGATCAGGATGCCGATGCCGCGATTGCTCAGATAGCTGACCACTTCGCGGATGTCGGAGATCGCCAGCGGATCGATGCCGGCGAACGGTTCGTCCAGCAGCATGAACGAGGGTTCGCTGGCCAGGGCGCGGGCGATTTCCACGCGGCGACGCTCGCCGCCCGACAGGGCGACGGCCGGCGACTTGCGGATGTGGGTGATCCGCAGCTCTTCCAGGATCTCGGTGACGTGTTCGCGCGCCTTGCGCTGGTCCTTCTGGCGCATCTCGACCACGGCCATGACGTTCTGCTCGACCGTCATGCCCCGGAAGATCGAGGCTTCCTGCGGCAGATAGCCCACGCCCATACGGGCGCGCTGGAACATCGGCTGGGACGTGATGTCCTCGCCGTCCAGATAGATCGAGCCGTAGTCGGCGGCGACCAGGCCGGTGATCATGTAGAAGCAGGTGGTCTTGCCGGCGCCGTTGGGGCCCAGCAGGCCCGCGACCTCGCCGCGCTTGAGGCGCAGGGAGACGCTCTTGACGACGGGACGGTCGCCGAACGACTTGCCGATGGCGTCCACGAACAGGCCGTCGGAGGCCGCGTCGTTGTTGACGCCCAGGGATTGCATGTTGAACGCCATGGGTTCCTACGGCTTGCCGGCGGGCTGCTTGTCTTTGTTCTGGTCGGGATAGAGCACCGCCCGCACACGCGTCTTGCCGCGACCCGTGGCGTTGGATTCCATCTTCACGTCGTTGGTCTTGGTCTTGATCGTCATGCGATCGCCGCGGGCGACGTCCTGGCCCTGAACGGCCACCACGTCGCCGGTCACCACGACGGTGTCGGTGGCGTAGTCATAGACGGCGTGATCGCCGCGCACGGTCTGTTCGGGCGTCACATAGAAGACGTTGCCGTCCGCCTCGACGCGGTCGACGTCGCCGCAGTCGTTGTTGCCGTTGGGCGAGGACGACGCCTTGCCCGGCGTCTTGCGGCGATTATAGACCGTCATGGTCGCCGCCCGCATGCGGGCCTTGTCCTGCAGCACCTCGACCGAGCCCCGGAAGATGGTCTTGCACTGGCTGTTGATGACCTCCTGCTCGTCGGCGGAGATATCCACCGGGGCGCTGGAGTTGTTGCCGGCGGCCGGCGTCTGCGCGAGCGCGCCGCCGCCCAGCAGGGCCGGGCCGCTCAGCAGGCTGAAGGCGATCGCCGTCGGCGCCATCCATCGATTCATCAACCACGTCCTCATGTCTATTCCGGAGCCGTCCCTTGCGCCGGGGCTTGGTCAGGAACGGCCTCACCCGTCTTCCGGTCGATCCGTGTCTTGACGCCGCCCCGGAAGATGATGCGGTCGCCCTTGTCATATACGGAGTAGGCGTTGGATTGCACCTGTCCAGTGGGACCTTCGCCTTGCAGCTCGGTTTCCCCGGTGGTGTTGCCGTTGCGAGTGTCGATCAGCGCCTGGTCCGACGCGAAGCGGTAGCCCGCGCCGTCGTCCATCCGGACATTGCCGTACAACTGCAGCTTCAGGGTGTCTTCCCGATAGACGCCGCGGTCGGCGGTCGATCGGGTCGGGGCCGGGCTGCCGACGCCCAAGGTCAGGGTCGGCGCGTCGAGGAACACCCGCTTGAGGTCGGTTTCGTCGCGAACCGCCGAGCGGGCGGTGATGACGAACGGTCGCCCGTCGCTGGACTGGCCGTAGAAGCGCGGCGTGACCATGCGGATCTGGGCCTTGCTCTCGGCCGGCCGGCGGTCTCCGCCGGCGAAGGTCCGCCAGGCCACCTGGCCGCCGACCGTGGCCAGAAGTCCGATCATTGCGACCGGCAGCGCCACCCGGGCCAGATGAACGCGGCGCGAGCGACGGCGCCAGCGACGCAAGTCCCGCCTGTAGCCTGCCCGATCCGCTTCGAAGGTGGTCATCCCGCAGCCTTCAGCTATGGGCGAAGATGTCGACGTCTTCCCAGCCGGCCACGTCGAGGGCCGCGCGGTGGGGAAGATAATCGAAAGCCGCCTGGGCCAGTTCCATGCGGCCCTCGCGGACCAGCATGGCGTTCAGGCGCTCGCGCAGGGCATGGAGATGCAGCACGTCCGAGGCCGCGTAGGCGACCTGCTCGGGCGACAGGGTCGTCGCGCCCCAGTCCGAGCTCTGCTGGACCTTGGACAGCTCGACGCCGACCAGTTCGCGCGTCACGTCCTTCAGGCCGTGGCGGTCGGTATAGGTGCGGGCCAGCTTGCTGGCGATCTTGGTGCAGTACACAGGCGCCGTCATGACCCCCAGATGCAACAGGAACATGGCGATATCGAAGCGGCCGAAGTGAAAGAGCTTCAGCACGGCCGGGTCGGTCAGCAGGCGCTTGAGGTTGGGCGCGTCGTAGGTCGCGCGATCCAGGCGCACCACGTGGGCCTCGCCGTCGCCCGACGACAGCTGGACGACGCACAGCGGGTCACGGCCCAGCCGCAGGCCCATGGTTTCGGAATCGATGGCGACCGCGGTCGCGCCGGCGAAAGCGCCGGCCGGAAGGTCGCCTTCATGCAGAAAATTAGCCAAGTCTCTTCGTCTCCGCGCCTCGGTCTCGTCGCACGGACGTCCGAATTTCCGACACGCCCAATATGAGGCGCCGACACTATAGGCCGGATGAACAGGATATCTATCTGCTGGTCACCAGCGCCGCTAGCCCAAGGTGGAGCTTGGGCGGCTTTTCAACGTCCGGAAGCTTTGAAGACTTGGATGAGCTGAAGGCTTGGAGCTTCGGCGCCACCCCGACCTTCTTTCGAAGGTTGGTAGGGGGTGGTGCCCAGGAGAGGACTCGAACCTCCACGACCTTTCAGTCACTGGCACCTGAAGCCAGCGCGTCTACCAATTCCGCCACCTGGGCCTGCGGAGCGATCCGTGGATCGCCGCGAGGCCGGGACGTTTATGCAAAGCTCTTGGCCGCGTCAATCGCTTAGTTGCGCATTTCGTTGCGATTGCGCGCGGGGTCGTCTATCCCCCGGCTCACGGGTTTAGGACGAGGTTGATTATGCAAGGTCTGGTCACGGTGTTCGGCGGCTCCGGCTTCGTCGGCGGCCAGGTCGTACGGGCGCTCGCCAAGGCGGGCCATCGCGTGCGGGTGGCGGTGCGCAATCCCAACCTGGCCTATCGCATGCGCATGCTGGGCGATGTCGGTCAGATCGAGGTGGTGCAGGCCAATGTCCGCAACGCCCCGTCGGTGGCCCGCGCCGTGGACGGCGCCGAGGCGGTGGTCAATCTGGTCGGGATCCTGTGGGAGAGCGGCCGGCAGAAGTTCCAGACCCTGCACGTGATGGGCGCCAAGACGGTCGCCGAACAGGCCAAGGCCGCCGGCGTCAAGCGTCTGGTCCAGATCTCGGCCATCGGGGCCGACGCCCATTCGCCGTCGAAGTACCAGCGCACCAAGGCCGAGGGCGAAGCCGCCGTCCGCGCCGCCTTCCCGGGCGCGGTGGTGATCCGTCCGTCGATCGTGTTCGGCGCCGAGGACAAGTTCTTCAACAAGTTCGGCCAGATGGCCGCCCTGTTCCCCGCCCTGCCGCTGGTCGGTGGCGGCGAGACCAGGTTCCAGCCGGTCTATGTCGGCGACGTGGCCCAGGTGGTGGCCCAGGCCGTCGCCAGCCCGGCCGCCGAGGGCCTGACCTATGAGCTGGGCGGTCCGGCGGTCTATAGCTTCAAGCAGCTGCTGGAGCTGATCCTGCGCGAAACCGGCCGCAACCGCATCCTGGCTCCGCTGCCCTGGTTCGCCGCCAGCCTGATCGGCAAGGTCGGCGACCTGTCGCCGATCGCGCCGCCGCTGACCTCCGACCAGGTCGAGTCGCTGAAGGCCGACAACGTCGCCGACCGCGGCTTGCCGGGTCTGGCCGAGGCCGGCGTCGTCCCGACCGCGGTCGAGGCCGTGGTCCCGTCCTACCTCTACCGCTACCGCAAGGGCGGGCAGTACGCCGAAGTCCCGGCGGGGGCGTTCTAAAAAACGTCTCCTGCCAGGAGAAAAAGCAAAGCCGCGTCCAGTCTTGCGACTGGGCGCGGCTTTTTCGTTCTACGGCCGGGGACACGCCGCAAGGGCATGTCTCCGTGGATTGGCGGCTAGCGCGGCATATAGATCAGCCCCAGTCCGATCACGCCCACCACGATCCGCCACCAGGCGAACGGGGTGAAGCCCCGCTTGCCGATGAAGGCGATCATCGTCTTGACCACCAGCAGGCCCGACAGGAACGACACCACGAAGCCGATGGCGATCGTCCCAGCGTGGCTGGTGTCGATGTCCTTGTAGCTCTTGAGCAGGTCCAGGGCGAAGGCGCCGACCATGATCGGGATGGCCATGAAGAAGCTGAATTCGGCGGCGGCCTTGCGGTCCACGCCGATCAGCATCGAGCCGACGATGGTCGAGCCCGAGCGCGAGACGCCAGGCACCAGCGACAGACATTGGAACAGGCCGATCAGGAACGCGGTCTTCAGGCTCAGCGCCATGCCGTCCATCTCCCTGGGGGCGGGCGCCTTCTTGTCGACGATCAGCAGGATGATCCCGCCGAGGATCAGCGACACACAGATCACCTGCGGCAGGAATGGATTCTCGAAGAAGTGCTTGATCACGCCGTGCAGGGCCAGGCCGGCGGCGAAGGCCGGGATGCAGCCGATGATCACGCTGAGCGCGAACCGGCGCGCCTCGGGCTTGGTGGGCAAGCCCACCACCACGGCCCACAGGCGTTGGAAATAGACCGCGACCACCGCCAGCACCGCGCCCAGCTGGATCAGGACGATGAAGGTGTCCCAGGCCGGATCGGTCAGGCCCAGGGCGAGCTTAGTCAGCAGCAGGTGCCCGGTCGACGAGACGGGAATGAACTCGGTCAGGCCCTCGACGAGCCCCAGCACGATCGCAATCAGCCAATCTGGCATGTCATTCCTCTGGGCTCGCGGCCCGCAAAATACCCCGGGCCGGGCGTGCGCCTGACACGGTAAATAATCGGTTTATCCACTAAGTAGACTATACAGGGCAATAGCTGAGAGTCGTTCGCAACGACCCCGGGGTCCTCACGGAGATATTTGTCCACCATTTTGACCGACGCATTCTTCTTGCCCCAAAGAGTCCGTATGAGGCCCCGCACGCAAATTTTTCCCCGGAACCGGGGGCGAGGGAAGTCGCATGGCCGAGCGCATGCTGAAATTCACGACCGTGAGTCGCAACACGCCTGAAAAGCGTGCGGCGGACGAGCGCGCCGGCGACTTCCACGAGATCTACGCCGACTTCATCGACGCCAAGGCGTCCGAGCAGGCCTCGCGTTGCTCGCAATGCGGCGTCCCGTTCTGCCAGACCCACTGCCCCTTGCACAACAACATCCCCGACTGGCTGCGGATGACCGCCGAGGGCCGCCTGCAGGAAGCCTACGAGCTGTCGCAGGCCACCAGCTCGATGCCCGAGGTCTGCGGCAGAATCTGCCCCCAGGACCGGCTGTGCGAAGGCAACTGCGTCATAGAGCAGTCGGGTCACGGCACCGTGACGATCGGCTCGGTCGAACGCTACATCAACGACAAGGCCTGGGAGATGGGCTGGGTCAAGCCGCTGGTCGCGAAGGCCGACCGCGGCCAATCGGTCGGGATCATCGGCGCGGGACCGGCCGGCCTCTCGGCGGCCGAGCGGATGCGCGAGGAAGGCTACGCCGTCACCGTCTATGACCGCCACGACCGGGCCGGCGGCCTGCTGATCTACGGCATTCCCGGCTTCAAGCTGGAAAAGGACGTGGTGGCGCGACGCACCCAGCGCCTGGCCGACGGCGGCGTCGTCTTCAAGCTGGGCTTCGAGGTCGGCCGCGACGCCAGCCTGCAGGACCTGCGCGACCGGCACGACGCCGTGCTGATCGCGGTCGGCGTCTACGCCGCGCGCGACCTGGTCGCGCCGGGCGCGGGGAACAAGGGCGTCGTGCCGGCCCTCGACTACCTGATCGCCTCCAACAAGAAGACGCTCGGCGACGACGTGCCGGCCTATGACAGCGGCGGGCTGAACGCGCAGGGCAAGGACGTGGTCGTGGTCGGCGGCGGCGACACCGCCATGGACTGCGTGCGCACCGCGATCCGCCAGGGCGCGACCTCGGTCACCTGCCTCTATCGCCGCGACAAGGCCAACATGCCCGGCTCGATGCGCGAAGTGGCCAACGCCGAGGAAGAAGGCGTGGTGTTCGAATGGCTGGCCGCGCCGCGCGCCCTGGGCGGCGACGCCGAGGCCGTGACCGGCGTGCGCGCGATCCGCATGCGCCTGGGCGCCCCCGACGCCTCGGGCCGTCAGACCCCGGAAGAGATCGAGGGCGGCGATTTCGACCGTCCGGCCCAACTGGTGGTCAAGGCCCTGGGCTTCGAGCCCGAGAACCTGCCGGAAGCCTGGGGCGCGCCCGACCTGAAGACCACCCGCTGGGGCACGGTCAAGGCCGACGTCCGCCACCAGATGACCAATCTGGACGGCGTGTTCGCGGCCGGCGACATCGTGCGAGGCGCCTCGCTGGTGGTCTGGGCGATCAAGGACGGCCGCGACGCCGCCGACGCCATGCACCGCTATCTGATGACCAAGACCGGCGCCTCGGCGCTGATCGCGGCGGAATAGGAAGAGGACCTGAAGACCATGAGCGAGATGGCCCTCTATCTGAAGAACCGCCAGGCCCTGATCGACGGCCACGCCTATGATCCCTCGACCGAGCGCGACGCGTGCGGCGTCGGCCTGGTCTGCGCCATCGACGGCCAGCCGCGCCGCGAGGTCGTCGAACTGGCGATCAAGGCCCTGAAGGCCCTGTGGCACCGCGGGGCGGTCGACGCCGACGGCAAGACCGGCGACGGGGCCGGCGTGCTGGTCAGCGTTCCGCAGGACTTCTTCATCGACCAGGTGCGCCGCACCGGCCACGCCCTGCGCCAGGGCCCGATCGCCGTCGGCCAGGTATTCCTGCCGCGCACCGACCTGGGCGCCCAGGAGGCCTGCCGCACGATCGTCGAGGCCGAGGCCCTGCGTTTCGGCTTCTACATCTATGGCTGGCGCCAGGTGCCGGTCGACACCTCGGTGATCGGCGAGAAGGCCAACGCCACCCGTCCCGAGATCGAGCAGATCATGCTGGCCGCCCCGGCCGGCCTGGAGGGTGAAGCCCTGGAGCGGGCCCTGTTCCTGTGCCGCAAGCGCATCGAAAAGCGCGTCCACGCCCAGAACCTGTCGGGCTTCTACATCTGTTCCTTCTCGGCCAAGTCCTTGATCTACAAGGGTATGTTCCTGGCCGAGCACATCGACGAGTTCTATCCGGACCTGAAGGACGAGCGCTTCAGCGCGGCCGTGGCGATCTTCCACCAGCGCTATTCGACCAACACCTTCCCCGAATGGCGCCTGGCCCAGCCGTTCCGGATGCTGGCCCACAATGGTGAGATCAACACCATCAAGGGCAACATCAACTGGATGAAGTCCCACGAGATCAAGATGGCGGCCGACGCCTTCGGCGAGTTCGGGGACGACGTGAAGCCGGTGATCCAGCCGGGCGGTTCGGATTCGGCCAACCTGGACAACACCTTCGAGGTGCTGGTCCGGGCCGGCCGCGATGCGCCGATGGCCAAGACCCTGCTGGTGCCGGAAGCCAACGGCCCGCACATGAAGGCCTCGCACAAGGCCCTCTACAGCTATTGCAATGCGGTGATGGAGCCGTGGGACGGCCCGGCCGCCCTGTGCGCCACCGACGGCCGCTGGGTCGTGGCCGGCAAGGACCGCTCGGGCCTGCGTCCGCTGCGCGTGGCCTATACCGACGATGGTCTGGTGATCATGGGCTCGGAAGCCGGCATGTGCGGCGTGGACGAAAGCCGCATCACCCGCAAGCTGGCGATCTCGCCCGGCCGGATGATCGCCATCGACCTGGCGGGCGGCAAGCTCTACGGCGAAGACGACATCATCGACGAACTGGCTGGCCGCCACCCCTATACCGACTGGCTGGGCAACATGGTCGATCTCGAAAAGGAGATCGGCCCCGGCCCCGAGCCGCGCAAGTACGGCCGCGAGGAGCTGACCCGCCGCCAGGCCGCCGCCGGCTTCTCGCTGGAGGACTTGGAAATGGTCCTGGCGCCCATGGTCGAGGAGGGCAAGGAAGCCGTCGGCTCGATGGGCGACGACGCGCCGCTGGCCGTGCTGTCGGAAAAGTACCGGCCGCTCAGCCACTTCTTCCGCCAGAACTTCAGCCAGGTGACCAACCCGCCGATCGATCCCCTGCGGGAAACCGGCGTGATGAGCCTGAAGACCCGGTTCAAGAACCTCGGCAACATCCTGGCCCAGGACGCGGCGCAGGCCGACGTCTACGTGCTGGAAAGCCCGGTGCTGACCACCGGCATGTACGAGCGCATCCACGGGCTGCTGGGCGAAAAGAGCGTGGTGGTCATCGACTGCACCATGCCGCTGCCGGCTCCCGAGGCCCGCCCTGGCGACGCCTTGCGGGCCAATCTCGATCGCATCCGGGCCGAGGCCGAGGACGCCGTCCTGCGCGGTTGCGGCGCCATCGTCCTGACCGACGAGGCCAGCCAGGCCGACCGCGTCGCCCTGCCGATGATCCTGGCCACCGGCGGCGTCCACGCCCACCTGGTCGCCAAGGGTCTGCGCTCCTACGTGTCGATCATCGTGCGCTCGGCCGAGTGCCTGGACACCCACTATTTCGCGGTGCTGGTCGGGGTCGGCGCGACGGCGGTCAACGCCTACCTGGCCCAGGAAAGCTTCCAGGATCGCCTGGAGCGGGGCCTGATCGGCGACAAGTCGCTGCGCGACGTCTGCATCAACTTCAAGACGGCCATCGAGGGCGGCCTGCTGAAGATCATCTCCAAGATGGGCATCAGCGTCATCTCGTCGTATCGCGGCGGCTACAACTTCGAAGCCGTCGGCCTGTCGCGCGCCCTGGCCGCCGAGTTCTTCCCCGGCATGCCCTCGCGCATCTCGGGCATCGGCCTGGCCGGTCTGGAAAGCAAGTCGGTCGAACTGCACCGCAAGGCCTGGGGCGAGCCGGCCGTGACCCTGCCGGTCGGCGGTCTGTACAAGCTGCGCCGCTCGGGCGAGTCTCACGCCTTCGAGGCGCGGCTGATCCATACCCTGCAGAGCGCCTGCGACACCGGCGATTTCGAGCTCTATCGCCGCTGGTCCAACGGCCTGCGCACCCAAAAGCCGATCCAGCTGCGCGACCTGCTCGACTGGCGCTCGGACCGCAACCCGATCTCGACCGACGATGTCGAGAGCGTCAACGAGATCCGCAAGCGCTTCGTCACCCCGGGCATGAGCCTGGGCGCCCTGGGCCCCGAGGCGCACGGCGTGTTGAACATCGCCATGAACCGGATCGGCGCCAAGTCGGTGTCGGGCGAGGGCGGCGAGGACTCGGCGCGCTACAAGCCGCTGCCGAATGGCGACAACCCCAACAGCGCCATCAAGCAGGTGGCCTCGGGACGGTTCGGCGTCACCGCCGAATATCTGAACCAGTGCCGCGAGATCGAGATCAAGGTCGCCCAGGGCGCCAAGCCCGGCGAGGGCGGGCAGCTGCCCGGCTTCAAGGTCACCGAGATGATCGCGCGCCTGCGCCACGCCACGCCTGGCGTGATGCTGATCAGCCCGCCGCCGCACCACGACATCTATTCGATCGAGGACCTGGCCCAGCTCATCTACGACCTGAAGCAGATCAACCCGATCGCCCGGGTCACGGTGAAGCTGGTGGCCGCCACCGGCATCGGCGCGATCGCGGCCGGGGTGGCCAAGGCCAAGGCCGACGTCATCCTGGTGGCCGGCAATGTCGGCGGCACGGGCGCGTCTTCGCAGACCTCGGTCAAGTACGCCGGCGGTCCGTGGGAGATGGGCCTGTCGGAAGCCAACCAGGTGCTGACCCTGAACAACCTGCGCCACTCGGTGGTGCTGCGCACGGACGGCGGCATCCGCACCGGCCGCGACGTGGTCATCGCCGCCATGCTGGGGGCCGAGGAGTTCGGCATCGGCACCGCCTCGCTGGTGGCCATGGGCTGCATCATGGTGCGCCAGTGCCATTCCAACACCTGTCCGGTGGGGGTCTGCACCCAGGACGAAAGCCTGCGCGCCAAGTTCACCGGCACGCCGGAAAAGGTCATCAACCTGTTCAGCTTCGTGGCTGAAGAGGTCCGCGAGATCCTGGCCGGCCTGGGCTTCAAGTCCTTGCAGGAAATCGTCGGCCGCACCGACCTGCTGGCCCAGGTGTCGCGCGGCGGCGAGCACCTGGACGACCTGGACCTCAACCCCCTGCTGGTCCGCGCCGACCCTGGCCAGAACAAGCCCTACTGCACCGTCGAAGGCGGCCGCAACGCGGTGCCCGACACCCTGGACGCCCAGATCGTTCGCGACGCCGCGCCCCTGCTGGAGCGCGGCGAGAAGATGCAGCTGACCTACACGGTCCGCAGCACCGCCCGCTCGATCGGCTCGCGCACCTCCAGCCACATCGTGCGCAAGTTCGGCATGAAGGGCCTGCCTGCCGGCCACCTGACCGTCCAGCTCAAGGGCTCGGCCGGCCAGAGCCTGGGGGCCTTCGCGGTCCAGGGCCTGCGCATCGAACTGACCGGGGAGGCCAACGACTATGTCGGCAAGGGCCTGTCGGGCGCGACGATCGTCATCAAGCCCGCTCGCGGTCTCGCCGCGCCCGAGACCAACACCCTGATCGGCAACACGGTGCTGTTCGGGGCCACCTCGGGCCGGCTGTTCGCGGCCGGCCAGGCCGGCGAACGGTTTGCGGTCCGCAACTCGGGCGCCACCACGGTGGTCGAGGGCTGCGGCGCCAACGGCTGCGAGTACATGACCGGCGGCCAGGTGGTGATCCTGGGCCCGACGGGCGGCAACTTCGGGGCCGGCATGACCGGCGGCATGGCCTTCGTCCTGGACCAGCACGGCCGGTTCGAGAGCCAGGTCAATCCGGACAGCATCCTCGTCCAGCGCCTGGCCTCGCCCTATTGGGAAGGCGTGCTGCGCTCGCTGCTGGCCGAGCACGCCCGCGAGACGGACTCGGTGTTCGCCGAGAGCCTGATCCGCGACTGGGACCGGGTGCGCGACCTGTTCTGGCAGGTGTGCCCGAAGGAGATGGTCTCGCGTCTGCCGCAGCCTCTGGCGGCGGAAGAGGCGGTTCACGAGCGGGCTTAGGTCCGAGCGTTCGACCAAGACCCTCCCCCTGTGGGGGAGGTGTCGGCGCAGCCGACGGTGGGGGAGTTTGCCGAGGCGGGTCTTCTCCCCCCACCGGCGCCTTCGCGCCGCCTCTCCCGTAGGGGGAGGGACTAGGCGGGCTTCGGACCAATGTACCGCGCCCGGGGCCGGATCAGCTTGCCGGTCTGCAGCTGCTCGATGGCATGGGCGTGCCAGCCCGCCATCCGTCCCACGGCGAACAGGCTGAACGGCGCGTCGGCGGGCAGGGCCAGGGTCCGCGCCATGGCCACCAGGGCGAAGTCGATGTTGGGGGGCAGGCCCGTCGCGGCCTCGGTCTCGCGGCGTAGCTGGGCCAGCACGTCCGGGACCTTGAACGCCTCGAGCAGCGCCGCCGCGCGGGGATCGCCGTCCGGATAGAGCGGATGGCCGAAGCCGGGCATGGCCGAGCCTTGGGCCAGGCGTTCGGCCACGGCCCGGCCGGGTCCGCGCCGCTGCGCTTCGTCGACGAACATCTCGACCCGGGCGGCCATGCCGCCGTGCAGGGGTCCCGACAGCGCCGCCAGCCCCGCCAGGGACGCGGCCGCCAGCGAGGATCCGGTCGAGGCCGCGACGCGCACGGCGAAGGTCGAGGCGTTCAGCTCGTGGTCGGCCAGCAGCACCAGGGCCCGGCGGATCAGGTCCGCGCCTTGGGCGTCCAGGCCCCAGGCCTCGGCCAGCCGCTGATGGATCGGGCCTTCGCCGATTGACCCCGCCACCGCGTCGGCGGCGGCTTCCAACAGGCCGGCTGCCTCCATCGCCAAGGCGAGCGGCGCGCGTCCGCGGGCCGGCGGATCGATCCCGGCCCGGGCCGCCAGGGTTGAGAACAGCCGGGCGCGCGGCGTCTCGCCCTTCTTGGGCTTCTTCGGCTCGGACTCGGTCAGCGGCGCGCCGTGGCCGCCGCGCAGCAGGCGCGCGACCTGCTCCAGGCTATGCATGCGGGCCAGGTCCACGGCGTCCTGGCCACGATAGAACAGGCGCCCGCCCTCGACCGTGGTGATCGCCGAGGGCAGGACCGGCTCGCCCCAGGCGATGGCCTCGGCGGCCACGTCGGCGGCGCGGCGGCCCCGGGCCTTCTTGGCCGCCAGGGCGGCGACGTCCGAGGCGCGGTACAGGCTGCGGCGCGGATCGTCGGGATGGGCCGCCGCGCCGATCCGACCGCGGCTGACATAGGCGTACAGGGTCTGGGCCCGCACTCCCAGCGTCGCCATCGCCTGTTCGGCATCGATCCATTCAGCCATTTACATTGATTACATTGATCAAGATTGACGATCAAGGCCTTCAGGCGCGGAATAGGAACGAAGAGGAGATCTAATTCCATGTCCAAGGTCCTTGCCGCCGCCCAACACGCGGGCTTTGTCGCTGAAGGTTTGGAAGGCGTCGTCGCCGCCCATACCGTGCTGTCCGACGTCGACGGCCAAGCCGGCCGCCTGACCATCCGCGGGTACGCTGTCGAGGACCTGGCCCATCGCGCCGGGTTCGAGGACGTCGCCCATCTTTTGCTGGACGGCTTCTTCGACGCCATGCCGTCCAACCTCGCTCCGGCGCTCGGCCTGGCCCGGGTTCGCGCGTTCGCGGAAGTGGCGGCGCTAGACGAGGGCTTGGCCCTGCGCGATCCGGTGGAGGCCGTTCGCGCCCTGATCGCCCGCCTGCCCGACGGCGACGGCCTGGACACCGCCCTGCTGTTGATCGCCGCGCCGGCCGTCTTCACCCCCGCTGTCCTGCGGGTCGCGGCCGGCCAGCAACCGGTCGCCCCGGCTTCGGCCTTGTCGCACGCGGCCGACATGCTGCGCATGGCCCGCGGCGTTCCAGCAACGGACGAGGAGGCGAGGGCGCTTGACGCCTATCTGGTCACGGTCTGCGACCATGGCCTGAACGCCTCGACCTTCGCCGCCCGGGTGGTGGCGTCAACCCGCGCCGGCCTGACCTCGGCGGTGCTGGCCGGGATCTCGGCCCTCAAGGGTCCGCTGCACGGCGGCGCGCCCGGGCCGGTGATCGAGATGCTGGACGCCATCGGCGCGCCCGAAAACGCCCAGGCCTGGCTGCTCGGCGCCCTGGCGCGCGGCGACCGTCTGATGGGTTTTGGCCACCGCATCTACCGGGTCCGCGATCCGCGGGCCGACGCCCTAAAGGCCGCTATCCGTCGACTGGCCCAGACGTCCAGCACGGTCCCCGGCCGCCTGGCCTTCGCCGAGGCGGTGGAGCAGGCCGCCCTGCAAATCCTGCGCGACCACAAGCCCGACCGGCCGCTGGAGACCAATGTCGAGTTCTACACCGCCGTCCTGCTGGAGGCTCTGGGCCTGCCGCCGGCCAGCTTCACCTGCGTGTTCGCCATGGGCCGCACCGCGGGCTGGATCGCCCACGCGCGGGAGCAGCTGGCGACGGGGAAGCTGGTGCGCCCGCAATCGATCTATGTGGGGCCAAGGACGAGGGCGGCCGCCTAGGCTTCTCTTCCCGTCGCATGGGGCGGAAGGCGCGAGTCGTTCTCGCTGGGGCTGCATCGCCGCCCTTGCTACACAGGCGACATGTCCGTCTCCGCCCCCGCCCTCACGCCCGCCGAGGCCCTGGTTCTCACCCGCCGGGTCACCACCCTGTCGGTCGGCGTCGCCGCGGTGCTGATCCTGATCAAGGGCGCGGCCTGGCTGGCCGGCCATTCGGTGGCGATGCTGGCCTCGCTGGCCGATTCCGGCCTGGATCTGGTGGCCTCGCTGATCACTTTCTACGCCGTGCGCTACGCGGCCGAGCCGCCCGACGCCGAGCACCGCTTCGGCCATGGCAAGGCCGAAGCCTTCGCCAGCCTGACCCAGGGCGGGCTGGTGTTCGCCTCGGCCGCCCTGATCGGCCAGGAGGCGATCCGCGCCCTTTTCCGCACCCAGCCGCCGGAGCACGGTGCCCTGGGGGTCGGCGTCATGGTCGCCTCGATCGCCCTGACCCTGATGCTGATCCGGGCCCAGAGCGAGGTGACCAAGAAGACCCGCTCGGTGGCCGTGTCGGGCGACCGGGCCCATTACGCCGCGGATCTCGCCTCCAACGCCGTGTCGCTGCTCGGCATCGGCGCGGCCAGTCTGCTGCACCTGGCCTGGGTCGACGCCGCCGCGGGCCTGGTGGTGGCGCTGTGGCTGCTGTGGGGCGCGATCGGGGTGTTCCGCGAGGCCTCGCACCAATTGATGGACCATGAGCTGCCGCTGGAGGATCGCGAGCGGATCATCGCCCTGATGACCGCCGATCCGCGCATCCTGGGCGTCCATCAGGTCAGGACCCGCGCCTCCGGCCCCTACATGCATGTCCAGGCGCACATGGATCTGGATCCGACCCTGCCGCTGAGCGTCGCCCACGCCTTGATGGTGGCGGCCGAGAACCGCGTGTTGGAGGCGTTTCCGGCCGCCGACATCCTGCTGCACCCCGATCCGCGCGGCGTCGCCGAGCCGCATGGCGGGGCGTTCGGCGAGGCGCCGGCCCACTGAGGGCGCATCACGGGCTTGCCGATACCGCCCCACGGGGCCAAATGGCGCTTCTTCCTGTTCTGCGAGCGACCGACCTGATGGACGACACCCTGGCCAAGCTGCCGCGAGCCTTTTCGGGCGCCACCGTTCTGGTGCTGGGCGACGTGATGCTGGACCGCTTCGTCTATGGCGCGGTCGAGCGCATATCGCCTGAGGCCCCGGTGCCGGTGATCGCCGTCGAGCGCGAGACGGTGATGCTGGGCGGGGCGGGCAACGTGGCCCGCAACGTCGCGGCCCTGGGCGGGCGGGCGGTGCTGGTGGGCGTGATCGGCGACGACGACGCGGGCCGGGTGCTGAGCGGCCTGATCGACCACGAGCCGAGCCTGGACTCCGCCCTGATCGTCGATCCTCGCCGCCGCACGACCGAAAAGACCCGCTACATCTCCGGCTCGCACCAGATGCTGCGCGCCGACCGCGAAGACAGGGGCGAGGCCGACGGCCAGGCTCTGCTGGCCGCGTTCAACGCCCATGTGCGCGAGGTCGACGTGGTGGTGCTGTCCGACTACGCCAAGGGCGTGCTGACCCCCGCCGTGCTGAAGGCGGCCATCGCCGCCGCCAACGCCGCCGGCAAGCCGGTGATCGTCGACCCCAAGAGCCGCGATCTTTCCCGCTACGACGGCGCGACCCTGATCAAGCCCAACCAGCGCGAGGCGGCCGAGGCCACCGGCGTGACCGGGGCGGGCGACGAGGCCGCCGCCGAGGCCGCCGACGCGATCCTGGCCACCGCGCCAAACCTGGCCGCCGCCCTGATCACCCGAGGCGGGGCCGGCATGACCCTGGCCGTGCGCGGCGAGCCGCCGGTTCACCTGCCGGCCACCGCCCTGGAGGTGTTCGACGTCTCCGGGGCCGGCGACACGGTGGCCGCGACCCTGGCGCTCTCTCTTGCCAAGGGCGCGCGTCCGCTGGACGCGGCCCGCCTGGCCAATCTGGCGGCCGGCCTGGTCGTGGCCAAGCTCGGCACCGACGTGGTCACGGCCGACGAACTGGTCGGCCTGGCCCACGGCGAGCACGCCGATCCGGTCGCCGAGAAGATCGCCGACCTCGACGGCGCCCTGGCCGTTGTCGCCGGCTGGCGAGCGCGGGGCCTGAAGGTCGGCTTCACCAACGGCTGTTTCGACCTGCTGCACCCGGGCCACGTCTCGCTGCTGGCCCAGGCCAAGGCCGCCTGCGACCGGCTGATCGTCGGGCTGAATACCGACGCTTCGGTCCAGCGCCTGAAGGGCCCGACCCGGCCGGTGCAGAAGGAGAGCGGCCGCGCCACGGTGCTGGCCTCGCTGTCGGCGGTCGACCTGGTGGTGCTGTTCGACGAGCAGACGCCGCTGACCCTGATCAAGGCCTTCCGTCCCGACGTCCTCGTCAAGGGCGCGGACTATACGGTCGAGACCGTGGTGGGCTCCGACGTCGTGCTGGGCTACGGCGGCAAGGTGCTGTTGGCTCAGTTGAAGGCCGGCCAGAGCACGACCAATCTGATTGGCCGGATGAACGCCAAGGCTTGAGTTCAAGGGCCGGCGGGGCCGTCCCAGGTCAAGTTTCGGGTCGAACGTCCTGATTTTAGCCGCGAAGTCGGCCGATGACCGGCGTTCGGCAAGTTCTTGTTAAACAAAACGGCGCATCGATCGAACGATGCAGCCTGAATGCGCGTGGGCATGAGCGTCGAACGAACCCTTCATCACTTTCCGCTGGACCCGGCCTCGCGCCAGGTGCGTCTCGCCCTGGGCGAGAAGCGTCTGCCGTTTGTCGAGGTGCAGGTGCGCTATTGGGAAGGCCCCGAGGCGTTCCTCAAGCTCAATGCGTCGGGCGTGCCGCCCGTGCTGGTCGAGACCAAGCACCAGCGGACCACGGTGATCGCCGAAAATCGCGCCATCCTCGAACACATCGAGGAGCAGGAGCCGGAACCCGCCCTGCTGGGCCGCGAGCCAGGGGAGCGGGCCGAGGCGCGCCGCCTGCTGCAGTGGTTCGACCGCAAGTTCGACAACGAGGTCAATGGCTTCCTGCTGCACGAGAAAATGGAGAAGCGCCTGCTGCGGCTGGGCGCGCCCGACCTGTCGTCGCTGCGCCGCGGCCGCGACGCCCTGCGCGCGCACATGGACTATATCGAGGGCCTGCTGAACAGTCGCGATTGGCTGGCCGGCCGCCGCATGAGCCTGGCCGACTTCGCCGCCGCCGCTCACCTGTCGGTGATCGACTATTTCGGCGACGTGCCGTGGAAGGACTTCCCCGCGACCAAGACCTGGTACATGAAGCTGAAGTCCAGGCCCGCCTTCCGGCCCATCCTGGCCGATCGCTGGCCGGGCCTGGCGCCGGTCGCGCATTATGACGATCTCGATTTCTGACGCCCGGCGTCCCGTAACTCGATCATCGCCCCATCATCCCGTTTCCCCGGCGACGGCCGTGGGCCAGGTGAAGCCCCCAAGCCTCCCTGGATGAATCTGAATCCCGGCCTTCGCCGGGAAGACGGCGATGGAAGTTTGCTTCAAAAGAGAAGCGAATGCTTGTCAGCCACCCAAACCAAGCCCTGAAGGACGAGATCCGCGCCGAAGCCTCGCGGCTGGGCTTCGACGCCTGCGGTTTCGCCAGCGCTTCGGACGCCTGGCCCAATGGCGGCTGGCTGCGGGAATTCGTGGCCGAGGGCTTCCACGGCGCCATGGGCTGGATGGAGGAGACGCTGGACCGGCGCGCTCACCCCACGGCGATGTGGACCGACGCCAAGACGGCGGTGGTGCTGGGCGTCAATTACGGCCCCGAGCACGATCCGCTGCGGGCGCTGGACGATCCGTCCCGCGCGGCGATCAGCGTCTACGCCCAGGGCGACGACTACCACGAGGTGATCAAGAAGCGGCTGAAGGGCCTGGCGCGCTGGATGCACGGCCGGTTCGGCGGCGAGGTGAAGGTGTTCGTCGACACCGCGCCGCTGATGGAAAAGCCCCTGGCTCAGCGCGCCGGCCTGGGCTGGCAGGGCAAGCACACCAACCTGGTCTCGCGACAGTTCGGCTCGTGGCTGTTCCTGGGCAGCGTGCTCACCACCCTGGACCTGCCCGCCGACCCGCCGGAGCGCGACCACTGCGGCTCGTGCAGCGCGTGCCTGGACATCTGTCCGACCAAGGCGTTTCCCGGGCCCTTCCGGTTGGACGCCCGCCGCTGCATCTCCTATCTGACCATCGAGCTCTCCGGCCCGATCCCGGTCGAATTTCGCCCGGCCCTGGGCAACCGCATCTACGGCTGCGACGACTGTCTGGCGGCCTGTCCGTGGAACAAGTTCGCCAGCCTGTCGAACGAGATGGCCTTCCACGCCCGCGAGACCCTGAAAGGTCCTTCCCTGGCCCAGCTGGCGGGGCTGGACGATCCGGCGTTCCGGGCCCTGTTCAGCAAGAGCCCGGTCAAGCGCATCGGCCGCGACCGCTTCGTGCGCAACGTGCTCTACGCGATCGGCAACAGCGGCGATGCGGGCCTGATGGCCGCTGTCGAGCCCCTGCTGGCCGATCCATCGCCGATGGTGCGCGGCGCCGCGGTGTGGGCGGCGCGGCGGCTGGTCAGCGCCGAGACCTTCGCGCGATTGGCCGAGACGGCCGTCGAGGAGGATGTCGACGTGCGGACGGAGTGGGCGAGGGCCCTCTGACGGGCTTGGAGGGTTACCCCCGCGCCAGCCGGACCAGGTACTGGCCATACTCCGTCTTGCCCATGGCTTGGCCGAGCGCGCTCAACGCCTCCGCCGAGATCCAGCCCATCAGGAACGCGATCTCCTCGGGGCAGCCGACCTTCTGGCCCTGCCGCTTCTCGATGGCGCGGATGAACTCGGTGGCCTCGACCAGGCTGTCGTGGGTGCCCGTGTCGAGCCAGGCGTAGCCGCGCCCCAGCTTGGCGACCGACAGCTGGCCCTTGTCGAGATAGAGCCGGTTGATGTCGGTGATCTCCAGCTCGCCCCGGGGCGAGGGCTGGAGGTTGCGGGCCATCTCGACCACTTGGCGATCATAGAAATAGAGCCCGGTCACCGCCCAGTTGGAACGCGGATTTTCGGGCTTTTCTTCCAGCGACACCGCGCGCCCTTCGTCGTCGAAATCCACCACGCCGTACCGCTCGGGGTCGGTGACGTGATAGGCGAACACCGTCGCGCCGGCGTCCGAGGCGGCCGCTTGCGCCAGGGCTACGCTCAGCCCCTGGCCGAAATACAGATTGTCGCCAAGCACCAGGGCGCATTTGTCGTCGCCGATGAAGTCCGCGCCGACGATGAAGGCGTCCGCCAGGCCGCGCGGGGTCTCCTGCACGGCATATTCGAAGCGCACGCCCCAGGCCGAGCCGTCGCCTAGCAGTTCCTTGAACAGCGGCGTGTCCTTGGGCGTGGAGATGATCAGGATCTCGCGGACGCCGGCCAGCATCAGGACGCTGATCGGATAGTAGACCATCGGTTTGTCGTAGATCGGCAGCAGCTGCTTGCAGACCGCCAGGGTCAGGGGATGGAGACGCGTGCCGGATCCGCCGGCCAGGACAATGCCCTTCATGAGGCTTGGAGCTCCATCTGGTTCATGCAGGCCGCCAGGCTTTCGCGCCAGGGGCGCGGAGCACAGGACAGGGCGGCTTGGATCTTGCCGCAGTCCAGGCGCGAATTGGCCGGACGCTTGGCGGGCGTGGGATATTCGTCGGTCGTGATCGGGCGCACCCGGGCCGTCGGGCCGCCCCGTCGCGCCGAGAGGGCGAAGGTCTCGGCGGCCAGATCGGCCCAGCTGGCGTCGTCAAGACCGCTGAAATGATAGAGACCGGAGAGGGCGGAATCGCGCTGCAGGCCGTCGACCGCGGCCAGGGCGGCAAGTGCGGCGTCACGAGCCCAGGTCGGGCGGCCGATCTGGTCATCGACGACGCTGACCTCGTCACGGTTGGCGGCCAGGCGCAGCATGCTCTTCACGAAGTTGGTTCCGTGGGCGCTATAGACCCAGGCGGTCCGCAGGATGATCGCAGGCCCGCCGGCCGCTGTCACCGCCTGTTCGCCCGCCAGCTTGCTGGCGCCATAGACACTGGTCGGGCCAGTGGGGTCGGTCTCGACATACGGTCGGTCCAGCGCGCCGTCGAACACGTAGTCGGTGGAGAAATGGATGAATGGCAGGCCCCGCGCGGCGCAGGTCCGGGCCATGGCGGCCGGCGCGTCGCGGTTGAGGGCGTAGGCGGCGTCCGCCTCGCGCTCGGCCCGGTCGACGGCGGTATAGGCGGCGGCGTTGATCACGGCATCGGGCGCCAGCTTGGCGATCAAGCCATCGATCCTGGCCGAGTCGGTCAGGTCGAGGGTCTCTCTGCCGGCGAAGATGATCGCGCGCCCGCCCGCAACGCCAGCCAGTTCGCGCGCCAACTGGCCGTTGCGGCCGAAGACCAGGACGGTTCCGCTCATGAACCTCAGCCGGCCTTCGCGTTCAGCAGACCCAGTCGCCGGCCGTCATAGGCTTGGCGCAGGGGTTCCCACCAGTCGGGGCGGGCCAGGTACCATTCGACCGTCTTGCGGATGCCGGTCTCGAAGGTCTCGCGAGCCCGCCAGCCCAGTTCGGTCTCGACCTTGGTGGCGTCGATGGCGTAGCGGCGATCGTGGCCGGGCCGATCGGCGACGAAAGTGATCAGGTCGCGGCGCGAGCCCTGGGCGCTGGGGGCCAGTTCGTCCAGCAGGTCGCAGATCGTCTGGACCACGGCGAGGTTGCTGCGCTCGTTGCGGCCGCCGACATTGTATTTCTCGCCCGGGCGGCCCTTTTCCAGGATCGTGCGCAGGGCGCGGGCGTGGTCTTCCACGAACAGCCAGTCGCGGACATTGGCCCCGTCGCCGTAGACCGGCAGCGGCCGGTGCTCCAGGCCGTTCAGGATCATCAGCGGGATCAGCTTCTCGGGGAAGTGATAGGGCCCGTAGTTGTTGGAGCAGTTGGAAACCAGCACCGGCAGGCCGTAGGTATGGAACCAGGCCAGGGCCAGATGGTCGGCGGCGGCCTTGGAGGCCGAATAGGGCGAGGTGGGCGCGTAGGCGGTGGTCTCCTCGAACAGGCCCTCGGTCCCGAGGCTGCCGTAGACCTCGTCCGTCGAGACATGGACGAAGCGGAAGGCGTCCCTGGCGGCCCCGGTCAGGCCGCGCCAGTAGTCCAGCGCGCAGTCCAGCATCACGTAGGCGCCGACGATATTGGTCTCGATGAACGGTCCGGCTCCGGAGATCGAGCGGTCGACGTGGGATTCGGCGGCCAGGTGCAGCACCGCGTCGGGCCGGTGGGTGTCGAACACCGCCTGCATCGCCGCCCGATCGGCGACGTCGGCCTGGACGAACACATAGTCGGGTGAGTTTGACACCTCGGCCACCGAGGTCAGGGAGCCGGCATAGGTGAGCTTGTCGACATTGACGACCTGATCGCCCGTCTCGCCGAGCAGGAGGCGACAGACCGCGGAGCCGATGAACCCCGCGCCGCCGGTGACCAGTATCTTCACGCCCTATTCCTCCAGCCGAGCGCATGGCGGCCCCGGAAAGTCCTTCCGGCCGCCGACGCTCCGTCAGCACGCGTACGGAAGCGCCATATCATCTGCCGTAGGGCTTCGATAGCCAAGCCAAGGCTTGGTCCCGTCCCGCCCGGCAGGGCCGCGACCGGGTCCGGCGGCGGGCCGCGTCGCCCACGGCTGTCCCATGCGAGATCCAAAAGCTCAAATGCCGCGGCCGTACACGAACGGCGTGCTCAGCTCGGCCAGTAGGGGCGCCTCGGCGTCGCGGGCGTTGGTCGTGATCTCGTCAGCCGCCACCGTCCAGTCGATGGCCAGGTCGGGATCGTTCCAGCGCAAGGTCCTTTCGGCTTCCGGCGCATAGTAGTCGGTGACCTTGTAGATCACCTCGCAGTCGTCGGTCAGGGTGCAGTAGGCATGGGCGAAACCCTTGGGCGCGAGCAATTGCAGACCATTGTCGGCCGAGAGCTCGGCCCCGATCCACTGGCCGTAGGTGGACGACCCTCGGCGGATATCGACCACCACGTCCAGGATGGCGCCGCGCACGCAACGCACCAGCTTGTCCTGGGCGCGCGGCGGGGCCTGGAAGTGCAGACCGCGCACGACCCCGCGCCGGGGTGAGCGCACGTGGTTGTCCTGCACGAAGACGCCGCCGGTGAAGCCCGCCTCCTCCAGGGCCGACTGGCGGAAGATCTCGGAGAACCAGCCGCGCTGATCGCCGTGGCGCGCGGGCGTGATCAGCAGCACGTCTGGGATGGAAAGCGGCTCAATCTTCAAGACACGGCTCTTTTGGGTTCGAGGCGGCGGGGCCAAGGGCTTCGCGCATCCGCGCGGCGACGACCGACGGAGCGAGACGTCGTTGGATCATGGTTCGGGCCTCGGCGCCCAGACGGGCGCGACGTTCGGAGTCGTCGATCAAGTCGGCCAGGGCCTGGCCGGCGAACCCGGTGTCCGCCTCGGCCCATAGGCCGCCGCTGTAGATGCCTTGCGGATCGTCGACAGCCCGCAGGCTGTAGGGAACCAGGACCGCACAGGTCTCGTCCATGAAGTCCAGATTCCCGGACCAGGCGGTCGCGACCACGGCCTTGCCGGCCGCCATGGCTTCGGCGGGCAGCAGGCCGAAGCCCTCCGAACGATGCAAGGACAGCAGGATGTCGCAGCTGGCCAGCAGCTGGTCGCGCTCGGCGGCGCTCAACGCCTCGGTCATCAGCCTCACATCGGTCTGGTCGCCGATCGCCTCCTTGAGCCGGCGCAGCGCTTCGGGGGCGTCGTCGCCGCCGACCGTCTTGAAGACCAGGATCGCGGGTCCCCGCGCGCGCGCCCTGGCTTTTCGAAAGGCGTCCAGGGCCGCTAGCGGATTCTTGCGGGCGATGGTCGAGCGAAGATCGAAGGCGCACAGAATGATCGTCTCGTCGCCGAAACCGAACCGCGCCCGGGCCGCGACCGTGTTGTTCAGCGGCACGGCGATGGGCATGACCCGCACCTGAACCCGCCGCGGCGCGGCGCGGCGGACGGCGTCGGCGGTGAATTCGGACAGCGCCCAGACCTCGTCGACATAGCGGAACGCAGGTTTCCACAGCGACGGTATTTCCGACAGCTCCCAGGCCCAGCAGCCGATGACATACTTGTCCTCGAACGCGACCGCCCCCGTCGTGCTGATCAGGCGGATCAACTCCGGCGGGTTCATCTGGGCGACCAGGACGCCAGGCCCGGGCGCGGGCGAGGCGGTGTCTCCGACGGGCAGGCGTCGGGCATGGCCCATCAATTCGGAGATGTCCCAGGCGCGCGCAGCCACGCCGGCGTCGCGCAGGGCCGAGGTCGCCGAGCGGACCGCCTCGCCAAGACCGAGAACCGCTCCGTGAAATCCAGCGATGGTGATGGGCGAGACGCGCGCCGCGCGCCGGCGTCGCCGCCAGCCGTAGAGGCGGTAGGCCTTGAGGGCGGGCATGCGTATCGAAATCGCCTGGCTGAACGCCGGCGCATGGCGCCAAGCCAGGTCGCGGAGATATTTCATTACGATCACTGTACCTGAGGGCGGTCTGGCTGTGTTAGCCAGTTCCCCCGCTTCGCTTCAATAGAACAGTCGTGTCCATGGGTTCGTCACCGCTCGTCAGCGTCATCATCGTCTCCTATCAGAGCGGTCCGACGCTTGCGCGCTGCCTGGACGCTCTGCGGGCCCAGACCTTCACCGACTTCGAGATCCTGCTGGTCGACAACGCCTCGACCGACGGCGCGCCGCAAGCCGCCGCCGCGGCTGATCCGGCGATCCGATTTCTCGAGCCGAGGGCCAATCTCGGCTTCGCGGCCGGCAACAACCTGGCGGCGCGAGAGGCCAGGGGGCGCTGGCTGGCGCTGCTCAATCCCGACGCCTACGCGCGGCCGGGCTGGCTGGCGGCCCTGGTCGCCGGAGCCGAGCGCCACTCCGACGTGCGCTGCTTCACGTCTCTGCAGATGTCCGCCGACGAGCCGGGCCTGATGGACGGCGCGGGCGACGTGATGACCTCGGCCGGCATCCCGTTCCGGGGCGGCTATCGCCGGCGCCTGCCCGCCGACCTGATCGAGGGCGAGGTGTTCTCGGCCTGCGGAGCGGCCACCCTGATCGAACGCGACCTGTTCCTGGGCCTCGGCGGCTTTGACGAGCGGTTCTTCTGCTACTGCGAGGACGTCGACCTGGGCTACCGCCTGCGGCTGGGCGGCGAGCCGACCCTGCTGCTTCCGGAGGCGGTGGTCGAGCACGTGGGCTCGGCCAGCACCGGCGTGCGATCGGACTTCTCGATCTTTCACGGTTCGCGCAATCGCATCTGGACCTTCGTCAAGAACACGCCGCCGTTGCTGCTGTGGCTGACCACGCCGCTGCACGTGCTGGTGACCGCCGGCCTGCTGCTGCTGCACTGGCGGCGAGGCGACGCCGGGCCGGTGGTGCGGGGGATCCGGGCGGCCTTGCGACGCGAGGCGCTGGACCCGATCCTGGCCTCGCGGCGCGAGTTGCAGAGGGCGCGCAAGGCGGGATCCTGGGACATTCTGCGCGCCATGGCCATCGACCCGGTGGCCTTCTTCGGCCGGCGGATCGTGATCCGCCGCCATCGCCCTTCGGATCGATAGCCGAGGCGACCGCCGCCTCCGGCCGTCACGCCTGGGAAAGGTCTTCGATCAGCCGGCGCATGAAGGCCGCGCCGCGCTCCATCTGGCTGATCTCGACATATTCGTCGGGCTGATGGGCCTGGTCGATCGAGCCGGGGCCGCAGATCACGGTCGAGAAGCCCGCGCCCTGGAACTGCCCGGCCTCGGCGGCGTAGGGCACGACGCGCGGCGGGCCGTTGTCGCCGGCGATGCGACGGGCGAAGGTCTCGGCCGCCCCGTCGATCTCCGGCGCGAAGGCCGGGGTCATCGATCGTGTTTCGACGCGAACGCCGCCCTCGGGCGCCCTGGGCTTGATCTCGGCGTCCAGTTGGGCGGCCAGGGCGAAGAAGTCGGCCAGCATCGCCCTGGGATCGGGGCCGGCCGGGACCCGCAGGTCGAAGACGAACACGCACTCGCGGGCCAGGATGTTGACCGCCGTGCCGCCGTTCACCTGGCCGATGGTCAGGGTCGCGCCCTTGGGGGTAAACGGCGAGGCGGGGTCGGCCTCACGCTCGAGGCGCTCCGACAGCTCGACCAGATGGTTCATCAGCTTGACCGCGACCATGTTGGCCGAGACGCCCAGGTGGGTCAGGCTGGAATGGGCCTCGCGACCGGTGACCGTGACGCGGAAGCTGGCGATGCCCTTGTGGCCGCGCACGGCGACCATGTCGGTAGGCTCGCCGACCACCACTAGGGCGGGGCGCGGCAGCTCGCCCGCGATCACGGCGATCATGTCCGGCGCGCCCAGGCAGCCGACCTCCTCGTCATAGGAGAAGGCCAGGTGGACGGGGCGGTCGAGAGTCGCCCTGGCCAAGTCCGGCGCGGCGGCCAGGGCCAAGGCCAGAAAGCCCTTCATGTCGCAGGTCCCCCGGCCGTACAGCCGGCCGTCGCGCGGGGTCAGGACGAAGGGATCGCTGCTCCAGGGCTGGCCATCGACCGGCACCACGTCGGTGTGGCCCGACAGCACGACGCCGCCCTCCACCGCCGGGCCGATGCTGGCCAGCAGGTTGCTCTTGGTCCCGTCGTGATTGGGCACTCGCCGCGAGGACACGCCAAGCTGCCCCAGATAGGCCTCGACCCATTCGACCAAGGCCAGGTTGGACAGCCGCGAGGTGGTGTCGAACGCCACCAGGGTGGACAGGATGTCGATGGCGCGGGCGGCCAGAACTTCGGAGGAGGCGATTTCGGAGGAGGCCATGACCCGACCCTAGCGTGCGCCGCTCGTCGCGCCTACCGGTCGCGGTTCGGCTAAGCCGCCGGCGCGCGTTCCTTGGGCGCCTGGATCTTCGTCGGCAGCACGTCGATCAACTCGATGCGGAAGATCATGACGCTGTTGCCCGGGATCGGCCCCTTGTCCTGCGCGCCATAGCCGAGTTCCGGCGGCACGTAGAGCGTCCATTCATCGCCCGGCCGCATCATGACTAGGGCTTCCTTCCAGGCCGGCACCAGGCCTTGAAGCGGGAACGAGGCGGGCACGCCGCGTTCGTAGGAGCTGTCGAACACCGTGCCGTCGACCAGCTTGCCCTCGTAGTTGACCTTGACCTCGTCGGTCGGGTTGGGCTTTACGCCGCTGGCCGGGCCCGAGCGCACCACCTTGTACTGCAGGCCGTCGGCCAGAGTGACGACGCCCGGCTGCTTGGCGTTTTGAGCCATGAAGGCCTGTGACGCGGCCAGGCTTTCCTGCTGCTTCTTGCTGGGCCCGCAAGCCGACAGGGTCAGGGCCGCGCCAAGAAGGGCGGCGGCGAAGGCGAGACTACGGACCATGGGCGACGAACTCCGGCGATTTCGTTCGTGCTAGACCATTTCACACGCGCCCGCGCGACCATTTTCGGCAGTCCCCGTTTTGAAGAGGCGTCGTCACAGAACAGTGGTGGCGCGAGATCGCAGCGCGCCCTAGAACCCCTCCCCATCAGTGACCGCTCACGAGGCCTTCATGAAACCCGTCCGCAAAGCCGTCCTTCCCGTCGCCGGTTTCGGCACCCGGGTGCTGCCCGGCACCAAGACCACGCCGAAGGAGCTGCTCAACGTCGTCGACAGGCCGATCCTGTCCTACATCGTTGAGGAAGGGCGGGCCGCGGGCATCGAGCACTTCGTGTTCGTGACCGGTCGCAACAAGGGCGCGATCGAGGACTATTTCGACCATCAGGTCGAGCTGGAGGCCGCCCTGGCCGCCAAGGGCAAGACGGCCCTGCTCGAAGAACTGCTGGGCGAACTGCCCAAGCCCGGCGAGATGAGCTTCGTGCGCCAGATGGCCCCGCTGGGCCTGGGCCACGCGGTGTGGTGCGCCCGCGACATCATCGGCGACGAGCCGTTTGCGGTGATGCTGCCCGACATGGTGATGTCGGCCTCCAAGCCGGCCCTGGCCCAGGCGATCGAGGCCTACGACCAGAAGGGCGGCAACATCGTCGTGGTCGAGCCCGCGCCCGAAGGCATGGCCCACCAGTACGGCATCGTGGCGCTGGACGGCCAGGCCGGTCGCCTGAACCGCATGACCGGCATGGTCGAAAAGCCGGCCAAGGGAACCGAGCCCTCGAACCTGTTCATCTCGGGCCGCTATATCCTGCAGCCGGAAATCTTCGACCTGCTGGAAAAGCAGGGCAAGGGAGCCGGCGGCGAGATCCAGCTGACCGACTCGATGCTGTCCCTGCTGAAGAGCCAGGACTTCCACGCCCTGGAATACGAGGGCGAGACCTATGACTGCGGCGACAAGATCGGCCTGCTGCGCGCCAACGTGGCCCTGGCGCTCAAGCGCCCGGACCTGGCCGACGCGGCGCGCGAGATGATCAAGGGGTTGCTGTAGAAAGCGGCCCCTGGGGAGCTGTCGCGGCGACTGAGGGTGGTCGCCACGGCGATCCCCCTTCCGCCTTCGGGCGCCTCCCCGAGCGGGGAAGGGCCTGATCACACCGCGCGGGGCGGATAACCCTTCTCGCGCAGGGCGTTCATGACGTCCTGCGTGTGCTGGGCGTCGCGAGTCTCGATGGTGATGTCGAACTCCGCGCCCTTGGCCGGCACGTCGAGAGCCAAGCGGTTGTGGTTGACCTCGATGATGTTGGCGCCCATCGAGCCGATGACGCTGGCCACGGTGGACAGCAGGCCCGGGCGGTCGTCGCCGACGATGCGCAAGCTGACCAGGCGCTGGGCGCGGACCAGTTCGCGGGTCAGGACCGAGGCCAGCAGGCGGGTGTCGATATTGCCGCCGCACAGGATCAGACCGCACTTCTTGCCGCGGAAACGCTCGGGATAGGCCAGCAGGGCGGCCAGCGAGGCTGCGCCCGCGCCTTCGGCGATGGTCTTCTCGACGTTGCAGTAGAGCGCAACGGCCTGCTCGATGTGCGGCTCTTCCAGCAGCAGCACGTCATCGATCAGCGGTCGGGCGACGCCGTAGGTCAGCTCGCCCACGGTCTTCACCGCCACGCCTTCCGCGATGGTCTGGCCGCCGCAATGGGCCGCCACGCCGCGCATCTTGGCGGTGAAGGACGGGTACATGGCCGGCTCGCAGCCGATGATGTGGATATCAGGCTTGATGGCCTTGGCCGCCGTGGCCACGCCGCTGATCAGCCCGCCGCCGCCGATCGGCACCGGCATGAACTCCAGGTCGGGCGCGTCCTCCAGCATCTCCAGCGCGATCGTCCCCTGGCCCGCCATGATGTCGTAGTCGTCGAACGGATGGACGAAGGTCAGGTTTTGCTCGGCCTGAAGCTTGCGGGCGTGAGCCGAGGCGTCGTCATAGGTCTCGCCCTCGATGACCACCGTGGCGCCGAAGTCCCGCGTATGCTGGACCTTCACGAACGGCGTGGTCTTGGGCATGACGATCGTGACCGGAACGCCCAGGCGGGCGCCGTGATAGGCCAGGCCTTGGGCGTGGTTGCCGGCGCTAGCGGCGATCACGCCGGCCGCCTTCTCCGAATTCGTCAGCAGCATCAGCTTGTTGAGCGCGCCGCGCTCCTTGTAGGCGGCGGTGAACTGCAGGTTCTCGAACTTCACCCAGACTTCCGCGCCGGTGATCTTGGACAGGGTCCTGGAATAGCGGCACGGCGTGCGCTCGATCTGGCCGGAAAGGCGCGCCGCGGCGGCGCGGATGGAGTCGAGAGTCAGGGACATGACGGAAGGCGACCTTAAGACAGGGGGCGAGACCTAGAACAATTCCCGCTCGGCCCATTGCCAGAGCTGTAGATCGTAGCCGTTCAGGCTGTACAGGCGATTTACGACTTCGGAGGATTCTGTCTCGTATCGAGGTCGATTGCGCGTGACGTTGACCCGGACGCTTCGAAGGTCCTGGTCCAGCATGTGGCCGAGCCGGATCAGGTCGGCGTCGATCGTGGACTGGCGGCCGACCCACATCGCCGCTTGAAGAGTCTGCTTGGCGCGTTCCAGCAGCTCCGGCAGGTCGTCGGGAGCGTCCAGCATGTGTCCGCCCAACTGCCGGACCATCGTGTTGTTCAGGTTGCGCTGGGCGTCGTCGGTTTCAATGAGGTCCAGAATTGAAAGGCGGCGGGCGTCGGCGGCGATGACGGCGGATTCCGGCGGAAGGTTTCGGACGTAGTGGATGAACGACAGGCAGCGGTCGATCGGATGCCGCAGCACGGTGATCACCTCCCGATCGGGAAACCATTTGAGTTGGTCCGCACGGCTGATATGGCCGCAGATCACCGGAAACGCCCGGTGACGCCGGGCTTCCTCTTCGCTCATATAGGTCTGAACGAACGGGTCCGAGCACGTCTCGGGCCCGAACGCCTCAACGAGCGTCAGCCGCAGGCTGGTGCCCGCCGTCTTGCCAACATGGATGTAAACGAGTTTTCGCAACGTCCAATCCGCTCGTTATCGGCGATATCTCGCCCCAACTTTGCTCGGCCGAAACGGCGATCGACTCCTGTGTAGGCCGGCGGTTCAGTTGGCTGACCCGCGCGCCGGCTTCGCGGAGGGCCGACCGCCGCCGTCAGCCGATGGCGGCCTGGTGCATGTCGTGTTCGTAGTGAGCGATCGTTTCGTCGATGCCGCCGAAAGCGATCAGCGAACCTTTGTTGATATAGGCGGCGTGGGTGCAGAACTCGCGCACGATCGCCAGCGAGTGGCTGGCGAGCACCAGAATGCGCGCCTTTTCCACGAAGCGGCTAGTGCGCTCATGCGCCTTGGCGACGAAAGCGCCGTCACCGGCCGAGAGCCACTCGTCCATGATCAGCACATCGGGATCGAAGGCCGTCGCGACCGCGAACGTCAAACGGCCCTGCATGCCCGCTGAATAGGTGTTGACCGGCAGGTCGATGAACTGGCCCAGATCGGCCGTCTCGATGATCTCCGGCAGGCTTTCCAGGATCTCCGCCTTGCTCAGGCCGCGGTAGTAGCCCAGCAAGAAAATGTTTTCGCGGCCGGTCACTTCGCTGTCGATGCCCAGGGCGGTGTTCAGCGCCGCCGACACCTTGCCGCGGATCTGCACCGAGCCCTTGGTGGGCGTATAGACGCCGGCCAGGACCTTCATCAGCGTCGTTTTGCCCGCCCCGTTGGGGCCGATCAGGGCGACGCGTTCTCCGTCCTTGATCTTCAGGGAAATGTTTTGCAGCGCGCGGACGACAACCGTGGCGTCGCCCTTCGAAAACAGCGTGCCGCCGACGGTGGTCGGCATCAGTTTCTTTCGGAGTGAGCGTGCATTCGCCGTGTAGATCGGCAGATCAAGCGTCAGCCCTTGGACTTCAATAGACATCGAGATCTAGATCCAGAAAACGAGAAACCGGCGGAAGTACACCATCACCACGGCGGTGAAAGCGCCGCCAATGGCGAGCAGGCCAAGAGCCCAGCTGATGCTGTCGACGGGAACGACGCCGTAGAAGAGGGGACCCCGCACCAAATTGATCAGGTGGTACAGAGGGTTGTATTTCATGACGATGCTGTTGGGGTCGATCTGGGCCGGCATCCAGATGATCGGGGTCACGAACAGCGCGAGCTGCGTGCCGTAGATCACGATCTGACCCATGTCCCGGAAGCGCAGGCAGATGATGCCGATGCACAGCGAGATCCAATAGAGGTTCAGCAGCAGCAGCAGCAGACCCGGAAGCGCCATCAGGGCGACCCAGTGCACCGGGTGCTTGTAGTAGAGGAAGGCGATGATCACCGGCACGACGCAGTGCGCCGCGACGATCAGGTTGCGCATCAGACCGCGCAGCACAAAGCTGGTGTAGGGCACGCGCGTCGAAGTCATCAAGCCGGCGCCGAGCAGGAAGATCGTCACGGACTCGTTCACGACCGTGGAGATGAAGTTCCAGATCAGCAGGCTGACGGCGAGATATGGAATAAAGTCGCCCGTCGTAACCTTCAGAATCCTGGAATACAGGATGCCGATACCGAGTATCGTCACACCCAAGCCGAGCATCAGCCAGAGGGGTCCGAAAGAGGAGCGGCGGTAACGCTGCTTGATGTCTTGGAGGCCGAGAAAAGCCCAGAGTCTCCAATTCAAAAAGCCCTGAGCGAAATCCCAAGCGGCCATCCGGGGGCCATCGATCGCTGAGAAGTTGATCTGCATGCTGAGTTTTCGATCTACCTGGCCGCTTGCATACTATGTTCGAGTCTTAACCATCGATCCGACGGTCAAGGCGCCCGTAGCTACCACTGTCTAGGCGGTCCGCCTAGGCTCAACATCGCACGGTGCGATGGCTGCTTGGTCCTGCAGGCGCTTCGCTCGGATTCGACTTTTGGCCTTGTTCTAAGGCGTTGAAAAGTGGCGTTTTGATTCATCAGTCGGGGCGCGACGGCGGTTGACTAGGCGGTCGCCGCCACCGCCGCCACCGCCTCGGCCGTGATGCCGAACTCCTTGTACAGCCGCTCGTAGGGAGCGCTGGCGCCGAAGCCGGTCATGCCGACGAACTTGCCGCCCTCGCCGATGAAGCGTTCCCAGCCCATCCGGATCGCGGCCTCGACGGCCACCCGGATCGGAGCGCCGCCGATCACCGAAGCCTGATAGGCGGCGGGCTGCTGCTCGAACAGCTCCCAGCACGGGGTCGAGACGACGCGGGTCGGCTTGCCCTGGGCCTGCAGGATGTCGCGGGCCGCCACGGCCACCGAGACTTCCGTCCCCGAAGCGAAGATCGTCACCGCCGCCTCGCCGCCCTCGGCGGCCAGCAGTTCGTAGGCGCCCTTGGCCGACAGGTTCTCGGCGGCGGTGTCGCGCACGCCCGGGACCTTCTGACGCGACAGGCACATCACCGACGGGGTGGCGGCTTGCTCCAGGGCGATCTTCCAGCACTCGGCGGTCTCGACCGCGTCGGCGGGGCGGAAGACCAGCAGGTTCGGGATGGCGCGCAACGACGCGACGTGCTCGACCGGCTGGTGGGTCGGGCCGTCCTCGCCCAGACCGATGGAGTCGTGGGTCATCACGTGGATGACCTTGGCCCCCATCAAGGCGCCCAGGCGGATGGCGGGGCGGCTGTAGTCCGCGAACGCCAGGAACGTGCCCGAATAGGGGATGACGCCGCCGTGCAGGGCCATGCCGTTCATCGCCGCGGCCATGCCGAACTCGCGCACGCCGTAGTGGACGTAACGGCCGGCGTAGTCGGGGGCGTCGAACGGCTTCATGCCCTTGACGAAGGTGTTGTTCGAGCCGGTCAGGTCGGCCGAGCCGCCGACCATGTCGGTGACCGTCGGGATCAGCTGGTCCAGGGCGGCGCCGGAGTGAACGCGCGTGGCGTTTCCGGGCTTGGTCCGGGCGGCTTCGGCGATGTGGACGTCCAGGGCGGCGAAGGCGTTGGCGGGGAGCTCGCCCTTCACGGCGCGGCCGAAGTCAGCGGCCAGCGGCGAGGCGGCGACGGTCGCTTCCCAGGCCTTGCGGATCTTGGCCCCGCGACGGCCGACGCTCTTCCAGGCCTTGGCGATGTCTTCCGGAACGGTGAACGGCTGGGCGTCCCAGCCCATGGCCAGGCGCGCGTCGCGGATCTGGTCGTCGAACAGGGTGTAGCCGTGGCTGTGGGGGTCGCCTTCCTTGGGGCCCGCGCCTTTGGAGATCAGGGTCTTGCAGGCGATCAGGGTCGGCTTGTCCTGGCGGGTGGCCCAGCGCAGGGCGGCGGCGATCTTGCCGTGGTCATGGCCGTCGACGGCCTTGACCGCCCAGCCGGCGGCCTTGAAGCGGGCCAGCTGGTCGCCGGTCTCGGCGATCGTGGCCTCGCCGTCGATGGTGGTGTTGTTGTCGTCGAACAGCACGGTCAGCTTGTTGAGCTTCAGGCGGCCGGCGAGGCTGATGGCCTCGTGGCTGACGCCTTCCATCAGGCAGCCGTCGCCGGCGATCACCCAGGTGCGGTGGTCGACCACGTCCTTGCCGAACCGGGCGGCTAGGTGGGCTTCGGCCATGGCCATGCCGACGGCGGTGGCCAGGCCCTGGCCGAGCGGACCGGTGGTGGTCTCGACGCCCGGGGTGTGATGCACTTCGGGGTGGCCCGGGGTCAGCGAGCCCCACTGACGGAAGTTCTCGATCTCCTGCATCGTCACGGCCTTGAAGCCGGTCAGGTGAAGCAGCGAATAGAGCAGCATCGAGCCGTGGCCGGCCGACAGCACGAAACGGTCGCGGTCGGGCCAGTTCGGCTGACTGGCGTCGAACTTCAGGAACTTGCCCCACAGCACCGTGGCGACGTCAGCCATGCCCATCGGCATGCCCTGGTGACCGGACTTGGCCTTGTGGACGGCGTCCATCGAAAGGACGCGGATCGCGTCGGCCATCTTGATGGGCGAAACGGACATGGGAGTTCCGATTTATTGTTCTTTTGCAGGACTGCGCGAGGCGGCAGGTCGCACGATGACCCCCTTGGGTCAACCCAGCAGGCCGCCGGTGAAGCCTGGAGCGGTCGGCCCGTGGACGCTATGCAACAACGTCCGCAGGCGTTATAGCTGAAGGCAGACTTATGCTCATTTTTAGCATAACCTCGAAAGGCCGGGTCTCTTGAGTTCTCCGTCGTTCTTCTCGCCCTACCGCCACGGCTTCGTTCGGGTCGCCACGGCGGTTCCCAAGGTCAAGTTGGCCGACCCCGCGGCCAACGCCCAAAGCGTGCTGGCGCTGGTGCGCGAGGCGCACGAGGCGGGCGTCGCGGTGCTGACGCTGCCGGAACTGGGCCTGACCGGCTACACGGTCGACGACCTGCTGCAGCAGGACGCCCTGCTCGACGCGGTCGAGGCGGCGATCGCAACCCTGGCCCTGGAGAGCAAGGCCCTCTCGCCGCTGTTCGTGGTCGGCGCGCCGCTGCGGGACAACGGCCGGCTCTACAACACGGCGGTGGCGATCCAGGGCGGCCGGGTCCGGGCTGTGATTCCCAAGAGCTTCCTGCCCAACTACCGGGAATTCTACGAAAGGCGCTGGTTCACGCCGGGCTCGGGCGTGACCGGCCGCACCCTGGACCTGGCCGGCCAGGCCGTCCCGTTCGGAACGGACGTGCTGCTGCGCAACCTCGGCGACGCGGCCTTCACGGTCGGCGTCGAGATCTGCGAGGACGTCTGGACCCCCGCGCCGCCCAGCACCGCCCAGGCCATGGCCGGCGCCGAGATCCTGCTGAATCTGTCGGCCAGCAACATCACCATCGGCAAGTCCGAGACCCGTCGCCTGCTGTGCGCCAGCCAATCGGCCCGATGCGTCGCCGCCTACGTCTATTCGGCGGCCGGGGCGGGGGAAAGCTCGACGGATCTCGCCTGGGACGGCCATGTCGACATCCACGAGATGGGGAACCTGCTGGCCCAGAGCCCGCGCTTTTCGACCAGCGCCGTGATGGCCGTGGCCGATGTCGATGTCGTCCGGCTGCGGCAGGAGCGAATGCGGGTGGGCAGCTTCGGCGACTCAACGACCCTGAACCCGCCGGACGCGCCGTTCCGGATCGTGCCGCTCGACTTCAGCCCTCCGCCCGGCGACCTGGCTCTAAAGCGCCCGATCGAGCGCTTTCCGTTCACCCCGTCCGACCCCGCCAAGCTGGCCGAGAACTGCTACGAGGCCTACAATATCCAGGTCCAGGGCCTGGCCCGCCGCATCGAGGCCACGGGCTCCAAGAGCCTGGTGATCGGCATTTCGGGCGGACTGGACTCGACCCACGCCCTGATCGTGGCCGCCAAGGCCATGGACCAGCTGGGCCGGCCGCGGTCGGACATCCGTGGCTACACCATGCCCGGCTTCGCCACCTCGGATCGCACCAAGTCCAACGCCTGGGCGCTGATGAAGGCGATCGGCATTACCGCCGACGAGATCGACATCCGCCCCGCCGCCCAGCAGATGCTGGCCGACCTCGGCCACCCGTTCGCCAAGGGCGAGCCGGTCTATGACGTGACTTTCGAGAACGTCCAGGCCGGCCTGCGCACCGACTACCTGTTTCGCCTGGCCAACCATCACAGGGGCATGGTGGTGGGCACCGGCGACCTGTCGGAGCTGGCGCTGGGCTGGTGCACCTACGGGGTCGGCGATCAGATGAGCCACTACAATCCAAACTCCGGCGTGCCCAAGACCCTGATCCAGCACCTGATCCGCTTCGTGGCGGCCTCGGGCGACGTGGACGAGGCGACCGGCGACCTGCTGGAAGACATCCTGGCCACCGAGATCTCGCCGGAGCTGGTGCCGGGCGAGCAGGTCCAGGCCACCGAGAGCTTCGTGGGTCCCTACGCCCTGCAGGACTTCAACCTCTACTACCTGACCCGCTACGGCATGGCGCCGTCGAAGATCGCCTTCCTGGCCTGGACCGCCTGGCATGACGCGGCCGCCGGCGCCTGGCCGACCGGTATTCCGGAGGCCGCCAAGCGCGCCTATGATCTTCCGGAGATCAAGCGCTGGCTGGAGCTGTTCCTGAAGCGGTTCTTCGCCAACCAGTTCAAGCGTTCGGCCATGCCCAACGGCCCGAAGATCTCGTCCGGAGGCGCCCTGTCGCCGAGGGGCGACTGGCGCATGCCGTCCGACGCCACGGCCGACGCCTGGTTGGCCGAGTTGAGGGCCGGAACGCCGGCCTGACGCTCAGGTCCCGGCGCCGATCGCCCGGTCCAGCTCCAGGATCGCGCAGACGATATGATAGAACGAACTGGCGGGCGCGGGCTCGTCGACGAAGGTTCCGTCGGCCTGCAGCTTGTCGCGCCACAGGCCCTTCACCGGGGTGTCGAGATACTTCAGCAAGGCTTCCGCACCATTGGCGGCGGTGGTCCACCAGCGCCCGTCGCCCGTGATCTGAGCGGCCAGCACTCCGGCCTTGACCTGCTCAGTCTGGGCCCACAGGCGCGCGATGTCGTCGTGCACGCTCATGTCATCGAGCAGGGCGAAGATCGCTACGCCGCGCTTGGGATCGACACCGGGACCCGCGCCGATCTCGATCATCCGCAGGGCCGCGGCGGTCGCGTCGTCGCGCTCCGCCAGCTTGCCCCAGCGCAACAGCAGCCAGGCCCACTCGAACTGGTGGCCGGGCTCGACGATCCGGCCGTCCACGCCGGGCGCCGGGTTCCAGTCGCCGTCATAATACTCCCGCAGGCCGCCGCTCCGGGGGTCGATGAACTTGCCCTGGGCCAGCTGCGCGATCTCGTCGGCCATGGCCCGCCATCGGCCGTCGGCGTCCATCCCGGTTTCGATCCAGGCGAGGCTGGCCTCGAACAGGTGCATGTGCGGGTTGGACAGCAGCGGCAGGGTGCGAGGATTGGACTCCTCGAAGCCGGCCACGGGATGTTTCAGCGTGGCGTAGAGCGCGTCACGCAGCGAGGCGGCCAGGGCCGGCAGATCGCCCCGCTCGGGCAGCACCGAACTGGCCATGGCCAGGCCGAACAGGCCAAAGGCCTGGTCGTAGAGGTCGACCTTGTCGTCCAGCGGCGAGCCGTCGCTGGCCACCAGGGTTCGCATGAAGCCATCGGGGCGGCGGTACTTGCTCAAATAGAAGTCCAGGCCGTGCTCAAGGGCTTGCTTCCAGGGACCTTGCCAACCCAGCAGCCCCGCCACGGCGAAGGAATAGATCTGTCGCGGCTGCACCCGCGCCCGGCGCGGGGCCTCGACCGGCGTTCCGTCCAGGGCGATCTTCTCGAAGAAGCCGCCGTTGATCCTGTCCGCGCCGACTTCCCACCAGATGGGAAAGGCGTGGTCCAAGGCCCAGGCCTTGAGATCGTCGCGCAGGCGGACAAGGCGGGCGAAATCGTCGGTCATCTGCGATCCTCGGTGGCGCCCCGCAGGGCAGGCCGTTCTAGGCCGCGGCGCCGCGTTTCGCCAAGCCCCTCGAACGGGCGCCGCGCCTTGTCGCGACGGGGGTGCTGGCGTAAGGCGGGAACATGTCCGCAAACGCGCCGCTGAGAGCCGTCTTCTTCGACCGCGACGGGGTTCTGAACCTCGACCACGGCTATGTCTGCGAGCCCGCGCGGCTCGACTGGATCGAGGGCGCGCGCGAGGCGGTGGCGACACTCAACGCGGCGGGGGTGAAGGTGCTGGTGGTCACCAACCAGTCCGGCGTGGCGCGCGGCTATTTCTCCGAGGCCCAGGTCGACGCCTTCCACGACGCCCTGCAGGCGGGCCTGGCGCAGGCCGGCGGTCGCGTCGACGCCTTTTATGTCGCGCCCCATCACGAGAACGCCGTCGACGAACGGTACCGCCATCCCGACCATCCCGACCGCAAGCCCAATCCCGGCATGATCCTGCGCGGCCTCGCCGAGTGGTCGTTGGACCCGCAGGAGGTCGTGCTCGTCGGCGACAAGGAGTCCGACGTCGAGGCCGCGCGGCGAGCCGGGATCGAGGGGCTGAGGTTCGAGGGCGGCGACCTGCTGGCTTTCCTGCGCGAGCGTTTGGGCCCGCGGTTCCCTTCCTCCGCCGGCTAGGGACTTTCCCGGCTTGGCGCGGGACCCCAGGGCGGATAAACGAGCCTTGATCCCAAAAATCCAAGAATGAAGCGCAGGCCCATGCAGATCTTCCTCGACAGCACCGACACCAAGATCATCGCCGACCTGGCCTCCACCGGTCTGGTGGACGGGGTGACCACCAACCCGACCCTGATCGCCAAGGCGGGCCGACCGATGCTCGAGGTGATCGCCGAAATCTGCGACCTGGTGCCCGGTCCTATCAGCGCCGAGGTCGCCGCCACCACCCACGAGGCGATGATCGCCGAGGGCAGGAAGCTGGCCGGCATCGCGCCCAATGTCGTGGTGAAGATCCCCCTGACCCGCGACGGCCTGATCGCCTGCGCCGCCTTCGCGGGCGAGGGCATCTCGACCAACGTCACCCTGTGCTTCTCGCCGACCCAGGCCCTGCTGGCCGCCAAGGCCGGCGCGACCTATGTCTCGCCGTTCATCGGCCGTCTGGACGACTATGGCTTCGACGGCATGGACCTGATCCGCGACATCCGTGCGATCTACGACAACTATGGCTACGAAACCGAGATTCTCGCCGCCTCGGTGCGCAATGTCGCGCACGTCAAGGATGCGGCCATCGTCGGCGCCGACGTGGTGACCATCCCGCCGGCCACCTTCGCCGACCTCTTCAAGCACCCGCTGACCGACAAGGGGCTGGAACAGTTCCTGAAGGATTGGGCGGGAACCGGCCAGTCGATCCTCTAGGTCCGCTGATCCTGCCGAAATACCGTGCGGCCCCGGAGAAATCCGGGGCCGTTTCATTTTGCGGCTGCGAAGGTTGTTCGCATTTGCGAGTTCGTGCGTTAGGGTCTGAGTAACCGCTTTCGGGAGCGCGCCATGAACGCCGCCGACATCGCCGTCGAGATCTGCATCGCCTCCGCCGAAGAGGCTCTGCGCTTCTCGGGATTCGTTCAGGGCTTCCTGTCGCGAAACGGCTTTCCGTTCGTGATGATTCACAACGCTCCGGAGCTGTCTGGCGAGCGCCGCAAGGTCGTGTTCGAAGACGCCTTGGTTGGTCACAAGTTCGCCAACGAATGGCGTACGGATCGGCTCGCGGCCTGCGGGGCCTAGGCGGCGAAAGCTTGCGGTCAAGCTCGGCTCACGCTGTTTGCGCTTTCACGAAACCGGCCTAGATAGGGAGATCGTTTCTCTCTGTCGCCGAGTTGCGCCATGAACGACCCCAAATACGCTCTTCCCCCGGTGGCTAGTTCCGCGCTGGATCTCATAGGGCGCACGCCGATGATGGAGGTGCGTAACCTCGACACCGGTCCGTGCCGGCTGTTTCTGAAGCTCGAGAACCAGAACCCCGGCGGCTCGATCAAGGACCGCGTGGCCCGCGCGATGATCGATGCGGCCGAGGCCGACGGCAGCCTCAAGCCCGGCGGCACGATCATCGAGGCGACGGCCGGCAACACGGGCCTGGGCCTGGCCCAGGTGGCGACCCTGAAGGGTTACAAGCTGATCCTGGTCGTTCCGGACAAGATGGCGCGGGAGAAGATCCTGCACCTGCGGGCCATGGGCGTGGATGTGCGTCTGACCCGTAGCGACGTCGGCAAGGGGCATCCGGAATATTATCAGGACATGGCCCAGGCCCTGGCCCAGTCGATCCCCGGAGCGATCTACGCCAACCAGTTCGAGAACCCGGCCAATCCGCTAGCCCACGAGACCACGACCGGGCCGGAGATCTTCGAGCAGATGGGCGGCGACATCGATGCGGTGGTGGTCGGCGTCGGCTCGGGCGGCACCCTGACCGGCATCGGCCGGTTCATGGCCAAGCATTCGCCCAAGACCGAGATGGTGCTGGCCGACCCGGTCGGCTCGATCCTTTGCGACTATGTGGCGACCGGAACCTATGGCGAGGCCGGATCGTGGATCGTCGAAGGCATCGGCGAGGACTTCATCCCGGCCAACGCCCAGATGGACTTCGTCAAGACCGCCTATTCGATCAGCGACCGCGAGAGCGTCGACACCGCCCGCCTGCTGCTGCGAAAGGAAGGCGTGCTGGCCGGCTCGTCGTCGGGCACGTTGTTGGCCGCCGCCCTGCGTTATTGCCAGGCCCAGACCCAGCCCAAGCGCGTGGTCACCCTGGTCTGCGACACCGGCGCCAAATACCTGACCAAGATGTTCAATGACATGTGGCTGGCCGCCCACGGCTTCGACCAGCGCGAACTGCACGGCGACCTGCGCGACCTGATCGCCAAGCGCTACGCCGACGGCGGGGTGGTGGCGATCGGACCCGACGACACCCTGCTGACCGCCTACAACCGCATGCGCAGCGGCGACATCAGCCAACTCCCGGTCGTCGATCACGGCAAGCTGGTCGGCATTCTCGACGAGAGCGACATCCTGGCCGCGGTCGAAGGCGTCGAGGACGACGACCGCGGTCCGAAGTTCAAGACGCTGGTCGGGGCGGCGATGACCAAGGCGGTCAACACCTTGCAATCCACGCAGGGCGTCGACGCCCTGCCGGACGTCTTCGACCGCGACGAGGTGGCTCTGGTCTGCGACGGCGACGAGTTCGTCGGGGTGATCACCCGGGTCGACCTGATCAACCACCTGCGGCTGGCGAACTGACCACCCGTCTCCCCGGCCTTCGTCGGGAGAGAGGATGTGAGATTGCTAGACGCCCAACGCCATCCCATTCTCAATCCATAGATCCCGTTCGCGAGCCCTCATGACCGACCTCCCCGGCAAGAACCGCCTGGCCTTCGCCACCCGCACGATCCATGGCGGCCAGTTCCCCGATCCGACCACCGGGGCGGTGATGGTGCCGATCTACGCGACCTCGACCTATGTCCAGTCCAGCCCCGGCGAGCACAAGGGCTTTGAGTACAGCCGCAGCCACAACCCGACTCGCTTCGCCTTCGAGCGCTGCATCGCCGACCTGGAGAGCGGCACGGCGGGCTTCGCCTTCGCCTCTGGCCTGGCGGCGGCCTCGACGATCCTGGAGATCCTCGACAGCGGCGCCCACGTGATCGCCAGCGACGACCTCTATGGCGGCTCGTTCCGGCTGTTCGACAAGGTGCGCAAGCGCTCGGCCGGCCTGACCTTCAGCTTCGTCGACATGGGCGACCTGGCGGCCATCGAGGCGGCGATCACGCCCGAGACGAAAATGATCTGGGTGGAGACTCCGACCAATCCGATGCTGCGCCTGGCCGATCTGGCGGGCATCGCGGCCATGGCCAAGACGCACGGGCTGATCACCGTGGCGGACAACACCTTCGCCAGCCCATTCGTCCAGCGGCCGCTGGAGCTCGGCTTCGACATCGTCATGCACTCGGCCACCAAGTACCTGAACGGCCACTCCGACGTGGTGGCGGGCGTGGCGGTGGTCGGCGACAACGCCGAGATCGCCGAGAAGCTGAAGTTCCTGCAGAACGCCGTCGGCGCGGTGCTGGGGCCGTTCGACAGCTTCCTGGCCCTGCGCGGGGTCAAGACCTTGGCCCTGCGCATGCAGCGGGCCTGCGACAGCGCCCACGCCATCGCCAAGTGGTTGTCGACCCGCAGGGATGTCGAGCGCGTGATCTACCCGGGCCTGCCCAGCCATCCGCAGCACGAGCTGGCCAAGCGCCAGATGCTGGGCGGCTTCGGCGGGATCATTTCGGTGGAGCTGAAGGGCGACGTGAACACCGCAAAGCGCATTCTGGAGCGCACGCGCCTGTTCACCCTGGCCGAGAGCCTGGGCGGGGTCGAGAGCCTGATCGAACATCCGGCCATCATGACCCACGCCTCGATCCCGGCCGATCAGCGCGCGGCGCTTGGGATCTCCGACACCCTGGTCAGGCTTTCGGTGGGGATCGAGGACTGCGAGGACCTGATCGCAGACCTCTCCGAGGCTTTGGCAGCCTGAACAGGTGATGCTCGGCGTCGCCGGGCATGGCTGGCGACGGGTCCGGCGCTTTCGAAGGGCGCGGCGGCGGGAGTTCGCGGGTGGGGTCCTCGGCCCACAGATGAGCGGCCAGCATCAGGTCGGTCTTGACCGGACCGTAGTCCTCCTTGGCGGTCCAGACGCGGATCGCCGCCTGGGCGAAGGCTTCGGAAAGGTCGACGACCTCGATCATGGGGGCTGGATCCTTGCGCACCCGGGCGTCGCCCTCGGCGCGCTCGCGCATTTGCTGCAGCACCGTGACCAGGTCGGTCTTCAGCGGCACCTTGAACACCACGTCGGCCCGGCGGCTGCGGTGGGTCGAGTAGTTGAGGATGACGTCGCCGAAGACCTTGCTGTTGGGGATCATCACCTTGACGTTGTCAGGCGTCGCGATCTCGGTGAACAGCAGGTCCAGCGACTTGACGGTGCCGTTGCGGGTCGAGGTCTCGATCACGTCGCCGACCTTGTAGGGGCGAAACAGCAGGATCATCACCCCGGCCGCCACGTTCGACAGCGCGCCTTGCAGGGCCAGGCCGATGGCCAGGGACGCCGCGCCGAGCACGGCGAGGATCGAGGTCGCCTGCACGCCCAGTTGCTGAAGCACCGCCACCAGGCCCACCGCCACGACCGCATAGCGCACTAGCGACGAGACGAAGCTCTCGAGGGTGGGGTCGGGATTGTTGCGATGCATCCGGCCCAGACCGCGCCGAGCGACGCCGGCCAGCCAGCCCGCCACCCAGAAGGTGATGACCAGGATCAGGGTGGCGACGACCAGATTCACCGCCAGTCTTCCGGCCCAGTCCAGGAAATGGCCGAACATCGTCTCGTCGGCCTTCACATTGGCGAGGGAGGGAAGCGACGTGTCGGCGGGGATCAGGCTGGGCTTGGTCTGCATGGATCTCTCGATGGCGCCCCCGAGCCGAGCCGTCAACGAACCACGCCAGGCGGCGTTCCTGGCGAAGGCGACGCTTCGCTCCGAGGAAACACTCAGTTACATCAATTGCCTCGAACCGCAGCTGATCCGCCTCTAAGAGCGCCGCCATGAGCATGTCCTTCATCGACCTCGCCGCGCAGCAGCGCCGGATCCGCGACAAGATCGACGCCGCGATCGCCGCCGTGCTCGACAGCGGCGCCTATGTGATGGGCCCGCAGGTGCGCGAATTCGAGGCCAAGCTGGCCGCGTTCGGCCAAGCCAAGCTGGCCCTGTCGTGCGCCAATGGCACCGACGCCATCGCCCTGCCGCTGATGGCTTGGGGCGTGGGGCCGGGCGACGCGGTGTTCTGCCCCTCCTTCACCTTCGCCGCCACGCCCGAAGTCGTGCCGTGGGTGGGGGCGACGCCGGTGTTCGTCGACGTGCTGCCGGACACCTTCAACCTTGATCCGGCCAAGCTCGAAGCGGCCATCGCCGGGGTGAAGGCCGAGGGCAACCTGACGCCGAAGGTGGTGATCGCCGTCGACCTGTTCGGCCAGCCCGCCGACTATCCGGCGATCAAGGCCATCTGCGACCGTGAAGGCCTGAAGCTGATCTCGGACAGCGCCCAGGGCTTCGGCTGCACGCTGGGCGGCAAGCATCCGCTGCATTGGGCCGACGTCGCCACCACCAGCTTCTTCCCGGCCAAGCCCCTGGGCTGCTACGGCGACGGCGGGGCGGTGCTGACCAACGACCAGGACCTGTGGGATCTGATGGACAGCTTCCGGGTGCACGGCAAGGCGGTGGCTCCCGACCTGGTCGGCCGCACCTTCGATCATGACACCAAGTACCTGAACACCCGCATCGGCATGAACTCGCGACTGGACACGATCCAGGCGGCGATCCTGATCGAGAAGCTGGCGATCTTCGCCGAGGAGATCGACCTGCGGCAGGTCGTGGCCGACCGCTACGCCGAAGGCCTGAAGGGCGCGGTTCTAGCGACCCCGAAGGTCATCGACGGCGGCGTCTCGGTGTGGGCCCAGTACGTGATCGAGCACGAGAATCGCGACGGCCTGGCCGCGCATCTGAAGACCCAGGGCGTTCCGACGGCGGTCTATTATCCCGTGCCGATGCACGTCCAGGCGCCCTATGCCGACTTCCCCCGCGGAGCCGGCGGCCTGCCGGTGACGGAGGCCAAGGCCGAGACCGTGCTGGCCCTGCCGATGCATCCATATCTGCCAGAAGCCGAACAGCAGCGCGTCATCGACGCGATCCGCGCCTTCAACGGTTAACCACGCCCCATTCGCGCCCCACCTTGCGCTATGGTGGCCCTAGGTTGATTCGAAGGTTCAGATGCACGATCCGGTGACGTCGTTCGTGGTCGCGGTGTTCAGCATGCCTGGCGCCGCCCTGTTGATGGCGGCGGCCATCCTGGTCTTCGCCTTGGGGCTGATCTTCCAGTCCGGCCACTTCGAATACAGGCCGCTGATGGAGGACTTGGGTCGTCGCGCCCACCTGCTCGACGACCTCCGCGGCGATCGCCAGAAAGCTTTCGCCGAAGCGTTCGAAGCGATCGACAAACGACTGGGCGGTCTGGCCCATCCTGTGCTCGAACTGGGTTGGGCGCACTACCGCAGCCAGTTGACCCCGACCGAGGATGGACGCCTGGCCGCGTCGATCCACGCCTCCGACGCCTTCGATCTGGCGGACACGCCGGCTCGGACCCTGGAATGGTGGGCCAATATCATGGTCGCCGTCGGTCTGGTCGTCACCTTCATGGGCATCGTCGCGGCCTTGACGGAGGCGACGTCGGCCATGGGCGGCGGAGGAGCGGCCATGCAAGGCGCGCTGATCAGTCTGTTGACTATCGCCGCCACCAAGTTCTGGACCTCGATCGCCGGGGTCCTGGCTTCGATCATCCTGCGCCTGGCGGCGCGCCGTCGCCGTCAGGCCATCGAAGCGCAGGAGGCCCACTTCTTCGCGCTGCTGGACGCCTGCGTCCGCTTCGCGCCCCCCGAAAAGGTGATGCTTGAGCAACTGGCGGTGCTGAGCCGCATCGAGACCGCCCTGTCCGGCGCGGCGGCTTCGCCCCGGGGCGCCGCCTGATGAGACGCAAGCGCGGTCGGACGGTCGATCTTGAGGAAGGCGAAAGCTATTACGTCTCGATGACCGACATGATGGTCGGGGTGATCTTCATCTTCATCATCATGTTGAGCTATTTCGCCTTCGAGTTCCGGTCGACAACCGCCAAGCTGACCACCGCCAAGCATCCCGAGACCGCGGCCCTTCTGCAGACGGCGGCCAATCTGACGCCCAAGACCGCCGACATCGAGATCGACTACAAGGCCAAGGTGCTCTGCGTGCCGGAGGCGGCCTTGTCGGAAACGGGCGTCGGCGCCGCCGGGCAACGCCGCTGTTTCGCCTTCGCGCCGCCGACCACCGCCTCGGCGCAGACCGTTTCCGTGGCCGACGCCCAGAGGCTCTTGATGCAGGCCCTGGACTCCGACCTGCGAGACCTGAAGGCGCCGATCGTCGGCGATCCGTCGAGCGGCTCGCTCAATTTCCGAGCCGACCAGCTTTTCCAGCCCGGCTCGGCCGAGCTTTCCCCCGAAGGCCAGAGGATCGCAGGGGCCGTGGCCCAGACCCTGATGCGCCGACTGCCATGCCTAGGCTACGGCATGAGCGCCAATTGCGAGGACGCCGGGCCTAAGCTCGCGGTCGTCAATGTGGCCAGCCAGACCAATCTCGACGCTTTCAGCGCTGAAGGACAAAGGGCGGCCGCCCTGGCCCTGCAGCGCGCGGCGGCCTTTCACCGCGCCCTGACCACCGCCCAGCCGGGCCTGGCGACCCTGCGCAACGCGCCGCTCGGCCAGCCTGGCTCCCAGCCCCTGCTGCGGGTGGCCAGCATCGGCCAGTCCCAGGAGGGCGCGTCCAAGGTGGGCGACGATCAGACGGTGAGCATCCAGTTCCTGATGGGCGGCTAGGCGCAAGTCCGTTTGGCGGACGACCGTCCTGGCCTTATATCGCGGCCATCGCGTCTCGCGCCCGCCGGCGCTTCGGCGTCCGGCCCGTGAAAGAGCGTTATGTCGTCCAGCACAGTCGCCGCCCCTGCTCGTCCCCAGCCCGGGCCCCATCCCGGCATGGGCTTTGGCCAGTTCGTCGCCCTGATCGCGGCGATGATGGCGACCAACGCCCTGGCCATCGACTCGATGCTGCCGGCCATGCCGCAGATCGGCGAGGCCCTCAACGTGGCCAGCGCCAACGAGCGTCAGTGGATCCTGACCGCCTATCTGCTCGGCTTCGGCGTCGCCCAGGTCGTCTACGGCCCTCTGGCCGACCGCTTCGGGCGCAAGCCGGTGCTGCTGGTGGGCCTGTCGCTGTATGTGGTCTTCGCCGCCCTCTGCGCGTTCTCCACCTCGTTCGAGATGCTGCTGATCGCCCGCGCCCTCTGCGGGGTCGGGGCCGCCGCCACGCGGGTGCTGTCGGTATCGATCGTCCGCGACTGCTACAGCGGCCGGCAGATGGCGCGGGTGATGTCGCTGTCGTTCATCGTCTTTCTGGGCGTGCCGATCATCGCGCCCTCGGTCGGCCAGGCCATCCTGCTGGTCGCGCCCTGGCCGTGGGTGTTCGGGGTGCTGTCGATCTTCGGCCTGGCGGTGATCGCTTGGTCCTGGATCAAGCTGCCCGAGACCCTGCATCCGCGGGATCGCGTGCCCCTGGAGGTCACGCCGGTTCTGGCGGCGTTCAAGACCTGCCTGACCAACCGGGTCGCTGTCGGTTACACCCTGGCCGCCGCCCTGGTGCTGGGCGGGCTGTTCGGCTTCCTGAACTCGGCCCAGCAGGTGTTCGTCGACGTCCTGGGAGCGGGCCGGTCGTTCCCCCTGATCTTCGCGGCGATCGCGGGCGGCATCGCCGTCTCGTCGCTGCTCAACTCACGCATCGTCGGCCGCCTGGGCATGCGGCTGGTCTCGCACGTCGCTCTGATGGGCTATCTCGCCTTCGCGGTGGTCCACGCCCTGGTCGCCCTGAGCGGCCACGAGACTCTATGGACCTTCTCGCTGCTGCAGGCGGGGATGATGTTCTGCTTTGGCCTGGTGATGTCGAACTTCGGCTCGATCGCCATGGAGCCGCTGGGCCACCTGGCCGGCACGGCGGCGTCGGTGCAGGGCTTCATCACCACCATCGGCGGGGCCCTGTTCGGCTTCTGGATCGGCCAGCTGTTCGATGGCACCACCGTGCCCCTGACCCTGGGCTTCGCGGGCTTCGGCCTTGCGGGGCTCGTCGCGGTGCTGATCACCGAGAAGGGCCGGATGTTCCACGCGGGGTCCGGCGCGCCGGCGGTCGAGGGCGCGGGGGTCCACTAGCGCTCAATCCAGCATCCGCTCCAGGGTCTCAAGTTCGTCCGCCTCGCGCGACGGCTTGTCCCAGCGGATGCGGTTGATGCGCGGGAAGCGCATGGCCACGCCCGACTTGTGGCGGGTCGAGCGCTGCAGGCCCTCGAACGCCACCTCGAACACCAGGCCGAACTCCAGGTCGGCGCGCACCGACCGCACCGGTCCGAACCGCTCGATGGTGTGGTCGCGCACGAACTTGTCGATCTGCTTCAGCTCCTCGTCCGTGAAGCCGAAATAGGCCTTGCCGACCGGAGTCAGGTGACGGGTCCCGGTATCGTCCTCGCGCCAGACCCCGAAGGTGTAGTCGGAATAGAAGCTTGACCGCTTGCCGTGGCCGCGCTGGGCGTACATCAGCACCGCGTCGATCAGGCGGGGGTCGCGTTTCCACTTGAACCACGGCCCCTTGGGTCGGCCGGGTTCGTAGGCGCTGTCCCAGCGCTTGAGCATCAGACCCTCGGCGATCGCGGGATCGCCTTCCGGCGGCGAGGCGCGCAAGGCGGCCAAGGCTTCCCAGGTCGCGAACGGCTGAATCGGCGACAGGTCGATGCGAGGACTGGCGGCGGTTTCGACGAACGCCTCGAGCCGTTTGCGACGCTCGACGAACGGCAGGCTGCGCAGGTCGGTCTCGCCATCCAGCAGCAGGTCATAGGCGCGGATCCCGGCCGGAAAGGCCTGCAGCTGCTTGGCGTCGACCGTCTTGCGATTCAGCCGCTGCTGCAGGTCGCCGAAGCTGGCCACCGCGCCGTCGCGCATCACCAGCAGCTCGCCATCGATCGCCCCCTCGAACGTCAGGGCCTCGACCACGTCGGGGAAGGTCGCCGAGATATCGTCGCCGGTGCGGGTGTAGAGGCGCTTCTCGCCGCGCTCGCTGACCGCCTGCACGCGAATGCCGTCCCACTTCCATTCGGCGGCGTAGTCGGCGGGGTCGAGCTTGGCGAAGTCGACCGCCTCGTCGATCGCCTGGGCCAGCATCACCGGCCGGAAGCGTCCCGGCGCATCGGGCGAGGGCTGTTCCGAGCGGCCCTCCAGCCAGGCGAACAGGTCGCCATAGGGCGGGGTCATGGCGTGCCAGACCTCCTCGACCTGGCCGATCTCGACCTGGCCGAAATCGGCGCAGGCCTGTTTGGCCAGCCGGGCCGAGACGCCCACCCGCAGGCCGCCGGTCATCAGCTTCAGCAGCGCCCAGCGTCCGTCGGCGTCCAGGGCGTCCAGCCAGCCTTCGATCAACCGCTGCACCTCGGCGCGCGAGGCGGTGCGCAGGCTTTCGACCACCTCCGACAGATCCGGCTCGCGATTGGCTCCGGGCCTTTGCGGCCAGGCCAGGGCGACGGTCTCGGCCAGGTCGCCGACATAGTCGTAGGACCAGGCGAACAGCTGGGCGTCCATCCGGCTCTCGGCCGCCTTGCGGATGAAGGCCGGCTTGGCCGCGTTGAACGACAGCGCCCCGGTGAGGGCGGCCAGCACCCAGCCGCGCTCGGGGTCGGGCGTCTCGCGCAGGAAGTCCTTGATCAGGGTCAGCTTGGCGTTTCGCGAGCTGGTCAGGGACAGCCGGTCGAGAAGGTGGGCGAAGGCGCGCATGGACTTACTCCCCCTCCTCCTCGTCATAGCCCACCAGCCGCAGCGCCCGGGCCGGTATGCCTTCCAGCTCGCACCACCGCTCCAAGGCCTCCTCGCGGCCGTGGGTGATCCAAACCTCGCCAGGGCGCAGTTCGTCGAGGGTGGCGGTCAATTCGTCCCAGTCGGCGTGGTCGGAGATGATCAGCGGCAGCTCCACGCCGCGCTGGCGGGCTCTGGCCCGCACGCGCATCCAGCCGCTGGCGAAGCAGTCGACCGGGTCGGGGAAGCGTCGCGACCAGCGGTCGGCCAGGGCCGAGGGCGGGGCGACGATGATCGCGCCCTCGAAGTCCTTCTTGGTCCCGCTCGTGGCGGGGGCCAGCGGGCCAAGATCGACGCCGTGGCGTTCGTAGAGCCGGTTCAGCCGGTCCATGGCGCCGTGCACGTGGATGGTCTTGTCCCAGCCGGCCTCGCGCAGCAGTCTGATCACCCGCTGGGCCTTGCCCAGGGCGTAGGCCCCGACGATGTGCGAGCGCTCGGGGAACTGCTCGACCGATTTGAGCAGGGCGGCGATCTCACCCGCGTCGTCGGGGTGGCGGAACACCGGCAGGCCGAACGTCGCCTCGGTCACGAACACATCGCACGGGACGGGCTCGAAGGCCGGGCAGGTGGGGTCGCGGCGACGCTTGTAGTCGCCGGAGATGACGATGGTCATGCCTTTCCAGCGCACGACGGCCTGGGCCGAGCCCAGCACGTGGCCGGCCGGGACCAGGCCGACCTCGACGCCGTTGTGGGTGAAGCTCTGGCCATAGGCGATCGGCTCGCGGCGGCCGGCGAAGTCCTCGCCGTAGCGCTCGGCCATGATCGCCAGGGTCTGGGGGGTGGCGGCGACCACGCCGTGGCCGGCTCGGGCGTGATCGGCGTGGCCATGGGTGATCACCGCCCGGTCCACGGGGCGGACAGGGTCGATGTAGAAGTCCCCGGGCGGACAATAGAGGCCGTCAGGCTTCGGACAGATCAGGTCTTGCGGCTTCATCACGATGGATATGGCAACGCGCCTGGCTATAAACCTATCCCATGAGCAACGATCTTAGCGCCGGCGAACAGCATCGCCTGATCGCCAACACCATGAACGAGGGCAGCCCTCAGGCGCGAGCGCTCGGCTTTCAAACGCTGGAGATCGGCGAGGCCGTGGCCATCCTCAAGGTCCCATATCGGCCCGAGATCGTCGGCGACCCGGAGACTGGCGTGATCGCCGGCGGAGTGGTGACCACCTTGCTCGACCACGCCAGCGGCCAGGCGGTGCACGCCGCCCTGTCTCAATGGACCTCGATCGCCACCCTGGACCTGCGCATCGACTACATGCGGCCGGCCCAGCCCGGCCGCGACGTGCTGGCCCGCGCCCATTGCTACAAGGTCACCCGTTCGGTCGCCTTCGTGCGGGCCGTGGCCTACGAGGACGACCCCGACGATCCGGTCGCCGCCGCCCAGGCCGCCTTCATGCTGGACTCCAGCGCCGGCAAGAAGCCGGGCGCCAACTTCAAGCCGCCGCGTTCCAAGACCCCGGGCCAGGGAGACGCGGCATGAGCGACGCCGATGATCGCCTGACCGCCGTGCTCGGCTCTATCCCCTACGCCAAGTTCATCGGCATGCGCGCCGAGCTGGCCGGCGACGAGATGACCGCCATCCTGCCGTTCTCGGACCACATCGTCGGCAATCCGATGTTGCCGGCCATTCATGGCGGCGTCCTGGGCGCCTTCATGGAGATGACCGCCCTAGCCCAGCTGTCGGTGGCCGAGCCCCTGAAGCGACAACCCCGCACCATCGACGTCTCGATCGAGTATCTGCGCACGGGCCGGCCCCTGACCACCTTCGCCCGCGCTCATATCAAGAAGGTCGGTCGGCGGATCGCCAACGTCCATGTCGAGGCCTGGCAGGAGCAGCGCGCCGCCCCGATCGCCGCCCTGCGCGGCCATTTCTTGCTGACCTCGGCGGAGGATTGAGGGAGAGGCGCGAAAGAGGCTTAGGAGGACAACCCCGGGTTTGCGCCACATCGCCTTTGATGCATGCCGAACAAGGGTCTTCAAAGGTAAAATATTGCCATATAGAGCTCCGCAACAACCGCATTACACCCTTGTAATGCGGGTTTAGCGTGACAATGTTTCTTAAAAACGCTTCATGAAGCAAAGGTAACGGGTGTTCACCATCCCGCGGGCCTATACCCCTGATCACCGGACGCGGTCGTCGCGCCGGACATTCAGGGAACCAAGCCAATGACCTTCTCGAACAACGCCTTCTCGGGTTTCGCCAGCATCGTTCTGGCCATGCTGCCCCTCGTCGTGATCGCCGGTTCGCTCGTCACGAGCTTCTAAGTGATCGCCGCGTAGCTCCACCGGTTCGCGACTCTTCAGGCCGTCAAGGCCTCGCGGGCCGCCCGGTGGAGAAGGGCGTGACGATGCGCCAATCGATCGATGTCGGCGTCGTATCCGCCGCCGATCACCCCGGTCACCGGGATCCCCCTTTTCAGACATGAGCCCAGGACGAACGCCTCGCGCCGCGCCAGGCCCTCGTCGCTCAAACTCAGACGCCCCAGCTTGTCGTCCGCGTGCGGATCGACCCCGGCGTTGAAGAACACCAGGTCCGGCGCTGTGCGGGTCAGCAGGTCCGGCAGGACCTCTCCCAGTTTCTCCAAATATGCCGCGTCGCCCGTGCCGTCCGGCAGGTCGATATCCAGGTCGCTGAGCGCCTTGCGGGCCGGGAAGTTCTTTTCGGCGTGCATCGAGAAGGTGAAGACGCTGGAATCGCCTTCGAAGATCCGCGCCGTGCCGTCGCCCTGGTGAACGTCGAGATCGACGACCAGCACTCGGCCCACCGCGCCCTCCGCCAGCAGCCGCCGCGCGGCCACCGCCACGTCGTTGAACACGCAGAACCCCGCGCCCGTCTCGGCCTGGGCGTGGTGGCTGCCGCCGGCGGTGTTGCAGGCGATCCCGTGCTCCAGCGCCAGGCGCGCCGCGGCCAGGGTGCCGCCGGTCGCCGCCCGCGCGCGGGTCGCGACCGAGTCGGTATTGGGCATGCCGATGCGCCGCACGATGTCGGCCGGCAGGGCCAGGTCGATTACGCCGCGTACATAGGCCTCGTCATGGACCAACAGCAGGCTGTCCAGGTCGATCGGCTCGGGCCGCACGAAACCGGCCGGACCCGCCACCCCCTCGGCCTCCAGCACCGCGGCCAGGCGCGAGAACTTGTCCATCGGAAAGCGATGCCCCGCCGGCATCTCGGCGCGGAAGGCGGGGTGGTGGACGATGGGCGGAAAGGGCGTGGCCATGACGCAACGATGGGAAACCCAGACGCCTGACGCAAGGTCACGACTTGCCCCGCCCCGCGCACGCGCCTAACCAACCGCCATGCGCACGCCCGAGAACCTCGCCGAAATCCTCGCCCTCGAAGCCATCGAGGTGAACCTGTTCCGGGGCGTCAGCCCCAATGACGGATTTCCCCGCATCTTCGGCGGCCTGGTCATCGCCCAGGCTCTGATGGCGGCCTACAAGACCGTGCCCGATCGCATCTGCCACTCGCTGCACGCCTATTTCATCCGGCCCGGCGACGTGAACGCCCCGGTGCTCTACGAGGTCGAGCGCGCCCGCGACGGCGGCACCTTCACCACCCGGCGGGTGGCGGCCATCCAGCACGGCGAGCAGATCTTCAACCTGGCCTGCTCTTTCCAGGCCCCGGAGGAGGGGCTGGAGCATCAGAGCGAGATGCCCGGCGCCCCGGATCCGGAGAGCCTGCCGACCGACGTTGAGTACCTGCGCTCGCTGGGCGACGAGGTGCATCCGCGCTTCATCAAGATGGCCGAGTACCCGCGCCCCGTGGATCTGCGCTGGGTCGACCCGCAGCATCCGACCAAGCCCACGCCCAAGTCCTCGACCAAGCAGGTGTGGATGCGGGCCAAGGCGCCGATCGGCGACGACGTCCGCCTGCAGCAATGCGCCCTGGCCTACGCCTCGGACATGGCCTTCATGGAAAGCGCCCTGCGCCCGCATGGCCTGATCTGGACCACGCCCGGCCTGCAGGCCGCCAGCCTCGACCACGCCATGTGGTTCCACCACCCGTTCGATTTCAACGACTGGACCCTGTTCTCGCAGGACAGCCCGTCGGCCTCTCAGGGCCGCGGCCTGGTGCGCGGCCAGATGTTCACCCGCGACGGCAAGTTGGTCGCTTCTGTGGCCCAGGAATGCCTGATGCGGGTGCGCAAGTAGCGATCAGCTGGCGCCGAGCCGCTCGAGCACGCCGACGAAACGATCGAGATCGCCGCCCGTCATGGCGCGTTCGGCTTCGATGACCAGTTGCAGCTTGCGGGCCAGCAGGCGCAATTCGATCTCGTCGGCCTCGACCTGGGTCTTGGCGGCGGTGGCCTTGCTCAGCTCGGCTTCGGCCAGCAGCTTGGCGGCGCGGGCCGCCAGGGCCTCGTTCTCGAGCCCGGCGCGCGACAGCCGATCCTTCAGGTGCTCGATGGACCGATTGAGCAGATCCTCGGCCTCGTCGCGCACCGTGGTGCGCCGATTGCGATCGACGACGGAATTCAAGACCGCGGCCAGGGCTTCGGTGAGCTTTGGAACCAGGCTCCTGCTCACCGTCGGCGGCGAGGAATCGGCGGCCTCGGACGCGCGTCGGCGCGTGGCGACAAACGCCTCGATCACCAGTTTCATCGCGGCGATGGCGGTATCGGACTTGAGGACCGTGGCGGCCATGACGACGCCGTGCTCGGTGAACACCCAAGGGGTCTTGCGGCGACCGCCCCAACTTGATGTCGCATTTTGCGACATCAAACTGCGCAGCTCTTCGGCGCTGAGTTGGAAGGCGTAGCCTTCGAACCGGCCGGCGTTGCGTCGCACCTGTTCGTTGAGCCGGCGCGTTTCGACGCCAAAGAGCGCGGCGATGGCGTCGTCGAGAACGACGTTTTGACCGCGCACCTTATGAATTCGCGCGGGAATGGACGGAATCGGAACGACTGGCGACATGCTACGCGACCGGGCTACTCTGAGAACAAAGTAGGAACTCGATCCGAGGCGGAGTCAATCCTTAGTCGTAGTGACGCTCAGGGTCGCCTTCGCCGTCGGCGGCGGGTTCGGGCCCTTCGGGCTCGCCCACCATCGCCGGCGGGTCGGCCAGAACCAGGCCTTCGGCGATCTTCACCTCGGGCACGGCGGCGCGGGTGAAGGGCAGGTACCAGGTTTGGCCGCCCAGGGCGGGGGTGATCTCGAACAGGTCGTCGGCGCCGAAGTTCTGAACGCTCTTGATCTTGCCCAGCAGATCATTGGTGGCCACGTGGCGCACGGTCAGGCCGATCAGGTCGGCCAGGTAGAATTCGTCTTCGTCCGGCTCGGGCAGAGCCTCGCGCGGGACGTAGAGGCGCAGGCCGCGCAGGGCGTCGGCCGCTTCCTTGGTCTCGACCCCGACGCAGCGGGCGACGACGCCCTCCTTGGCCACCCGAGCGGTGGTCAGGGTCAGGGCGGGCGAGCCGTCCTGGCGCGTCAGCACCTTGAACCTGGTCAGGGTCAGAGGGTCTTCGGTGAAGGTCGCGATGCGCACCTCGCCGCGCACGCCGAAGGCCCCGGCGACGCGGCCGACCAGGATCAGGTTCTGCGGGGATGAGGGGGTCATGAGCGGATCGCGCAAAAGAAAACGCCGCCGCCAGGTGAGCCCCGGCGGCGGCGCGTCCGAGGGCCTTAGCCTTCGGTGGTTTCTTCCGAAGCCGGGGCTTCTTCAGCGGCGGCTTCAGCGGCCGGAGCCTCTTCAGCGGCCGGAGCTTCTTCAGCGACGGCTTCCGGTTCCGGAGCCGGAGCGGCGGCGGCTTCGGCGGCCGCCGCGGCGGCGGCTTCAGCGGCGGCCTTGGCGTCTTCCTTGGCCTGGGCTTCGGCGGCGGCGCGGTCTTCGTCGCGCTGGGCGCGTTCGGCGATGCGCTCTTGGGCCTTCTTGCCCGGGGCGCCCTTTTGCGGGTTGTTGCCGTGGGCCCAGGTGGTCAGGCCTTGGGCGGCCAGGAAGCGAGCGACGCGGTCGGTCGGCTGGGCGCCCTTCTTGAGCCACTCCTGGATCGACTCGACCTTCAGGGTCACGCGCGCGGCGTCATCCTTCTTGAGCAGCGGGTTGTAGGTGCCGACCTTCTCGATGAAGCGGCCGTCGCGGGGCGAGTGGCTGTCGGCGACGACGATCGAGTAGTAGGGGCGCTTCTTGGCGCCGCCACGGGCGAGACGGATCTTCAGCATTTTCGTAGTCCTTGGTCTAAGTTCTATTTCTTGAACGGGTTGAAACCGGGGGGCAGGCCGCCCAGACCGGAGAGGAGATTGGGCTTGGCGTCGCCGCCGCCCCCGGATCCCGGAAGACCGGGGAGCCCCGGAAGGCCGCCGAGGCCTCCCGCGGAATTCGGATCAGGCTGGGCGACCTTGCCCCCGCCCATCGCCTTGAGCTTGGCCATGTCGCCGCCGCCCATCATGGCGGCCATGCGGGCCATGCTCTTGCCGCCGTCCTTGGACATGGCCTTGAACATGTCGGCCATCTGGCGGTGCTGTTTCAGCAGGCGGTTGACCTCGGCGACGTCGACGCCGGCCCCGGCCGCGATGCGACGCTTGCGCGAGGCGGCCAGGACGTCGGGCTTCTTGCGCTCCAGCTTGGTCATCGAGCCGATGATCGCCTGCTGGCGGCGGAAGATGCTGTCGTCGACGCCGCTCTCGGCGATCTGCTTCTTGACCTTCTGGACACCCGGCAGCAGGCCCATGATGCCCTGCATGCCGCCCATCTTCTGCATCTGGTTCAGCTGGGCGGCCAGGTCGTTGAGGTCGAACTGGCCCTTGGCCAGCTTCTTGGCCATGCGCTCGGCTTCGGCCACGTCGAGGTCTTGCGCGGCCTTCTCGACCAGGGCGACGACGTCGCCTTGCCCGAGGATCCGGCCGGCCACGCGGCGGGCGTCGAACACGTCCAGGGCGTCGATCTTCTCGCCGGCCCCCAGGAACTTGATCGGCAGGCCCGTAACATGGCGCATCGACAGGGCGGCGCCGCCGCGACCGTCGCCATCGGCGCGGGTAAGGATCAGGCCGGTCAGCGGCAGGCGTTCGTGGAAGGCTTTCGCCGTACGCACGGCGTCCTGGCCGGTCAGGCTGTCGGCGACGAGGATGGTCTCGGACGGCGCGGCGATGCGGGCGATTTCCGCCGCCTCGCTCATCATCGCCTCGTCCAGGGTGGTGCGGCCGGCGGTGTCGAGGATCAGGACGTCGTAGCCGCCCAGCTTGGCGGCGGTCAGGGCGCGCTTGGCGATGTCGGCGGCGCTCTGGCCCGCGACGATCGGCAGGCTCTCGACCTCGACCTGCTTGGCCAGCATGGCCAGCTGTTCCATGGCGGCGGGGCGGCGGGTGTCGAGCGAGGCGACCAGCACCTTCTTGCGCTCGACCTTGTTCAGCCGCAGGGCCAGCTTGCCGGTGGTGGTGGTCTTGCCCGAGCCCTGCAGGCCGGCCATCAGGATCACCGACGGCGGGTTCAGGGCCAGGTTCAGGCCGGTGGGGACCTCGCCGCCCAGCATGTCGACCAGGCCGTCATAGACGATCTTGACCACCTGGTCGGCCGGCTTGACCGAGCGGATGACCGCCTCGCCGGACGCGCTTTCCTTGGCCTTGCTGATGAAGTCCTTGACCACCGGCAGGGCGACGTCGGCTTCCAGCAGGGCGACGCGGACCTCGCGCAGCGCCTCGTCGACGTCCTTCTCGGACAGCACGCCGCGACCGCCGAGGCGGTCGAAGACCCCTGAAAGTCGCTCTGTAAGGCCGTCGAACATGCGGAACCCTGGTCTAGACAAGATCCAAACGCGATCAGCCCCCATGGACGATCACGTCGATGGGGGTCCTCGCCGTCCTCGTCCGGATGGATCCTGCGCTAGCAGGCCGGGGTCGTGACGGTGGAGGCGCTGCTGATGAAGCGCCGGAAGCGCGCGCTTATGCACGAAAGGCGGCGGGGAGTCAAAGTGCTCAGCCCCGCAGTTCCAGCCCGTTGCCCTCGGGGTCGGACAGGTAGAGCGACAGCGCTTCGCCGGTGGAGCCGTAGCGTTCGCCGATGTCGCCGATCGTCACGCCGTGGGCCGTCATGTGCGACTGCACCGTGTCGACGTCGAAGTCGGCCACCCTTAGGCACAGGTGGTCCATGTTGTGGCCCTCGGTCCCGGGCGCCGCGCCGCCCATCTTGCCCAGGCGGCCGGCGACGTCGACCAGGTCGATCAGCTGGGCCCCGACCCGCAGCTGGACCAAGCCGATATTATCCTGCCGCCGCTCGACCGCGCAGCCCAGCACCTCCACATAGAACCGCTCCATGGCGACCGGGTCTCGGGCGCGGATCACCACGTGGTCGATGCCGAGCAGGCGCATGACGAGGTCCTCGGACGAAGGGGCCATCCGAGTATTCACGGTCGGCCGTTTGGGCAAGATCGGCCGACCGCGTGGGGTCTAGAGCAACCAGCCGCTGGTCGACAGTCCGCCGCCCGAGACCAGCAGGGCGAAGTCCGACTGGGCGTCGCCGTCCAGGTCGCCCCAGACCACCGACGCCCGGCCAAACAGTCCGGCGAGGCCGTAGACTCCCAGATCGACCCCGCCCAGCGCGGCGACCGCCCCAAACAGGCTGGAATAGGTGCTGACCATCAGCTGGCCCGCTCCGCTGGCGGTGAGATGCGAAACCAGGGAGAAGGCCTGGTCTCCGTCCAGGGCGCTGTCGCCGTCCAGGGCGCTGAAGTCGAACAGGTCGCCCCGGGCGTAGTCGCTGATGAAGTCGATCGACAGGTCGGTGTTGTCGAACGAGCCGCTGTCGAACACGAAGACGTCGTTGCCGCCGCCGCCGACCAGGATGTCGAAGCCGGCGCCGCCGTTCAGCCGGTCGTTGCCAGACCCGCCGAGAAGGATGTCGTTGCCGCCCGCTCCGAACAGGCTGTCGTCGCCCGCTTCGCCGCTCAGCAGGTTGAAGGCGTCATTGCCCTGGATGACATTGGCCGAGGCGTTGCCCGTCCCGAGGGCGGCGTCGCCGGTTAGCGTCAGGTTCTCCAGATGTCTGGAGAGGTTGTAGCTGATCGAGCTCGTGACGGTGTCGATCCCGCCGCCGGCCAGTTCGGTCACGGTGTCGCGCCAGTTGTCGACCACATAGCGGTCGTCGCCGAGCCCGCCGGTCATCTTGTCGATGCCGGTCCCGCCGTCGAGCACGTCATTTCCGAGCCCGCCGATCAGCGTGTCAGCGCCGTCGCGGCCTTCCAGCGTGTCGTTGCCGGCGTTGCCGGTCAGGGTGTTGGCCGCCGCGTTGCCGATCAGCTGGTCCGAACCGCTGCCGCCGACCCCGTTCTCGATCGTCGCGCCATAGGCGATGGCGACATTGTCGGTCAGCCGGCCGACCACCGGGTTGGAAGCCAGCAGGGCCATGTTCGAATTGTAGGTCGTCAACGGCACCGGAGCGTAGCCGGCCGCCGCGCGATTGGCGTTGACCTGCTCGAACGACGGCGCGGTGTCGTAGGTCACCCCGCCGATGCTGCTCAGCGAGCCAGGCGTCAGGTCGATGATCTGGTCGGTCGCGTAACCGGAGGCGTCCAGGGTGTCGATCCCGCCGGCGTCCCAGATGGCCATGACCGGGGCCGGCGTCTTGGTGAAGTCGTAGGAGTCGCGGCCGGCGTTGCTGTTGAAGCCGTAGGTCGTGTCGCCCGTGCGGGTCGTCATGTCAGCGCCATAGATCGCCTGGATGGCGGCGATGTCGTGCACCAGGGGCGTCGAGGCGTAGACGGTGGTCGAGATGTTGAAATCGAAGTGCCGCGCCCCGGTCTCGGAGGCGGGGAAGTAGGACATGATGCTGTAGGCGCGGCTGTCCTGATAATATTCGGCGTTGGCGGCGTAGGTGATGTTGACGCCGGGGGCGGCGTTGTAGTCGCCGGGGTGTTCCAGCCCCAGGGCGTGGCCGCTCTCGTGAGTCAGGGTGTGGATGCCGTAGAGGCCCTCGTCCAGCTGGAAGTTGCTGGGTTGGTTGGCGCTGATCCAGACGTCGCCGGCGATCAGGTCGGCGTTGTCCGGCGTGTAGTCGTAGGGCAGGTAGGCGTAGGCCTGGGTGCCCGGCTGGTTGGTGTAGTTGGCGAAGGTGATGTCGGCCGCCTCGGGCGCGCTTTCCACCAGTCTCGGGGCGATCAGGTCGTCCCAGCTGGCCATGGCCTCGCGCGCCGCGGCCTTCTGGGCCTCGGTGAACGGCGCGAAGCCGAAATATTCCGTCCGGCCGTACAGCTCTCCGTCCTCTTCGTAGACGTAGGGCTCGGCGAACATGCTCTCGGCGGTGTGGAAGCCGAAGTTCAGCACGCTGACGTCGCCGTCACGCGGCACGGCGTGATCGATATTGCCCGGCGTCCAGCCCGCCCCCCCGCGATTGAGCTGCTCGACCACCTGCTCGATCGTGAACACCGGCTTGCCGCGAATCTCGCCGCCCTGGCCGTCCACCGAAGCGGCCACGGGTTCGACCGAGACGCTCAGCGCCGCGACCGTATCGACCGGCGGCTGGAACGTCGGATAGCTGGTCTCGCGATGGAGGTCCTGGTCGAGAGTCTCGTCGTGGAGGCGCATCGGTTTTCCCGCTTCTTGAGGGTTCAGGGCTGCTCGAGTCTAGGGTGTCCGCCGCGATCTCCACGGCAGGGTCTCGGCGAGCGCGGCTTGCAGCGCCGCGTCGAAGGATGGGCTGGCGCCGGCGGTATGCAGATCGCCGGGCAGGGGGACGGCGCGGGGCGCGGCGCTGAACAGCTCGGACGGCGCGGCCGTGGCGCGGAACACACGCAGGCTGAAGACCAGAAGCGGGGCCTCTGCTCCCGTCTTGGCGCCGTCGCCCGGCTGTACGTTGGCGTGAACCAGCAGAACGGCTGTGTCGGCGGCGATCAAGCCGGGATCGCCGGGCGCCAGGACGACAACCGGGACCGGGGCCTCATCAGCCGCCAGTGTTCGAACGTGGTCGCAAAGCGCGGCCTGAATCTTCCGGCGGTCGGGAAGCCTGTCCGGATCGACCAGGCACTGCACGCCCAGGCGCTTGGCGCCGTCCCAGGCCAGAACCGGTGTCGAGGCCGTCGCGACGCCGCTCGAAATCATGGCCCCGATCGGGGTTAGGGCGCAGGCCCATGCCAGGAATTGTCTGATTGGCGACATAGATTTCCAGCAGCCGCTCGGTATCGGGCGTGTTCGACCCAAATTACCTATGCGAGGAAATCAGCCTTATGCAAGCTCAACGTGTATTGTGAAGCTTACAAAACAAACGTGTGTCGACAAAGCGCCGCGCGATCTCAGTTCGCCGGCGAGGTGATGGTCGCGCCCGAGGCCTTCAGGCGGTCGAGCACGCCGTTGGCCGGGAGAAGGAAAGCCAGGTCGACGACCGCGATGGTCACGCCGGGACGGTTCAAGGCGTCGTTCAACGCGTCCGCCGATTGGCCGACCTGCTGGGCCAGGAGGGCAGGGCCGCCGGGCGCGCGCATCACGCAGCGCTCGGCGGCCGAGGCCGAGTAGCGGGCCCGGACGCTGGCCAGGTCGCCATTGGCCCAGTCTGTTCCGATCGTGGTGTTGTGCGACGCATCGTATTCCAGCTCCGTCAGGGCGTCGCGCAGGCAGGCCAGGTTGGCCTCGTCCGACAGCTTGCCGGCGCTGGCGAGGATCGGCCCGAGGCGATATTGGCTCATCGCCTTGACCTTGACGCCCTTGGCCTTGGCCATGCGTTCGATGGTGCTGACTGGCTTGGCCTCCGACAGGCCCGCCGCCTGGCGGAAATCCGACAGCAGGATGAAGCCCGCCACGGCGGGTTTCCAGTCCTTGTAGGGCACGGCCGTGCGCCGCGCCTGCTCGCGGGCGTTGACGAACCGGGCCAGAAGGTCGGGCGGCAAGCGGTTCTCCAGCTTCTTGCCGAACGGCTGGCGTACGCCGCCGCCGCCGGTCAGGAAGAACTTGGCGATCTGCAGGGGCCCGACCGAGGCCTCCGGCGGCACAAGGACCAGACTAGCCTGGTCCATAGCGCGGTTCAGCCGCGGGCTGTCCCATTTCAGCTGGTGCGGCAGGGGCGGGGCGGACCCGACCACGTAGAGCTTGGCGTCGCCCTTCTCGACCAGCCACAGGGCCGGGCCGGGCGGGCGGGCCACGACCTGCAATTCCTCGACCACGGCGCTGCCGGGATCCTGGGGGAAAAGCTCGACGGTCTGGGCGCGCGCGCCGACCGCCGTCAGGGCGAAAGCCAGACCCGCCGCCGACAGCGTCTTCACGGTGATCATGCTCGCCTCTTCGTTTGCCTTTTTCTTAGATAGAGGCGTGCGATCTTGGGCGAAAGCAGGGCCCGCGCCTAAGCCCCCGGTGGAACCGGAAAACCTCGATTACGCATCAGCGCGCCGATCTTCACGTCGCGGCCGCGGAAGCGCCGGAAGGCCTCGCCCGCGTCGATGGTGTTGCCCACGCTCATGATGTCGTCGTGCAGGCGCTTGGCCACGGCCTTGTCGTAGAAGCCGCCCGGCGCCTCCGCGAACGCCTCGGCGGCGTCGGCGGTCAGGGTGTCGGCCCAGATGTAGTTGTAGTAGCCGGCCGAATAACCGTCGCCGGCGAAGATGTGCCCGAACTGGGTGGGCCGGTGGCGCATGACGATCTCGGACGGCAGGCCGATCTCGGTCAGGGCCGTCTTTTCGAATTCGGCCGGGTCGATGGCCTGGCCCTTGGCCGCCAGGTGAATCTTCATGTCGTAGATCGCGGAGGCCAGGTACTCCACCGTGGCGAAGCCCTGGTTGAAGGTCTTGGCCTTCTCGATCTTGGCTACCAGTTCGTCGGGGATCGGCTTGCCGGTCTGATAGTGGACGGCGAATTGGCTGAGCACCGGCTTGGTCGGCAGCCAGTGCTCGTTCAGCTGGCTGGGGAATTCGACAAAGTCGCGGGCCACGTTGGTGCCGGCCAAGGTGGGATAGGTCACGTCCGAGTTCAGGCCGTGCAGGGCGTGGCCGAACTCGTGGAACATCGTGGTGGCGTCGTCCCACGAGATCAGCACCGGCTCGCCGGGCTTGCCCTTCACGAAGTTGCAGTTGTTGGAGACGATCGGGGTGATCACGCCCTTGAACTTCTCCTGGGTGCGATACTCGCTCATCCAGGCGCCCGACTGCTTGCCGGCGCGGGCGTAGGGGTCGAAGTACCACAGGCCCACGCGCTGAGCGCCAGTGGGGCCGCCCTTGGTCACCTCCCAGACGCGCACGTCGGGATGGGGGACCGGCACGTCGGTGATCTGGGTGAAGGTGAAGCCGTAGAGCTGGCCGGCCGCCCAATGGATGGCCTCGCGCAGCTTCTCCAGCTGCAGGTACGGTTTGACGACGTTCTGGTCGAGGTCGTAGCGCGCCTTGCGGACCTTCTCGGCGTAGTGGCGATAGTCCCAGGGCGCGATCTTGAACGTCGCGCCCTCGGCGTCGGCCACCTTCTGCATGTCGGCCACTTCTTCGTGGACGCGGGCCACGGCCGGCTTCCAGACCTGCAGCATCAGGTTCATCGCCGCGTCGGGCGTCTTGGCCATCTGGTCGGCGGTGATCCAGTGGGCGTAGGTTTCGAAGCCCAGCAGCTGGGCCTTCTCGGCCCGCAGCTTCAGGATGTCGGTGATCACCGCCTTGTTGTCATGCGCGTCGTTGTTGTCGCCGCGCGACACCCACATCCGCCAGCCCTTCTCCCGCAGGTCACGACGGTCGGAATAGACCAGGAAGGGCTCCATGGAGGAGCGGGTGTTGGTGATGAGCCACTTGCCCTTCAGGCCCTTTTCCTCGGCCGCGGCCGCGGCGCCGGCCTTCACCGAGTCCGGCAGGCCGGCCAGGTCGCCCTCGCCAAGCTCCAGGGTATAGCCCTCCTCGTCGGCCAGCTCGTTCTGGCTGAACTTGGTGTAGAGGCTGGCCAGGGCCTGGTTGATCTGGCCCAGGCGCGCCTTCTTGGCGGCGTCCAGCGCCGCGCCCTGGCGGGCGAAGCTGTTGTAGACCACCCAGGTCAGGCGCTTCTGCTCTGGGGTCAGGTTCGAGGTCTCGCGGGCGTCGTAGACGGCCTTGATGCGAGAAAACAGGTGCTCGTTCTGGATGATCTCGTCACTGAACGCCGCCAGCTTCGGCGTGCTCTCGGCCTCGACCTTCTGCATGGCCGCGTCGTTCATCGTCGAGGTGAACACCCCAAACAGCGCGCCCACCCGGTTCAGGGTGCGGCCGGAATCCTGAAACGCCGCCATGACGCCCTCGAAGGTCGGCGCCGAGCGCTTGGCGGTCAGGGCGAAGATCTCCTGGCGCTGCTCGGCCATGGCGGTTTCGAAGGCCGAGGCGAACAATTCGGGCTTGACCTTGTCCAGCGGAGGCAGCCCGCCGTGCGGACCCGTCCATTGAGCCAGCAGAGGGTTGGAGGATACAGCGGGGGTGGCGGCTTTGGCGATCATGGGCATCATGGCGGTCGCGCTGGCGGCGGCGAGGAAGGAACGACGCTTCAAGGTCAGGTCTCCGGCGAAACGAACCTGGACCCTAAAGCGCCATGTGGTGGGTAGGTAAGCGCTTTCGTGCGGAATTCGTCCCGGCGATTGTGAATTCGCCGACAGAATCTCCTCGTGCGAACCGGTGGGCTGAGATTATTCATGCCAGGCCCGGCCTGCACGGGATGGGCGCCAAAATCTCGGACGGACCGCGTGGACGGCCGGGCGGCGGCGGGGTAAGCCAGTTCCCATGTCCATCGGCGTCTTCGATTCCGGCGTGGGCGGCCTCACGGTCCACCGCGCCCTCGTGAACCGTCTGCCCCAGGCGGACTTCATCTATCTCGCCGACCAGGCCAACGCCCCCTATGGAGGGCGGCCCGGGGAAGAGGTCGTGGCGTTGACCAAGGCGGGCTGCGAGCGGCTGTTCGACTCCGGCGTCAGCCTGGTGGTCCTGGCCTGCAACACCGCCTCCGCCATCGCCTTGCGCCGCCTGCAGCAGACCTGGCTGCCCGGCTATCGCAAACAACTGGGTCGGCCGATCAACGTGCTGGGCATCATCGTCCCGACCATCGAGGCCGCCACCGGCCTGCCCTGGGAGCACGAGGCCGAACGGCGCGGCGACAAGGTCGAGCAACTGGACGTGCTGGGCGTCTTCTCGACCCAGGGCACGACCAACTCGCGCGTCTACGAGATCGAGATCGACAAGCGTAAGCAGGACATCGCGGTGTTTTCGCAGGCCTGTCCGGACTTGGTGCCGATGATCGAGGCCGGCGCCGGGGCCGTGGACTTGGCCAAGGCGGTCGAAGGCTATGTCCAGGCGCTGAAGACTCGCATCGGCCGCTTTCCGGACCGGGCAGTCCTGGGCTGCACCCATTACGAGATCATCGCCGACATCTTCCGCGCCGCCTTGCCGCCCGGCACGCCGGTGATCCACCAGCCTGTCTCGACGGCGGACGCGCTGGAGCTCTACCTGCAGCGTCACCCGGAACTCGACCCGGGGACGGGCGGTTCGCGCGTCTTCCTGACGACAGGAACGCCGGGCCCGCAGAACGGGCTGGTGGAGAGCTTCTGGGGCGGCCCGTTGAGGTTCGAGGCGGCCTAGGCTTGACGGGACCGTTGGCGAGTTCACCCTTCTCCGGAGGGTCGAGCCATGAAACATCTGCTGATCGCCGCCACCGCCCTGTCCCTGGGCGTCGTCGCAACCGCCCGCGCTGAGGTCATCGACGCCCAGCCGAACGGATTCGAGGTCAAGCGCGAGGCGGTGCTGAACGCCCCGGCCGACAAGGTCTACGCCGCCCTCTCACAGCCTTCGCAGTGGTGGAACAAGGACCATACATGGTCCGGCTCCTCGGCGAACCTGTCGTTGGCCGCGATGGCCGGCGGTTGCTTCTGCGAAAGGCTGCCGAATGGCGGCTCTGTGCTGCACATGACCGTGGTCTACGCGCAGCCGGGCCAGGGCCTGCGGCTGGCCGGCGCCTTGGGGCCGCTGCAGATGTCGGGCGCGACCGGCCACCTTGGCTGGGCCCTGGCGGAGAAGGACGGCAAGACCACTCTGACCCAGACCTACGACGTCGGCGGCTACATGAAGGGCGGCCTCGACAAGATCGCGCCGATCGTTGACGGCGTGCTGAGCGAGCAGTTCGATCGGCTCACCGCCTATGTCGAGACGGGCAAGGCGCCGTAAGGGCCGCGACGTTTTGGCCGCCGGATTCGGCGAGCCTCAAAAATCGGGAGGAAGAACCAGCCGCGCCAGGGATTCGCCCCATGGCGGACCGGGGCAGCGCGTCCAAGATTCGGCGCGAGCCTCGATCCGCAGGAGATCAAAGATGGCCAGCGAAAGACCGGTCGGGACGGGCGAGCCCGTGACGTCGACATGACGCCCAACGCGTTCGGCGCCTGGCTTGAAACCGAACCGGCCTGGAGGATGGGCCTGATCCTGGTGGCGGCGATGTTCGCGGCCTCGACGTTCGGCGAATGGCTGAACCGGCATTCGGCCAAAGGAAAGGGCGAGAGCGGGGGCGGCGGCGAGGGCTATATCGTCTCGGCCACCTTGGGGCTGCTGGCCCTGCTGATGGGTTTCACCTTCTCGCTGGCCGTCGATCGCTACGAGTCGCGCCGCCTGCTGGTGCTCGACGAGGCCAACGCCATCGGCACCACCTATCTGCGCACCCAGATGCTGGAACCCGTCGATCGAGCCCGCATCAGCCGAATGCTGATCGAGTACACCGACAATCGGCTTGTGCTGGCCAAGGCGCCGCGCGGCCAGGTCGGGCCCTTGCTCGCCAAGAACGACCAGATGCTGATCGACCTGTGGACCGCGACCCTGGCGGCCTGGCCGTCGATCAAGGGTCTGGATTTCTCGACGTCCTATCTGGAGGCCATGAACAACCTGATTGACCTGGATTCAGCGCGAAAGGCCGCGCGGCTGGCCCGAGTGCCCAGCGCCGTGTTCTTCGTGCTGTTCATCTATGTGATCACCTCGGCCGGCGTGCTGGGCTACGCCGGCGCGAACAAGGAAGGGCGGGGCGCGACCGGCTTCCTGTTCCTGCTGCTGGCGATCTCGCTGCTGCTGACGCTGGACATCGACCGGCCCGCGACCGGCCGGATCACCGAGAGCCAGGCGCCGATGGAACGGCTCAAGGCCTCTCTGGCCGCCCAACCGCCCGAGGTGTTCGATCGGTTTTCGGCGGCGAAGGCCGCTCCACCCTAGGAGCGGCCGATCCGCGGTATTAGCCGGCGGCTTGGATGTCGTCGCTGGTGGCGCCCAGCAAGGCCATCTGCAGACGCGCGCGATCGCGGCGAGCCGATTCCAGGGCGCCTTCGGCCAGGGCGGCCTCCGAGCGGATCCGTTCGATCTCGGCCTGCATCTCGGCGACCTTCTCCTCGTGAGCGCGACGGACCTCGTCCTCGGCGGCCTGGAGGGCCTCGAAACGGGTGCGAAGCTGGGCGGCGCGCTCTTCGGCGCGCTTGAGCGCCTTTTCGTGAGCGCCGACCGCCTTGGCCAGCTGGTCCGCGCGTTCGATCGCGGCGGCGCGGGCGGTGTCGACGCCGGCGTGGCGGCTGCGCAGGTCTTCGACCTCGTCCTCGAGATTGCGGACCCGTTCCAGGGCGCGTTCCAGGGCGACGTTGAGGTCGCCGGCCCGGCGCTCGACGGCCTGCTGCTGAGCGCTGCTCTCGTTGAGACGGCTCGAGATGAGACCGTTCATTTCCTCGAGCTTGTCGGCGCGGCCGGTGGCGGTTTCCAGGCGGGTCTGGAGGGCCAGCACCTCGGCGCGACCCTGCTCGACCTGAGCTTCCAGGCCGCGGATCGTGCGGGCGCTATCGGCCTGGACGGTGGTCAGGGCGTTGTCGGCGGCCAACAGGCGGGCGCGTTCGGCGGCGATCTGGGCTTCCAGCTCGGTCTCGACGCGCGACAGGCGGGCGACGTCGGCGCCGGCCTGTTCCAGTCGCTTCTTCAGCGTGCCCAGCTCTTCGACCTGCAGGGCCGACAGCTGCTTGGCGGCGGCCAGGGCGGCCTCGGACTCGCCGCGCCGGGCGTCGATGTCCTGGGTCTGGAACCGCAGGGTCTCGACGTCCTGGCTCAGGTGCTCGGCGCGGCTGGTGGCGTCGCGCAGGGCGGCTTCGAGGCCGCCGACCTTCAGTTCAGACTGCTGCAGGCCGTTGCGCAGGCGGTCGATCTCAAGGGCGCCGTCCTCGAGGGCGACGTCCAGCGACTGACGGCGGGCGTCGGACTCGGTCAGGGCCGCGTCGGAAGCGGCCAGCCTGGCGGAGAGATCGCGTTCTTCGGCCTGGACGGCGGCCAGCTGGCGCGAGGCCTGCTCGAACGCGGCGCGCAGGGCGATCAGTTCGGCGTGCTCGGCGCGGCGGGCTTCGAATTCCTCGGCGACCGGCCCGCGGATCTCGGAGAGCAGCGGCTCGATCGCCCGCAGGTGCTCGACCACGCGGCTGATGCTGTCCAGCCCGCCGTGGATGGTCTCGTAGCGCACGCCGATGGCTTGGGTGGCCTCGATCAGGCGATCGGCGCCTTCGCCTTCGAGGCGATCGTTCTCGGCGGCCAGCATGACCGGCTTGACGCCGCCCTTGGTGTTGCGATCGCCCTTCGACAGCAGCCTCATCTTGCCCACCCTGTACGATCCCTGGGAACGACGCCCATCGCGTCGAATCGGACGCGCCGACCCGCAGAATCATTTGCCCATTCGTTAACAGGATAGCCCGGGGGGAAGATTGCTGTCGAGGTCAACATCACGTGTTCGGCGGGAGGCGCATTGACGCATCGCCGAAACGACAAAAGCCGCCGCGTCGCCCGAAAAGGCGAACACGGCGGCTCCAATCGCGCCTTGGGTTCCCTGTTTTAGGGTCCGACGGTCGAGTTAGGCGGCCTCTTGCTCCGCGGGGGCCGCCGGCTCCTGACGGATCAGGTAGTCGAAAGCCGAAAGCGCCGCCTTGGACCCCTCGCCCATGGCGATGACGATCTGCTTGTAGGGCGTCGTCGTCGCGTCGCCGGCGGCGAACACGCCCGGCAGAGAGGTGGCGCCGCGATGGTCGACCTCGATCTCGCCGCGATTGCTCAGGGCAATGCTGTCCTTGAGCCACTCGGTGTTGGGGACCAGGCCGATCTGCACGAACACGCCTTCAAGGTCGACGCTGTGCACGGAGTCGTGGTTGCGGTCCTTGTAGGTCAGCCCGGTGACCTTCGTCCCGTCGCCCAGAACCTCGGTCGTCAGGGCCGAGGTGACGATGCGGACGTTGGGAAGGCTCGCGAGCTTGCGTTGCAGGACGGCGTCGGCCCGCAGCTGGCTGTCGAATTCGATCAGGGTCACGTGGGCGACGATGCCGGCCAGGTCGATGGCCGCCTCGACGCCGCTGTTGCCGCCGCCGATCACCGCCACGCGCTTGCCCTTGAACAGCGGACCGTCGCAGTGCGGGCAGTAGGCCACGCCCTTGTTCTTGTACTCGGCCTCGCCCGGCACGTTGATGTTCCGCCAGCGGGCGCCGGTGGCCAGGACGACGCTGCGCGACTTCAGGCTGGCCCCGTTCTCGAGCTTGACCTCGATCAGGCCGCCCGGCGTCTTGGCGGGGACCAGGCCCACCGCCTTCTGCAGGTTCATGATGTCGACGTCGTAGTCCTTGACGTGCTGCTCGAGCGCCGTGGCCAGCTTCGGGCCCTCGGTGTGCGACACCGAGATGAAGTTCTCGATGGCCATGGTGTCCAGCACCTGGCCGCCGAAGCGTTCGGCCGCCACGCCGGTGGCGATGCCCTTGCGGGCGGCGTAGATCGCCGCGGCCGCGCCGGCCGGGCCGCCGCCGATGACCAGCACCTCGAAGGCGTCCTTGGTCTTGATCTTCTCGGCTTCACGCGCCGCGACGCCGGTGTCGAGCTTGGCCAGGATCTGCTCCAGGCTCATCCGGCCCTGACCGAACGGCTGGCCGTTCAGCAGGATGGTCGGTACGGCCATGACCTGGCGCTCCTCGACCTCGGCCTGGAAAAGCGCGCCGTCGATGGCGACGTGGGTGATCTTGGGATTCAGGGCGGCCATGGTGTTCAGCGCCTGGACCACGTCCGGACAGTTCTGGCAGCTCTGCGAGAAGTAGGTCTCGAAGCGGAACTCGCCTTCCAGGGCGCGGACCTGGTCCAGCACCTCGGCGTCGACTTTCGGCGGGTGACCGCCGACATGCAGCAGGGCCAGCACCAGCGAGGTGAACTCGTGGCCCAACGGCAGGCCGGCGAAGCGAACGTCGGCGCTTCCATCGGCGCGGACGATGGCGAAGGACGGCTTGCGGGCGTTATCACCCGCCAGGTTGAGGCTGACCTTGTCGGAGGTTCCAGCCACGTCCTCGAGCAGCGCCAGCATGTCCTTGGATCCCGCGCTCTCGTCCAGCGAGGCGACCAGCTCGATCGGCTGGCGCAGGTTCTGCAGATAGGCTTTCAGCTGGGTCTTCAGACCATCGTCCAACATGGCGAGCTCCGACTTTCAGGCGCGCGGGGAGACGCGACGCGGATTCTAGGAATTGTCTGGAAAAGGATGGAGATCGCCGCCGGTTCCGTGGGCTGACGGACCCGGCGGCGAGCCCTGCCGCGACCCAGAGGCCGCGGCAAACTTGGTGCGCTTAGATCTTGCCGACCAGGTCGAGCGACGGGGCCAGGGTCTTTTCACCCTCTTCCCACTTGGCCGGGCAGACTTCGCCCGGGTGCGACGCGACGTACTGGGCGGCCTTGATCTTGCGGATCAGTTCGGCGGCGTTGCGGCCGATGCCTTCGGCGGTAACTTCAGTGAACTGAATCACGCCTTCCGGGTCGACCAGGAAGGTGCCGCGGTCGGCCAGGCCCACGCCTTCGCGCATGACGCCGAAGTTGTTGGTCACCACGCCCGACGGGTCGCCGACCATCGTGTACTGGATCTTGCCGATCGCCGGCGAGCTGTCGTGCCAGGCCTTGTGCGAGAAGTGGGTGTCGGTCGACACCGAATACACCTCAACGCCCAGCTTCTGAAGCTCGGGATAGTTGTCGGCCAGGTCTTCCAGCTCGGTCGGGCAGACGAAGGTGAAGTCGGCCGGGTAGAAGAACACGACGGACCACTTGCCCTTCAGGTCGGCGTCGCTGACCTCGACGAACTTGCCGCCCTTGTAGGCCTGGGCGGTGAAGGGTTTGATCTGGGTGTTGATCAAGGACATGAAGCTCTCCTGCAGAATTGCGAGGAGCGTTATACGGGCCGGAATTCGATAGGGCTAATCGATTGTTTTATGGTCCGCGATAGGGTCAATCTATCAGCGTCAGTGCGCCGATGCGTAAGGTTTGCTCGATTGCCTTTTGAATTTGGATAGATCGGTCCTATCTATGAGCCCATGCTTCCCACCCTCCGTCAGCTGCAATATCTGAAGCTCCTGTCCGAACACGGCTCGTTCAGCCGCGCGGCCGAGGCGTGCCATGTCACCCAACCGACCCTGTCGGCCGGCATCCAGGAGCTGGAGAAGATCCTCGGCGCGCCGGTCGTCGACCGCGCGCGTTCGGGCGTGATCCTCACTGCCGCTGGTCAAGAAGCCGTACGCCGGGCCGAGGCGATCCTGGCCCAGGCCGAAGACCTGGTGCAGGCCGCGCGCGGCGCCGGTCAGCCCCTGGCCGGCCGGTTCCGTCTTGGCGTGATCCCCACGGTCGCGCCGTACCTGCTGCCGCGCGCCCTGCCGGCCCTGCGCGACCAGTTTCCCAAGCTGAAGCTGTATCTGCGCGAGGACCTGACCCATCGGCTGATCGCGGCCCTGAAGTCCGGCGCCCTGGACGCGGCGCTGATCGCCCTGCCCTATGACATGACCGGCCTGGACTGGGCCCATGTCGAGGACGACGAGCTTCTGGCCGCCGCTCCGGCCAACCACCGCATGGCCGCCGTCGACCGGGTCGATCCCGACAGCCTGCGCGGCGACGACATGATCCTGCTGGAGGACGGCCACTGCCTGCGCGAGCACGCCCTGGCCGCCTGCGGGCTGGAGCCGCCGAAGGGGATCGGCGACGACGAGAGCTTCGCGGCGACCTCCCTGCCCACCCTGGTGCAGATGATCGGTTCTGGCCTGGGCGTGTCGTTCCTGCCGTCCATGGCCGTCGCGGCGGGCCTGGCCCAGAACGCGCCGGTCACCATCCGCCCGCTGAACGCCGAACATTCCAGCCGCGAGATCGTCGTGGCCTGGCGGGCGGGCTCCAGCCGGGGCGCCGAGGGGCGGCTTCTGGCCCAGACCCTGCGCGACCTGCCGCCCGCCGCGATCTCGCCCCTGCCCAACTAAGCCTCAGGCGCGTTAAAGCTTCAGGAAAGACAGCTGCTTGATGTCGCCGGAATAGCCGCCCGGAACAAGCAGCCGAACCTCGACCTCGGCGACGCGAGTCGGCGTGGAGAAGTCCAGGTGGATCACGCCTCGCTCAAGCTCCTCGGCGGTGCAGGGACGGGCCTCCAGGATGATGGTGCCTCTCTCGCAGCAGACGTCGATATGAACGACGCCTTCGGGCGGCATGGCGCGGGTGTCGACGGTCAGCTCCGCCCTGAAGGATCCCTTGGGCAGACCGATATAGGGGCCAAACATCGCGTAGGAATTCTCGCTGGCCGGGCCCGGCGCATTGACCGTCATCACCTCGCCGGTCTTGACGCCGATCATCGAGACCAGCCGCGGATCCTTGGCCGGTATGACAGTGGGCTGCCCCTTCGGGGTAGCGACCCAGAAGTGAAGATGCAGACAGGCCCCGACCCACCCCGTGCGGTCGAGCAGTTCATCGAAGAAGTCGCTATGGAAGCCCAGTTCCATCCAGCCGGCGTGGCGAGCCACCCATAGCGATTCGCCGTCGAGGCGCACGCCCCATGGCGTCTTGAACTGATCGTTGATCGGCTCTGCGCCGAAATAGATCTTGCCGCCCGGCAGCAGGACGCGATGCAGCGCCAGCAGCAGCCGCTCGAACTCCCAGCAGTGGTGGAACGACTCGAAGAAGCAGACCGCGTCGAATTTCTTGTCGGTGGTCTCAACCCAAAGGAAGTCGGAGTTCACCAGTTCGATGTTGGTGACCTGAAGGGTCTCGGCGCGTCGCCGAACGACTTCGCAGTATCGCTCTTCGATATCCAAAGCCGTGACGTTGTGGCCCAACATGGCCAGCGCCAGGGTCGTGTTGCCCCACCCAAAGCCGCACTCCAGGATGCTGGAGTTTTCCTTGACGTCGAGGATTTCGAATAGCTTGCCCATGAGCGAAAAATGCTGGGCCGCCAGTTTCAGGCTTTTAGTGAAATAGGGGAACGGCCGTAGGCTCAGTTCGTCGACGTTGAATTCACTGCGCTCGTTCTGGACGGAGTAGTGTTCCCGAGTCGAAATTTTCTTGTAGAGGTCCATGTACCGTTGCCGATACTCCGGCGAGAACGGATCTGCGGGCAAATCGTCGGGGGGCGCCAGTTCCGCTTGGGAAAACAACCTGTAAGCTTCGTCGTGGGAGACCTTATAGCCCTCGTCGAAAGTTTTCAGCAGTTCATCAAGCTCGCCGAATGGCACTGTACGCATAGGTCCCCACAATAAATATCGGCGCCGCGTCGGTTTGGGCTATCCACGGTCGCACATTGCTCGGCCCAATGCACCATGCTCTTGAACTGTTTTTGGAGGCGGTTTCCGCTCCAGCGTTCAGGGGGAGAGGCTCCGAAGTGTCTCGTCATCCAGGTCGAAACCGCCGCCATGTAGATCGTCACGCTTCAGCTCGACGCTCCAGCGTTGCTGGAAATAGTCCAACTCCCTTTGGCGTTGCCGCGACATGCCGAAACTGCCGACGATCGGCCTGATCGAGACGCTTTCCATGTGGATCAACACCGACCTGGGTTCGAACACGTTCACGAAGCCGGCGTGTTTGGCGCGCAGGCTGAAGTCGACATCCTGCAGATGGGTCGCCAGAAGTTCATCAAAGCCGCCGAGGGCGTCGAAGCACGCGCGCGATACAAGCATGGCTGCGCCCGTCAGCGCACTGACCTCCCGCGGCGCGCTGGCGTAGTACAGATAGTCCTCGTCGGGCAGCCGGGCGAAGCGGAGGGCGTGGCCGGCCACGCCGTGATAGCCGAGATACATGCCCGCGTGCTGCACGCGCTCGTCCGGATACACCAGCAGAGGTCCCGCAACGCCCACCGTCGGGTCGAAGGCGAAGGCGGCTAAGAGGACCCCCAGCCAGTCGTCGCTGACCGGTACGATGTCGTCATTCAGGAACAACAGATAGTCGCTGTTGGTCAGGGCCGCTCCGATGTTGGACAGGCGGGAAAAGTTGAACGGCGTGTCTTCGCGCACGACCTGCACCTTCGGGTGGCCGGCCAGATCGTCCAAGGTGCGCAGGGCGTAGGCGTCGGTCGTGTTGTTGGAGACGATCACCACCTTGGCGAGGCGTCGGTCGTCGGCCAGCAGGGCGCGGACCAGTTGCCGCAGGAGACGTCCCTTGTCCTTCGTGCAGATCACGATCGAGACGTCGGGCTGGTCGGGCGTCGGCGTCGCGGCGGGCGCCAGCGCGGCGATGCAGTCGCGCACGTCCTGACGCGTCAAGGCCGCGTCGACCAGCGGCTCCGGCACGTGGGTCCAAAGATCGCGGGCGTCGGGAGCGGTGCGCGCCGACAGCCAGGCGCGCAGCGCGACGTCGGGATCGACATCGGCGCCTTCCAGGGTCAGCGATCGCCGGAGAGCCAGGCGCGAAAAACTGTAGGCCAGCTGGCCGGCCAGGATCGGATTGGCTCCCGGCAGGAACAGCGGATACGCCCTCTGATCTTCCGCGTAGGCCATGTCGAAGGTCAAAACCACCTGGTTGCGACTGGCCAGGACCGGCGCGGCGGCGTCCAGGAAATGGGGCGCCACTGCATCTCCGGCGCGCAGATAGAGAATCCAGGTCCATGGGCTCGACGGCAACTCCGCCGGCGTCGCCACCACGATCACACCCTCGGGCGCGGGCGGCGCGGAGCCCGAACCTCCTAGAATGCAGACCGACAACGGGCCGGCCAGTCGCGTTTTGTCGAGCTTTGAGAGGGACTCGAAGGTTCGGGCGATCGCATCGGCCCGTCCACCCGCGTCAGCGCGCAGGACGAGAGCCAGTTGGATGGGCGGCGTCGGCCCATATGGCCGGCGACGAGCGCGGATCTTGTCGAGATGCTGTCGCCAGGCGGCCGAGGGCAAGCCGTAGGACCGGTCAAGATCGCTGTCGCGGGCGTTCGCGACGGGCGCGGTTTCAGCCGTGTTTCCGGTCGGGCGCGGCCGCTGCGCCCCGCGTCCAGTCGCCTGACGCCTTTGATCGGCGGTCAGGAAGGCGTACCGCACCGTCTCCAACAGACCTTGCCGCCGGACAAACGCCAGGCCGAACGCCGCGACATTTGCAAGTCCGTTGCGCCGCACGGCGCCCCACAGAGCCCGCGGCGCCGCGACGGCGCGATTCACCAGCGAGGTCACGATCCGGCGCTCCCACTCAACCGTCGCCGAAACAGCGGCCAGCTCGGATCGAAAGCTTCGGGCTCATCCATCGCCAGGGGCGTTCCGTTTTGGCGGGCGATCGCGAAGGCCTCTTCGTAGAGATCGGCCTGTTGGCGGGCCCAAGGCAGAAGCTGCGCCGGATCAACACCGGCGTCCCGCGCCAAGGCGATCGCCTCGGCCATCAGGCGGCCGTGCCAGCGCGGTCGATGCTGCGTCCAGCTGTTGTGAGCGTTTCCGACGATCGCGACGGGCTGGCCCCAATAGGCGTCGCAGGCGGCGTAGCTCTCCAAGATCAGCTTGGTGCAGGGAATGCTTTCGACGAGCGTCGAGAACGGCCGGCCCGAAAACGGATAGTCATAGCAAGCCGCCAGTACGTCCTGACGCCAGATGATCCCGTAGATCGCGGTGAACAGATTGTCGTGCTGCGCGGCTACCGTGCTGACCGGATAGCGACCGCTGGCGATCGCGTCCGGCGCCAGCGGCGTGGGCTTGGCCGACAGGACGGCGGGGTGATCGGCTGGTCCCAGGGTTTCGCGGTGATACACCGCGAAGTTCACCGCCGCGATCGGTACGCCCAGATTGGCCTTCAGGCCCGCCACAACGTTCTCGAGCTGACCCGGCACGATGAAATCATCGTCGCCCACCACCCACACATATTCGGCGCCGGTCATTTGCGAGCAGACCCGCAGGTTTCCCAACATGCCGACATTGGTCGGGTTGATGCGTAATTTCAGTCTCGCGCCGTGGGCGCGCTCGAGCGCCTCGACGGTGCCGTCGGTTGACGCGTTGTCGACGACGACCAGTTCCACGTCCTGGTGATCGCGCAGGGCCTTCAGCAGCCAAGCGACGTTCTCGACGACGAACGGCAGCCGATTATAGGTCGAGATCACGATCCTCAGGAATATGGGGCGAGGGGCGGTCTGGGTCCGAAGCGCGCGCCGGGCGTCGGCGTAGCGGCGCTCGATCCTGGCGATGTCGGCTCGCCGTCGGCGCTGGCCGTCCAGTTGCGCCGCCGCTTCGGCCGCTTGGCGCGCGGCGTCGGGAGCGCCGCCGATCGCGCGCCGGCTGGGAAGCAAGACGTCGATGTCGGCGGCCTCGGCGGCGACCACGAACCGGTCATAGTCCTCGTCGGACCGTGCGGTCACGACGTCGGCCCGGGCCAGACGATCGAGTTCCGAGCGGCTCAGGGCGCCCGGCTCCACGCGCTCGACGACGGCGGGGGGAACGTCATTGGCCGCCGCCTTGGCCCCAAGCAGGGCGCCCACCAATTGCAAGGCGTAGTCGGACCAGGGTCGCGGGGGGCGGTCGGCGATCTCCGCCCGAAGCTTGGCGCGCAGCGCGAGATCTTCGGCCAGCCGTCGCAGGGCGGCCTGCAGGGCCGCGGGGTCCCTGACGTCGACGGTCAGGCAGCCGCCGCCGGCCGCGACCTCGGCCATGGCTCCGAAGTCGGCGCAGAGGCAGGGGACGCCGGCGGCCAGGCTTTCGGTGATCGGCAGTCCAAAGCCTTCGTCATCCGACACGAAAGCCGAGAAGGCCGCTCGCCGCATCAACTCGGCGATCTGGTCGTCAGGAAGATGGCGGAGATAGCGCACGCCGGGCGTGCGTTGGACCAGCTTTTCGAAGGGCTTGGCGACAGCGGGATGAAGCGCGCCGACAATGCAGACTTCAAGCTTCGCCAGCGCCGGGCTGTGCTGACGCGCCGCAGCGTAGGCTTGAAGGAACTCCACCTGCCGTTTGCGCGGCTCGACGACGCCGAGCAGCACGATCAAGGACTTGTCGGCTTCGGGGTCCGGGGTCTTCAGCGCGACGTGGGGCGGCGCTTCGGCGAGCGGCAGGGGGACGACATCAATGTCCGAGAGGCTCGCAGCCGTCTTGCCCCAGAAGGTTCGCAGGACCTCGGCGCTGTAGTGCGAGATCGGCAGGACCAGGTCAGAGCGCGCGATCTCGCACAGGTAGGACAGAAAAGCCGGCTTGTCGGAGGCATAGGCCGGATTGGTCGCCGGGATCAGATCATAGAATATGGACGCGGTGCGCACGCCGTATTCGCGGCACTGGGTGATTGTCCGCGCGAGAATTTCGACCCCCTCGGTTTCGTGGATCGGCACCTCCGGGCTCAAGAGCCAAGTTTCTCGGGGGCAGGGGATCAAGTCGTCGAAACGATAGCCGACGCGGCGGGCGGCGGGATTGGGAGCCAATCCTGCAGGCCACTCGCCCGGGTCGAACAGCCGGTTGAACTCGAGCCGATCGATCGGTCGAATATGACCTGCCAGCGGATCCCAACAGACCAAGTGCGTGTCGGCATGAGCCGGCAAGGCCCGAGCGATCTCGACGATGACGCGATGGATACCCGACCTCGCCTGGGCGCGCAGCGCCGCGTCGACCTTGACGAGCACCGTGGGACGGCCGGATGCGACTTGAGCAGTCAAAAGATCGTCTCGCTCTCGATCGGGCGCGTAGCCTCAGCGACGGGGCGACGCGAATTCAGGGGTCACTCGTTTTCAAAGCGAAGACCACTAAATTCTCGAACCCTGGCGCTGCAAAGGCTCTAGCCGGCGGTCGCGGCGCGCCGCTCTTCCAGGATGCGTTGAAGCGTGTCCTCGAGCGAGATCTCGGGCCGCCAGCCCAGCTTCTCACGCAGGCGCGAGGCGTCGCCGACCACGCGGGGTGTCGCGGCGGGGCGCAGGCGCGAAGGATCGACCTGCACCTTGATGGGCACGCGCGCCTGAGAGAGCAGGATTTCCAGCACGTCGCCGATGCGCACGGCGCGGCCCGAGGCGACGTTGAAGACCTCGCCAGGCTCAAGCTGATCGCGGGCTTCCAGGGCGGCGACATAGGCGCGCACGACATCGTCGACGTCGAGGAAGTCTCGTACGTCGTCCAGGCTGCCGACCGAAAGCACCGCCTCTTGCAGGCCGGCTTCGATGCGGGCGATCTGGCCCGCGAAGCTGGGCGCGACGAAGGCTTCCGCTTGGCCGGGGCCGATATGGTTGAACGGCCGCATGACGGTCGCCGACAGGCCCGCCGCCGTGGCCTGACGTACGAGAATGTCGGCCGAGGCCTTGCTGGCGGCGTAGGGATTGAGGGGCTGAAGAAGCGCGTCTTCGGCGGTCAGGCCGTCGCGTCGCAGGCTGGCCCCATAGACTTCGGCGCTGCTGACGAAAAGCAGGTGGGCGGCGGGAGCATGCTCCTGCAGCGCCATCACCACGTTCAGGGTGCCTTCGAGGTTGACCCGCCAGGCGTCGCGCGGCGCCTTCATGGAGGCGTTGACGGTCGTCACGGCCGCGAGGTGGACGACGATGTCAGGCTTGAACGCGACGATCGCCGACGTGACGGACGTTTCGTCCGTCACGTCCAGCGTTTCGGCCTCCGGCGACTCGAGCGTCCAGGACGGATGCCGATCCGCCAGAGACGCTCCAAGGCGCCGACCGACAAAACCCCGGCCGCCCGTCAGGAGCACCCGAGTGCCGGATTGCGAAGATACCGGCGACATCATCAGCGCTTCGACTGCAACCGCTCTAGATCGGCGTCAACCATCTCGACGATCATGGCCTCGAGCGTTGTGTCGGGCGTCCAGCCCAGGACGGCCTTGGCCTTGGAGGGGTCGCCCAGCAGGACGTCGACCTCGGCGGGGCGGAACAGCTCGGGGTCGATCACCAGGTGATCGTCCAGCTTCAGGCCGACATGAGCGAAAGCGATTTCGCACATGTCGCGTACCGTCGTGGTGCGGCCGGTGGCCACGACATAGTCGTCGGCCTTGTCCTGCTGCAGCATCAGCCACATCGCGCGCACATAGTCTCGCGCGTGACCCCAGTCGCGCTTGGCGTCGATATTGCCCAGCGGGAGCTTGTCCTGAAGGCCGAGCTTGATGCGGGCCACGGCGTCGGTGACCTTGCGGGTCACGAACTCGATGCCCCGCAGCGGGCTTTCATGGTTGAACAGGATGCCCGAGCTGGCGTGAAGGCCGAAGCTTTCGCGGTAGTTCACCGTAATCCAGTGCCCGTAGAGCTTGGCCACCGCGTAAGGCGAACGCGGGTAGAACGGCGTCGTCTCTTTCTGATGGGTCTCCTGGATCAGGCCGTACATCTCTGACGACGAGGCTTGGTAGAAACGCGCCTCCGGCGCCAGCAGGCGGACAGCTTCCAGGATGTTGGTCACGCCAACGCCCGTAACCTGGGCCGTCAGTAGGGGCTGATGCCATGACGTGCCGACATAGGATTGCGCGCCAAGGTTGTACACCTCGTCGGGCTGAATATCCTTGACCAGCCGCAGCATGCTCGACAGGTCGGTCAGATCGCCGTCGACGATCCGAACCTGATCAACGATGCCCAGCCAGCGCAGGCGACCGTCTTGAAAGCCGCCCGTGCTCGTACGGCGAGCCATTCCGAAGACTTCATAGCCCTTCTCAAGCAGAAGCTGCGCGAGATAGGCGCCATCTTGGCCGGTAATACCGGTTATTAGTGCGCGAGCCAATGTAGACCCTTTCAAAGAGTCGAAAGTTTAAAAGGACATCCGGAGATTAAATAATCTCGATCTCTGGGAACGGGAAGATGAACTTTCCGCCGCCCGCGATGTACTCTTGTTCTCGCTGTAGAATGTTTTCCTTGAAGTGCCACGGAAGCACGAGGAAGTAGTCCGGCTTCATGGCGCGGGCTTCGGCTTCCGAAATGATCGGAATGCGGGTGCCCGGCGTGACGCGGCCGTACTTCTCGGGATTCACTTCGGCGATGGCCGGCATCTCGGCCGTGGTCACGCCGCAGAACTGCAGAGTCACGTTGCCCTTGGTCGAGGCGCCATAGCCCAGGACGGTCTTACCGTCGGCGGCCAAGGCCTTGAGCAGACGCATCAGGTCGGCGCGGTGGCGGAAGACGCGGTCCTCGAACTCGCGGAACGGGCGGACGGTGCCCATGCCCATGCGCTCTTCCTGGCCCAGGAGCCAGTCGATCACGGCGCTGTTGGCGGGACGCGAGGATGTCTTGCGAGCGGCCGTGACGGCGAAGCTGCCGCCGTTGATGGCGTTCATCTGGACGTCGATGACCTTCAGGTCGGCGGCGTCGAGGATCTTGTTGACCACTTCAAGCGAGTAATACTCGAGGTGCTCGTGGCAGATCGTGTCGTAGGACACGGTCCGCAGCATCGCGGGCATATAGCTTTGCTCGAAATGCCAGACGCCGTCCGGCGCCAGGACCGAAGCCACGTCCCGCGCGAACGCGATGGGATCGTCGAGGTCGTAGAACATCGCGATGGAGGTCACGATGGTCGCTTGCTTGTCCGTCAGCTTGCGGAAGTTGGACGCGGAGAAGAAGTCCGGGACCAGCGCGATGTCATCGGGATAGTATTCTTTGAATTTCGCGCCGGTCGGATCGATGCCCATGCGCTTGAGGCCGGGCGTCGAATAGGCCTTCAGCGACGTGGCGTCGTTGGAGCCGATATCGAGCACCGTGTCGCCGGGCTTCAGGTCGACCAAGCGTTCCAGATAGCCGATTTTCTGCGTCAGGTGACGGACCATCGAGGCGTTCAGGCCCGAGCGATAGCCGTAGTTCTCACCGTACATCTCGCTCGGATCGAAGCTATGGCCCAGCTGAAGCAAGCCGCTGTCGGGGCACCAGACGAGGTCCAGCGGACCCTTCGTCACGGCTTCACCCGGACGGGGGAACACGCCCGTCAATTCCTGCTCACCCAAGTGCAAGACCGGAATAAGGTTCTGACTACCGCTGACGCGGCAGCGTTCTAAACGTTTATAACGCCCTTGCACGATTGCCTCATTTCTAGCGACCAACCTTGGGCGCGGCCCCTCTATTAGCAACTCTCGGCTGCGCGTCAACGCACTAAGGCCTCTATGGCGAAAGCCTCGTTCTAACTGAACTTTTTCAGTTTTTACGGAACCCTTGCGTTGTCATATGACCGGGATCTGGCGGCGGGTGGACGACCGGACGGTGCGTGCTAAGGCACGCACCTCGACCGCCTCGACGCGCGGGTTTGCCGGATCAGCTCACCTCGAACGCGCTGAAGAGTTTCGAGGGCGAGACTGTCGCGCTGGGATGACCCGTTGCATGGGCTCGCTCGTAGGTCGCGCGAAACTTGTCGATGTATTTTTCGATCTGATCGAGGTGCTTCAAGCGCATCAGGACGCGTGCGGTTTCGACATAGGCGCTGTTGCCGACCTTGTCGTTCTCGAGCAGTTCCTTCCACATCATCTCGACCAGCCAAAGGCGGTTGGCGCGGCGCTTGTCCACTTCCTCAGCGGGGGTCCCCGCCCGTTCCGCAGCGTCCCAGGCCCGGGGAAGATGCTCCAGATCCAGCATCGCGCCGTAATCCGCCCATGAGACGTTCGAATTGACGACCAAGGCGGGATCGCCGACCCAATAGGCCGGGGCGTCAGGCATGTAATTCAGCACGTAGTAGGCGGTCGGGATGCAAGACACCATGGTCGAGAATATCCGGCCGCTAGTGTCCTGGCAGTAGGATCGCAGCGCGTGATCGCGCCGATAGAGATGCGAATAGATGGCTGTGTAGAAATTCTCGTTCTTGGCCGCGATCAGACTGGCCGAGCCGACGATGTCCGGGCCTGAAGGTTCCAGGACATTGAAGTCGGTGAGGAACTTGTCGAGATCGGTGACTGTCGCCGGGTCGGCTTCAGACGTGTAGCCGTAATTGAAGTAGATCAGCTCGGTGGCCGGCCGCTCCTGGAGGATCTCGAGCGCGCGTTCGATCGCCCCCGGTCGCGTCAGGTCGTCATCACCGAGGATCCAGATATATTCGCCGCGCGCGCGCTGCGCCGTCACCGCGAGATTGCCCAGCATGCCGACGTTGCGCGGGTTGCGCAGGTAGCGGAAATCGGATCGCGACAGGTAGGGCTTGACCACTTCGGGCGTGTCATCCGGCGAGGTATTGTCCACCACCAGCACCTCCAGGTCATCTCTGGCCTCGGGGATCTGCGCGAAGATGTTGCGCAGATTGACGCTCAGCCAACCGGCTCGTTTGTAGGTGCTGATGCACAGCGACAGCTTGGGCCGCCGGCGCAAGTTGACCAGGCTCTCATAGACGTCGCGGCGCACTTCGGTGTCGGGAGCGTTCAGGCCGTCGGTCTTGCGATCCGTGGCCAATTCGATGGTGAGCGCCTTGGCGTAGTCGTCCCAGGTCCGCACGGGCCGCGCGATCGCTTCCTGGGCGAGATGCCGCCGCCAGTCCGACATCGACAGTTTCAGGATCGCCTCGGCGGCCGCGTCGGCGCTTTGGAGATCGGCGACGACGGTTCCCGGCCGGGATGGCTTGTCCGAGCCCGCGCCGGCGGCCGTCAGGCAGGGCAGGCCCCGCCAAAGGCTTTCCGTGATGGGTTGAACATGGCCAAGATCGGCGCCTGGAAAGACGGTGAAGTCGGCTGTGTTCAGGAGTTCGCGGATTTGCGCCTCGTTGGGGCTCTCTTCCCAACGCGCTTGCGGGATGGTCGCGATCTTGGCCTTCAGCGCCGCGTGAGCGCCCGTCGGATCGACGAAGGTGAACTCCAGTCTATCGGAAGCCTTCGCCGCGGCTTGGGCCGCGGCTTCCAGGAGCACGGCTGGGTCGACCTGGTCGTCGACCGGCATCCAGAACGCGACTTTGACGACGCCTTGGCGCGCGGCCTTGGGCGACGCCCGGCGTGGGACGCCGACAATTTCGTCGGGCGCGCCCAGCACCTTGAACCTCTGCTCGGCGCTATGGACCTTTCCGCGCCAGCCCAGCAGGAAACCATAGAAGTCGTCGAACCGGCTCGGCGACACGGCGAACACCTTGTCGATGGCGGCGAGGGAGATGAACTCCGGCTCCTGGACGGCGGGCTTGTCGCCTTCAGGCTCGTGCAGGATCGCGGCGAGCCGCAGGCCAGCGGTCTTGGCGAAGGTCGACACCGGTTCGAAGTCTTCGGCCGAAACCCCCTCGGGCGCCAGAAGCCAGCGTGGCGCGTCGGCCTGTCCAGGCGCCGTCCAGGCGGCCCAGAGGTCCGAGCCGCCGGCTGGCGTGCCCGCCTGGGCCAGCGTCTGGTCCGCCGCATTCCAGGAGACCGGAATGACGCCGACGCCCCGATCGGTCAGGCTGCGCGCCAGTTGGTCTGAGAAGGTCTTTCTGTCCGGCGCCGCATTGGGATCGAGCCAGTAGTAGACCGAGGTCAGCTGACGCGATGCATCGGCCGCGTCGGTCATCAGGCCTCGCAGGCGACGAACATAGTCGCCCCAGGGATCCTTATCCCCCGCGCCCTCGACGGGCGCGCGCGCCTTCCGGATCGGCGGTACGAAGCTGGCGCGCTGATGCTGGACGAAGAAGTCGTTCAAATCGGACTCGGCGAGGCCCGATTCCGGAATGATGAGGTCCGCCAGCAGCAGGGTCTGCATGTAGCGCTCATGTGCTTCCGCCGCCGGTCCGGCATATTTCGTCGACCGCAGGGGCTCGGCGCCGTGGAATACAAAGGCCGTGCGCAGGCCCAGGCGACGCGCCTCCATGATGACGTTCAGCTCGACCAGGTCGCTTTGGCCGGTGGAAACGGACAGCACGTCAGGAACCAGCAGCCAGTCGTCCGCATCGTGCGACGCCGACGTCAAGATTACGGGCGGCGCGTCGGCTTCCGGGTAGCTCGCCAGTTCCGGACCGACTTCTCGCGCCAAGCCCAGTTGATCAAGTTCCGGGCGGTTCGCGAGGCGAAGGCGGCCCCCCGCCGCATCCCACAGGACAATTCGGAGGGATTGGTCGCGTGAGCGCCAGGCGTGCACGAGGGAGACGACGTACGGAGACGCGGGCGCGACCCCGAGATCGGTGGAGTCGAGCAAGAGGAAGGCGGCGCCGTCGCCGACCCTCTCCGCCGCCGCCACCAGAGGCGCGGCGGCGGGCGCCTCGACGACCTGGACCGGAACGGGGGCCGTGTTCTGGGCTTCCCAGAGACGGTGCACCTGGTTTTCCAGAACGCGCAGCGCGCGGGAAACGTCCATGCGGTCCGCGCCCCAACCGGCGCGTCGCAGCACCCGGCCGACGATGGGCAGCCTGAGCAGGCGCTGCTCCCGCACCAATTGCGCCAATCCTGGAAACTGGGCGTTGTAGGCGCGACCTTCGGCCGACAGTCTCATGGTCGCCAGGATGGTCCGGCGGCTGACGCCGTTCAGCAGCTGCTCGAGGTGGCTGTTGTACCCTTGGGGGTCGGGCGCGCGACCCAGCACGGCCTCATAAGCGGCGTTGAGGAAAGCGCCGCCGCGACGATCGAGCAGGGTCTTGGCGGTGATCGAAGCGACGGGCGTCGCCGAGCCGCCGCCGGCAAGACGCCCAAGGCGATCTTGCAACCGCAGCAGACGGCCGATCACCGGGCGCGAATACTGGGCGTGACGATGAAGCACCGCCGCCAGGCCCGGGAAATCGACGCTGCGCATGCGGCCTTCGGCCGACAGTCGCAGGCTCGCCAGCAGATAGCTGCGCGACGTGCCGGCGCGCAGTTCCCGAAGATGGTGCTGCATGCCCGCCGGATCCGGCGCGCGGCCCAGCACGGCGCGGTAGGCGGCGTTGAGGAAGGCCTCGCCCCGCAGCGCCAGAATCGCTTGGGCCGTGGCGGGAACCTTGGCGTTCGGGCGCAGCGCCGCAACGGCGGCCAGCGACGGCAGGTCCTTGGACCGGCCTTTGACCTTGTTCGTCAGCAGGCGGTCGATCTCGGCCGAGAACTGCCATTCGCCGAAATCGTGAACCAGTCGGATCTGAGACGCCATGCCGGCGTCGACGTGGTCAGGGATCGTGGAATCCTCGACATAGGTCTCGCGCCCCAGGAAGCCGGGGAAGGGCGCGGCCCGGGTGAACACCACGGAACGCTCGGTGGTCATCGCCAGAGACGCGATGTCCTCCAGCTGAGTGAGGCGTCGTGGGTCGGCGTAGAAGATCGCCAGCTTGTCGGACGCGATCATGGTGATGATCGTCGCGCTGTCGGCCGGAAACGAATACGTATGGATGTTCAGATTGCTGAACTTGGCGCGCATATCGATCACGCGCTGCCAGTAGGATTGCGGGCCGTCGCTGGCGAATTCGACGAAGACCTCCGAGCCGGGGCTCTCGTTGGCGATCTTTTCGATGACTTGTTCGAAATTGGAGCCTTCGGCGCCGAAGCCGATCAGGTGAATCGCCGCCTTCTGGGCCAGAGCGACATAGACCGTGTAGAATGGGATGATCGGCCGCCGCGGCAAAATCCGCAGTTCGCCGCGTGTTGACGGGGCCGCCGAAGCCGGCAGGTCGTTGGCCAGAAAGATCTTGGGTCCTTCGACCTTCGCCAAGGCGGCCGACACCGCCTTGTGGTCCGCAAGCGGAAAGTCCAGCACGATCACCGCGGAAGGACGAACCTCGTCCACGCACAGCTTGATCGCGGCGGGGCTTTCGCAGGGCACCAGGACGACGTCGTACTTTTTCGACCGTCCGAGGCTGTCGGCGATACGCGTCCGATAATCCAGGATGCTTTGACCGTCGGGATCGTGCTTGGTCAGGACCAGGACCAGCGGCGGTCCGTCTTCGGACACGGGCGTGACCCGACCGTACTTCTCATCGCTCGGGACGATCTCGAAGCTCGCGAGCATGCGATGAAAGGTGTCGTTGAACGATTGGCGCGACCAGTCCTTCTGGATTTGGCGCACCACGGGCGTGGTGGTGTCGATCGCCTGGCGCAGGCCGGTGACGGGATAGGCGGGAATATAGGCCTGGACGTGCCGGAACGTGTCGTTGGACAGCGTCAGCAGGGGGCGCCCCGACATGATGCCTTGGTCGGTGGTGGCCGACAGCCCCGGCTGGCACCGGGTGTACATGAAACAGTTGAGATCGTTATCGGCGCACCATTCGACGACTTCCTGTGCGGAGAGGAAATCATAGGAGAAGCGAACCTCCACGCCGGGCTTGGCGATCCGCTTGCAGACCTTCTCGATATGTTTGGGATAGTTTTCGCGATGGATGCTGTCGGTGTCGATATAGGTGCCCGTCGGAATGTTCACGCGGACGACGGCGCGGTCGAATTCGCGGTTCACCGCCTCGACGAGAAGTTCGAAGCCCTTGCCCGGCGTCGCGAAACCAAACGAGCCAATGACGGGCACGTCGCGCGTCGGCGGGTTCGACAGGATGGGGTCGCCTTGCAGCGGACGCGGGAACGGGAAGATTTCGGCCGTCGCCGGTGCCTCGGGGTCCAGGGCGATGAAGCCGTCGAAGACGCCGGGAGGCACCAGCTTCAGCGGGTCGTCGGGGGCGAGCTCAAGCACCACCGTGAACTTGGGGCCCTTCAGGCGGGCGATATGATCCGGCTCCAGGACGGAGGCCATGGTGATGAAGTGCCAGTTGAACACCCAGAAATCGTAATCTCCGAGTTCGCCCGCCTGGCCGCCATCCAGCGGCCGGATCTTCCCTGTCTTGGCGAAATGCGCCGTATCGAACTGGTCTAGCGAGAAATAGTCCAGGCTATAGGCATCGGAATCCTTGATGCAGCTATACGCCATGCGGCCGCTTTCATAAATACTGCAGACAGCATCTGCAGTATTTATGAAGACGCCTCGGGCGCGCCGATCCGTCGTGGAGAATTCTTCTCGCGCGCCTTGCACTATTATATTCCTGTTCAATGGCCGTATTAATAGGCGGAGTAGCTTTTTTCTTCGACAACCGAAGACGAGGTGAAGACGTTGATTTCCCGCTTGGCGGAGGCGCGGCCGTCGTTCAGGCGGTAGATCGAGCGGGCGACCTTGAGGAAATCTTCGTCGAAGACGCCGCGGCGTTCAAAGTCGCGGATCTTGTCCTCCGCGTCCCAGATGTCCTCGTTCACCGCCTTCAGACGGGGCAGGACCTCCAGCAATTGCGTCCGGTCGCCGAGATCCAGCTGCGCCGCGATCTCGTTCAGCATTCGCAGCTCCTTATTGACGTTGGCCAGCTTGGCCGGATCCGACAGGCGCTCGGCCTTGATTTCGAGGATGCTGATCTTGTCGAACAGCTCGCCGATCGAAACCGGGACGAAGGTTTCATTGCTCATTTGACTTACAAACTCCTTGAGTCGGCTGGGGCCAGTTCGGGTTGCCGCGTGAACGTCTGGGCCGATCGCATGAGGCGAACGCCCTGTCGGGCGACATCATGCGTTTCGATCCACTGTCGAGCGGCGGCCTGAACGTCTTTGGCCTCCTGCGATCCTTCTTTGATCTGTCGAAGGGCGTAGGCGATCCCGTCGGCGATGTCCTTAGGTGTCGTGCCGGACATGCGGAAGACCGCTCCTCCCAGATCGTCGAAGATCGGCAAGGGCGTCACCGTGACCGGTGCGCCGCTGGTGATACCGTAGCGGACGGCGGCGCTCGCCGATTCTCCAGTCTCCTGGTACGGATTGACCACCAGATCAGCCTCGCCCAGCAACGCCAGGCACTCGTCGTCCTCGAGATATTCGGTGCGCAGCTCGATATCGTCCTGCAGATCCAGCCGCTTCACCGCGGCCTGGATCGCACGCACCACCGCGCCGGACGCTGGATTGATGTGCTCCGCGTTGAGCATCCGCAGTCGAACCTGCTGGCCTTGAGCCTTCAGCAAGCCCACCGCTTCCACGAGTTCGACCAGGCCCTTATTGGCGAAGGCGAAGCCGAACGAGGTGATCAGCGGCGTCTCGTCCGGCCGGCGTGAAGCGTCGCGTCCGTTGGCCTTGGCCACTACGCCGAGCGGGAACAGCATGACGTTGTCGACAAGGCCAAGCGCCTTCAATCGGTTCATGTCGGCTGGCCCGTGCGCGAGGATACGATGGCAGCTCCGCAGGCCGCCAAGGAAGTCGCGCAGCCGCCAGTTGTCTTCGTCCATCGGATCGATGGTCGAATGCATGTCGATAAAGACGCGGACGCCCCTGCGCGCGACGGTCTCCAGGAAGGTGTTCAGTTCGAAGTGATTGAAGAAGCCGTAGTTGTAGTGGAGCACCAGGTTGTGGATGGAGCGCGCCGATAGCTCGCGCGTGACCTGGGACAGCTCATTGGCGCCCTTGCCGGGCACCCAGGGGCGCAGGCAGTTGGGCCCGTCCTCGCCGATCCGCGGCTGCTCGCGTCCCGCGAAGATGACGACATCCTCTTCCGGGACCGCGCCGAGAAGGTGGGAGACGTGGCTTGCGACCCCGCACTTGACGTTCCAGGTGCTGAGCCAAGCCACGGTCGGCTTTTTGGGCGCGGCGGCCTTTCGCGCCTCGACCTGCGCGGCCAACTTCGAGACGCGGCCGGCGACATGCGCCCAGGTGAAGCGGGCGAGAAGCTTTTCGCGTCCCGCGGCCGCCTTGGCGGCTCGCTCCTCCGGCGTGGCGTGGTACGCGTCGGAAAGCGCTTCCTCCAGCAAGGAAGCGCGGGGCTCGGCCCACAGCGACGCGACGAGACCGCTCCCCGTCTTCGCGCGCTGGAAGTCGTAATCGACCAGCCAACTGTTCTCGGCGTCGCAATAGTCCATGTGTCCGCCCCACGCGGTGGCGATCACCGGCAAGCCTGACATCAAGCCCAGCGCGACAGGGAGGGCGAAGCCTTCCGCGCGGCTGGGCGCCAGAACCACGTTGCACTGCGCGTAGAGGGATTTTAGCTGTGCCTGATCGAGCAGCGGATCGATCACCACCACGTCCGGGAAGCGGCGGTTGAGGCGAAGCCGCTCGAGGCGGGTCTCGAGCTCGCGGCGCGACGCACCGGTAGGGACGATCAGCAGCGATACCGCGTCGTCGCTGTCGAACACCCGGCCATAGGCTTCCAGCATGAGGTCCACGCCCTGATCCAGGCCGCAGGCCGAAACATGCAGGAAGCGGAACTTGCGGCCGGGCGCGCGATAATCGGGCGCGGCCGCGATGCGCTCCCAATGGTCGACGCCGAGGCCGACGGGCGCGAGCGGAATGTCGACCCCATGGTCGGCCAGCACTTTGCACGCGTGGCTCGACGCGCAGGCCACACCGCCGAGCGTCTCGTTGATGCTGTCGATTTCACCGAGGGGATAACCGCTCTCCCCCCAGTCAAATCCCATGAGCAGTGGCGGGGTTCGCGAGGCGGCTCCTCCAACAGGAGGCTGGCCGCCGATGAGCACGTCGACGGCGGTTTCGCCTGGTGCGAACTCGTCCGCGACCCGATCGCCCAAGTCGATCAGCGCCTGCGCCAGCTCGTGTTCTACGGGCGCATCGACGGCCTGGTCGGCGAGGCTTTCAAAGCGCCAGCTTGAGGTGGGCCCCTTGGCGATCGGCTCGGGGATATGGGTCCGCACGGACTTGGGGTCGGCTGCGACCGGCGCGAGACGGGGCGCCGGGACGCGCGCGGTCGATGCGGCCACGACGGCCGGAGCGAGCGGCGCCTGAACGACCACCCGAGGCCGCTCGCGCAGGCCCAGCAGGCTAACTCTTGTCTCAAGCGCCGAGATCCGGCGCTTTCGGCGTTGGCGCCGGGGCCCCGCGTCGGCCAGGCGCATCAAGCTGCCGGCAATGGGCTTCTGTCGGCGGAGATACAGCCGCGCCAGCGTGTCGAGACCGGGGAGTTGCGGCGCAAGTCGGCGGCCTTCTTCCGACAGGCGCATCCGCGCAATCAGCGTAGCGCGGCTGACGCCTTCCCTAAGAGCGCCCAGATGGTCGCTGAAGCCCTGGGGTTCGGCCTCGCGCATGAGAACGGCGGCGTAGATCGCGTGAACGAAGGCGGCGTCGTGCAGCGACAGGAGGTTCTTCAGCGACGATGGACTGTCGTCGTCCGCGCACGCGCGTCGGTCGGGCGAGAGCGTCAGCCTTCGTAGCAGCCGGCGCAGGCTGAAGGTCCTGGGGCTGCGATGGTTCGCGATCAGCGCGGCCAGGCCTGGCAGGTCGATCCCGGCGCGGCGCGCTTCGTCGGACGTGGCCATGGCCACGATGATCGCCTCGCGGTCGCCGTTTTGGTCCAGGGTCCGCAAATGGGCGCGCAAGCCTTCGGGGTCGGCTTCGCGACCGAGCAGCAGGACATAGGCCCGGCGTACGAACGCTTCGCCCTCAAGGCGGAGCAGATCCGCCAGCGGGCCCTCCAGCGGATCGCCGTTCAGGGCGCGACTCCACGCGGCGTGGGCCGCTTGCGTCGACCGCCTGTGGAAGGGCGTCGAAATTCGCCACCAGACGGTCTCGGTCACGGACCGAAGCTCAGCCGCGAGGCGCGCCACATCCGCCCGGGCGCGGTCGAGCGTCTCCTGCGTGCGGGAAATCTGCTGGCGCGCGTGGTCGAGCTCGACCTGGATCTGCCGCCGCGCGCCTTGCGCCTGGTTCAGTTCGGCGAGAGTGCGTTGGTGTTCCTTCTGCGCCTCGGCCAAGCCGGTCAGCGCCCGGTCCAGCGCGTCCCGGCGTTCGTCCAGCGCTCCGCGCGTCTGGTCCAGTTCCGAGCGCGTCTTTTCCAGGACGCTCTGGACCTGATCGAGTTCCGAGCGGGTTCCCCCCAGCGCGCCGCGAACCTGATCCAACTCCAGGTGAGCCTCGGTCAGAGCCCCGCGGGCGCCGTTCAGGGCGTCGTTTGTGGCGGCGATGTCGGCTTCGGCCTTGGAGAGTTCGGCCTGGTGCCGCGCCACGAGTTCACGCGCCGGACGGCCGATGGCCGGCACTTGGAATTCATCCCACAGGCTAGGGCCGTAGGCGAAATGCTCCATCAAATCCGCATGGGCGTCAGACAGATAGTAGCGGTTCAGGCCGTCGAAATGAGCGTAGGCGTAGCCCTTGGACAGGAGGAGGGGCTCCCACGCGTCGTGGGTTGAGGCGTGGTCCTGCGGGCTGATCGCCTCGATCACGACAATCCACGGGCGATGGGGGGAGTCGCGCCAGCCTTCCAGAACGGCCTTTTCGACACCTTCGACATCGATCTTCATCCAGTGAATCTCGGGAGATTCGATCTGTTCGAAGATCTGGTCCAAGGTTACCGCACTCACCAGAGTGGGCGTCACAGTCCAACCTTGGTCGCTCAGGCCCTGCGAGATTTCGCTCGAAGCCGTTGACATTCCCGTTTCGGGAACTTCATAGAATTTAACCACGCCCGGCTTGTCCAAGCAGGCGGAATTTATGACGATTTCGTCGGGTCTGTCTTGCCGCAGTTGTCTAGCGTATTGTGTGTTGGCTTCGACGTGAACGCCGCGCCACCCTTGGTCATAGAATAACTTGCTGACTGAATCCGATATTGGATCCTGAGCGCCGATGTCCAAGTACACGCCATTGGCGATGTTCTTCAGCGCTCTCCAGAGGAGAACATCCTCAAAGTTCTGTGCATATGAGAAAAGTGACACGCGCTTTGGGGCCCGATCGAGGATGAACGCTAGCGGATCAAGGATGAACGGCTTGAGTTGCGCAACTAGACATATGTGACCGGCGGATACGCGATTGAAAACCCCAGCGCAAGTTGATGCTCGGGGGCGGAGCATTCATAGCGAGACTATTTTCGACCCAGGTCGGCCGTCAACCGCGGGCAAATGGTCAAGCTTTACATTTTTCCCCGCATTTTCCGTCCGTAAATAGATATATCTAAAATCGCGCTTGACCCGATCCGATTTCGATATATCTGTAGGTTCGATATAACGAAACAGGATCTAAAACTCATATGTTTGGACGTCATCCCCACCACGGTCGCCACGGCGGCCACCACGGCGCGCCGTTCGGCCGCCATCCGTTCGGTTTCCACGGTCACGAAGGTCATCATCGTCGCGGCGGCCGGATGGGCCGGTTCTTCGATCACGGCGACCTGCGCCTGGTCGTGCTCAAGCTGATCGCCGACAAGCCCAGCCACGGTTATGAGCTGATCAAGGCTGTCGAAACCGCCGCCGGCGGCGCCTATACGCCCAGCCCCGGCGTGATCTATCCGACCCTGACCCTGCTCGAGGAGCTGGGCTATGTCACCGCGGCCGACGCCGGCGGCGGCAAGAAGCTCTATACGATCACCGACGAGGGCCGGGCCTTCCTGGACAGCAACAGCCAGCCGGTCCATGGTCTGTTCGCCCGCATGGCCGAAGCCGCCGCCCAGAGCGCCGCCTTCTCGCCGCAGATCATGCGGGCCCGCGAGAACCTCAAGACCGCCCTGCGTCTGAAGCTGACCTCCGGCTCGCTGACCCCCGAACAGGTCGCGGCGGTCGCCAAGGTCATGGACGATGCGGCCACGGCCATCGAAGGGATCTAGCGTCATGCAGAGCCATGCCCGACTGCCCACCGACAAGGCCGCGCGCTACATGATCCAGCTGGCCAAGCATTGGAGCCACAGGTTCGAGGCGACGTATGACGACGTCTCGGCCCTGATCCCGCTGCCGCTGGGGACCTGCAGCATGCTGGCCGATCCCGAAGGTCTGGACATCACCATCGAGACCGCCGACCTGGAGGGCCTGGCCCGGCTGGAGGACGTCGTCGCCGAGCATTTGCTGCGCTTCGCTTTTCGCGAGCCGATCAAGCGCCTGGCATGGACGCGGGCCTGGGAGGCCGGCCGTATCGATCCGCCAGCCTTGAGGATAAACAACGTTTCGCTCTAGCTCGACCGCTGTCACGTTTTCGAGATCGTCCTGGGACAGCCGATCAACCGGCTTGCGCCGGCTCGGAAACGGAGCTTTCATCCGATCCAAGCTCCAGTAGAGAGCTTTTGGAGGAAGCCATGGGTCATGTGGTTCGCGGCGCTGGGTATCGCCCGCGGCAGGACGGCCGTCAGGGTCGCCTTGGCTGGCTCCTGCTTATTTCCGCCCTCAACGTGATGCTTTGGAGCGTGTTGATCGCCCTGATCGCGCGCGCCTCTTAGGTCCCAAGGCGTTTACGGCGCGGAAAACCAAGTCTCCGCGCCGCTGCGGTCAGTCCATCAGTTTCTTCGACAGATAGACGTATTCCAGGGCCTGGCGGCGAGCGGTCTCGGCCAGGTTGGCGCTGGCCGCGTGGCCGCCGTCGATATTTTCGTAATAGAGCACCGGATAGCCCAGTTCCTCCAGCCGCGCGGCCGCCTTGCGGGCGTGGGCCGGATGGACGCGGTCGTCCTTGGTCGACGTCTCGATGAACACCTCGGGGTAGGTCCGGCCGGCCTTGAGGTTGGAATAGGGATCGTACCGGGCGATCACCGCCCGCTCGGACGGGATGGCCGGGTCGCCGTATTCGCCCACCCACGAAGCCCCGGCCCCGATCTGGCTGTAGCGGATCATGTCGAACAGCGGCACCTGCACGACGATGGCGTTGTAGAGCTCGGGCCGCTGGGTCAGGGCCACGCCCATCAGCAGGCCGCCGTTCGAGCCGCCCATGACGCCCAGCCGGCGCGGCGAGGTGATCTTGCGGTCGATCAGGTCCTGCGAGACGGCGAAGAAGTCGTCATAGGCCTTCTGGCGGTTGGCCTTCAGGGCCGCGTCGTGCCAGGCCGGGCCAAACTCGCCGCCGCCGCGGATGTTGGCCACCACATAGGTCCCGCCGCGCTCCAGCCAGAGCTTGCCCATGACGCCCGAATAGGCCGGTGTCATCGACACCTGAAAGCCGCCGTAGGCATAGAGCAGGGTTGGAGCCGAGCCGTCGTACTTCACGCCCCGCGGCCGCACGACGAAATAGGGGATCTTCACCCCGTCGCTGCTGGTCGCCTCGAACTGCTCGACCACATGGGTCGAGGCGTCGAAACGGGCCGGCGAGGCCTTGACCTGCTCCAGCTTCAGCGAGGCCGCGTCCGCCAGCCAGTAGGTCGAGGGCGTGAGGTAGCCGGTGACGCTGACGAACAGCCGGTCGTCCTTCTGCGAGGCCGAGCCCAGGCCGATCGTCGAATTGGCCGGCAGGGCCAGCTTGTGCGACGTCCAGCTGTTGGGACCATGGCTGTAGACCAGGGCGCCGCCGGTGACGTTGTCCAGCAAGCCGACCACCAGCTTGTCGCGGGTGGTGGTGACGCTCTCCACCGACTGCTTGGCATTGGGACGCAGGACGAGGACGGGCGCGGGCTTGGCCGGATCGGCCTTCAGGGCCGCCAGGTCCAGGCTGATCAGGTCGCCGGTCTTGAATCCCTTCTCGGGCCAGTCCTGCTCCAGCGACATCACCACCTGGCCGGCGACATAGCCCTGGATCGAGTGCTTGAGCGGGAAGGGCAGTTTCACCGGCCCGGCGTCGGTCAGCAGATAGGTCTCGGATTCGAAGAAGCTGACCCCGCGGCTGGCGAGCACGGCCACGACCTTCCCGTCGGCGTCGGTCAGGGCGTAGGCCGAGGCCGAGACGTCGTCGGGCGTGCCCCGGAACACTTCCTTGGCCGAGACCAGCGGCGTTCCGCGCTTCCATGCTTTCACGACGTAGGCGTAGCCGGACTTGGTCACCTGGCCGGGCTCCCATTCGCGGGCCACCAGCAGGGTGTCCTTGTCCAGCCAGCTGACGTTCTGCTTGCCCTCGGGCAGGACGAAGCCGCCCTCCACGAAGGTCCTGGTCGTGGTGTCGAACTCGCGGACGACCACGGCGTCCTTGCCGCCGTTCGACAGCGAGACCAGGCAGCGGGTCTCCTCGGGCGGCAGGCAGCCGGCGCCCTTGAACACCCAGTTGGCGCTCTCGGCCCTGGACAGGGCGTCGATGTCGAGGATCGTCTCCCATTGCGGCGTGGCGGTGCGGTAGCTCTCGAGCGTGGTCCTGCGCCAGACGCCGCGCACGTGCTCGGCGTCCTGCCAGAAGTTGCGCAGGGATCCGTCGCCGGCGAACGATACGCCCGGCACCCGGTCCTTGGCGTTGAGGATGGCCAAGGCTTGGCTCTTCAGGCCGGCATAGCGGCTGTCGCCCTGAAGGACCGCCAGGCTACGGGTGTTCTGCGCCTTGGCCCAGGCCAGCGGCCGCTCGCCCTCGATCTCCTCCATCCACTTGTACGGATCGTCCTTGCCGAGGTCGGCCAGGGGCGTGCGGGCTTCGGTATTGGCGGGGGCGGGATCGGCGGCTTGGGCGGCTGTGGTCATGAGGCTCGTGGAGGCGAGGAGAACAAGAAGTAGTCTGCGCATCTGGGGATCCGGCGGCTGTCGTGACAGGGCGGCGCGGCTGACGCGGCGCCTTTGTCGAGACGGTATCGCAAAAGTGGTCCGGCGCCAGACGCTCAGTCGCCGTCGTTGGGAATGTTCAGCACCTGTCCGCAGGCCTTGCAGTGCACGGCGTCAGGGTCGTGGCGGCGCAGGCCGCAGCACGGGCATGGAAAGGTCACCTTGTGCGGTCGCAGGATCGACTGGATCAGGCCGATGAACAGCGAGACCCCGCCCAGCATCACGGCCATCGACAGCAGCTTGCCCCAGACGCCGGGCAAGGTGACGTCCCCATAGCCGGTTGTGGTCAGGCTGGTGACGGTAAAATAGAGGGCGTCGACATAGCCGCCGATGCCCGCGTGGCGGCCGGCGAAGCTGGAATAGACGAAGCCGGTGACCACGAAGACGAAGGTCACCAGCGTCGAGGCCGCCCGGGTGATCTGCTCCACCCGTGTGTCGTCATAGCGGCGTCCCACGGTGCGCCAGAAGAATTCGCTGTGGACCAGACTCCACAGCCGCACCACCCGCAGGAAGCCGAAATTGAACAGCCAGGCCGGGAACAGGAGGGTGGCCAGAACGAACAGGTCGATCCAGCTGATCGGTTTCTTCAGCCACGCCTTGATCTCGCCGTGGGCGACGGCGCGGGCCGTGAGGTCCAGGGCAAGGAAGGCCGCCACCAGATAGTCGATCGCGTAGAAGGTCAGGCCGTGACGACGCATCAGGGGGGCGGCGATGAAGAAGGCGATGATCACAAGATCGATGACGATGATCCCGTAGCGGAACCTCACGGCGGTCGGCGAGGCGCCGTGGTAGAGCGCCCGCAGGCGGGCCCTCAGGCGCCAGCCGTGGTCTTCGCCGTTCTGGTAGCGCACGTTCAGCCCTTCCTTCGGTCGCGAAACCGACGCTCAAATCGCCGCAGTTGGGGCCGGCCTCTGACTCGGCCGAGGTTTTCGACTATATAGCCCCACCATGAGCCGCACCTTTCTCAAGATGAACGGCCTCGGCAACGACTTCGTCGTGATCGAGACCCTGACCCAGCCCTTCAATCCGACCCCGGACGAGATCCGCGCGATCGCGAAAAGGGAGGGCGGGATCGGCTGTGACCAAGTGATCGCCATCGATCCGCCGCGCGCCGAGGGCGCCAGCGCCTATGTGCGGTTCTGGAATTCCGACGGCGAGGAGACCGGGGCCTGCGGCAACGGCACGCGCTGCGTGGCCTGGCTGCTGATGCAATCGGGCCATAAGGACGCCGTGGCCTTCGACACCGTGGCCGGCCGCCTGTCGGGCGTGATGGCCGGCGACAAGCTGGTCACGGTCGACATGGGTAAGCCCGGCCTGGCCTGGGACCAGATCCCGTTGGCCGAAGAGATGGACACCGTCGGCATCGAGCTGCAGGTCGGTCCGATCGACGCGCCGCTGGTCCATACGCCAGGGTGCGTCTCGATGGGCAATCCGCACGTGGTGTTCTTCGTCGACGCCCCGGTCAGCGACGACTTCGCGCGCGGCACGGGGAGCCTCGTCGAGCACCACCCGCTGTTCCCCGAAGGCGTCAATGTCGGTTTCGCGCACATCGCGGCGCGGGACCGTATTCAGCTGAAAGTCTGGGAGCGTGGCGCGGGCCTGACCGCCGCCTGCGGCACCGGCGCCTGCGCGGCCCAGGTCGCCGCCGTGCGTCGCGGCCTGACCGACCGGACGGCCAAGGTCGAGTTCGAAAGCGGCGCTCTGACCATCGAATGGCGCGAGGCCGACGGCCACGTGATCATGACCGGTCCGGTGACCATGGAGTTCGTCGGCAAGCTGCCGGAGCTCGCCCCGGCATGACCATCCACCCCGCCATCGGACCGGGCAAGACCGCCGTGGTCACCGGCGCGGCGGACGGCATCGGCCTGGCCGCCGCCCAGGCCTTCGCCGCGCTGGGCATGAACGTTTTGATGGCCGACATCATGGGTCGCGCCCTGAAGAAGGCCGCCGACGCCATCGGCGGCGCCGCCCTGGCCGTCGAGACCGACGTCGCCGACCGCGCCGCCGTCCAGGCTCTGCGCGACGCGGCGGTCGATAGGTTCGGCGCCGTGGACGTGCTGATGAACAACGCCGGGGTCGGCGGCGGCGGCGACGTCTTCTCCGGCGAGGACCCGTGGAGGCGCGTGCTCGACGTCAATCTGTGGGGCGTGATCAACGGCGTCCAGGTGATCGGCGAGGAGATGGCCGCCAGCGGCCGTCCAGGCCTGATCATCAACACCGGCTCCAAGCAGGGCGTAACCCAACCGCCGGGCAATACGGCGTACAACGTCAGCAAGTCGGCGGTGAAGGCCCTGACCGAGGGCCTGGCCCACACCCTGCGCGAGATCGTCGACTGCCAGGTCGACGCCCGCCTGCTGATCCCCGGCTACGTCTTCACCGGCATGACCCGGCGTGGGACCGACAAGCCGGCCGCTGCCTGGACGCCGCAACAGACCGTCCAGTTCATGCTGGACAGCATCGCGCGCGGCGACTTCTACATCCTGTGCCCCGATAACGACGTGCCGCGCGAACTCGACGAGAAGCGCATGGCCTGGGCCATGGGCGACGTGATCGAGAACCGCCCGGCCCTGTCGCGCTGGCATCCCGACTGGAAGGACGCCTTCGCGGCGTTCGTGGACAAGCCGTGACGACCTACACCCTCATATCCCGTCCCCCCGCGCCCAAGCCGTCCGTGGGTGAGGAAGGCGGACCGGCGACGACGATGTCCGGCCCGGACGGCGTGGACGTCGTCACCTTCGGCTGCCGGCTGAACGCCTACGAGTCCGAAGCCATCCGGGCTCGCGCTTCCGCGGACGGTTTGTCGGACGCGGTGGTGTTCAACACCTGCGCGGTGACCAACGAGGCCGTGCGCCAGGCTCGCCAGGCGATCCGCAAGGCCCGCCGCGAGCGGCCCGACGCCCGGCTGATCGTCACCGGCTGCGCCGCTCAGATCGACCCGGCCGCCTTCGCGGCGATGCCCGAGGTGGATCTCGTCCTGGGCAACGCCGAGAAGGCCGCCCCCGGCGCCCTGATCGACCTCTCCACCCGCGTGCGGGTCAACGACATCATGTCGATCAAGGAGACGGCCGGTCACCTGATCGCCGGTCTCAAGGACCGAGCCCGGGCCTATGTCGAGGTCCAGAACGGCTGCGACCACCGCTGCACGTTCTGCATCATCCCCTATGGCCGGGGAAACTCGCGCTCGGCCCCGGCCGGCGAGGTCGTCGAGCAGGTCCGTCGCTTGGCGGCCGAGGGCTATAACGAGGTGGTGCTGACCGGCGTCGACGTGACCTCGTGGGGCGCCGACCTGCCGGGCCAGCCGACGCTGGGCCAGCTGGTGGGCCGCATCCTGCGCATGGTCCCCGACCTGCCGCGCCTGCGCCTGTCGTCGATCGACGCGGCCGAGATCGATCCGGACCTGTTCAAGTTGCTGGAGACCGAGCCGCGCTTGATGCCCTACCTGCATCTGAGCCTGCAGGCCGGCGACAATCTGGTGCTCAAGCGCATGAAGCGCCGCCACAGCCGCGAGGACGCCTTGAAGCTGGTCGCGGACGTGCGACGCGTTCGCCCCGACACCGCGTTCGGCGCCGACCTGATCGCCGGCTTCCCGACCGAGAGCGACGCGGCGTTCGAGAACACCCTGAAGCTGGTCGAGGAGGCGGGCCTGGCGTTCCTGCACGTCTTCCCCTACAGCGCCCGACCCGGCACCCCCGCCGCCCGCATGCCGCCCGTGAAGGGTCCGGTGATCAAGGACCGCGCGCGTCGCCTTCGCGAGGCGGGCCAGGCCGGTCTCGAACGTCACCTGCAGCGTCAGATCGGCCGGACCCTGTCGGGCCTGGTCGAGCGCGAGGGCGTGGCCCGCGCCGAGGACTTCACCGAGATCGCCTTCGATCCCGCCTTGGGGGGCGCCGCGCCGCAGGGCGAGATCGCCGTCTTCCGGGTGGTCGGGCATGACGGAGCGCGGGTGATCGCCGAGCTCGCCGCCTAGGCATGAACCGTCGGTTCGCCCTGACTTTCGTCGTGGCTTTCGTCCTGACGGGGACCATGCTGTCGGCGGCGCCGGGCGTCGCCCAGGAGACGACGCCGGTCCCCGAACTCAAGACCGAGGACACGCCGCCCGCCGCCTTCCAGGCGATCGGTCCGACGCGGCCGGTCGAGCTCAGCGTCATGACCTACAATGTCGAGGGTCTGCCCTGGCCGGTGCGGTCGGGGCGGGGGAGCAAGCTCAAGGAGATCGGTCGCCAGCTGGCCGCTCTGCGCGAGAAGGGGCTCGAGCCCGATGTCGTCCTGCTGCAGGAAGGCTTCCGTGACGAGGTCGACGACCTGATCGAACTCAGCGGCTATTCCTATGTCGCCAAGGGTCCGCGCAAGAAGCAACGCGACGGCAGCCAGCTGACCCGGGAAGACCATCCGCGCTACAAGCGGGTGAAGTACCGCCGCAAGGGCGAGGGCTGGGGCAAGTGGGGGTCCAGCGGCCTGTGGGTGCTCAGCGACTATCCGATCAACTGGGTCAAGTCGCACGCCTATCACTACTGCGCGGGCCTGGACTGCCTGGCCAACAAGGGGGTGATGCTGGTCAGCCTCGATGTGCCCGGCTTGCCGGTCCCAGTCGAGATCGCCGACACGCATCTCAATTCCAAGGGCGCCTCGGGCGTGCCGCGCAATCGCAATCGCACGGCCCACCACCTGCAGGCCGCCGAGCTGGGCCAGTTCATGCAGACCGACCGCACGCCCGGCGCGCCCCTGATCGTCGGCGGCGACTTCAACGTCATGCACGCGCCCGATCGCTACGACTACGTGATGCAGCGCTATCCATTCGACGTGGTCAGCCAGGTCTGCTTCCAGACTCCCGACAGCTGCGACGCCAAGATCTCGGCCGACGGCGACGCCCCGTGGCTGGACACCCAGGACCTGATCGGCTTCAAACAGGGGGACCGGGTGGCGATCCGGCCGATCCGGGTCGAGGCGCGGTTCGACGGCTCGACCAGCGGCGGTCCGGTGCTCTCCGACCACGACGCCTACCAAGTGACCTTCCGCCTGACGCCGATCCCCGCGCTGAGGGTTTCGCCGCACAAGCCCTGAGGCATCCGATGTCCGACCTGCCCGCCCTGACCGGGGGCTGCCAATGCGGGGCCGTCCGCTTCCGGGTCGAGGACCCAGGCGGCGATGGCGTCGGTCGGGCCTCGATCTGCTGGTGCCGCATGTGCCAGAAGGCCTTCGGCGGGCCGTTCGGGGCGCTGGTGACGGTGAACGTCGCCGACCTGACCTGGACGCGCGGCGCCCGCTCGACCTTCCAGAGCTCCGACACCGTGCAGCGCGGCTTCTGCGCCGCCTGCGGCACGCCCCTGACCTTCGAATGGAGCGCCGACAAGATCGACCTGGCCGTGTTCGCCTTCGACGACCCGTCGCGGGTCGAACCAGTCGTGCAACTCGCCGTCGAGGGGCGTCCGCGCTGGATGGATCATCTGGCCGACCTGGCCGTGCGTCCGCCCGCCGGAGGACCGTACGGAACCGTGGTCAGCCGGCAGCATCCGGATCACGAGACCTGAGTTTGCGGGCTGGAGAAGGACCTATCCCTCCTCCTCCTCGCCGCCCGCGAAGCCCGGCAGGCTCCAACCCAGCTTCAGGGCGCAGGCGCGCAGACCGAAGGCGGCGCAGAAGCCGGCGATCCCGGCGGGCCAGAAGCCGACATGCAGCAGGGTCAGGCCCGCGAACACCGCGGCCCCCAACAGGGCGGCGGTGATGTAGATCTCGCGACGCAGCAGCAGGTTCGGCTCCTCGGCCAGAACGTCGCGGATCACGCCGCCGAACGCGGTGGTCAGCACGCCCATCATCACCGCCGTGAACGGATGGACGTGCAGGCTCAAGGCCTTGGCCGTGCCGACCACGGCGTAGGCGGCCATGCCCAGGGCGTCCAGCCACAGCAAGGCCCGGAACCGCCAGCCCCGCTTGCCCAGCATCCAGATCGCCGCAGCCGCCAGCAGGCAGACCATGATGTAGCCGGGGCGCTGGATCCAGAACACCGGCGCGCCGATCAGCAGGTCTCGCAAGGTGCCGCCGCCCACCCCGGTGATCGCCGCGAAGAAGCCGAAGGTGATGATGTCGTGCTTGCGATGGGCGGCCGCCAACGCCCCCGTCGCGCCGAAAACGGCGACGGCGGCGTAATCCAGCCAGAATAGGGTGGTCGAAAGCGCGTCCATTGGCGTTTCATGCCACGGCCGATAGAGCCTGTCCCAGGCTCTATCTCTATGAAATGGAGCGTGGCGGGCGCTGAAACCGCTCACACTTTCAGCTGCCACGCTCTAAAGGAACGCCATGAGCGAAAAGCCCGAGCAGAAAAAAGGCTGGTTCCAGCGCCTCACGTCCGGCCTGGCCCGGTCGTCCCAGCAGATGACCGAACAGGTCACCGGCGCCTTCACCAAGAAGCCGCTGGACCAGGAGCAGCTGGACCAGCTGGAGGAGATGCTGATCGAGGCCGATCTTGGCCCTCAGATCGCCGCCCGCATCGCCGACGCCTTCGGCAAGGCGCGCTTTGGCAAGTCGTCGACCGAGACCGAGGTCAAGGAAGCCCTGGCCGATCTGGTCGCCGCCGAACTGTCCGACCGTGAGGGCGTGTTCGACCCGCTGTCGGGGCCCAAGCCCTATGTGGTGCTGTTCATCGGCGTCAACGGCTCGGGCAAGACCACCACCCTGGGCAAGATCGCCTCGGATCTGGCGAACAAGAACGCCAAGGTGCTGATCGCCGCCGGCGACACCTTCCGCGCCGCCGCCGTCGAGCAGCTGAAGGTCTGGGCCGACCGGGCCGGGGCCGACTTCATGAGCCGCCCACCCGGCGCCGACGCCGCCGCCCTGGCCTACGAGGCCGTCGAGCGCGCCAAGCTCGAGGGCCACGACGTGGTGCTGATCGACACCGCCGGCCGCCTGCAGAACAAGCAGGGCCTGATGGACGAGCTGCTCAAGGTCATCCGCGTGCTCAAGAAGGTCGATCCCGACGCGCCGCACGAGACCCTGCTGGTGCTGGACGCCACGGTCGGCCGCAACGCCCTGGCCCAGGAAAAGATCTTCGGCAACCAGGTCGGGGTGTCGGGCATCGTGATGACCAAGCTGGACGGCACCGCGCGCGGCGGCGTGCTGGTGCCGGTGGCCCGCGCTTCGGACAGCCCGATCAAGCTGATCGGGGTCGGCGAGGGCGTCGACGATCTGCAGCCGTTCGATGCGCGCGCTTTCTCGCGCTCGCTGGTCGGCCTCGAGGACTGATGATGACCGACACGCCCCCCGCAGCTCCGGAAGCCAAGAAAAAGAACGCCGCCTGGGTGCGCACCGCCATCGACTACGGCGCGCCGGTTGCGTTCGGCGTGGCGTTCTTCGCGACCAAGAACTTCCAGACCGCCACCTGGGTGCTGGTCGCCGCCTCTGCCCTGGCCCTGGCCCTGGGCTATCTGGTCGAGCGCCGCGTGGCGTTGCTGCCGTTGTTCTCCGGCGTCATGGCCCTGATCTTCGGGACCCTGGGCCTGGTGTTCCACAGCGACGTGTTCGTGAAGATCAAGGTCACGGTGGTCAACGCCGCCCTGGCCATCTTCATGATCGGCGGCGTGCTCACCAACCGCGCGCCGCTGAAGGCTCTGATGGGCGAGGCCGTGCACCTGCCCGATGCGGCCTGGCGCACCCTGACCCTGCGCTACGGCGGCTATTTCGCCTTCGCCGCGATCGCCAACGAGCTGGTCCGTCTGACCCAGACCACCGACATGTGGGTGAAGTTCCGGATCGGCCTGCTGCCGCTGGCCCTGCTGTTCTCGCTCAGCCAGGTGCCCTTCATGATGAAGCACATCGCCAAGGGCGACGAGGCCAAGACCCCCGAGCCGCCCGACGCGGGTTTCTAGGCCTGGGCGCCAACCGACAGCCCACGGACCATCTGTCGTCAAAACGACGTGTAACCGTGGTACATAAAGGTCCGTCGACGGAAACGAAGGACGACGGACCATGGCCAAGACCAAGGGTGACCCGAAGGGCGACAAGGGGAACGGCAGGGCCGACCATGGCGGGGCTCTGGCTCGTTCGCCCAGTCACCTCCTGCACCGCGTTCTACAACTGGCGCTGGACATCTACGCCGAGGAAAGCGGGAACGGCGGGGTCACCCAGCGCCAGTTCGCGGTCCTCGCCGCCGTGGCCGAGAACGAAGGCGTCACCCAGACGGGCCTGGTCCGCGCCACCGGCATCGACCGCTCCACCCTGGCCGACATGGTCGCCCGGATGATCACCAAGGGCCACCTTGAGCGCCATCGCTCCGACCAGGACGCGCGCGCCAACACGGTCAGCCTGACCCCCGCCGGCGCCGCCGTGCTGGAGGAAAGCCGCCCCAAGGTGGCCATGGCCGACGCCCGCATCCTCGCCATGCTCAAGCCCAGCAAGCGCGAGGGTTTCCTGGAGCTACTCAGCGACATGGCCGTTTCCGATCTTCACGCCGAGCCCGAGGCCAAGGCCAAGAAGCTCAAGACCCCGAAGGCCGAAAAGCTGGCCCACGGTAAGAAGGACAAGAAGCCCAAGAAGGAAAAGGCGGCCAAGAAGGCCGCCTGATCCCCGAGCGATCCTCAGCCGAGCTTCATGGACAGCTCGACGTCCTCGGCGAACGGCGTGGACAGGTAGCCGCCTTCCGGCGAGCGCACGCGCGCCAGATAGTCGGGGCTGTAGTCGGCGTTGTCGGCGACGATCAGCGCGCCCGGCCGCAGGCGGCTCTCCACCAGCTCGAGGATGTCGGGATACAGCGCCTTGGCGCCGTCGAGCAGCAGCAGGTCGATGGTCTCTGGCAGGTCAGCGCCCAGCGTCTCGAGCGCGTCGCCTTCGCGGATCTCCACCAGGTCGATCAGGCCACCGGCCGTGAGGTTGTCGCGCGCCCGGATCACCTTGGACGGCTCGAACTCGCTGGTGATCAGCACGCCGCCGCCGTTGTCGCGCAGCGCCGCGGCCAGATAGAGGGTCGATAGGCCGAACGAGGTTCCAAACTCGACGATCGTTCGCGCGCCGCTGCTTCGCGCCAGCATGTAGAGCAGGGTTCCCGTCTCGCGCGACACAGCCAGCGGGAAGTCCTTCATCTGGCTGTAGAAGTCGCGGTAGTCGGTCTTGCTCCGCATCAGGCGGGCCAGGTCTTCGGCGGACAGGGCGGCCGCCGCTGGGCTGGACATCGGCGAGGCGGCGTCGGCCTCCGCGAACAGGCGATCCAGCAGAGGCGCCACCGGGGCCGTGGTCAGGGTGTTCATAGGGTTTTCCGGTCGAAAAAGGCGCGTCCTTGCGCGGCTTCAGAAATGCGACTAATTCGTCAGGTTGGCTATTCGCATTGCCCGGATCTTTGATGACCGAACGCTCAAGTCCGCGAATTTCCTCGCGAAAGCAGCCCAGCCAGGCCCGCTCGACGGAGCTCGTCGCAGCCATCCTGGAGGCGGCTGTTCAGGTTTTGGCGAGGGAGGGCGCGTCGCGCTTCACCACCGCGCGGGTGGCCGAGAAGGCCGGCGTCAGCGTCGGCTCGGTGTACCAATATTTCCCGAACAAGGCGGCGATCCTGTTCCGGCTCCAGACCGACGAGTGGCGCCAGACGACCGACCTGCTGCGCGCCATCCTCCAGGATAGCGACAGGCCGCCGCTCGAGCGTTTGCGCGTCCTGGTTCACGCCTTCGTCCTGTCCGAATGCGAGGAAGCCGAAATGCGCGTGGCGCTCAACGACGCCGCCCCGCTCTATCGCGACGCGCCCGAGGCTCAGGAGGCCAAGGCCGCAGGCGCGGATATCGTGCTGGTCTTCCTGCGCGAGGCCGCGCCCGGCATCTCTGAAGGCGCCCGCTTGCTGGCCGGCGACCTGATCAAGACGACGCTCGCCGAGGTGGGGAAGGCTTTCTCGGAGACGCCTCGAACCCCCGGGGAGATCCAAGCCTATGCCGACGCCATGGCCGACATGTTCTGCGCGTACTTGGAGAGCCTCGAAGCCGGAGCCGACCGAAACCTTTAGGCCCCTGCCCGGCGACGCTCTAGGATCACGCAACGCGAAAGGATGGCTCGGCCCGCTGGATCTCCCCGGTGCGCGAGCGTCCGAGCAGGAGCCACCATGGCCAAGGGTCAGAAGAAGTCCAACAAGGAAATCCGCAAACCGAAGGCCGACAAGAAGACCGCGCCGGTCTCGGCCTCGCCGTTCATCGTCACGCCCGGGAAGAAGTAGGTCAGTCGCGGAACGGGAGCCGTCCTTATGTCTCACGGAGGCGATCGCTGGTGATTTGGAAGCCCCCGACTTGATCCAGCACTATGGGTGGTCCGATCTGCTGGCGCGGGCCTTCGAACCGTCGGCGCGCGCAGGCCACAGGCCTGGCCGCGTCGTCGTCCAGCAGCGGGACGGATATCTGGTGGCCACCGACCGGGGCGAGCTGCGCGCCAAGCCCTCTGGTCGTCTGCGCCACGAAGCCCGCGAGGCGGGTCATCCGTCGGTGGGCGACTGGGTGGCGCTGTCGATGAATCCCGGCGAGCGCACCGCCGTCATCCACGCCGTCCTGCCGCGCCGCACCGCCCTGGTGCGCCGGGCCGCCGACAGCACGCAGACGCCGCAGGTCGTGGCCGCCAACATCGACCTGGCGTTCGTCGTCACCTCGATGAACGCCGACCTCAATCCCCGCCGGATCGAGCGCTATCTGGCCGCCGCCTGGCAGAGCGGCGCGCGCCCCGTGGTCGTGCTGACCAAGTCCGACCTCAGCGCTGATCCGCAGAGCCAGGCCGCCGAGATCGCCGCCCTGGCGGCCGGCTGCCCGGTCGTCATCGTCTCGGCGCGGCAAGGCCTCGGCCTGGACGCCTTGCTGGCCCATGTGGCGCCAGGCGAGACCTGCGTGCTGATCGGCTCGTCCGGCGTCGGAAAATCCACCTTGGTCAACCAGCTTCTGGGGGAGCAGCGCATGGCGACCCAGACCATCCGCGAAGCGGACGACCAGGGACGTCACACCACCAGCCACCGGCAGTTGGTGCTGCTGCCCGGCGGCGGCATGATCATCGACACGCCAGGTGTGCGAGAGGTCGGTCTGATCGACGCCGACGACGGATTGAGCCTGGTGTTCGACGATATCGAGCGCCTGGCCGAAACCTGTCGGTTCAACGACTGCGCCCACGCCAACGAGCCCGGCTGCGCGGTGCGGGACGCGCTGGCGAGCGGGACGCTGGATCCAGACCGCTGGGCGCATTTCCAGAAGCTTGGGCTTGAACTGGCCGCCGTCCAGGAAAAGGCCGACCGGACCGCCAAGGACGCTGAGCGCCGTCGCCTCGCCGGGCTTCAGAAGACCTACCGCGCCACCAAGAGGAATGACCGGGGCGGCGACTGATCCGCGATCGAGCCCCGTCGGCCAATGCTGGAGAGCCGAAAGGTTTTTTCAGAATATCGCCCGCTCTGGCCTGGGAACGGGCTAGTGAGGGGATCAAGCTTACGAGAGATGATCATGCCCGCTTTCACCATCGTCACCATCAGCGCGACCCAAGGCAGCGATGCGGGGGAGGTCAGCACGCTCGCCGACGAGTTCGTCAACGAAAGCGAAGCCCTGGGCTACTCGCGCCGAATGGCCGAGGAGATGGTGGGTCTGGCCCATCAGCTGTCGCTCGATTTCGACTACAGCAACGTCGGCCTCTACGAAGGCGACCTGGTCGATGAGGAGCTGGATCCGGAGCATCCCGCGTTCCTGGGCGCCTGGATCCTGGACCCGGAGGGCGTCACCTTCGTCCCGGCCGACGAGTTCCGCGACAACGAAGCCGAGGCGGACCAGACCTGATCGCGTGGGTTTGACCCAAACGTAAACCGCCCGCCTCGCGTCTGCGAGGCGGGCGGCTTTGCGCTGAGATCAGCGAACCTTTAGGCGGGCTGGTGCACGCCGGCTTCGTTCAGCCATTCCAGGATCTTGGCCTTGGGCATGGCGCCGACCTTCATCGAGGCCATCTGGCCGCCGCGGAACAGCATCATGGTCGGGATGCCGCGCACGCCGTAACGCGACGGGGTGGTGGGGCTGTCCTCGATATTGACCTTGGCCACGGTGACGTGGTCGGCCAGCTCCTCGGAGATCTGCTCCAGGGCGGGGGCGATCTGCTTGCAGGGACCGCACCATTCGGCCCAGAAGTCGACCAGGACCGGCTTGTCGGCCTGTAGGACGTCCTTTTCGAAGGACTCGTCGGTCACCGTCACGGTGCTCATCTTGCGGCTCCATCTGCGCCCGGAGGATCGGGGCGCGCTAGAAAACTGTCGTCATTGGGGATTCGCTCCCCGTCTTACGTCAAGATTTAGGGACCCGCGCCCCGCTCGGCAATGATCTAGAACAGCCTGGCCAGGGCCGAGGCCATCACCTTTTCTGGAACCGCCATGAGTTTGGGGCCGTCCGTCCAGACGATCGCGGCCTCGATCGGGCGGTCGGGGAACACCTCGGCCAGAACCGCCGCATAGACCGCCATCTGCGCCAGATAGGCCGGATCGGCGTTTTCGATACGGTCGGGCGAGGGGCGATTGGTCTTGTAATCGACCACCAGCACCCGGCCTTCCGTCACCACCAGCCGATCGACCCGGCCGGCGATCCGCAACTCCGCGGGCAGGCCGCGCGCGCCGCCGGCCACCGAGACCTCGGGTCGCGAGCCGGGGCCGAACACCGCGGCGAAGCGGTCGTCCTCCAGCACCCCGAAGGCGGCGGCGGCCATCTCGGCGCGCTGGTCGTCGGTCAGGTCGCGCTCGGCGGCCAGCAGGCGCTCTGCGGCGCTCCGGCGCGCCACGGGCTCGATATCCGGAAGAAGCTGCAGCAGCCGGTGGATGATCTCGCCGCGCCGGTAGCGACCCAGGCCCGACACCTGGGCGAGCGGTGATGGCGCGCTGCCGCGGACCTCGTCCTCCAGGGTCGAGGGCGCGGCGTAGCGGGCGGCAGGCGTTTCGGGCGCGGCCGGGGCCAGGGTCCAGGCCGGGGTCGGGACCTGGGCCGCGACGGCGCGCGGGGCCAGGGCCTCGGCGCGCATCGGGTCGGGTCCGAAGCGTTTGCGGCCGCCGTCGGAAATCTCCCGCACGCCGGGCGCGATGTCCGGGTGGGCGAAGGCGGCCTGGGCGGCGGCGTACCAGCCGCCGACGTTCTCGTCCTTGGTCCGCGCATCGATCCGGCCGCACAGGATCAGGCGATCTCGCGCCCGCGTCAGGGCTACGTAGTAGAGGCGCAGGGCCTCCTCGTCGTCCTTCTTCTGCCGGCGCTCGCGGGCTGTCGCCGAGGCCTCGCAGTCATTGGCCTTGCTGGCGCACCACAGGAAGCCGCCATCCTTGGTCTGCATCAGCGGCGAGCCGCGCGCCCCGCCCTTCATCGTGGTCTCGGGCAGGAAGACGATCGGCGCCTCCAGGCCCTTGGCGCCGTGGGCGGTCATCACCCGCACCTCATGGCGCGCGCCCTCCATCTCGCGCTTGACGACGATGTCCAGGCTGGCGAAGTCGGCCACCAGGGCTTCGAGGTCGCGCACCCCGCGCTGCTCGGCGGCCAGGACCTGGGCCAGGAACTCGTCCAGCGCCTCGGCGGCCTCCTCGCCCAGGCGCGTCAGCACCTTGGCGCGGTTGGAGCGGACGCTGTCGTCCACCCGGCCCAGCAGCAGGGCGTAGAACTCGAACGGCTGCTTGCGGCGGCTTTCGGCCAGCGCCCAGCGCAGCAGGTCGCGAGCCGCGGACCACTTGGGCTGCTCGGCGGCGCGTTCGTTGACCGCCTTCCACAGGGCGCCGGCCCGTCCCTTGGCCAGGGCGTAGAGATCCTCGTCGGACAGGCCGCAGAACGGGCTCTTCAGCAGGGCCGCCAGGGTCAGGTCGTCGTCGGGGAACAGGCAGAACCGGCCCAGGGCCAGGAGGTCGTCGAACACGATGTGGGCCGACAGGCTCAGGCGGTCAGCCCCGGCCACCGGCACGCCGCGCCGCTTCAGGGCCCGCAGCACCTCCTCGAACAGCGCCTTGCGCCGGCGCACCAGCACCAGGATGTCGCCCGGATGGGCCGGACGCCACTGCCGGCTCTCCTTGTCGAACACCGCGTCGCCCCGGGCGATCAGGGCCTGGATCTCAATGGCGATCTTCTCGGCCAGGCGTCGGTTGGCGCCGTGCTCGCTCTCGGCGTCCAGCGGCGCGTCCCAGGCCTCGCGCTCCTCGCCCGGCAGTTCGCGCTCGAGCGGCCAGAGGTCAACGCAGCCCTTGTGGTCGACGCGGAACGGCTGGTGGCGCACCACGTCCTCGCCGACCGGGGCCGGCACACCCGAGCGGGTTTCCGGGGCCGAGAACAGGGCGTCGACGAAGCTCAGCACCTCCACGGTCGAGCGGTACGAGGTGATCAGCGGCACGGACTTGCCGACCCGCCCAACGTCGGTGATCTGGGCGATGTAGGTCTGGGTCTCGGCCAGCAGCCGCTGGGGATCGGCGCCCTGGAACGAATAGATCGACTGCTTCTCGTCGCCGACCACGAACAGGGTGCGGGCGTCCTCGTCCTGGTGGCGGGCCCGCCAGCGCACCGCGCCCTCGCCCGCGAAGAAGTCCGAGGTCAGGGCCCGCAGGATCGCCCACTGCTCGGGGGCGGTGTCCTGGGCCTCGTCCAGCAGGATATGGTCGATGCCCCCGTCCAGCTTGTACAGCACCCAGGCCGCGTCGACCTTCTGGGTCAGCAGCACCCGTGTGCGGTCGATCAGGTCGGCGAAATCCAGCGCGCCGCGCGCGTCCTTCTCGATCTGGTGGGAGGTGATGTAGAGGGCGGCCAGGCGCAGGGCGTCAGCGCTGTCCTCGGCCACGCGGGCGGCTCGCAGCCATTCTCGGGCTTCCTCGAGGCGCTCCTGCTCGGCCAGCAGACGGGTGCGCAAGTCCTCGCGGGTCTTCAGGCCCGAGGTCTTGGCCGGCCAGGTCATGGGCGTGCCGGCCCCCTTCTCGGTGAACAGGGCGGCCAGGGCCTGGTCGAGGTCGGCGTCGGGATCGGTGGCCACGGCCCGAAGTTGGCCAGCGCACTTGATGTCGGTCTTGCCGCCGTTCAGCAGGACGTCGGCCACCGAGCGCCACAGGTCGCGGTCCAGTTCGGCCATCGCCTCGGCCATGACGTCCTGGACGCTGCTGGCCCCGTAATGGAAGCCGCAGACTTTCCAGACGTCCTCGACCGCGCCCGCGAGGCCGCCGACCCGTTCCAGGTACTCGCCGATCGCCCCGCGCTGGGTCTCGAAGGTGGCGAACATCGCCTCGAAGCTGGCGAAATCCAGGGCCACCGAGAACCGGGCATAGGCCTGGGCGAAGGCGTCGTCGTGGCCGGTGACATAGGTCGCCACCTGCCGCAGCGCGCCCTGGGCGATCGCCGCCGAGGCGCTGTCGTCCATCACCTGGAACCCGGGCGAGACCCCGGCCTCCAGCGGGAAGCGCCGCAGCAGCTTCTCGCAGAAGGCGTGGATGGTCTGGATCTTCAGGCCGCCCGGCGTCTCCAGGGCCTTGGCGAACAGGCCCCGGGCTTCGGACAGCTCGCGGTGACTGAACCCGGCCGGGTCGCGGCCTTCCAGCCCGCCCAGTTGCTCGCGCAGCTTGACGTCGGGCGTGACGCACCACTCGCCCAGCCGCTCGAACAGCCGCCGCTGCATCTCGGCGGCTGCGGCCTTGGTGTAGGTGACGCACAGGATCGCCTCGGGCGACGAGCCGGCCAGCAGCAGGCGCGCGACCCGGTCGATCAGGGTCTTGGTCTTGCCCGAGCCGGCGTTGGCCGTGACGAAGGCCGAGATGGCCGGGTCGGCGGCGATGCGCTGAGGGTCGGGGTGAAGCGTCACGACATCGGCCATCAGGATCCTCCCCCTTTGGGAGAGGCGTCGGCGAAGCCGACGGAGGGGGTATCGCGGCCCGGGCGGTGGGGATGAACCCCCTCCGGCCCTTTGGGCCACCTCCCCCAGAGGGGGAGGATCTGGGCTCGTGAGTTGCTCACTCCGCACCCTCCCCGTCGTCGCCGCTGGTCGACCATTCGAACACCCGCGCCAGGTGGCCGTAGTCGCCGGCGTGATCATGCACGAACTGCGGGGCCACCCGCGACAGATAAGGCTGGCGCGGATTGTCGTAGCGCTCGATCAGTTCGCGCAGGCCGTTCAGCGCCCGGATCGCCGCTTCGCGCGAATCGATCTTTGGATCGCCCGGGCGGGCCCGAACCTCCTCGACGCCGGCCGGCTTGCGACCGGTCACGCGCAGATAGGTCAGCTCGCCGGGCTCGCGCGGACCGAGGCCTGGAAACCCGCCCTCGCGCAGGATGGCCGCGGTCAGCGTCAACTGGGGCGAGAAGCCGGTGTCGACCTGCTTCTGCGACGGTGCGGCGCCGGTCTTGTAGTCGAGGATGTGGGCCAGGCCGTCGGCCGTCGGCTCGATCCGGTCGGCCTTGGCGGTGACGGTGAACGGTCGGCCGCCGATGTCGAAGGTCAGCTCGCCGGCGGCTTCCACCACGATGCGTTCGGCGTCCGCCCGGCGGCGGGTCTCGAGCTCGGCCACCCACAGGGCGGCTTCGCGGGCGAGGGCGCGCTCGCGGGCCAGGGCGGCCGGCGGCATGCCGGCCTTTTCCAGCTCGCCCAGATAGAGGCCGGCGAAGATCTCGGCGGCGTTGGCCGGGACAGGGCCGGGGTGCTCCAGGGCGAAGGTCTCGAACGCCGCGTGGATCGCCGTGCCGCGCGCTCGGGCCTCCACCGGCTCGTCGGGGCGGTCCAGCGGATAGAGCTTGAGGATGTCGCGAGCCCAGACGGCGTACGGGTCGCGGGTCAGGGCCTCGACCCGGGTGACGGCCATCCTGCGCGGCCGATCGGCGACCGGCGGGGTCGGGGCGGGCCGTTTGATCGGCTCATACGGACCGGGCGCGTCAAGATCGCGGGCCCAGGCCAGAACGTCGGAGCGTTCGGTCAGCTGCAGGCCGGCGCCGCGCGCCAGGGTCCTCAGCCGCCACAGCCAGCGGCTCTCGACGGCCGGCGCTCCGCCGCGCCGCTCGCTGTGGACCAGGATGACGTCCGGCGCGCAGGCGGCCTGGGCGAAGTCGTGGGCGGTCAGGCCGATACGGCGCTCGGGCGGCGGCAACTGCAGCTTGGCGCGCATGGGCCGCGACAGGAACGGATCGATCGCCGCGCCGCGCGGCCAGATCCCTTCCTCCAGCCCGGCCAGGATCAGTCGGTCGGCCCGGACCATCCGCGCCTCGATGGCGCCGAAGATCCGCAGGCGCGGATGGGTCGCGCCGCCGGTGCGCAGGGTTTCCTCATTGACCAGGCGGTCGAACAGGTCGGCGAAGCCCCGGGGCGAAGCCGGCGGCAGGACGACGCCGTCGGTGATCAGCGACGACAGCAGGTTGGCCAGGCACTCGCCGGCCGAACCGGCCCACAGATCGACGGGATCGGCCAGGGCTTCCAAGGCCTCGACCAGGGCTCGGGCGGCCGCGGCGGGTTGTCCGGCTTTCGGATCGGCGACATAGGGCAGGGCGACGCGATGGGCGGCCGCCAGCACGCGTTCGACCAGGGCCTTGGCGTCGGGATGGTTTCCGAGCCGCTCCAGAAGTTGGGCGGCGTCGCGCGGGGCCGGGCCGCGCAGACCCTTCAGCTCCAGATCGCGAGTGACGTCGGCGTCGGCGCGCAGGAGCGGGTGCTTGGCCACGGCCAGCAGGCGTACGGGATCCAGCGCGTCCACCGCCAGGCTCGCGACGTGCTGGGCCAGGATCGCCGCGGCGCTGGCGGCGAGCGGCGCGCCGGCCGAGCTGTCCGGGACTACGCCCCAGCGCACCAGGCGGGCGTTGACCCGCCGCGCCAGCTCCTGGTCGGGGGTGACCATGGCGGCGGTCCGCCCCGGATCCTCCAGCGCTTCGCGCAAGAGAAGCGCGCAGGCGACGGCGGCCTCCTCCTCGGTGCGGGCGTTGACCAGGGACAGGCCCTTCAGCCCCTCCTCGATGGGGTCGAGCCCCGGCGCTTCCGCCCGCAGGCGGTCGATCTGCGCCAGCCAGTCCGCGGTGGCCTGGGCCGGGCGCAGGGCCTCGTTGATCAGGCGGCGACGCCAGCGGCCCCGGCTGTCGGCCTCGGGCCACCAGGGACGCACGTCGGCGCGGGTCACCCCGGCCCCGTCCAGCAGGCGCTTCATCGCCCCCTGCGGATGCTGCTCGCCCTGGACGCCCTCGATCTGGTTCCAGGCGTCGTCGGCCAGGCCGTCGTCCAGGCCCGGCAGCACGACCGCGCCCTGGGGCAGGCCGGCGATCACCCGCAGCAGGCGCGCGGTGGCCGGGGCGGTGCCGGTCGAGCCAGCGGCGACCAGCACGCCCTGCGGCGGGTTCTGCTCCCACTGGTCCGACAGCGCATTGAGCAGCCGCACCCGCCGGTCGCTGACGTCGATCAGCCCCATCTCGTCGAGACGTTTCGGCCACGCGGTCAGCACAGCCTTCAGGAACCGGGCCGAGACCTGCCAGTGCTGGGCGAGGTCGCCCTCGGCCAGCCCATCCAGGCGGCCATCGTCGGTGACGACCTCCTCGATCTGGCAGCTGTCGAGGAAGTCGGCCAGGGCCTTGGCCATCTCCAGGGCCTGGCCGGCCTGGGGCTGAAACGACAGCAGGTGGGCGCTGTCGGCGACCAGCCGCGCCAGTTCGAACCGCCGCCGCCGCGAAGAGACGGCGGGCGGGACGTTCAGGGACAGCTCGCCGGGCTCGAACGGCGGCTCGCCCTCGTCCAGGTCCCCCAGCGGCCGGATCTGCGGCAGCAGCAGGGCCTTGCCGCCGCCGGCGGCGACGAAGGCGTCGGCCAGGGCGCGGGCTCCACGTCGGGTGGGGGTCAGGACGGTGGCGGCGGGCAGGGCCTCGGGGCCCAGCGGCGCCAGGGCGTCGAGCAGCCCGCGCGCCAGGTCCTCGACGAAGGGCCGGTGAGCGGGGATCGAGAACCAGCGCGGCCCCGGACGTTCGAAGGGGCCGGTCGTCGCCATCAGCGTTCGGCCAGCCGGGCCTCGGCGACGTCCCGGGCGCCGGGGTCGCCGACGTGCATCCATACGCCTGCGGGCGCAACGCCGTGCACGCGGTGATCCCTCGCCAGGGCCTTCCAGATCGGCAGCAGCGAGAACGGCCCCTCCGGACCGTCGGCCACCACCTGAGGCTTGCAGATGTGGACGCCGACATAGACCAGCGGCGCGATCTCGCCGGGCTCCTTGAAGCGCACGGCTCCGTCGTCGCCGAGGAATACGTCGCCGGTGTCGTGGAAGCCCAGGGACTCGGTGGTCGAGGCCAGCATCAGGCAGACGTCCATGGTCGCCGGGTTCCAGGCGTGGGCCACCGCGTCGATGGCGGACGCGTCTTCAAGCCAGATGGAGTCGATATTGGCCACCCAGACCGGCGCGTCGCCCAGCAGCGGCAGGGCGTGCTTGACGCCCCCGCCGGTCTCCAGAGCCTGGGGCCGCTCGTCCGAGATGACGATGCGCGGCAGGGGATTTTCGGCCATGCGGGCGGCGAGGTGCGCCTCCAGCCGGTCGGCGAAATAGTGGACATTGACCACGGCGGTCTCGACCCCGGCGGCGGCCAGGCGGTCCAGCATGTGGTCGATCAGCGCCTTGCCGCCCACCTCGACCAGGGCCTTGGGGCGGTCGTCGGTCAGCGGGCGCATGCGCGTGCCCAGGCCGGCCGCGAGCACCATGGCGATCTTGGGGGCGGCGCTCATCGACGGAACTCCGACGGGACGTAATTGTCGAACCAAGCCTTCAGCCCCGCCATGGCGGGGTCCCGCAGATTGCGCTCGAGGTAGCGCCAGGTGCGCGGCATGTAGGCCTCGTACTGCGATCGGCCCAGCAGGGCTTGACGGGCGAACACCCGGCCCAGGATGCGGGCGGCGTTGGAGGCGGCCAGGGCGCGGTAGTCGGCGACGAACTCCTCTCCATCCACGTGCGGCCGGGCCGCCAGGTAGCGGTCGAGCATGGTCTGCTCCAGCGTCGCCGAGACGTCGCGGCGGGCGTCCTGCAGCAGGTGGGTCAGGTCCCAGGCGGGGTGGGCGCGTAGGGCGTCCTGGAAATCCAGCAGGCCGACGCGGGCCACGCCGTCGCGCTCGGGCAGCCACAGCAGGTTCTGGGCGTGGTAGTCGCGATGGGTGAACACCGAGGCGCCGGCCTCGCCGCGCACCCAGACCGGGGCCCAAAGCGCGTCCCATTCGGCCACGGCCGCGTCGTCCAACGCCGGCAGGCCCGAGAACTTCGGCCACCATTCCAGGAAGGTGTCGGTGGCGATCTTCAAGGCCAGGGTGTCGTAGGTCAGCAGCGGCCAGGTCACGCCGCCTTCCGCCGTGAGGATGTCCGGCGGGATTTCGGCGTGCAGGGCCACCTGCACGTCGACGGCGGTCTCGTACAGAGGCGCCTCGTCCTGACCGCCGGCGATCAGGGTGGCGTAGAGGCCGTCCCCCAGGTCTTCCAGAACCGCCAGCCCGGCCTCGACGTCATGGGCCAGGACGGCCGGAGCCGACAGGCCGCGCCCGCGCAGATAGGCCGCGGTGGCCACGAAGGCGGCGACCGAGCCGGCCGCCAGGCGGGCGGCGGCGTTGTACCCTAGGGCCACGCGCTCGGCGTCGCTGGCGCCGGGCGGACAGACCACGCTCTCCAGGGCCGGCGGCTGGTCCATGAAGATGAACTGCGCGTCGCCGCGATAAAGCCGCTCATAGCTGCGGGTCGAGGCGTCGCCGCTGAGCGGTTCACGGCGCGCGTCGCCGAAGCCGTGGGCCGACAGGAAGGCCGCCTTGAGGGTTTCGCGATCAGAGCTCAAGCGTGCGTCCTTCAAAGGTTCCGTGCGGGACGATCACGGCGTGGCGCGCCCGCCCGTCGTCGCCCGTGGGCGTGATGTCTATAGCGAGTCGGTCGGTCGGCAGGCGGCCTTGCAGGCGCTGGGGCCATTCGATCAAGGCCGCGCCATCCTCCAGCGCCTCCTCCAGCCCGATTTCATACGCCTCGTCCGGGTCGGTCAGCCGGTAGAGGTCGAAGTGGGCGACCGGAAAGGCCGGGCCGTCATAAAACTGCACCAGGGTAAAGGTTGGGCTGGGCACCTCCTCGTCGGGAGAGGTCAGGGCGCGGACCAGGGCGCGCGCCAGGGTCGACTTGCCGGCCCCCAGCGGGCCGGTCAGGCACACGGCGTCGCCAGGGCGCAGGGCCAAGGCCAGCTTTTCGCCCAGCACCTGGGTGGCCGCCTCGTCAGGCAGGAAAACGTCGATCACGGGGGGAGCCGTCCTTCACAAGCGGGCGTTCGACCCTGGCGGAGTCTAGCCAAGCGGCGGCGCGCTTCCAAGGCGAGGTCGCGGCCGGACGCGGGAAATTTGACGTAGCGGCCATGACGTCGGACGTTAGGCCTGGGGAAGAGGGAGCTCTTGGATGAAGCGTTTTGGTCGCTGGGTCATCGCCGTCGTCGTGATCGTCGCCGTGGGGGCGGGGATTTGGGCCTATTGGAACTTCGATCTTCGCTGGCGTCCCAAGACGATCACCAAGAACCAGACGGAGATCGCCAGGATCCTGGAGACCGCGGGCTGGGTGTCGCCCGGCCTCAAGGGGCCCAAGCTCTACATGGTCAGCTTCCGCAGCTGCCCCGACTGCGTGCGGTTCAAGCACGAGGAGTATCCCGGCCTGCACAAGGCCGGAGTCGACACCCGGCTGATCGAGATCGCCCGCGCCGACCGCAACGGCGTGCCGAAGTCCACACCGGCCGAGCGGGCCACGGTGGCCGAGATGTGGGTCAACCGCAGCTGGTCGTTGTCGGAAAAATGGGACGCAACCCCGGTCGAGGCCTGGACCGCCGCCGGCATCGCCCCAGCCGACGGCGACGTCGCCCGCACCGCCGTGATCGAGGCCGGCCGCAAGACCGTCGAGGACCTGCGGCCCCTGCTGAAGGCCAATGGCGTGAACTTCGCCTATCCGCTGCTGGTCTGGTGGACCAAGGACGGCAAGATGAAGGCCTGCGCCTGCGAGCGTCGCGAGACGTATCGGTTCGTGCGGAAGGATCTGGGGGTCTAGCGGAGACGGCCGGGTCAGACCGGCCGGTTGCTGATCTCGTCCTTGCGCGCCCGTCGGGTCTTGGCGCCGTGCTGGTGGTCGAGATCGCCGTCGCGGGGCTCGGCGCCCGCGTCGATATCCAGGTTGTCGTCGGCGTCGTAGAGCGCCGCCGTCTCGCCCTCCGGGACGAGATCCGAGGGAATAGTGCGGTCTTCGGGCTCGGCCATTTTGACGGTCTCCTCTGACGTGTCAGGGAAACAAACGACCTCGCCTCCAGCCACGTTTCATGGCTGGAGGCGGTCGTTCGGTCAGCGGCTGGAAACTAGAAGTCCTGGGCGGTCGGGCGGACGGCGATCTCGCTGACGTCGACGTCGGCCGGTTGCTCCACCGCATAGGCGATGGCGCGGGCGATGGCGTCGGCGCCGATGGCGATCTCGTAGAACGCGTCCAGATTCTTCAGCGACTCCGCGTCGGAGCTGCCGTGCTTCAGCTCGGTGTTGACGCCGCCGGGCGAGATCACCGTCACCCGGATCTTCGAGCCGACCTCATGGCGCAGGCCTTCCGAGATGGCGGAGACGGCGAACTTGGTGCCGCTGTAGACCGTGCCGCCCGGGCTGAAGACCTTGCGGCCGGCGATCGAGCTGATGTTGACGAACTGGCCGGAGCCTTGGGCCTCGAACACCGGCAGGGCGGCGGCGACGCCGTACAGGAGGCCCTTGATGTTGATGTCGATCATCCTGTCCCACTCGTCGGTCTTGACGGCCGACATCGGGGCGATGGCCATCAGGCCGGCGTTGTTGACCAGCACGTCCACCCGGCTGAAGGCCTCGATCCCGGCGGCGATCATCCTGTCAGCGTCGGCCTTGACGGTGACGTCGGTCTGGACGGCGATCGCCTGGCCGCCGGCGGCGGTGATCTCGGCGACCAGCGCCTGCAGCCGGTCGACGCGGCGAGCGGCCAGCACCAGGCGGGCGCCCTTGGCGGCGAGGTGGCGGGCGGTGGCCTCGCCCAGGCCGCTGCTGGCCCCGGTGACGACGACGACCTTGCCGGCAATGTTGGACGAGAGGTCTTGGGTGGTCATGGCGGATCTCCTTGTTGGGTGGGGCGTCCTGGCCCCGTGGTCAGAAGATGAGGGCTCGACCGCCTCGCGATAATCCTTGATAGTTTGAATGTCGTTTCAAATAGGATTTGATAATGCAGCGCGATCTGCTGGATGGCGTGGTGGCCTTCGCCACGGTGGCGCGGCGGCGCAGCTTCACCGCGGCCGCCATTGACTTGGGCGTCACGCCTGCGGCGGTCAGTCACGCGGTCAAGCAGTTAGAAGCCCGGATCGGGGTCGTGCTGTTCGCCCGGACCACGCGGGAAGTCGGCCTGACCGAGGCGGGGCGGCGCTTCCTGGACGGGGCGCGGCCGGCGGTCGAGGCCATGGAGGCGGCGACGGCGGCCGCCCGCTCGCTAGGCGAGGGTCCAGCCGGGCGGGTGCGGCTGACCGTGTCGCAACTGGCGTTCGGCATGGTGCTGGCGCCGGCGATCGCCGACTTCTCGCGCGCCTTTCCGGACGTGCGCCTGGAGATCGCGGTCGACGACACCTCGGTCAGCATCATCGACGAAGGCTTCGATGTCGGTCTGCGACTGGGCGAGACCATCGCGCCGGACATGGTCGCCGTGCGGATCTCGCCCATCTTCCAATTCTGCGTCGTCGGCGCGCCGGCCCTGCTGGAGCGCCTGGGCCGGCCCGGCCATCCGCGCGATCTGAAGGGTTTTCCCTGCCTCAATGTCTACCAACTGACCCGGCGCACCGATTATCGCTGGGAGTTCGAGGAGGGAGGCCGCGAGTTCGAGGTGGCGGTCGAGGGGCCCTTCAGCGTCAACGACTTCGACTTCATGGCGCGAATGGCGGTCGACGGCCTGGGCCTGGCCTACCAGCCCGAGCCGGTAGTCGCCGAGGCCGTGGCGGCCGGACGGCTGGAGCGGGTGCTCGATCCCTACCTGGCCGCGCCCACCTCCTGGCATCTCTACTATCCCAGCCGCCTCGGCGCCTCGGCCCCGCTGCGGGCGTTCGTGGAGTTCATGCGCGGCCGCTTGCGGCAGATCGAGCGCCGTTAAGGCTTTCCCTGCCGGCCCTTTCCTTCAGGGCTCCGCCGCGCTAACCGGATCGGCGATGCCTACATCCGTCCGCACCGCCTATCGAGAGCGCCTGGCCCAGGGCGAGATCAAGCCCGACGTCGCCCAGGCCGCCGCGGTCGACGCTCTGTCACGGCTGGAGGCCGATCTCGACAACGCCGGCGAGCCTGGCTTCTCGCTGTTCGGCCGCAAGCCCAAGGGCCAGAAGGGCGTCTATCTCTGGGGGCCGGTCGGGCGCGGCAAGTCCATGCTGATGGACCTGTTCTTCGACAGCGCGCCGGTCGGGAAGAAGCGTCGGGTGCACTTCCACGTGTTCATGGCGGAGGTCCACGAGCACATCAACGCCTGGCGCAAGGGCGACGCGGGCGAGCGCAAGGCGCGCTTCGGTCAGCACAAGGGCGACGATCCGATCGTTCCGACCGCCGACCTGATCGCCCAGGAGGCCCGCCTGCTGTGCTTCGACGAGCTGCAGGTCACCGACATCGCCGACGCCATGATTCTGGGCCGATTGTTCGAGGCCTTGTTCGCGCAAGGCGTGACCCTGGTCGCTACCTCGAACCGACCGCCGGACGACCTCTACAAGGACGGCCTCAATCGCCAGCTCTTCACGCCCTTCATCGAGATGCTGAAGGACCGGATGGATGTGGTGGCGGTGCGGGGACCGGTCGATTTCCGCCTGGACCGACTGCGCGCCGCACGCACCTGGCTGGCCCCGAACGACAAGTCCAACCTGGCCGAATTCGACCGCCTGTGGGCCGACATGCTGGACGGCGCCGAGGAAGTCGGCGCGAAGCTCGAGGTGCTGGGTCGCAAGATGCACTTCCCGCGCGCCGCCGGCGGCCTGCTGCGCGCGTCGTTCGCCAGCCTATGCCAGCAGGCCCTGGGACCGCAGGACTATCTGGCGATCGCCGAGCGCTTCCACACCCTGTTTCTCGAGGACGTGCCTCTGCTGACGCCCGAGCGACGCGACGCGGCCAAGCGGTTCAACACCCTGGTCGACGCGCTCTACGAGGCCGACGCCAAGCTGGTGGCCCTGGCGCACGGCGAGCCCGAGGCTCTGTATCCGGCCGGCGACGGGTCGTTCGAGTTCGAGCGGACGGTGTCGCGCCTGCAGGAAATGCGGTCGGCCGACTATGTGGCGCGGGTGAGAGATTAGGGCGTGCTTGATAGTCTAATCGCCCACGTTTAGCGCCTCCCCGGCGGTGGGGTGAACGCCTCTCAACCAGCAACAATGTTTGAGGAAAGCTCCATGAGCGTCAAAGACCGCGTCCGCGTCCATGAGACCCGGCTGCTCTCCGACAACTGGTATGTCCTGAAGACGACCACCTTCGACTGGAAGCGGCGCGACGGGACCTGGCAGACCCAGCATCGCGAGCACTATGACCGCGGCAACGGGGCGGTGCTGCTGCCCTACAACCTGGCCCAGCGCACCGTGCTGCTGGTCAAGCAGTTCCGCTATCCGGCCTTCGTCAATGGCTATGACGACCTGCTGATCGAGGCCGCCGCCGGCCTGCTCGACGACGCCGAACCGGAGGTTCGCATCCGGGCCGAGGTCGAGGAGGAGTTGGGCTATCGGCTCGGCGACGTGCGGCCGGTGTTCCAGGCCTTCATGAGCCCGGGCTCGGTGACCGAAATCCTGCACTTCTTCGTCGCCGAGTACGACGCCTCGATGCGGATCGGCGACGGCGGCGGCCATCCGGACGAGGGCGAGGATATCGAGGTGCTCGAGCTGACCATCGACGACGCCATGGCCATGGTCGCCGACGGCCGCATCCGCGACGCCAAGACCATCATGCTGTTGCAGCACGCGGCGCTGACGGTGTTTCGGACCTGACGAAGGCCTAGGTCTGGCCCATCGGCACCCAGAACTGGCACAGCACCCCTTCCGGGAGATAGTCGATCTGGTGCCGCCCGCGCAGTTCGCTGGTGATGCTGCGTTCAACCAAACGCGAGCCGAAGCCGCGCCGGGTCGGGGCCACGACCTTTGGGCCGCCGGTCTCGCGCCAGATGAAGGCCAGGCCGTCGGCGTCTCGCCGCCAGCTGACCGAAAGTCGCCCGTCCTTGGACAATGCGCCGTACTTGGCGGCGTTGGTGGCCAGTTCGTGGAACACCATGCCCAGCGACAGGGCCGTGCGGGCCGGCAGATGGACATCGGGGCCGTCCAGCAATACGCGCTCGGACCCATGGGGCAGCAGTTCCAGGTCGAGAATCTGACGCAGGCCTGCCCCCGCCCACTGACCGTCCGTCAGGGCGTTGTGGGTTTGCGACAGGGCCAGCAGCCGCGCCTCGAACGCCTTGGCGAAGGCCGCCGGGTCGGTGGCGCCCCTGAGGGTCTGCCGCGAGATGGCCTGTACGGTGGCCAGCGTGTTCTTGACCCGGTGATTGAGTTCGTCGAGCAGCAGGCGCTGCTGGTCCTGGGCCAGGACCTGGTCGGTGGTGTCGAAGCCCTCGACGAACACGCCGGACACTGAGCCGTCGACCTCGATGATCGGCTGGTAGATGAAATCGAGGTAGCGCTCCTCCAGCGGCGCCCCCGGCGTGCGCTGGAGGACGATCCTGACTTGGCGGCCGACGAAGGCCTCGGCGGTGTCGCGCACCTTGTCCAGCAGGTCGGGGAAGCCCTGCTCCACGACCTCGGGCAGGGCCTCGCGGATCGGCAGGCCGATAACATCGCGGTGGCCGATCAGCTGCAGATAGGCGTTGTTGACCAGTTCGAAGACGTGCCCGGCGCCGCGCAGCACGGCCATGAAGCTGGGCGCCTGCATGAACAACTGCCGCAGCTGCAGGCTCTGGGCCTGGACGGCCTCGGCTCGCTGCAGGATGTCGTCGCCCAGCATCGCCGCCGCGGTCGGGGCCCTGCCGCCGAAGGCCACGTCCTTCAGGCGCTGGATCTCGGTGACGTCCTGGGTGTGCTGCAGGATGTAGGCTGTCTCGCCGTGCTCGTCGGCGATCGGCGTATGGGTGGCGCTCCAGATGCGCGCCTCGAAGCCTCCGCCCAGATGGGCCGGCCGCTGGATGGCGTATTCGATCAGCGGCAGCAGGTCGACTTGGCCAGTGTCGCGACAGCGGACCAGCGAATCCTCCACCACGCGCCGGCCTTCGCCTTCGGACGGGAAGGCGTCGAAGATGTAACGCCCGGCAAGGTCTTCCCAAGTGCGTTCCAGGGCGGTCAGATAGGCGTGATTGGCCGCCGCGTACCGCAGGTCGCGGTCCAGCATCATGTAAGGACTGGGAATCCGGTCGAAAACATTCTGAAAATCAATCGGACCGGACATGCGTAGCGCCTCCCCCGCGCTCAGCGCCAGATAACGTAAGGCCCAGCTTCCCGGTTCCGCAGCGAATATGCTCGTACGCTGAGAACGTTTCTCAACAAGGGCGCCCGCGTTGACACCCCCAACGTCGCGCTTAAAAGCATCCCGCAACGCACAAAGCCAAGGGGTTGGACGCAACCATGACCGAGACCAGCGGGTCGCTTCCCGAACGTCCGAAGTCGCCGCACCTTCAGGTCTGGCGGTGGCACGTCACCATGGCGTGTTCCATCCTGCACCGCGGCTGCGTGATCGCGCTGTACGTCGGCGCCCTGCTGCTGGCCGGCTGGGCCCTGGCCCTGGCGTCGGGTCCGGAGTGCTACGCCTGGTTCACCGGCCTGCTGGGCTCGCCGCTGGGCAAGCTGGTGCTGTTCGGCCTGACCTTCGCTCTTCTCTATAACCTCGCCTATACGGTCCGCCAGGCGGTCTGGGACACCGGCAGGGGCTTCACGCCCAAGGTCGCCGACATGTCCGGCGTCTGCGCCATCGCCTTCGCGGTGGTCGGCGCGATCGTTGTCTGGGTGATCGCCGCCCAAACCGGAGCGCTCTGATCATGGCCAATCCATCTTCCGCCGGCCGCTTCCGCACGCCGATGTCCCGGGCCCGGGGCCTGGGCGCCTCGCGCCACGGCGTCAGCCACTTCATCGTCGACCGAGTTTCGGGCCTGGCCCTGATCGCCCTGGCGCTGTGGGGCCTGTTCGCCGGCCTGCGCCTGGCCGGCCTTGGCTATGAGGGGGCCATCGAGTGGGTCTCGATCCCGCTCAACACCGTGCTGCTCTGCCTGCTGCTGGTCACGGCGCTGATCCACCTGCGCAACGGCATGCAGGTGGTGATCGAAGACTATGTCGAAGGCTTCGTGCTCAAGTCGGTCTTCGTGATCGGCAACCTCTTCCTTTGTATCCTCGGCGGCGCCGTGGGGGTCGTGGCGATCCTCAAGGTCGCCTTCACCGGAGCCCTCTGATGTCGGCCTACAAGTTCATCGACCACAAGTTCGACGTCGTCGTCGTCGGCGCCGGCGGTTCGGGCCTCCGCGCCGCTCTCGGCTGCGCGCAAGCGGGCTTGAAGACCGCCTGCGTGACCAAGGTGTTCCCGACCCGCAGCCACACGGTCGCCGCCCAGGGCGGGATCTCGGCCTCGCTGGGCAATATGGGCCAGGACGACTGGCGCTGGCACATGTTCGACACCGTCAAGGGCTCGGACTGGCTGGGTGACCAGGACGCCATCGAGTACCTGACCCGCAACGCCCCGGCGGCGGTCTATGAGCTGGAGCACTGGGGCGTGCCGTTCTCGCGCACCGTGGACGGCAAGATCTATCAGCGCGCCTTCGGCGGCATGACCAAGAACTTCGGCGAAGGCCCGATCCAGCGCACCTGCGCGGCGGCCGACCGCACCGGTCACGCCATGCTGCACACGATGTATGGCCAGTCCCTGGCCCACGACACCGAGTTCTTCATCGAATATTTCGCCCTCGACCTGATCATGGACGACGGCGTCTGCCGGGGCCTGACCGCCTGGAAGCTGGACGACGGCACCCTGCACCGGTTCCAGGCCCAGATGGTCATCCTGGCCACCGGCGGCTACGGCCGCGCCTACTTCTCGGCCACCTCGGCCCACACCTGCACGGGCGACGGCAACGCCATGGCCCTGCGCGCCGGCCTGCCGCTGCAGGACATGGAGTTCGTGCAGTTCCACCCGACCGGCATCTACGGCGCGGGTTGCCTGATCACCGAGGGGGCGCGCGGCGAAGGCGGCTACCTGACCAACTCGGAAGGCGAGCGCTTCATGGAGCGCTACGCCCCGTCGGTGAAGGATCTGGCCCCGCGCGACATGGTCAGCCGGGCCATGACCATCGAGATCCGCGAAGGTCGCGGCGTGGGCCCCAACAAGGACCACATCTTCCTGCACCTGGACCACCTGGACCCGAAGATCCTGCACGAGCGCCTGCCCGGCATCTCCGAGACCGCCAAGGTGTTCGCCGGCGTCGACGTCACCAAGGCCCCGATCCCGGTCCTGCCGACCGTCCACTACAACATGGGCGGCATTCCGACGAACTATCACGGCGAAGTCGTCACCAAGTCGGGCGACAACCCCGACCAGGTGATCCCCGGCCTGATGGCCGTGGGCGAGGCGGCCTGCGTGTCGGTGCACGGCGCCAACCGCCTGGGCTCCAACAGCCTGATCGACCTGGTGGTGTTCGGCCGCGCCGCCGCCCTGCGCTGCGCCGAGATCCTCAAGCCCGGCGCCACCCAGCCCGAGTTGAAGGACGGCATGACCGACGGCCACCTGGCCCGCTTCGACCGCTTCCGCCACGCCAACGGCGGTCAGCCGACCGCCGCCCTGCGTCTGGAGATGCAGAAGGCCATGCAGGAGGACGCCGCGGTGTTCCGCACCGGCGAGAGCCTGGAAAGCGGCGTCAAGCGCCTGCAGACGGTCTGGGACAAGGCCAAGGACATCAAGGTCAGCGACCGCGGTCTGGTGTGGAACACCGACCTGATGGAGACCCTGGAGTTCGACAACCTGATCGGCCAAGCCGTCGTCACGGTGGCCGGGGCGGTCAACCGCACCGAAAGCCGCGGCGCTCACGCCCGCGAGGACTTCTCCACGCGCGACGACACCAACTGGATGAAGCACACCCTGGCTTGGCTCGACCAAGGCACCGGCCAGGTGAAGATCGATTTCCGGCCGGTGCACAGCTACACCATGTCGAAAGACATCGACTACATCCCGCCCAAGCAGCGCGTGTACTGAGGGTACGATCGATGGTTCAGCTCACCCTCCCGAAGAACTCCACCGTCCAGAACGGCAAGACCTGGCCCGCTCCCGCCGGCGCCACGAACACGCGGTCGTTCAAGGTCTATCGCTACGATCCGGAAGACGGCCGCAACCCGCGCTGGGACACCTACGAGGTGGACGTCGACGCCTGCGGCCCGATGGTCCTGGACGCCCTGCTCTACATTAAGAACACCATCGACCCGACGCTGGCCTTCCGCCGCTCGTGCCGTGAGGGCGTCTGCGGTTCGTGCGCTATGAACATTGGCGGCCGCAACACCCTGGCCTGCACCCACGGCCACGCCGACACGCCCGGCAAGGCGGTGCAGATCAGCCCGCTGCCGAGCCAGCCGGTAGTCAAGGACCTGATCCCGGACCTGACGCTGTTCTACGCCCAGTACGCCTCGATCGAGCCCTGGCTGCACACCGTGACGCCCGAGCCGCAGACCGAGTGGAAGCAGTCGCCGGAAGACCGCTCCAAGCTGGACGGTCTCTACGAGTGCATCCTCTGCGCCTGCTGCTCGACCTCGTGCCCCAGCTACTGGTGGAACGGCGACAAGTACCTGGGCCCGGCGACGCTGCTGCACGCCTATCGCTGGCTGATCGACAGCCGCGACGAAGCCACCGGCGAGCGCCTCGACAACCTCGAGGACCCGTTCAAGCTTTATCGCTGCCACACGATCATGAACTGCGCCCAGGTCTGCCCCAAGGGCCTGAACCCGGCCAAGGCGATCGCCGAGATCAAGAAGATGCTGGTGGAGCGCGTCGTCTAGGCACGACGCGTTTCCCGCCTCGTCCCTCGACGGGCTCGGGACGAGGCCTGCTCCATCGCCGTAGAAGACCGCCCCGGCTTGCGCTAGGGACGGTCTTCGAGCCCAAGGCCGATCGGCTTGCAAAAAGGTGACGCCGTCGTCATCTTTGCTCGAACGGGAGGACGATGGCGTTGAGTGAAGCAGGGTCCGGCGATCTGAACAGCCGAGTCGTCATCGTTGGCGCGGGCCATGCGGGCGGCTCGGCGGCCGCCTTCCTTCGCCAGTATGGCCACACCGGTCCCATCGTGCTGATCGGCGACGAGCCCCTGCTGCCCTATCAGCGCCCGCCGCTCAGCAAGGCCTGGCTGAAGGGCGAGGCCGACGCCGACAGTCTGCAGCTCAAGCCCAGCAGCTGGTACGAGGAGGCGGGCGTCTCCCTGCGCCTGGGCGGCGTGGTGACCAGCCTCAACCGCGGCGCCAAGACCGTGAGCCTGGCCTCGGGCGAGACCCTGTCCTACGACTATCTGATCCTGGCCACCGGCGCCCGAGCCCGGTCCCTGCCAATTCCCGGCGCGGATCTCGCGGGCGTTCTGGCCCTGCGCACGGCGGCCGACGCCGAGGCCCTGAAGGGCGCCTTGGGTCCCGGCAAGCGGCTGGCGGTGGTCGGCGGCGGCTATGTGGGCCTGGAGGCCGCGGCCTCGACCATCGCCCTGGGCGGCCACGCCACGATCATCGAGCGCGAACCGCGCGTCCTGGCTCGGGTGGCCTGCGAGACCCTGTCCGCCTTCTTCCAGGACTATCACGGCGCGCGCGGGGTCGCCTTCGTGCTCAACGCGGGTGTCGAGGGCTTCGACGGGGTCGACGGCCACGTGACCGGCGTGAGGATGTCGGACGGTTCGGTGATCGCCTGCGACGCGGCCCTGGTCGGGGTCGGCGCCCACCCGAACGTCGAGCTGGCCCAGGACGCCGGGCTGGAGAGCGCCGGCGGCATCGTCGTCGACATCGAGGCCCGCACCGCCGATCCCTTCGTGTTCGCGATCGGCGACGTCACCCACCGGCCGCTGCCGCTCTACGACCGCCAGTTCCGGCTGGAGAGCGTTCCCAACGCCTTGGAGCAGGCCAAGCAGGCCGCCGCCGCGATCGCCGGCCGGCCCATGCCGCCGCACGAGATCCCCTGGTTCTGGTCCGATCAGTACGACCTGAAACTGCAGATCGCCGGCCTGCCGTTCGACGCCGACCGCCAGGTGGTGCGCGGCGATGTGGCGGCCGCCCGGTTCGCGGTCTTCCACCTGAAGGGCGACCTGGTCCAGGCCGTCGAGGCCGTCAACGCCCCGCCGGAATTCATGGCCGGCAAGCAGCTGATCGCCAAACGCACGCCCGTCAGCATCGAGAAGCTGGCGGACACTTCCATTTCCATGAAAGAAGTCGCAGCTTAAAACGCGCGTTCAAAACCACTCCAGGGGACCCATGGCCAAGATCACCTACATCGAGCATGACGGCACGGACCACGTCATCGACGTCAAGCCGGGCCTGACGGTCATGGAAGGCGCGGTGAAGAACAACGTGCCCGGCATCGACGCCGACTGCGGCGGCGCCTGCGCCTGCGCGACCTGCCATGTCTATGTGGACGACGCTTGGCTGGGCAAGACCGGCGAGAAGTCGGCCATGGAAGAGTCGATGCTGGACTTCGCCGAGAACGTCGAGCCCAACAGCCGGCTGTCGTGCCAGATCAAGGTGTCGGACGCGCTGGACGGGCTGGTGGTGCGGCTGCCGGAGAGCCAGCACTAGGCGGCGCGCCTAAATCCTCCCCCTTTTGGGGGAGGTGGCCCGGCGGGCCGGAGGGGGGCCTCCGGGCGCCTAGAACCCGAACTCCGGCTGGACCGCCCCGGGCTGCTGCGTCTCCGGCAGATGGCAGGTGAAGGTGGATCCCGCGCCGGGCTCGCTCTCCAGCGCCACCCAGCCGCCGTGCAGCTCGACCAGCGCCTTCACCAGGGCCAGGCCCAGGCCCGGACCGCCGCGGTCGCGGCCGACGAAACGGTCGAAGATGTGGGCCTGGACATGGAAGGGCACGCCCCGGCCAGTGTCCGAAACGTCCAGCCGCACCTCGCCCAACGCGCGCCGGGCCGACAAGGTGACCACGCCGTCCGGCGGGGTTTGTCGCAAGGCGTTCTCGATCAGGTGGTCGAGGATCTGCGACAGCCGCTTGTGGTCGCCCCGGATCAGGCCGACGTCCTTGTCGCATTCGACCGACAAGGTCACCCCGCCGAGCTGGGCCAGTTTCAGCGAGCGCTCCTGAGCGTCGCTAAGCAGGCCGGCGACCCGGATGTCCTCGATCTCCAGCGCCATCTCGCCGGCGTCGATCTGGGCCATGTCGAGCACGTCGTCGATCGAGCGGGCCAGCTGGGTGGCGGCGGCCCGGACCGAAGCCACGTGGCCTCGGCTGCGCTCGCTCAGGCCGTCGGCCCGTTCCAGCAGTTCCGAATAGCCGATGATCGTGGTCAGCGGCGTTCGCAGCTCGTACGAGACATTGCCGACGAAGTCGCGCTTCAGCCGTTCGGCCTCGGTCAAGGCCTGGGAGCGGTCGGCCAGGGCGCTTTCCAGCTGGCGGGTGTCGGTGACGTCGGCGAAGGCGATCAGGGTCGCGCCGTCCGGCAGGGGCCGGCTCTGATAGACGATGATGCGGTTGTCCGACGTGCGGGTCTCGCCGGAGGTCGGGGCGCGCATCTGCGGATCGGGATCGGCCACCCGGCCCTTCAGCTCGCGCCAGAAGCTCAGGTCGTGCAGGCGCGGCACGCATAGCTCGACCACGCCCTCGAAGTCGACCGCCGCCTCCAGGGCCTGGGCCGAGACATTCCAGAAGGTCTCGAAGGCTTCGTTGTGCAGCCGCAGCCGCCCGTCCGAGCCGAACACCGCCACAGCGTCGTTCAGCTTGTCCAGCGTGGCCTGCTGCACCTGGATCAGGGCGTTGTACTGAGCCTTTAGCTTCAGCTCGCCGGTGATGTCTGAGTACAGCAAGAGCATGCCGCCCAGCGGGTGGGGCTGGCGCACGACCCGCAGGGTGCGGCCGTCGGGCAGGTCCCACATCTCGTCGGCCTGGGGGCCCAGGTCCTCGTAGCGCGCCAGCTCGGCCGCCTTCCATTTCGCGTAGTCGACCGTCTCGGGCAGGCGGCGGCGTTGGCGCAGGCGGTCGAGGATCTCGCCATGGGTCGGGCGATCGGCGAGCCAGGCGGGCTCAAGGCCCCACAGCTCGGCGAAGGCGATATTGTGGAAGGCCAGGCGTCGCCCGGCGCTGAAGATCGCCACGGCGTCGGCGATGTGGTTCAGGGTCTCGTCGTGGGCGGCGACATGCTTCTTCAGCGCGTCGCGCATGTCCTCGACCTCGGTGACGTCGCTGCTGAACACCCCGACCCCGCCGCCTTCCAGAGGCTGGGCCGAGAAGCGCAGCGCCCGGCGGCGGCCGTCGAGCGGCACCCAGCGGACGAGTTCGCGCAGTTCGCCGGCCTTGGCGGCCTCGACGGCCAGGGCGTCGGCGGCCCGGTCGATCGACTTGTTCTCGCGAGACACGTCGGCGGCCGTCTCGACCCCGACCACGCGCAGATAGGCCGCGTTGCCCCAGACCGGCGCGCCGTCGGCGCCGGAAATCCAGGCCGGCTCGACCATGCCGTCCATGAAAGCGGCGAAGCGGCCGGCGTCGGGCAAGCCGCTTTCGTCGGCGGCGGCCGCGGCCAGTCGCAACCACGCCCGCGTTCCCGCCGCGCGGCCCTCGACCACGACGCCGCCGCGCGGACCGCGCGCTTCGAACGCGCAGACCTCGCCGCGCTCGAACAGGGCCTCCAGCTTGTGGGCGTGGTCGGGGTCGGCCTGGGTGAGGGCCACCACCACGGAGCGGGCGTCGGCCGAGACATCGAGAATCCGGGCGCACTCGGCCAGGGCGTCCTCGCCCGACACCAGGTCGACGCCGCCGTCATGGATGGCGATCACCGCCGTTTCGAACGCCTCCGCCGCGCCCTGGCTGTCCATCAACCGGGTTTCCAGCGTCCGGGCGCGGGCCTTCAGCCGGCCGAGGTGATCCTCGAACCGCCGTCGCTGCGACATGGCCCACAAGGTGGCGCAAAGGGCCAGGCAGACCGCGCCGGCCGTGGCGGCCAGGATCAAGTCGGACGAGGTCATCAGGCTTGTCGTCGGCCCCCGGGCTACGAACGTGGTTAGCGAATCAGATTCACAGATTAGGCCGCGCGTGACCAGAGCGCGATGAGCGCCGCTGTCGCGGAGGCTTTGCGGCGCGTTCCCTCCGGCCTATGTACCGACCATGACCTGGACCGACCGCTTGGCCCCTTCGCTGGACGACTTCGCCGCCCTGGCGCGCCAGGCGTTCGAGGACCTGCCCGCCGACTTCCGCCGCCAAGCCGGCGAGGTGGTGTTCCGGGTCGATGATTTCGCCTCCGACGAGGTGTTGGACGACTTGGGGATCCAGGACCCGTTCGAGCTGACCGGCCTCTATCAGGGGGTCGATCTCGCCCGCCGTTCGCTGTTCGACCCCACGCCGCAGCCGTCGATGGTGTTCCTGTATCGCCGGCCGATCCTGGACGAATGGTGCGAGCGCGGCGACGTCTCCCTGGGCGAGCTGATCGCCCACGTGCTGGTCCACGAGATTGGCCACCATTTCGGCCTGTCGGACGACGACATCCACCGCATCGAGGACGACGCATGAGTTCCGCCGACCCCCTGTTCGACACGAACGCCTGGCGCGGGCGCATGGACGAGCGCTGGTTCGAAAGCGGCGCGGCCATGGCCGAGGCCGGGGCCGTCGACCTGGTGGCGATCGAGGACGACGCGGTGACGGCCCATGTCACCGGCAGCACCGGCGAGCTCTATGTCGTCGGCCTGCGCGCGCCGGACGGCGAGGGCGCCTGCACCTGCCCGGGGTTCGACAAGTTCGGGGCCTGCAAGCACCAGGCGGCCGTGGTCGTGGCCGCGAACCTGCTGGACGGGACGGGGCGGGGCTATGTCCGCGATCGCCTGGCGAAGGTGCGCGACGGCTTGGCGCTGGAAACCAAGGACGCCTTGATCGAGCGGATCATCGAACTGGCGAAGTCGGACCCGACGGTTCTGGCCGGGCTGGAAAGCTAACCAAGCCCGCTGTCAGCGGTATCGATTGAGCCGTTTCGCCCAGCGGGCCGGAGGCTTTACGAACCTGACGCGCCCGTCACTTTTAATTTGACCCGGGCGGCTCTTTGAGTTGACAGTGTTTAGATAGGCCAGAGACCCGCGTTAGACGGATCCTGTCCAGCCCCTTTAGGCGAGGAGCCACCATGACGGACAAGAACATCACCAAGGACGCCATGTACGACGCGGTGGCGCCGGACGACTTCGAGTCGATGCTCGAACTGGACCGCTACAACAACCGCTCGACCGCCTTCGACAAGATCATTTCCGCGACCCACGACCACTTCTGGGATCCGCTGGACAAGACCTATATCGACTTCGACGAGCCGTTCGACATGGAGAACCAGGCGCTGGTTCCCGAGGATCTGGTGATCGCCCTGTCGACCGACTACGTCTCCAACCACCTCAGCGATCCCAAGCAGCGCATCCGCTTCATCAACCAGTCGGTGCTGCGCAGCTTCTCGTCGATCCTGCACGGCGAGCAGGGCGCGCTGAACCTGTCGGCCAGCCTGTGCCACGTGCTCAAGGACCAGGGCGCGCAGGAATACGCCGCCAACCAGACCCGCGAAGAGGCGCGCCACGTCACCGCCTTCGCCAAGTACATCAAGGCCCGCTGGGGCAAGCCGGTCGAATGCGGCCCGGCCCTGAAGACCCTGCTGGTCGAGATCATCGGCGCGCCCGAGGTCTACAAGAAGATCATCGGCATGCAGATGCTGGTCGAGGGCCTGGCCATGGGCGCCTTCGCCACCTTCTACACCCAGATCAACGACCCGCTGGGCAAGAAGATGCTGCAGTTGGTGATGACCGACGAGGCCTTCCACCACAAGTTCGGGAAGATCTGGGCCGACCGCACCGTGCCCAAGCTGAGCCCCGAGGAACACGCGATCATCGAGGACTGGGCGGCGCACTGCTTCCAGACCCTGCTGTTCAACCTGGTCTCGCCACACCAGCAGTTGGACCTCTACGCCGAGTTCGGCCTGGATCCCGACAAGGTGGTCGAGGAGTACGGGAAGATCATGACCGACGACCTGCGTCGGGAGAACATGAAGGAGCAGACCAACATCTTCCGGGTGCTGGTCAAGACGCTGCTCAACGCCGGCATCATCACCGACCGCACCAAGGCCTTCTACGCGATGTACGTCGACATCGAGGAGCTGAAGGGCGAGGGCGACCGGATGGTTGGCGACGACATCGCCGAGGAGGGCATCCGCCACCTGCAGGCCATCAACTTCAAGGACCGCGCCCAACCGGTGACCATCGCCGCCGAATAGGACCGTATCGATCGCTTCGGCGCCCCTCCGGAACCCCGGAGGGGCGCTTTGCGTTTCAGGCGCCTTGTGGGGCAAGGTGGCGTCATGCGCAGTCTTCCGATCCTGATCGCCGCGAGCCTGCTCGCCACCCAGACGCCCTCAGCGGCGTGGGCGGGGGCCAAGCCGCCCTCAAAGCCGATCCCGGCCAGCTTCTATTCGGGCAAATGGTACGAGATCGCCCGCACCCCCAACGCCGGGCAGCGGGACTGCGAAGCGCCGACGACCGAATTTACCGGCGGCAAGGGCGCGGACGGATTCTCTGTGCATCAGGTCTGCCACAAGGGCTCGGCCAGCGGCGCGGCCAAGGCGTTCGACACGACCGGCAAGATCCTCGCCAACTCCCAGAACACCCGCTTCACGATGAGCTTCCTGGGCGGGCTGAAGAAGCAGGAATACTGGGTGCTCGACTGCGCCGATGACCATTCCTGGGCGATCATGGCGACGCCGGGCGGCAACTACGTCTGGCTGCTGGCCCGCAAGCCGCTGCTGAGCGAAAGCGTCAAGGCCCAGGCCCTGGCCCGGGTGAAGGCCTTGGGCTACGCCAAGCTGGAATATCCGCAGCAGCCGCCGGCGTGACCGCGGTGCGCCGTCTTCTCGGCCCGGTCGCCGCCCTTCTCCTGACCACGGTCGCCGTCGCCGGCTGCGCGGCGGGCCCCAGCGGTAATCCGCATCCGCCCCAGCCCGCCAAGGCGGTCGACCTGGATCGCTATGCCGGCCTCTGGTACGAGGCGGCGCGCTACGACATGCGGTTCGAGAAGGGCTGCGACGGCGTCACCGCGGACTATTCCAAACGGCCTGACGGCCTGATCCGGGTCGTCAACACCTGCCATAAGGACGGGCCGAGCGGGCCGGTCAAGGTCAGCGAAGGCAAGGCCAAGATCGCCGACGCCGCCACCAAGGCCAAGCTGAAGGTCTCGTTCTTCGGCCCCTTCTTCGTCGGCGACTACTGGGTGCTCGACCATGCTGACGACTACAGCTGGTCGATCGTCGGCGAAGGCTCGGGTCGCTATCTGTGGCTCCTGACCCGCGAGAAGCCGACGCCGGCCGTGCTGGCGGACCTGACCGCCCGCGCCAAGGCCATGGGCTATGACACCGCGATGCTGCGGGTCACCAAGCACTCTTGATCCCTGAACAAAGCTGGAACAGAATTCCGGCATGGACGTCGTCATAGACTTGCGGCCCTCGCGGCCCGAGACCACCGGCCTGGTGACCCGCGGGGCCGGGCGGTTCCTGGTCTCGCTCGGCTATGCGCCCCTGGCCGAGGTCACCCTGCCCAACGGCCGCCGCGCCGACCTGATGGCGCTGGGCCCCAAGGGCGACGTGCTGATCGTCGAGGTGAAGTCGGGCCTGGAGGACTTCCGAGTCGATCGCAAATGGCCGGAATACGCGCCCTATTGCGACGCCTTCTATTTCGCGGTGTCGCCGGATTTTCCGGAAGGGATCCTGCCCGAGGAGCCGGGGCTGATCGTCGCCGACGGCTTCGGCGGCGCGGTCGTCCGGGAAGCCCCGGTCGCACCTCTGGCGCCCGCGCGGCGCAAGGCGCTGACCCTGGCCTTCGCCCGGCTGGCCGCCCTGCGCGCCGCCGGCGTCAACGCCGAGCGGCTGGCGCTCTAGATCGGCCTAACGGTCGAAATTGCGGGCCAGCAGGAAGCCGAACACCAGCCCGGCCACGAAGGTCCCGACCGCCAGGGCGACGGGGCGCTCTTCGGCGATCACATGGGCCGCCTTGGCCTTTTCGACGCTCCAGGTCTTGCCGACGTCGGCCTTCTCGGCGGCGTAGGCGCGAGCGACCTCGGTCTTTTCCGCCACGGTCTCGACCGCCTTTTCCACGGCGGCCTTGGCGCGCTTCACGCCGGCCTTGGCGGTGGTCTTGGCGGAGGCCTTGGGGGCCGGGGTCTTGATCGTGAAGTCGGTCATGCGAAATCCCGTGGATGAAGGCGCCGACATCCTAACACGTCGCGCGGCAAAACGTTTCCCAGTGGCGGCCTAAGCGGCGGCCTAGTTGTCGCGCACCACCTTGAGCACCGCTTCGCCGTAGCGATCCAGCTTGCCCTGGCCCACGCCGCCGGCCTTGGCCAGGGCGGCCGTCGTGCCGGGACGGGCGGCGGCGATCTCGGCCAGGGTGGCGTCGTGGAAGATCACATAGGGCGGCACGTGCTGCAGCGCCGCCTCCTCGCGCCGCCAGCTCCGCAGGGCCTCGAACAGAGCCTGATCCTCCAACGGCACCGTCAGGGCCTGGCGCTTGCGCGCGGTCTTGCCGGCCCCCGATCGCCCGGGGCTGTCGGCGGTCGCCGGCTGCTGGCGCAGCGAGACGAGCCGTTCGCCGCGATAGACCTGGCGCACGCCCTCCCCGTCGCCCAGCCCGATCAGCGGCCGGCCGTCATTGGGGTCCTCGCGCAGCAGGCCCTCGAACACCAGGGTGTCGATCAGGTCGCGCCAGCCTTGCGGGCTGAACTCCTTGCCGATGCCGAAGGTCGACATCTGGGCCTCGGCCTGGGTGACGTCCTTAGTCTTGCCCAGCAGGTGGTCGACCAGGCGTCCGCGCCCGAACCGGCCGCCCATCCGGTGCGCGGCCGACAGGGCCTTCTGCGCCGCCTGGCTGGCGTCGACGCCGAGCGGCGGCGAGACGCAGATGTCGCAGACCCCGCAGCGCTCGACCCCCTCCTCGCCGAAATAGCGGCGCACGGCGGCGGCCCGGCAGGTGACGCCTTCCAGCATGGCGTAGAACTGGCGCAGCTTGCGCAGCTGCACGGCCTTGACCTCGTCGGGCGCGCTCTGGGCCTCGATGCGGCGCACCGCCCAGGCCAGGTCGGCGGAGCTGTAGAGGGTGATGCCCTCGGCCGGCTGGCGGTCCCGCCCGGCCCGGCCGATCTCCTGCCAATAGGCCTCGATGGCGGCCGGCGGATCGGCATGGATCACGAAGCGGACGTCGGGCTTGTCGACCCCCATGCCGAACGCGATCGTCGCGACCATCACCGCTTCCTCGGCCTCCAGGAACTCCTCCAGCCGCCGGGCGCGCACGCCCTTGTCCAGACCGGCGTGATAGGCCAGGGCCGGGACGCCCTCGGCGATCAGCTTTTCGGCCAGCTTCTCGGTGGAGTCGCGGCTGCCGGCATAGACGACGCCCGCGCGGTTGGGACGTTCGGTGACCAGCTCGATGACCCGGTCGTGGCCCTTGCCCTTCTTGCGTTCGGCGTTCAGGGCCAGCTCGTGGCGGGCGAAGCTGTCGACGAACTCGGCCGCGCCCTGCAGCCGCAGCTCGACGCGGATGTCGTCGCGGGTCCGGGCGTCGGCGGTGGCGGTGACGGCCAGGCGCGGCGCGTGCGGGAAGACCTCGGCCAGCCGGCCCAGCATGCGGTATTCGGGCCGGAAGTCGTGGCCCCATTGGCTGACGCAGTGGGCCTCGTCGACGGCGACCAGCGACAGGGGCAGGCGCGACAGCCGCTCCAGCATCGACGGCTGCATCAGGCCTTCGGGCGAAAGATACAGAAGGTCCAGCACGCCGGCGTCGATGCGACGCCAGATCTCGGCCCGCTCGCCGGGCAGGGTGTTGCTGTCCAGGCGTTCGGCCGCGACGCCGGCCTGCTGAAGGCCCGCCACCTGGTCGGCCATCAGGGCGATCAGCGGCGAGACCACCAGGCCCAGCCCGGGCCGCACCAGGGCGGGGATCTGGTAGCACAGGCTCTTGCCGCCGCCGGTCGGCAGAACGGCCAGGGCGCTGCGCCCGGCCAGCAGTTCGCCGATCACGCCGGCCTGCAGACCCCGGAAGTCGGAGTGGCCGAACGTGCGGCGCAGGACCTCGCGCGCCGCGTCCAGGGAGGCCGGCGGCGAGCGGTCGAGCGTGGAATCAGGATGGTCGTACACGGGCGTCTTGTGACAGCGCGTCGACGCCAGGCCAAGCGCGGCGCCACGATCCGGCCTCGGAAATCGGCTTGAAAGCGGACATAGGCTCCCCAGGGGCTCCACGGTGTCTGCATCGAGGCTCACCAGGCTCGGCGCGATGCGATCGGCGGATGAAACGAACCATGAACATGCGTGACGTGCAAGGCGGTCGTTGCGACATTCATCTCTCGTCAATCTTGTCGCGCGTTTTGTGAGCTTCGGCTAAACGGATTTCGGCGCGGCCCCCAGGGCCTCGGCGCCTATCGGGATTAAGGACAACATGGCCAACGGCACCTTCGGCGGGAACAGGCCGGCGAAGCAGCAACGCACGCCGCTGCAGGCTCTGCTCTATTGGACCGTCGTGCTCGGCGTCTGGGGCCTGATCTTCGTCGTCGCCTTCTTCGCGGTGTTCGCCAGCGACCTGCCCGACACCTCCAAGCTGTACGACGTCAAGCGCCAGCCCTCGATCAACTATCTGGACCGGTCCGGCGCCCTGCTGGCCGTGCGCGGCAGCCAGTACGCGCCGCCCGTCGATCTGGATACGCTTCCGTCCTATGTGCCGGCCGCGTTCGTCGCCATCGAGGACCGCCAATTCTACCACCACATCGGATTCAATCCGTGGGGCATCGTGCGGTCGCTGGCCTGGAACATGAGCCATAGCGGCGGTCCCCAGCGCGGCGGTTCGACCATCACCCAGCAGCTGGCCAAGAATCTGTTCCTCAGCCCGGCCCAGAACTATCGCCGCAAGGCCCAGGAGCTGATCCTGGCCGTCTGGCTGGAGATGAAGTTCAGCAAGAAGCAGATCCTGGCGCTCTACATGAACCGGGTCTATTTCGGGGCCGGCGCCTATGGGATCGAGGCCGCCTCGCAGCGCTATTTCAACAAGCCCGCCTCGCAACTGACCGTGGGCGAGGCCGCCCTGCTCGCCGGGCTGATGAAGGCGCCGGCCCGCTATTCGCCGGTCTCGGCCAGCGACCGCGCCGCCCGCCGCGCGACCGTCGTGCTGGACGAGATGGTGCGGATGAGGGCCATCACCGCCGAGCAGCGCGACCAGGCCTTCGCCGAGCCGGTGCGCGTCTCCGCGACCCTCGCCAACCAGCGCGCCCAGTATTTCACCGACTATGTCGACGCCCAGGTGCGCTCGCTGGTCGGCGAACCGACCGAGGATCTGGTGGTGGAGACCACCCTGGACCTGCCGATCCAGGTGGCCGCCGAGCGCTCGGTGCAGGTCGGGGTCGACGGCCACAAGACCCAGGGCGTGCAACAGGCGGCTCTGGTGGCCATCGACGGCGAGGGCCGGATCCGCGCCTATGTCGGCGGCGCCGACTACAGCGAAAGCCAGTTCGACCGCGCCACCAGCGCCCGCCGCCAGGCCGGCTCGGCCTTCAAGCCGTTCGTCTACCTGACCGCCATGGACCAGGGCCGCAATCCCAACGTGGTGGTCGTCGACGAGCCTGTGAAGATCGGCAACTGGGAGCCCCGGAACTACACCAACAAGTACCTGGGCCAGATGACCCTGCAGACGGCGCTGGCCCAGTCGATCAACACCGTCGCCGCGCGCCTGGCCAGCGAGGTCGGAACCAGCAATGTGGCCGCCACCGCCCGTCGCCTGGGGATCACCAGCAAGATCCAGCTGGACCCGTCGATGGCCCTGGGCGCCGTCGAGGTCTCGCCGATGGAGATGGCCCAGGCCTACGCCCCGTTCGCCAACGGCGGCTTCCTGGCCAAGGGCTACGGCATCGAGCGCATCCGCACCGCCAGCGGCAAGGTTCTCTACGACCACAGCGTCGACCGCGGCGAGCGCCCGGCGGTGATCGGCTCGCCGTCGCTGCAGTACATGAACCAGATGATGCGCCAGGTCGTGGCCGCCGGCACCGGCACGCGGGCCAAGGTCGCCGACTACGACATCGCCGGCAAGACCGGCACCACCAGCGACTATCGCGACGCCTGGTTCGTCGGCTACACGGGCGGCTTCGTCGCCGCGGTCTGGACCGGCAAGGACGACAACACGCCGATGAAGAAGGTCACCGGCGGCGGCGCTCCCGCCGAGATCTGGCGCAACTTCATGACCGCCGCCCTGCCGCGCCTGAAGGCGACCCCGATCCCCGGCGGCGCGGCCGAACCGCCCCCGGCCACCGACGATCCGATCGGCGACATCCTGACGGGACCGACCGGGCCGGAAGGGCCGGCCGCGGAGACCCCGGCTCCCGGAACGCCCGCGCCCGAACAGCTGCCCTACTGATCGGCGGCCCGCCCTCCGCCCCATCCGCCCCCTCTGGGGGCGGACAGACCGCGAAGCGGTCAGGTGGGGGCAAGTGTTAGCGGGCACGGCTTTTCATGCTCACGCCTCCGGGCTGTGAGTGGGAATGGAAAGGGCTGCGGAGCGCCGGACACCGTCCGGAGGATTTGGAGTAGTGTACCGTTTCGACGAAGCCCGATCGCTCCGCGCGGTCGTTATCCGAAAGCCCGCGGCGCTGAACCCTGTTAGGGCCTCGCCGCCTTGAAGCCTCCGACGGGCGGGCCAGGTCAACGCCCCTGGTCCCGGACCGCGAGCGTCTCACCGCCCGCCTGCCGCCAAGTCAGCCCTCGCGTCACGTCGTATCTGTATTCCAGGCCCGACCGGCTCCAGAGACGCGAGGTTTGACGCTGCCCTGAACGCACGCGGACCGCGCCCCCGACAAAGCTTCCCGCTCGATCGCCCCCCGCCGCCGCATCGGTCGCTGGCCATGCGCCCTTTCCCGCGTCGAGGTGGGTCTAGAATACGGGAGCTTTTGAGGGCGAGGACCAAATCGGGTCGAGAAAGTTCAGGGCGTTGAAATCGCTGAGCTTCCTCGGCTGAACGCCGGGGATAGACGCTTCAAAACCCTCTCTCAAAGAGAGACGGTTCGAGACGGCGCCGCTCCTGGAGGCGCCCTGACGTCTTCCCTGCCGGCGGCGAGGCCGATGGGGTTCCACATGGTTTGCAGACTCCCCCCATCAGCGGCATTTGGCGGGCATCGTCTCTTTCACGCTTCCAGTGCATGCTTCACCTTATGTAGGCTCGGCGCGACCACCTCTTACTCAAGGTTATCCATGCGCACCCCCGCGATTCTAGCCGCCATGGTCTTCGCGTACGCCACACCAGGCTTCGCCGCGTCCAGCCCGATGTTTGAACAATTTGAACGGCTCTGCCTGAGCACGCGCGCCCAGCCCGTCGCCGTCGCCAAAACAGTTGCGGGCGGCGATTGGACGACGGCCAAGGACTTTCCAAAGGCGTTACTGCCAGCTTATGGCGGCCCCTTCGATCAAGTGACGGTCCGATCGCGGCCGGCTCCGGACGACGATAGCTTCCTGCTGGTATCCGGCACCCGAGGCTGGGCTGAAGGCAACAATCAGGTGTGCACTCTGTCAGGCCCGTTTGATGCGGCCGCCATCCCGGCGCTGCAAGCTTGGCTCGGCGGTATCAAGCCGCTGCACGGCGCAGGGCCAGACGGGTTCTATACTATACTGGAGACAGCGACAGGCCGGCGCGCAGCTACCAAGCTAGAGACCCAGGATGCGGCCAATCGGGATAGATTGATGACCCTGGTGGTGGCCATCGTGGCTGACGAGATCATCACCTTGAGCGCCTTCGTGGCCGCCGATCGATAGCTTCCACCTAATTGCGCCGGGTGTCTTCTCGCCGGCTTTAGGCTTCCCCGAACGTCCGACTGGGTCGGAACTCGAACCTTACCGCTAGCCCCCTCACGCCGAGATCGCGTGCAGCTCCGCCGCGTGGGCCCGCAGCCAGCGCCGGTGCGGTGCGGGATCGCCGGCCAGCTTTTCGCACAGCGCCCAGAACCGCGGCCCGTGATTGGCCTCGATCAGGTGGGCGCATTCGTGGGCCACGACATAGTCGGCCACCGCATAGGGGGCCAGAACCAGCCGCCAGCTGTAGCGGATGGCCGCCGGATGGCCGGGTCGGGCTGGCCGGCACGAGCCCCAGCGAGCCTTCGGATCGGCGATGGCCACGGTGGGCGTGGGACGTCCCAGGGCGGCGGCGTGATGGGCGGTGCGCTCGGTCAGGCGGGCCAGGGCCTCGCGCTTGGCCAGCCGCAGGATGCGCAGGGACCAGGCGCTGTCGTCGGGCGCGATCAGGGCGTCTTCGGTCATCCGGGGCCGGCCGGGGCCGACCTCCAGCCTGTAGGGCTTGCCCAGCAGGCGCAGGATCCCGCCGGGGGCGATGACCTGGCGGTCCGGCAAGGCGGCGAGCTGGCCGGAGATCCAGTCGGCCTTCTCATGGGCGAAGGCCACGGCCTCGGGCAGGCGGCGCGGGGTTGGGGCCAGGGCCACGACCTCGGACTTGGCGCGGTCGACCCGCAGCGAGACGCGCCGCGCCCGGCCGTCGACCTTCAGCCGCACCGCGCAGCCGCGCACGTCCAGCCGGTCGCCGTCGGCGTAGCGTTGCGGGCGGAAGGGGTTCATGCGCCTTAGATCGCCCCTCGGGGTGCGTCGCGCAAGACGCGACCTCCGCTCCAGAGCCGCTCTCTCTTAGGATCAAACTTGCGGTGTCGTCTCGGACAAGCCCGGGGAAAGCCGGGCGCAGATCCGGGACCGCCGGAAGCTCTGAGGTCACGCGTCGGTCCCGGATCTGCGCGCTGCGCGCTTCGTCCGGGATGACAACGGAAAGGAGGCTCGACCTCAGCCCCCGAAGTTCGGATCGCACTTGAGGATGAAGTCGCGGACGCGCGGATAGATCTCCTCGCGGAAGCGGCGGCCGTTGAACACCCCGTAGTGGCCCACGCCCGGCTGGACATAGTCCTCCTTCAGCGTGTCGGGCAGAGACGAGCACAGGCCGTGCGCCGCCTGGGTCTGGCCGATGCCGGAGATGTCGTCGTTCTCGCCCTCGACGGTCATCAGGCCGATATCGGTGATCCGGTCGGGCCGCACCAACTGGCCGCGATGGGTCAGCTCGCCCTTCGGCAGCAGGTGCTGCTGGAAGACGATGTCGATGGTCTGGAGATAGAACTCCTCGGTCAGGTCCAGCACCGACAGATATTCGTCGTAGAATTCCAGGTGCTTGTCGGCGCTGTCGCCGTCGCCCTTCACCAGGTCCTGGAAGTAGCGCTGGTGCGCCTGCTGGTGCTTCTCGGCGTTCATGCTCATGAAGCTGGCCAGCTGCACGAAGCCCGGATAGACGCGCCGGCCCATGCCCGGATAGGGCGGGGGCACGGTGTAGATCATGTTCGACTGGAACCAGGCGAAGGGCTTTTCCTCGGCCAGGTTGTTGGTCACGGTCGGCGACAGGCGCGCGTCGATCGGCGAGCCCATGAAGGTCATGCTGGCCGGGCGCGAGGGATCGTTCTCCTCGGCCATCAGGGCCGCGGCGGCCAGCACCGGCGGGCCGGGCTGGCAGACGGCCACCACATTGGGACGCGGGCCCAGCACCCGCAGCATGTCGCGGATGTGGTCGATATAGTCGTGGAAGTCGAACCGGCCCTGCAGCACCGAGACCTCGCGGGCGTTGACCCAGTCGACGACGAACACCGCATGGTCGGGCAGGAAGGCCTCGACCGTGCCGCGCAGCAGGGTCGCGTAGTGGCCGGACAGGGGCGCGACGATCAGCACGGCGGGATCCAGCTGGAATTTGCCGGCCCGGCGCATGTCGGCCATGTCGCGATCGAACTGGATCAGCCGCGCCCAGGGGCTCTCCCAGACCACGGTGGGGCGCACCCGGACGTCGACCTGACCGACCTTTACGGTGTCGATGCGCCAGTCGGGCTTGCCGTAGCGACGGGTGACGTTCGAGAACAGGTCCGCGCCCGCGTGGATCCGGCGGCCCAGATCGGTCTCGGCCGCCGGATTCAGGGGCGAACCCCAGAAGTCGCGGGCGGCGCGGGCCGCGAGCCTCAGGGGCGTGGAGGCATAGAAGCTTGCCTCATGCAGGGCGTACAGCATGGCGCATCCAGTATGTTGCAATGCAACATAACACGCCAAATGCTAAGAAGGTACAGCCTTCCGGTAGCGGTACAGCGTCGCGGCGCGCCTAGCGGTCCCGTCCGTCCATGGCGTCCTTGATCTGCCGGGCGATCTCCTCGGGCGGCAGGTTGTAGGCGATGACCTTGTCGAAGCGGCCCTTGGGATCCATCAGATAGATCGCCGTGGAATGGTCGACGCTGTAGCCCGGCCCGTCGCCGACCTGCTTGTAATAGACGCGATAGGCCTTGGCGGCGGCGGCCACCTGCTGCGGCGAGCCCGTCAGGCCGACGATGGTCTTGGGCAGGGTGGGGCCCGACAGGAAGGCCTTCAGCTGCTCGGGCTTGTCGCGGCCCGGATCGACCGAGATGAAGACGATCTTCAGGTCCTTGGCCTTGGGACCCAGTTGGTCGCTGGCGGCGGCCAGGGCTTGCAGGGTGCCGGGGCAGACGTCCGGGCAGTAGGTGAAGCCGAAGAACACCGCGTTCCACTGGCCTTTCAGCGTCGCCTCGGTCGTCGGCTGGCCGTTCTGGTCGACCAGCTGGAACGGACCGCCGACCAGGGACGGCGGCGGCGCCTTGTCCAGAACGCCGGATTTGACGATCAGACCGCCGGCCACCAACACGGCCGCCAGACCGGCCAGGATGGCGAACAACCGATGACGCGGCATGGGCGTTGAACCTTTCGTTCTCGCCAGACGGGAATGTCTGGTCTTATGGTGCGACATGGCAGACGCGTCTCTCAGAAATGCGCCGCGAAGTTCGCCTCGAACGGGGCTCGATAAGCCCGACGAGGATGTGGCGCAAGACGAGGACTGGTCCTGGGCGGGGCCGGGGCTTCGTCGCGGGCGGCTGAGAGTTCGCACCCTGATCGCCCAACGCTGGATCATGGTGGTCGGCCAGACGGCCGCCGTGCTGATCGCCGGCGTGGTCCTCGACCTCAAGATTCCCTACGCCCTGTGCTTCAGCCTGATCGCGGCGTCGGCCTGGCTCAATGTCCTGATCGGCCTGGCGTTCGGCGGGCAACGGATGGCCCGCGAGGGCGAGGCGACGGCCCAGATCGCCTTCGACATCCTGCAGCTGGCCGGCATGCTGTATCTGACCGGCGGGATCATCAATCCGTTCTCCCTGCTGCTGATCGCGCCGGTGACCCTGGCCGCCGCGACCCTGCCGGCCCGCTTCGCGGCGGCGATCGGGGCGCTGGCGGTCGCCGCCTGCCTGGTCCTGGCCTTCTTCTCCCTGCCGCTGCCCTATAGGCCGGCGGCCGGACCGGGTCCGCTGCCCGGCGGCCTGACCCTGATGACGATCATCCTGTCGCGGATCCTGGGGATCGCCGTGACCGGGGCCTATGCCTGGCAGGCGGCCACGGAATCGGCGCGCATGGAGCTGGCCCTGAACGTCACCGAGACCGTCCTGGCCCGCGAGCAGCGACTTTCGGCGCTCGGCGCCCTGGCCGCCGCGGCCGCCCACGAGCTGGGCACGCCGCTGGCGACGATCTCGGTGGTGGCGCGCGAGATGGTCCGCAACGCCCCCGACGAGCAGACGCGCGAGGACGCCGAGCTGATGATCGGTCAGGCGGCCCGCTGCCGCGAGATCCTGGCCCGCCTGACCGAAATGCCCGAGGCCAAGGACGCGGTCCATGAGCGCATCAGCCTGGTGCAGCTGGTGCACGAGATCATCGAGCCGCACATGATCCACGGCGTGCGGGTCGAGGCCGTGGTCAATGGCCCGCCCGGCGATTCCGCCCCCGATATCTGGCGGCGGGCCGAAATTCTCCACGCCCTGACGACAATCGTCGAGAACGCCGTCGACTTCGCCCGCGCCGAGGTCATCGTCGTGGCGCGGTTCGACGCCCGCGCCGTGGTGATCGAGGTGCGCGACGACGGACCGGGATTTTCGCCGGAGATCCTCGCCAAGCTGGGCGAGCCCTATGTCACGTCGCGTCCGGGAGCCGAGGGCTCGAGGACGGGCCATATCGGCATGGGCCTGGGCTTTTTCATCGCCAAGACGCTGCTGGAGCGAACCGGCGCGACGGTGGATTTCAAGAACGGCCGGCGCGGCGGCGCGGTGGTCGCGGCGCGCTGGCCGAGATCGGCTCTCGAGGCCCCGGCGATTATCGGCGCGAGCGAGTTGTAACGAAACACTTGCGACACTTGGAAATTGGGCAACAAGATGATGGTTCGTGGCCCGGTTGAGTGCCGGCTAGGGAGGCGCTGAAGTTATATGGCGGATATCAATGAATTGGTCGCGGCCTTGCCCGACAAGTCTCTACTGCTTCTTGACGACGACGCGCCGCTGCGAACGCGGTTGGGTCGTGCGCTTGAACAGCGCGGATTTGAAGTCACGCTCTGCGCGTCCGTCGCCGAGGCGATGAGCGCCCTGCGAACCCAGGCTCCCGCCCACGCCGTCCTGGACATGCGGCTGGAGGACGGCACCGGCCTGAAGATCGTCGAGGCCGTGCGCGACGTCCGTCCGGACGCCAAGGTCATCATGCTGACCGGCTATGGCAACATCGCCACCGCCGTCGCGGCGGTGAAGGCTGGGGTGATCGACTATCTCTCCAAGCCGGCCGACGCCGACGACGTGGCCCGCGCCCTGCTGGCCGCCAAGGACGCCGCCCCGACCCCGCCGGAGAACCCGATGAGCGCCGACCGGGTGCGCTGGGAGCACATCCAGCGGGTCTACGAGATGTGCGGCCACAATGTTTCCGAGACCGCGCGCCGGCTTAACATGCACCGGCGGACCCTGCAGCGGATCCTGGCGAAGCGGGCGCCGCGGTAGGACCCCCTCCGACCCTTCGGGCCACCTCCCCCAAAGGGGGAGGATCTGGTCCGAGCAGATGCTCCCCTTTGGGGAGCTGTCGCGGAGCGACTGAGAGGGTCGCTCCGCGTTTTCATCACATCGCCGAGATGCCGCCGTCCAGCTTCAGCTCCGCGCCGGTCATGAACTTGCTCTCGTCGCTGGCCAGATAGAGCACGGCGTTGGCGATGTCGGCGGGCTCGCCGATGTGGCCCAGCGGGATCTGCCGGCCCAGCTTGGCGTGGGCCTCTTCCTTGCCCAGGCGCTGGCTCAGCGGATCCAGGATCGGGGTGTCGATGAAGGTCGGGTGGATCGAGTTGGAGCGGATATCCAGCCCCATCTTGGCGCAGTACAGGCCGATGTTCTTGGACAGCAGCCAGACGCCCGCCTTGGAGGCGTTGTAGGCTGGTGAGTTGTGGTTGGCGATCAGGCCGGCGATCGAGCTGATGTTGATGATCGAGCCGGGCTGATGGGCGCGCATGTATTTCAGGGCGTGCTTGGCCCCCAGGAAGACGCTGTCGACATTGATCGACATGATCCTCTTCCAGAGGTCGAACTCCATCTGCTCCAGCGGCTTGTCGCCCGCGACCCCGGCGTTGTTGAGCAGGACCGAGATGCCGCCCATGGCCGCGTCGGCCTTTTCCAGCGCCTCGATCCATTGGTCCTCCTGGGTGACGTCCAGTTGGAAGGCGAAGGCCGTGCCCGCGCCGTGGGCGGCGTTGATTTCGGCCGCCACCACCTGGGCGCCGGCGAAATTGATGTCGGCCAGGCTGACCTTGGCGCCTTCCCGCGCCAGCAATCGCGCGGCCGCCGCGCCAAGGCCCTGGGCCCCGCCGGTGATGAAAGCCTTCTTGCCGGCGACCCGGCCCGTGCTCTGCGCCATTTTCGGCGTCCTCCCGATTATAATTCAAACGATAGTTTGAACTGGATGGGCGGCGGGCGGAAGGGGGAAACGGAGCGGCCGCACGCCCCCTCCGTCACGATGCTCCGCATCGCGCCACCTCCCCCGCTGTGCGGGTGAGGAGGAGGGGGCGCTCTTCTCCTCTCCCGTGAAACGGGGGAGGTGGCGGGCAAAGCCCGACGGAGGGGGCGTCAGGCCGCTACTGAATCCATGAACTTCGCCATCGTCACGTCCAGCTCGCTGACCCCGTCCGCGTCATGTGTCGTCAACACCACCTCGACCCGGTTGTAGACATTGAACCACTCCGGATGATGGTCCAGCTGGTCGGCCTTCAGGGCCACGCGGGTCATGAAGCCGAAGGCGGCGTTGAAGTCGGCGAACTTGAAGGTCTTGCCGATGGCGTCCTTCCCGGACACGGCGGCCCAGCCTGAAAGCTGGGAAAGGGCGGCGGCGGCGCCGATCTTGGCGGGGCGGGACATGGCGGCTCCTGCGGACGGTGTCGCCCAGTCAGAACGCCAAACCGGTCGCCGCCGCAAGCTCCTCCAGCGCCTGGTCCTCGGTGGCGACCTTGATCGCCGTCATGCCCAGGGCCGCCGCCGGCTTGCAGTTGACTCCCAGGTCGTCGAGATAGACGCAGCGCTCGGGCGCCACCGTCAGGCGCTCGCACATCATCTGGTAGATGCGCGGATCGGGTTTGCGCACCCCGGCCTTGGAACTTTCGAGCACCGCGTCGAACTGGGCGAAGATCTCGGCGAGCGCCGTGGCCTTTTCGGCCGAACCCGCCATGCCCGTTCCGTGGCCGGTGACGACGTTGTTGGTGATGCAGCCGACCTTGAAACGCGCCTTGCACGCCTTCAGCGCCGCCACCACCCGCGGCCGGACGTCGCCCGACAGCAGCGGCAGCACCTCGGCGCCGCGCACGGCGTGGCCCAGACGCGTCGCCTCCTCCAGGAACAGCGCGTCGAAGGCCGCCGCGTCGATCTCCGAACGCTCGAACCGCGCCCAGGCGTTGGCGTCGGGATCGGCGGCGTTGACCTGGCGGATGAAATCCCGCGGCAGACCCCGCTCGGCCTCGAACCGCCTGAACGCCTCGAAGGGCGAGGTGGTGAACACCCCGCCGAAATCCCAGATCACCGCTTCGATCGCCATCTGCGCCTCAAACATTTGTTTGACGCACGCTAGGCGGCAGACGGCGTCCTGGCAAATCCTCGCGGATCTCGGCCCCCAACGGGTGGCGGCCGCCCGCGCGGTTTTTACAGGATTCGGAACATAAGGCCCCCGTCCGAGCGTTGTGGACGGGTATCCGGAGGTTCCGCCCTGACCACCCTCGCGCCCGATCCCCGATCTGTTCGACCGCCCGGCCTGGGCGCGCGCCTGCGCGACCTGCCGCCGCGCTCACGCTGGGGGATCATCGGGGCGATCCTGCTGACGGCGGCGGTCGTCGTCTTCCTGGTGCTGTTCGACTGGAACTGGTTCCGCGGTCCCCTGGGCCGGTTCGCTTCGGCGCGTCTGAACCGCGAGGTGCTGATCACCGGCGACCTGCGCGTCCATCCCTGGTCGTTCTCGCCCAAGGCCGAGGCCTATGGCGTACGCATCGCCCAGCCCGACTGGGCTGTGAAGACCGATGCCAAGGCCTCGGGATCTCCGAACGCCCCCATGGCCAAGGTCGACCGTATCGCCGTCCAGATCAAAATCCTGCCCCTGTTGAAGGGCGACGTGATCCTGCCGCTGCTGGCGATCGACCGTCCGGACGTGCGCCTGCTGCGTGAAAGCTCGGGCCGCGCCAACTGGACGTTCGGCGATCCGAACGCTCCCAAGCAGCCCCTGAAGCTACCGGCCATCCAGCACTTCATCATCAACGACGGCCAGCTTCGCTACGAGGACAGGCAGCGCGACATCTTCTTCCTGGGCACCGTCAGCTCCAACGAACAGGCCAGCCGCGACGGGCGCGGCAAGTTCGTGCTGGAGGGCAAGGGCCAGCTCAACCATTCGCCCTTCACCGCCCTGGTCACCGGCGGGCCGCTGCTGAACATCTCGCCCAACCGCCCCTATCCGTTCGACGCGCGGGTCGACGCCGGCTCGACCCATGTCACGGCCAAGGGCGACATCACCAAGCCGTTCAATCTGGGCCTGTTCGAAACCCAGCTGAACGTGTCCGGCCCGGACCTGAACCGCCTCTACGCCCTGACCGGCCTGACCCTGCCCAACACCCCGCCCTACAGGATCACCGGCCACCTGACGCGCAAGGGCGAGCGGTTCGACTTCAACAGGCTGACGGGGCGGATCGGCGACAGCGACGTCTCGGGCGACCTGTTCGTGCTGATGGGCAAGAAACGGCCCTATCTGGAAGCCGACCTGCAGTCCAAGCGCCTGGACTTCGACGACCTGGGCAGCCTGGTCGGCGCCGCGCCCGCCACCGGTCGGGGCGAGACCGCCTCGGCCGGCCAGAAGGTCGAGGCCGCCCAGCGCGACGCCACCAAGCGCCTGCTGCCGGACGCCACCCTGCAGGTCGATCGCGTCAAGGCCATGGACGCCAAGGTCAAGTACCGCGCCCTGGCGGTCAACGCGCCCAATCTGCCGCTGAAGAAGGTCCGCCTGGACCTGACCCTCGACCAAGGCGTGCTGACCATGGATCCGATCGCCTTCACCTTCTCGCGCGGCGACCTGGCCGGAAAGGTTCGGCTGGACGCCAATCCCAAGACGCCGCGCACCGACCTGGATCTGCGCCTGACCAACGCCAAGCTCGAGGACTTCATCCCGATCCAGAGCGACGGCAAGCCGGCGATCGAGGGCGGCGTGATGGCGCGGGCCAAGCTGACCGGCTACGGCGATTCGGTGCATCGCGCGGCGTCCAGCGCCAACGGCCAGGTGACCGTGGTGTCGCCGAGGGGCCAGATGCGCCAGGCCTTCGCCGAACTGCTGGGCGTCAACGCCTCCAAGGGCCTGATCCTGCTGCTGAGCAAGGACAATCGCGAGACCAGCGTCCGCTGCGCGGTCGCCGACTTCGCGGTCAAGGATGGGATCATGACCTCCAACCAGATCGTCGCCGACACCGGCGTGGTGCTGGCGCGCGGCAAGGGAACGATCGACCTGCGCAACGAGCGGATGGACTTGAGGATCGACGGCGACAGCAAGAAGCCGCGGCTGGTGCGGCTGTTCATCCCCATCACCATCCGCGGGCCGTTCATGGAGCCCAAGATCGGGCTGGAGACCGGCGGGGCGGTGGCTCAGGGCGGCATCGCCGTCGCGCTCGGCACGCTGCTCTCGCCCCTGGCCGCCATCCTACCCTTCGTCACCGGCGGCGAGGCCAAGGACGCCGACTGCGCCGGTCTGGTCGCCGAAGCCCGTAGCGACGGCGCCCCGGTCAAGGTGGCCCAGACCACGCCGGCCAAGGTCAAGAAGAAGTAAGACGCGGGCGGCGCCTTCAGATCGGTTCGCGGGTCAGGCCAACCGGAAGAAGAACACCTTGGCCGCGCCGTATTCCCGCGCGTCCAACCGCTCGAAACCGGCCGGCGCCGGATCCGGTTCGTCGCGGCCGCGCTCGAACATCACCACGGCCCCCGGAGCCAGCCATCGGCCGGCGACCAGTTCGGCCAGCGCCTTCTCGCCCAGGCCCTTGGCGTAGGGCGGGTCGAGGAAGGCGATGTTGAACGGCGCGCCGGCGCTGGCGGGAATGAGGCCCAGGTCGGTGGCGTCGCGGCGATGCACCTTGGTCTGGCCGAACAGGCTGAAGGCGTCGACGTTCTCGCGGATCGCGCCGCGCGCCGCGTCGTCGGTCTCGACGAACAGGCAAAACGCCGCCCCACGCGAAAGGGCCTCCAGGCCCAGGGCCCCCGAGCCGGCGAAGAGATCGATCACCCTGGCCGCATGCAACTCGGGCGCCCAGGCCGCGTGCTCGAGGATGTTGAACACCGCCTGGCGCGCGCGGTCGGAGGTCGGGCGGGTGGTGGCGCCGGCCGGGGTGACAATGGCCTTGCCGCGATACTGGCCCGAGACGATGCGCACGATCAGGCCGCTTCCACGGTCTTGGGCTGCAGGCGGCGGCCCGCCAGGCTCAAGGCGATCCAGATCGCGCCGATGGCGACGGCGCCCCAGGGGGTCTGGGTCGCTATGCTCACGAAGGTCAGGCCGCAGAACAGGCCCGGCAGCAGCGTGACCCGCGCCAGGATGAACAGCCGCACGCCCAGGCCTATAGGCTCCGCCAGCTTGCCGATGAAGGCGGCATAGCCCCAGATTAGCCCTTGGCTGAGACCGATCGCGGCGACCAGGCCGATATAGATCAGCAAGGGCGAGGCGCTGTGCGCTTCCCACAGCAATTCCGTACCCAGCGGCAGCAGGGCCACCAGCCCCAGCATCAGGAAATTGACGATGTCCAGCGGCCCGTCGGCCTTCACGAAGCGCGAGAACATCCGGCGGTGGCTGATCCACAGGGTGCCGATCGTCGCGAAACTGACGCCATAGGCCGCCAGTTTCTGGAACATCAGGTCGAAGAACGACGCCACATCGCCGTGCCAGCCTTCCGGCGGGTGGATCTCGATGGCCAGCAGGGTGATGGCGATCGCGAACACCGCGTCCGAGAACAGGATCAGGCGGTGCAGGTGTTGAACTTCCTTGTCGGCGATATCGGTCATGCAGGCCCCGCTTCTGCCCCGATGTGTGCCGCGCGCCGGTCGCGGCGGCAAGTCGCGTCTCGCGCGCCTTGCGTCGCGGGCGGCGAACGCCTAGCGATAATTCAGGCTGGATCGGAAACAGTGGTGCTAGCAGAGCTTCGACGGTCGCCGTTCCTGGACGATCTGACGCCGGACGATCGGCGGATCGCACCGATGCTGCTGACCCTGCCGATCGGCGTGATCGCGGCGCTGCTGGCGGCGGTGATCTGCGGCGTGGCGATCTTCGTGGCCTTCGCGATCGGCGGCGGCGGCGACGCCGCCGAGCGGCTGATGGCGGGGATCGGCCGCGGCGAGTCCCCGACCCATCTCGACCAGGTGGCCTTCGTGCTCAGCCTGTTGAGCGGCGTCAACGGCGGCATGGCCCTGGCCTTCGTCGGGGTCGCCGCGCTGCTGCATCACCGTCGGCTGACCTCCTATTTCACCGCCGCGCCGCGTTTCCGCTGGCGTCTGCTGCTGCTGGGTCTGGCCCTGTTCGCGGTGACGATAGGACCTTTGCTGCTGGCCTCGGCCGCCCTGGATCCGAAGTCGCCGCAGCCGCCGATCCTGACCATCGGCCCGACCCTGGGCGAGCGGCTGACCTACGCGGCCATGGCCGTGGCGCTGCTGCTGGTCGCCGCCGCCGCCGAGGAGCTGGTGTTCCGCGGCTGGCTGGTGAAGGTGACCGGCGCCCTGTTCCACGATCCGCGCGTCGTTCTGGTGCTCAGCGGCCTGCTGTTCTCGGCCATCCACCTGGATCCCAATCTGGACGCCTTCCTGGTGCGGCTGGCCATGGGCATGGGCTTCGCCTGGATGACCCTGCGGCTGGGCGGCGTCGAGTTCGCGATCGGCGCCCATGCGGCCAACAACATCGTGATCCTGCTGTTCATCCAGCCGATGAGCCTCAAGCCGGAACCGCCGCACGCCTTCCCGCCCGAGACCCTGCTGGTCGCGCCGCTGATGCTGGCGGCCTATGTCGCCATGGCCGAGATCGTCGCGCGCTGGGCGCCGCTGCGGCGCTGGACGCGATTGGCCGCCACCTAACGCTTGCCGCGCGCTCCGCCGGGACGCGGAGCGCCGGGCTTGCCGCCTGGACGGGGCGCGCTCTTGGGCGCGTCGGGGCGAGCGCCGGCCGACTTGGCCATGCCGGGCTTGGACCACACCTTGCCAGCTTCGCCCGGCTTGCCCGCGCCCGCCGCCTTGACCGTGCTGGGCTTGCCGCCGGGACGCGCGCCGCCCGGCTTGCCGCCGGCCTTGGAGGGGCCCTCGCCCAGCGGCTTGTAGCCATTGGCCCGCAAGGCGCCGGGCTTGGGCTTCGCAGCGTCCTTCGAAGGCCGGGCGTCCTTGCCCTGGGCCGCGCGCTTGTCGGAGGCGTTCTTCTCGGCCAGGTCCTTGTCGCGGATCCGCTTGGCGGCGGCGTCGCGGTAGGACAGGGGCTTGGGGCCGATCATCTTGCTTTCGATCGACTTCTTGGCCGGTCGCGGCGCGGTCTCGCGGCCGGCGATCACCGGCTTCTTCTTCGGCTTGGCCCAGCCCGGCTTGCGGACGAACTTCTCTTCCTCGACCTTCTCCTCGGGGGTGATGATCGAGACCTGGGTCAGCCTGTTGCTGCGGGGCACGCCGCGTCGCTGCATGTCGCCGCCGCCCGCCGTGCCGACCGCCTTCAGCGGATCGGCCACGCCGACGAACTGCGGCTTGTCGCCCTTGGGCATGTTCTCTTCGGCGACGATGCCTTCCAGCAGTTCGCGGATCACCCGGGGCCCGACCTCCTCGACCTGGCCCGGCAGCAGCGTGCCCAGGGCGAAGGGGCCGTAGGACAGGCGGATCAGCCGGTTGACCTTCAGGCCGATCGATTCCAGCACCCGCCGCACTTCACGGTTCTTGCCTTCGCTCAGCGACAGGGTGATCCAGATGTTCTTGCCGCCGCCGGCCTTGTCCTGGGCCTTGTCGAGGCGCGCCTCGATCGGGCCGTAGCGTACGCCCTCGACGGTGACCCCGTCCTTCAGCCTGTCCAGCTTGGCCTGGGTGGTGTCGCCGAAGGCGCGGGCGCGGTAGCGGCGGGTCCAGGCGTTCTGCGGCATCTCCAGGGCCCGCGACAGGGCGCCGTCGTTGGTCAGCAGCAGCAGGCCCTCGGAATTGAGGTCCAGGCGGCCGACCGAGATCAGGCGCGGCAGGTCGCGCGGCAGGGCCTGGAACACCGTCGGGCGGTTCTTGGGATCGTTGTGGGTGGTCATCAGCCCGGTGGGCTTGTGATAGCGGAAGACGCGCGTCGCCTCGGGCTCGTCGATCATCTTGCCGTCGACGGTCAGGATGTCGCCGGGGCGGACCTTGACGACGGGGGTGGTCAGCACCTCGCCGTTCAGGGCGACCCGGCCCTCCTCGATCAGCCGCTCGACCGCTCGCCGCGAGGCCACGCCGGCCCGGGCCAGCAGCTTGGCGACCCGCGCGCCCTCTCCCTCGTCGTCTTGACCGGGAATGGCGTTGTCATGCAGGTGGGGCTGGTATTTCTCGGTCACGGCGTCGGTCCTTCAAGGGAGAGGCGCATCTCACGATGGGCGGTTTTCTAATGCGCACCGAAAGCGCCGAGGATCAAGACGGGGGGGATCAAGGCGGGGAGGATCAAGACGCCCGGGATCTGGCCGCCATGGCCCTGGCGCTGGACGAGGCCCGCGCCGCCGCCGCGCGCGGCGAGACGCCGGTGGGGGCGGTGATCCTCGATCCGGCGACCGGCCAGATCGTCGCCCAGGCCGGCAACGGGCCCATCGGCGCCCATGATCCCACGGCCCACGCCGAGATCGCCGCGATGCGGATCGCCGCCGCCAAGCTCGGCAACTATCGCCTGACCGACCTGACCCTGGTGGTGACGCTGGAGCCGTGCGCCATGTGCGCCGGCGCGATCAGCCACGCGCGGATCGGCCGGGTGGTGTTCGGGGCCGAGGATCCCAAGGGCGGGGCCGTGGTCCACGGTCCGAAATTCTTCGCCCAGCCCACCTGCCATTGGCGGCCGGAGGTGACCGGCGGCGTGATGGCCCAGGACAGCGCGGACTTGCTGCGGGGGTTCTTCAGGGCGCGGCGGAAGACGCAGAGCGCGCCCTAGTTCACCATCGCGGTGCCGAGCAGCACCTTGGACCCCTTGCGGCCCAGCACCCTGTCGGCGGCGTCCTGCATCTTGCCGCCCAGATAGTTCAGGTCCGGCGCCGAACCGCGCGGCAGGCCGGCGGTGTAGGTCATGAGCACCTGGGCGAAGGCGGCGCGCAGCCGCGGCTCGGACTGCTGGGCGCGCTCCATCAGGGCGGGGTCGAGCGCCTGGACGCCGGCTTCCAGGGTCATGACGCCCCGTCGACCGTCGCGACGGATCGTGGTCGCCGTCAGGGGTTGCAGGGCGAAATAGGTCGCGGGCGCCGCCTTCTCCTCCTTGCCGTGGCCGGCGAAGGCGGGCGGGGCGGCGAGGCTGCCGGCGGCCAGCAGCGATAGGAGGGGCAGGAGGAGGGCGCGGCGCATGAGCCCTTGTGACATGCGGCGGTTGACGTCGTCTTTACGTCTGACGGGCACAAAGGGGCGTTAACCAAGAATCGCTTCCCGCGCGGCAGGCCCGATACGGCGCGCGGCGGGGGCGCAGGAGACTGAAATTGGGGCGCTTTTCACCGAAGACACTGGATCTGGACGGCAAGGTCATCCTGGTGACCGGCGGCACCGGATCGTTCGGCCGTCGTTTCATCGAGACCGTTCTGCGACGCGCCGACCCGCGCAAGGTGATCATCTATTCCCGCGACGAATTGAAGCAGAGCGACATGCAGCTGGAGCTGCGCGAGCAGTTCGACGAGGCGACCTGCGCCAAGCTTCGGTTCTTCCTGGGCGACGTGCGCGACCGTGAACGCCTGACCCTGGCCCTGCGCGGCGTCGACATCGTCATCCACGCGGCGGCGCTCAAGCAGGTGCCGGCCGCCGAGTACAACCCGTCGGAATGCATCCACACCAACGTGCTGGGCGCCGAGAACGTGGTCTGGGCCAGCCTCAACAACCACGTCAAGCAGGTGGTGGCCCTGTCGACCGACAAGGCCTGCAACCCGATCAACCTGTACGGCGCGACCAAGCTGGCCTCGGACAAGACCTTCGTGGCGGCCAACAACCTGTCGGGCGACATCGGCACGCGCTTCGCGGTGGTCCGCTACGGCAATGTGGTGGGATCGCGCGGCAGCGTCGTGCCGCTGTACAAGCGCCTGCTGAGCCAGGGCGCGACCGAGCTGCCGGTCACCGACGCGCGGATGACCCGCTTCTGGATCACCCTGAACGAGGGCGTCGAGTTCGTGCTGTCGTCGCTGGAGATCATGCGCGGCGGCGAGATCTTCGTGCCCAAGATCCCGTCCATGACCATGCCCGACCTGGTCAAGGCCATGTCGCCGGACGTCGGCGTGAAGATCGTCGGCATCCGTCCCGGCGAGAAGCTGCACGAGATGATGATCAGCGCCGACGACGCCCGCGCCACCGTCGAACTGGACGATCGCTACGTGATCGAACCCACCTTCGTGGAATATCCGCGCAAGGCGTTCCGGGGCGAGGCGGGCGCCAAGGACGTGGCCGAGGGCTTCAGCTACAGCAGCGACAGCAACCACGACTGGCTCAGCGAGGACGGCCTGAACGCCATGCTGGCCGAGAAGGCTTGATGTCGACCTCGTCTGCTGGAGGGGGCGCGCCGCCGTTCCTGCCCTACGGCCGTCAGACCATCGAGGATGACGACGTGGCGGCGGTGGCGGCGGCCCTGCGCGCCGATTTCCTGACCACCGGCCCGACGGTCGAGGCCTTCGAGTCGGCCTTCACGGCCAAGGTGGGCGCGCAGCACGCCATCGCCGTCGCCAACGGCACCGCCACCCTGCACCTGGCCATGCTGGCCTTGGGAGTCGGCGAGGGCGACGTCTGCATCGCGCCGTCGGTCACCTTCCTGGCGACCGCCAATTGCGCCCGCTATGTGGGGGCCGAGGTGGTGTTCGCCGACGTCGATCCCGCCAGCGGCCTGATGACGCCCGACACCCTGGCCGAAGCGCTGAAGCGGGCGGAAGGCCGTCGCGTCAAGGCCGTGCTGCCGGTTCACCTGCGCGGCGACATCTGTGATCTGCCGGCCCTGAAGGCCCTGGCCGGCGGCGTCGGGGCGGTGCTGGTCGAGGACGCGCCTCATGCCCTGGGTTCGGTCGGAACCTTCGACGGCGCGACCCACCCGGTCGGCGACGGCGCCTATTCGGCCTTCGCCAGCTTTTCGTTCCACCCGGTCAAGACCCTGGCCACCGGCGAGGGCGGCATGCTGACCACCAACGACGAAGCCTTGGCCGCCCGGGCGCGCTCCTTGCGCGGCCACGGCATGGTCCGGCCGCCCGGCGCCGAGCCCTGGGTCTATGAGATGCCGGAGCTGGGCTTCAACTACCGCATCCCCGACGTGCTCTGCGCCCTGGGGATCTCGCAGTTGTCCAAGCTCGACCGCTTCGTGGCCCGGCGAAAGGCTCTGACGGCGCTCTATGCCGACAGGCTGGCGGCCTTGGCGCCGACCGTGCGCTTGGCCCAAAGCCCCGCCTGGTCCGACCCGGCCCTGCACCTGCTGACCGTGCTGATCGATTTCCAAGCCGCCGGAACCACCCGCCGCGCGGTGGTCGAGGCGCTGAAGGCTCAGGGGGTCGGCAGCCAGGTCCACTACATCCCGGTGCACAGCCAGCCCTACTACCGGGCCCGCTACGGCGCCCTGGACCTGCCCGGCGCCGACGCCTGGTACGCCCGCTGCCTGACCCTGCCGCTTTATCCGACGATGGAAGACGGCGACGTCGACCGCGTGGTCGCGGCCCTGGCCGAGACGTTGGGGCTGTAGCCCAGCGGCGGTTGAAGTCTCTGCTGTGATCGGACGCGGACATCGCGGCGCAGCGGGCGTCGCCAATCTCCCTTAGGTCGTGGACCCGGGCCACAGGTATCCACCTGATATACCGACGGTCGCTCTCCATAGTAGAGAGAACGGGCAAATGGGCGGTCGTGGCGCTTTGCACCCTTAGGAAACAAGGAGATGCGACTGTGAAAAAGACCCTGCTGCTCGCGGCGGCCGCCACCGCCGTCCTATCGCTCGCCACCGTCCAGGGCGCGGCCGTCGCCGCTCAGAAGGCGGTCACCAGCCCCAAGGCCAACGCCAACGGCACCGAGTCGACCGAGGCCTTCATCACCGGCCTGACGCTCTCCGACCTGTACCAGGTCGAGGCCGGCAAGATCGCCCAACAAAAGGGTCAGTCACAGGGCGTGAAGGACTATGCGAAATGGGTGGTCGACGATCACACGCTGATCACCAATCAGATGAAGCACATCTTCGCGGCCACCAAGACGAAGATCCCGACCGAGCTCGGCGCCCGCGGCAAGCGCATGATCGCCGACCTGCACGCCGCCACCCCCGAAACCTTCGACAAGGTCTATCTGGCCCAGCAGCAAACCACCCAGGCGGCGGAGCTCACCTTGCTGAGCGCCTATGCCGAGGGCGGCGAGAGCTCGGACATCAAGCCCGCGGCCGCCAAGGCCGTCCCCAAGATCAAGGCGCATCTCACCAAGGTCCATGAGTTGCAAGGGCATTGAACTAGCCGCTGGCCACGGCGGACCCCCTGAGCGCCGGCTGCAAGCGGACTCAGGGGGCGTCCGCTCGTAAGCCGCCCTAGGCCGCCGCCTTCTGCTGAACCATGCCCTTGAGCAGATCCATGATCTCGGGGGAACTGGCCAGTTCTTCGCGGGCTTCGGGGGCGCGGGCCAGTTTCATCGCCTCGGCCTTGGCCTTGTCGGCGACCGGGCCGGTGGGGCCCGCCTCGCCCATGGCCAGCTTGATCAGCACCGATATCTTCTGGGCCAGCGGCGCGGGGGCGCGGACCAGCATCGTGACCAGGCGGGCGTCGACCTCGATCATGCCGCCGACCTCGCCGAGGCGGGCGCAGAGCGGCTCGTAGTCCTCGATCACCAGGCCAGAGCGGACCAGGGATCGTTGCAGGGCGGCCAGGGCGGCCAGCTTGGCGGCGGCCGAGTCCGGGCCCTGGCGCAGTTCGCGCTCGAAGCGCAGGGCCAGGACGTTGGCCGACAGCCAGCGGGCGGCCGTGCGCTTGTTGACCGCGCCCATGACGTTCTCGGCCAGGCGGATCAGCATCTGCACCTCCTCGCGCGACGAGCGGTCGCGGCCGAGCAGGGCTTCGATGAACTCGCCGTTCAGCAGGGTCTTGGACCGGCTGGTGAAGGCGCTGGTGATGTCTTCCGGCGGCAGGATGCGGCCCGCGGCCGCTGTCAGGCTCATGGCCAGGGCGCGCAGATATTCGATCTCGGCCTCGGCGTCGGCGGGCTTGAGGCGGCGCACGCCGTTCAGTTCCTTGAGCACCCGCTGGGCGATCGACATGCGCACGGCGGGAAAATCCTCGCCGGCCAGCCACTCGGAAAGCCGTTTGGCGGTGCCGCTCAGCTCGGGCATGCAGTTGCGCACCCCGGCCTCGATGCGGATCAGGCCCTCGACCTGGGCGCCGCCGGCCACGCGGGTCATGGCGGCCAGGGTCGTGCCGAGGTCGACGTCGTTGGCGCCCAGCAGATCGGCCATGCCGGCCTTGGAGCCGATGATTTCGGCCAGCGGCGTCTCGATGGCGGCCAAGGCGGCGGCGCGCGCCTTGGGATCGGTCGGCGCGGCGTCGGCCAGGTCGAGCAGGCGGGCGATCTTTTCGGACCAGTTCTTGCCCGGCGCGATCGAGGCGGCGACGCCGGCCCCCAGCAGAAAGGCGCGGTCAGGGTCGGTCGACAGCCGCTCGGCGGCGCGGGCGAAGCCTTCCTTGTCGAGATCGGGCAGGGCGCCCTTCTTGAAGGCCTTCATCAGGTTGGCGACGGTGCGCTCGACCAGCCCCTGGAAGGTGCGGATCAATTCGTGGACCGACATGCCCCGGGCCTCGGCCTCGGGGATGGCGATCTTCTGCAGGGCGTGCTGCAGGTCGGTGCCGGACGCTTCCAGCTTCTCGACCAGGTCGGGGCGGTGCAGCAGCTCGAACGGGGTGGCGTTGTGGCGGTCGAGCCAGGCTTCCAGCAGGCGGCCGATGCGATCGCGGGCGTGGGCGGTGTAGAGGTCGGACGGCTGCACGCACAGCGGGTCGAGGTCTTCCTGCTGCTTCTTGGGCTTGCCGCCGTCGACCTGACCCTTGGTGAAGATCGAGATCGACTTGTACTCGCGGGTCTCGGGGTCGAGGGTCTCCTTGCTGACCCGCACGGCGATCGCCCGACCCTCCTGCAGCGCGTCCTCGGCGGTCTGAAGGGCGTGGGTGCGGATCTCGGTCGCCATGTCGAGCGTCCACTGCGAGCCGGGCTTACGGCGCACGAACAGCTCGTAATGGACTTGGTCGCTCATCGGCAAAACGCTCCCCGAGCGCGCATTATGGGGTACAAGACCTTAAGGTGAAGTTGCCGCCGAGCACGTTCGTACGGCGAGCGCCGCAATCGCGCCACGCTGGAGCCGCAAAAGATCGGGAAAGCTTAGCCGGTCCGCGCGTTGTAGCGGGCGACGCCGATCGGTAGTATCGGCAGGGAAAGCGCGAAAGGACCCTTGGGGCTCGATGGCCGATATTACTCTCATCGACGACGACGAGAACATCGTCGCCTCGGTTTCGCTGGCTCTGGAAAGCCATGGCCACGTGGTGAAGGCTTATTACGACGGCGCGTCGGGGCTCGACGCGGTCGAAGCCCAGGCGCCGGACCTGGTGATCCTCGACGTCAAGATGCCGCGCATGGACGGCATGGAGGTGCTGCGCCGCCTGCGCCAGACCACCGAGATCCCGGTCATCATGCTGACCTCGAAGGATGACGAGATCGACGAGATCCTCGGGTTCAACCTCGGGGCCGACGACTACATCCACAAGCCGTTCAGCCAGCGCCTGCTGCTGGAACGGGTCAAGGCGGTCCTGCGCCGCGCCCGGCCCGACGAGGAAGACGCCGCCGGCGCCGCCTCGGGGGCGGCCAATTCCAAGATCATGAAGCGCGGCAAGCTGACGCTCGACTCGGCGCGCCACGACAGCCTGTGGGACGGCAAGCCGGTGCGCCTGACGGTGACCGAGTTCCTGCTGCTGCAGTCCCTGGCCCAGCGCCCGGGCTTCGTGAAGAGCCGAGACAACCTGATGGACGCCGCCTACGACGATCAGGTCTATGTCGACGACCGCACCATCGACAGCCACATCAAGCGGATGCGCAAGAAGTTCCGGCAGGTCGATCCGGAGTTCGATTCCATCGAAACCCTCTATGGCGTCGGCTACCGATATCGCGAATCCTGATCGCACGATGGCCTCGAACCGCGGGCCAGAGACCAAGCCGGAGCGGCGTCTGACTTGGCTCAGGTTCGCTTGGCCCAGGGGTTCGCGCCTGGGCCGGCTGATCATCGGGCTGAACCTGCTTGCCCTGGCCGTGCTGCTGGGCGGCGCGCTGGTGCTCAACGAGCTGCGCAGCGGCCTGATCAAGACCCGCATCGACAGCCTGACCACCCAGGGCGAGTTGATCGCCAACGTCATCGACCTGGCCGCGACCGTGGGAGATCCCGAGCCGCGGCTGGCGCCCGAACAGGCCAGCGACATCCTGCAAAGCCTGTTCATCCCCCGCTCGCAGCGGGCGCGGTTGTTCGACGCGCAGGGCAATCAGCTGGCCGACTCCTACGTCGTCGCCGACCGGGTGGAGTCCAGGGTCCTGCCGCCGGCCCGCCGGCCCGGCCAGCCGGCCTTCGGCCTGGCCAACGGCGATCCCGACACCAAGCCCAGGGCCGCCGAGGCCGCGCGGGCCGCCCTGGCCGCCGAGATCGCCCAGGCCCGGCTGGGCGAGCCGGTGGCCGGCACCCGCCGCGACGAGATGGGCGAGCGGGTGGTGTCGGTGTCGATCCCGATCCAGCACGTTCGCGCGGTTCTGGGCGTCCTGACCCTCGAAGCGGGGGACGTCGACCAGATCATCGCGGCCGAGCGCAAGGCGCTGTTGCCCTTCGCCCTGATCGCCATCGCCACCACGCTCATTTCGTCCTTCCTGCTCAACCGCCTGATCGCCCAGCCGGTGCTGCGCATGGCCAGCGCCGCCGACCGCGTGCGGCTCGAGGGGGCGCGGGCCATCTCCCTGCCCGATATCTCCGGCCGCAAGGACGAGCTGGGCGACCTGTCGCGGGCCTTGGAGGAGATGACCGATTCGATGTCCGAGCGGATGGACGCCATCGAACGCTTCGCCGCCGACGTCGCCCACGAGATCAAGAACCCGCTGACCTCGATCCGCTCGGCGATCGAGACCCTGGACCTGGTCACCGATCCCGCCGCCCGGGGCCGGCTGCTGGCGATCCTGCAGCAGGACGTCACCCGGCTCGACCGCCTGGTCACCGACATCTCCAACGCCTCGCGGCTGGACGCCGAGCTTTCGCGCGAGGCGCCCAAGGTCTTCGAACTGAACGGGCTCCTGGCCGAGGTCATCCACCTCTACGAGGCCCAGCTGCGGCCGGGCGACGCGCCCGGCAGCGTCCGCGTGACGTTCGACGCCAAGGCCGCGCCGCCGCATGCCAGGATCGTCGCCCGCGAGACGCCCGTGGGCCAGGTGTTCCGAAACCTGATCGACAACGCCCGCTCGTTCAGCGCCGCCGACGGCGAGGTGAGGGTGACGCTCGAGCGCGATCCAGGGCTGCGCGACCAGCATAACCGGCTGATCGTCACGGTCGATGACGACGGGCCGGGCATCCCCACCGAAAACCTCGAGACCATCTTCGAGCGGTTCTACACCTCGCGGCCGAAGGGCAAGGCGTTCGGCGGAAATTCGGGCCTGGGCCTGTCGATCGCCCGCCAGATCGTCGAGGCGCACGGCGGGACCTTGCGGGCCGAGAACCGCAAGGGCTTCGACGGCAAGGTGGTCGGCGCGCGGTTCCGGGTCGATCTGCCGGAAGCCGGCGCGCACGCTCATCACGGCCATGCCGGTCACCACGCCGGCTCGCGCGAATGATCCGCCATGCCGGACTGATCGCCCGCCTGGCGGCCGGCGAATGGCGCGGCGCGCTGATCGAAGGTCCGTCCGGCGTCGGCAAGAGCGACCTGGCCCTGCGGGCGCTCGACCAGGGTTTCGTGCTGGTCGCCGACGACCGCACGCTGACCTTCCTGTCCGGCGGCAAGCTCTATGGCCGCGCGCCCGAGGCCCTGGCCGGCCTGGTCGAGGCGCGCGGCGTCGGCGTGCTGCCCCAGGCCTATCGCCCGTTCTGCAGGATCGACCTCCTGGTGCGCTGCGTGGATCGGCCGCAGGCGGTGGAAAGGCTTTCCGACCCCATGTTCGAGACCATCGAAGGCGTTTCCACGCCGGTGCTCGACCTGTGGCCTCTCGAACCCGCCGCTCCGGCGAAAATCAGGCGAATGTTTGAGCATCTTGGAGTCGCCGACTAACAAGCGTATCAAGGCGGCCCGCGCGGCGCCTCCCTGCCGCCACGGGTTATGGGGATCCCGTTTGAGAGATCAGGCATGATCGGGCTCGTGATAGTCACGCACGGGCGGCTGGCGGAGGAGTTCGTCTCCGCCATGGAGCATGTGGTGGGGCCGCAAAGCGCGGTCTCCGCCATCTGCATCGGCCCGGAAGACGACATGGAGCGTCGCCGGTCGGACATTCTGAAGGCGTGCGCCGCCGTCGACCAGGAGGGCGACGGCGTCATTCTGCTGACCGACATGTTCGGCGGCACGCCGTCGAACCTGGCGATCTCGGTCATGGAGCAGACCAAGGCCGAGGTGATCGCCGGCCTGAACCTGCCGATGCTGATCAAGCTGGCCAGCGTGCGCCAGCGCGAGACGCTGCAGGCCTGCGTCGCCCACGCCCAAGAGGCTGGACGCAAATATATCTCCGTGGCCTCCTACGTGCTCGCTGGGGAAAAGTGAGTCGCATGGCGGCGCGCACGGTCGAGATCGTCAACGAGCGGGGTCTGCACGCCCGCGCCTCGGCCAAGTTCGTCAAGCTGGCTTCGGGCTTCGACGCCGAGGTCACCGTCGCCCGCGATGGAACCAGCGTCGACGCCCGCTCGATCATGGGGCTGATGATGCTGGCCGCCGGCATCGGATCGACCATCGACATCGCCGCCGAGGGCCCCGAAGCCGACGCGGCTGTCGAGGCCCTGACCGAACTGGTCTCCAACCGGTTCGACGAGGAGCGGTAGCGCTCAGCAGAACGCCGGGGCGACGCTCTCCAGCTTGGCCCGGCCGCTGGGACTCACCGCGCCGAGCGCCGCCAGAAAGCCCTCGTTGCGGAGCGCCGACCCGATGAAGGTCCAGCGCATGGCCTGATGCTGCTGCTGGCGGAAGGTTTCCCTCTGGGCGTCCGACAGCCGGCGTCCGATCGCCGCCTCCAGGCTGGCCAGGTCCAGCTGCGCCTGCTGGCCCAGGCCGCCGTCGATGAAGGCGCCGATATCCAGGAAGTCGTCGACCGCCTGGTCGATCTGCTCGGGGCCGGCGCGCGCCGCCAGTTCGTGAAACACCAGGGCGTCGAGCTTGGCGTGCTGGGATTCCTCGATCCAATGGTTCTTGAGCAGACTCTTGAACTGCGGGTCCAGATCTTGGTCGTCCCGGACGCTTTCCACATAGTGCCGTTGGGTCGCCCACTCGATCCCGAGCACGAACAGCGCCAGGCCCAGGCGAGAGTGGGCGCGGATCGCCTCGCCGATCGCGTCGGCCGGGCCGATGAAGCCGCATTCGACGTCGAAGCCCTCGTCAAAAGCCTGCCGGAACCGCACGAACAGTTCGATGTGCTTGGCTTCCTCGGTGGCGAACTGGACCAGGGCCGGCGTCCGGTGCGGATCCTGGCCCGGCCGCGACGGCGCCAGGTCCTCGATCATCGGCAGGATGCAGCGCTCGACCAGCTCGAACATCGCCAGATAGACGAAGGCCCGGATCTGGTTGAGCTTGAGGCGCTCGCCCGGGCTGAGAAAGTCGAGCGCGGCGGTGCGCGCGAAGCTTTCGGGCAGGAACGGCTTTGAAAAGTCCATCGGCTTGTCGGCGCCGATGATGTCCTCCACGCGCCAGTTCACGCGCTTGGACGTTTCGAGCAGTCGCTCGTAGTTCAGGTCCTGAATCATGGTCGTCTCCTCGCGCGGCGAGGCGCGCCCTTCGGGCGCATGCCGCGACGGGGGAGCTCGCCGCCGTCAGTTGTTGGCGGTGGTTGGGTCGATGATCTGCGGGATCTCGGTGATCGAGGTGACCGGGAATCCGCTCAGTTCGGCGTGGGCGTGGATCACGTCCTCGCCTTCCGCGAGATAGATGCAGAACGTCCGGTCCCCAGCGACATAGCTATGCTGCCACTGGATCGCACGACCGATCCTGTCGATGGCCTGGTTCGAGGCGCGAGCGGCCCCACAGAGCTCGATGATCGACATGCCGCCGATCCCGGGGATCTCGCGCTCGACCAGGTAACGCTTGAGATGGCCCATGACGCCGCCTCGCATCGCCCCTTGGAAGGCCTGCAGCATCGCCCCCTCCCGGTTGGCGCGCAATCCAAACCTTCTAGCTGTGCCTAAAGTTTATGCTTATGATGGCGCATGGCCGCCCCGACCTATCTGCGATCCCTGCAAGCGCTCGAACTGGCCGTCCGCCACGGCTCCTTCGTGGGGGCGGCCGCCGACCTGGGCGTGACGCCCGCCGCCGTCGGCCAAAGGGTCAAGGCGCTGGAGGATTATCTCGGCGTCGAGCTGCTGATCCGGGGGCGGGCGGGCGTGACGGCGGCGCCGGGCCTTGGCTCGGCGCTTCCCCTTCTGCAACAGGCCTTCCAGACGCTCGAGGCGGCCGCCGAGGCGCTGGAGCTGCAACGCGGGCGCGAACTGCACATCGCCGCGGCGTCGGACTTCGTGGAGCTGTGGCTCAAGCCCCGGCTCGGCCGGTTCCGCGCCGCCCACCCCAACATCCTGTTCAGCATCAACGGCGAGGGCGAGGCGCCGCGTCGCCTCGGCCGGGTGGATTGCGAGATCAGCTTCGGGGACGCGGCCGGCGACGGCGCGCGCATCCTGCTGTTCAGGGACTACGTCGTTCCCGTCACCTCGCCTGAAAACGTCGAACGCACCGCCGGGATCGACGTGCGGACCCGCCTGGAAGGTTTCCCCATCCTCCATCTCGACGTCTACAAGGACGATCCCGCCGGTCTGTCCTGGCCGGACTGGGTGGAGGCCAACGGCGTCTTGAAGACCGCTCCCGACCGAGGCATGCGGTTCCAGCGCATCTGTTCGGTCCTCGATGCGGTCGCGGCCCATGCCGGCGTGACGCTTTGCGGCCTGGCCATGATCACCGACCAGCTGGACGCCGGGGCGGTCGCCTTGCCCTTTCCGGCCGAGATGGGGCGCTGGAGCGCGCACGGCTTCGTCGCCCGCTTTCGCTCCGATCTTCAAGGTCAACGGCATCTTGAGCGGTTTCGCGACTGGCTGGTCGCGGAGGCTCGCGTCACTGCGGATCGGCTGGCCCTGATCGCCGACCCACGGCGTTAGGCCGCGCCCTGGCGGATCTACTCCGCCGCGATCGCCGCCGCCTTGGACGAGCCCATCGGCCGCATGTTCAGGTCGTGGAACAGCTTGCTGTCGGCGTCCATGTCGGGCAGGGGCGTGGTCAGCAGCTTGCCGCCGACGAAGATCGAATTGGCGCCGGCCAGGAAGCACAGGGCCTGCAGCTCGCGGCTCATCTCGTCGCGGCCGGCCGACAGGCGGACCATCGACTTGGGACAGACGATCCGGGCCACGGCGACGGTGCGCACGAACTCCAGCGAATCGATCTGGCCCTCCTTGAGCGCCTTGTCGCCCAGAGGCGTGCCGCTGACCGGCACCAGCCCGTTGATCGGCAGGCTGTCGGGCTGGCTGGGCAGATTGGCCAGTTGGCGCAGCAGGCTGGCGCGGTCGCGGCGGGTTTCGCCCATGCCGACGATACCGCCGCAGCAGGTGCTCATGCCGGCGTCGCGCACATAGGCCAGGGTGTCCAGGCGTTCCTGGTAGGTGCGGGTGGTGACCACGTCGCCGTAATATTCGGGGCCGGTGTCGAGGTTGTGGTTGTAGTAGTCCAGGCCGGCGTCCTTCAGCGACTTGGCCTGTTCCGGCGTCAGCATGCCCAGCGTCGCGCAGGTTTCCAGGCCGAGCGCTTTGACGCCGCCGATCATCGCCGCCAGCTTGGGCAGGTCGCGGTCCTTCAGCTCGCGCCAGGCCGCCCCCATGCAGAAGCGCTGGGCGCCGCCGTCGCGCGCCTCGCGGGCCTTGGCGATCACCACCTCGACGTCCATCAGCTTCTCGGCCTTCAGGCCCGTCTTGAAGTGGGCGCTCTGGCTGCAATAGCCGCAGTTCTCGGCGCAGCCGCCGGTCTTGACCGACAGCAGTTGCGACAGCTGCAACTCGGAGGGATCGAAGCCGGCGCGGTGCACGGTCGCCGCCTTGAAGACGAGCTCCATGAACGGCAGGTCGAACAGGGCCTCGACCTCGTCGAGGGACCAATCGTGGCGGGGCTCGTGACGAGCAGGGGCGGCGTTGATCTGGCTCATGGCGCGCAGGTTTGGACTCCGCCACTTTGATTGGCAAGCACGTCGCGCGGGTTGCCGCCGCCAAACGCCTCATGGAGCCAAAGCCGGCCCGGCCGGTTATGATCGTCGCATGGATCATGAAATCGAGCTGAAATTCCTGATCGCCCCGGAAGCGGCGAGCCCGATCCTGGAGCGGCTCGAGGGCCAGGAGGCGGTTCGGCAGCTGAACGCCACCTATTTCGACACGGTCGATCACGCCCTTCGCAAGGCGGGCTTCGGCCTGCGGATCCGCGACGGCGAGAACGGCCGCAAGCAGACCCTGAAATCGGCCTCGTCGGGGGGCGTGTTCGCCCGGGGCGAGTGGGAGAGCCCCGTCGCCGGCGCCGAGCCCGATCGCGATCTGCTGGCCGCCACGCCGGCCGGCGAGGTGATCGGCGGCGAGGCGCTGACGCCGGTCTTCGCCACCCGGGTCAAGCGGGTGACCCGGCTGATCCAGCGCGACGGCGCGACCATCGAGGCCGCCCTCGACCAGGGGGAACTGCTGGCCGACGCGCGCCGGGCCGGGATCAGCGAACTGGAGCTGGAGCTGAAGGCCGGCGCGCCGCGCGTGCTGTTCGACCTGGCGCGCGACCTGGCCGCCCACGCGCCGCTGCGTCTGTCCCTGGTCAGCAAGGCCGAGCGCGGCTACGCCCTGGCCCTGGACGAGGCCGACGGTCCGCGGCCCGAAGCCGTTCTCGACCCCGAGGCTTCGACGGGCGAGGCGCTGCAGGCGCTCGGCCGCGTCGCCTTGTGTCGCCTGTGTTCGGCCGCCGAGGCCCTGCGGACCCGGCCGGGCCCCGAGCGCGTGCACAAGCTGCGGGTGGCGGCGCGCCGGTTCCGCGCCCTGCTGTCGACCTTCAAGCCCTTCGTCGCCGATCCGACCGCCCGTCACGTCAAGACCGAGCTGAAATGGCTGGCGGACGAGCTGGGTTTCGCCCGCGGGCTCGACGTCTTCATCGCTGACGTCTGGCGACCGGCCGCCGAAGGCCAGACGGTTCAGGATCAGGCGGGCGATAACGCCCTTTCCGGCCCGCAGGACGAGGGCCGGGCCCTGGCGGCGTTCGGCAAGGCGCTGCTGGCGGCCCAGACCCGAGCCTACGCCCGCGCCGACGACGCCGTCGACAGCGCCCGCTTCCGCGCCCTGGCCATCGAGGCCGCCGCCTGGCTGGAGGCCGGCGCCTGGACCACCGACAAGCGCCGGGAAAAGGCCCGCGATCGCCGCGCCGCCGACTTCGCCGCCAAGGCGTTGGACAAGCGCCGCCGCCGGATCCGCAAGGACGGCCGCGACCTGGCGGCGCTGAGTCCCGAAGACCGTCACCACCTGCGCATCCGCGGCAAGAAGCTGCGCTACGCGGTCGAGGACCTGGGCGGGCTGTTTCCCGACCATCCCAAGCGCCTGGCGCGGTTCGTCGAGGCCACGAAGACGCTGCAGGACGCGCTGGGTCTGCTCAACGACCTCGCCGGCCAGGAGGCTCTGGCGCGCGAAGTCGCTCTGGCTTGCGAGGATCCCGAAGCCGCCTTCGCCGCCGGCCGGCTGACGACCGGCGGGCCGGAGCGCGAGGCGGAGCTGCTGGTCGAGGCTCAGGGCGCCTATGTCACCTTCACCGAGGCCAAGCGGTTCTGGTGAAGCCCTCGTCGGCTGTCATATAAAGAAATCCTTATGCCTTAATTGCGAGAAGGGGCGAGGCGCGGTATAGACCGTGCAAGACCATCCCCCGACCCAGGAGCCGACCGTGGCCGACTACATCGTCAAGGACATCTCGCTCGCCGATTTCGGCCGCAAGGAAATCGCCATCGCCGAGACCGAAATGCCCGGTCTGATGGCCACCCGCGCCGAATACGGCCCGGCCCAGGTCCTGAAGGGCGCCCGCATCGCCGGCAGCCTGCACATGACCATCCAGACCGCCGTGCTGATCGAGACCCTGACCGCCCTGGGCGCCGACGTTCGCTGGGCCTCGTGCAACATCTTCTCGACCCAGGACCACGCCGCCGCGGCCATCGCCGCCGCCGGCACGCCGGTCTTCGCCTTCAAGGGCGAGAACCTAGTCGAGTACTGGGAATACGCCCACAAGATCTTCGAATGGGCCGATGGCGGCTATCCGAACCTGATCCTCGACGACGGCGGCGACGCGACCCTGCTGTGCGTGCTAGGTCCGAAGGCCGAAAAGGATCCCTCGATCCTCAACAACCCGACCAATGAAGAAGAAGAAGCGCTCTACACCGTGATGAAGCGCTACCTGGCCGAAAAGCCGGGCTTCTATTCGGCGATCCGCGACGCCATCGGCGGCGTGTCGGAAGAGACCACCACGGGCGTGCACCGCCTGTACCAGATGGCTCAGAAGGGCGACCTGCCGTTCCCGGCCATCAACGTCAATGACAGCGTCACCAAGTCGAAGTTCGACAACCTGTACGGCTGCCGTGAATCGCTGGTCGACGCCATCCGTCGCGGCACCGACGTCATGCTGTCGGGCAAGGTCGCGGTGGTCTGCGGCTACGGCGACGTGGGCAAGGGCTCGGCCGCTTCGCTGCGCCAGGGCGGCGCCCGCGTGATCGTCACCGAAATCGACCCGATCTGCGCCCTGCAGGCGGCGATGGAAGGCTATGAAGTCCAGACCCTGGACGACGTGGCCGGCCGCGGCGACATCTATGTGACGGCGACCGGCAACAAGGACGTCATCACCGTCGACCACATGCGGCAGATGAAGAACAACGCCATCGTCTGCAACATCGGCCACTTCGACTCGGAAATTCAGGTCGCTGGCCTGAAGAACTTCAAGTGGGACGAGATCAAGCCGCAGGTCCACCACGTGGAATTCCCGGACGGCAAGAAGATCATCCTGCTGTCGGAAGGCCGCCTGGTGAACCTGGGCAACGCGACCGGCCACCCCAGCTTCGTGATGTCGGCCAGCTTCACCAACCAGACCCTGGCCCAGATCGAACTGTGGACCAACAAGTCGGCCTACAAGAACGACGTCTACACCCTGCCCAAGCACCTCGACGAAAAGGTCGCCCTGCTCCACCTGGACAAGCTGGGCGCCAAGCTGTCGAAGCTGCGCCCCGACCAGGCTGAGTACATCGGCGTGCCGGAAAAGGGCCCGTTCAAGCCGGACCACTACCGCTACTAGGCCTGGCTTCAGCCAAGCCGAAGGGGCCCGTCGCGGAAACGCGGCGGGCCTTTTCCTTGAGCGGCGTCGCACGTTTTGAAAGCCGGGGCAGGCGGATATCGACGTCCGACGACGTCGGGGCCCCGAGCCGCTCCGCTCGCCCTATTCACGCCCCCAATGCTCGGCTAAGCCGCTAACCATGCCGCTCGCCCTGATCATCTCCAGCCACGTCGCCGGCAGCCAGGTCGGCGCGTCGGCCCAGGCCGCCGCCTTGGCGCAGTTCCGCATCGACTCGATGGTCGTTCCGACCGTGCTCTACGGCCGCCATCCCGGCTGGGGCCCTCCGGGCGGAGCGGCCGTGGGGCACGAGGTGATCGAGGGCATGCTCGACGGCATCGAGGCCAACGGGCTCTTCGCCCTGACCGACGCGATCATCACCGGCTATTTCGCCAGCGCCGCCCAGGTGCGCGCCGCCGCCCGCGCCATCGACGCGGTGCGCCTCGCTCCGCGCCAGGCTGTCGCCCAGGGCGCGACGGCCTCCAAGCCGACCGTGATCGTCGATCCCACCATGGGCGACACCGGCAAGGGCCTGTATGTGCCCGCCGAGGTGGCCGAGGCCATCGCCGCCGAGCTGATCCCGCGCGCCGACCTGGTGGCCTGCAACGCCTGGGAGCTGCAGCGCCTGACCGGCGCGGAGGCGGGCGATCCGGAGGCGGCGGTGCGGGCCGGCGGCCTGCTCGGCAAGCCCGCCCTGGTGTCGTCCGTGTACAGAGAAGACGACATCGGCGTCGTCTATGTCGACCGCGACGAGGCCTGGCTGGCCGCCCACCCCAAGGCCGAGCGCGCGCCGAACGGTGTCGGCGACCTGCTGACGGCGCTCTACGCCGCGGCCCTGCTGGAGGGCCAGACCATCGCCTACGGCCTGGCGCGCGCCGTCGGCGGCGTGGCCGAGACGGTGACGGCGGCCCAGGTCTGGAACGCCCCGGAACTGCCGATCGTCGCCATGGCCGCGCGGCTCAAGCAGACCTCGCCGACGGTGCGGATCGAGCGTCTGGCCTAGAGGTTTCGACTCTCCATTTCAGCCGTCATCCCGGGGCAGTGGTGACAAGATGAAGCGGGGCGGGTTAGACCGCTTCCCATGACCGTCGACATCACCGGCTTCTGCCCCGACCGCTTTTCCGCCGTGCGCGACGCCTTCGCGGCCAATTTCGCGGATAATGGCGAGCTGGGCGCTCGCTTCAGCCTGGCGATCCACGGCGAGGTCGTCGTCGACCTGATGGGCGGCTGGGCCGACCGCAAGCGCGAAGTCGCCTTCGGGCCCGAGACCCTGACGCCGCTGTTCTCGACCACCAAGGCCGTGGCCGCCCTGCTGATCGCCCGGCTGGTCGACCAGGGTCGGCTGACCTACGACCAGACCGTGGCCTCGGTCTGGCCCGAGTTCGCGCAGAACGGCAAGCAGGACGTCACGGTCGGCCAGGTGATGTCGCACCAGGACGGCCTGTCGGGCTTTCCCGACGAGACCGACCCGGCCATCTGGTTCGACTGGGACGCCACGACCGCCAAGCTGGCCGCCATGGCCCCGCTGTGGCCGATCGGCTCGGCCAGCGGCTACCACCCGGTGACCTTCGGCTTCACGGCCGGCGAGATCTTCCGCCGGGTCGACGGCCGGACCATGGGGACCGCCCTGCGCGAGGATCTCGCCGAACCGCTGGGCCTGGACCTGTGGATCGGCCTGCCCGACAGCGAGCATGCGCGGTGCGCCGAGCTGATGCGCCCGACCGGCCTGCCGAAGTTCGGCGCGATGAACGCGGCGGTGAAGGCGGCCTTCATGACCAAGTGGGCCGCGCCGGGCGGACGGGGCACGGCCGAGTGGCGACGGGTCGAGATCCCCTCGGCCAACGGCCACGCCACCGCCCCGGCCCTGGCCCGGCTGATGGGCGCCCTGGCGTCCGGCGGCGAGCTGGACGGCGTCCAGGTGCTGTCGCCGGCCGTGATCGCCCAGGCCTGCGCCGAGCGGATCGTGGGCCAGGACCTGGTGCTGCCCTATGTGATCAGCTGGGGCGCGGGCTTCATGCGCAACACGCCCAACTTCTTCTACGGCCCGACGCCAGAGGCCTTCGGCCACAGCGGCTGGGGCGGGTCCTGCGCCTTCGCCGATCCGTCGCGGGGCGTGTCGGGAGCCTATGTGATGAACAAGCAGGGGACCGAACTGATCGGCGATCCCCGCGCCGTGCGGCTGATCCAGGCGGCCTATTCGGGGCTCTGAGGACGCGCGAGGGTCAGCGGGTGGTCTTCTTCTCGATCATCAGCCAGCCCACGACCCCCGCCGCCACCGCCATCACGGCGCTGACGCTCATCACCCAGGGATAGCCCTGGGGTCCTGGCGCGAAATAGATCAGGCCCAGGATGGCGATGGCCAACAGACCCGCGATCCGGGCCACGGCGTTGTTGATCCCCGAGGCCACCCCGGCGTGGCTGGCGGCCACCGCGCTCATCACCGTGTTGGTCAGGGGCGCGACGGCGATGGTCATGCCCAGGGCGGTGACCAGAAGGCCCGGCAGCACGCCGGTCCAGAAGCCAGACCCGATCCACGGTCCGCCCAGCAGGCCAAAGCCTATGCCAGCCAGGATCGGACCGACGGTCAGCATCGGGCGGGCGCCGAACCGGTCGGCCAGTCCGCCGGCCACGCCCGACAGGCTGCCCATGATCAGCGAGAACGGCAGTAGGGTCGCGCCCGCCGCGGCGGCCGAGTAGCCGTGACGGGCGATCAGTTCGAACGGCAGGAAGAACAGGGCCCCGGTCAGGCCGAAATACAGGGCCAGGGTCAGCAGATTGGCGCCGCTGAAGGTTCTTGAGCGATAGAGCGCCAGCGGCATCATGGGATGCTGTTCGCGCGCCTGGCTGACGACGAAGCCGGCCAGCAGGGCCGCGCCGGCGACCAGGGCGGCCCAGACCGCGCCGCTGGCCCAGCCGCGTTCGCCGACGGCGGTCAGGCCCCAGGTCACCGCGCCGAGGCCGGCGGCGGCCAAGGCCGCGCCGCGCCAGTCCAGATGCTCGACTTCGGGGTCGCGGCTCTCGCGCACCGCCGCCAGGGCCAGCCAGACGGTGGCGACGGCCAGGGGCAGGTTGATCAGGAAGATGGCGCGCCAGGACACATGGTCGACCAGCCAGCCGCCCAGCACCGGTCCGATCGCCGTGGTCACCGCCCCGAACCCCGCCCAGGCGCCGATCGCCGCGCCGCGCTCCCGGTCGTCGAAGGTCGAGCCCAGGATGGCCAGGCTGGCCGGGACCAGCATGGCCGCGGCGATCCCCTGTACGGCGCGCGCGGCGATCAGCCAGGCCGCGTCCGGGGCCAGGGCGCAGCCCAGCGAGGCGGCGGCGAACAGCGCCACGCCGATCACGAACACGCGGCGGCGCCCATAGCGGTCGCCGGCCGAGCCGCCGATCAGCACCAGGGCGCCCAGCAGCAGGAGGTAGGCGTTGACGATCCACTGCACCTGGGCGGCGTCCGCCTTCAGGGCCGTTCGCATGGCCGGCAGGGCGACATTGACCACCGAGCCGTCGATGAAGGCCATGCTCGAGCCCAGCACCGTCGCGGCCAGGGCCAGGCGCTTGCGGGGGGCGGACGTATCCGGACGCCCCGCCCGGATCACGCCTTCGTCGCAGGGAGGATGCACGGGTCCGGTCATGGAGCGGAGGCTACGACGCGTCTCCGCGCCGCGCCACCTGTCCCGAAGGCTAGACCGCGGCGATCACCCGCGTCCGCTTCCAGGCGCCGTAGGCGAAGGCCGCCACGCCCAGCCAGATGAACACGAACGACAGGGCCCGCAGCGGGGTGAAGGCCTCGCCCAGGGCCACGCCGATCAGGAACTGCAGGGTCGGGGCGATGAACTGCAGGAAGCCCATGGCGCTGAGCGGCATGCGCCGCGCCGACCAGGCGAACAGGGCCAGGGGCACGACGGTGGCCGGTCCGGCGATCAGCAGGAGGATCGTCACGCCCGCGCCGGTCCCCAGGTGGCCTCCGCCCGTCGCCTGCAGGTGCAGCACGTACAGCAGCGCCGGGACGGCCAGATAGGCGCATTCGATGAATAGCCCCGTCTGGGCGTCCGCCTTCACCTGCTTGCGCAGGATTCCATACAGGCAGAACGTCAGGGCCACGCCCAGCGAGATGACCGGCAGGTGGCCCAGGGCCGCCGCCTGGATCGCCACGCCGATCACCGCCAGGCCGATGGCCACCGCGCCCTCGCGGCTGATCCGTTCCCGGAACAGCAGGGCCCCCGCCGCCATGTTCATCAGCGGGTTGATATAGTAGCCGAGGCTGGCCTCGATCACGTGGTTGGCGTTGACCGCGAAGACATAGATCGACCAGTTGGTGAAGATCGCCGCCGTCGAGCAGGCCAGCACCAGCAGCGTCTTGGGCTGGCGCAGCACGGCGGCGACCTGCCCGCCCTGCCTGGCGAGGAACACGAACAGCAAGGCCCACGGCGCGGCCCACAGACTGCGGTGGGCGATCATCTCCCAGGAGCCGACGCCCAGCTTGGACAGCAGGTGGAAGTACAGCGGCAGGAAGCCCCACAGCAGGTAGCAGCCTGCCCCGGCGATCAGGGCCGTCCGGGCTTCGTCCGGGCTCTTGGTCGTCAAGTCCGCCGACATCGCGTCTTCCTCGCAGTCGAAATGAAAAAGGGCTCCCGGGACCTGATGTCCCGGGAGCCCCTGAAATCGTCCACCCGCTTGTTGCGGAGGGCGGTCTAGGCCGGGAGTTTCTGCTTGATGAGACCCTTTTCATGCAGCAGCTGCGCGATCTGCACGGCGTTCAGCGCCGCGCCCTTGCGCAGGTTGTCGGCCACGCACCAGAGGGCGATGCCGTTTTCGACGGTCGGGTCGGTGCGGATGCGCGAGACATAGACCGGGAATTCGCCGGCGCTTTCCTTGGGCGTCATGTAGCCGCCGTCCTCGCGCTTATCGATGACTTCCACGCCGTCGGCGTCGCGCAGGATCTCGCGGACGTCGTCCTCGTCCAGCGGGGTCTCGAACTCGATGTTCACCGCCTCGGCGTGGCCGACCATGACCGGCACGCGCACCGCGGTGGCGGTCAGCTTGATGGCGGGATCCAAGATCTTCTTGGTCTCCATCATCATCTTCCACTCTTCCTTGGTGTAGCCGTCCTCCATGAAGACGTCGATGTGGGGGATGACGTTGAAGGCGATCTGCTTGGTGAACTTCTTGGGGGCTGGGGCGCCCAGGACGAACACGCCCTTGGTCTGTTCCCACAGCTCGTCCATGCCTTCCTTGCCCGCGCCCGAAACCGACTGGTAGGTCGAGACGACCACGCGCTTGATCTTGGCTTCGGCGTGCAGGGGCGCCAGCACCACCACCAGCTGCGCGGTGGAGCAGTTGGGATTGGCGATGATGTTCTTGGGCAGCTTGTCGACGGCGTTCGGGTTCACTTCCGGCACCACCAGCGGCACGTCCGGATCCATCCGGAAGTGGCTGGAATTGTCGATGACGATCGGACCGGCCGCGCCGATCTTCTCGCCCCAGGCCTTGGAGATCGCGCCGCCGGCGCTCATCAGCACGATGTCGACCTTGGAGAAGTCGAAGGTCTCCAGGTCCTCGCAGTGAAGAATCTGGTTGCCGAACGAGACTTCCACGCCGATGGATTTGCGGGAGGCGATCGCGTGCATCTTGTCCACGGGGAATTTGACTTCCTCGAGGATGTTGAACATCTCACGGCCCACATTGCCCGTGGCGCCGACCACGGCGACCCGGTAACCCATCGCAGCCTCCAATACATGTCTGATGCCCGCCGTCGGCGGCGGGAGCGGACCCGTTACGCCCCGTAACGCGCATAAGCAACAACAGGCTTTCTAATGCGGCGCTTAGCGCGGGGGGATGGGGGCAGATTTCACCGCGTCTGGACGGCGTCTGCATCTGCGCCAGCGGCGCCTACCGCCTCTCCGCCTTCACGAAGTCCACGAACGCCCGCAGCGGCGCGGGCATGTGGCGGCGGCTGGGATAATAGAGGTACGGGCCGCTGAACGGCGGAAGCCAGTCGTCGAGCACGGTTTCCAGCCGGCCGGCGGCGATCGCCTCGTCGACAAAGCCCTCGAAGGTGGCCAGCAGGCCCACGCCCGCCTCGGCGGCCGCCCGTTCCAGGTCGCCGCTGGAGGTGATCAGCGGACCGTCGGGCTGCACGCGGATCACCTCGCCGTCCTTCTCGAACTCCCAGGCGTAGCTGGTGCCATGCGCGAAACGATGGCGGATGCAGGGATGGTTCAGCACCTCGCGCGGATGGGTCGGACGGCCATGCGTGGCGAAATAGGCCGGCGAGCCGACCACGACGAAGCGCTGGGGGCCGGCCAGGGGCACGGCGATCATGTCCTTCTCCAGCCGCTCGTCATAGCGCGCCCCGGCGTCGAAGCCGGCGGCCAGCACGTCGACAAACGCGTCCTCGACGCTGACCTCGACCCGGATTCCCGGGTGGGCCGCCAGGAAGCGCGGGATCAGGTCCGGAAAGACGATCCGCGACACCGCCCCCGGCACGTTCAGCTTCAGCACGCCGATCGGGCTGTCGCGGAAGGCGTTGACCTCGTCCAGGGCCAGGACCACGTCGGCCAGGGCGGGCGTCAGCCGGGCCAGCAGCCGCTCGCCGGCCTCCGTCGGGGTGACGCTGCGGGTCGTGCGGTTCAGCAGCCGCACCCCCAGGTCCGCCTCGAGCCGACGCACGGCCTCCGACAACGACGAGGCCGACACCCCGCGCTGCGCGGCCGCGCCCCTGAAACTGCGGGCCCTGGCCACGGCGGTGAAGGCGTCGAGATCGGCGAGGTCAGGCTGGGCCATTGTGCGATTTTCCGAACATCTCGTGCGGCAATGAGCGGATTATCGCACGCGAGGCCGCGCTGCATAGTGCCGCCATCGAACACGGCGCCCCTCCCCATGCCGGCGTCCTAACGGAGACTTCACCATGCAAACACGTCAACTCGGCAAGACCGGCCCCGTCGTCTCGGCCCTGGGCCTGGGCGCGATGGGCATGTCGGGCCTGTACGGGCCGTCCGACCGGGCCGAGAGCCTGGCCACGATCGACGCGGCCCTCGAGGCCGGCGTCACCCTGATCGACACCGGCGACTTCTACGGCATGGGCCACAACGAGATGCTGATCGGCGAGGCGCTGCGCGGCGGCAAGCGCGACAAGGCGATCCTTAGCGTCAAGTTCGGCGCCCAGCGCGACCCGGCCGGCGGCTGGATCGGCTTCGACGGCCGCCCGGCGGCGGTGAAGACCTCGCTGGCCTACACGCTGCAGCGCCTGGGCGTCGACCACATCGACATCTATCGCCCGGCGCGCCTGGATTCCGACGTGCCGATCGAGGACACGGTCGGCGCCATCGCCGAGATGGTCCAGGCCGGCTATGTCCGCCACATCGGTCTGTCGGAGGTGGGCGTCGAGACGATCCGCAAGGCCCACGCCGCCCATCCGATCGTCGACCTGCAGATCGAGTACGCCCTGATCACCCGCGGCGTGGAGGACAAGATCCTGCCGGTGCTGCGCGAGCTGGGCGTCGGCATGACCGCCTACGGCGTGCTGTCGCGCGGCCTGATCAGCGGCCACTGGGACAAGAACCAGGGCAAGGCCCAGGGCGACTTCCGCGCCTATTCCCCGCGCTTCCAGGGCGACAATGTCGACAAGAACCTGGCCCTGGTCGACGCCCTGCGAAAGATCGCCGAGGCCAAGGGCGTCAGCGTCGCCCAGATCGCCATCGCCTGGGTCGCGGCCCAGGGCGACGACATCGTGCCGCTGGTCGGCGCCCGCACCCGGGCGCGGCTCTCGGAGTCGCTGGGCGCGCTGGACGTGACCCTCTCGGCCGACGACCTGGCCGCCATCGAACGCGCCGTGCCCAGGGATGCGGCGGCGGGCGCGCGCTATGCGGAAGCCCAGATGGCCCACCTCGACAGCGAGCGCTGACTGGATCGCGAGCGGGATTTTGCAAGGGGAGGCGGACGAAAATTTCCGCCTTCTCTCCCGCGCGGCGCTCGCGCTAGGGTCGTCGCCATGATCGAAGCTCTGCTGCAAAAGATGGTCAAGGTCGGCGACCTGACCATCCACCTCCCCAACGGTTCGACCACCAAGGCCGGCGACGGTTCGGGCCCGCCGGTGACGATGCGGGTGAACGCCCGCGGCCTTCGCCGCCTGGTGGCCAATCCCAGCCTCGGCCTGGGCGAGGCCTACATGGAGGGCGACCTGAAGATCGAGCAGGGGACGCTGTGGGACCTGCTGGAGATCGTCGGCAAGAGCGGCGGGCGCACGCCCAAGCGCGGCACGCCCCTGACCCGCGCCCGGAAAGCCTTCAAGCGCACGGTGCAGTCGGTCAACGACCGCATCGCCTCGCGCCGCAACGTCGCCCACCACTACGACGTGGGCAACGAGCTCTATAAGCGCTTCCTCGACACCGACATGCAGTACAGCTGCGCCTATTTCGCGCGGCCCGACATGACCCTGGAAGAGGCCCAGGCCGCCAAGAAGAGGCATATCGGCGCCAAGCTGAACATCACGCCCGGCATGAAGGTGCTCGACATCGGCTCGGGCTGGGGCGGCCTGTCCCTGACCCTGGCGGCCGATCATGGGGCGAAGATGACCGGGGTCACCCTGTCGACCGAACAGCTGGCCCTGGCCAAGGACCGCGCCGACAAGGCCGGGCTGGCCGACCGGGTCGAGTTCCGCCTCACCGACTATCGCGACCTCGATGAGACCTTCGACCGCATCGTCTCGGTCGGCATGCTCGAGCACGTCGGCGCGCCGAACTTCCAGACCTATTTCGAGACCGTGAAGCGGCTGCTGGCCGACGACGGCAGCGCCGTGATCCATGCGATCGGCCGGATGAGCGGTCCCGGCGCGACGAACGCCTTCACCCAGAAGTACATCTTTCCGGGCGGCTACATCCCGGGCCTGTCGGAGATCGTCAAGGCGGTCGAGGCGGCGGGTCTGTGGATCACCGACATCGAGATCCTGCGCCTGCACTACGCCGAGACCTGCAAGCACTGGCGCCTGCGGTTCCTGGCCGACCCGGACATCCCGGCGATGTTCGACGAGCGGTTCCGGCGGATGTGGGAGTTCTATCTGTGCGGGGCCGAGCTGGGCTTCCGCTACGGCGGCCACATGGTCTTCCAGATCCAGGTGGCCAGGAAGGTCGGCGCCCTGCCGATCACCCGGGACTACATGGTCGACAACGAGCGGGCCTAGGTCCGCCCGCGGCCCCGGCTCCCTTCGACCCAGCCGCGCCTACCAGTAGTCCTTCATGATCTCCCGCGCCCAGTCGGGTTCGCGGTGCGGGCCGCGCGGGGCGAAGCCGGCCATGACGGGCTTGAGGTCCAACACCGGCGTGCCGTCGATGGCGTCCAGGCCGCGCACCTCCAGCGAGAGGCCGCTCACCGAAACGATGTCGCAGACCGTCACCCCGATCCGGTTCGGCCGGTTCTTGCCGCGCTGGGCGAAGATCCCGACCTTGGGCCAGGCCTTGTTCCCGCGGGGATGGCGGGCGCCGCTGACGATCTGGTCGTCGCTCACCCGGTCGAACACATAGACCACCTCGACATGGCTGAAGGCGTCCAGGCCCAGCAGCGCCTCCGCGTCGAAGCGGGCGGGATCCAGGTCGATCCGCGCCCGGCTCTGGCCCCAGTCGTCGTCCTCGGGAACGTCCCGGCCGCCCCGGACCACGCCGATTGGCGTCATGACGATGGACATAGGCTTCCTCCGACCCTTTAGGCGCAGCTTCGCCGCGCCAGGGGCCGATGGCAAGTTGATGTGGGCCCCGCCGAGCGGCTAGTTTGCCGCCGATTTTCAGACCCCTCAAAGACTCCAAGGACTCCCATGGGCCAGTTTCGCGCGGCCGATCTCCTTCGCCGCAAGCCCGTGGGCCGGGTCGTCGCCGAGGGCGGCGAACACTTGCCGGAAGACGGCCTGCACCGGACGATCGGCCTGTTCCAGCTGACCATGCTGGGGGTCGGGGCGACGATCGGCACCGGCATCTTCGTGGCCCTGACCACGGCGGTCCCGGCGGCAGGACCCGCCGTCATCGTCTCGTTCGTGATCGCCGGGATCACCGCGGCCCTGACCGCCCTGTGCTACGCCGAGCTGGCCTCGACCATTCCGGTGTCGGGGTCGTCCTACAGCTACGCCTACGCCACCCTGGGGGAGTTCGTGGCCTTCATCGTCGGGGCCTGCCTGCTGCTGGAATATGCGGTCTCGGCCTCGGCCATCGCCGTGGGCTGGGGGCAGTATCTGAACGAGATGTTCTCGGACCTGATCGGCTGGCGCATGCCCGACGCGCTGGCCAAGGCCCCGGGAGCGGGCGGGGTGTTCAACCTGCCCGCCGTGGTGCTGGTCGGCGCTTGCCTGATCCTGCTGCTGCGCGGCGTGAAGGAGTCGGTGACCGTCAACGCCGTGCTGGTGGTGCTCAAGCTGCTGGTGCTGCTGTTCTTCGTGGTCATCGCCTTTTCCGGCTTCCACGCCGGCAACCTGACGCCGTTCGCGCCGATGGGCATGGCCGGGATCGGGGCGGCGGCCTCGTCGATCTTCTTCTCCTATATCGGCATAGACGCGGTTTCGACGGCCGGCGATGAGGTCAAGGATCCGCGCCGCACCCTGCCGCTGGGCATCATCCTCAGCCTGCTGATCGTCACGGCGGTCTATATCCTGGTGGCCCTGGCCGCCGTCGGGGCCCAGCCCTGGACCGCCTTCGCCGGCCAGGAAGCGGGGCTGGCGGTGATCCTGCGCAATCTGACGGGCCAGGCCTGGACCTCGCTGATCCTGTGCGTGGGGGCCATCGTCTCGATCTTCTCGATCACCCTGGTGGTCATGTACGGCCAGACCCGCATCCTCTACGCCATGAGCCGCGACGGCCTGCTGCCCAAGGTCTTCCAGCGGGTGAACCCCAGGACCCAGAGCCCGGACCTCAACACCTGGATCGTCGCGGCGTTCATCGCCCTGCTGGCCGCCTTCGTGCCGCTGGACACCCTGGTCAACCTGACCAGCATGGGCACGCTGATCGCCTTCGCCATCGTCTCGCTGGGGGTGATCATCCTGCGCCGCAGTCAGCCCGACCTGCCGCGCGGCTATCGCGTGCCGCTGTATCCGGCCGTGCCGGCGGTCAGCGTCGCCTTCTGCGGCTACCTGATTTACGGCCTGCCGCTGGACACCTGGATCCTGTTCGCGGTCTGGACGGCCGCGGCGTGCGCGATCTATTTCGGCTATTCGATCCGCAAGTCGAAGCTGGCCCGCTAAGGCGCGCTGCTTCCTCCACCCTCTCCGTCTTCCCGGCGAAGGCCGGGACCCAGATTCATCCTGAGCGGCGCGTGGGCTTCACCTGGGCCCCGGCCTTCGCCGGGGAGACGGGGTTGGGCCTAAGGCGCCGGCCGACGCCCGGCGCCCTAGTCGGCGACGCCGCCGCGCAGCGGGTCTTCGCCGTCCAGGTCCTGGATATGCTGGCGCTGCTGGAGCACGCCGCGCCGAACGTCTTCGGGCGTCTGCGGCGTGTCGCGACGGCTTTCATCGGCGCCTTGATCAGGCGCGACGGGCGGAGGGTCGGGGCGGGTCGTGGACATGCCGAGAAAACCGCCTTGGGCCAGGCTTGGTTGCCTCGCGTCTCGCCGCCTACTCCACCGTCACCGACTTGGCGAGGTTCCGCGGCTGGTCGACGTCCGCCCCCTTCACCACCGCCACGTGATAGGCCAGCAGCTGGATCGGGGCCGACATCACCAGGGTCGAGACCAGCGGGTCGCTGGCTGGAGCGGTGACCACCACCCGGGCCCCGGCCGGGGCGTGCTTGGCGCCTTCCGGGTCGGTGATGAACACCACCTGGCCGCCGCGCGCCATCACCTCGCTCATGTTCGAGGCCGACTTCTCGAAATAGCTGTCATAGGGGGCCAGGATGATGATCGGGGTCTGGTCGTCGACCAGGGCGATCGGGCCGTGCTTCAGCTCGCCGGCCGCGTAGCCCTCGGCGTGAATGTAGCTGATCTCCTTCAGCTTCAGCGCGCCTTCCAGGGCCAGGGCCGACATCGGACCGCGGCCCAGGAACAGGACGTCGCGGGCCTTGGCGATATCGACGGCGATCTCCTTGAGCCCGTCCTCAAGCCCGATGGCCTCGGCGATCAGGCGCGGGGCCTCCAGCATGATGCGGACCATCCGCTGCTCTTCGGCGTCGTCGATCGTCCCGCGCGCCTTGGCGGCGGCGACGGCCAGGGCGATCATCACGCTGACCTGGGCGGTGAAGGCCTTGGTCGAGGCCACGCCGATCTCGGGGCCGCAATGGATCGGCCAGACCACGTCGACCTCGCGGGCCATGGTGGATTCCTGGGCGTTGACCACCACGGCGCTCTTCATGCCCTTGGCCTTGCAGTAGCGCAGGGCGGCCAGGGTGTCGGCGGTCTCGCCCGACTGCGACATGGCGATCACCAGCGAGCCCGGGCGCAGGGCCGGCTGGCGGTAGCGGAACTCCGAGGCGATCTCGACGTCGACGGGCAGGTCGGCCAGCTGCTCGATCAGGTATTTGCCGATCACGCCGGCGATGTAGGACGTGCCGCAGGCGACGATCTGGATGCGCTCCAGGGCCTTGAAGTCCAGACCGCCAGGCATGGCGGCGCGGGCGGTCAGGGCGTCGACATAGGCCGAGATCGTATGCTGGCAGCCCTCCGGCTGGTCATGGATCTCCTTTTCCATGAAGTGCCGGTAGTTGCCCTTCTCCATCATCACCGCCGAGGCGGGGACCACCTTGACCGGACGGTTCACGGGCGCGCCCGAGGCGTCGAAGATCCGGGCGCTGTCGTGGTCGATGGCCACGTAGTCGCCTTCCTCCAGATAGATCACCCGGTTGGTGAACGGGCCGACGGCCAGGGCGTCCGAGCCCAGGAACATCTCACCCCGGCCTTCGCCGACCACCAGCGGGCTGCCGCGACGCGCGCCCAGGATCAGGTTGTCGGCGCCCTCGACCAATACAGCCAGGGCGTAGGCGCCGGTCAGCCGGTCCAGCGTGGCCTTGAAGGCCTCCAGCGGGGCCAGGCCGGTCGCCAGCTCGGCGTCGATCAGCTGGGCGATGACCTCGGTGTCGGTGTCGCTCTCGAACGTCCGGCCGGCGGCCTGCAGCTCGGCCTTCAGTTCGGCGAAGTTCTCGATGATGCCGTTGTGCACCAGGGTGACGCGACCGGCGGTGTGGGGGTGGGCGTTCTTGACGTTGGGCGCGCCGTGGGTGGCCCAGCGCACATGGCCGATGCCGTTCTGGCCGGACAGGGGCTGCTCGGCGAGCAGAGCTTCCAGGTTCTTGATCTTGCCCTGGGCCCGGCGTCGCTCGACCTTTCCCCCGGCGACGACCGCCGCGACGCCGGCCGAGTCATAGCCCCGGTACTCAAGCCGTTTCAGGCTGTCGACCAGCCGTTCGGTGACAGGCTGGGTTCCGACGATGCCGATGATGCCGCACATGGGCCATGATCCTTTGGAAAACGCGACGAGGGGACTAAAGCTGTCGAAGCGGGTATTTTCGAGTGTCGCCTTTAGCATTCGCTTATCGACGGCCGTCATAAATCTGCATTTCGGATCGTTTCGCGGTCCTATCGAGACTAATCGAGCCAGATCAAGACCATGAGCAAGCGCGCCTATTTCGGCACCGACGGCATCCGCGGCCAGGCCAACAAGCATCCGATGACCGCCGAGGTCGCCCTGCGCGTCGGCCTGGCGGCCGGCAAGCTGTTCCGCTCGCAGGACGACCGCCGCCACCTGGTGGTGATCGGCAAGGACACCCGGCTGTCGGGCTACATGATCGAGCCGGCCCTGGTCGCCGGCTTCGCCAGCGTCGGCATGGACGTGCGACTGTTCGGCCCGCTGCCCACCCCGGCGGTGGCGATGATGACCCGCTCGATGCGGGCCGACCTGGGCGTGATGATCAGCGCCTCGCACAACGATTTCGCCGACAACGGCATCAAGCTGTTCGGTCCCGACGGCTACAAGCTGTCGGACGAGCAGGAGCTGAAGATCGAGGCCCTGATGGACGAGGGCCTGCAGGAGGGCCTGGCCTCGCCGCGCGACCTGGGACGGGTCAAGCGCGTCGACGACGCCCAGGCCCGCTACATCGAGATCGTCAAGGCGACCTTTCCGCGCCACCTCAGCCTGGCGGGCCTGCGCATCGTCATCGATTGCGCCCACGGCGCGGCCTACAAGGTTGCGCCCGAGGCCCTCTACGAGCTGGGCGCCGAGGTGTTCACCGTCGGCGTCGCGCCGAACGGCACGAACATCAACGCCGAGTGCGGCTCGACCCACCCCGAGACCATGGCCAAGCTGGTGCGCGAATACCGCGCCGACATCGGCGTCGCCCTGGACGGCGACGCCGACCGGCTGGTGATCTGCGACGAGAAGGGCGTGGTGGTCGACGGCGACCAGATCATGGCCATCGTCGCCCTGGCCTTCGCCAAGGCCGGCAGGCTGAACGCCGGCGGCGTGGTCGCCACCGTGATGTCCAACCTCGGCCTCGAGCGGCTGATGACCGACAACGGCCTGACCCTGGAGCGCACCAGCGTCGGCGACCGCTACGTGATGGCCCGCATGCGCGAGGGCGGCTTCAACATCGGCGGCGAGCAGTCGGGCCACGTGATCCTGTCGGACTTCTCGACCACGGGCGACGGCCTGATCGCGGCCCTGCAGGTGCTGGCGGTGATGATCCAGACCGGCAAGCCGATGAGCGCCCTGGGCCGCCAGTTCGAACCCGTGCCGCAGTTGCTGGAGAACGTCCGCTTCGCCGGCGGCAAGCCGCTGGAGCACAAGACCGTCAAGGAGGCCATCGCCGACGGCGAGAGCCAGCTGAACGGCTCGGGCCGCATCGTGGTCCGGCCGTCCGGCACCGAGCCCCTGATCCGCATCATGGCCGAGGGCGACGACCCGGCCCTGGTCAAGAAGGTGGTCAAGTCGATCGTCTCGGCTGTGAAGGCGGTTTAGGCGTCCGCCTCATCCTCAATCTGTCATCCCGGACAAGCGCGCAGCGCGCCGATCCGGGACCGCCGGAAGCGCGGCGCTCAGGCGTCGGTCCCGGATCTTCGCTTCGCTACGTCCGGGATGACGACCTTGTTGTTGAAACGCAAAGCGCCCCAAGGGGAAACCTCGGGGCGCGTGCGGGCCTGAGCGGGGAGGCGGCGTCAGGCCGCCGCTTTCCAGTTCGGCTCCAGCACCACGTGCGGCGGGCAAGGGGCGATCACGCCTTGCGGCAGGCCGCGAAGTTCATTGGCGAAGCCGTGGTTGACGTCACGGTGGTGCGCCTCGTCGGCCCGGACGACCTCGACCACGTCGCGCAGGGTGGAGCCCGCCGGCAGGTTCCAGTAGTCCAGCGCCAGCTGCGGGGCCGGCACGTTCTCGGAACGGCCCTCGTCGATCTCGGCCAGATAGTGGGTGTAGCTGATCACCGCCTCTTCCTCGAAATAGCCGACCACGCGGTGGGCGGTCTTGGAGGAGACGAGGTAGAGGCCGAAGAAGAACAGGTAGAACACCCACTGGGCGGCGACGACCACGAAGCGTTCGAACAGGGTGGGCTTGGCGACCTCGATGAAGGTCATCAGGTGCATGCGCTCGTTCTCGGCCTCGTCCATCAGGGTCTTGATCCAACCCTTGTCGCTTTCCATCCGGCGCAGGCACTTCAGGTGCGTCAGGGTGGCGCCGACCATGCCGGGAACCGCCGCGACGGTTTCCAGCACCACCGCGCGGTGGCCGTAGCGCTTGGCGAAGAAGGTGTCGGCGCAAAAGCGCAGCGCCTTGACGAAGCCGTAGGCGACGGCGTCGGACGCGCCCTTGGGCCGGTGGTGGACGGTCAGGTCGATGGCTGGGCTGGTCATGTCGTTTCCCCGGTAGGGCGGGCCCGCGGCGGGCCGTTCATGACGCCTTGTTACGCTTGGACCTCGGCGCGGGAAATTCGGGGGCGCTCCCTAACGGAGGCCCCCTAAGGGACGCTACCTAGTCGCCGTCCACCCCCCCTCGACCACGACGCGCAGATCGTCGACGTGGCGGCGGAAAGCCTTGCGGCCGACGGGCGTCAGGCGACCCGGGTGCGGGGCTTCTTGCCGGTCGGCCGCCTGGGTGAAGGCCGTCAGGCGCGAGAACTCCACCGGGTCGGCGCCGCGCTTGGCGATCCGCCCTCACTTTGACATTCGCGCCGCCGATGTGCGGAACTGATCGTTCATCGAACCGGTTCAATCGGCGTAAGACGTTCAGTTCGGAGCATGGCGATGGCGTCCCTGGCATCTTCCCGGACGGGAGCGGGCGGCTGGGCCGCCGTGCTGCTTGGCGTCGTCCTGGCCTTGATCGGACTGATCCTGACGATCGGCGGCGCCTGGCTGGCCGTGCTCGGAGGCTCCGCCTACTACGTTCTCGCCGGACTGGGCCTGCTGGTCTCCGGCTTCCTGCTGGCGCGACGCCGGGCGCTCGGGGCCTGGATCTATATCGCCGTCTTCGTGCTGACCGTGCTGTGGGCGCTGTGGGAGGTCGGGCTGAACGGCTGGGCGCTGGTGCCGCGCGTGATCGCCCCGACCGTGCTGCTGGTCCTGGTGCTGGCCGTCCTGCCGGTGGTCGATCCGGGTCCGCCGGGCCGCAAGAAAGCCCTGGTCGGCTTCGCGGCCCTGGCGGTCTTCCTGATCGTCGGCGGCGTGGTGGTGGCCGGAGCCAACAAGGCCAGGGTCGACGGTCCGCTGCCCGCCGTCGCGGCCATGACCGACAATGACCCGTCCCTGATGCGGGTGGGCGCCGACTGGCCCGCCTATGGCGGCACCTACGCGGGCCAGCGCTATTCGCCCCTGACCCAGCTCAACGCCGGCAATGTCCGGAATCTGGAGCGGGTGTGGATGATCCGCACCGGCGACATGCCCAGCGCGGCCGCCAAGGGCCAGTACGGCGCCGAGAACACGCCGTTGAAGGTGGGCAACACCCTCTACGTCTGCACGCCCAAGAACATCATGATCGCCATCGACCCGGCCACCGGCCAGACCCGCTGGCGCTATGATCCGAAGGTCCCGGACCAAGCCATACCCTACACGGCGGCCTGCCGCGGCGTTTCCTACTACGCCGTGCCCGGCGCCGATCCCGCCAAGGCCTGCTCGACCCGGATCGTCGAGGGCACGCTGGACGCGCGGCTGATTGCCGTCGACGCCCGGACCGGCGTCCCCTGCGCCGATTTCGGCCAGGGCGGCCAGGTTTCGACCGCCGTCGGCATGGGCCCTTCGGCCCCCGGCATGCTGTCGATCACCTCGGCCCCGACCATCGTGCGCGGCGTGATCGTCACCGGCCACCAGGTTCTGGACGGCCAGCGCCGAGATGCGCCGTCGGGGACGATCCAGGGCTATGACGCGGTGACCGGCGCCCTGCGCTGGGCCTGGGACATGACCCGGCCGGACATCTCCACCCTGCCGCCCGAGGGTCAGACCTACACCAAGGGGACGCCCAACATGTGGACCACGGCCACCGGCGACGAGGCCCTGGGCCTGGTCTACCTGCCGCTGGGCGTCTCGGCCGCCGACTACTGGAGCTCCAGCCGTTCGGCCCTGGAAAAGCAGTACTCGACCTCGCTGGTCGCCCTGGACGTGGCCACGGGCAAGCCGCGCTGGAGCTTCCAGACCGTGCACAACGACGTCTGGGACTACGACCTGGGCTCGCAGGGGACGCTGGTCGACTTCCCCACCGCCGGCGGCCCGGTCCCGGCCGTGGTGTTGCCCAGCAAGCGCGGCGACATCTTCATCCTGGACCGCCGCACTGGCCGCCCCCTGACCGGCGTCGAGGAACGCGCCGTGCCGCAGGGCGGGCTGGAGCCGCAGCAACGCGCCCCGACCCAGCCGTTCTCGCTGTACCACAGCCTGCGCAAGCCCAACCTGACCGAGAAGCAGATGTGGGGCATGTCGCCGATCGACCAGATGATCTGCCGCATCCAGTTCAAGCGGGCCAAGTACGAAGGCTTCTTCACGCCGCCGGTGGCCGACCGCCGCTACATCGAATATCCCGGCTACAACGGCGGTTCGGACTGGGGCGGCGTGGCCGTCGATCCCAGCCGCGGGGTGATCGTCGCCAATTACAACGACATGCCCAACTACAACCGCCTGGTCCCGCGCGCCGTGGCCGACGCCAAGGGCTGGACCCCGCGCGGCGACACCCGCGGCGGTTCGCTGAAGAAGGGCGCGGAGGGGGCGGGCGACCCGCAGGTCGGCACGCCCTACGCCATCGATGTCAACGCCGGCTGGCGCCTGCCGTATACGGGCCTGCTGTGCAAGGAACCGCCGTATGGCGGCATCCGCGCCATCGACCTGCGCACGGGAAAGACCCTGTGGGACCGTCCGTTCGGCACGGCCCGCACCAACGGTCCGTTCGGGATCCCCTCGCACCTGCCGCTGAACATCGGGACGCCCAACAACGGCGGGGCGGTGGTCACGGCGGGCGGGCTGGTGTTCGTCGCCGCCGCCACCGACAACCTGATCCGCGCCATCGACCTGAAGACCGGCAAGACCGTCTGGCAGGACGTGCTCCCCGCCGGCGGCCAGGCCACGCCGATGACCTACGAGATCGGCGGCAAGCAGTACGTGGTCATCATGACCGGCGGCCACCACTTCATGGAGACCCCGATCGGCGACCAGGTGATCGCCTATGCGCTGAAATAATCCGTCTTCCCGGCGAAAGCCGGGACCCAGATCGAATCCAGGGCGGTCGACGGCGCCCGCGAGAGATAGGCGCGCCCACCCCGTCCTCTCCGGATGAATTTGGGCCCCGGCCTTCGCCGGGGAAACGGTGCAGGACGCAATTCAAGTTGTCATCCCGGACAAGCGCGCAGCGCCCCGATCCGGGACCGACGCCTGAGCTCAGCGCTTCCGGCGGTCCCGGGTCTTCGCTTCGCTACGCCCGGGATGACAACCTTTTGGAGGACGCGTCTAGGCGAAGACCTCGACCTGATCCTCGGTCGGTCGATACGGCCGCCCGAACAGGGCCCAGTTCATCTTGCGCCAATGGGGCAGGGTGAGCACTAGGAACAGTACGAGCATCCCGATCGTGGCCAGTACGCTGCTGATCGGATGGCCCCATTTCCATCGGTAGTGATTCAGAAGCCCCATGGTCGCGCTGGCTAAAGAAAGCGCGGTGTGCAGCAAAATCGGCCATCGGCTCAGTCGCCAAAGCGTCAGGGCGAAATACATCAGCGCCGCAACGCCAATCGCTGCGGAGAAAATTACGCCCGGGGAGCGCCAGAGCGGCGCGAACTGGCTCACGGCGAACATCCGCAACGCGGCGTCGAGCAGCAAGGCCACGGCCACGATCTTGATCGACAACGGCGTCGGGTCGGAGCGCGCCCTCACCCGACCTTCGGCGCCTTGAGCCGGCGCTTGTTGACGTGGGCGGCGGGCGCGGGGGCCTCGACCTCCTCGGGATACTCGCCCTTGAAGTAGAAGCGCTGCCACGCCTCCTTCATCGCCTCGGGCTCGCGCTTGAAGATCCGGGCGTTGAACTCGCCGCGCTTGGCGGCCCAGGTGTCGTACTGCTTGCGCAGGTCGGGGTTGGAGTTCAGCGAGCGGATCACCGGCTGCACCTGCTCCAGCGGCTTGTCCTGGATCATCATGAAGAAGCAGAACGGCTCGCCCTTCTCGAAGCGCACCGTGCCGGGGCGGGTGAAGATCCAGTTCATCGTAAAGGGGAAGGGCAGCCAGTCGGTCTCGACCAGGCCAGCCAGCGGCTGGACACCATCTTTGACATGATTGGGCGGACCCATGGTCCAGATCGACCAGCCCGGCGGGGTGCGGAACAGGTAGCCGGTGTGGAAGGTGATCGTGCCGCGCGAGAAGTGCGATTTCACGAAGTCGTCGAAGCCCGGATGCGGATGGTCGGACCGGAAGGTGATGCAGGTCTGGTGCGCGCCGCCGTCCCAGGTGGCCGTGAAGCCGACCGGGCAGAGGATCTCCCAGCCGGTGGTGTTGGCCATGGTCAGGGGCAGGCAGCGATAGGGATGGCGGTCGGCGAAATGGTCCATCCACGCCCGTTGCGGCCGGCCCGGCACGATCTCGGGCGGGCGGGCTTCGGTGGGGTAGCACTCCAGTTCCATGCGGCTCTCTTCTCGACGGTCGGCCTGGCTTTGAGTCTGGTCTAGCCGCACGCGGCTCGGCTAGGAAGTCCCGTATGAAGACCCGCGCCGACCTGTTCGCCTTTCTCGACGCTCACGGCGTCGCCCATTCCACGCTGGACCACCCGCCGGTGTTCCGGGTCGAGGAGGGGCTGGAGATCAAGGCGGCCTTGCCCGGCGGTCACACCAAGAACCTGTTCCTCAAGGACGCCAAGAGCCAGCTGTGGCTGATCTCGGCCCTGGGCGAGACGGCGATCGACCTCAAACGGCTGCATACGGTGATCGGTTCTGGGCGGCTGTCGTTTGGCAGTCCCGAGCTGATGGTCCAGACCCTGGGGGTGACCCCGGGCTCGGTGACCGCTTTCGGCCTGATCAACGATACCGAGCATCGCGTGCGCTTCGTGCTCGACGCAGCCTTGGCCAAGGCCGATCCCGTCAACTTCCATCCGCTGGCCAACGACGCCACCACGGCCGTCTCGCAGGACGGCTTCCGCCGGTTCCTGGCGGCCCTGGGTATCGCGCCGATGATCGTCGATTTCACGGCGATGACCGTTGTTCAATAAGCCGTTCGCCTGATTGCGAACCGCGCGTCGAGAGACCATCTTGACCGCGAAGACGACCTTCCGGTCCGACCGCGCCGATCCATTCGGCGCCCCGTGCGTTCAAGACCCCGCGTGTAGAGAGACCTCATGGCCCTGATCGGCGACACTCCTCCCCCCATCCAGGCTGGCGGCCCCAATGGCCAAGGGGCCAAGAGCCCGCACATCAAGGACGGCACGGACGCCAGCTTCATGGCCGACGTGATCGAGGCCTCCAAGACCCAGCCGGTGATCGTCGACTTCTGGGCCACCTGGTGCGGCCCCTGCCGCCAGCTGACCCCGGCCCTGGAGAAGGCGGTCAACGCGGCGGGCGGGGCGGTCAAGCTGGTCAAGATCGACGTCGACAAGAACCCCGGCTATTCGGGCCAGCTGCGCGTCCAGTCGATCCCGACCGTCTACGCCTTCGTCAACGGCCAGCCGGTCGACGGCTTCCAGGGCGCGGTGCCCGACAGCCAGGTCAAGGCGTTCATCGATCGCCTGGCCGGTCCGCCGGCCGAGAGCGACGTCGACGCCCTGCTGGCCATGGCCAAGGAGTCGCTGGACCTCGGCGACCTGGGCGGCGCGGCCCAGGCCTTCGCCCAGGTTCTGCAGATGGACCCCGCCAATGTGAAGGCCATCGGGGGGCTGGCCCGCTGCTACCTGTCCGGCGGCGATCTGGAAGGCGCGGCGGAAGTCGCGGCCACCGCGCCGGCCGACGCCAAGGATCCGGACCTGGACAGCGTCCGCGCCGCCCTGGCCCTAGCCCAGGACGCCCCGTCCGAGACCGCGCCGTTCGAGAATCGCCTGGCCGCCGACGCCGACGACCACGAGGCGCGCTTCGAACTGGCCAAGGCCCTCGCGGGCGCCGGCCATCTTCAGGAGGCTTCCGACCATCTTCTGACCATCATCGAACGCGACCGTGCCTGGAACGACGAGGCGGCCCGCAAGCAACTTCTCACCGTCTTCGAAGCCGCCGGCTACGCGTCGGAGGTGGCCAAGGCCGGCCGCAAGCGGCTGTCTTCCATTCTGTTCAGTTAGGAGTCGCCGATGCCGGGCGTCTATCGCAAGGTCGACCACCTGCCCCTGGTGATCCCGGTTTTCCCGCTGGACGGCGTCCTGTTGCTGCCAGGCGGCCAGCTGCCGCTGAACATCTTCGAGCCGCGCTATCTCAACATGTTCGACGACGCCATGTCGGGCGAGCGGATCATCGGCATGGTCCAGACCCGGCCAGGCGGCGAGGCCGAGCGGCCCAACCTGGCGCCGGTCGGCTGCGCGGGCCGGGTGACCAGCTTCGCCGAGACCAGCGACGGCCGCTATCTGGTCACCCTGACCGGTGTCTGCCGGTTCCGCGTCGGCGAGGAACTGCCCAGTCGGGGGCCCTACCGCCAGATCAAGGCCGACTTCGCGCCGTTCGAGGGCGACCTGCGCGAGGGCGGCGAGGAGCCGGAAACCGGAGGCGGCGATCCCGCCGCCCTGCTGAACGCCCTGCGCCGCTATCTCGACCATCGCGGCCTGGCCATCGACTGGAGCAGCGCCGAGGCGGCCCCCTCGGACGCCCTGATCAACAGCCTGGCGATGGCCTTGCCGTTCGAGCCCGTCGAGAAGCAGGCCCTGCTCGAGGCCCCGACCATGGCCGATCGCCGCGAGACGTTGGTGGCGCTGCTCGAGATCGACGCGGCGGCGGGGGACGACGAAGACCCGACGATGATCCAGTAGCCTTGCGTCCTTCGAGGCCCGCTGCCGCGGGCGCCTCAGGATGAGGAGCTTTGCTGCTATGATTTCCTCATCCTGAGGTGCGAAGCGGAGCTGAGCCTCGAAGGACGCAAGGCGTTGGCCGACGCCCAAAAACCCCCTACAACGCACCCATGACCGCCCAACCGCCCCCGCCGCCCGCCGATCTCGACCCGCGTCTGCTGGAGGTGCTGGTCTGTCCCGTCACCCGCGCGCCGCTGTTCTATGACCGCGCCCGGGGCGAGCTGATCAGCAACGCCGCCAAGCTGGCCTATCCGATCCGTGACGGCGTGCCGATCATGCTGCCCGAGGAAGCCCGCGCTCTGGAAGACTAGGTCCGCGACGGCCAGGCCTTGCGCCCGGCCAGTTGCAGGACCAGCGCCAGCAGGGCCGCGCCCGCGCCCAGCGCCGACACCGCCGTCCAGCCGCCCAGGGTCCAGGCCGTGGTCGCGCCGGCCGACCCGGCCGCGCCGCCCAGGAACATCACCCCCATGAAGAGGGTGTTGATCCGGGCCCGCGCTTCGGGACGCAAGGCGTAGACCAGGTGCTGGTTGGAAATCAGCGCGCCTTGCACGGCGAAGTCCATCAGGATCACCCCGACGATCAGGCCGGCCAGGGCGTTCCAGAGGCCGAACACCAGCCAGGACAGAACGCACAGCCCCGCGCCCAGAAGGATCACCAGGTGCGGCCCGCGTCGGTCGGCGATGCGGCCGGCCAGCGGGGCGGCCAGGATGCCGACCGCCCCGACCACGCCGAACAGGCCGGCGATGTCGGCGCCGAGGCCAAAGCGCGGCTCCTTCAGGTGCAGGGCCAGGATGGTCCAGAAGGCGGTGAAGCCGGCGAACAGCAGGGCCTGGGTCAGGGCCGCGCGGCGAAGGGCCGGAAACTCCAGCCACAGGCCGCCCAGCGACTTCAGCAACGGGCCATAGCGCAGGCCGCCGTCCTCGGGCCGGCTGCGCGGCAGGATCAAGGCCATCAGGGCGCAGGCGGCCAGGGCCATCGGCGCGCCCAGCCAGAACATCGCCCGCCAGCCCAGATGGGTGGCGACGAAGCCGGCCAGGGTGCGGCTGAGCAGGATCCCGCACAGCAGTCCCGCCATGACCGTCCCGATCGCCGCCCCGCGACGTTCCGGGCTGGCTAGGTGCGCGGCGAACGGCACGATCTGTTGGGCGACGGTGGCGCAGACTCCGACGACCAGCGAGGCCAGGATCACCAGTCCCACCGTGGGCGCCACGGCGGCGGCGACCAGGCCAGCGGCCAGGACCAGGAGTTGGAGCAGGATGACGCCGCGCCGCTCCAGCAGATCGCCCAGCGGCACCAGGAGGAACAGGCCCAGCGCATAGCCCAGCTGGGTCGCGGTCGGAATGAAGCCGGCGAGGGCCTGGCCCGGGAAGTCCGCCTCGATCACCCCCAGCATCGGCTGGTTGTAGTAGATGTTGGCCACGCCGATGCCTGTAGCGACCGCCATGGCCAGGGTCAGGCCGCGTCTCGGGCGCGGCTCGGCGGGGGCGGGGGTGGCGGCGGTCATGCAAGCAACTCCGGCGCGGCGCCGACCTGGCGAAGCGATGCGCCTAGGTAGGCGGCGGGCCCCTGTCACCGCAAGGCCGCGCTTGTCGTCTGGGTCTAGATCGCCACGCCGCGCAGCAGCTTGGGCAGGTCGCCCACCCCGCCGCCGGCCTCGTGCATGAAGAACCGGCGGGCCGGGGCGATGCGGTTGACCGCCGCCATGCCCACGCCGCGCGCCAGGCGCAGCAGCGGATTGTCGTTGGAGAACAATCGCACGAAGCCGTCGAAGGCCAGGGCGTTGCTGACATTGTCGAACCGCCGCCAGCGGGCGTAGCGCTCCAAGGTCGCTTCCGCCCCGATGTCCTCGCCGTTGCGCAGGGCCTCGGCCACCACCTCGGCCAGGGCGGCGGCGTCCTTGAGGCCCAGGTTCAGGCCCTGGCCGGCGATCGGGTGCACGCCGTGGGCGGCGTCGCCGATCAGGGCCAGGCGCGGGGCGACCAGCCGTTCGGCCAGCGACAGCGACAGCGGATAAATGAAGGTCGGGCCGGCCATCTCGACCTTGCCCAGGAACTCGCCGAAACGCCGCATCAGGTGGGCGTGGAAGACCTCGGGCGCGGCGTGGCGCAGGGCCTCGGCCCGGTCGGTGCTCTCGGTCCACACCAGGCTGGCGCGATTGTCCGTGAGCGGAAGAATGGCGAACGGGCCGCTGGGCAGGAAATATTCGTGGGCCACGCCCTGGTGCGGATGCTCCATGCGGACGGTGGCCACCACCCCGCTCTGGCCATAGCTCCAGCCGATGTCACCTATGCCGGCGGCCTTGCGCAGCACGCCGTTGCGGCCCTCGGCGCTGACCACCAGCGGGGCCGACAGGGTGCGGCCGTCGGTGAGCGTCAGGGTCGCGCCGGCGGGGGTGACCTCCAGGGTCTTGGCGCCGACCGGGGCCAGGACCTCGATCCCCTTGTCGATCACGGTCCCGGCCAGGGCGGCCCGGATCCGGCGGTTCTCGATCAGGTAGCCCAGGGGCTCGCCCTCGGAGCGGTCGGCGATCTCGCCGCTATCGAAGCGCAGGAAGAACGGCGACGGCCCGCCCGAGGCCGGGCCCGGCGTCTTGCCGTCGGTGACCAGGATCTGCTCGATCCGCTGAGCGTGGGGCGCCAGCGCCTCGCCCGCCCCGATCGCCCGCCACTGGCGGAACGACGAATAGGCGATGGCCGACGAGCGGCCGTCGAAGCTGTCGGCCAGTTGGGCGTCGAACGGCTGGGGATCGACCAGCAGGGCCTTGACCCCGGCCGAGGCCAGGGCGAGCGCCAGGGTCGTTCCGGCCATGCCGGCTCCGGCGATGATGACGTCGGCGTCGTGGTCGCGCATGGGCGGATATGGCGCTTGGGGAGCGGTGGTGTCCAGAGCTACGGCAGCGGCCGCGGCTTGCGATCTTCCCCGATCGCCACGAACGTGAACACGCCCTGGGTCACCTTGTGGGCCTGTTCGCCGTCACGGCGGCGGCGCCAGGCCTCGACCTGGACCTTCAGCGAGGTGCGGCCCACGTGCACGACCTTGGCGAACAGGCTGACCTCGTCGCCGACGAACACCGGGCTGATGAAGGTCATGCCGTCGATGGCGATGGTGGCGCAGCGGCCGGCCGCGCGGTGGAAGGCGATCGAGGCCGCCGCCAGGTCCATCTGCGACAGCAGCCAGCCGCCGAAGATGTCGCCCTCGGGATTGGTGTCGGACGGCATGGCGATGGCCCGCAGCACCGGGGCCTCGTGCGGCCACTCGGCCGCTTCCCAGGCCTTGGCCAGCGATTCGGCGCGCTGGGTCGCGGGAACCAGATCGGCCACTAGTGGCCGCCGGAGCCTTCGTAGACCCCCGGCGCCAGCTGTTCGTCCTCGTCGTGGCCGGCGGCGGTCGAGGCGATGAAGCGGCGGTCGCAATAGGAGCAGTCGACGAATCCCGCCGCGCCCATCTCCAGCCAGACGCGCGGATGGCCCAGGGCCCCGCCGACGCCGTCGCAGGCGATGCGGTGCGAGCGCACCATCACGGTCTCCGGCGCGGGACCGGCGCCGACCGCCGTGACGATGGTGTCCATCGCGGTGGGGGCGGTCGAGGTCTCGATCACGGTCTTGGCCTTGCGCGCCATGTTCTTAAAACCCTTGAAATCCAGACGCGGCCTTGGCGAGGCGGCGATGCAGGCATACCTATGCGACCAGTCGCGCCGCCGTCAATTCGCACGCGCGCGTTCGTTTTTCTTATGGCGCCCAAACACCGCGCCGCATCTGGACGCTCCATGGACCTGCCCGCGTACGCGATCGAAGCCGAAGGCCTGTTCAAGACCTATCCCGCCTCCAAGACCGTCCCCGAGAAGCGCGCCTTGAACGGCGTCGACCTGAAGGTGCCGCGCGGTTCGATCTTCGGGCTGCTGGGCCCCAACGGCGCTGGAAAGTCGACTTTCATCAACATCCTGGCCGGCCTGACCCGCAAGACCTCGGGAACGGTGCGGATCTGGGGCCGCGACATCGACGAGCGCCCGCGCGACGCCCGGGCCGCGATCGGCGTGGTGCCGCAGGAGCTGGCCGCCGACGTCTTTTTCACCCCGCGCGAATCGCTGGAGGTGCAGGCCGGCTTCTATGGGGTGCCCAAGACCGAGCGCCGGACCGACGAGCTGCTCAACGCCCTGGGTCTGGGCGACAAGGCCAACGCCTATGTCCGCCAGCTGTCGGGCGGCATGAAGCGCCGCCTGATGGTGGCCAAGGCCATGGTGCACCAGCCGCCGGTGCTGATCCTCGACGAGCCGACCGCCGGGGTCGACGTCGAGCTGCGCCGCCAGCTGTGGAGCTATGTCACCGGCCTCAACCAGCTGGGCGTGACCATCGTCCTGACCACCCACTATCTGGAAGAGGCCCAGGAGCTGTGCGACCAGATCGCCATCGTCAACCGCGGCGAGGTGGTGGTCTGCGAACCGACCCCGACCCTGCTGCGCCGCATGGACAGCCGCAACGTGGTGGTGACGCCGGAGCAGCCGGTCACCGCCGCGCCCCTGCTGCCGGGCTTCGAGACCAAGCTGCGCGGCGGCGGCGCGTTCTCGGTGTCCTACCGCACCGGCCAGTCCAGCGTGGAGCAGGTTCTGGCGGCGGTCCGCGCCGAGGGCCTGAAGATCAAGGACATCGCCACCGAGGATCCGGACCTGGAGGACGTGTTCGTGTCGCTGACCTATGGCGATCCCAACGCCAAGGATCCGCTGAAGACCTAGATCCTGTCCCTCGGGGGAGGAATTAGGCGCCGCCGCCCTTTACAAGCGCATCCCCAGCCAACATGCCCCTTCCACCGATCTGCGATTGCGTCGCGGGCCGCATCGGTGGAGTTTCGCCGCCGGGTTTTCAGGTTTGAGGCTGGCATGCGTGTTTTGTGGTTCCGATTCGTCCTGGTTTTGGCGCTCGCCCTCGGCTTTGGCCTCGCCTCGGCGCAGGCGGCGGAGCGCATTCCGATCAAGGTGGTGGTGGTCACCACCTTCGAGATCGGGGCCGACACCGGCGACGTCGCGGGCGAATTCCAGCCTTGGGTCGAAGGCTGGCCTCTGAAGCACGAGATCGCCATCCCGGGCGTGCGCCATGTCGCCCGCTATTCCGACGACGGGGTGCTGGCCATCGCCAGCGACATGCGCGGCCGCGCCCGCGAGAGCGTCGCGGCCTTGATCCTGTCGCCGCAGTTCGACCTGACCCACGCCTACTGGATCGTCAGCGGCATCGCCGGGGTCGATCCCCAGGCGGCCTCGGTCGGCAGCGCCGCCTGGGCCCGCCACGTGGTCGACGCCGACCCGATCTACGAGGTCGACGAGCGCGAGATCCCGGCCGACTGGCCCTACGGCCTCTATTCGCTCGAGACCGAGAAGCCCAACATCAAGGGATCGGCCAAGGGCTCCAGCGCCATGGTCTGGACCTTGGACAAGGGCCTGGTCGACTGGGCCTTCGACCTGACGCGCAATGTGCAACTGCCCGACTCGCCGGCCCTGCAGGGCCTGCGCGCCCACTACAAGGGCGAGCCGATGGGGCAGAAGCCGCCGTTCGTGCTCGAGGGCGACGCTCTGGGCACGGTGCGATTCTGGCACGGCGCGCGGCGCACCCAATGGGCGCGCGACTGGGTCAAGCTTTGGACCGACGGCGCGGGGACCTTCGTCATGACCGATTGCGAGGATCAGGGCATTCTGGACGTACTGGACGCGCATGCCGACACCGGCCGGATCGACCGCAAGCGCGTGCTGGTGCTGCGCACGGCCAGCAACTATTCGCGCCCGCCGCTCGACCAGCCCACCTTCCCGCGGGTGTTCGACCACGCCGGGGCTCGGGCCGCCTTCGAGGCCACCTTCAAGGTCGGCGGCGTTGTCGCCCGCGAACTCGTCGCCCATTGGGACCGCTACGCGGCCGCCACCCCGGCGGTCGCCGCCTCTGGTCGGAGCCAGTAGCCGTGCTTGAACGCGTCTTCGGCCTGAAGGCCAACGGCACCAATGTCCGCACCGAGGTGCTGGCCGGGGTCACCACCTTCATGACCATGGCCTATATCGTCGTGGTCAATCCCACGATCCTGGGCGAGGCCGGCCTGCCGGTCGCCGCCGTCGCCGCCGCCACCTGCCTGGCGGCCGGCCTGGGCTCGATCCTGATGGGATTGATCGCCAACTATCCCCTGGCCCTGGCCCCCGGCATGGGGCTGAACGCCTATTTCACCTACACCGTGGTCAAGGGCATGGGCGTGCCGTGGGAGACGGCCCTGGGCTGCGTCTTCCTGTCGGGCGTCGCCTTCCTGGTCCTGACCCTGGTCGGCGTGCGCCAGATGATCGTGGCGGCCATTCCCAAGCCGCTGTTCTCGGCCGTGGCCGCCGGCGTCGGCCTGTTCATCGCCTTCATCGGCTTGAAGGAGGCGGGGATCATCGTCGCCAGCCCGGCCACCACCGTGGCCCTGGGCGACCTGACCACCCCGACCGCCGCCGTGGCGATCATGGGCCTGGTGCTGATCGCCGTGCTGCAGGCCTGGCGGGTCAAGGGCGCGATCCTGATCGGGATCCTCTTGGCCACCGCGGCCGGCTGGGCTCTCGGCCTGGCCAAGATCGCGCCCGCCACCTCCAGCCTGGCCGAGCTGACCGCCACGGCGTTCAAGATGGATGTGATGGGCGCCTTCAATCTGAAGGGCGGCATCGGCCTGGCCCTGCTGGAGATCATCTTCGTCTTCCTGTTCGTCGACCTGTTCGACAATGTCGGCACCCTGGTCGCCGTGACCAAGAAGGCCGGCCTGCAGGCGCCCGACGGCTCGATCCCGCGCCTGAACCGCATCCTGATCGCCGATTCGGCGGCCACCATGATCGGGGCCGCCGCCGGCACCTCGACCGTGACCAGCTACATCGAAAGCGCCGCCGGCGTCACGGCCGGCGGCCGCACCGGCCTGACGGCGGTGGTCGTGGGCGTGCTGTTCCTGGTCACCCTGTTCTTCGCGCCGCTGGTCCAGGCCATTCCGGCCGCCGCCACCGCCCCGGCCCTGATCCTGGTCGGGGCCCTGATGGTCGGCTCGCTGGTCGACGTCGACTGGGCCGACCCGACCGTGGCGATCCCGGCCTTCCTGACCCTGGTCACCATCCCGCTGACCTTCTCGATCGCCAACGGCCTGGCCTTCGGCATCACCAGCTACGCGGTGCTGCGCCTGCTGACCGGCAAGATCGGCAAGGGCGACTGGCTGCTGCTGATCCTGGCGGCGCTGTTCGTCGTGCGCTTCATCTATCTGGCGAAAGGCTGACCAAAGCCTGCAAAGACCCGTTTGCGCAGGCGCGGCCTTTCGGCTAAGACCGCGCTTCCGCAAGGCGGAAGCACCCGTAGCTCAGCTGGATAGAGCGTTGCCCTCCGAAGGCAAAGGTCACACGTTCGAATCGTGTCGGGTGCGCCATATCGGATCAAAGCTTTCGTTGCTTTCGTTGCTTCCGTTGGGGCCAGGCGCCCGCTGGCCTTGAGCTTGGCAATGGACCGGCCAGCGGCGCCACCGACGGAACCTTAGCCTTAGGCGCGGCTTTAAGGTCCATGACAGATCTCAATCGCGCCAGCCTCACTGAGATCGCCGCTGCCGGCTTGGAGCCGGGCCAGACGCGCGACGTGGGGTTTTGGCGGCCGTATCGATCGTGGGATGACCCGCTCTTGCTGGCGACCCTTGATGACGCCGCCATGGAGCAGCTTCAGCGGCACGGCTTTGAGATCGAAGCCCCCGACGACGGCGCCTGGGCTGCGCCCAAATCCTTCCAACTCACGGCCGCCGCCGTCTAGCCTTCGACGAAACCTCGTTCTCGCGACGAGGACGCGGTATTTCACGATCTGACACCGACATTCGACGACCGCGCCGCTTGGCTCGGCGGGAGCCAGCGCGGTCTAGTCCGGCTGGCAAGGAATCGTCCAAATGCCGTGGCAAGATACGATCGCCAATTGCTTCGAGCCCGAAGCCGCCAGGTTCGGCCGCGATTGGATCCAGGAAGCGGCCGCCAGGAGCATGATCCAGGCCGCCAAGGACCAAGGCGCGACGTTCCAGGATCTGGAACGGGAGATCGTCTGGTTCTGCTACAACAGGGTGAAGGCGCCGGGAGAACTCCAGGCGCATATCGCCGCGCAACTCGAGCATGCTCATCGCCTCTGGTGAGGCGCTTAGCGGCCTTGTCGACGAAAGAAACACCCCGGTCGATTGTCACCGGAGCCCCCACGAGATCTTCCCTGCGCCGCCGTCCGGCGGGCGCGGCGCCAAAAGGACCGCGCATGACCGCTTTTGCTCAAGACGTCTCGTTCCACGATCTGATCGATACCGTCCGCAGTTCCCTGGTGGTGCTGGACGGGGACCTGCGCGTCAAATCCGCCAACCGATCCTTCTACCGGCTGTTTCAGGTTCAGCCGGCGCAGACCGAAGGCCATCTGGTCTACGACCTGGGCAACCGCCAGTGGGACATCCCGGCCCTGCGGGAGCTGCTCGAACGGATCATTCCGCGAGACGAGTCGATCGAGGACTACGAGATCGATCACGCGTTCGAGGGCATCGGGCGTCGGGTCCTGGTGCTCAACGCCCGCCAGATCCAGCGTCCCGAACACGACGCCAAGTTCCTGCTGCTCGCCATCGATGACGTCACCGCCGAGCGGGAGGCCGCCCGGGAGGCCGAACGCGCCTGGCGCCTGGCCCAGACCATCGTCGACACCGTGCGCGATCCCTTGATGATCCTGGAGGGCGACATGGCCGTCGCCAGCGTCAACCGCGCCTTCCTGCGTCTGTTCAGGGTCGAGGAAAACCAGGTGGCGGGGCGCAAGCTGAAGGACCTGGGCCAAGGCCAATGGGACGTCCTGGCCCTGGGCGTACTGCTCGACAAGGTCGTGCCCGACGAAGCGGCCTTCGACGGCTTCGAAATCGAGGATGAATTCCCAGGTCTTGGCCGCAGGATCTTCAAGCTCAACGCTCGGAAGGTGTTTCGGCCCGGCAATCACGTCACGCGCCTGCTCGTCGTGCTGGAGGATGTGACCGAAGCGCGGTTGCTCGAACGCCACCGCGACGTTCTGGCCGCCGAGTTGGCGCACCGGATCAAGAACAGCCTGCAGATCATCACCTCATTCGTATCGTTCGAAATCCGTCGGGCGGCCGAGCCTTGCGTCGAAGGCTATCGGGCCATGCAGGCGCGGATCGGGGCGGTGGCCGAGCTCTATGACGTGATTTCCCACTCCGCGGCCCTGGGCCCGGTGCCGGTGCAACCCTATTTGGCCGGCATCGCCGCCAGCCTTCACGCCAGCCTTGTCGGCAAGGCGGCCGACATCGAGATCTCCGTCGACGCCGAGCTGTTGCTGATCGACCCCGACAAGGCCGTGTCCGTCGGTCTGATCGTCAACGAACTGGCGACCAACGCCGTCAAGCACGCCTTTCCTGGAGGCGGGGGGCGCATCTTCCTGTCGTTCGGCCGACGCGACGGCGAGGTCCTGCTGGTCGTCAGGGACGACGGGGTGGGACACGACCAGGCGCGCAACAGCGGCGTGCGCTCAGGTCTGGGCTCGCGCTATGTCGAGGCCTTCGTCAAGCAACTGGGCGCGACGCTCGCCCGCGCTACCGGGCCGACGGGCACCACCATGACCGTCAAGCTTCCGTCGTCGATCTTGGTCGACCCGGTGGTCGAGCACGCGACGGCGACGCAACCCTAGAGCCGTCTCAGAACCACGTCCGCAGACCGACGACCCAGCGCGTCTCGCGCGCGTCGCGGCCGGCGGCGCGGGTCAGGCGGGCGGTGGCGCCCATATCGCGCTGATGCTCCACGCCGACATAGGGCGCGACCTGCGGCGTGATCGCGTAGCGCAGCCGCAGGCCCGCTTCGAGGCTGGAGAGCCCCGACCCGATCCCCTGGTCGGGAACATCCTGGGCGGCGAAGTTCAATTCGGCGCGCGGTTCGACGATCAGGCGCTGGGTGAGGCGATAGTCGTGCGCCCCCTCCAGCCTGGCGCTCAGGTCGCCTTTGTCGGACAGGAACAGGGCGGCGCTGACGTCGAATTCGTAGGGCGTCCGGCCGTCCACGCCGGCCGTGGCGTAGGTGCGGCCGCGGCTCTGCAGATCCTGTCGGACGCCGGCTTCCAGGTTGAACCCGGGCGAGACGGCGCGGCTCCAGAGGAGCTCCGCCTCGGCCCGGTCGAGCCGGCGGTCGCCCTCGCCGCGGGACTTGATCAGGACGCGATCGATGTCGCCGCCGAAGCTGGCCTGGCCCTCCCAGGCATAGCCCGCAGGTCCGGATCCGGACCGCAGCTCCAGCTTTTCCAGCGTCGCCTTCGACCAGGTGACGCGCCCATGCTCGCGCCGCAACTGGGCCCGCGCCGCGTCCATGGCGGCGGGCGGGAAGTAGCGGTCGGCGTCATGGTCGCTCGGAAACGGCGGCGGCGACGCCTCTTCGTCGGCCGGCGACGAGGGTGAAGAGTGGTGACCGGCGTAAGCGTCGGGCGTCGGGGCCGGCATCGTGTGGCCGGCGTGCGGATCGGTTTGCGCCAGGGCCGGGGCGGCGGCGACAACCAGGCCGGCGAGGGTCACGGAAAACGTCTTCATGCGTCCTGGCCGTCCAGCGGCCGCACGGTCACCACCCGAAACATGCCCGCGTGCATGTGGAGCAGCATGTGGCAGTGGAAGGCCCAGTCGCCCGGGGCGTCGGCGGTCAGGTCCAGGCTCACGCGGCCGCCGGGCATGACATTGACCGTGTGCTTGCGCGGCTGCCGGTCGGCGGGCTTGCCGTTCACCAGCTCCACGAAATGGCCGTGCAGGTGGATCGGATGGTTCATCATGGTGTCGTTGATCAGGTTGATCCGCGCCCGCTCGTCGCGGCGGAAGGGGATCGGCTCGGCGCCTCGCGAATATTCCACGCCGTCGAACGACCACATGAAGCGATCCATGTTGCCGGTCAGGTGCACGTCCACCGTGCGGGTCGGCGGCCGCGGATCGGGCGACGGATGCAGCGCCTCCAGATCGCCGTAGACGAGGACGCGGTGATCCACCTGCCCAAGGCCCGTGCCGCGCTCGGCGGTCCTGTCCTGCGGCATCGGCGCGATGGCCTGAACGCCCGGGCCCAGCGCCACCTGCGGGGCGCGCCGCGGATTTCGCATGGACATGTCCATGTCCATCCCCGCCATGTCGCCCATGTCCATGCCCATATCGCGCATGGTGAGCAGCGGCCGGGGCCGGAGCGGCGGGATCTCGGCGCTCATGCCGGCGCGGGGCGCGAGGGTGGCGCGGCCCTGGCCGGAAGAGTCCGCCGCCGCCGCCACGATGGTGTAGGCGCGATCGGCCTGGGGCTGGACGATGACGTCGAAGGTCTCGGCGTTGGCGATCTGGAACTCGTCGGTCTCGACGGGGCGAACGTCCTGGCCGTCCGCCTGGACGACGGTCATCGGCAGGCCCGGGATGCGGACGTTGAAGATCGTCATCGAGCCGGCGTTGATGAACCGCAGGCGCACCCGCTCGCCCGGCGCGAACAGGCCCGTCCAGTTGTCCTTGGGGCCGTGGCCGTTGATCAGATAGGTGTAGGCCGCGCCGGTGACGTCGAGAAGGTCGGTTGGGTCCATGCGCATCTTCGACCAGTCGAGACGCTCCGAGAGCGGCTGGTCCTGGCCGGCCATCAGGCCCGCCAGGGTCTGCCGTCGCCGGTTGAAGTAGCCGGCCTGCTGCTTCAGCCTGGCCATGATCTGATGCGGATGCAGGAAGCTGTAGTCCGACAGGACGATCACGTGCTCGCGGTCGAACGCCGCCGGCTCCGCGCCGGCCGGATCGATGATCATCGGCGCATAGTGGCCCATCAGCTCCTGCAGGCCCGAATGGCTGTGATACCAGTAGGTGCCGGCCTGGATGACCGGGAACTCGTAGACGAAGGTCTCGCCCGGCTTGACGCCCGGGAATGAGAGGCCGGGAACGCCGTCCATGTGCGACGGCGTCAACACCCCGTGCCAGTGGATCGAGGTGTCCTCGTCCAGGCGGTTGGTCACCGCGATGCGGGCCTTCTGGCCCTGTCTGAGCCGGATCAGCGGGCCTGGAACCGCGCCGTTGATCGCCACCGCGTGCGCGGTCCGGCCATCCACCGACAGGGACGCGTGGTCGATGGTCAGGGCGATCTCGTCGCCCGACAGCGCCGCGGGCCGGGGCGCCGGCGCGGCGCCGCGCGCCCAGGCGGGCAGGAGGCCGGCCAGGGCGGCGCCGCCGCCCACGGCCAGCACGCGCCGGCGGTCGATCATCGGGTCGCTCGCTGCAGAAGGTCGATCAGTTCCTGCGCCTTGGTGCGCTGCTCCTGCCGGTCGCCGGAGACGATCGCGCTCTCGACGCAATGATGGAGATGGTCGCGCAGCATTTCGGTCTCGACCTTGGCCAGCGCCGCCCGCACGGCCTGGATCTGGGTCAGGACGTCGATGCAGTAGCGGTCTTCCTCCACCATCCGCGCGATGCCGCGCACCTGGCCTTCGACGCGGTTCAGGCGGTTGAGCAGGGCGGGTTTGTTGTCGCGTTTCATGGTCGCAACCTATACCCACCGGGGGTAATTGCAATATGCCCCTAGGGGGTATATGTCGACGGGCATGGAGGCCGCCATGTCAGAGCGCGCGCATCACGACCATCATCACGCCGAAGGCTCCGGCCACGGCGACCCCGGCGCCGCCGCGACCGACCCGGTCTGCGGCATGGCGGTGAACCCGGAGACCACGCCGCACCATGCGGAGCACGGCGGGCGAGCCTTCCATTTCTGCTCCGCCGGGTGCCGCGCCAAGTTCGTCGCCGATCCCGACAAGGTCCTTGCTCAGGATCAAGCCCCGCCGCCGAAAGCGGTGGTCGGGACGATCTTCACCTGCCCGATGCACCCGGAGATCCGGCGGGAGGCCCCTGGCGCCTGCCCGATCTGCGGCATGGCGCTGGAGCCGGTCACCGTCACGGCGGACGAGGGTCCCAGCCCCGAACTCACGGACATGACGCGCCGCTTCTGGATCGGTCTGGTCTTCGCGGCCCCGGTCTTCGTCCTCGAGATGGGTGGTCACCTCACGGGCATGACGCCGCTGAACCACCATGGCTCGAACTGGATCCAGCTGGCGCTCAGCACGCCGGTCGTGCTTTGGGCAGGTTGGCCGTTCTTCGTCCGCGGCTGGACGTCGGTGGTCACGCGGCGGCTCAACATGTTCACCCTGATCGCCATGGGCGTGGGCGTGGCCTGGGCCTACAGCCTGGTCGCGGTGCTGGCGCCGAACGCCTTCCCGCCGGCCTTCCGCGAGGGTTCGGGGGCGGTTCCGGTCTATTTCGAGGCCGCGGCGGTCATCACCGTGCTGGTCCTCCTGGGCCAGATGCTGGAGCTGCGGGCCCGCGAGCGGACCTCGGGCGCGATCAAGGCGCTGCTCAACCTGGCTCCCAAGACGGCCCGGCGGGTGCGCGAAGACGGGGCCGACGAGGAGGTCGCCCTCGACCTGGTGCAGGTGGGCGACCGGCTGCGGGTCCGCCCGGGCGAGAAGGTCCCGGTGGACGGCGAACTGCTCGACGGCCGGGTCTCGATCGACGAGTCCCTGGTGACGGGCGAATCCATGCCGGTCACCAAGACGGCCGGCGCGAAGGTCATCGCCGGCTCGATCAACAAGACCGGCTCGTTCGTGATGCGCGCCGAGAAGATCGGCGCGGACACCCTGCTGGCGCGCATCGTCCAGATGGTCGCCGAGGCGCAGCGCAGCCGCGCGCCGATCCAGCGGATGGCCGACCAGGTCTCGGCATGGTTCGCGCCCGCCGTCATCGGGGTCGCGGCCATCGCCTTCGTCGGCTGGATGCTGGCCGGACCGGAGCCGCGCTTCAGCTACGCCCTCGTGGCCGCCGTCTCGGTGCTGATCATCGCCTGCCCGTGCGCGCTGGGCCTGGCCACGCCGATGTCGATCATGGTCGGCGTCGGCCGCGGGGCCCAGGCCGGGGTGCTGATCAAGAACGCCGAGGCCCTGGAGCGCTTCGAGAAGATCGACACCCTGGTGGTCGACAAGACGGGCACCCTGACCGAAGGGCGGCCCGCCGTCACGACGATCGTCGCCGCGCCGGGGTTCGACGAGGCCGAGCTGCTGCGTCAGGCCGCCAGCCTCGAGCGCGGCAGCGAGCATCCGCTGGCCGAGGCCGTGCTGCGCGCGGCCCAGGTCCGCGGCCTCGCGCCTTCCGAGGCCGGCGACTTCGATTCTCCGGTCGGCAAGGGCGTGCTGGGGACAGTCGACGGCAAGCGGCTGGTGCTGGGCGGCGCCCGGCTGATGACCGAGCAGGGGATCGACATGGCGCCGCTCGAAACCCAGGCCGAGCGCCTGCGCGTCGAGGGCGCGACGGCGATCTTCGCCGCCGTCGACGGCCATCTCGCCGGCGTCCTCGGCGTCGCCGACCCCATCAAGGCCTCGACGCCGGAGGCGGTCGCGGCGCTGAAGGCCGAAGGCGTTCGTCTGGTGATGATGACCGGCGACAATCGCACCACCGCGCTCGCCGTCGCCCGGCGTCTGGGCATTGACGAGGTCGAAGCCGAGGTCTTGCCGGAGGCCAAGTCCAAGGTGGTCCAGCGGCTGCGCGCCGAGGGCCGCTCCGTCGCCATGGCCGGCGACGGGGTCAACGACGCCCCGGCCCTGGCGGCGGCCGAGGTCGGCGTCGCCATGGGCGCGGGCGCCGACGTCGCCATCGAGAGCGCCGGGGTCACCCTGCTGAAGGGCGACCTGATGGGGCTGGTGCGGGCCAGGCGGCTGTCGCGCGCGGTGATGCGCAATATCCGCCAGAACCTGATGTTCGCCTTCCTCTACAACGCGGCCGGCGTGCCGGTCGCCGCCGGGGTGCTGTATCCCGGGTTCAAGCTGCTGCTGTCGCCGCAGATCGCGGCGCTCGCCATGGCGCTGTCGTCGGTGAGCGTGATCGCCAACGCCCTTCGGCTGCGGACCACGCGGCTTTAGGGGGTCTCGTCTCCCCTAAAATCTTCAAACGACCGTAGCTCGGCGACCCGTGTCGTCTATGTTTCTTCCTTGAAACATTCCGCGGGTTTCGCCGTGCGGTAATGCGGTCCTCAAAGGGGCCGCGCCCACGGACGATCGGCGGCCTTGGCGCTTTGACGGAGACTGCTCGCATGTGTGACGACGATATCCACCAGGGCCTGGTCCACGATCCGCGCCTCTCGCGCCGCACGTTCGGCCTGGCCGCCGCCGCCCTGGGCGGACTGGCGGCGACGTCCGCCGGGGCGCAGAGCCCGGTGGTCGAGAAGGACGTCGAGATCAAGACGGCCGACGGCGTTGCCGACGCGGCCCTGTTCCATCCGCAAGGCAAGGGCAAGTGGCCGGCCGTGCTGGTCTGGCCGGACGTGATGAGCCTGCGGCCGGTGTTCCGCGACATGGGCCGGCGACTGGCGGCGGCCGGCTACGTGGTGCTGGTCCCCAACCTCTATTATCGGGCCAAGAAGGCGCCGGTGATCGAAGGGACGTTCAACTTCGCCAATCCCGACGACCGCGCCAAGCTGACGCCGTTGCGGGCCACCGTGACGCCGGACGGCACGGACCGCGACGCCGTGGCCTATGTCGCCTTCCTCGACGCCCAGCCCCAGACCAACAAGGCCAAGAAGGTCGGCGTCCAGGGCTACTGCATGGGCGGACCCCTGGCCTTCCGCACCGCGGCCAGCGCGCCGGGCCGCATAGCGGCGGTGGCCACCTTCCACGGCGGCGGCCTGGTGACGGCCGACCCGACCAGCCCGCACCTGCTGATCCCCAAGGCCCACGCCGACTACCTGGTCGCGGTCGCCGACAACGACGACAAGCAGGACCCGACCGTCAAGGACAAGCTCAAGGCCGCCTTCGCCGACGCCAAGCGTCCGGCCAAGGTCGAGGTCTACGAGGGCGCGGCCCACGGTTGGACGGTCAAGGGCAGCCAAGTCTACAACGAGGCCGCCGCCGAAAAGGCGTGGGCTGAACTTCTGGCCCTCTACAACAAGACCCTGGCCTGACGGTCGGCGCTCTCGATCGACGATCTCCGGCGCGTCCCGCGCCTCCCTCCGAATGGAGTTTGAAGTGCCCCGAACCCTGCTTCTTCACGCCGGCGTCCTGGTCGCGGCGATGTTGGCCGCACCCGCCCTGGCGGCTTCGACCCCGATTCCGTCGGCCGTGGCCGCCGCCGTCGCCGATCCCGGCCGCCCCGAGGCGGACCGGGCGCGGGACGCCAATCGCAAGCCGGCGGACGTCGTGGCCTTCGCCGGGATCAAGCCGGGCGACAAGGTCGCCGACCTGCTGCCCGGCGGCGGCTACTACACCCGCATCTTCGCCAAGGCCGTGGGTCCCAAAGGCAAGGTCTACGCCGTGACCACCCTGACGGCGGCCGCCCGGCCCGGCGGTCTCGACGCGGTCAACGCCATCGCCGCCGCCAACCCCAACGTGGCGGTGCTGTCGGTCGACATGACCAAGCTGACCGCGCCCGAGCCGCTGGACGTCGTCTGGACCTCGGAAAACTATCACGACCTGCACAACGGTCCGACCGCCGACATCGCCGCGTTCAACAAGGCGGTGTTCGCGGCCTTGAAGCCGGGCGGGGTGTTCTTCGTCGAGGACCACAACGCCAAGGCCGGATCGCCCGCCGACGTCACCTCGACCCTGCACCGTATCGAGGTCGCCACCGCCAAGCGGGAAATCCTGGCGGCCGGCTTCAAGCTGGAGGCGGAGTCGGACGTGCTGAAAAATCCGAGCGATCCCGGCGACGTGCCGGTGCGCGAGGGCGCGGTGGCCGGCCACACCGACAAGTTCGTGCTGAAGTTCCGCAAGCCCAACTAGGCCGCCGGGTTGCCCGGGGGCGACGATCAGACCTGGTCGGTCGTTCTCAGGGCGGCGCGGGACGGCAGCAGCTGGGCCATGAACGGCAGCAGGCCCGCCCCGACCGCCGGTCCGTCGGCCGAGGTCGCGGCCCGCTCGACCCGGGCCAGGGCGGGCACGTCCTTGATCTTGTCCAGCAAGGCGTTGACCGCCGCGACCAGCCGGTCGATCAGGTCGGTGGGCAGGCGGCCGCCGACATAGATGGCCTCCGGATTGACCACGCAGCTGATCGCCACGAACGGCTGGACCAGCAGCCGGGCGGAGAGGGCGATCCAGTCGTCGACCAGGGCCTGGCTTTCGGGCGGCAGGGCGGCCAGCTGGTCGGGCCGGCTGACCGCGACGCCGCCCGCCTCTAGGTGGGCGTAGAGGGCGCTCAGCGACACCACGTCCTGCAGGGACCTGGCCGGGGTTTTGGGCGAGTTGACCGGCAGGAAGCCGATCTCACCGCTGCGGCCCTGGGCGCCGCGGAAATAGTCGCCTTCGATGACCAATCCGCCGCCCAGGCCGGACGAGACCAGGACATAGAAGAAGCTAGGCTTGCGAAGGCCATGGCCGAACTGCAGCTCGCCCAGGGCGGCGGCGGCGGCGTCGTTCTCCAGGAACACCGGCAGAGGCAGGATGTCGGCCAGCAGCTTGCCGATATCGGCCGTGCTCCAGATGTCGTAGCCGTCGGGTCGGTGCGGCAGGTCGACCCGCCCCAGGTCGTCGGGCAGGGCCACGCCGACGCCCGACAGGCGCGGCGGATCGTCCTTCCAGGCCGCCAGCATCTTGCGGACCTGGGTCTTGAAGAATTTGGCGACGTCGGCGGGCAGGGGGAACTCGATGTCCTGGCTGGCGCGGGCCCGCACCACGCCCAGCAGGTCCAGCATGACGATGGTGATGTGGTCGCGGTCGATATTGAGCCCGATCGACAGGCAGCCGTCCGGGTTGATCGTCAGGTTCATGGCCGGCTGGCCGCGCGCGCCCTGCACCCGTCCCGCCTCCAGTATCAGGCCATCCTCCAGCAGCCGCTTGGTGATGTTGGCCACGGCGGGCGGGGTGAGGCCGCTGATCTGGGCCAGGGTCACGCGCGTGATCGGGCCGTTGACCCGGATGGCCTGCAGGATGACCCGCTGATTGTGGTCGCCGACCCGTTCCAGATTGGCTCCGGACAGACTCGCGCCGGCGGTGCGCTTTCGGTTCGATTTCCGCGGGGCTTCCAGAGAGGGCATCCGATGACCTTCGACGATGACCTCCTTGGTATCATCGCGGGGGGCGATGGCCATAGCGGAGCCGTTGGCCTCGAATAATTTAAATTGCTTTCTTTATTTGGGCCTGCTGACTATGGCGGACGAGGGCGCCGCGGCGCACGGACACGCATAAAGGCGTCGGGCCGAACCGGCGCGTGGAGGAAGCGGAGTGATCCAGGTCGGGGTTGATTTCGGCGGTACGAAGATCGAGGCCGCCGCCTTGTCGCCGGACGGCCGCTTCCTGGCCCGCGTGCGCGCGCCCAATCCGGGATCCTACGACGCCGCCATCCTGACCGTCCGCGACCTGGTCGCCCAGGCCGAGCAGCAGGCCGGCGGGCGCGGCTCGATCGGCGTCGGCGCGCCCGGCTCGGTGTCGCCGCGCACCGGAGTGACGCGAAACGCCAACAGCACCTGGCTGAACGGCCGCCGGTTCCGCGAGGATCTCGAGGCGGGCCTGGGCCGGCCGGTGCGCCTGGCCAACGACGCCAACTGCCTGGCCCTGTCCGAGGCCGTCGACGGCGCGGCGGCCGGCCTGGCGGTGGTGTTCGCGGTGATCGTCGGCACCGGCTGCGGCGGGGGACTGGCGGTCCAGGGCAAGCTGGTCGAGGGCGCGAACGGCGTGGCCGGCGAGTGGGGCCATACGCCGCTGCCCTGGCCCAAGGCCGAGGAGGCGCCGGGCCCGGCCTGCTGGTGCGGCCGCCATGGCTGCCTGGAAACCTGGATCTCGGGCACGGGTCTGCGTCGCGACCACGCCGAACGGACGGGGCAGGCGCTGACCGGCGAGGCGATCATCGCCGCCGCCCGCGCGGGCGACGCCCAGGCCCTCGCCAGTTTCGACCGCTATCTCGATCGCCTGGCCCGGGGCTTGGCGGTGATCTGCGACATCGCCGACCCCGACGCCTTCGTGTTCGGCGGCGGACTGTCGAACGTGGACGAGCTGTACCAGCGCCTGCCGGCCTTGATCGAACCGCACGTATTCTCCGACGGCTGGAGCGCCCGGCTGGCGCCGGCCAAATGGGGCGACTCCTCGGGCGTGCGCGGCGCGGCGCGGCTCTGGACGCCCGCCGAAGCTGAAGCTCAAGGCCATGCCACGGCCTGACCGGTCCCGCGAACCCAACACGGCCCAGAGAGGCCGGTCGAGGAGGAAGACATGACGACCAGGTTCGCCCGCCGGATGTCCAGCCTGTCGCTGCTGGCCGCCTGCGCCGCTGTGATCGCCCTGCCGGCCGGCGCCCAGGCGCCCGCCGTCTACGGACCTTATAACGCCGACCTGCCGCGCGGCGGCGACGGCCTGGCCAAGCCGCTGACCGCCGGCGGCGTTCTGCCCGCCGAAGGGCCCTGGTCGCTGCAGGCCTGGATCTCACCGGCCGCGGCCTCGGCCGGCCAGGTGGTGGTGGCCGGCGTCGGCGATCCGGCGGGCGGCGGCCGCTTCCTCGTGCTCGACGGCGGCGCGCCGGCCGTCTTGATCGGATCGGCGACGGTGAAGGGGCGGAACGCGCTGAAGCCGGGGGCCTGGGCGCACGTGGCGGCGGTGTCGGACGGATCGAGGATCTGGCTCTATGTCGACGGCGCCAAGGTCGCGGAAGGCGCGGCGAGGCCGGCGGCCTCGGCCTCCACCGTGCAGCTGGGCCCGCGCAAGCTGGCCGGGCGCGCGCCGTTCGGCGGCAAGATCGCCGGATTCACCGCTCAGACCGGGGCGCTGAGCCCGGTCCAGGTCAAGGCTCTCGCCGCCGCGAAGCCCGACCCCGCCCTGACCGTCTACGAACCGGGTAGCCCGACCTGGCCGGTGCAGGTGCGCCAGATGTACGGCCAGGTCACCCCCCAGGACGCCTGGACCCGGCCCAGAAGCCAGGCGGCGATCTCCAGGCCGGTCGCCGTTCCGCCCTATGCCGGTCCGACCCTGAAGGTCGATGGCGACCAGGCCTGGATCGTGGCCGGATGGTCGCTGGCCGAGGCGCCGAAGGTCACGGCCGACGGGACAGCGCTGTCCAAGCCCGGCTACGACACCAAGGCCTGGTACGCCGCCACCGTGCCCGGCACCGTCCTGACCACCCTGGTCGATCGCGGCGTCTATCCCGACCCCGACTACGCCTTGAACAACACCGCCATCCCCGAGAGCCTGAACAGGCAGGACTACTGGTATCGCAGCGAATTCGTGGCCCCCGCGGGTCAGGAGGGACGGCGCCAGCAACTGATCTTCAAGGGGATCAACTACGCCGCCGAGGTCTGGCTGAACGGCGAGAAGCTGGGCGACCTGAAGGGCGCCTTCATCCGCGGCCAGTTCGACGTGACCGGCAAGCTGAAGCCCGGCGTCGCCAACGCCATCGCCGTCAAGGTCTCGCCCCCGCCGCATCCGGGCCTCGCCCACGAAGAGAGCCTGACCGCCGGGGTCGGCGAGAACGGCGGGATGCAGGCCCTGGACGGCCCGACCTTCATCGCCAGCGAGGGCTGGGACTGGATCCCCAGCGTCCGCGACCGCAACACCGGCCTGTGGCAGGACGTGGTGCTGCGCTCGACCGGTCCGGTGCGGATCGGCGACAGCCATGTGGTCACCACGCTGCCGAGCGCCGACAACAGCGTCGCCGATGTCGAGATCACCGTACCGGTCGAGAACCTGACCCAGGCGCCGGTCCAGGCCACGGTGCGCGCCGCCTTCGACGCCGTCGCCGTCGAGAAGACCGTCACGCTCGCGCCCGGCAAGGCCGAGGTGGTGTTCAGGCCCGCCGACTTTCCGCAGCTGTCGGTGAAGAATCCCAAGCTCTGGTGGCCGAACGGCTACGGCGCCCAGACCCTCTACGGCCTGCGCCTGATCGCTTCGGTCGGCGGCGAGGCGTCCGACCAGAAGGACAGCCGCATCGGCCTGCGGCAGATGACCTACGAGCTTTCGCTGATGGACTCGCACGGCGAGTTGCGGCGGGTCGAGGTCGACTACGCCAAGGCCCGCCAACTGGGCCAGGACATCACCGACGGCAGTCACCAAGGCGTCCGCAAGGTCGCCGACGGCTGGGCGACGTCCCTGACCAAGGTCGGCGAAACCTCGCCCGCCGTCCGTGACGTCGCCGACACCGGCCTGACGCCCTATCTCGTCATCAAGGTCAACGGCGTGAAGATCGCGGCGCGCGGCGGCAACTGGGGCACGGACGACTGGCGCAAGCGGGTGTCGCGCGAGCGGCTGGAGCCCTATTTCCGGCTGCACAGGGACGCCCACCTCAACATCATCCGCAACTGGGTGGGGCAGAACACCGAGGACGTGTTCTACGACCTGGCCGACGAGTACGGCCTGCTGGTGCTGAACGATTTCTGGGCCTCGACCCAGGACTATCAATTGGAGCCTCAGGACGTCCCGCTGTTCCTGGCCAACGCCGCCGACGTCATCAGCCGCTATCGCAACCACCCCTCGATCGCCCTGTGGTTCGGGCGCAACGAAGGGATCCCCCAACCGATCCTCAACGAGGGCCTGGAGGCGCTGGTCCACGACCTGGACGGCACGCGCTGGTACACCGGCAGCTCCAACCGGGTGAACCTGCAGAACAGCGGGCCCTATAACTACCGCGAGCCCCAGACCTATTTCACCGAGCACGCCAAGGGCTTCTCGGTCGAGGTCGGCACCCCGTCATTCCCGACCCTGGAGGCCTTCGAGGCCGCCGTGCCCGCGCCGGATCGCTGGCCGATCAGCGACGTCTGGGCCTATCACGACTGGCATCCGACCGGGAACGGGGCGACCAAGAGCTTCCTGGACGCCATGACCGCCAAGCTGGGCGCCCCCACCAGCCTCGAGGACTTCGAGCGCAAGGCGCAGCTGATGAACTACGAGACCCACCGGGCGATCTTCGAAGGCATGAACCAGGAGCTCTGGACCAGATCGTCGGGCCGCCTGCTGTGGATGACCCAACCCGCCTGGCCCTCGACCATGTGGCAGATCCTCAGCCACGACTACGACACCCACGCCTCGTACTACGGGACCCAGAAGGCTTCCGAGATCGTCCACGTCCAGATGGGCCAGCCCGACCACCGCCTGGCCGTGGTCAACAACGGCCTGACGCCGATCGCCGGGGCCAGGGTGCGGGCGCGCGTCGTGGGGCTGGACGGCCAGGTGCTGGCCGATCGGTCCTCGCGGATCGACGCGGCGGCCGACAGCACGGCGTTGGGTGAGGTGCTGGACCTGTCCGGACCGCTGGCCCAGGGCGCGGTGATCGTCCGGCTGGACCTGGCCTCGGCCGACGGCGCGCCGCTGTCGAGCAACCTCTATTGGGTGGCGCGCGACGCCGAGGGCGAGCGCAAGCTGTCGGCCATGGCGGCCCAGCCGGTGTCCATCGCCGCCGTGTCTGCCGCGGCAGGCGCCGAGACCGCGATCACGGTGACCCTGGCCAACACCGGCCGGGCCCCGGCCCTGAACGGCAAGCTGACCCTGGTCGACGCCGCGGGCGCGCGGATCCTGCCGGCCTATTATGCCGACAACTATGTCTCGCTGTTGCCCGGCGAGCGCCGGACCGTGGAGATCCGTTATCCGGGACCGGCCAGGCCAGGCGCCAAGGTCGAGCTGCGCGGCTGGAACGTCACGCCGGCGGCGACGGCCATTGGGGCGGAGGCGCGATGATGCTGGACCGCCGCGCGCTCCTCGCCGCCGGGCTGGCGCTTCCAGGCCTGGCCTCGGCCCAGGCGCCGCCGCCTGGCGCGGAAGAGCTCCGGCTGCGCACCGACTGGCCTTTCCTGCAGCGCTACGCCGCCCAGAACGCCATGGATCGAGATCTGCCGTCCGAGCGGCGACGCGTGGTGTTCATCGGCGATTCGATCACCCAGGGCTGGTTCGACAAGCATCCGGAGTTCTTCACCGGGGCCGGCTTCCTGGGCCGGGGGATCGGCGGCCAGGTGACGGCCCAGATGCTGGTGCGCTTCTGGCCCGACGTGGTCGCGCTGAAGCCCGCGGCCGTGCACATCCTGGCCGGGATCAACGACATCGCCCAGAACGCCGGACCCTACGATCCGGCCGCCACCCAGGCCAATCTCCAGGCCATGACCGTGCTGGCCCAGGCCAGCGGGATCGCCGTGATCCTGGCCACGATCACGCCCGCCGCGGAGTTTCCCTGGCGCCCCGGCCTGGGCCCGACGGCCAAGGTCGCCGCCTTGAACGCCTGGCTGAAAACCTATGCGGCCGAGCGGGGCGCGACGCTGGCCGATTATACGCGGGTGCTGGACGACGGCGCGGGCGGGATGAAGCCCGGCCTGGCCTATGACGGCGTCCATCCCACCCGCGAGGGCTACGCCGTCATGGAGCCCGTGGCCTTGGCGGCGGTGGGTTCGGCCCTGGGCCGAGCGTGACCCAAAAGTCGCATAACCCAAATTGATTTCTAAATCTCCCGTCCAAAGTTGACAGCGCTGTCGGTTCTCCATAGGTTGAGGCTACCGGCCCTCTCAAAAAAGCCGGAACTCCACGGGAGGATGCGCATGCATCCCTCAAACTCCGCATCTTGGCTCGCTCGGCTCCGCTGAGCGAGAACGAGAACTGCTGCCGCACATCAGGGGAATGCACAATGACTACAAGGTCTTATAGGTCGCGCGCTGCCTTGCTCTCGGCCGCTTCGGTCTGGGTTCTGCTGAGCGCCGGCCAAGCCGCCGCCCAGACAGCGCCCGCGAAAGCCGAGGAACCATCTGAGGTTGACGCCGTCGTCGTCACAGGCTTCCGAGCCTCGCTGGCCAACGCGCTGAGCCTCAAGAAGAACTCAGACCAGATCATCGAGTCGATCACGGCCGAGGACATGGGCAAGTTCCCCGACCAGAACATCGCCGAGTCGCTGCAACGGCTGCCCGGCGTGCAGATCGACCGCGAGAACGGTCAGGGCACCAAGGTGCGCATCCGGGGCCTGGACCAGAACGTCACGCTGCTCAACAACGACACCTTCCTGTCGGGCCTGGAGGCTTTCCGCCTGGGCGAAGGCAACGCCAAGCAGACCAACTCGCTGGAGGGCATTCCCTCCAACCTGCTGGCCGGCGTCGACGTCATCAAGTCGCCGCAAGCCGACCAGATCGAAGGCGCGCTGGGCGGCACGGTCAACCTGAAGACCCGCAACGCCCTGGACATGGCCAACGACCTGACCGTGGCGCTCGACGTCGCCGGCAACCAGGGCTCGACCGACGGCAAGCTCAAGCCGAACCTGTCGGCGGTGGTCGGCTACAAGTTCACCGACAATTTCGGCCTGCTGGGCAGCTTCACCTACGACGAAAACTGGATCGACACCGAGGTGCTCAGCGGTGAGAACCGCGGCGGCTGGGCCTATCTGAACCGTCCGACCGCGACCGGCAACAACCAGGTCCAGACGGGCACGACCAACCTCTGGTCGCCGGAATACCGCTACAGCAACAATCGTCACCAGGAGCGCAAGCGCACCGCCTTCTCGCTGAACGCCGACTGGAATGTCTCGGACACGGTGACCCTGCAGGCGGACTGGTTCCACTCCGACCTGAAGATCTTCACTGGCGAGCACTCGCTGAAGTGGGCCTACGCCAACGAAAACGCGATGTACAATTCGCAGGGCCTGACCAAGAGCGGCGACGACGTGCTGCAGTCGGGCTCGGTGACGGCCAACTCGTCGGAAGGCGACACCTTCGCCAAGAACGCCAAGGCCAAGACCGACAACGTGCAGCTCGCCCTGGACTGGAAGGGTACGGACCGGCTGAGCGGCAAGCTCCGCGCCGCCTGGTCCAAGACCGACTACGCCTCGACCTCCGGCCAGGTCGACACGCGCTATACGCAGTACACGGTGCGTGACGGGATCGCCGGCTTCGCCCCGAACTCGACCGCCCCGCTGACGGCGACGTACGGCTTCACCAACGGCGCCTATCCGATGTTCACGCCGGCGGCCAACCTGGCCACCGCCATGACCACGCCCAGCTCGGTGTTCTACAAGTCGCACTGGGCGTTCGGCGACAAGTCCAAGCTGGACAACAAGGCGATCACCGGCGACCTCAGCTGGCGTCCCGAGTTCGGCGAGGGCGGCAACATGGTGCTGACCGGCGGCCTGCGTTACTCGGAAAACAAGGTCGACTCGGACTACGGCCGCTACCTGGCCGACTACTCGCAGAAGGGCGAGCTGCCGGCCAGCGCCCAAGGCACGACCGACCACGGCGTGTTCGTCGACTGGACCCCGCTGGGCTACTTCCAGGACGGCTCGATCGGCCTGAAGAAGTGCGACATCGCCTTCTACGGCTGCAGCCGTTTCGGCAACTCGCCGGCCGTGGTCACGCCCTACCAGACCGCCGCCACGGCGCCGAACCGCGGCGTGGTCGACAACGTTCACGGCGTGAACGCGATCTTCCAGGACTACGGGCAGATGAAGAACCCGGTGAACTGGCTGCAGGCCCTGTATCCGTCGACCAAGCTGGCCTTCTACCGCGACCCGATCGAGTCCTTCAAAGTCAAGGACCAGACGACGTCGGGCTATGTGATGGCCGACCTCGGCGACGAGGGCTATCACATCAACGCCGGCGTCCGCGTGGTGCACACCAAGCTGATCATCGACTCGTCCAACACGCCGGTCACCCCGCTGTGGTGGGGCACCGACAGCTGGAACGGCATCCTCAAGAACCCGGACCAGTCGCGCACCGTGCGCGAGTACACCGACGTGCTGCCCAGCATCAACGCGGTGTTCAACGTGACCGAGCAGGACAAGGTGCGGGCGACGGCGGCCCGCGTGGTGGCCGCTCAGAACCTGTTCGATCTGGGCCAGGGCGCGTCGTACAACTTCACCCGCTCGTCGACGCCGGGCCCGAACCTCGACAAGTTCCTCTACACCAACGGCAGCGGCGGCAACCCGGACCTCGACCCGTTCCGCGCGTCGCAGTTCGACCTGGCCTGGGAGCACTATTTCGGCAGCCAGGGCCTGGTTTCGGTCGGCGTGTTCTACAAGAGCGTCGACTCGTTCATCGTTCCGGAGACCTTCCCGGTGACGGTGAAGGACCAATCGGTGGCCGGCGCGACGACCGGCACGTTCAACTCGGTGGTCAACGGCGAGGGCGGCGAGATCAAGGGCCTGGAAGCCCAGGCGCAGTACGCGTTCGAGAACGGGTTCGGCTTCACGGCCAACTACACCTACTCGGACTCCAAATCGCCTGAGTTCAGCGACTTCTCCGACAACCTGCCGATCCCCGGCGTGTCCAAGCACGCCTTCAACGTCCAAGGCTATTTCGAGCGGGGGCCGTTCTCGACCCGCCTGTCCTATGCCTGGCGCGACGAGGCCTACCTGGGCGGCTTCAGCTTCGGTTCCGGCGCCGATGTCCACAAGCTGGAGATCCGCAACGAGGCCTATGGCCAACTCGACGGCCAGGTGGCCTACGACGTCACCAAGGACCTGAAGGTGACGCTGGAGGCCTCCAACCTGACCAAGGAAGACAACAAGGCCTACCTGCAGTTCTCCGATCTGCCCCTGCGTTTCGTGTCGGGCGACCGCCGCGTCTCGTTCGGTCTGCGCTACCGCTTCGGCCGCTAGGCCCGAGCCCGGATGGCCATGGCTCCTGGCGAGCCATGGCCATTTCCCTTGAGCGCCGTCGTCGTGGGGCACAGGATCCCGCGCGACGGCGTGACCAGGCTGGAGACGAGCGCATGTCCGACAACGACTGGATCCAGACGATCGTCATCGTCGGCGGCGGAAGCGCCGGATGGATGACCGCCGCCGCCCTAGCCCGCGGCCTGGATCGCCGCTACCGGATCCACGTGGTCGAATCCCAGGACATCGGCGTGGTCGGGGTCGGCGAGGCGACGATCCCGCCGATCCGCCTGTTCAACGCCATGCTCGGCCTGGACGAGGCCGAGTTCATGCGCGAGACCCGGGCGACCTACAAGCTGGGCATCGAGTTTCGCGACTGGGGCGGGCTGGGCCAGTCCTATTTCCATCCGTTCGGCGTCTACGGCCTCAACGCCGAGATGGGCCACTTCTTCCAGTACTGGCTGAAGCTGGACCAGGAAGGCGGCCGCCTCGACCTGGCCGACTATTCGCTGTGCGCCCAGGCCGCGAAGGCCGGCCGGTTCGACCGCCAGAGCGACGATCCGCGTGATCCGATGGCGACCTTCGGCTACGCCTATCACTTCGACACCATCCTCTACGGCCAGTACCTGCGCCGTTTCGCCCAAGGCCTGGGCGTGGTCCGGACCGAGGGCGAGGTGGTCCAGGTCGACCAGGATTCCGAGACCGGCTTCGTCACCAGCCTGCGGCTGAAGTCCGGCCAAGCCGTCGAGGGCGACCTGTTCATCGACTGCTCGGGCTTCAAGGGCCTGTTGATCGAGCAGACGCTCGGCGCCGGCTACGAGGACTGGTCGCATTATCTGCCGATGGATCGGGCGGCCGCCGCGCCCTGCACGCTGCGCGGAGCCCTGTCGCCCTACACCACCTCGACCGCCCTCGAGGCCGGGTGGCGCTGGCGCATCCCGCTGCAGCACCGGGTCGGCAACGGCTATGTCTATTCCAGCCGCTTCATTTCGGACGACGAGGCCGTCTCGACGCTGATGGGCGATCTGGAGGGCGAGCCGCTGGCCGACGCCCGCCTGCTGCGGTTCGCCACCGGTCGTCGCCGCAGGATGTGGGACAAGAACGTCGTGGCCATCGGCCTGTCCAGCGGCTTCATGGAGCCCCTGGAATCGACCAGCCTCCATCTGATCCAGGCCGGCATCAACAAGCTGCTGCAGCACTTCCCCGACCGCCGGTTCTCGCCCGCCAACCGCGAGACCTACAATCGGCGCATCCAGGTCGACATGGAGACGATCCGCGACTTCCTGATCCTGCACTACAAGGCCACCGCCCGCGACGATTCGGCCCTGTGGTCCCATGTCCGCCAGATGCCGATCCCGGACTCACTGGCCGAGCGGATCGAGCTGTTCCGCGAGCGCGGCCAACTGGTGATCCATGCCGACGAGATGTTCACCCCGACCTCGTGGCTGGCCGTGCTGCTGGGGCAGGGCGTCCGGCCGCAGGCCTACACGCCGCTGGTGGCCGGCCAGGACAGCCGGGCGATCGCCGAAGGCTTTGTGAATATGAAGGCGGCGATCGCCCGGCGGGTCGACGCCATGCCCGGCCACGCCGACTTCATGAAACGTCACGGCGTGTGGGCCGGGGAGGCCGTGGTGGCCTGAAACCTCGCGGCGACCAGCCTTAGCGCGACATCTCGGGAGGCTTGCAAGGTACCGCTATCAAATGCCTGGACAGCGCTGTCAATCCGTGGTGCAGTCCGGGTGTCGAGAGGGGCGTCAGACCCCGTCCAGGGAAGGGAACACCAATGCCGCGCCCGCGCGCCCGATCACGGCGAGCGGCGTCCACCAGATTCTGATCCGTCCCGTTCCAGCGTCGATCCGTCGGCGGGGACGACGCGCCTTCGTCAGCCCCTCCGACGCCGGCGCGACTGGATCCCCTTCATCGGGGGCTCTCCAAACTCCGGCGCGACGACGTTCTCCCCGTCGCGCCGGTTTTTTGCCGCGCAACGTCCGCCCGCGCCTCAGTCGCCGGCTGCTTCTCGAAGGTGTTGAATGACCGTTTCCCGCCGCCGTCTTCTGATTTCGGCCCTTGTCGCCTCGACCACCCTGGCGAGCGCGGCGCTCGCTCAGTCAGGAACGGCCCAGTCGGACCAGGCCCCGTCGACGGTCGCCCATCCGAGCCAGTGGCCCGCGGCGGCCAGTCCGGCGGCGATCACCGACGCCAAGACCGAGGCCTTCATTACCCAGTTGATGGCCAGGATGAGCCTGGAGGAGAAGGTCGGCCAGACCATCCAGGGCGACATCGCCTCGATGAGCCCGGCCGACCTCGAGAAATATCCCCTGGGCTCGATCCTGGCCGGCGGCAACTCCGCGCCGGGCGGCGACGACCGCGCCGCGCCCAAGGCCTGGACCGATCTGGTCGACGCCTACCGCAAGCAGGCCCTGGCCGCGCGGCCGGGCCACGTGCCGATCCCGATCCTGTTCGGCATCGACGCCGTGCACGGACACAACAACATCGTCGGAGCGACGATCTTCCCGCACAATGTGGGCCTGGGCGCGACGCGCGACCCGGCCCTGATCCGCCGCATCGGTCAGGCCACCGCCGAAGAGGTGGCGGCGGTCGGCGGCGACTGGACCTTCGGCCCGACCTTGGCCGTGCCCCGCGACGATCGCTGGGGCCGCAGCTACGAGGGCTACGCCGAGGACCCCGAGGTCGTGAAGTCCTATTCGGGTCCCATGACCCTGGGCCTGCAGGGCGAGCTCAAGCCCGGCCAGACCCTGGGCGCCGGCCACATCGCCGGCTCGGCCAAGCACTTCCTGGCGGACGGCGGCACCGACGGCGGCAAGGACCAGGGCGACGCCAAGATCTCCGAGGCCGAACTGGTCGCGATCCACGCCCAGGGCTATCCGCCCAGCATCGACGCCGGCATCCTGACGGTGATGGCCTCGTTCTCCAGCTGGAACGGCCAGAAGATCACCGGCAACAAGACCCTGCTCACCGACGTCCTGAAGGGCCGGATGGGTTTCCAGGGCTTCGTGGTCAGCGACTGGAACGCTCACGGCCAGCTGCCGGGCTGCACGAACACCAGCTGCCCGCAGGCGATGAACGCCGGGCTCGACATGTACATGGCGCCCGACAGCTGGAAGGGCCTCTACGACAACACCCTGGCCCAGGTGAAGGCGGGCGAGATCCCGATGGCGCGACTGGACGACGCCGTGCGGCGGATCCTGCGCGTTAAGGTCAAGGCCGGGTTGTTCGAGCGCGTGGCGCCCACCGTCCAGGGCAAGTTCGATCGCCTGGGCGCGGCCGATCATCGCGCCATCGCCCGCGAGGCGGTGGCCAAGTCGCTGGTGCTGCTGAAGAACGACGGCGTGCTGCCGGTCAAGCCGGGCGCCAGGGTGCTGGTGGCCGGCGCCGCCGACGACATCGGCAAGGCCGCGGGCGGTTGGACCCTGACCTGGCAGGGGACGGGCAACAAGAACAGCGACTTCCCGCACGGCCAGTCGATCTGGGGCGGGATCGAGCAGGCGGTGAAGGCGGCCGGCGGTCAGGCCGAGCTGGCGCCCGACGGCAAGTTCACGACCAAGCCCGACGTGGCCATCGTGGTGTTCGGCGAGGACCCCTATGCCGAGTTCCAGGGCGACGTCGCCAATCTCGGCTACCAGCTGGGCGACAAGACCGACCTGGCCCTGCTCAAGCGCCTGAAGGCGCAGGGCGTCCCGGTGGTGTCGGTGTTCCTGTCGGGCCGTCCGCTGTGGGTCAATCCCGAGATCAACGCCTCGGACGCCTTCGTCGCCGCCTGGCTGCCGGGCAGCGAGGGCGGCGGGGTGGCCGACGTGCTGGTGGCCGGCAAGGACGGCAAGCCCAGGCGCGACTTCCAGGGCAAGCTGGGCTTCTCGTGGCCCAAGCGCGCCGACCAGGGTCCGCTGAACCGCGGCCAGCCCGGCTATGATCCGCAATTCGCCTATGGCTACGGCCTGTCCTACGCCCAGGGCGGCAAGGTGGCGACCCTCTCCGAGGACGCGGGCCAGGCGGCGGCCGGCGGCAGCGTCGACCGCTACTTCGTCGAGGGCCGGCTGCCCGCCCCCTGGCGGATGGATTTCCTGGGCGCGGGTTCGGTCAAGGCGATCGACGCCGGAGCCCAGGAGAACGCGCGCCAGGCCGCCTGGACCGGCCAGGGCGTTCTGGCCATTCACGGCCCGCCCGTCGACCTGTCGCGCCAGACCACCGGCGACATGGCGGTGCTGGTCCGCTACCGGATCGACACGCCGTCGACCGCGCCGGTGACCATGGGCGTCGGCTGCAGCGACGACGCCTCGTGCGGCGGTTCGGTCGACATCTCGAGCCTGGTGAAGGCGGCCAAGCCCGGCGAGTGGCGCAGCGCCAAGATCAAGCTGTCCTGCTTCCAGGCGGCGGGCGCGAAGATGGACCACGTCACGGCCCCGTTCGCGATCACCAGCGGCGCGCCGCTGACGCTGTCGCTGACCGAGGTGCGGCTGGCCTCCAACGAGGGCGACGCGATCTGCCCGAAATAGGGGGGCGGACGGGGAGCCTCTACGAGTGTCATCCCGGACAAGGCCCGCAGGGCCGCCGATCCGGGACCGCCGCGAGCGCCGAGTTCCGGGCCGGTCCCGGATCTTCGCGCTGCGCGCTCGTCCGGGATGACAGTCGAGGATTTGCTTTGGGCCAAGCTGGCCCTGGCCCGCCCTGCGGAGCCTTGGCTATACTGACGCCATGTCCCGCACCACGCCCGCCACCCTCGCCCTGACCAAGGCCGGGGTCGAGTTCACGGTTCACGCCTACGACTACGATCCGGACGCCGACAGCATCGGACTGGCCGCCGCCGAGGCCCTGGGCGAGGACCCCTCGCGGGTGCTCAAGACCCTGATGGCGCTGGTCGACGGCAAGCCGGTGCTGGTCGTCGTCCCGTCCGACCGCGAGGTGGCGATGAAGAAGCTGGCGGCGGCGGTCGGCGGCAAGTCGGCCCAGATGATGAAGTCCGCCGACGCCGAGCGGATCAGCGGCTACAAGATCGGCGGCATCAGCCCGTTCGGCCAGCGCAAACCCCTGCCGGCGGTGATCGAAGCCGACGCGCTGGGCGAAGACCGCGTCTATATCAACGGCGGCCAGCGCGGCCTGCAGGTGCGCCTGGACCCCAACGCGGCGCGCAACGTGCTGAAGGCGACGGCGGCGCAGGTGTCGTCCTAGGGCGCGGCCGAAGCCGCAAATTCAATAAAGGACTGCCATCCCGGGCGAACCGAAGCTCAGGCCGGGATGACAACCTTCCTTGGACGGACCCGCCTAGGCCTTCGTATCGAAGGCTCCGCCGGTGTCCGCGCCGTTGCTGGCGTAGGGATTGGCGCCCCCCGTTGGTTCGGCCGGCGCCTCGGGACCCGTCGAACCCTTGGCGGCCACGGCGACCATGGCCGGGCGGACCAGACGGCCCATCAGTTCGTAGCCGGCCTGCAGCACCTGGATCACGCCGCCCGCCGCGACCTCGTCCGAGGGCTGCTCCATCACCGCCTGATGCAGGTGGGGATCGAACTTCTCGCCCTTGCTCGGGTCGATCTTCTTCAGGCCGTTGCGTTCGAAGGCGCCCAACAGCTCCTTCTCGGTCATCTCGACGCCGATGATGAAGTTGGTCACCGCCGCGTCCTGCGACTCGCGCGGGCTATGGGCGGTCGCGCGCGACAGGTTGTCAGCCACGCCCAGCAGGTCGCGGGCGAACTTCTGGATGGCGTAGGCGCGCGCGTCGTTCATCTCGCGCTCGGCGCGGCGCTTGGTGTTCTCGGCCTCGGCGGCGTAGCGCAGGGCCTGGTCCTTCAGCGCCGTCACTTCCAGCTTCAGCGCTTCGATTTCCTGAGACGCGTCATCGGCCTCGAAGGCCACGTCTTCGGCCGGCGTTTGTTCGTCGGTCATCTCGTCCTCTATCCGTCCATCATCCGGCCGAGCACGCGGGCGGTGTAGTCCACCAGCGGGATCACCCGGGCGTAGTTTAAGCGGGTGGGGCCGATCACGCCGATCGCCCCCAGCACCTTCTGTCGGCCCGTCATATAGGGCGCCGCGATCAGGGAGGAACCCGAAAGCGAAAAGAGTCGTGTTTCGGCCCCGATGAAAATGCGCACGCCCTCGGCGGTCCGCACGTCGTCCAACAGCCCGATCAGCTGGCCCTTCTGCTCCAGATCGTCGAACAGCCGCCGCACGCGCTCCAGGTCCTCCCGGGCGCTGGCGTCGGCCAGCAGGTTGGCGCGGCCGCGGACGATCAGGGCGCGATCGGCGTCGTCGCCGCCGCTCCAGGCCGCCAGGCCGTCCTCGACCAAACGCGCCGCCGTGGCGTCCAGTTCACGCCGGGCCGCGTCCAGCTCGGCGGCCATCTCGGCCTTGGCCTCGTTCAGGGTGCGGCCGCGCAGGCGGGCGTTGAGGAAGTTGGAGGCCTCCTGCAGCGAGGCGGGGGTGACGCCGGCCGAGCGCCGCATCAGCCGGTTCTCGACCGTGCCGTCGTCGAACACCATGATCGCCAGGGCCTGGTCGGCGCCCAGGGCCACGAACTCCACGTGCTTGACGCCGCCCTCGCGCACCGGGGCGACGACCACGCCGGCCCCGCCGGCAAGGCCGGACAGGATGGCGCTGGCCTCGCCCATCGCGTCTTCGAACGACCGGCCGTGGGCGAACAGCCGCGATTCGATGGTCCGCCGCTCCTCCTCGCCGATGTCGCCGACCTCAAGCAGGCCGTCGACGAACATCCGCAGGCCCGCATGGGTGGGGATGCGCCCGGCGCTGGTGTGCGGCGCGTCCAGCAGGCCCAGCTGGGCCAGGTCCTGCATGGTGTTGCGGATCGAGGCCGGCGACAGCTGCACCCCGCCGCGCGAAATCGTCCGCGAGCCGACCGGTTCGCCGGTCTCCAGATAGGATTCGACCACCCGCCGGAAGATGTCGCGAGCGCGGGCGTCCAGGTCGACGAGACTGGGAGTCTGAGCGGAAAACCCCGAAAACAGCTGTGTCATGTCGCCTTCGAACGCGCCCTGTCGGGCTCTCTCGGGTTTCGACGGGATTGGACGACCGTCTCAACTAGGATAAGCGGCCCCATCCTATCACGCAAAGCCCCGGAGTTTCCCATGCGTCCGTCCGAACGCGCCCCAGACCAAACGCGAGACGTCACGCTGGAAACCGGCGTCAACCGCTACGCCGAAGGCTCGTGCCTCGTCAGCTTCGGCCACACCAAGGTGCTGGTCACCGCCACGGTCGAGGAAAGCGTCCCCGGCTGGATGCGCAACAAGGGCGCCGGCTGGGTCACGGCCGAGTACGGCATGCTGCCCCGCGCCACCCACACCCGCGGTCGGCGCGAGGCCGCCCAGGGCAAGCAGAGCGGCCGTACCCAGGAGATCCAGCGCCTGATCGGCCGCTCCCTGCGGGCCGTGGTCGACATGAAGGCCCTGGGCGAGCGCCAGATCAGCCTGGACTGCGACGTCATCCAGGCTGACGGCGGCACCCGCACGGCCGCCATCACCGGCGCCTGGGTCGCCCTGCGCCTGGCGGTCAACTACCTGCTGGAAGAAGGCGTGCTGAAGACCGATCCGATCATCGGCCAGGTGGCGGCCGTCTCGTGCGGGGTCTTCAAGGACACCCCGGTGCTCGACCTCGACTACGAGGAAGACAGCCAGGCCGAGGCCGACAGCAACTTCGTGCTGACCAACGCCGGCGACATCGTCGAGATCCAGGCCACCGGCGAGAAGCGCGGCTTCACCCGCGGCGAGTTCGAGCAGCTGTTCGCCCTGGCGGAGAAGGGCATCGGCGAGCTGTTCGTGAAGCAGCGGGAAGCGGTTTCGGCGGCGAAGTAAGGGTCGGGTTGCCTGAGCCCGGCTATCCCGGGCGTTTCCAAACAACCGTCATTCCCGCCCTTGTGGCGGGAACCCCTCTGTCCGCCGCAAGTGCGGATGAGTGGCGCGCCAGCGCGCCAAAGCGGCTCACCGTCGGCTGAACCAGGGGTTCCCGCCACAAGGGCGGGAATGACGGTTGATAGCGAAGTGCGAGAACGCCGCTGCCCTAGTCCTCCTCGTGGACCTCCCCCGGTCCCGGCTCATAGGTCATCAGGTCCCCCGGCTGGCAGTCCAGCTCGCGGCACAGGGCGTCCAGGGTGGTGAAGCGCACGGCGCGGGCCTTGCCGGTCTTGAGGATCGACAGGTTGGCGATGGTCACGCCGACCCGGTCCGACAGCTCGGTCAGCGACATCCGCCGTTCCAGGAGGATGCGGTCCAGTTGCACGCGGATGGCCATGGCGTTCTTCGTCTCCGCGCTGTCAGATTGTCAGTTCGGCCTCCCGTCGAAGGCGTGCGCCCTCGCGGAAGACCTCGGCCAGAACGAACACCACCAGGACCGGGAACCAGGCGCTGAGGCTGAACGAGCCGTCGACGACCTTGGTGTCCGGCGCCAGCCACTTGGCCAGGGCGGCGAAGATGTAGTGGCCGATCTCCAGAGCGGCCAGGACCAGGCCCACCACCCGCAGGCGGCGGACATTGTCGGGATGAAACGGATCGCCGGCGGTCAGGGTGGAGAACACCCGCCGCAGCCGCTCGACGATCACCATCCAGCCGCCCGACAACAACGCCCAGGCCCCCAGCGCCCCGGCGAACAGCGGGCCCTTGTTGATCAGTTCGTCGACCGAGTCGCCGATATGCAGCTTGGAGGTGATCAGTTCGGGATTGAAGCTGAGCAGCAGCACCGCGACCGTGAAGATCGCCAGCAGGCTGACCCAGACCCACAGGCCCACATAGATCACGTCGAGAATGATCTTCAGGAAACTCGATACCGAGCCAGGCCCCAAGGCGCGCATCCGCTCTTCCCCTCACGCAGAAACGCCAACCATGCCCCGGCGGATCGGGGCGGGTCAAAGGCGGGCTGGACCTAGGTTTAGAACGTCTTGATCGCGAAGGTCACGGCGGCGAGCGGCAGACCGGCGATCAGCGTCAGCGTGGCCAGGCGGGTGGCGACGGCGTCAACGATGCGGAACAGTCTGGCGGCGGACATGGCGAGCCTTCGGAGCGGGTGCGGGACCGCGCCGGCATGGCGTTTCTCCCATGAGGCGAAGATAGGCGGCGATTCCGCCAGCGCCAATGTCGCTTATCGATAAACGATATTAAACTTTAGCAATGATCGCATTCACCGAACGGATTATGCGAGGTGTGGCGCCGTAGCCACCATCGCGGGCCGGCGGCTGGTGGTTTCGTACCAGGCGGCGAGGTTCGGACGACCTTCGCGCCAGTCCAGAACCCGGCGGCCGTCCAGATAGCCCAGCTGGGCGGCGACGGCGATCTCGCCGATCTCGAAGCGATCGGCGGCCGGCGTCTCGCGTTCCAGGAGGTCGAGGGCGGCGATCAACACGGCGGTCTGGCGATCGAACAGGTCGGGGCGCGTCTCGCCTTCGCGCAGTCGTTCGCGGACGACGGCCACGGCCGCGTCGCCCATGCCGTCCGCCATGGCCTGGAGGGTCAGGGCGCGCCATCGCTCCGGACCGGCGGCGGTGGTCAGGGACCGGCCCGACAGCGCTTCCAGATACTCGCAGATCACCGGGGAGTCGAAGATCGGCGGTTGGCCCTCGATCAACAGCACCGGGATCTTGGACAGCGGATTGATCGCCCGCACGCTCTCGTCGGTGTAGGGACTGGCGACCACCAGCTCCAGCCGGTCGGCCAGGCCCAGCTCGAACGCGACCACGCGAACCTTGCGGGCGAAGGGCGACATGGAGGAGTAGAGAAGCTGCATGTTCGATGATCCGACAGGAGGGCGCGATGACGCTGAAGCTGGAAGCTGGACTTAAGCTCGTCGCGGCGACGCACAACCCCGGCAAGGCCAAGGAATTGGCCGCCCTGCTGGACGGTCGCTTCGAGGTGCTGGCCGCCGGCGCCCTGGGCCTGCCCGAGCCGGACGAAACCGAGACGACCTTCGTCGGCAACGCCCTGCTCAAGGCCCGCCACGCCGCCGACCTGTCGGGCCAGATCGCCCTGGCCGACGATTCGGGCCTGTCGGTCGCCGCCCTGGACGGCGCGCCGGGCATCTATTCCGCCCGCTGGGCCGGCCCGGGGAAGGATTTCGCCATGGCCATGGACAAGGTCGCCGAGCGGATCGAGGAAACGGGGTCGGAGGATCGCTCGGCCTGGTTCACCTGCGCCCTGGCCGTGGCTTGGCCGAACGGCGGCCCGGCGGTGGTCGTACAGGGCGAGGTCCACGGAACCCTGACCTTCCCGCCGCGCGGCGATCGGGGCTTCGGCTACGACCCGATCTTCATCCCGACCGGTTTCGACCAGACCTTCGGCGAAATGGAGCCGGCCGCCAAGGACGCCATGAGCCACCGGGCCGTGGCGTTCGAGAAGTTGAAGGCGGCGCTGTTTGAGTAGGATTTTACACGGTTGTCATCCCGGAAGCCTCGCAGAGGCTGTCCGGGACCCAGGGGACTGGGCCGAGGCGGTGCGGCTGCCCTGGGTCCCGGACAGCGCTACGCGCTTCCGGGATGACAACTCTTGTGGGGCGGGGACGTGATCACCCAGCTTCCCCCCCTCGGCGTCTACGTCCACTGGCCCTATTGCGCCAGGATCTGCCCCTATTGCGACTTCAACGTCGTGCGCGACCGGGGCAGGACCGGCGAGCAGGCGGCGCTGGCCGACGCCATCGTCGCCGACCTGACGGCCCAGCGCGCCCTGACCGGGCCGCGCCGGCTGCTGTCGATCTTCTTCGGCGGCGGCACGCCCTCGCTGATGGACCCCGCCCAGGTCGCCCGGGTGATCGAGACCGCCAAGGCCCTGTGGACCCCCGCCGACGACCTGGAGATCAGCCTCGAGGCCAATCCGACCGACGCCGAGACCGATCGCTTCCAGGCCCTGGCGGCGGCGGGGGTGGCGCGGCTGTCGCTGGGGGTCCAGGCCCTGGACGACGCGGCGCTGAAGCTGCTGGGCCGCAACCATGACGCCGGCTCGGCGCGGCGGGCCCTCGCCGTGGCCGCCAAGGCCTTTCCGCGCCTGTCCGCCGACCTGATCTACGCCCGGCCCGGCCAGACGGTGGCGGCCTGGACGGCCGAACTCTCCGACCTGCTGGCCATGGGCCCCGAGCACGTCTCGCCCTACCAGCTGACGATCGAGCACGGCACCGCCTTCGACCGCGCCGTCGGGCGCGGCAAGCTGGTCGTGCCCGACGAGGACCTGGCCGCCGCCCTGTTCGAGGCCACCCAGAGCGTGCTGGAGGCCGCCGGCTTCGACGCCTACGAGGTGTCCAACCACGCCCGGGGCGAGGCCGCCCGCTCGCGCCACAACCTCGTCTACTGGCGCGGCCACGACTATGTCGGCGTCGGCCCGGGGGCGCATGGCCGTCTTGTTCGGCCCGAAAACATCTCCGGCGGCGGAAAACTCGCCACCACGGCCCGGCGCAACATCGCGGACTACATCCGTGCGGTCACCGAAACGGGGACAGGCTTCGACGCCGAGCCGCTCACGCCGCTCGAGGCGGCCGAGGAACGGCTGCTGCTGGGCCTGCGCATCGACGAGGGCGTCAGCTTCGCCGAAATCGCCGCCCTGGGGCTGTCGCCGGACACGCCCAAGGTGAAATCCCTGGCTGAAGACGATCTTCTCGTCGACGATAGGATTCGACTTCGGGCCACCCGATCCGGCCGTCTTGTGCTGGACCGGCTGACAGGCATGCTCGCGACCTGATAACCCTGTCGGCAACGGATTTGCCTGAACGCGTCGTCGGCGCCCAGTTTGTGTCGGAAAGTAAGCCCTTGAGCCGTCAGCTTGCCCCGCCCGCCCTGTCAGACGCGCCGCTGGCGCCGGGGCTGTATCTGGTGGCGACGCCGATCGGAAACCTGCGCGACATCACCCTGCGGGCCCTGGACGTGCTGAACGGCTGCGACGTGCTGCTGGCCGAGGACACCCGGGTGTCGGGCAAGCTGCTGGCCGCCTATGGCCTCTCGAAGCGGCTGCAGCGCTATGACGAGCACGTCGCCGACCGCGAGACGCCGCGCATCCTGGAGCGGCTGGAGGCCGGCGAGCGGATCGCCCTGGTCTCGGACGCCGGCACGCCGATGGTCTCCGACCCCGGCCTGCGCCTGGCCCAGGCGGCGATCGCGGCGGGCCACACGGTGGTGCCGATCCCCGGCGCCTCGGCGGCCCTGGCGGCCCTGACCCTGGCCGGCCTGCCCACCGACCGCTTCCTGTTCGCCGGCTTCCCGCCGACCAAGATCGCGGCGCGCCGGACCTTCTTCGAAGCGCTGGCCAATGTCCGCGCCACCCTGATCTTCTACGAAGGCGCCTCGCGCGTGGCCGACAGCCTGGCCGACATGGCCGCGGTGTTCGGTCCGCGGCCCGGGGCGGTGGCGCGGGAGCTGACCAAGCTCTACGAGACCTGCGTCCGCGGGCCGCTGGACGAACTGGCCGCCGACCCGCGCTTCGAAGCGCCCAAGGGCGAGATCGTCATCCTGGTCGGTCCGGGCGAGGACGAGGTCGCCTCGCCCGCCGACGCCGAGACCGCCCTGCGCGAAGCCATGACCCGCCTGCCGCTGGGCGAGGCCGCCTCCGAGGTCGCCAAGGCCCTGGGGCTGTCGCGCAAGGACCTCTATCGCCAGGCCCTGGCGATGAAGGAGGCCCGATGAGCGTCGTTCGTCCGGACAGGCGGGCCCTGAGACAGGCGAGAGGCGCCGCCGCCCGGCTGTCGGGCCGTCGCGCCGAGGTGATCGCCGCCCTGTGGCTGATGGCCAAGGGCTACCGTATTCTCGGCTTTCGCCTGGCCACGCCCCTGGGCGAGATCGACCTGCTGGCGCAACGCGGCGGCGTGCTGGCCGTTGTCGAGGTCAAGAGCAGAACCAGTCTGGAGGCGGCGCTGGAAGCGGTGACCTACGAACAGCGGGCCCGTCTGCGCCGCGCCGGCGCCCATATCGCCGCCCATCGCGCCGGCTTGCGGGGGGCGGTGGTGCGACTGGACCTGCTGGCCCTCGCGCCGGGGCGTCGTCCGCGTCACGTTCCGAACGCCTGGGTGGACGGCCAATGACCCGCGAGGAAGCCGAAGCCCTGCTCACCGACGCCGGCCAACGTCCGGACAAGGCGTTTCCGCTGTTCGAGGCGGCCCTGGCCTGCGCGGTGCATGACGATCCCGACCGCGACCTGGGGCCGGTGCTCGACATGGCCAAGACCTCGATCGCCCGCCTGGCCGATCGGCTGAAGGGCGAGTCGCCCGAGGAGGCCCTGGCCGAGACCATGGCCGGCGATCTGCGGCTGTCGGGCGATCTGATCACCTACGACCACCCCGACAACGCCGACGTCGTCGCCGTGGCCGAGCGCCGCAAGGGTCTGCCGGTGACCCTGGGGGTTTTCTACCTGCACGCCGGGCGGGCCTGCGGCCTTGATCTGCACGGCGTCGACTTTCCGGGCCACTTCCTGCTGCGCATCGAGACCGAGGAAGGGCCGCTGGCGCTCGACCCGTTCAGCGAGGGGCGGGTGGTTCTGCCGTCCGAGCTGTCGCGCCGGGCTCTGCGCACCGGGCTGATGCCCGACGTCGCCGCCAAGCTGGACGTGTTGATGAGCCCGATCACCGACCGGGCGGTGCTGATCCGCCTGCAGAACAACATCTTCGCCCGCGCCCAGCAGGCCCGGGACTGGGCGAGGGCCGAGCGCTCGGCCCTGCGCCGGGCGCTGCTGGATCCCACCGACCACCACCCCTGGCTCGACGTCGCCGCCGCCCGCGAGGGCCAGGGCGCCCTGGCCGGCGCCCTGCAGGCCCTGTCCCGCGCCCAGGTGCTGGACGGCGGCGCGGCCATCGCCGCGCGGGCGGCGCGCGAGCGGATGCGGCTTCGGCTGAACTAGGACCGGGTCTCAGACGTCCAAGATGATCTTGCCGAAGTGGCCGCCGGACGCCTGGTGGCGGAAGGCGTCGGCCAGCTGCTCCAGCGCGAAGCGCCTGTCGAGCACCGGCCGGTAACCCGCCACGTCGATGGCTCGGATCATGTCCAGCTGGTGCCGCCGGCTGCCCACCGTCAGGCCGATCACCTTCAGCTGCTTGCCCATGATCGCCACGGTCGGGACGGGTCCCGCGACGCCGGCCAGCACCCCGATCAGCGCGATATGGCCGCCGTTGCGCGCCGCGACGATCGACTGCGGCAGGGTGCCGGCTCCGCCGATCTCCAGGATGTGGTCCACGCCCCGGCCGTCGGTCAGCTTGCGGGCCGCCTTGCCCCATTCGGGCTCCGCCCTGTAGTTGATCAGGTGGTCGGCCCCCAGGGCCTTGAGCCGCTCCAGTTTCTCGTCGGACGACGAGGTGGCGATCACCGTGCAGCCGAAGGCCTTGGCGATCTGCAGGCCGTAGATCGACACCCCGCCCGTGCCCTGCACCAGCACCGTCTCGCCGCCCTTCAGCGCGCCGTCCGCGACCAGGCCGCGCCAGGCCGTCACCCCGGCGCAGGTCAGGGTCGCCGCCTCGGCCGCGTCCCAGCCCTTGGGCGCCCGCGTGAAGGCCGTGGCCGGCGCGACCACCAGCTCGCGGGCGTAGCCGTCGGCCCCGTCGCCCGGCACGCCGGCAAAGCCGTCGTCCGGCGCCTCGCCGTCCAGCCAGCGCGGGAAGAAGGTCGAGACCGCCAGCTCGCCGACCGCGAAGTCGTTCACGCCCTCGCCCACCGCCAGCACCTCGCCGGCCCCGTCGGACATCGGGATTCGACCGTCGGCTGTCGGAATGCCGCCGACCGCCACCAGATAGTCGTGATAGTTCAGCGAGCTGGCGCGGATCCGGACCAGGATCTCGCCCGGTCCGGGCTGGCCGGGATCGGGCAGGTCGACATGGCGCAGGGCGTCGAGACCGGCGGGCGCGGCGATCTGGATGGCTTTCATCGGCTTGGCCTTCTTCTGAGCGGTTGGATCCGCGCCAAAATCTTCCCCCGAACGAACCTGGGTGAAGCGGGCCGGCCCTTCAAGCAGGCCGCGACGTCAACCGCGAAGGCGTCAGGTTTCCGGCCGCTCGGCCACGAACCGCGCCACCGACTCGCGGAAGGCCTGCACGTCCTTGTTCAGCTGGATGAGCCTTTCGATGCTCATGCCGGCCGACTCGAACAGCGTCTGGCCCAGGCAGGCGCTGCGGGCCTGCATCTCGCGGCCGTGATCGGTCAGGCTGACGACGACCTGGCGCTCGTCGGCGGGATTGCGCACGCGCGACAGCAGTCCGGCGGCTTCCATGCGCTTGATCAGCGGCGTGACATTGCTGGAATCCAGGCCCAGGCGCTCGGCGATCGCCCCCACGCTCTGCCCGTCCAGTTCCCACAGCGCGCTCAGCACCAGATATTGCGGATAGGTGATCTCCAGGGCGTCGAGCAGCGGCTTGTAGGCGCGGTTGATCGCCAGGCTGGCCCCGTACAGCGAAAAGCACAGCTGATCGTCGAGCGTGAGGGTGCGAGAAGGGTCTGGCATGGAGAGCTCCTGGACAGGTTCGCCTTAGCCCAAAAATACATGTCGTGACAAATAATGACTCGACAGGTGTTCAGGTGAGCGGCTAGATCGCGTTATATGTCACGACATAAAATGTCGCGGCATGTTCAAGCGCCCCCGCTCTTTCGTCCAGATGGAGGCCTCCATGGCCAACGACACCTCGCCCTCGCGCACCGCCGCCGATGCGCTCGTGCGCTACTATTTCATCCGCGCCGGCGTCGCCGCTGTCTGGGTCGCGGCCGCCTTCACGATCGCGCCGTCCAACCCGATCCTGGCCGGGACCTTACTGGTGGTCTATCCAGCCTGGGACGCGTTCGCCAACGCGCGCGACGCCCTGGCCAACGGCGGCTTTCGGGCCAATGCTCCGCAGGTCCTGAACACAGCCGTCAGCGCCGCGATCGCTCTGGGCGTGCTGGCCGCCCTCCAGATCGACATGCGCCTGGTGCTGGCGCTGTTCGGCGCCTGGGCGTTCCTGGCGGGCGTGCTGCAACTGATCGTCGGCGTGCGGCGGTGGCGCGCCTACGGCGCCCAGTGGGCGATGGTGCTGAGCGGCGCCCAGTCGGCGCTGGCGGGCGGGTTCTTCATCAAGAGCGCCGCCGGACCCGTCGCCTCCGTAATCACCGTCGTCGCCCCCTATGCGGCGTTCGGGGCTTTCTACTTCCTGGTCTCGGGGATCCTGTTGGCCGTGAAGACCCGTCGGCGCGCCAAAACCGCCTGACCGGATCGCGCTCGGCCCTCGCATTCGGACCCGGGCCGCCTTAACTAGGCAGTCGCGGCGCGGGGTCCCCCCGCGCCGCCCCTCGCGCCGCCTAGCCGATCCGGAGTCCCCATGTCGCTGAGAGTCGCCGTCCAGATGGATCCCGTTCAGGGGATCAACATCGAGAACGACACCACCTTTCTGATGATGTGGGAGGCCCAGACGCGGGGCCACAGGCTGTGGGTCTACACCCCCGACAAGCTGTCGATGGAGGACGGGCGGGTGTTCTCCCGCGCCCAGCCGCTGACGCTGACCAAGACGCAAGGGTCCCACGCGCAGCTAGGCGACACCGTGATCCTCGACATGAAGGACGACGTCGACGTGGTGCTGATGCGCCAGGATCCGCCGTTCGACATGGCCTACATCACCGCCACGCACTTTCTTGAAAAGGTTCATCCGCACACGCTGGTGGTGAACAATCCGGCCGAAGTGCGCAATGCGCCCGAAAAGCTGTTCGTCACCGACTTCCCGGGCGTCCAGCCGCCGACCCTGATCACCAGCGACCACGAGGCGATCTACGACTTCCGGGCCCGGCACGGCGACATCGTGCTCAAGCCCCTGTACGGCGGCGGCGGTTCGGGCGTGGCGCGGCTGCTGGCCGACGACCCCAATCTGGACGCTCTGCTGGAGCTGCACGCGATGATCGGCCGCGAGCAGGTGATCGCCCAGAAGTTCGTCCCGGCCGTGAGCAAGGGCGACAAGCGCATCCTGTTGGTGCACGGCGAGCCGGTGGGCGCGATCAACCGCGTGCCGGCCGCCGGCCAGGTCCGTTCGAACCTCCGAGTCGGCGGTCGGGCCGAGGCGGTGGAGCTGACGGCGCGCGACCTGGAGCTCTGCGCGATCATCGGCCCTGAATTGAAGCGCCGCGGCCTGCTGTTCGTCGGCATCGACGTGATCGGAGAGTACCTGACCGAGATCAACGTCACCTCGCCAACCGGGGCCCAGCAGCTCAAGCGGTTCGGCGGCGCCGACGCCGCGGCGATCCTCTGGGATCGGATCGTCGAGCTAAGCTCCACCTGAAGATTAGGAACGTCAGGTAGACGACTGAATCGTCACACTTTCCTGAAACGTTCGTTTTTCGTTCTTGCTCCGCTCCAACGGCCATGCTTGGCTTGTGGATAAAATAGTGGGCAAGGAGGCGGAAAGCCAATGGCGGCAAAGGTCGTCACGGTGGCGTTCGAGGGCGTGGAGGCGCGTCGCGTCGACGTCGAGGTCCAGCTGACCGGCGGCCAGCAGGTCATGGTCATCGTCGGCCTGGGCGACAAGGCCGTGGCCGAGAGCAAGGAGCGGGTGCGCGGAGCGTTCGCCGGCCTGGGCCTGGCCCTGCCGCCCAAGCGCATCGTCGCCAACCTCGCGCCGGCCGACATGCCCAAGGAAGGCTCGCACTACGATCTGCCGATCGCCCTGGCGGTGATGGCCGCCATGGGCGTGATCCCGATCGACGCGCTCGACGGCTGGGCGGCGATGGGCGAATTGTCCTTGGACGGACGGATCGCGGCCTGCGCCGGGGCGCTGCCCGCGGCCATGGCGGCGGGCGCCATGGACCTGGGCCTGATCTGCCCCGAGGCGTGCGGACCCGAGGCGGCCTGGGCGGGCGGGACGCGGATCCTGGCGCCGCGCTCGCTGGTGGCCCTGATCAATCATTTCCGGGGCGGCCAGATCCTGTCGGCCCCGTCGCCCGGCCCGGTGGTCGAGGGCGAGGCGGCGCGCGACCTGCGCGACGTCAAGGGTCAGGCACGCCAAGCGGGCCCTGGAGATCGCCGCGGCCGGCGGTCACAACCTGCTGTTCTGCGGTCCGCCCGGCTCGGGCAAGTCGATGCTGGCCCAGCGCCTGCCGGGACTCCTGCCGCCCCTGAGCTCGCAGGAGCTGCTGGAGACCTCGATGGTTCATTCCGTGGCCGGACTGATCGCCAAGGGAACCCTGACGCGGGCCCGGCCCTATCGCGCCCCGCATCACAGCGCCTCGATGGCGGCCCTGACCGGCGGCGGGCTGAAGGCCAAGCCGGGCGAGGTGTCGCTGGCCCACAACGGCGTGCTGTTCCTCGACGAACTGCCGGAGTTCGGCGTCCAGGCCCTGGACAGCCTGCGCGGGCCGCTGGAGACCGGCGAGGTGATGGTCGCCCGGGCCAACGCCCATGTCCGCTATCCGGCCCGGGTGCAGCTGGTGGCGGCGATGAACCCCTGCCGCTGCGGCCACGGCGGGGCCGGGCGCGGCGCGTGCGGCAAGGCTCCGCGCTGCATCCGCGACTACCAGGCCCGGGTCAGCGGACCGCTGATGGACCGCATCGACCTGGCCGTCGACATGCCCGCCGTCAGCGCCGCCGACCTGGCCTTGCCCGCGCCCACCGAGGGCACGGCCGAGGTGGCGGCCCGGGTCGCCCAGGCGCGCCGGCGGCAGTTCGAACGCGCGGAGGCGATCGCTAGCACAGGCGGCGCCACGCCGCTCGGAGCCGAGGCGCTGAACGGCCGGGCCGAGGGACGCTTCCTGGAGACCATCGTCGACCTCGACGAGGCCGGGCGCGGCTTGCTGGCCCGCGCCGCCGAGGCCGGCCAGATCAGCGCGCGGGGCTGGACCCGCGTCCTGCGCCTGGCCCGCACCATCGCCGACCTGGAAGGCGCCCCCGGGGTCCGCCGCGTGCACGTGGCCGAAGCCTTGGCGCACCGGCGAACCCACGCCCTGGGCGCGGCGGCTGGCGAGGCGGCGGTCTGAAGCTCCCCGCCAGGGGAAGGACGAGCTACTTCGTCAGCGGCCGCAGGATGATCTCGACCCGGCGGTTCTGCGCCCGGCCCTCGGCAGTGTCGTTCGAGGCGATCGGCTGGCGCTCGCCCTGGCCGGCCACGAAGATACGGTCGGACAGCACCTTGCCGGGGCCTGTCAGATAACCGGCCACCGAGCTGGCCCGACGCTCCGACAGGGTCTGGTTGTAGTCGTCCGGACCGCTGCTGTCGGCGTGGCCGACGACGTCGATCGTGGTCTGCGGATAGGCGTTCAGCGTGCGGGCCACGTCGTCCAGCACGCGGGTGAATTGCGGCTGCACCTCGGACCTGTCGACGGCGAAGGTCACGTCGCTGGGCATGACCAGGACGATCTGGTCGCCGTTGCGGCGGATCATCACGCCCGAGCCTTCCAGGCTGCGGCGGAACTCGGCCTGCTGGCGGTCCATGTAGTTGCCGACCGCGCCGCCGGCCAGGGCGCCGACGCCGGCCCCGATCAGGGCGTTCTTGCGGCCCTGCTCGCCCTTGTTGGTGTTGGTCAGATAGCCCAGCACCGCGCCGACCCCGGCGCCGGCCAGGGCGCCGGTCCCGGTGTTGTTGCGGACAGGCATGCCCGTGGCGGAATCGGTGGTGGTGCAGGCGGTCAGGGCCAAGGCGCTGATGGCGGCGACGGCGATGGCGGTCTTTTTGATCATGGTCGATATTTCCTCTGCGGCCCGTTCGGACGATCTTGATCCGACGCCTGGACGTGTGATGCTAGCGGGGCAGAACGCCCTGCCCATGGTCAAGTTCCAACGCGGCCCATGACTCGGGCATGAACCGCCTTCGCACGGGTCATGGGCCGTCCTGACCGCCGTCCGGAGGCGTTGTCCCGGCCGCCGCTCTTGGCGCTTGGCGTCGCGGCGGTGTAGTAAGCCTGTTCTTACTAATTTCGAGGCTCAAGCCCGTGTCCGCATCCGCGATCGAACCCGTCTCGTTCACCTTGTATTCGAAGGACTTCGACCGGTTCGCCCACGAGCTGGGCGCGTCGTTCCAGCGCTACGGCTTCGCGGTGATCTCCGACCACGACCTGGCCCAGGCGCGCATCGACGCGGCGATCGCCGACGCCAAGGCCTTCTTCGCCCTGCCCGAGGAAACCAAGCGCCAGTACGCCGGCGTCAAGGGCGGCTCGCGCGGCTACATCCCCTTCGGCATCGAGACCGCCAAGGGGGCCGACCACTACGACCTGAAGGAATTCTGGCACGTGGGCCGCGACCTGCCGCCGGGCCATCCGTTCCGCGCCAACATGGCCGACAACATCTGGCCGGCCGAGATCCCCAGCTTCCACCACAATGTCGGCTGGCTGTACGGCGCGCTCGACAGCCTGGGCGTGCGGGTGCTGAAGGCCGTCGCCACCTATCTGGAGCTGGGCCGGGACTTCTTCGACCCGACGGTCAAGGACGGCAACAGCGTGCTGCGCCTGCTGCACTATCCGCCCATCCCCAAGGACGCCACCGGCGTGCGGGCCGGGGCTCACGGCGACATCAACACCATCACCCTGCTGATGGGCGCGGAGGAAGGCGGGCTGGAACTGCTGGATCGCGACGGCCAGTGGCTGCCGATCAACCCGCCGCCGGGCTGCATCGTCGTCAATATCGGCGACATGCTCGAGCGCCTGACCAACCACGTCCTGCCCTCGACCATTCACCGCGTGGTCAATCCGCCGCCGGAACGCCGCGGCGTGCCGCGCTATTCGACGCCGTTCTTCCTGCACTTCGCGTCGGACTACCTGATCAAGACCCTGCCCAACTGCATCACGGCCGAGAACCCGGACCGCTATCCGGAGCCCATCACCGCCGACGCCTTCCTCCAGCAGCGCCTGCGCGAGATCAAGCTGGCCTAGGCGCGGGATATCAGACGGCCGCCAAGCCCGGAACGAGCCGGAGGCGAGGCGCCCCAAAACCTAAGAGCGAGACCTCCCGGACGGCTTACTGGGTGATCCGCAGGTTCTGGATCGATCCCGCGATGGCGTTGAACACCGCGGTCAGCTGCGACGCGTTGGTGACGTCGTAATACATGTCCGGCTGGGTCGCGCAGTACAGCAGGATGTCCTTGGAGTGGGACGAGACCCCCACGCCGATCGAATAGATCTGGATCTTCTTGGCCCGCGCGTTGTCGCACAGCATCTTTTCGCGGCTGTCGATGGCGTCGCGGCGGGCGGTGGCGGAGGAACTGGTGGTCAGGGCCGTGCCGCTGGCGTTCTTCAGGCGACCCTGGCCGATATAGCCGTAGCCCGTATAGGCCGAGTTGTTGGGATTGGCGTAGGTGTCGTTGGTGTTGTCGCCGTCGGTCAGCAGCACGATCACCTTGGTGGCCTTCTTGCCCTCGGTCGTGGTCGGATCGATCCCGTCGGCGAAGGGCGCGTTGTTCGACAGCGTGTGCCAGCCCCAGGCCAGGCCCATCGCCACATTGGTGTTGCCGTTGGCGACCATCTGACCAAGCTTGGCCTTCACCACGTCGCGCTGGGTCGTGGTCCGCACATTGGTCAGACGCATCAGGCTGGTCAGGCCGCAGCCGGCGTTGGGGCCGTAGGCCGTTCCGGTCTTGGCCGCGCTGAGGACGTTGCTCTTGTTGCTCGCGCCGTACTTGGCGATCGGCGTCGAACGGGTGGCCCAGGCGGTCGCCAAGGTCCCGGTCGGCGCCACGCCGTCGGGCAGCCAATTGTTGATGATCGGGTACGAGGTGTTCTGGGTGCGCGCGTCGCGGTACTTGGCCGACGTGCTGGACGTGGTGGTGTTGACCACATTGTCGTCCGGTTCGTCCGGCGCGAAGAACGGCACGAACATCGAGGCCGGGATCGAACTGCTGGGCGAGGCGTCGGTGACGTCGTAGGGCGCGGGCCGGCTTTCGACGCAGCCTCCCCAGGCCAGGCCTAGGTTCGACAGCAGGGTGAAGCGGTCCTGATTGGTCGCGAACACGTCCGCGCCGTAGCCGCTGGCCGGCATCTTGCCGGCCAGCCAGGTCGTCTGGTTCTGGTAGGCCGAGCCGATGTTCACGGTCATCGAGAACGGCACGACGCTGATCTTCACCGCGTCGGTCTCGCTGGCCCGGGCCGCGGCGGCCGACAGCACGTCGACCAGCGACTTGGAAGCGTCGATCAGGGCGTCGATCTTGCGCTCGCCCGAGCCGAGGGTGCTGGTCATCGAACCGGTGTTGTCCAGCACCAGGGCCACTTCCAGCTTCTTGACCGAACGCGACACCGTGGCGGTGGCCGAGACGTTGGAGTCGCCGTTGCTCCAAAGGTTGGCGATGATCGGCTTGATCTTGATGTTCTTGATGTCGCCAACGACGGTGCTGTTGGGGCCCTGCGAGAAGGTGGAGTTGTCCGGGCCCAGGGCGACGCCCAGGCCGGACATCTCGGTGGCCAGGACCGCGTCGCCGATCTTGTCGAGGTCGGCGTCGGTGACCGCCTTCGAGCGGGCGGCCATCAGGGTGGCCGCGTCCAGGGCGTCCTGCAGCTGGCGCTTCTGGACGCTGACCCGGCTGAGGTCGATCAGGCCGAAGGTCAGGATGGCGATGGGAACCAGCAGCAGGGCGAACTGAACCGCGATGGCGCCGCGCTCGTCGTCGCGAAGCCGCGCCGCGAGGCGTTTCCACATGGTCATGAGCACGGTCCGACTCCCAGAGAGATCGGGCACTATCGCCAAGGGCGGTGAACGGCCCGCAAACGGCGATGGTGAATCCGCCGATGGCGGTCGGGCCTCGATCCGAGGTCGCCGCCTTGGGAAACCCCCGTCCTTCTGCTATATACTCTCTTCATCCCTGCAATCTTTCGCCCCTGGACCGCCCCTTGAGCGTCACCCTCGACCTGTCCCGCATCGCTCCCCCAAATTCCGGGGGGAGGGCCGACGCCCCGAAAGCCCCGATCAACCTGTCGGGCCTCACTCGCCCGCAGCTGGTCGCCGCCCTGACCGAGAGCGGCGTGGTCGAGCACGGCAAGGCCAAGATGCGCGCCACCCAGATCTTCCGTTGGCTGCACCATCGCGGCGTGACCGACTTCGCCCAGATGAGCGACGTGGCCAAGGAGACCCGGGCCCGCCTGGCCGACCAGTTCACGATCGCCCGCCCCGAGGTCGTCGAACGCCAGGTCAGCAAGGACGGCACCCGCAAGTGGCTGATCCGCATGGCTCCCGGCGTCGAGGTCGAGACCGTCTATATCCCGTCCGTCGGGCGGGCCGGGGCGCTCTGCGTCTCCAGCCAGGTCGGCTGCACCCTGAACTGCAGCTTCTGCCACACCGGCACCCAGGCCCTGGTGCGCAACCTGACCGCCGCGGAGATCGTCGCCCAGGTGCAGATCGCCAAGGACGATCTGGGGGAATGGCCGTCCGACAAGGAAGACCGCCTGCTGAGCAACATCGTGTTCATGGGCATGGGCGAGCCGCTCTACAACATGGGCTCGGTGGCCGACGCCATCGAGATCATCAGCGACAACGAGGGCATCACCATCTCGCGTCGCCGGATCACGGTCTCGACCTCGGGCGTGGTCCCGCAGCTGGAGGCCCTCGGCGAAAAGACCCAGGCCATGCTGGCCATCAGCCTGCACGCCACCAACGACGCCCTGCGCGACGTGCTGGTGCCGCTGAACAAGAAGTATCCGCTCGAGCAGCTGATGGCCGGCATCCGCGCCTATCCCGGCATCAGCAACGCCCGCCGGGTGACGTTCGAATATGTGATGCTGAAGGGCGTCAACGACAGCCCCGACGAGGCTCGCGCCCTGGTCAAGCTGATCAAGGGCATCCCGGCCAAGGTCAATCTGATCCCGTTCAATCCCTGGCCGGGCACGGATTACGAGTGCTCCGACTGGACCGCGATCGAGGCCTTCGCCGCGATCCTCAACCGCGCCGGCTACTCCTCGCCGATCCGCACCCCGCGCGGCCGCGACATCCTGGCCGCCTGCGGCCAGCTCAAGAGCGAGAGCGAGAAAGTCCGCGCCTCGGCCATGCGCCAGCTGTCGATGGCGGCCATGGCGGGCGTGCTGGACGACGACGAGGAGGCGGCGGCTTAAGGTCCGCCGCCCGGGTTCGGGCTTGGCCGCCTCTCCTTAGGGGGAGCGGGGCTTGGGACTGATTTGCGGGGATAGACGGCCATCCATCCCCGCCGCCGCCGGACAAAACCCCAAGTTTTCCAACGTTCTGGAAAATAATCAGCGCGCCTTGTCCTCGACGCTGGCGGCCGGCGCATACTTCTCCTCGTCCCACCACCGGGGAGGCCGTCCAGCTGGCGACCTGACGGGTGGCGGGGGCGGTCGAGCGGGTAGCGCTCGTCGATGGTCTTGAGTGACGCTTCGGGTGAGTTGGGCAGGTTCCTTGCAACACAGGACGAAACCCGGCCGGCGAAGGATCGGCGAGGGCGCCAGGCGCGGGCTGAAATCGCCCGCGCGGTCCGGACGGGGTACGTCGCCCCTCCGCCCGCCGGGGGCCTCCATCGGAGCGGGTTAAAAATCCGCGATCCGAAGGCTCTCGTCCACCGGCCGCGCGGAGCGTTCGGACCTGTCGAAACGGTACTCTGCTAAAACAATCATCCGGGCATGGCCCGGACGCTCCGCCGCCTCCCCAAGCCTGTCGGCCTCAACCGACGGAAGGGCGCGAAGACGCGTCCGCTTCACCGTCGGGGATCAGTCGCCTCTACGCAGGCGGCGCCAAGCCGTGCTAGCAATGCCGTCTTCAGTTCCGGGGGTTATCGCTTTCATGCCGCCACAGCTTCAGTCGCCCGAGATCCAGGCTTTCGCCAGCGGCCTGCCGCTGACCCTGATGCACGCCGCCATCACCCTGGTGATGCTGGTGATCGGCACCGCCCTCTACGCCCTGCTGACGCCGCACAAGGAAATCAAGCTGATCCGCGAGGGCAACGCCGCCGCCGCCCTGTCGCTGGGCGGGGTGATGGTCGGTCTGGCGATCCCCCTGGCGACCTCGCTGTCGGCTTCGGTGTCGCCGTTGGAGATCGTGCTGTGGGGGGTCTCGACCATCGCCGTTCAACTGCTGGTCTTCCGGGTGACCGACATGCTGCTCAAGGGCCTGCCGGAGCGGATCAACGAGGGCGAGGTCGCCGCCGCCGCCCTGCTGGTCGGCGCCAAGATCGCCACGGCGCTGATCCTGGCCGCCGCCGTGGCCGGCTGACGGTCGGGCGGGCGGAGACGGTTCCGTGCATTTCCCGAAACTTCCCGACTGGCTGATCTACGGGGCGGTGGTCACCGCCCTGCTGGTCGTCGCCGTCGGCCGCCAGGAGCGATCCGACGCCCCGCCGCCGCCGCCGCCGGTGCCGGGCGACGTCGGCCTGCCCCTCGGCCCGGCCTCGCCGTTCGATCCCTCCGTGGTGGTCCAGGTGCCCGAGAAGGGCCAGCCCGGCAGCGGCACGGCCTTCTCGGTCGATGACGGCGGCTCGTGGCTGACCGCTCGCCATGTGGTCGACGGCTGCCGCGAGGCGGCGATCGTGGTGGCCGACGGACGCGGCGTGGCGGCCCGGATCACCCTCGACCCGGCCGGCGACGCCGCCATCCTGACCACGGTGGGCGGGGCCCCCGCCGTGCCGCTGCGCGGCGTGGCCGAGCCGCCCCGCCGAGGCGAGCGGGCCTATCACCCGGGCTTCCCGCAAGGCCATCCCGGCGAAGTCACCTCGCGCCTGCTGGGCCGCGAGAACCTGGTCATCCGCGGCCGCGGCGCCCGGATCGAGCCGGTGCTGGTCTGGGCCGAGGTCGGCCGCACCGACAATCTGAGGGGCACGCTGTCGGGCCTGTCGGGCGCCCCAGCCCTCGACAGCGCCGGGCGGGTGATCGGCGTGACGGTGGCGGAATCCCCGCGGCGGGGCCGGATCTACACGACCGCCCAGGAGACGGTGTCGGACCTGCTGCGGCAGAGCCGCCGGCGTCCGGCCAGCTTCGCCCTGGGCGAATCGATCACCACCGAAAACTACGGCCGCGTCGCCGACGGCCTGCGCCGCGACCTGCGCGTGGCCCAGGTGGTGTGCCTGAAGACCGAGACCTAGGGCGCCTCGGCCGGCGCGTTCCGGGCCGCCAGCCTCGCCGACGCCGTCTGGCGCACCGACAGGATGATGAACAGCACCAGGGCCGGGACTCCGACCAGGCCGGCGCCGACGAAGAAGATCGCATAGGCGGCCATCAGTCCGTGGCTGGCGCTGAGGCTTTCGACGACCGCGCCGGAGAAGCCCTTCAGGAACTTGCCCAGCATGGCGTAGGTCGAGGACAGCAGGGCGTACTGGGTGGCGGTGTAGCCCAGGCTAGTCAGGCTGGACATATAGGAGACCAGGGCCACCCCGGCGAAGCTCATGGCGAAATTGTCGGCCGCCATGACCGCGCTGAACACCCCCACGTGACCCTTGCTGACCGTCAGCAGGGCGAAGGCGGCCACGGCGATCGGCTGCAGGATCGCGCCGAGGATCAGGGTGCGGGTGAAGCCCAGCCGAAGGGCCGAAAGCCCGCCCGCGGCGATGCCGATGATCGCCGCCACCAGCCCCACCGAGCCGCGCACGGCCGCCACCGCGTCCTTGGTCAGGCCGATGTCGTGATAGAAGGGATTGGCCATGGGGCCCATCACGAAGTCCGGCAGGCGATACAGCGCCACGGCGGCCAGCATCAGGACGCCAAATTCCTTGTGGGTGCGGAAGAAGTCGATGAACGGGCCGACCACGGCGTCGAAGAAGCCGCTCGGCGTCCACAGCGGGGCCTTGCCCTTCATCACCGCGTCGGCCCGTTCGGGCTCGAGCGCCCGCAAGGTCGCCCAGACCGCGATCCCCATGCACAGGGCGGCGCCCAGATAAGAATGGCTCCAGCCGATGCGGGTGGCCGCGGCCAGGATCAGGGCGTCGGTGGCCAGCAGGGCGGCGCGATAGCCCAGCTGATAGGCTGACGACAGCAGCCCCAGTTCCTCGCCGTTTTCCGCCGCCTCGATGCGCCAGGCGTCGACGACGATGTCCTGGGTCGCGGAGGCGAAAGCGACGACGACCGCGAAGATCCCGACCGTGGTCAGGCCGGCGTGCGGTCCGGTCAGGGCCATGCCCGCCAGGCCCAGCGCCACCAGGATCTGCGAGATCAGCATCCAGCCGCGCCGGCGCCCCAGCCAGCGGCCCAGCAGCGGCGCGTCCAGCCGGTCGACCAGCGGCGCCCACAGGTACTTCACCGAATAGGCCAGGCCGACCCACGACAGGAAGCCGATCGCCTTCAGCGACGTTCCTTCCTCGCGCAGCCAGTAGCCGAAGGTGTTGCCGGTCAGCAGGAACGGCAGGCCCGAGCCGAAGCCCAGGGCCAGCATCACGCCGACCTTGGGTCGTCCCAAAGCCCGCAGCACGTCCATCATGCCGCGTTTCGGCGCCTTGGCTTCGGCCATGCCCGTGTTCACGCCAGGCGGCGCGCTCCCCGAAAAATCAGGAGGCGACCTTGGCTCGCGTCGCGCCTTTCGTCCAGCCGTGACCACTCTGTCCAAGATGGGCCCATTTGGTCAGCACGTGGCGCAGGGCGGGCGGGGTCAGGGGCTTGGCCAGGAAGTCGTTCATGCCGGCGGCCAGGCAGGCGCGGCGGTCCTCGTCGAACGCGTCGGCGGTGAGGGCGACGATCGGGCTGGTGACGCCGCGCTCACGCAGGGCCCGGGTGGCCTCGATGCCGTTCAGGCCCGGCATGCGCAGGTCCATCAGGATCAGGTCGTAGGCGCCGCGCGACAGGGCCGAGACGGCTTCGTCGCCGCTGGCGATGCGGTCGACCTTGCAGCCCTCGCGCTCCAGCAGGGCCCGGGCCAGCAAGGCGTTGATCGGATTGTCCTCGGCCAGCAGCACGCGGACGCCGGGCGCGGCGGCGACGGCGATGCGGTCGTCCTCGTGGGCCACGACGATGGAGGCGGCGGTCTTGGCGGCCTCGACGGCCTGGACCTTGGCGGCCGGGCGGGCCGCCAGGACCTGGGCGATCAGCGAGGCGCGACGCAAGGGCTTGATCAGATAGCCCAGCCCCGCCGCCTTCAGCTTGGGGATGCGGTCACGCTGATCGGGGGTCAGCAGGACGACGCAGGCCCGGCCGGCGGGCGGCTTCAGCGCGCCGCGACCGCCGACCAGGGCGGCGTCGAGCAGCAGCACGGCGTCGGCCGGCGCGCCCTTCAGGGCCAGTGCGACCGTCTCGCCGGCTAGGGCCTGGCCGCCGCTGGCGCGCACCTGGCGGATCGCCGCCTCGCGGACCATGGCGTTGGGCGAGGCGACAGCCACGCAGCGGCCGGCGAGGGACTGGTCCGACGCGGACGTCCGGGGTTGGAGCGGGGCGCAGGCGAGCGGCGCCTCGAACCAGAAGTCGGCGCCTTGGCCCAGCTCGCCGCCGACCCCGGCCTCGCCGTTCATGGCGGCGGCCAGCCGGGCGACGATGGCCAGGCCCAGGCCCGCGCCGCCCAGCTGGGCCTGGTGGGAGGGATCGGTTTGGACGAAGGCCTCGAAGATCGCGTCCCGGTCGTCCGGCGCGACGCCTGGTCCGGTGTCGCGGACGCTGAAGCGCAGCCGCCCCGTCGCCGTCATCTCGGCGCTCAGCAGCACCCCGCCGACCTGGGTGAACTTGATGGCGTTGCCGGCGTAGTTCAGCAGCACCTGCCGCAGGCGGCCCTCGTCGGCCAGGATGATGGGCAGGCCGGGCGCGGCGGCCCAGGCGATCTCGACGGCCTTTTCGTGGGCCCGCGGGCTCAGCAGCTCGGCGACCTGGCGCAGCAGGTTCTCGACATCGACCGGCGCGGGATGCAGCTCGATGGCCGTGGCGCCCAGCCTGGCGAAATCCAGCACGTCGTTGACCAGCGACAGCAGGTGATCGCCGCTTTCGCGCAGGGCGCCGACATAGGCCCGTTGCTCGGCGGTCAGGCGCGTGTCTTCCAGCAGCCGCGCCATGCCCAGAACGCCGTTCAGCGGCGTTCGGAACTCGTGGCTGAGGGTCGCCAGCTGTTCGGGCGTGATCCCAGCGGAGGAAGGACGGCTGTTCATGGCGGGCGAGCATAGCGGCCACGACTTAACGACGGGTATTCGGCCAAGCTTTCCGCACACGAGGCCCTAGGGTCCTCCGCGGGGGACGTTTGGACCTGTGACGCCCATCCATCAGGCAGCGGCTCCTGGCCATCCTCTCCACGGGCGAGCGATGGTTTTCGATCGGGTAAGTAAGATTTTCCTTCCGATCCGGCGGGCTCGCGATTTCCGCGACCGCTTCAGGCATTTCAACCGCGGCGGCCAGTCGTCGGCCCGCTCGCCGTGTCGAGGATATTTGAAATACCCCCCGTCTCGGCAAGATCGCCTTTCCAGCGCCGTGGACAGTACATTGGCGCGGCGCGTGCATAGGCCATGAATAATATTCCGGCTTATGACTTTCCATAAATCAGTGCGCAAAAGTCCAGGAAGCTTAGCTGTGACGGGCCGATTGCGGAATGCTGAAAACTTCGACATCGTCTTGTCATCGAGCGATTTTAGGCTGGCAAAAGATCGCCGCCTTGCTGAAAGCGCCTAGAACACTCGGCTCACCACACGCCAAACTCCACCTCGGCGACGACCAGAACAAGATCTCCGGAGGAAATGCATGGCCACCACCCTGACCGTGGGCGATCTCGCCCTGATCGGCTACAGCGCCGACACCGGCGGCAAGTCGTTCTCGTTCGTGCTGCTCCAGGCGGTCGAGGCCGGCACGACGATCAGCTTCACCGACGACGGCTGGCTGGCGGCGGGCGGCTTCCGGACGGGCGAGGGGGTCTTCACCTATACGGCCGGGGACGGCGGCGCGGCGGCGGGCACGGTGATCACCGTCACGGGTCTGACAGGCTCGCTCAACCCGTCCACCTCGGGCGACCAGATCATCGCCTTCCAGGGCGCGCTGGGCCCCAGCGCGACGCCGCTGTTCTCCCTGGATTTCGCCGACGGCAACACGACCTACGCCGGCGACGCCACCAATTCCAACACCTCGGCCGTGCCGACCGGGCTGGCGCCGGGCAGCACGGCCCTGGCGTTCGCCGCCGACAACGGCGCCTATGTCGGCGCGACCACGGGGACCAAGGCCGAGATCCTGTCGGCCATCGCCAATTCCGCCAACTGGTCGCTCGATGACGGCGCTCCGGTTCCCTACAAGACCGGTTTCACGGTCACCGACGGCGGCGTGCCCAGCGCCAATGTCTCGATCAGCGACATCACCCTGACGGAGGGTGATTCCGGCGATCAGGTGATGACCTTCACGGTCACTCGCACCAACACCACCGGCGCCTTCACCGTCGACTTCGCCACATCCGACGGTTCGGCCCACGCCGGCGGCGACTATGCCGAGACGCACGGGACCCTCAGCTTCACGGCCGACGGCCCCGCCAGCCAGACCATCTCGGTCACGGTCCACGGCGATGCGACGCCGGAGCCGAACGAGGCGTTCACCGTCAACCTGTCGAACCTGGTGGTCACCAGCGGCGCGGCGGCCCTGATCGATGCGGTCGGTCAGGGAGCCATCGTCAACGACGACTTCGCCCCCGTGGCGATCTACGACATCCAGGGCGCCGGGCACGTCTCGGCCTATGACGGCCAGACGGTGTCGACCCACGGGGTGGTGACGGCCATCGACACCACCGGCTCGCGCGGCTTCTGGATCCAGGATGCGACAGGTGACGGGAACGACGCCACCTCGGACGCCATCTTCGTGTTCACCAACGCCGTCCCGACTGTCCATGTCGGCGACCTGGTGCAGGTGAGCGGCACGGTCGACGAGTACAACGGCGGCGTCGCGACCAACCTCTCGATCACTGAGATCACGGCGCCGACCGTCAGCGTGATCGGCACGGGTACCGTCGCCGCCACAGTGATCGGCCAAGGCGGCCGGCACATTCCGACCACCGTGATCGACGACGACCACCTGGGCAGCTTCGACCCCACGACCGACGGCGTCGACTTCTACGAGTCGATCGAGGGCATGCTGGTCACCATCCACAACGCCCAGGCCGTGGGCTCGACCTACCAGGGCCAAACCTGGGTCGTGGCGGACAACGGGGCGGACGCCACGGGGCTGAACAGCCGCGGCGGCGTTACCCTGTCGGAGGGCGACAACAATCCCGAGCGCATCCAGGTCTATGCCGACACCGGCGTGAATCCCGGCTTCTCGGCCGGCTACGTGCTCGGCGATCATCTGGGCGACGTCACCGGCGTGGTCAGCTACTACGGCGGCGAATACGAGGTGCTGCCGACCTCGGTGCAGACCACCACCAGCAACGGCCCGCTGCCCCTGGAAACCACCAGCCTGGCCGGCGACGCCAGCCACCTGGCGATCGGCGCCTACAACCTGGAAAACATCTCGCCGCTGGACCCGGACGCCAAGTTCGCGGCCCTGGCCGCCGACATCGCCCATAATCTGGGCGCGCCCGACATCCTGGGCGTCGAGGAGATCCAGGACTCGGACGGCAACGGCGGCGGCTCGGACCTCAGCGGCGCGGCGACCCTGAACAAGCTGGTGGCCGCCATCGAGGCGGCCGGCGGCCCGCATTACAGCTGGGTCGAGGTGGCGCCGACCACGCCCAACAGCACGGGCGGCGAGAGCAATGGCAACATCCGCAGCGCCTTCCTCTACCGCGCCGACCGCGTGGACTATGTCGACGGTTCGGCCCGGCTGATCCAGGACACCACCGGCCCGACCGACGCCTTCCACAACAGCCGCAATCCGTTGGCCGCCGAATTCGTCTTCCACGGCGAGACGGTCACGGCCATCGACGTGCACAACTATTCGCGCGGCGGCAGCGACCCCCTGTTCGGCGCCAACCAGCCGGCGACCAACAACGGCGACGACCGCCGCGTCGACCAGACCACGGCCGTGCGCGACTATGTCCACGGCCTGCTGGCCGCCGATCCGGACGCCCATGTCACGGTGATGGGCGACTTCAACGCCTATTATTACGAGCAGAGCCTGACCCTGCTGGAGGCCAACGGCGACCTCTACAACCTGGCCCGCACCCTGAGCGCCGAGGAGCGCTATTCCTACATCTTCGAGGGCAACGCCCAGCAGATCGACAACCTGCTGGTCTCGCAGAGCCTGCTGGACGGCGCGGTGTTCGACAACGTCCACCTCAACACCGGTCAGGCGGCGGTGGACCAGCCCAGCGATCACGACGCCATCCTGTCGCTTCTGTCGATCAACACCGCGCCGGTCGCGACCTTGGACGGGACCTTCGCTACCGCCGAGGACACGGTGCTGACGGTCGACGCGGCCCATGGCCTGCTGGCCAACGACAGCGACTTGAACGGCGACGCCCTGACCGCTGTGCTGGGCCAGGGTCCGACCTACGGCACGCTGGTGCTGAACGCCGACGGCTCGTTCGTCTACACGGCCAACGCCAACTACAACGGCGGCGACAGCTTCACCTACACGGCGCACGACGCCTATGGCGGCGTGTCGGGCCTGGTGACGGTCCAGTTGGGAGTCGAGGCGGTCAATGACGCGCCGGTCGGCGCGGCGGACGCAGCGGCGGACGCCGAGGACGCTTCGATCCTGGTCAATGTGCTGGCCAACGACCACGACATCGACCTGGACGCTCTCAGCATCGCGGCCCTGTCGGGGGCCAAGTCGGCGCTTGGCGCTTCGATCAGCATCGAGAACGGGCAGGTGCGCTACGTCGCCGACGCCGACAGCTTCGACCAACTGGCGACCGGCCAGTCCGTGGTGGACAGCTTCACCTACACGGCCACGGACGGCCACGGCGGCTACACCGCGCCGATCACCGTCAGCGTCACGGTGGGCGAGGCCGGCGACAACCGCGCCCTTTCGGGCGGCCTGTTGAAGGCCAACAGCTTCACCGACAACGGCGAGCGCGACACCACCTATACCGGCGGCCTGTTCAACGACGTGATCAATGGCGGCGGCGGGTCCGACCACCTGTACGGCGGGCTTGGCAAGGACACCCTGAACGGTGGGACCGGACGCGACACCCTGGACGGCGGGCTGGGCAACGACCTGCTGACCGGCGGAGCGGGGGCGGACGACTTCGTGTTCGGCCTGGCGTCGGGAACGGACCACATCACCGACTTCAATCCCGGCGAGGACCACATCGTCACGCCGTTGCGCAACCAGCTCGGCGGCCTGGGGGGCGGCCTTGGCGGCGGCTTGGGCGATCTCGTCGACTCGTTGCTGAAGCCCAGCTTCAAGGACGTCGACACCAACGGCGATCACCATGTCGACGCGGTGCAGATCAGCGCCGTCGGCATGGGTTCGGTGATCCTCGACCACTGGACGATCACGACCCTGACCCAGCAGGGCTATCTCGACCCGCAGCACCACGTGGTCGGCGACTGGCTGCTGTAAGCGCGCAGCCGACGAAGGGGGAGCGGCCCGGATCTGCTCCCCTACCGGCGCCTCCACAAGGGGAGGGCTAAGAAGACCTCAGTGCAGCGTCCCGGTGGGGGCGTCCGCCTGGACGGCGACGGTGGCCAGCACCGCGCGCTTGTCGTCCAGAACCTCGACCAGCAGGGCGCCCTCCTCCGCGAATTCGGCGGCGTTGTCGCGCAGCCACTCGCCAGCGATCTGGGCGGCCTCGACCTTGGCGGCGTCGAGGCTTTCCAGGTCCACGCCCTCGTCGTCGGTCAGCAGGTGGCCGTCGCTGAGTTGGAAGAAGTAGCGCATGGCCTCACACCTTGTCGCGGCGCGACCTCAGCGCCTGCTCCACGGCGTCGGCCGAGACGCCGACGTCGGTCACCGCGTTGCGCAGCTGGTCGGCGCTGACGCCGAACTTCTCGGTCCAATAGGCCACCTCGTGCGGCTCGTTGACATTGACCCGGGCCCGATCCTGAGCGCCGCGATCTTGCAAGTTGTCAGCCATGGCGTCCTCCTATGAGAAAGGAATCCCATTTGGCGGCCGTAAGTTCCCGATTTTACTTGGCGCCCTCGCGCCGGGCCGCCTCCCGTTCCGCCCGTTCCTTGAGCTCCTCGTCGAGGCTGGCGGTGTCCCAGGCGCCGGCGGCGTCGCCGGGACGCAGGCGGGCAAGGTCGGCGGTCAGCAGCTTGTCCATCGTCTGGGCCGCGTCGCGCGAGGCCAGGATATAGGCCTCTTCCTGGCCCCAGACCGGACGCAGATCCTCGAACGACTTGCGGTCGTGGCGGCGGAAGATCGCTCCGGCGCGATGAGCGCGGTGGGCGCGGTAGCCCAGCTTCTGCAGGGCGGTCGTGCCCAGGGCCAGGGCGGCCTCGAAGGTCTCGCGCTCGACCGCGTCGGCGCCGTTGGCTAGCAGGTCGTAAGCGTGGCGACGGTCCCAGGCCCGGGCCAGGATGACGAGGTCGGGGAAAGCCTTGCGGGCGGTCTCGACCAGCTCGACGGTCTTCTCGCGGTCGTCCAGGGCGACGATCAGCATCCGAGCCCGCTCAATGCCGGCGGCGCGCAGCAGGTCCATCCGCGTGGCGTCGCCGTAGTGCACCCGGCGGCCGAAACGGCGCAGCAGGTCGATCTGCTCGATGTCGCTGTCCAGCACCGTCGAGCGGAAGCCGTTGGCGGTCAGCAGGCGGCCGGTGATCTGGCCGAAGCGCCCGAAGCCGGCGATGATGATGTCCGGCTCGCCGTCCTCGAACGCCCCGGTGTCTGGGACCACCTTCGGGATGGCCGCGTCGAACGCCTGGGCGATCCGCTCGTAGAGGATCATCGCCACCGGCGTCAGGGCCATGGAGACGGCGACCGCGGCGGTCAGCAAGGCGGCCAGGGTGGCGCCGATCACGCCCGCCCCGACCGTGAAGCTGAGCAGCACGAAGGCGAACTCGCCGCCCTGGGCCAGGGCCGTGGCGACGGCGGCGGCGCCCTTGGCCGGCGCTCCGAACAGCCGGGCCAGGCCGAACACGACCACGAACTTCAGGATCATCATGCCCAGGACCAGGCCGATCAGCACCAGCGGCTGACTGGCCACCAGCTTCAGGTCGATGCCGGCCCCGACGGTGATGAAGAACAGACCCAGCAGGAGGCCCCGGAAAGGCTCGATGTCGGTCTCCAGCTCGCGGCGGAACTCGCTCTCGGCCAGCACGACGCCGGCCAGGAACGCGCCCAGGGCGGGGGAAAGCCCGACCATCTGCATGATGCTGGCGACGCCGACCACGATCAGCAGGGCCGCGGCGGTGAAGATCTCGCGCAGCCGGGCCTCGGCGATGAAGCGGAAGATCGGCCGCACCAGATAGCGGCCGCCGCCGACCACGGCGCCGACCGCGACGATCACCGCGATACCCTGGGCCCAGGGCGGCAGGTGGGCGACCAGGCTGGCGGCGCCGTGGCCGTCGGCCTGGACATGAGCCGGCGGGGCGATCGTCGCCAGGGTCGGCAGCAGGGCGAACATCGGGATCACCGCCAGGTCCTGCAGCAGCAGGATCCCGAAGGCGGCGCGTCCCACAGGCCCTTGCCTGAGACCCTTCTCGTCGAGGGTCTGCAGCACGATGGCGGTGGACGACATGGCCAGCACCATGCCGACCGCCAGCGCCGTCTGCCAGGGCAGGCCCAGAAGCATCGCCACGCCGGCGATGACCAGCGAGGTGCCGACCACCTGAGCGCCGCCGAAGCCGAAGATCGCCTTGCGCATGTCCCACAGGGTCGAGGGCTGGACCTCCAGTCCGATCAGGAACAGCAGGATGACGACGCCGAATTCGGCGAACGTCATGATGTCGGTCTGTTGCCCGACCAGGGACAGGGCGTAGGGGCCGATCACCACGCCGGCGATCAGGTAGCCCAGCACCGAGCCCAGGCCGAGCCGCTTGGCGATCGGCACGGAAATGACCGCGGCGCCGAGATAGACGAGGGCTTGCAGCAGGAACGACATGGATCAGGCCCCCAGTTCGGCGTCGGCGGGGACGGTCAGCAGCGAGGCGATGCGGGCGCGGTAGCGCTGGGCCTCGGCCTTGAGCTCCTCGTCGTCCTTGACCGCCGCGCTGTGGACCACGAACGGCGTCTCCCAGACCATGCCGCAGAGATAGGCCGTCTGTTCCAGCGGACGCAGATACTCGTCCAGGGTGAAGCGGTTGTAGCCGTGGGCGTGATAGGCCTTGGCCGCCCCGCCGGTGGTGCAGGCCGCGAACAGACGCTTGCCGGCCAGGGCGTTGCCTTCCAGCCCGTAGGCGAAGCCGTGAAGCCACACCAGGTCGAACCACTCCTTCAGCAGGGCGGGGGTCGAGTACCAGTAGAGCGGGAACTGCACGGCGATGACGTCGTGAGCGACCAGCTTCTCCTGCTCGGCCTCGATGTCGATCGCGAAGTCGGGATAGGTCTCATAGAGGTCGTGAAAGGTGACGCCTTCCAGGCCCCTGGTCGCCTTGGTCAGGGCGCGGTTGGCGCGAGAGCGTTCAAGCGCCGGATGCGCCAAGGTCAACAGCACGCCCGAGGTGGCGGGCGTCATGGGCCCGGTGGTAGGTTCCCCAGGGTTAGGCTGGTCCGTCACGCCGCAACTCCACACGTCGAAATTTTATTCATCAAGGGTTGAATTTCTCCGGCCGGCGGCTCAGAGCAGTCGGTAAACGTCGCTCCGGGAGGAACCATGGTCGACAAGGTGAAGTCCACAGCCGCCGAAGCGCTGGCGGGTCTTTTATTCGATGGCATGACCATCATGGCCGGAGGCTTCGGCCTGTGCGGCATTCCCGAGAACCTGATCGCGGCGATCCGCGAGACGGACGTCAAGGACCTCACGGTCGTCTCCAACAATTGCGGCGTCGACGGCTTCGGGCTGGGGATCCTGCTGGAGAACCGCCAGATCAAGAAGATGATCTCGTCCTATGTGGGTGAGAACAAGCTGTTCGAACAGCTCTACCTCAGCGGCGAACTGCAACTGGAGTTCAATCCGCAGGGAACCCTGGCCGAACGCATCCGCGCCGGCGGCGCGGGCATTCCGGCCTTCTTCACGCGCACCGGCTACGGCACCCTGGTCGCGGAAGGCAAGGAAACGCGGGAATTCGACGGCGAGATGTATGTGATGGAACGCGGCCTGGTCGCCGACCTGTCGATCGTCAAGGCCTGGAAGGCCGACGCCGAGGGCAACCTCGTCTACCGAAAGACCGCCCGCAACTTCAACCCGATGATGGCCACGGCGGGCAAGGCCACCGTTGTCGAGGTCGAGGAGATCGTCGAGATCGGGGCCTTGGACAAGGACAGCATCCACACGCCCGGCATCTATGTCGACCGCCTGATCAAGGGCGCCAAGTTCGAGAAGCGGATCGAGCGCGTCACGACCCGGCCCAAGGAAGCCGCTGCTGGAGCTGAAGTCTGATGGCCTGGACGCGCGATCAAATGGCCGAGCGAGCGGCCAAGGAGCTGCAGGACGGCTTCTATGTGAACCTGGGCATCGGCATCCCGACCCTGGTGGCCAACTACATCCCGCAGGGCATGTCCGTGACGCTGCAGAGCGAGAACGGCATGTTGGGCATGGGCCCCTTTCCCTACGAGGGAGAGGAGGACGCCGACCTGATCAACGCCGGCAAGCAGACGATCACCGAGCTGGACAGCAGCTCGTACTTCTCGTCGGCCGACAGCTTCGCGATGATCCGCGGCGGCCATATCGCCCTGTCGATCCTGGGCGGCATGCAGGTGTCGGAGACCGGCGACCTGGCCAACTGGATGGTGCCCGGCAAGATGGTCAAGGGCATGGGCGGGGCCATGGACCTGGTGGCCGGCGTCAAGCGCGTGGTGGTGGTCATGGACCACTGCGAGAAATCCGGCGCGCCCAAGCTGCTGCACCGCTGCTCGCTGCCCCTGACGGGGGCCGGGGTCGTCGACCTGCTGATCACCGAACTGGGCGTGTTCGAGATCAATCGTGGCAAGACGCCGGTCCGGCTGATCGAGCTGGCGCCGGGCGTGAGCGTGGACGAGGTGAAGACCAAGACCGAGGCGGCGTTCGAGGTGGCGGTCTAGCGGCGCACACGCCTTCGCCTCGTCTTCGTCGGCCTACTTCCCCGGATCACGCCACGGCGTATCCGGCGGAAGCCCGGTCTTTGGATCGCGCGGCACGGGCTGGAAGCCCTGAGCGATGAACAGGTCGGTGCGGCGCGAGCGCTTCCTGTCCAGCCGTACACTGACGATCTGAAGGTCGGAGACCTGGGCGAAGTCCTGCTGGATCTTGCCGCGGTAGGTCCCCTCAAGGCTGGCGATCAGCGCTCGCCGGCCAAGGGCGGCGTCCAGGGGATACTCGGCCTCGGCCTGGTTGCGTGGGGCGATCTCGTGCACCCACATCCGCAGCGGCGGCGCGGCGGGCGTGCCGAAATAGTCGCGGCCGTAATAGGCGGCCACGTTGTAGAGGAAGCGGTCGTCGACGGCGACGGCGCTCAAGCCGCCGTGCAGGGCCTGCTCCTCGCGAGACCGCTCGATGATCGCCTGCACCGTCTGGTCCCAGCCACGGGCGCGCTTGAAGCTGTTGGCCACGCCCATGGCCTCGGCCGTGCGCGGATTGATCACCCAGGTCAGGAACAGCGCGGCCAGCACCGCCTGCAGGGCGAGCCCGCCGATCAGCCAGCGACGAGCGTCCCAGCGCAGCAGCCAGGCCGCGACCAGCACCGAGCCGGCGACATAGGCCGCGCCCGCCCAGTTGGCGTTGGCCCGCGAGACGAAGGCCTGGGCGGCCACCGTCGCCAGCGGCGGCAGGGCGAAGCACAGCAGCATGACGTCGGCCTGGGCCAGTCGCTTGCGAACCGCCAGCAGCAGGGCGCCGCCCCCCAGGACCGCGAAGGGCACAGGACCGAACACCCCGAACTGCGACCCCACGAACTGGATCATCTCCATGGGATTGAACAACCTGCCGGCCTTCCAGTTGGCGTTGGCCGCCGTGTGCTCCAGCGTCGAGAAGTGGTGGCGATAGTTCCACAGCATGTTGGGGGCGAAGACCACGAACAGGGTGACGAAGAACGCCGCCGCCATGGCCGGTGTCCAGGCCCGACGGGCCTCGCGCGACAGGAAGAGATGCGCGGCCAGGCTGGCCAGGGCGTAGATCGCCGCGTACTTGCTCAGGAAGGCCATGCCCAGCGCCGCGCCCATGCCGGCGGCGACCCAGATCCGGCCGCGCGGCGAGGCGTCGGGCAGGGCGACGCAGGCCCAGATCATCAAGGCCAGGAAAAACAGCAGCGGCGTATCGGTGGTGATCAGCACCGACGACAGCTGGACGCCGGGCATGAGAATGAAGATCGCCGCAGCGGCCAGGCCGACCCAGGCGCCGCCCTTTTCGGCGCCATACAGCCGGGTGGCGATGCGCGAGATCACCAACGCTGTCCCGGCGTTGATCACGGGCGAGCCGATCCGCAGCCACGCCTCGGCGTCGCCGCCGAGTCGGGTGGTGGCCCAGATCAACCAGGCGATGACGGGAGGCTTCGAAAAATACCCGAAGTCCAGATGGCGCGACCACAGCCAGTACTGGGCTTCGTCCGGGTACAACTCCAGGGGGGTTGCGAACAGGGCGACCATCCTGAGAATCGTCAGAACGCCTACCAAAATCAGCGTGAGCCGCCAGACCCGCGCATCGGCGGGGCGGGGAATTTCGTCAAGGATCACGCCGATTTCTCCCGCACAAGTAAGAGGACACTGACTAAATGTGTTGCAACGGCGCCCGTCCTGTCGGGTTTCTCCGTGCGCGTGTCGTTTCCGTCACCAAACCTTCTAAAACCGCGGCTAAAGAACGGCGATAAGGTCGGTCGGTCGGGAAGTGTCCGCAATGGTGGGTCCGGCCACGCTGAGGGGATATAATATGAATTCGATGAAAAGGCTCGCCGGCGGAGCCGCCCTCGCCATTTTGGCGATGGCTTCCGCGAGCGCCGTCTACGCGCAAGAAACGACGGCCGCCTTGCACGGCTATGTTTCGTCTGACGGGGCCATGGTGCCCAACGCTTCGGTCGCCATCGTCCACACGCCGTCGGGCACGCGCCTGGTGACGGCGACCGGCGCCGACGGCGCGTACGACGCCCGCGGCCTGCGGGTCGGCGGCCCCTACACCGTGACGATCACCGCCCCGGGCCTGCCGCCCAAGACCTACCAGGACCTCTACCTGAACGTCGGCAAGACGGTCGACTTCGACGCCGACCTCAGCTCGACCGCCGTGGAAGAGCTGGTCGTCGCCGCCGCCTCGGGCGTCAGCAACAACGACCAAGGTCCCAAGACGGTGCTGAACCGCGACGACCTGAACGCCGTCGTCACCGTGACCCGCGACCCGCGCGACTTCGCGCGCCGCGACATGCTGGTGGTTCAAGATCTGGGCGGCGGCCGCGCCGGCACCAACGCCGGCGGCATCTCGATCGCCGGTTCGAACCCGCGCTTCAACCGGATCTCCGTGGACGGCGTCGCCGCCCAGGACAACTTCGGTCTGGCCCAAGGCGGCCTGGCCACCTCGCGCGGCCCCGTGACCCTGGACGCCATCGAGCAGTTCGCCGTCGCCGCCGTTCCGACCGACGTCGAAAACGGCGACTTCATCGGCGGCGCCATGAACCTGGTGCTGCGTTCGGGCGGCAACAGCTTCCACGGCACGCTGTTCGACAACTATCTGAACGAAGGCATGGTCGGTAAGCACTACAGCGACACGCGCGTGCCGCAGCTGATCACCCAGACCAACTACGGCGGCTTCCTGTCGGGCCCGATCATCAAGGACAAGCTGTTCTTCGCCGTCTCCTACGAGAACTACAAGACCACCGACGTCACCCAGTTCGGCGTGGTCGGCTCCGGCGCCGCCAACACCATCGCCGCGGGCGGTACGCCGCTGACCCAGGCGACCGTCGACACCATCGTCAACACCTACAACAACGGCTACGCCAGCGACTACGCCCTGGGCGGCATCGATCCGACCGCCCCGGTCACCGACAAGAAGTACTCGGCCAAGCTGGACTGGAACATCAGCGATCGTCACCGCGCCAGCCTGACCTATCGCTACGCGGAATCGGCGTCGGTGCAGCGCACCGACCTGGGCACCTTCACGGGTTCGCTCAATTCGCACTGGTACACCCAGGCCAACAGCGACGAGGCGACCACGCTCGAGATCAACTCGAACTGGACCGACGCGCTGTCGACCACCATCAAGGCCACCTATCGCGACTATCGCAACAGCCAGACCCCGCCCGGCGGCCAGAACTATGCCGACGTCCGCGTCTGTACGGCGAGCGCGCCGGACGCCGTGGCCTCGCCGGCCCTGCAGAGCTGCGCCACCGGCTTCGGTTCGGTCTATTTCGGTCCTGACCAGTTCCGCCACGCCAACTCGCTGGACGAGCAGGAAACCCGCTACCAGGCGGTCGCCAACTACGCCTGGCGCGGCAACACCTTCAAGCTCGGCGCCCAGGCCCGTAAGGCCGACGTGTTCGACGTGTTCGTGCCCAATTCGCACGGCCAGTACTACTTCGACACGCTGAACGACTTCATCGCCGGCCGCGCCAACCAGCTGATCTATCAGAACGCCGTCAGCGGCAATCCGAACGACGCCGCGTTCAACAGCACCTACTGGACCTACTCGACCTTCGCGCAGGACAGCATCGACATCACCGAAAAGCTGTCGGTGACCGCCGGCTTCCGCTTCGACTGGTACGACGAGCCGGATCGTCCGATCCTGAACCCGAACTTCACGGCGCGTAACGGCTACACCAACCAGAAGACCATCGATGGTCTGCACGTCCTGATGCCGCGCGTTTCGGCCGAATGGAACCCGACCGACAGCCTGCGCTTCACCGGCGGCTTTGGTCTGTTCGCCGGCGGTTCGCCCGACGTGCTGACGGGCATCGCCTTCTACAACACCGGCTACGCCACGACCCAGGTGACCATCCAGCGCAACGCCAACGGCACCTTCACGGAAACCGGCGGCACGCCGGGCTTCACCCAGGCCATCGGCGCGGCGGCCCTGAACAACCTGAACACCGATCCCAAGTTCGGCCTGGCCGTTCCGACCGTCGTTCAGCAACTGCAACAGGGCACGCTGCCCGGCGCCTCGCCGGTGATCCCGCCGCTCGGCGAGGTCATCGCCCTGACCCCGACGTTCCAGATGCCCGCCCAGTGGAAGGTCTTCCTGTCGGGCGAATGGCGCGGCCCGCAGGGCTGGACCCTGACCGGCAACTACGTCGCCACCCAGAACCAGAACGAAATCACCTACTATGACTCCCGCGCCCAGCCGCTGGTGATCAACGGCGTGCAGCAGTTCCTGCCGGACGGCCGGATCCGCTACGACGGCCTGGGCACGGCGGTTCCGGGCAAGACCTCGACCAACCTCGGCACCAACCGCGACGTGATCGTGGCCAACGCCGACAAGGGCGACTCCTGGACCGCCAGCATCCAGGTCGCCAAGCGCTGGGATTGGGGCGGCGACTTCTCGTTCGGCTATGCGCGCCAGCACATGGACGACATCAGCGCCGGCCTGTTCTACGGCACGACGGCGAGCTCGCTGTACGGCGGCGTGGCGGCGGGCATGGACCCCAACCGCGACTACACCGGCACCTCGGTCTACGAGATCAAGAACCGCTTCAAGGCCGAGTTCGGCTTCCGCAAGAAGTTCTTCGGCGACAACGAGAGCCGCGTGACCGTGTTCGCGGAAGTGCAGGACGGCCGTCCGTTCGGCTTCTACATGAACGACAGCCAGTCGGGCCGCTCCAAGGTGTTCGGTGTGAACCGCACCGCCCAGATGCTCTATGTGCCTGACCTGACGACGCCGAACGCCAACGACCCGTCGGGCCTCAGCTACGGCATCGTGACCTTCGCGACCCCCGCCGATCTGGCGCGCTTCAAGGGCTATGTGCAGCGCTTCAACCTGCCCACCGGCCTGGTCGAGAAGAACATCAACCGCAACGCCCCGACCAACCGCGTGGACATGCAACTGAGCCAGGAATTCCCGACTCCGTTCGAAGGCCACAAGATCATCGCGCAGCTCGACATCCGTAACGTGCTGAACCTGATCAATCGCGACTGGGGCCTGGTGTCGGAATACGGCGACACCAATACCCTGGCCCGCGTCGACTGTTCCAACAACGCCATTGGAACCGCCGCCACGGCGACCGACGGCCGTTGCGAACGCTATCGCTACTCGAACGTCGCAACCTCGGTGGTCAAGACCCGCAATACGGGCCTGTCGCTGTGGTATGCGCAGTTCAGCCTGAAGTATCAGTTCTAAGCCCAGCGCTTCGAACCGAGGAACGGGGCGGCCTGGAAACAGGCCGCCCTTTTTCTTTTGTCGCAGGTCTTTGCTAGAACCGGCGCTTGACCCCGGGGCCGTCCCGGCCCATTTGCGCCTCCCGTTTCGATTTGAGGCTTGTCCCAGGTTTGTCCATGACCCCGACCGTCCCCGCCGAGTGGGCTCCGCACCGCGCCATGTGGGTTGGTTTCCCAAGTCACGCCGAGCTATGGCGCGAAGATCTCGAACAGGCCCAGGACGAGGTGGCCGCCCTGGCGCGCGCCTTGGCCGGTCCGGGCGGCGAACGCGTGCGGCTGATGGTGGTCGGCGACGAGGCCGAGGCCGCCGCCCGCGCCCGTCTGGCCGACACCGCGGTTGAGATCGTCCGCGGCCAGTTCGGCGACATCTGGCTGCGCGACACCGGCCCGATCTTCATCGAGACCGCCGACGGGCCGGTGGCGGCCGGCTTCCTGTTCAACGGCTGGGGCGGCAAGTACGAAATGGAGGGCGACGATCTCGTCGCCGAGCAGATCGCCGCCGCCAGCGGCGCCCCACTGGCCCGCAACGGCTTCGTACTGGAGGGCGGCTCGCTGGACCATGACGGCATGGGTTGCGTGCTGACCACCCGTCAGTGCCTGCTGAACGAGAACCGCAACGGCGACTTCGACGAGGCCAAGGCCTCGGCCGCCCTCGCCGCCTCGCTGGGCGTCAAGAAGGTGCTGTGGCTGGGCGACGGCTTGCTGAACGACCATACCGACGGCCACATCGACAACCTGGCCCGCTTCGTCGCGCCGGGCGTCGTGGCCTGCCCGATGGCGTTCGGGACCGACGACCCCAACGCCGAAGTCTATGCCGAGACGGCGCGGACCCTGGCGGCCATGACCGACAGCCGCGGCTCGCCGCTCCAGGTGGTCCGCATTCCGTCGCCGGGCAAGATCCTGGACGAGGACGGCGAGATCGTGCCCGCCTCGCACATGAATTTCCTGATCGCCAACGAAGCGGTGATCGTGCCGATCTACGCCGAGGAGTCGGGCGCCTTCGCCGTCGAGGTGATCAGCGGCCTGTTCCCCGAGCGCGAGGTGATCGGCCTGCCCTCGACCGCCATCCTGACCGGCGGCGGCTCGTTCCATTGCATCAGCCAGCAAGAACCGGAGGTCTGAGCATGACTCGCACCCTCAGCGTCGCGGCCATTCAAACCTCGTACGGAATGGACCTGCAGGCCAACATCAAGAAGACGGAAGCCTTCATCCGCGAGGCCGCCGCCAGCGGCGCCCAGGTGATCCTGCCGTCCGAACTGTTCCAGGGTCCGTATTTCTGCGTGACCCAGGAGGAGCGGTGGTTCGAGCACGCCCATCCGTGGCGCGAGCACCCGGTGGTCAAGGCCATCGCGCCTCTGGCCGGCGAGCTGGGCGTGGTCATTCCGATCTCGATCTTCGAGCGCGAGGGGCCGCACTACTTCAACAGCCTGGTGATGGCCGACGCCGATGGAAGCCTGCTGGGCCTCTATCGCAAGAGCCACATCCCGGACGGGCCGGGCTATCAGGAGAAGTACTACTTCCGGCCGGGCGACACCGGGTTCAAGGTCTGGGACACGCGCTTCGGCCGCCTGGGCGTCGGCATCTGCTGGGACCAATGGTATCCCGAGGCCGCCCGCGCCATGGCGCTGATGGGCGCCGAGGCGCTCTTTTACCCGACCGCCATCGGCACCGAGCCGCATGATCCCACCCTCAACACGACCCTGCCCTGGCAGCGGGCGATGCAGGGTCATGCGGTCAGCAACGTGATCCCGGTGATCGGGGCCAACCGCATCGGCTTCGAGCCGTGGGACGGCTATCCGAACGGCGGCCAGACCTTCTATGGCTCCAGCTTCGTGGCCGACCATCGCGGCGACCTGATCAGTGAGCTGGGCCACGCCGACGAGGGCCTGGTGACCGGGACCTTCGACCTGGACTTCCTGCGCACCCACCGCGCAGCCTGGGGCTTCTTCCGTGATCGCCGGCCGGAGTTGTACGGCGCGCTGGCGACGGGGCGTCCGGCTTAAAGGCAGGTCCTCCCCCACAGGGGGAGGGTTCTGGCGTTTAGCCGCCACACCCGGTCGGCGCACCCTGCGTCTTCGACGCGGCGACCTCGGCCTTCGCCTTCGCGAGATCGCTGATGAACCCCGGATCCTGGTGCAGCCGCGAGACCATGGCTGAGCCCAGATAGCGCCCCGCCTCGATGTCGCTCGGATAGTGCACGCCGCAGACGACGCGGCTGTCGCCGAACTCGCGGCCGCGCGCCAGGACGGCGCTGGCGCGTTCGGGCGCGACCTCGGAGATCACCAGCGCCCAGGACCAGCCGATCAGGCCATGGCCGGAAGGATAGGAGCCGTCGGTCTGGATCCACGTCTCGCGCGGCACGCAGATCGGCTTGGTGTTGCCCACCGGCGGGCGCTTGCGCTGGAACACCGCCTTGGCCGGCTGGTACAGCGTGGCCGCGTCGTCGGTCATCCGCAGCAGCAGGTTGGCCAGGGTCGGGGTGGCCTGCGGGCTGATTGTGACGCCGGCGGCGCAGGAGAAGCTCTTGAAGCCATGCGCGCCCGACAGGTCGGCGTCGGCGATCGCCCTGTCCCAGGCCGGCGTGCCTACAAGCTTGCGCGTGGCTTCGAAGGTCGCCCGGTCGGCCTTGCCGCGCGGCGAGTCAGGGGTGGGCGGCGGACCAACGATCAAAGCCCCGTCCAGGTTCATGCCGCTCTTCAGATAGCCGGCCGGAGGCTTGGCCCAGCTCGCCGTGCTGGGGCTCATGGCGTGGGGGGCAGGCTTGACGAAAAGGTCTTGGACCGGCGAGCAGCCCATCAGCAGGGCGCCGCCCAGCAGAGTGGCGACGAGCGGGGCGTTGCGGCTCATGGGCGGTCTCCGATCAGGCATTCGTTCACAGAACGGCGGCGAGAGGCCGCGTCAAGCATGAAGCGACTTGACGACTCGTAATGTTATTTCATAACACTTCGCCTAAGCCGCTCCCCCGGCCAAGGTTCAGGATTTTCCATGCCCCGTCGCGTACTGCTTTCCGCCGCGAGCCTGCTGGCGCTCGCCCTTGTGGCCCCGCTCGCCGCCTCCTCGGCTTGGGCCGCCGAGACGCCCGCGCCCGAGGCGCCGGAGCCTCTCAACGCCGTCGACAAGGTCGTGGTCACCGCCGCGCCCTACGCCGTGTCGTTGGACACCGTGACCAGCAGCGTCAATGTCGTGACCCGCGACCAACTGGACGTGGCGCCGCCAGCCGGGATCGGCGACATGCTGAACGGCCTGCCGGGCCTGAGGTCGACGTTCTACGGTCCGGGGGCCTCGCGACCGGTGATCCGCGGCCTGTCCGGCCCTCGCGTGATGGTGCTGCAGAATGGAGTCGGCCAAGTCGACGCCAGCAGCCTGTCGCCCGACCACGCCGTGGCCAGCGATCCGGGCGAAGCCTCGCGCATCGAGGTGCTGCGCGGCCCCTCCACCCTAGCCTATGGCGGCTCGGGCATCGGCGGGGTGGTCAACATGATCGACGACCGCGTGCCCTCCAGCCCCGCCGCCAATGGTCCCGAAGGCCGACTGTCCGCCTCCGCGTCTTCGGTCGACGACGGCTGGGCCTATAGCGGGGCGATCAAGGCCGGGAAGGGCCCATTGGTGTTCGCCGCCGACGTCTCAAGCCGCCGCACCGACGACTATTCGATCCCGACGGCCGCGGTGTCCGACCGCCTGGCGGCTCGCGACGGCCTGACGGTCGATCCCGACCATGTGGTTAAGAACACCGATGTCGAGGTGGACGCCTATGGCGCCGGCGTCTCCTGGGTCCACGACCGAGGCTTCATCGGGGCGTCGGTCAAGAAGACCGACACTACCTACGGCGTGCCCTACGAGCAGATCCTGGCTCCGATCGATCCCAATGCCGAAGGGCCGGTCTCGATCCATCTGCAACAGACCCGCTATGATGTGCGCGGCGAGCAGGCGCTGGACAATCCTTGGTTCGAAAAGGTCCGCGTCTCGCTGGGCTACGCCGACTACGAGCACGCCGAGGTGAGCGTCGAGGACGGCGAAGTCGGCACCCGTTTCCTGTCGCACGGAACTGAAGGCCGGGTGGAGCTGGTGCACCGAGAGCACGACGGCCACCAGGGCGCGATCGGCTTCCAGGCCCTGGACCGCCATTTCGAGGCGATCGGCGACGAGGCCTTCGTGCCCTCGACCGACATCAAGGAGTACGGGATCTTCACCCTGCAGCGCCTGGATCGCGGAACCTGGGGCGTCGACGCCGGCCTGCGCTTCGACACGCGCGAACTGCAGACCCCGACCGAAAAGCGCGACTTCGACAACGTTTCGGCCTCGCTGGGCGTGTTCTACAAGCCGACCGACGCCCTGTTCACCGCCCTGACCCTGTCGCGCAACGGCCGGGCTCCGACAGAGTTCGAGCTGTTCGCCAACGGCCCCCATCCGGGAACCGGCGGGTTCGAGGTCGGCGACGACAGCCTCGACAACGAGACGGTCACCTCGCTGGAGGCGACCGTCCGTTGGAAGAGCGACCGCGTGCGCGCCGAGGGCCACCTGTGGGCGGCCAAGTATGACAGCTTCATCGAGGAGGCCCCGACCGGGGCTGTCGAGGACGATCTGCCCGTCTACCAGTACTTCCAGACCAAGGCCGACTTCCACGGAGCCGAGCTGGAGGCTTCCTACGACGCCTGGCGCGGGGCGACCCAGTCATTGCGCCTGGAGACCACCTTCGACTGGGTGCACGGCGACACGGACGCGGGCGTGCCGGCCCGCATCCCGCCGTGGTCGGTCGGCGGCTCGGTGGTCTGGACCGCGCCCCGTGTCGAGACCACGTTGGAGGTCCGCCGGGTCGCCGAGCAGGATCGGGTGGCGACGTTCGAACTGCCCACCGACGGCTACACCGTCGTCAACCTCAAGGCCACGTTCAAGCCGATCGCCGGCTCGCCTCTGCGGCTGTTCGTCGACGGCCGCAACCTGACCAACGAGGAGATCCGCGAGCACGTCTCGTTCCTCAAGGACCTCGCCCCGTCGCCGGGCCGTTCGGTCCGGGCGGGCGTGGCGTGGAAGTTCTAGCGGCGCATTTCGAATGAGGTTTGAGCGCGTCTTTCCCGCAAGGGGCGAAAGGGCAGCTGGACTTAACCACAAGGCGGAGGGGTCGATTGCGAGGCCCCTTCGGATCGGCTAGAAGCGCCGGACCTTTCAAGGCCGCCTAAGCGCAATAGGCGTCCGTTCATTAGCCTTATATCGAGCTGTTCATGGAAACGACCCAACCCGCCGGCGGCATCTCCGGCAACGTCCTGTTCTACGCCTCGCCCGAGCCGTTGAACCGCGAGCAGCACGCCAAGCTCGCCCTGGTCCACAAGGACAAGCCGTACGGCTTCGCCGTGAAGGGCACCGCCGTGCCGCTGGCCGTCACTGAATTCGCTCCGGCCGCCGTCAGCTACCCGGTGATCTTCGCCGGCGAAGACCGCGTGCCGCTGGCCGTGATGGGCCTCAACACCGGCGAGAACCTGTTCATCGGCGCCGACGGCGCCTTCGAGGCGGGCGCCTACATCCCGGCCTATATCCGCCGCTATCCGTTCGTTCTCGCCAATGACGAAAGCCAGGACCGCCTGATCGTCTGCATCGACCGCGGTTCGGACCTGCTGGCCGAAGGCGGCCAGACCCCGCTGTTCGACGACAAGGGCGAGCCGACCGAATACACCCAGAACTGCATCAAGTTCTGCGATGACTTCGAAATCGAGCGCCGCCGCACCGACTCGTTCGTGCAACTGCTGAAGGACAACGACCTCTTCGAACTGAAGAAGGCCGTCTTCACGCCGCAGAACGCCGACGGTTCGCCCGGCGAGCCGCAGACGGTGGCGGAATATTTCGGCGTCTCGGAAGAGAAGCTGAACGCCCTGCCGGCCGACAAGGTCAAGGAACTGCAGACCAGCGGCGCCCTGGCCCAGATCTATGCGCACCTGGTGTCGCTGATCGGCTGGGACCGCCTGATCGCCCTGGCCACCGTTCGCCAGCAGCAACAGGCCGCCAACGGCGCGCTGAACTAGGTTTCACGTCTTAGGGCGTGTGAAGGGGCGGCGGATCCGGAAGGGTCCGCCGCCTTTTCTTTGCGCGATGAGGACGCACCGTCTCTACCGTGCGAAAATGCTCCGCGTTAGGCACGAGAAGACCAGCCGGCCCGCCTCGTCCAGCAGATCGTGCTGGGCGATGACGATGCCCTTGCCCTCGCCGACCGGGTCCTTGCCCATTACGGTCATGCGGCCGCGCAGAAGCTCGCCGGCCGGCGGGTTGCGCAGCCAGCGCAGAGCGTCGACCCCAACACGCTTGGTCTGGGGCCAGGCCGCGCTGGCGTCGGAATCCAGCTTCGACCAGATAGCGAAGACCATGGTGTCGGGCGCGCCGCTGGCCGCCGGCCATCCGGGCTGGAAGGCCGCGCAGAACGCCGCCAACGCCTGGTCGTCGACGACCGTCGCGCCCAGCGACACCACCTGGCCGATCTCGATATCGTCGAAGGAAGCGGGCATGGACGAGCGACTCTCTTGCGAACGCGGGCCTTCGACCTGATCACGACGGCTTGGCCATTGTCGAGAGCGCTTGGAGAGGTCATGTGTCTTGCGCCTCTTCTTTGTCTGGGGCCCCGCCTGGAACCGTTCATGTCGCTTCGAAAGCTGTTCGCCGTCCTGCCGGCGTTGATGGTCGCCCTGTTGTTGGGCGCTCCCTTGCTCTCGGGAAAGGCTCAGGCGCAGCCCGTCCAGACCGGCCACATCGAGGTCGAGCTGGTCTCTCAGGAAGCCGGCGCCACGCCGGGCTCGACGGTCTATGTCGCCCTGCGTCAGAAGATCCAGCCGGGCTGGCACACCTATTGGCGCAATCCCGGCGACGCCGGCGACGCCACCAAGATCGTCTGGACCCTGCCCGCCGGCTGGACCGCCGGCGACATCGTCTGGCCGACTCCGGAGAAGAGCCGGGTCGGGCCGCTGCTCGACTTCGCCTATACCGGCGAGGTGCTGCTGCCCGTGCCGATCAGCGTGCCGGCCAACGCCCAGGTCGGCTCGGTCGTCACCCTGAAGGCCGCCGCCGCGTTCCTGGTGTGCGAACAGGTCTGCGTGCCCGAGGACGCGGTCGTCACCCTGACCTTGCCCGTCGTGGCGGGCGCGCCGGGCATGGATCCGAAATGGGGCGAAAAGGTCGCTCGGACCCTAGCCAAGGCGCCCAAGCCCGCTGGGCTGAAAGCGGTGTTCGACCTGCAGGGGGGCGTGCTCAAGCTGGCGGTGACCGGCGCGCCGCTGAAGGGGGCCGACGTCGCCGGCGCGTTCTTCTATCCCTATTCCGGCAAGGTCATCGAGCATCCGCCCGAGCAGGCGATCGAGCGCGGCCCCGAGGGCCTGACCCTGTCGCTGACTCCGGGCTACGATTTCATCCAGGCCGAGGCCAAGCCGACCGAGTTGGCCGGCGTTCTGGCCCTGAACGGCGCGGCCTACGAGATCACCGCCACGCCGGGGACGATCCCGGCGGAGGCCGGCGGCCTGGGCGCGCCGCCCGCCGCCGCCAAGGCGGCCGGGTCCGCGGGCGGCGCGACCCTGGGCCTGCCGCTGGCCGTGGTCTTCGCCTTCCTCGGCGGCCTGATCCTCAACCTGATGCCCTGCGTCTTCCCGATTCTGTCGATGAAGGCGGCCAGCCTCACCGCCCACGCCCACGACGCCGGCAAGACCCGCGTGCAGGGCCTGGCCTTCCTGGCCGGGGTGGTCGTCACCTTCCTGGTGCTGGCGGGCTTGCTGATCGCCGTCCGGGCCGGCGGGGCGGCCGTCGGCTGGGGCTTCCAGCTGCAGTCGCCCGCCGTCGTCGCGGCCCTGGCCTTGCTGATGATGCTGGTGGCCTTGAATATGTCGGGCGTGTTCGAGGTCGGCGCCTCGGTGCAGAACGCGGCGTCGGGCGCGGGCGGCGGCTCCGGCCTCGGCGGCTCGTTCCTGACCGGCGCCCTGGCCGTGGTGGTCGCCGCCCCCTGCACGGCGCCGTTCATGGCCGGGGCCCTGGGCTACGCCCTGACCCAGCCGCCGCTGGCCTCGCTGCTGGTGTTCCTGGGCCTGGCCCTGGGCTTCGCCGCGCCGTTCGTGCTGTTGGCCTTCATTCCGGGCCTGCTCGGTCGCTTGCCGCGCCCGGGTCCCTGGATGGACGTGCTGAAGAAGGGCCTGGCCTTCCCGATGTACGCCACCGCCGCGTGGCTGGCCTGGGTGTTCAGCCAGCAGGCGGGCTCGATCCCCCTGGCCGCCCTGCTGGCCGCCAGCGTGCTGGTCGCCTTCGCCGCCTGGCTCTACGGCCTGGGCCAGGCGCGGAGCATCGCCGGCAAGGGCGCGGCGGCGCCGTTCGTGCTGGCGGCCCTGTCGCTGGCGGCGGCCATCGCCCTGGTGGCGGTGGGCGTGCGCGCCGTCCCCGCAGCCTCGACGCCGTCCGCCGCGTCCGGCGTCGAAGCTTCAGCTGGTCCAGGCTTGAACGCCGAGCCCTGGAGCCCCGAGAAGGTCAAGGCGCTGCAGGCCGAGGGCAAGGTGGTGATGGTCGACTTCACCGCCGACTGGTGCGTGACCTGCAAGGTCAACGAGGGCGCGGCGCTGAAGGGCCAGCGCCAGCTCGACGCGTTCAAGGCCAACGACGCCGTGCTGCTGCGCGCCGACTGGACCAAGCGCGACGCGACGATCGCCGCCGCCCTGGCCGAGCACGGTCGGGCCGGTGTTCCGCTGTATCTGGTCTATCCCAAGGGGAGCGGCGAGCCGGCGATCCTGCCGCAACTGCTGACCGAGGGCCTGGTGATCGAGGCGGTGGAGAAGGCGGCCAAGGGGTAGCAAGCCCTCTCCATAGGGGGCTACTTCTTCTTCTCGTCCTTGCCCATGAACGGCAGTCGCTCCTTCACCTGGTCGAGCGGGGTGCGGGTGACCACGACCGGCGGCGGGGCCGTGATGACCGGACCCTTGATCGGATAGGCGCGCCAGCCCGACTGGATCAGGGCGCCGAAGCCTTGGCAGCGCGGCAGGATCCGCACGGCGCCGGTGCGGGGCTTGGCGAACGGCGCGGGCTGGAAGACGTCCTGGCGCTTTGGGTCGGTGAACCGCCAGTCGGTGGGCAGGCCATAGCCCTTTTCGCCGCCGATCCTCACGGCCTTGTAGGCGATGTTGGCCTGGAACGGCGGCACGCCGTATCGCAGCATGGCCCGCAGGAAGATGGCGTCGGCCTCCTCGCGCTTGCCCGGCTCGCCGATCGTGTAGAGCCAGTCGTGGACGATGGCGGCGCGGGCGGTCGGCCCCTGGGGATCGACGAAGCCCTGGCCGTACCAGGGCACGCTGGCGAAGTCGGTGACGTACCAGCGGGGCACGACGATCAGCTTGCCGGTCTCGACATCGCAATAGGGGAACTCGGCGTCCAGGGTGAACAGCTTGCGGCCGTCCTTGGTCTGGTTGAACAGCATCACCGGCTGCGGCGTCAGCGAGCTGGGCGGGGTCGGCGCCACCAGCGGCACGAAGACCGTGGTCTTGGTCTGGGTGGCGCAACCGGCCAGGGCCAGAGCCAACGCGGCGGCGGCGAACGGGGAGGAGGTCTTGAACTTTGGCGGCATGGTCGGCGGGCGGGCTCTGGACTGAGTTCGGTCTTTGGACGGCGAGCTTCGCCTTATCAAGCCTCGATGGCGAAGGTGCGGCGGTCTCGGGTTGGGCGGCTCATCCGGCGCTTTGGCGAAAAACGTCACGGGTGCGCCATGACGCGGCGGCAGGGGTTTGCTAAGTCCGCCCGGTAGACGCCGTCTTACCCGAGTTCTCCGCACCAAGCCCTTATGAAGGAACGCCGCATGGCCGCTCTCGACACCGCCTGGTCCCGCCTGGAAGCCGCCGCCAAGGCCGCCGGCGAAAAGCGCATTGTCGAGTTCTTCGACGCCGAGCCTCGGCGCCTGGAAGCCCTGACGCTGGACGTCGCCGGCCTGCACATCGACCTGTCCAAGCAGGCCTGGGATGAGGCGGGTCTCGAGGCCGCCCTGGACTTGGCCCACGCGGCGGACGTCGAAGGCGCCCGGGCTCGGATGTTCGGCGGCGAGCCGATCAACTCCTCGGAAGGCCGCGCCGTCCTGCACACCGCCCTGCGCGCCAAGGCCGACGCTGATGTCAAGGCCGGCGGCGTTGCGGTCATGGCCGAGGTCGAGGCCGTCCGCGCCCGGATGAAGGCCTTCTCCGAGGCCGTCCGCTCGGGGACCATCCGCGGCGCGACGGGCAAGCCGTTCAAGGCCATCCTGCACATCGGCATCGGCGGCAGCGACCTGGGCCCGCGCCTGCTGTGGGACGCCCTGCGCCCGGTCAAGCCGAGCATCGACCTGCGCTTCGTGGCCAATGTCGACGGCGCCGAGTTCGCCCTGACCACGGCCGACATGGATCCCGAACAGACGCTGGTGATCGTGGTCTCCAAGACCTTCACCACGCAGGAAACCCTGGCCAACGCCGGCGCGGCGCGCGCCTGGCTGGCGCAGGCCCTGGGCGAGGCGGGGGCCAACCAGCACCTGGCGGCCATCTCGACCGCCCTGGACAAGACCGCCGCGTTCGGCGTGGCCGACGATCGGGTGTTCGGCTTCTGGGACTGGGTCGGCGGTCGCTACTCGCTGTGGTCGTCGGTCAGCCTGTCGGTGGCGGTGGCCTGCGGCTGGGAGGCGTTCCAGGGCTTCCTGGACGGCGCGGCCGCCATGGACGCGCACTTCCGCACCGCGCCGCTGGAGACCAACGCGCCGGCGCTGATCGCCCTGGCCCAGATCTTCAACCGCAACGGCCTCGACCGCCGCGCCCGCTCGGTCGTGCCCTATTCGCACCGCCTGCGCCGCCTGGCCTCGTTCCTCCAGCAGCTGGAGATGGAGAGCAACGGCAAGTCGGTCGGTCCCGACGGCCAGCCGGTCCAGCGCGGCACGGCGACGGTGGTGTTCGGCGACGAGGGCACCAATGTCCAGCACGCCTATTTCCAGTGCATGCACCAGGGGACGGACATCACGCCCATGGAGCTGATCGGCGTCGCCAGGTCCGACGAGGGTCCGGCCGGCATGCACGAGAAGCTGCTGTCCAACCTGCTGGCCCAGGCCGAGGCCTTCATGGTCGGCCGGAGCACGCAGGACGTCGTCGCCGAACTTCAGGCCAAGGGCGTGCCCGAGGCGCAGATCGCCACCCTGGCCCCGCAGCGCACCTTCGCCGGCAACCGTCCGTCCACCATGGTGCTGCTGGAGCGCCTGACGCCGCAGACGTTCGGCGCCCTGATCGCCCTCTATGAGCACAAGACCTTCGTCGAGGGCGTGATCTGGGGCGTCAACAGCTTCGACCAGTGGGGCGTGGAGCTGGGCAAGGTGATGGCCGGCCGCATCCTGCCCGAGCTGGAAAGCGACGCGGCCGGCGCCCACGATCCGTCGACCGCGGCGCTGATCCGGCGGCTGAAGGTCTAGGGGCGCCCTAGCCCGCCCTAGAACGTCTTCCTCAGCCGCAGCGAGACGAACGTCCGCGGGTTGATGTCGCGCTCCTCGGTGAACGCCACCGGCCGCGGATTGTCGCGGCTCGAATAGACCGTGCGGCGGATGACGAAGTCGTCCCACAGGTTCAGCTGGGCGCGCAGCGACAGGGTCGGGGTCGGCTTGTATTCGACGAAGCTCTCGACATAGCCGGCCCCGCGCCAGCCGCCGGTCTGGTCGGGGTCATAGGTGCCCAGGCCCAGCAGCGGCAGCCAGTTGACGCCCCACTGGGTCTTCCAGGCGGTGATGTCCTGCTGGAAGCCGATATTGGCCTGGGTCGGCCGCACGTCCGAGATCGGACGGTTCTGGCCCGTGGTCGGATCGGTGACGTGGGTCTCGTTCCAGTCGTTCTTGAAGGTGAACCGGCCGCCCTTGATCCCCCACCTGTCGGTGGGCACCACGATGTTCAGCGACAGCCGGTCCAGCGTGCCGTTGCCGATATTGCCGGTGGCCGACAGGCCGTCGGGCAGGGGCAGGCGGTCGATCACGTCGATGATCTCGTCGTGGCGATAGCCGATCGAGATGATGCCCTCGCCCCAGAACCGGCGCTCGTAGGTGACTTCCGAGATCCAGCGCTGCTCGGGCACCAGCTCGACATTGCCGCCGTGCACGTTGCCGTCGTCGAAATCGGACGAGGCGACGAAGTCGTCGAAGTCCAGCTGGCCCAGTTCGCGCTCGAAGCGAACCCGCAGCTGGTTGTTGGCCTTGGGCGTCCAGGTCGCCTGGAACCGGGGCTTGGCGTAGAAGAAGCTTTCCTTGGCCGAGGCGTCGCCCGACTGCTTGATGGTCGAGGTCTCCAGCCGCACGCCGCCCTCCAGGGTCAGCTTGGGGTTCACCCGCCAGGTCGCCTTGGTGAAGGCCTCGCCGCGAAGCTCCTCGACCTTGACCGAGGCCGACGGCAGGTCGACCGCCGCGCCGTTCTCGACATAGGCCTGCTGGGTGTCGAGCATGTTGTAGGCCACCTCGCCGCCGGCCTCGAGGGTCAGGGCGGCGGTGCGTTCGTTGCGGACCAGGGCCCGCAGGATCGACTCCGACGAGTTTCCCTTGGCGGTGAAGCGCTGGTCCGAGTCGTCCTCGCTGTCGCTGCCGGTGGCGATGTCGTCGAAGCGCTCGAACTGATGGATGACCCGCGTCTCCAGCGTCCACTTCGGCTTCAGCGGGCGGATATAGGTCAGGCCCAGCTCGCCCGACTTGGTGTCCTCGGCATAGTCGCTGTAGCGCAGCACGCCGGGCGCGCTGATCTTCTGCCACTCCTGCCAGTCGTGGATCTTGTACTCGGCCGTCGCCTCCAGCTTGCCGCCGGCCGCCGGGCCCGAATAGTTCAGGCGGATCGAGTCGCTGCCGCCCCAGCCGTCGTTGATGAAGGCCTCGTCGCGCAGCACCTTGCCGGTCGCGTCGCGGCGGATGTTGCGGCCCACGCCGTTGGAGTCGCTGCTGCTGGTGCCGTCGCTCAGCAGCACGCTCCAGCTGCGCGCGCCGTTCTTGGCGGTGAACTGATAGCTGCCGCCCCAGACGTCGTGGCCGCCGTCGAACAGCTGATTGTTCCAGGTGACGATCGACTGGCGGCTGGCGGCCGACTTCAGGATGACGTTCACGACCACCGAATAGCCCTGCATGTCGATGCCGGGCGCGCCGCCGCGGATCAGCTCGATGCGCTCGACCTGGCTGGCGGGGGTGCGCTCCAGCACGTCGGTGCCGGCGTCGTTCTTCGAGGCCGGGCGGTTGTTGTTGATCAGGATGTTGCCGACCGCGCCCTCGAAGCCGCGCGCCCCCGAGCCGTCGTCGGCGGTGAAGCCCGGCACCCGGTCGATCATGTCCAGGGCGGTGTTGGGACGCTGGGCGGCGAAGAAGTCGGGGGTGAAGACCAGCACGCCCTTCTGGGCCGCGTCGTCCAGCGGCGCGGCGCTGGTCGGGCCGGTCGGGACCGGGGCCTGGGCGGCCTGCGGCGCGGCGGCGGCGGCGGCGTGGGCTGAGCCCGCGGCGAACAGCAAGGCGGCGGCGCTCGCCAGCAGCATGGTCTTGGTCATCGATATATCCCCTCAGATGGGACGATATCTGCCGACCCCGGACGTTCATCTCAAGTTACAAGCCGGAAAGGTGCGTTACAACGCGGAAAGATTACACCCGGTTCATGTTCCAGGACTGTGGGCGTCTGTGGATAAATCAGTAAAGGCGTCGTTAAGACTTGGCCGGACCGGGGGAACATTCGAGGCGAGGCCGGGGACATGCGCCGCGCATGTCCCCGACGGGTCAGGGGCGGTCCTTGTTCGCCCCGTCCTCCAGTCGGGCCAGGTTGCCCTCCCGGATGCGCAAGATCCTCAGCTTCAGGGCCCGCATCACGGCCTCGCCCGTCGCCTCCATCCGGGCGTCGATCTCGGCGTCGGTCAGGCGGTCGAGGTCGTCCGTCTTGCCGAAGGCGGCCAGGTGGTCGTTGGCGGGCGTCGGGGGCTTGGGCTTGCTCATCGAAATCTCCTTGAAAGGGCTGGGGCGGGGACATGCCCTTCGGGCGTGTCCCCAAAATCTCGCACGGCGTCTGTTGGGGACACGCGCGAGCGCATGTCCCCGTCGGGAAACCCGACAGGTTTGGGGAGGCGGCGGAGCGTCCGGGCCATGCCCGGATCTTAGGTTTGGAGGGTACCGTTTCGACACGTCACGGGCGCTCCGCGCGGCCGGTGGACGAGAGCCTTCGGATCGCGGATTTTTAACCCGCTCCGATGGAGGCCCCCGGCGGGCGGAGGGGCGACGTACCCCGTCCGGACCGCGCGGGCGATTTCAGCCCGCGCCTGGCGCCCTCGCCGATCCTTCGCCGGCCGGGTTTCGTCCTGTGTTTCAAGGAACCTGCCCGGCTCGTCCGAAGCGTCACTCAAGACCATCGACGAGCGCTACCCGCTCGACCGCCCCCGCCACCCGTCAGGTCGCCAGCTGGACGGCCTCCCCGGTGGTGGGACGAGGAGCATTATGCGGGCATCCCGGAGGTGTAGGACGAGATTGGGTCTGTGCTCGGCGTCGGCGGAGCTAGGGCGTTGAAATTGTTGGGGGCGGGGTAGGTTTGTGCCCGTGGTGAAATGGGGATGGAACTGAAGGGCGGAGATTAGGGCTTCGCCTGTGACAGGCCGTCACCCATCTTGAGAACATAGTTTGCGCCCTTCAAACCTGTCCGATGAGGGCCTGCCCAAATCAAATAGTACAGAGGGTGGCCACGCGTATTTCTAATCAACTTCGGCTTAGAAACGAAGCCAAATGCTACTTCCAAATGATGAGCGTAAAATTTCAGGAGTCGGTCGCGAGCATCTGGCCGCTTCTCAATACCTTCTCCGTCATCGAGCAGTCCGACAAGGAGCCCTTGATCTTTGACGTAGGCTTCGTCCCACCATCCCTCGGGGAAGAACGCATTCAGTTGCTCAAGCCAAGTCGCAGGGATTTTTGCATCGACTTTGAGGAGCCGGTTGATCGCCATATCGAGGGGGAGGTTGATAAGCACCTCAAACACCCCAGTTTTAGCCAAGCCTTGCACCGATCGCCACTCAAGGTGAGCGCCAAATGGATCAAGGAAAGCGACCCCCCCGGTGTTTGGCCCGAGTAGGGTTCTTCGAAAGCACCCAATCAATTTGGGAGGCCGCATTGCCGATCCGGATGGTGATCCGCCGGCTGGTGCCGTACTCGGCTTGCAGCGCTTCGAGCATAGCGATCCGTCGAGGATCTGCATCTATAAATATATATGAATCAAAAGGATAACTAATATCAAGGCTTCGCCTGGGGCTGCCTTCAACGAAGGCTATCGTTTCCGGTGCCGGTTCGATCTCCAGCGCAAGCAGATCTGCTTGATGAGGCGTAGCCTTTCGGGATGAGCGAACGCGAGCCCGTCCGCCTCCGGCAAAAGCATCAAGATAGATTGTCCGCCAAGGCTGGTTCTTTAGAACCTTGGTATAGTAGTCGAGATAGCGCTGTAGCGCGTCTAGCTTTTCAGCTGCCCAAGGGCCTACCTCGGCTTCATTTGGCGAATCATTGGTCATTCAGCCGCGATATTCACCGATACCGTTGATTGTGGAAACTGGCTCCACTCGCGTCCGTCTAGCTGGCGCCCTCCCGTCTTTGGTCGGAGGCCGCCCCACTGCTTGAAGAAGAAGGCAACTTCCTGCCGGAGGCATGAATCCCGGATCGCCCTGACCCATTCTGCTTGGATTGGGCGAGCACGAGGACCGCTTTCTCCGCCGACAATGACCCAAGAGATACCTTCCAAGGAAAGGTCATCCACTGGACCGAGTAGCGGTTCGATGGAAAGGAACCGAATGCTAGCTGGAGCTTCTGTTAAATGTCGGAGACGGGCAGATGAGGCGGCATCCTCAATAGAAACGCCGCACCATATATGGACCGGGGCCCTACCTTCACCGTATCGTGTCCGAAGGTAGTCTCGCATTCGCGAGCTGCGCTTGGTTAGCACTTGGTAAGTGTGCCAGTCCGCCGACTCCATCGTGTCGAAGACTTGATCGATAAATGAGAACGGCACGTCCTTGTGGAACAAGTCGCTCATGGAGTTGACGAAAATCATACGCGGTCGCCGCCACGTGAGAGGCTGCTGAATCCTCGCGGGGCGTAGCTGAAGGTCAAAGCCATGTTCGAAGGGGTGTTGGGGAGTGCCTCGGAAGCGCTCCGCGAACCTTTCAGCGTAACAATTATCGCAGCCGGCCGTGATTTTTGTACACCCCGTGACAGGATTCCACGTTGCGTCGGTCCATTCGATAGCGCTGGAGTCCGACATTCGACACCTCCGGAACAAATACAGAACATTTGTAACATGTTCGCTTCTGATTAACCACGGACCATAATCCCATTAAGCAACCCTTGATCCGCCTAACGAAGGTAGCGGCTCGTCCCCCTTCCCCCACCGCCTCTCATCCGCTATAGCCCCGCCACCATGACCCGCCTGCCGCACCATCACGGCCGCCACCACCATCCGACCTCGCCTCGCGGGATCGGCCGGGTCCGTTCGCTCTAGGCGAACCCCAGCCGCAGCCCCGCCCAAGGCGGATGGGGCTTCGTACGAGCGCCATCCGTCGAGACCTTGACGTTCTAAGGACCCGACGCCGCGCCATGACCGACCAGACCAATACGCCTGCCGATACCTTCCGCCCCGAGGCCCGCAACCCGCGCGGGTTCGCCGACAAGCGCGCCCGCGACCTGCGGGCCGAGCGGGCGATCCTGGAGGCGGTGTCGGCGGTCTATGAGCGCTACGGCTTCGAGGCGCTGGACACCGGGGCGTTCGAATATGCCGACGCCCTGGGCAAGTTCCTGCCCGACGCCGACCGTCCCAATGAGGGGGTGTTCGCCCTGCAGGACGACGACGAGCAGTGGATGGCGCTGCGCTACGACCTGACCGCGCCCCTGGCCCGCTTCGCCGCCCAGAACTGGGAGACCCTGCCCAAGCCGTTCCGCCGCTATGCCTTCGGGCCGGTGTGGCGCAACGAGAAGCCGGGGCCGGGGCGGTTCCGCGAGTTCATCCAGTGCGACGCCGACACCGTCGGCTCGGCTCGTCCCGAGGCCGACGCCGAGATCATCGCCATGGCCGTCGAGGGTCTGCAGGCCGCCGGTCTGCCGCGCGGCGCGGCGGTGCTGAAGATCAACAATCGCAAGCTGCTGAACGGGCTGCTGACCGCGGCCGGGGTCGAGACCAACGGCCAGAAGCTGGGCGTGCTGCGGGCCGTCGACAAGCTGGACCGCCTGGGCGTGGAGGGCGTGCGCCTGCTGCTGGGCGAGGGCCGGCTGGACGAGAGCGGCGCCTTCACCAAGGGCGCGGGCCTGGCGGGCAAGGCGGTCGACTCGGTGCTGGACTTCGTCCAGGCCGGGTCCGGCGGTCGGTCCGAGACCCTGGCCAGGATCGCCAATGTGATCGGCGGTTCGGCCGAGGGCGATGAGGGGCTGGAGGAGCTGGCCAAGATCGACGCGGCCCTGAAGAGCCTGGGGGTGGCCGACGACCAGGCGCTGTTTGAGCCTTCGATCGTCCGGGGGCTCGAGTACTACACCGGCGCGGTGTTCGAGGCCGAGCTGCTGCTGTCGACCACGGACGACAAGGGCGCGAAGGTGTCGTTCGGCTCGATCGGCGGCGGCGGGCGCTATGACGACCTGGTGGCGCGGTTCACCGGCCAGGTGGCGCCGGCCACGGGCTTCTCGTTCGGCGTCTCGCGCCTGGCGGCGGCGCTGCGGGCGGCGGGACGCGAGCCCGGCGGCGCGGCGCGCGGACCGGTCGTGATCATCAATTTCGACCAGGCCCACATGGGCGAGTACTTCGCCGTGGTCGGCGAGCTGCGCAACGCCGGCATCGCGGCCGAGGTCTATCTGGGGACCTCGGGCATGCGGCCGCAGATGAAATACGCCGACCGCCGCATGGCGCCGGCGGCCATCATGCTGGGCGGCGACGAGATCGCGGCCGGCACGGTGACCATCAAGGACTTGGACCTTGGGCGCGAGCTCGCCGCTGGCGTCGCCGACAACGCCGCCTGGAAGGCCGAGCGTCCCGGCCAGCAGACCATCCCGCGCGACCAGCTGGTCGCCGCGGTCAAGACGATCATCGGGGGTTGATGTGAGGCTCGAGCGTTCCCTTCCGGCGGAGGCGCTCGACGCCATCCGCGCGCCGTTCCTGGCCGCCGGCGCGACGCCGACCGACGCGCCGGTGCTGCAGCCCCTGGGCCTGCTGCTGGACCTGGCCGGCGAGGCCATGCGCTCGCGGCTGTTCGTGGTCTCGGGCGACGCGGGCGAGGAGGCCTGCCTGCGGCCGGACTTCACCGTGGCGATCGCCCGGGAGCACCTGGCGGCCGGGAACGGTGCCCAAGCAAACGGGGAAGGCCGCTACTTCTATGACGGCAAGGCGTTCCGCGTCGCGCCGCGCGGCAGCGACCGGGCCGAGGAGTTCCTGCAGATCGGGATCGAAGCCTTCGAGGCCGGCGATCCGGTCGAGGCCGACGCCGAGATCGCCGCCCTGGCCTGGGCCAGCTCGGCGGCCGGCGGGCGCGACGACCTGACCCTGCTGCTGGGCGACGTCAGCCTGTTCGGGGCCTTCGTCGACAGCTTGGGCCTGACCCCGCCGCTGGGCGCGCGGCTGAAGCGGGCCTTCACCAAGCCGCGCCAGCTGAAGATCGAGCTCGACGGCGGCGGCGAAGCCCTGGGCGAGGACAAGAGCCGGATCGCCGCCCTGCTGGCCGGCCTGCCCGAGGCCGAGGCCTCGGCGGTGCTGCAGGAGTTGTGGTCGCTGGCCGGCATCGAGCCGGTGGGCGGGCGCCGTCCGGCCGAGATCGCCCATCGCCTGGTCGAACGCGCCCAGGCCGTGGAGGCCGGCAAGCTGTCGACCGCCGAGGCCGACGCGGTGCGCGCCTTCCTGGCGGTCAGCGACCGTCCCGCCGCGGCCCTGGACGCCATCTCGGCCCTGGGCGGCCCGCAACGCGCGGCGCTGGACGCGGCCCTGGCCGGCTGGCGCCGGCGCCTGGCCGGCATGACGGCGCGCGGCGTGCCGCAGGACCGCACGCGCCTGGCCGCCGCCTTCGGGCGAGCGTTCGGCTATTATGACGGCTTCCTGTTCGAGGTGCGCAGCGCGGCGCTGGACGAGGAACGTCCGGTGGCGGCCGGCGGGCGCTACGACGGCCTGCCCGCGCGGCTGGATACGACAAGAGTGGGCTCCAAGACGAACACCGGCGCGGTGGGCTGCATGGTCCGTCCGGCGCGCGCCTATGCGGGAGGCGGCGAATGAGCGCCCCTATGATCTTCGCCATTCCGTCAAAAGGCCGGCTGAAGGAACAGGTCGAGGCCTGGCTGGCCGAGTGCGGCTTCCGGCTGGAGATGTCGGGCGGGGCGCGCGGCTATTCGGCCGAGCTGTCGGGCCTGCCGGGCGTGTCGGTGCGGCTGCTGTCGGCCGGTGACATCGCCGCGGGGCTGGACAGCGGCGAGCTGCACCTGGGCGTCACCGGCGAGGACCTGCTGCGCGAGCGCGGCGAGGACATGGACGGCCGGGTCATGCTGCTGCGGGCCCTGGGCTTCGGCCGCGCCGACCTGGTGGTCACCGCGCCCAAGAGCTGGCTGGACGTCGACACCATGGCCGACGTCGATGAGGTGGGTCACGCCCATCTCGCCAAGACCGGCCGCCGCCTGCGGGTGGCCACCAAGTACGTCACCCAGACCCGGGCCTTCTTCGCCCGCCACGGCGTGGCCGACTACCGGATCGTCGAGAGCAGCGGGGCCACCGAGGGCGCCCCGGCGGCCGGGGCGGCCGAGCTGGTGGTCGACATCACCACCACGGGGGCGACCCTGGCGGCCAACGGGCTGAAGATCCTGTCCGACGGGGTGATCCTCAAGAGCCAGGCCCAGCTGACCGCGTCGCTGATCACGCCGTGGACGGACGACCAGATCGATTCCCTGGCCCGGCTGCTGGCGGTGGTCGAGGCCAAGGGACGGGCGGCCAAGCTGGCCACCCTGGTCTGGCCGGCCGAGCAGGACGCGGCGGGGCAGGCGGCGGTCGCGCCGTTCGTCGGCCAGGGCGCGCGGCGGGCCAACGGCGCTCTGCTGGCGACCGCCGACCTGTTCGAGGCCGCGGCCGCCCTGGGCGCGGCCGGCGTGGAGCCGGTCACCGTCTCGCGGCCCGACTACGTCTTCGAGTCGCGGTCGGCGGTTCTGGACAAGCTTCGCAACAGGCTGGGACGGTAGGTTTTGACTTAATAGTCAAAAATATCGTAGGAGAACGCCGATAAGTTTGACCCGCCGGTCCAATCTAACGGTTTTGTGTCAAAAATATTGGCTCCGCCCCACCGATTCCGGATCGTTGCCGTTGACACCATCTCGGATTTGCCGTTTCTAACCCTTGCAAGGAAGAAACGAGCCCAAAGAGAGCTCCCTTCCTTCGGCGTTTCGGGGAGGAAACGCCCACCTAGATCGAATGATCGAGAAATAGCTGGACCCGTCGCGATTATCCCCCGCGACGGGTTTGGTGTATCTGGGCCCTGTTTCTTATTTTTGACGAAGTCGATAAAAACGCAGGCCCGGTGAATCCGGCCGCCGTTTTGGGTCGAACGCTTCGGTTCGAACGCGCTCAGACCTTCGAAGCGTCCCGCAGCCGCTTGCGCTTTCCGCCCAGGGCGTCGGGCCGGTTCAACACCTTGCGGTACTCGTCGCGACGCTCGTGGATCGAGGCGATGACCAGGCCCATCGGCACGCCGATGTCGACCAGCACGGCTTCAGACAGCTGCAGCGAGGCCTCAATGGTCTCGGGCACGGCGTCGGTGGCGCCCAGCTCGTACAGCCGCGCCGCGTGGCGGGCGTCGCGGGCCCGGGCGACGATGGTCAGGTCGGGACGATGGCCGCGCGCGGTGGCCACTACCGCCTCGGCGGCTTCCGGCGAGTCCATGGTCACCACCACGGCCCGAGCGTGGTCGAGGCCGCAGCGCTCGAGCAGCTCCACCCGCGAAGCGTCGCCGAAATAGACCCGGTGGCCGTTGCGGCGACCCTGCTGGACGAAGCCGGGGTCGCGGTCGATGGCGATCCAGGGCAGGTCGTGGCGGTCGAGCATGTCGCCGACCAGGCGTCCGACCCGTCCGTAGCCGACCACCAGCACCCGGCCGACCGGCTCCTCGCTGTGCAGGCCCACCAGATCGGGCGCCTCGCTGACCGGGGCCGGGGCGCGCCTGGCCAGGCGGCCGCCGATCCCCGACAACAGCGGGATCAGGAACATGGTCAGGGTCGCGGCCACCAGCACGGCCTGGCCGACCTGATCGGACACCACGCTGGCGGCCATGGCGTTGTCCAGGATCACGAAGGCGAACTCGCCGCCGGCCGCCAAGGTCAGGGCCGCCTCGATGGCCGCGCGGGTCGACAGGCCGAACAGCCGGCCCATTCCCAGGACCATCACCGCCTTGACCGCGATCAGCCCGACGGCGACCGCCAGCACGAAGGCCGGCGAGGCGACCAGCAGCGACAGGTCCAGGCGAATGCCCAGCGACACGAAGAACAGGCTGAGCAGCAGGCCCTTGAACGGCTCGATCTTGACCTCGACCTCGTGCCGATACTCGGTCTCGGCCAGCAGGATGCCGGCCACGAAGGCCCCCAGGGCCATCGACAGGCCCGACAGCGACGCCACCAGCCCCGCCCCGATGATCACCAGCAGGCAGGCGGCCATGAACATCTCTTCGCTCTTGGCCTTGGCGACCGAGCGCATCATCGGCCGCAGGGCCAGGCGACCGAACAGCACGATCACCCCCAGGCCCATCGCCGCCGGCCCCAGGGCCAGCAGGTCGCCCAGGCCGAACGTTCCGTCGCCCCGGCCCAGGATCGCCAGGGTGATCAGGATCGGCGCCACGGCCAGGTCCTGGAACAGCAGCACCGAGAAGGTCGCCCGGCCGCCCTCGGCGTGAAGGCGCTTGCGCTCGACCAGCACCGGCACGGCGATGGCCGTGGACGACAGGGTCAGGGCCGCGCCGATCGCCAGGGCCGCGACCGGCTGCTGGCCCAGCGCCATGGCGATCGCCCCCAGGGCCAGGGAGCAGCCGATCATCTGCAGGGCGCCCAGGCCGAAGACCAGCTTGCGCATCAGCCGCAGCCGCTCCCACGACAGCTCCAGCCCGATCATGAACAGCAGGAACACCACCCCGAACTCGGCCAGCTGGGCGATTTCCTGGGGACTTTCGACGGTGACGTAGTCCAGCCAGGGGAAGCGGTGGCTCAGCGCGCCCAGGCCGAACGGCCCCAGGATCACGCCGGCGATCAGGAAGCCGAGGATGGGGTTCAGCTTCAGCCGCTTGAACAGCGGCGCGACGATGCCCGCCGTGGCCAGGAACAGCACCAGGTCCTTGTAGTCCGCCGGCGACATCGCGTGGTTCACGTGGTCTTGCCCCTCTTCGAGCGTCCCTAGCTTGCGAGTTTCAGTCTGACGCCCGCCCCGGCGTCGCCCTGGTCGTTTCCCGGCGCGATCAGGGCAACGCCGCCGGTCTCGAGCGCGTCGATCAGCAGGCGTTCGGTGCTATGGTGCAGGGCGTGGCGTTCGGTCTCGAAGTCCTTGACCGTGCTGCGCGAGACGCCGGCCTTGTCGGCCAGGTCGCCCTGCGACCAGCCCAGCAGGCCTCGGGCGCCGCGGCATTGGGCCGGCAGGAGGATTTTCGCATGGGGCATCTGGCGCTCCACGGGCATGTCACCCATATTGGTTGAGTACGCCCGAAAATGTTGACCGTCAAGGAGCGCCTTTGCACCACACGTCGCTGATCGCCACCATCTGCGCCGGGCTAGGCCTGGCCTTCGTGTTCGGGGCCATCGCCAACCGACTGAAGCTGCCCGTGCTGGTCGGCTACCTGGTCGCGGGCGTGGTCGTGGGGCCGTTCACGCCCGGCTACGTGGCCGATCAGGAGTTGGCGCCGCAGCTGGCCGAGATCGGGGTGATCCTGCTGATGTTCGGGGTGGGGCTGCACTTCTCGGTCAAGGACCTGATGGCGGTGCGCAAGATCGCCATCCCCGGCGCCGCGGTGCAGATCCTGGTCGCCACGGTCATGGGCATGGGCTTGGCCCATCTGCTGGGCTGGACCCTGGGGGCGGGGATCGTGTTCGGCCTGGCCCTGTCGGTGGCCTCGACCGTGGTGTTGCTGCGAGCCCTGCAGGAGCGGCGGCTGATCGAGACCGATCGCGGCCGCATCGCCGTCGGCTGGCTGATCGTCGAGGACCTGGCCATGGTCCTGGCCCTGGTGCTGCTGCCGGCGCTTTCGGGCATGCTGGGCGGCGAGGCCCCGCCGCCGGGACCGGGCGGCGTCGCCGGGGCCTTCGCGATCACCATCGGCAAGGTCGCGGCCTTCGTCGCCCTGATGCTGGTGGTCGGTCGCCGGGTGATCCCGTGGATCCTGCACCGCATCGCCCACACCGGCTCGCGCGAGCTGTTCCGCCTGGCGGTGCTGGCGATCGCGCTGGGCGTGGCGTTCGGCTCGGCGGCGCTGTTCGGGGTGTCGTTCGCCCTGGGCGCCTTCTTCGCCGGCATGATCATGGCCGAGAGCGAGCTCAGCCAACAGGCCGCCAACGAGACCCTGCCGCTGCGCGACGCCTTCGCCGTGCTGTTCTTCGTGTCGATCGGCATGCTGTTCAACTGGTCGGTGGTGCTGCGCGAGCCGCTGGCGGTGCTGGCCACCCTGGCGATCATCGTGATCGGCAAGTCGGTGGCCGCCTACCTGATCGTCATCGCGTTCAAGCGGCCGCAAAGCGTGGCCCTGACCATCTCGGCCAGCCTGGCCCAGATCGGCGAGTTCTCGTTCATCCTGGCGGGGCTGGGCGTGTCGCTGAAGCTGCTGCCCAAGGAGGGACAGGACCTGATCCTGGCCGGGGCCATCCTGTCGATCCTGCTCAATCCGCTGCTGTTCGCGGTGCTGGACAAGGTTCTGCCCAAGCTGGTCGGCCGGACAGGCGAGCCGGTCGCTCCGAAGATCGCGGCCCAGCCGCACGGCGTGCTGGTCGGCTACGGCCGGGTCGGCAAGACCGTCGCCGAGGGCCTGAAGGGCCGCATGCCGCTGGTGGTGATCGAAGACGAGGGCGAGCGGGCCGACGCGCTGCGCGACGGCGGCTTCGAGGTGATCCAGGGCAACGCCGTGCGGCCTGAAGTGCTGCTGCGGGCCGGCCTGGCCGAGGCCACCCACCTGTTCGTCGCCGTGCCCAGCCCGTTCGAGGCCGCCCGGATCATCGAGCAGGCCCGCGCCGCCAACGCCCAGGTCAAGATCATCGCCCGCGCCTATACCGACAACGACGTCGACCTGCTGACGGCCATGGGCGCCGACCACGCCCTGATCGGCGAGCAGGAGATCGCGCGGGGCATGCTGGCTTTGGCGCCGAGGCGGGCGGCTCCGGCGCCTTCGGTGCACTAGGCTCTTCTTCTCTTCTTCTTCCGCTCTTCCCGGCGGAGGGGGGAAGCGGCGGATCTTCCCCGCATTGACCAAACCCCCGCCAGCGCCTACTGCGCCTCCATCATGTCCCGCCGCCGCGCCCAGACCCGGACGACCTGGCCCATCGCCCTGCTGGCGATGCTGGCCCTGCTCGTCCAGGCCCTGATCCCGGCGGCGGCCATGGCCCACGACGCGACCGGCCAGTCGGTGCTGATCTGCACCGCCGAGGGGGCCAAGTCCGTCGAGGTCGCGGGCGACGTGATCGGCAAGAAGGACCCCTCCAACCCCGGCAAGGGGTTCGGCGGCATGCCCTGCGCCCAATGCGTGGCGGTCAGCCTGGCCACGACCACGCCGCCGGCCGTCGCCGTCGCGCCGGTGCTCTACGCCGCCCGCATCGCCCCCGCCCCCGTCGCCGCCCTGACCGGCGTCGCCCTGGCCCGCGCCCCGCCGCGTCCGCCCGGACAGGGCCCGCCGACCGCCTGATCGCCTGACCTTCGTTTCGCGCGTTACGGCCGAGCGCCGACGCGCGCCGTCATGCCTTCAGACAGTCGGACTTGTCATGCCGCTTTCCTTCCGCCTGGCCCTCCTGGCCGGCGCCACGCTCTGTCTTCCCGCCGCGCTGCCCGCCTGGGCCCGCGCCGCCGACCGCGTCGACGACATCGACCAGCGCGCCACCGTCGACTCGGTCATCGTCACGGCCCGCGCCAATCCCGAAGACCCGCCCGTCGTGGCCGCCGCCCGCCGGCGCCTGTCGGAAACGCCCGGCGGGGTCTCGGTGATCTCGCAGGAGTCCTACGCCCAGCGCCAGGCCCTGGCCCTGGACGACATGCTGCGTGACGCCCCGGGGGTCTACGCCCAGCGCAAGTGGGGGGGCGACGTCCGCATCTCGATCCGCGGCTCGGGCATCGGCAACGCCAACCACAATCGCGGCCTGCTGCTGGCCCAGGATGGGGTGCCGCTGAACGAGGCCGACGGCTACGGCGACAGCCAGATCGCCGACCCGCTGAACACCCGCTATGTCGAGGTCTATCGCGGCGGCAACGCCCTGCGTTTCGGCGGCGCCCTGCTGGGCGGGGCGATCAACATGGTCACGCCCACTGGTCGGGACGCCGGGTTCGACAACCAGATCCGCCTCGACGGCGGCGTGTTCGGCCTGCTGCGCGAGCACGTGGCGATCGCCCGCCACTCCGGCGACTGGGACGTCTACGCCGCCGCCACCAACCAGACCAGCCAGGGCTGGCGCTCGCAGAGCCAGCAGAACATCCAGTTCGGCTCCCTGAACATCGGCCGGTCGTTCGGCCAGGACCGCGAGGTCCGCTTCATCGTCAACGGCTCCAACATCAACCAGGAGATCCCCGGCGCCCTGACCCTGGCCCAGTTCCAGGCCGATCCCCGCCAGACCGCCGCGGCCAACGCCGGCGGCGACCAGGGGCGCAATCAGCGCGGCGTGCGCGGATCGCTGGGGACCACCTGGCGGCTGAGCGACACGCTGGTGTTCCAGGGCGCGGTCTATGCGGTGTGGAAGGACCTGGATCACCCGATCTTCCAGGTCATCGACCAGCAGAGCCGCAACTACGGCGCCTTCGGCCGCTTCGACTGGGACGGCCAGGTCGGCGGCAAGCGGGCCGACGCCTTCTTCGGCGCCTGGTACCGGACCGGCGACATGGACTCCAACTTCTACGCCAATGTCCGCGGCGCGCGCGGCGCGCCGACCTCGCGGACGCTGCAGAACGCCGACGCGGTGGACGTGTTTGGCGAAGGCCGCCTGTTCGTCACCGATCACCTGGCCATGGTGGCCGGCGCGACCTGGGGCCAGACGGAGCGGCACTACACCAGCTTCGCCGTTCCCGGCGTCGGTTCGACGTTCAACCTGAAGGCCGGCAAGACCTATGACTGGGTGTCGCCGCGCATCGGGCTGCTGTGGCAGGACGAGGTCGGCAACCAGGTCTTCGCCAACCTGACCCGTTCGGTCGAGCCGCCGAATTTCAGTTCGATGAGCCCGACCAACACCGGCTTCGCGCCCGTCAACGCCCAGAAGGCCTGGACCGGCGAGGTCGGGGCGCGGGGCCACAAGGGCCCGTTCACCTACGACGTCACCCTGTACCGCGCCGAGCTGAAGGACGAGATGCTGCAATATGCGGTCAGCGCCTCGATCCCGGCCTCGACCTTCAACGCCGACAGGACGGTCCACCAGGGGATCGAGGCGGCGCTGGACTGGGCCGTCGCTCCGGGTTGGCGGATCCGCCAGACCTGGACGCTCTCGGACTTCCGCTTCGACGGCGACCGCGACTACCACGACAACCGCCTGCCGATCGTCCCGAAGAACTTCTACCGCTCGGAAATCCGCTACGACGACCCGCGCGGCTGGTTCGTGGCCCCCTCGGTCGAGTGGTCGGCGACCGCCCCCTGGATCGACTACGCCAACACCCAAAAGGCGCCGGGCTATGCGATCCTGAACCTGAACGCCGGCTGGAAGGTCGGCGACAAGGTCTCGCTGTTCCTCGACGCGCGCAACCTGGCCGACAAGGCCTATGTGTCCAACACCCAGGCCGCGATCACCTGGGCCGCCGCCACCGCCACCCTGTGGCCGGGCGACGGCCGGTCGGTGTTCGGTGGCGTCACGGTCGATTTCTAAGGGAGGATAAAGCCATGAAAGCTCCGATCATCGCCGCCCTGGCCCTGCTGGCCCCGTTCCCCGCGATGGCCCACGTCGTGGCCGCGCCGGGCGAGGCCAAGGCCGGCTCCTACGCCGCCATCGCCTTCCGCGTCGGCCACGCCTGCGCGTCCGGCGACGCGACGCTGAAGCTGCGGGTCGAGATCCCCGACGGCGTGGCCTCGGCCCGGCCCCAGCCCAAGACCGGATGGACGATCGACGTCGAAAAGACGGCCGACCGCGCTACGGCGGTCACCTGGACCGGCCGCCTGCCCGACGACCAGTTCGACGACTTCGCCCTGCTGATGAAGCTGCCGGCGCAAACCGGCGAGGAGGGGGCGGCCGCCCTGGTCTTCCCGGTGATCCAGACCTGCGAAAAGGGCGAAAGCCAGTGGACCGAGATCCCCGATCCGAAACGTCCCGGCGAGAAACTGACCCGCCCGGCGCCCACCGTGCGCCTGACCCCCGCCGATCCGGCGCCCGCCATGCCCGACATGCCCGGGATGAAACACTGATGTCGAGAAACACCATGAACCGCCTGGCCTTCGCCGCCCTGACCGCCCTCGCCCTGGCTGCCCCGGCCTTCGCCTCGCCCGCCTGGGCCGGCGACTACCGCGCGGGCGGGATCGAGGTCCGCCGCCCGTGGACGCGTCCGACCCAGGCCGGCATGAACGGGGTCGGCTACCTGACCGTGGCCAATGTCGGCGTCAAGCCAGTCAGGCTGGTGGCGGTCGAGAGCCCCGCCGCCCAGTCGGTGACCCTGCACCAGACCAGCATGGCGGGCGGCGTGTCGTCGATGCGCCCGGTGACCAACGGCCTGACCATTGCCCCCGGCGCCACGGTCGCCTTCGCGCCCGGCGGCTATCACCTGATGCTGATCGGCCTGAAGAGCGCCCAGGCCTTGGGCGGCAAGGTCCCGCTGACCCTGGTGTTCGACGGCGGCCGCAAGATGAGGATCGATCTGTCGGTCGAGGCGGGGGCGCCGAAAGCCGGCAAGGATCCGATGGCCGGAATGCATATGGACCACTGAGGGGCGGCGGAGAGGGGCCGAAAGACCGCCGCTCCTGAAACATGACAAAAAAGTAAGGGGCGAAAACTCCCTGGGGATGGCCAAGTCGGGGTTCGGTTTTTCCAACGGATCTCCCTTCTATGAAACGAGTCTGGTTCGCCGCCGCCGCGATGGCCGCGCTATCCCTATCCGCCTTCGGCGCCGCCCAAGCACGAGAGAACTTGGCCGGCGAAGGCCACGACCACGCCTGCGCCAACGACGCCTGCACCCTGCAGTCGCTGTTCGTCGCCGCCGACACCCCGGCGGCGAGCGACGCCACGGTGTCGCTGGAATCGCCGCGCTACGGAACATGGGGTTTCGACGCGGCGGGGATGGACCGGTCGGTCAAGCCGGGCGACGACTTCTACAAGTACGCCAACGGGACCTGGGACGCCAACACCGCCATCCCCAGCGACCGCACGCGCTACGGCAATTTCGACAAGCTGGCCGAGCTGTCGGAAGCCCGCACCAAGGCGATCATCATCGAGGCGGCCTCGAGCGGCTCGAAAGATCCGGACACGGTCAAGATCGGTGCCGCCTACAAGGCCTTCATGGACGAGGCCCTGGCCGAGAAGCTGGACGCCAAGCCGATCGCCGGCGAGCTGGCCGACATCCGCAAGGTCGGGACCAAGGACGACTTCACCGCCCTGATGGGCCGCAACCCGACCACCGGCTATTCGGCGATCCTGGGCCTGGGCATCAGCCCTGACGCCAAGAACCCGACCCGCTACGCGGTCTACGCCACGACCGGCGGCCTCAGCCTGCCCGACCGCGACTACTATCTCGACGCCAAGTTCGCCGAGAAGAAAGCGGCCTATGAGGCCTATGTCACCCAGCTGCTGACCATGATCGGCTGGGACAAGCCGGCCGAGAGCGCCAAGGCCGTGGTCGCCTTCGAGACCCAGCTGGCCGAGGCCTCCTGGACCCGCGCCGAGCGCCGCGACCGCGACAAGACCTACAACCCCATGACGCCGGCCGAGCTCCAGGCCCTGACCCCGGGCTTCGCCTGGAACCGCTACCTGGTCGGAACCGAGCTGCCGCAGATCGACCGCGTGGTGGTGACCACCAATACCGCCTTCCCCAAGTTCGCCAAGGTCTATGCCGACACCCCGCTCGACACCCTGAAGGCCTGGCAGGCGTTCAAGGTCGCCGACGGCGCCGCGCCCATGCTGTCCAAGCGCTTCGTCGACGCCAGCTTCGCGTTCCGCAACAAGACCCTGGCCGGCCAACCCGAGCAGAAGCCCCGTTGGAAGCGCGCCGTGGCCTCGGTCAACGACGAGCTGGGCGAGGCGGTCGGCCGCGTCTATGTGGCCCGCTACTTCCCGCCGGAATCCAAGGCCAAGATGGTCGATCTGGTCGGCAACATCCGCACGGTGCTGAAGGCCCGCCTGGACAGCCTGGACTGGATGTCGCCGCAGACCAAGGCCCAGGCCCAGGACAAGCTGGCCAACTTCACGGTCAAGATCGGCTATCCCGACAAGTGGCGCGACTATTCCAAGCTCGAGATCAAGGCCGACGACGTCTATGGCAACGCCCTGCGCTCGGGCGCCTTCGAATGGCGTCATGACGTCGAGCGCCTGAACGGCCCGGTCGACAAGAGCGAGTGGGGCATGACCCCGCAGACGGTCAACGCCTACTACAACTCGGTCAATAACGAGATCGTCTTCCCGGCCGCCATCCTGCAGGCCCCGTTCTTCCATCCGGACGCCGACCCGGCCGTCAACTACGGCGGCATCGGCGGGGTGATCGGCCACGAGATCAGCCACGGCTTCGACGACCAGGGCCGCAAGTCGGATGGCAAGGGCGTGCTGCGCGACTGGTGGACCGCCGAGGACGCCGCCAAGTTCAAGGCCCAGGCCGACAAGCTTGGCGCCCAATACGGCGCGTTCGAGCCTCTGCCGGGCGCCAAGGTCAACGGTCAGCTGACCATGGGCGAGAACATCGGCGACATGGGCGGCCTGGCCTTCGCCCTGCAGGCCTACCACGCCTCGCTGGACGGCAAGCCGGCCCCGGTGATCGACGGCTTTACCGGCGACCAGCGGGTCTATCTGGGCTGGGCCCAGGTCTGGCGCTCGAAGATCCGCGACGACGCGCTGCGCCAGCAGGTGGTCAGCGATCCGCACTCGCCGGCCTATTACCGGGTCAACGGCACGATCCGGAACCAGGACGGCTGGTACAAGGCCTTCGACGTCAAGCCGGGCGACAAGCTGTACGTCGCGCCCGCTGACCGGGTCGACATCTGGTAGCAATCGCCCGAGCCGCAACCCTCTCCTTTCGCGGAGAGGGTTGCGAGGCTCAGGGTCCTGTATATAACTGACGAGTCAGTTATATACAGGACCGATCATGCCGCCTGGCCAGCCAAAATGGCGACGACGCAGCGAAGCCCGCCCCGGCGAGATCATCGAGGCGGCGCTGGCGGTGTTCGCCGAGAAAGGCTTCGCGGCCGCGCGGCTGGATGACATCGCGGCCCGGGCGGGAATCTCCAAGGGCGCGCTCTATCTGTATTTCGAGACCAAGCAGGACCTGTTCCGGGCGGTCGTGCGCGAGGCGATCGCGCCGAACCTGGAGGCGGTCGCCGGCTTCGTCGGCCAGAGCCAGCTGCCGTTCGGCGACCTGATCCGCCTGGTCTTCGCCCGCATCGCCGAGGTGATGACCCAGGGCCGGCTGGGCGCGGTGGCCAAGATGGTGATCGGCGAGTCGCGCAACTTTCCCGAGCTGGCCAAGGTCTGGCACGAGGACGTGGTCGCCAGGATGCTCGACGCGGTCGGCGGGGCGGTGGCCGCCGCCCAGGCGCGGGGCGAGGTCCGGCCGGGGGATTCCCGCCTCTATGTGTTCAGCCTGGCCGGCCCGCTGTTGCTGGGCGTGCTGTGGCGCGAGGTGTTCGCCCCGATCGGGGCCGAGCCGATCGACCTGAAGGCGCTGCTGGCCCAGCACGCCGAGGTGGCCCTGAAAGGCATGCTGCTGGAGCCCGGCGTGCGTCTCGAAACCGAGGAGGGGGCCGCATGAAGCCGCGGGTCCGCATCGCCTTGGCCGTGGCGGCCGCCGGCCTGGTCGGGTTCGTCGCCTGGCGGCTCTGGGGGCCTGGCGCGGCTCATCCCCGCCGGCTGTCGGGCTATGTCGAGGGCGAGACGCTGTATGTCGGCGCCTCGGTCGCCGGGCCGGTCAGCACGGTGTCGGTCCAGCGCGGCCAGCGCGTCGCGGCCGGCCAGCCGCTGTTCGCCCTGGACGCCGCCCAGCTGGTGGCCGCCCGCGACCAGGCCGCGTCCCAGGCCGCCGCCGCCCAGAGCCAGGCGCAGGACGCCGCCAAGGGTCAGCGGCCTGACGAGCTGGCGGTCTACGACGCCCAGCGCGCCGCCGCCCAGGCCGCGCTCGCGCAGGCGCAGGCCGACTACGACCGCGTCGCGCCCCTGGCGGCGAGAGGGATCTACGCCCCGGCGCGCCTGGACCAGGCCAAGGCCGCCCTGAAGACGGCGCAGGCCAATGTCCGCACGGTCGAACAGCAGCGCCGGGTCGGCACGCTGGGCGCGAGGCCCGACGCCGTGCGCGCCGCCCAGAGCCAGGCGGCCGCGGCCCGCGATCAACTGGCCGCCGCCCAGAGTCGCCTCGACCAGATCAGCCCCAAGGCGCCGGCCGCCGCCCGGGTGCAGGACGTCTTCTACCAGCCCGGCGAGTGGGTCGCCGCCAATCAGCCCGTCGTAGCCCTGCTGGCCGACGAGCGGGTGCGGCTGCGCTTCTATGTGCCGCAGGCGGAGGTCGCGCTCTACCGGCCAGGAACGCGGATCGCCTTCGCGTGCGACGGCTGCAAGAGCGGGCTCGGCGCCCGGATCAATTTCGTCAGTCCCCGGGCGGAGTTCACCCCGCCGGTGATCTACAGCCGCGAGACCCGCGACCGGCTGGTGTTCCTGGTCGAGGCCCTGCCGGACCATCCGGCCGACCTGCCGCCCGGCTTGCCGGTCGACGTGGTCCCCCTGACCGGCGCGGGAAGATGAACGCGGCGCTCGTTCAGCCCGCGTCCGCGGGCGGCGAGGCGCCAAGCGGCGCGCTGGCTGTCGACGTGCGCGGCCTCGACAAGTCGTATGGCGACAAGCATGTGGTCCAGGACCTGACCATCCAGGTCGGCTCCGGCAAGATCACCGGCTTCCTGGGTCCCAACGGCTCGGGCAAGACCACCACCCTGCGCATGCTCTGCGGCCTGCTGACCCCGGACGCGGGGGAGGGCGACGTGCTGGGCCTGGACTTCCGTCGCCACGCCGGCGAGATCAAGCGGCAGACCGGCTACATGACCCAGAAGTTCTCGCTCTACGAGGACCTGTCGATCCGCGAGAACCTGGACTTCACGGCTCGGATCTACGGCCTGGACCGGCGGCGCCAGCGGGTGGACGAGGCCCTGGAGCGGCTGGGTCTGGCCAACCGACAAAAGCAGCTGGCCGGCAGTCTGTCGGGCGGCTGGAAGCAGCGCCTGGCCCTGGCGTCCTGCGTGCTGCACGAACCGCGCCTGCTGCTGCTGGACGAGCCGACCGCCGGGGTCGATCCGCAGGCGCGGCGCGAGTTCTGGGACGAGATCCATGCGTTGTCGGCCGAGGGCCTGACCGTGATGGTCTCGACCCACTACATGGACGAGGCCGAGCGCTGCCACGACATCGCCTATATCGCCTACGGCAAGCTGATGGCGCGCGGGACGCTGGACGCCGTGATCGGCCAGTCGCATCTGACGACCTTCCGCGCCGAGGGCCCCGGCGCCGATCGCCTGGGCCGCGAGCTCGCCAAGGCGCCGGGCGTGGCCATGGCCGCGCCGTTCGGCGCCGCCCTGCATGTCAGCGGCCAGGATCGCGCGAGCCTGGAGGCGGCCATCGCCCCCTATCGCCGGCCGCCGTTCGTCTGGAGCGAGGTCTCGCCGACCCTCGAGGACGTGTTCATCCAGCTGATGGCGACGTCCAGGGACAACTTTCAATGACCGCCGCGCCGGACCTCGGTCGACCTTCCGCGCTCGGCCCTTCCGGCCGCGGCCTATCCGTGAGCCGCATCCTGGCGGTGCTGACCAAGGAATTCATCCAGCTCACCCGCGACCGGCTGACCTATGCGATGATCCTGGTCATGCCGATCGTTCAGCTGATGCTGTTCGGCTACGCCATCAACAGCGATCCGCGCGATCTGCCGACCGCCGTGCTGGTGCAGGACCATGGGCCGATGGCGCGCTCGACGCTCTCGGCCCTGGCCCACGACGGTTATTTCAAGATCGTCCGCGAGGCGTCCTCGCCCGAGGATCTGGACCGGGCGATCGCCCGGGGCGAGGTGCAGTTCGCCCTGACCATCCCGGCCGACTTCACGCGGCGCGTGGTGCGCGGCGACGACGCCCAGATCCTGGTCGAGGCCGACGCCTCCGACCCCGGGGCCACGGGCGGGGCGCTCGCCGCCCTGGCCAATCTTCCGCGCACGGCGCTTTCGCGCGATCTGGTCGGGGCGGCCGCTCGGACCGGCGAGGACCCGTTCGAGGTGGTCGTCCATCGCCGCTACAATCCCGAGGTCATCACCGCCTACAACATCGTGCCCGGCCTGCTCGGCGTGGTGCTGTCGATGACCCTGGTGATGATGACCTCGCTGGGCATGACCCGAGAATACGAGCGCGGCACGATGGAGAGCCTGCTGGCCACCCCGGCCAAGCCGATCGAGGTGATGATCGGCAAGCTGTCGCCCTATGTGGTGGTCGGACTGATCCAGACCGTGGTCATCCTGATCCTGGCGCGCGTGCTGTTCTCGGTGCCGATGTCCGGCGGATGGGACGCCCTGGCCGTGGGCGTGATGCTGTTCATCCTCGGCTCGCTGTCGCTGGGCTTTCTGATCTCGACCGTGGCCCGCAACCAGCTGCAGGCCGTGCAGATGTCGTTCTTCTACATCCTGCCCTCGATCCTGCTGTCGGGCTTCATGTTCCCGTTCCGCGGCATGCCGGCCTGGGCCCAGGCCCTGGGGAGCGTGATTCCCGTGACCCATTTCCTGCGCGTAGTGCGGGGCTCTTTACTTAAAGGTTTGGGATTTGAGGACCTGTGGACAAGTCTTTCGGCCTTGGCGGTATTTGTCGTGGTCATCGCCGCGGCGGCCATGTCGCGCTACCGACGGACCCTCGACTGAGGTAGCCGGCGCCCGTTGTTCTTTATTGTCCAGCTTGGGTGCGTCTGCGACATTTTTGCGTCTTTACGCGCTCCAAAGCGCGCTCAAGGCCTTGCGCCGCGCGGATTCGCGTGCGAACCCGTATTATGCTGGCGCTTTTTCAAAAACAGTCAGTCGATGCGCTCGAAAGTTGATTCCGTGGGGGCGATCATGGTTTCGCGGCGTCCGTCACAAAGAGGACGCGAAACCTGTCGGGTGTTGCTCTGCTGACACTTTCACGGATCGTGCGCCTTGGTATAACAATGCTCGGTCGGTCTCGGCCGGTGCAGGGCAATAGAGGGCTCTTGATATGAAACTTCAACTCCTGGCGGGAGTGGCCTTGGCCGCGGTATTCGCCGCTGGCGCCGCTTCGGCCCAAGAGACCGGCTGGTACGGCGCGGTCGACCTCGGCTACCACTGGCCCGAGGGCATCACCTCCGAATCGGACCTGAACCTCCGGGACGGCGCTCACGCGCACTGGACCTGGTCGACCGACGATGACTGGGCCGGCTTCGTTCGCCTCGGCTATCAGTTCAATCCTAACTGGCGCGCTGAAGTCGAAGGCGGCTATCGCCCCGGCGACCTCACGACCGTCCGCGGCAACCCCGTCCGTCAGCAGCCCTATGCGCTGTGCACGCCCGGCGTGACCCGCACGGCTCAATCGCCGGCTTGCGGCGGTCCGACGGGCTCGATCGACTCCTGGTCGCTGATGGTCAACGTCCTGTACGATTTCGCACCGGACTCGTGGATCAATCCCTTCCTGGGCGCCGGCGTCGGCGTCAACCGTCTTGACGTCAGCGCGCTGGGCCAGTTCAGCGGCGTTGGGCCTGTCACGGCGACCAACCCGGCCATCCAGAACCTGACCGTCGACGACGACGACATGGCCATCGCCTGGCAAGCCATCGCCGGCGCCTCGATCAAGGCGACCGACAAGCTGAAGGTCGACGTGACCTACCGCTGGTTCGCCACGGAAGAGCACGGCTGGCAATCGCTCGGCTCGGGTCCGATTCAACCGGGCGCGTTCCAAGGCCAGTACAAGGATCAATCGCTGACCGTCGGTCTGCGTTACTCCTTCGCTTCGCCGCCTCCCCCGCCGCCTCCGCCGGCGTATGAGGCCCGCGAGTTCATCGTCTACTTCCCGTTCGATCAGTACGTGCTGACGCCGGAAGCGCAGTCGGTGGTTTCGGAAGCCGCGAACTACGCGACCTCGGGTCACGCCACCAAGCTGGTGGTCGTCGGTCACACCGACACCTCGGGTTCGCCGAAGTACAACGCCAAGCTCTCGGAGCGTCGTGCGAAGGCCGTGGCTGACGCCCTGGTCGGCGCCGGTGTCGCCGCCGACGCCCTGGCCGTTGACTGGAAGGGTGAAAGCGCCCCCGCCGTCGCCACCGGCGATGGTGTGAAGGAACCGCTGAACCGCCGTTCCACGATCTCGATCAACTTCTAAGATCGCGATCAGGCACTAAGGTTGAGGGCCCGGCGGAAACGCCGGGCCCTTTTCTTTTGGGCCGCAGGTTGAAGGCGTGCGCCTGGGTCTCGGGAGCTCGGAGGGCGAAATATGCGCCGTGGGCGGCGGATCGCCCGCCGGCCGGGCGCTTGACGCAGGCAAGTGTTTTTCAGCGCAATCCGGTCCGCGAGCGGATCACTTCTTTGTGGGCCGCGACAGGGCGCCGCAGCGGCGTTTGTCTTGGCCGCGCAACCCTTTGATGATGCGCAGCATCTTGCCGGGCTCCGTCTTTCGTTCACAGCTTGTTAAGAAAAAACTCGTGCGTGAGGCGCATCTCGTCGTTGACGAGTCATTAGCCAATGTGGCCCCATATGTGGGCTGAGGGGGCGCCTCAGCCACTATATGTAGCGGCTGGACGGGGCGATCCCTTCTCCGGAACACGCTGATTGATTATGGATTTTTGATCATGAACGGCAGTGAAGCGGCGAAGACTGTGGCTCTTCCCCAGACCCGCACCGGCGGAATGAAGACCGAGCGTCCCAAGCTGGCCTTGGTGCGCAAGGTCGAGGTGGATCGCTCGCGCGACGCCCTGCTGACCGATTTCGGCAAGACCACCCTGGAAGATCGCTATCTGCTGCCGGGCGAGTCCTATCAGGACATGTTCGCCCGCGTGTCGACGGCCTTCGCCGACGACGCCGACCACGCCCAGCGGGTCTACGACTACATGAGCAAGCTGTGGTTCATGCCGTCGACCCCGGTGCTGAGCAACGGCGGGGCCGAGCGCGGCCTGCCGATCAGCTGCTTCCTGAATTCGGTCTCCGACAGCCTGGACGGCATCCTGGGCGTCTGGAACGAGAACGTCTGGCTGGCGGCCAACGGCGGCGGCATCGGCACCTACTGGGGCGGCGTCCGGTCGATCGGCGAGAAGGTCAAGGGCCAGGGCCAGACCAGCGGCATCATCCCCTTCATCCGCGTGATGGACAGCCTGACCCTGGCGATCAGCCAAGGCAGCCTGCGCCGCGGCTCGGCGGCCGTTTACCTGGACATCCATCACCCGGAAATCGAAGAGTTCCTGGAAATCCGCAAGGCGTCGGGCGACTTCAACCGCAAGTCCCTGAACCTGCACCACGGCATCTCGATCACCGACGAGTTCATGCACGCCGTCCGCGACGGCCATAAGTTCGGCCTGCGCTCGCCCAAGACCAACGAGGTCCTGCGCGAGGTCGACGCCCGCGCCCTGTGGCAGAAGGTCCTGGAGCTGCGCCTGCAGACCGGCGAGCCCTACCTGATCTTCTCCGACACCGTGAACCGCGCCATGCCCCAGCACCAGCAGGAGCTGGGCCTGAAGGTTCGTCAATCGAACCTGTGCAGCGAGATCATGCTGCACACCGGCGTCGACCACCTGGGCAACGACCGCACGGCCGTCTGCTGCCTGTCGTCGGTCAACGCCGAGACGTTCCTGGAATGGCGCGACCATCCGATGTTCATCGAGGACATCATGCGCTTCCTCGACAACGTCCTGCAGGACTTCATCGACCGCGCCCCGGACGCCGCCGCGACCGCCGCCTACGCCGCCATGCGCGAGCGTTCGGTGGGCCTGGGCCTGATGGGCTTCCACAGCTTCCTGCAAAGCCAGAACGTGCCGTTCGAGAGCGCGCTGGCCAAGAGCTGGAACATGCGGATGTTCAAGCACCTGCGCCGCGAGGCCGACAAGGCGTCGATCACCATCGGCGAGGAGAAGGGCCCGTGCCCGGACGCCGCCGACCGCGGCTCGATGGAGCGCTTCTCGCACAAGCTGGCCATCGCCCCGACCGCCTCGATCTCGATCATCTGCGGCGGCACCAGCGCCGGCATCGAGCCGATCCCGGCCAACATCTACACCCACAAGACCCTGTCGGGCTCGTTCGCGGTGAAGAACCCCTATCTGGAGAAGCTGCTCGAGGAGAAGGGCCAGAACACCGACGCGGTCTGGGGTTCGATCCTGGAGAACGAGGGCTCGGTCCAGCACCTGGACTTCCTCAGCCAGGACGACAAGGACGTCTACAAGACGGCTTTCGAACTGGACCAGCGCTGGGTGGTCGAGCTGGCCGCCGACCGCACGCCGGAAGTCTGCCAGAGCCAGTCGGTGAACATCTTCCTGCCCGGCGACGTCGACAAGTGGGACCTGCACATGCTGCACTGGCAGGCCTGGGAGCGCGGCGTGAAGTCGCTGTACTACCTGCGCTCCAAGTCGGTGCAACGCGCGTCCTACGCCGGCTCCGACGTCGCGGTGGCGGGCCCCGCCAACGGCTTCGACGCCCCGAGCAAGACCGACTACGAGGAATGCCTGGCCTGCCAATAGGGCGGCCAGGAGAGCTGGCTCAGCCAGACCTCGGAAATTGCTAAAAAACGAACGGCGCCGCGATCTTTCGCGGCGCCGTTTCGCTTTCGGAACCATCCTCAGGACAAATTGTTCATGACGTGGGGATTTGTCCCATGGACGCCCGCCCAATTACGGGTAGGCTCCATGCGGGGAATGGGTTCTGGGGACCGAAATGCGTGCTTGCACGGCATTTGTCGCGGGAATGGGGTTGAGCGTCTTGGCGATCGCCACGGCGCAAGCCCAGCCGACGCGATCCGCCAAGCCTTCCGAGTCCACAGATAGGGCGTCGAACGCTCCTCGCAAGACCCCCGCCAGCTTCATTGTCGACACGCGCGCCTCGGCGCCGGTCGATCTTGGCCTCCGCAGCGCTCGACCCGCTCAAGCCGCCATCGGCTTCGCCGAGGCGCCCGCCGCCAAGACCGAGCGCGCCAGCGATCCCAGCTTCGCGCTTTCGCCCGCCGGAGCCTATGGCGACGCCGGCCTGCTGGACGCCAATCGCTATTACGAGGGCCGCGGCGCGGTCAGCTATCGGTCCGACGCCTTCGTGGTGGGCGAAGGCAAGCACGCCGTGGATTCCGTTCGCGTCTCGGTGGCCAGCGTCGCTCCGGTCGGGGCGACCCGGCCCCTGGCCCTGGTCCGGCCCGACGAGGACAGCTTCGAAGACCGCGACGTCGACGTGAGCGTCACCCGCGGCTGGCCGGCCGCCGTCTCGGTGGGGGCCGGCAAGTACGCCCTGGACGTCACCCCGCACGCGGGGCTGGGCATCGGTGGCGCCGGCGGCTCGGCCGAGGCGGGCGCCACGGTGCGCTTCGGCAAGAAGATGGGCGACCACGTGGCCAATTCGCTGGGCGTCCAGGACGGCCGCGCGTTCGGCGATCGAGGGCGCTGGTACATGTTCGCCGCGGCCAGCGGCCAGGCGGTCGGCATGAACATGCTGCGCAGCGGCGACGGCGACTGGAGCCGAGCCGGCCTGACGACCGACGCCAGCAGCAAGCTGGTCGGCGACGGCCAGGCCGGGGTGGCCTGGCGCAAGGGGCCGATGCAGGCCTCGTTCGGCTACGTGCACCGCAAGATCAGGGCCAAGGACCAGATCATGGGCATGGCCACCCAGAAGGACGAAATGGTCGCCTTTTCGTTCAGTCTGCGACCGCACTGGTAGGGCGCCGGCGCCGGCATGACACGCTCGGCGCTTGAGTTTCGGGCTCAGATCATGCAGCTAGCGCCCGTCCTCCCTGCAAGCCCCAGAACCCATCGAGCGTCATGAGCGACAGCGAGCCCCCTCGCCGCAAGATCCTGAGCCTGAAGAGCGGTGTCGCCGCGCCGGGCGGGCCGCCGCCGCTGGAGCGTATCCAGCGTCCGGCCGGCCACAAGCGCGTGGTGGTGACGACGCCCGAGCCGCCGCCGGCTCCGGCGGCGACGGGCGACTTCAAATGCAAGCCTTGCGGCACGCGCTTCGATCCGCCGGCCGAGTTGGCGGACGACGACTCGGTGCGCTGCCCGTCGTGCAACGCCCGCCTGGGCTTGGCTTCGGATTTCCGCGCCACGCCGCCGAACGTCGACAAGCTGCGCGCTCGCTACCTCAAGAAATAGGCTCTTCCAGGTCGGGACCCCGGCGGGGCGCCAGCTCGGCGGAGGCCTTGCCCGCCGGCATCGGGTCCGTCGCCGGCGCGAGGATGGGATCCTTGACCGTCTCGCGGCGGGCCGGGGGCTGACGCCGGAACAGGCCGCGCCACGCGGGCTCCGGCAAGGGGACGGCGTTGGACCACAGCCGTCCGCTCATCGCCAGCGCCTCGGCGTCGTCGAAGGTCCGCTTCATGACGGCGGTCTCGAACTTCATCATGTTGAAGTCCGAGAAGCTGGCCGGGATCGAGGCCGACCAGAGCGGCAGGTTGTGGCGAGCGCAGAAACCGGCGGCGACGCTCAGGGCCTGGCGATACGAGAACCGCAGCATGGTCTCGAAACTGCGGCTCATGATCGAAGTCACGCCCGGCGGGGTGGTGCGCGGGGAGGGGGCGAGCACGGTGTTGAAGATCACATAGACCCGGCCCCGCCGCAGGCGCTGGCCCAGTTCGCGCCAGCGCAGCAGGGCGTCGGGCATCAGGAACAGCGGCGCGGCGATGCCGCCGTCGGCGTGCATTTCCTGATAACGGACCAAGCCGCCCTCGCCGTCGGGCGCCTCGACATCGATCAGCTTGGGCGGGAACAGGCCGGGCAGGGTGGCCGAGGCCACCAATACGTCGCGGAACAGCCGCACGGCTTCGTCGCCGCCCCGGGCGGCGATCGCCCCCATGTCCCAGATCATCGCCTTCTGGCTGTCCAGGTTGGTGGTGGCGATCAGCAGGCGGCGTCCCTTGGCGTGCTCGCGGGCCACGGCCTGGATCATCTCCAGGTCGATGAACCGCGCCACGAGCCCGTCCAGGGAGTCGCCGCGGAACAGGCTGGGACCCACGGTGGGGCCCAGGCGCTTGAGGCTCATCAGTTCCGAGGCGTGGCCGCCGACATAGGCGTCGGCGAGGCGCTCGTCCCAATCGGACCCGAGAAAGGCGAAGGGCGCGATCAGGGCGCCGGTGCTGACGCCGGTGACGATGGCGAATGACGGACGCGTTCCCGCCTTGGTCAGGCCGACCAGGGCGCCGGCTCCGAACGCGCCCCCCGCCGCGCCGCCCGACAGGGCCAGGATGTTGAAGTCGTCACGACCCAGCAGCGGCCGCAGGGGCGTCAGGCGGTCAGCGACATTGCGCAGAGCCTCGTCGGCTTCGTCGACGCTGAGCCGAACGCCGGGAAAGCCGAGCGCCTCGATTTCCGCGTCGGTCTGAGCCAGCGGCGCGGGCAGACGCTTGCCGCGCTGGCTGTTGGCCGCGCGCTCCCGGAAGAAGTTCTGGACGCTCTTTTTAGGATCCGACGGGGTGTTCAAGACAAGTCCAACTTGCGCGAGGTCAGGGGTGGCCGCTCGACGTCAAAACCACCCCGACCAGCACCGCGGCGTAATGCAGGCCGGCGCCGCCGATCACGTGACCGTGCCAGATCGCCCGCCGGAACTTCAGCCGCTTCATCAGGTAGAACACCGTACCCGTGGAATAGATCACGCCGCCGATCGCCAAAAGTAGCAGGGCCACCCAGCCCATGCCCGCGATCATCGGCTTGATGGCCACCAGGACCAGCCAGCCCAGGGCCAGGTACAGGCCGACCCAGAACCGTTTGTCCAGGCCCGGCAGGAACAGCTTGGCGGCCACGCCGATCCCGGCCACCGACCAGACGGCCGTGGTCATGCCGATCGCCCACCAGCCGTGGAGGTTCTGGGTGGTGAAGGGGGTGTAGGAGGCGGCGATCATGATGAAGATGCCGGCATGATCGAAGCGGCGCAGCAGCGGGCGCCAGCGCGCCTTGGAGAAGTTGTAGGCGGTCGACAGGGACAGCATGGTGATCAGGCCGACGGTATAGACCGCGATGGCCGCCACCTGGCTCAGCGATCCCATGCCGAAGGCCAGGCCCAGCAGGATCCCGCCCCCCAGCAAGGCGCAGGCCAGGCCGGCCAGATGCACCACCAGGTCGGCGCACTTGGCGGCCGGCGTCGGATAGTGGGTAGGCGGAGCGATCGCCGGAAGGGTGCTGGTCGTCTCTTTCATGGCCCCGTCACTCTACGCCCAATCGATGACATATAAACCGCGATCATCATGGCGTGAGAAGGGCCTAACGCGCGGTTTGGTTTCAACCGAACAGGCCATGCCCGCCGTCCCAGGCCAGCTTGGAGCCGACGGCGATCAGCAGCAGGTAGATCACCCTGTAGAAGCCCTCGGCCGGGACGCGGCGCACCAGCCACACCCCGGCCCAGGTCGAGGCTAGGGCCAGGGGCAGCAGCACGGCCGCGGTGGTCAGCACCTGGGGCGTGAACTGGCCCAGGGCGATATAGGCGGGAACCTTCATCCAGTTGACGGTGGCGAAGAAGATCGCGCTGGTGCCGATGAACACGTCGCGCGGCAGGCGGCGGGGCAGGACGTAGATCTGGAACGGCGGCCCGCCGGCGTGGGCGACCTGGCTGGTGAAGCCGGCGACCGCGCCGCACAGCGCGCCCAGCCAGGGGCGCGCCGGGCCGACCTCGATCGCCTGGGCGACCTTCACCGCCCGCTCGGCCCACAGACGCTGCAGCGAGAAGGCGATGGAGATGACGCCGATCGACAGCTCGACGGCCGCCACCGACACCCGGGCGGCCAGCAGCCAGCCCAGGAAGATCCCGACCGCCGCCGCCGGCAGCATCAGGATCAGCAGGCCCTTGTCCCAGGTCTTGCGGAACGACCAGACGCTGACGACGTCCTGGGCCAGCAGGATCGGCAGGGTGATCGCGGCCGCCAGCACCGGCGAGACGGCCAGCGCCATCATCGGCACCGCCACCACCCCGATCCCGGCGAACCCGCCCTTGGCCAGGCCCAGCAGGATCACGGCGGGGATGGCGACGGCGTAGAACAGGGGATCGGTCAGCATGGCGCGTGCTTAGCAGGAGCCAGCCGGATGTCGAAAGTCTCTCCCGCCAGACCGTCGCGCAACCGGCGTCAATTGACGCCGGCGACCTCGGTCGAGACCGGCGGCGTGGAGATCTCCGGCGCCGCCGTTTCGGGCGAAGGCGGCTGTAGCGGCTTGGGCGGCGCTTCGCAGCCCTCGGTCTCGCCGAGATGCTTGATCAGGTCGACAAGCGTCATCTGCAAGGCGTTGATCCCGGCGTGTCGGGCGACCGCCGGAGCGCCCTGCTGGGGCGAGACGCCTTCACCGGCCGCCACGACGCGTCGCGAATTCAGCGCCACATTGTTGGCGGCGGCGTTCTGCAGCTGGTTGGCCATGAACACGCCGCCCACCGGACCGGCCAAGGCCCCGAAGATGATGCCGGTCGCTCTTTGCCCGCCGCCGGACTTCAGCGGGGTCAGGGCGTGGAACTTTCCGGTGGCCGTATAGGGGAGGCAGGCGATCGCCGGGGCCTCGGCCGTCGGCGTTACCTTGATCCGGATCATGGCCGTGGCGCCCAGCGCATCGGCCTGGAGGTCGAGTTCCACCAACTCGACAACGATATCCAGCGTCGGCTCGGCCCCCGGCGCCGCGAGATAGCCGTGGTTGCGCAGCGATTTCTCCATCGCCTGGCGCAGGGTCGCGCTCAGGGTCGCCGCATCGGTCTTCAGCACCTCTGTGGCAGAGGGCGCGATGACCACCTCCTTCACCAGCAGTCGTGCGCCGATCGGCGAACCGTCGCCGTGAGGAAGCCCGTGGCGGCCGTTGACGGTGATGAGGTCGGTATTGATGGCCGGCGGTTCGGCCATCGCCATCAGGACGATCGCCGCCATGACCACACCGACCAGGATTGGGAAACGGTGGATCATGGCGGCTTCGTCTTCCTACTTTTTGCTGTCGAAGCGGGCGCGCAGGTTCGCCGCGAACGTGTTGGTCATGATGCCGACGATGTCCGGCTTGGTCGCGGCCTGGGCGATGGCCCCGATCAGGCCGCCATTCGAGGCGTGCATGCCCGTCACGTCCTTATAGACGCCCAGTTCGGCGCCGTCGGAGACGCGCACCACGCGCACGTCGGCGACCACGATATTGGCGCCGCCGATCATGTTGCCCATCGCCGCGTTGACCCGGCTGTAGGACTTCACGGTGATCTCGAAGCGAGCCGCCTCCGAACCGGACGGCGAGGCCTTGAACTCGGTTTCGACCGCGGTCTTGATGCGGGCTTCCAGGTCGGCCTTGCCGGTCAGATAGTCGGCGTTGTCGGCGCGCTTGCCGTCGACCACGGCCCAGGTTTCGTTGACATCCTGGATGAAGATCTTGTCGCGGATGTCGGTCTTCAACGCGTTCGGCGGTGTGCTGACGCACGCGGTCAGGCTGACGGCCGCAAGGGCGACCATCAGGTTTCGGATCAGTTTCAAGGTAGTTCCCCCAACACTCAAAGCGCCACTGTTACAAAATCTCTCGGGGGTTGCAATCCCAGCTTGGCCATACCATGGCGCGGGCGGGCGGCGACTTTGGCGGCGTTGGAGATGATAATCATCAGGGGGCGGATGATCGGCCACGTCCGACGTCGGGTCTTTGGGCAAGGCGCTGGTGACGGGTGCGCTAGGGGGCGTCGCCGAAGCCTCAGCCGGCCGCGCCCTTGCTCTCCCAGCCGTCGAAGAAGGGGAACCGCTGGTCCCAGAAATCAGTCAGCCTTGGATCGGCGTCCACCCGCCGCACGACTTCGCTCATCTTCGGCGCCACCTCGTAGAACCGCTTGCGCCGAGGTCCCCAGCGGCTGACCACGGCGACATAGAGGTCCAGCACGGTCAGGTCGTCGCCCAGCAGATATCGCCCCGGCGTCAGCTGGCTCTCCATCATCGCCCAGCAGTCGACGATTCGGTCTGCGGTGGCGGCCTTGATCCGGGCCTGGGCCTCGGTGTCCGGCCCGCCCAGGCGCGAGGGATCGTCGCGCACCCAGAACAGCGAGTAGATCGAGGCCGGCACGAACACCATCCAGCGCAGGAACTGGGCGCGCTGGGGCGAGTCCGTCGGCGGAGCCAGCCGCGCTTGCGGATGACGGTCGGCCAGCCAGATCAGGATGGCGGCGCTTTCGGTGATCGTCTCGCCGTCGGGCGTGACAAGGGCCGGGATCTGCTTGAGCGGATTGACCCCCGCCACCTTGGCCTGCTGGGCCGCGCCCGCCCAGGTGGGGGCCTCGATGACCTCATAGGGCAGGCCGATCAGCGTCATCGCCGCTTCGACAGGCACGCCGCCCGATCCGGCCGCGCTGAACAGGGTAAATGGCTTTTCCACAGGCGAAGCTCTATGTTGTGGATGCGGCCCCACGTCACACCACATCTAGTGGACGTAAGGGCGTGCGTCTGGCTAATTGCTAACGTACCTTATCCTAGTTCGTTCGATCGATTCTCGCCGCCAGTCTCGCCCAAGGGTTCCTCATGTCCGCCAAGCCCGCCACCCTGCCCGGCCTCCTGACCCCCTCCGGCGCCTACAAGCCCTTCCGCTATCCGTGGGCCCACGAGTTCTGGAAGAAGCAGCAGCAGGTCCACTGGATGCCCGAGGAAGTGCCCCTCGGCGAGGACCTCAAGGACTGGGCCGTCAAGCTGAACGACAAGGAACGGAACCTGCTGACGCAGATTTTCCGCTTCTTCACCCAGAGCGACATCGAGGTCGCCGACAACTACATGGAACGCTACGGCCGGGTCTTCAAACCCACCGAAGTGAAGATGATGCTGTCGTCGTTCGCCAATATGGAGACGATCCATATCGCGGCCTACGCCCTGCTGCTGGAAACCATCGGCATGCCGGAGAGCGAATTCGGCGCGTTCATGGAATACCAGGCCATGCGCGACAAGCACGACTTCATGCAGAAGTTCGGCGTCGAGACCAACGCCGACATCGCGCGGACGCTGGCCATGTTCGGCGGCTTCACCGAAGGCCTTCAGCTGTTCGCGTCGTTCGCGATGCTGATGAACTTCCCGCGCTTCAACAAGATGAAGGGCATGGGCCAGATCGTCTCGTGGTCGATCCGCGACGAAAGCCTGCACTGCGAAGGCATCATCAAGCTGTACCACGCGTTCAACGCCGAGACGAAGTGCGTCACCCCCGAGGTCGCCGCCGACATCGTCGAGTGCTGCAAGAGCGTGGTGATCATGGAGGACGCCTTCATCGACCTGGCCTTCGAGGCCGGCGAGATCCAGGGCATGACGCCTGATGATATCAAGAGGTACATCCGGTTCATCGCCGACTGGCGCCTGCGCCAGCTGCACTTGCCGGAAGTCTACGGCATCAAGGAAAATCCGCTGCCCTGGCTGCAGTCGCTGCTGTCGGGCGTGGAGCACGCCAACTTCTTCGAGGCCCGGGCCACGGAATATTCCAAGGCCGCCACCACGGGCCAGTGGCACGGCGCGGAGGGCGTGTGGTCGAGCTTCGACAACATGCTGCAGAAGCGCTCTGAGAACACCCTGCCGGCAGAATAAGAGCGGGGGAAGCCGGGGATAACATGCCGCCGCCCTCGCAAGGGGGCGGCGTTTCTTTGTCTGGAGCTTGCGGATGCGAATTGCGGTGATCGGACCCGGAGCGGTGGGCGGCGTGATCGCCGCGTGGCTGGTTCAGAACCCGGACCTGACGGTCGAGGTCTGCGCGCGCACCGCCTTCGACCGGCTGGAGGTCGAGACCCCCGGCGGCCCGCTGACGGCGAGCCCCCGCGTACTGACCGCGCCGGACCAGGCCTCCGCGGTCGACTGGGCGATCGTCACCACCAAGACCTATGACGCGGCCGCGACCGGCGACTGGCTGGCCCGGCTGGTCGGGCCGGACACGCGCGTGGCGGTGTTGCAGAACGGCGTCGAGCACGTCGAGCGCTTCACGCCCTATGTGGCCGCCGAGCGGATCACCCCGGCGGTGGTCGACATCCCCGCCGAGCGCAGCGCGCCGGGCCGGGTGCGCCAGCGGCGGGACGGCACGATCCTGGTTCCGCAGGGGGCGGCGGGCGAGGCCTTCGTCGGCCTGTTCGCCCACACCCCGATCGGGGTCTCGACGACCGACGACTTCAAGACCGCCGCCTGGAAGAAACTGGCCCTCAACTGCGCCGGAGCGGTCAACGCCCTGACCTTGAAACCCTCGGGCGTGGCCCGGCGGGAGCCGATCGCCGACATCATGCGGGCCCTGGTGGCCGAGTGCGTGGCGGTGGGCCGGGCCGAGGGGGCGGACCTGCCGTCCGACCTGCCCGAAACGGTGGTCGCCGGCTATCGCTCGGGACCGGCCGACGGGATCAATTCCCTGCATGCCGACCGGGCGGCGGGTCGGCCGATGGAGCTGGACGCCCGCAACGGCGTGATCGTGCGGCTGGGCGCGCGACATGGCGTCGCCACGCCGGTCAATGCGATGGTGGTGGCTTTGCTGGAGGCGGCGGCGTCCTAACGGCTGTCATCCCGGACGAAGCGAAGCGGAGATCCGGGATCGCCGGAAGCTCTGAGCTCAGGCGTCGGTCCCGGATCGGCGCTGCGCGCTTGTCCGGGATGACAACCTGAGTGGTAGGAAGTGACCTCTAAGGCCGGTCCCGCTTCGGGATCGCCGCGATCTGTTCGGCCGAGAGCTTGGTGATGCTCTTGGCCATGATCGGCATGGCCATGCCGAAGCCGTCGGACACCCGCAGATCCAGGTCCAGCGGACCGCAGACGGAGTCGACGCCGCGCACGACCGACACCAGATGGACGCCCGGCGAGGTCAGCAGGCTGGAGCCGTTCGACAGGTCCACCTGATAGACGTCGCGATTGCGGACCTTCAGATAGAGCGTGTCGCGGTCCGGGGCGCTCCAGTTGTCCCAGTCCGACAGCGAGAAGCATTGGCGGGCCGGGCGGGGTTTGCCGTCCGGGCGGGCGGCCGGGTCGGCGAGGGCCGGGGCGGCGGCCAGCGCGACCGCCGCCGTCAGCAGGCCGGCCCGGAGCATGGATTTGGCGTTCATGACGGTAGTCCTAAACCGATATCCCTCGCGGGAGAGATTGGTCCTCTCCCCCGGGGAGTCAATCGCCGCCCGCCGCCGTTTCTAGGCCTTGGCGGGCGCGACCTCCGGCTCGGGATCGTCCAACTCGCCCTCCCACTTGGCGACCACGGCGGCGGCCACCGAATTGCCGACCACGTTGGTGGCGCTGCGGCCCATGTCCAGCAGGTGGTCGACGCCGAGGACCAGGGCGATCCAGGCCTCGGGCAGGCCGAAATAGGTGAGGGTGGCCATGATCACCACCAGCGACGCGCGCGGCACGCCGGCGATGCCCTTGGAGGTCACCATCAGCAGCAGCAGCATGAAGATCTGCTGCTGGATCGACAGGTGCACGCCATGCGCCTGGAGGATGAACACCGTGGCGAAGGTGCAGTACAGCATCGAGCCGTCGAGATTGAACGAATAGCCCAGCGGCAGGACGAACGAGACGATGCGGCGGCGGACGCCCAGCTTGGGCAGGACGTCGAGGATCCGCGGATAGGCGGCCTCGGAGCTGGCGGTCGAGAAGGCCAGCAGGGCCGGCTCGCGGATGGCGCCGAACAGCGGGATGGCCCGCTTGCCCAGCACCAGGAAGGCGGCCAGGAACAGCAGCAGCCACAGCGTGCCCATTGTGGCGTAGAAGCCGAGCACGAACTTTCCATAGACCACCAGCATCGAGATGCCCTGGGCGGCGATGGTCGAGGCCAGGGCGCAGAAGATCGCCAGCGGGGCCAGCTTCATCACGAAACCGGTGACCTTGAGCATGACCTGGGCGCCCTGCTCGGCCAGCTCCAGGATGTGCGGAGCCTTGTTGTCCAGCGAGGCGACGGCGGTGCCGACGAACAGGCTGAACACCACGATCTGCAGGATCTCGTTCTTGGCCATGGCGTCGAAGATCGAGGCCGGGACCAGGTGGGTGATGAAGCCCTGCAGGGTGAAGGTCTCGGTCGAAGCGGCCGGGGCGTTGGCGGCGGCGTTGGTCGCCTCGTTCAGCACCAGGCCCGCGCCGGGGTGCAGCAGGTGCACCATCAAAAGGCCCAGCAGCAGCGAGACAGCCGAGGCGCTGATGAACCAGCCCATGGTCTTGGCGCCGATCCGGCCGACGGCGGCCGCGTCCTCCATGTGGGCGATGCCCGCCACCAGGGTGGTCAGGACCAGCGGGGCGATGATCATCTTGATCAGCCGCAGGAACAGGTCGGTGCCCATCTTGAACCATTTGACCGCTTCGGCCGCCTGGGCTGCGTCGAGGTACTGGTTGCAGCCCCAGCCGACCAGGATACCGAGGACCATGGCGGCGATGATCAGGAAGGCGAAACGTCTATTCATGGGCTCCCCCGTCGAGCGCGCGGCTCGAGCGTTTGGTCGAGGCGGCGACGGACGAGGAAAAGGGCAAGCTTTCCGCTCGCGCGGCGTCGCGCAGGTCGTTGCGACCCTTGTGGCCGACGAATTGGGCTTCGTCCATGCCCCAGGGCTTTCCACGCGTCCGCCGACCGGGCTTGCCCTGGAAAAGCCGGCGGAACGCTGATATAGGGCGCCATGTCAAACCAAGAAAAAGCAATCGCCGCGGTCGAGCGGCTGAACCAGGAATACGAACGCGCCGTCGACGCCCTGCGGACCGCGCTTCGCGCCTATCTCGAACATGGAACCCGGCCCGACCCGCAAGCGCGGTTCGACGGCACGTTCGCCTATCCCGAGCTGCGGCTGATCTATGATCCCGAGGCCCTGCCGCCCAAGCTGGCGCGCTCGTACGCCCGGGTCAGCCGGCCCGGCGTCTACGCCACCACGATCACCAAGCCCGAGCAGTTCAAGGACTATCTGGTCGAGCAGCTGACCCTGCTGCTGAACGATTTCGACGTCGAGATCGAGATCGATCGCTCCAGCCAGGAAATCCCCTATCCCTACGTGCTGGACGCCAGCATCGACCTGAACCAGGCCGATGTGCGCAGCGAGGATATCGCCCGCTTCTTCCCGACCACCGATCTGGCCTTCATCGGCGACGAGATCGCCGACGGGGTCTGGAGCCCGGCGATGGAGGAGAACCGGCCGCTGGCCCTGTTCGACGGCCTGCGCACCGACTTCTCCCTGGCCCGCCTGCGCCACTACACCGGCGCTCCGGCCGAGCACGTCCAGCAGTTCATCCTGTTCACCAACTATCATCGCTATGTCGACGAGTTCGTGCGCTGGGGCATCGAGCAGCTGGCCCTGCCGGACAGCCCTTACGAGAGCCTGTCGTGCTCGGGCGGGCTGATGATCACCGCCAACACCGCCAACCCGGAACTGGCGGTCGCGGAGTCGACCTGGCGCAAGCACCAGATGCCGGCCTATCACCTGATGGCGCCTGGCGGTCGCGGGATCACCCTGGTGAACATCGGCGTGGGCCCGTCCAACGCCAAGACCATCTGCGACCACCTGGCCGTGCTGCGGCCCCAGGCCTGGCTGATGATCGGCCACTGCGGCGGGCTGCGCGACACCCAGACGATCGGCGACTATGTGCTGGCCCACGCCTATCTGCGCGACGACCACGTGCTGGACGCGGTGCTGCCGCCCGAGATCCCGGTGCCGTCGATCGCCGAGGTCCAGCGCGCCCTCTACGACGCCTCCAAGGCGATCAGCGGCGACAGCGGCGACCAGCTGAAGAAGCGCCTGCGGACGGGCACGGTGGTCACCACCGACGACCGCAACTGGGAACTGCGCCACAGCCTTTCCGCCCTGCGCTTCAACCAGAGCCGGGCTGTGGCCATCGACATGGAATCGGCGACCATCGCCGCCCAGGGCTACCGCTTCCGGGTGCCATACGGGACGCTGCTGTGCGTGTCCGACAAGCCCCTGCACGGCGAGATCAAACTGCCGGGCCAGGCCAACACCTTCTACGAACGGGCGATCAGCCAGCACCTGCAGATCGGGATCCTGACCTGCAAGCTGCTGCTGGAGGAGGGGCCGAACCTGCACTCCCGCAAGCTGCGGGCGTTCGACGAGCCGCCGTTCAGGTGATATTTCGGCGGCAGGTGGCTCACCCACTTGCCCCCACCTGACCGCTTCGCGGTCTGTCCGCCCCCATAGGGGGCGGAGGACGAAAGCGCGGTTCCTCTTCCCCCTCTGGGGGAAGACGATCGCGAAGCGATCCGTAGGGGGCAAGCGCTAGCCGCTATGACTCAAGGAAGCTGACGATCTCCTCCGCCAGCGCCGGCTCCATCACCGCCGTCAGGTGATCGCCCGCAACCCGCACCGCGCGCGCGTCTGCCAGCATCCTCGCCAGCCCCTCCGCCGAGCCGTTGTCGTCGTCCCGCTGCCCGGCCACCACCAAGGTCGGCGCGTCGATCCCCGCGATCTCCTCCGCCGAGGTCGCCACGAACGAGGTCAGAACGCCCAGCATCGCCTCGGGCTTCAGCCCGCCGGCCGCCATCATCGCGTGGACCCGCCGTCCCGCGCGGGGGTCCTTCGCCGCGTCGCCGTTCCGGATGCTGTCCTCGAACATGGCCGCCCTGGCCCCGGCGGCCATCAGGCCGCTGTCGCCCATGCCGCCCAGGACCAGCTTCCTCGGTCGCGCCCCGCGCACCAGCATCCGCACGGCCGTGCGCGCGCCCAGCGAATAGCCGACCAGGTCGTAGTCCTTCAGGTTCAGGTGAGCGATCAGCGCCGCCTGGTCCAGGGCCAGCACGTCGCGCGGCCAGGCCGCCGGATCGGTCGGCGCGTCGGAGCGGCCGTGCCCCCGCAGGTCCGGCGCGATCACCCGGCGACCGCTCGCGGCGACGGCGGCGGCGATCCCGGGCAGGAACCAGTTGGTCTCGGCGCTGGCCAGGAACCCGTGCAGCATCAGGGTCGGCCAGCCCTCGCCCAGCGTCCGGTAGCCGATGGAGACGCCGTCGAAGCTCTGGAAGCGGTGCAGGTCGGTCATGGAGGCAGAGTGGCGTGGTTGAGGGCGAGCGGTCCAGCCTCTTGATTTTTACAGCCCATCGCGCAACCTCCAGTTATGACCAAGCCCGTCCTTCGCCTCGTGCTGTCCGTCGTCGCCGTCGCGGCCATCGCAGGCGTGGCCCTGGCCTCCAACATGATGGACGGCGTCTTCGGACGCGAGCCCGAGGTGACGCGGACAACCGCCATCGCCGCGGTTCGCGACGTCTGCCTCGCGCCGGCCACGCCTCGGGCGATCCTGCGCGAGGCGCGGCGGTCGACCGGCGAGGTCGTGAAGGGCGACGCCGTGCCCGAGCTCGTGAGCGAGAACGGCCAGGCCAGATGGCACATCGTCAAGCGCATCATCCTGGACGGCAGGCCTGCGTACATCGCGGTCGGCGACCTGTCGGGCGGCGCTATGTGTCGGGTCTATTTCCAGCAGGACGACGCCCAGGTCATGGCCGATGCACTGCCGGTCCAAATGGTCCTGGGCGCGCCGCTGGGTCGGCCCGACGACCAGGGAACCTTGACCCGGCCCGGCGGCTGGCCGTTCCTGGGTTGGCACCTCGACCGCAACGGCGGCTGGCGGGCAGTTCATTACGCCCACGACCCGCGTTCGGCCTGGCGCCAGGTGGAGGTGACCCGCGGCGGGTGATCGCGATGCCGTACGCGTCTCGCTTTCGTCACCGCGTGGCGCTAACAAGCCGCCATGACCCGTCACATCACCCTTCAAGGCGTCGAGAACTTCCGCGATTTCGGCGACTACGCCGCCGGCGAGGGCCGACTGAAGACGGGCGTGCTGTTCCGCGCCGCCCACCAGGCCGAGGCCACCGACCAGGACCTCGTCGTCATGGCCGGTCTGAACATCGCCACCATCGTCGACCTGCGCCGTCCCAACGAGCGCCAGCGCGATCCGTCGCGGCGCTGGGAAGGTTTCGCCGCCGAGGTGATCGACAACGACCTGGGCGTGACCGGCGAGGATCCCTGGCACACCTTCCTGCGGGAATCGGACCTGTCGGTTGAGGCGATCCGCGGCTACTTGGTCGAGTACTACCGCCGGGCGCCGTTCAACGAGCGGCACCTGGACCTGTTTCGCCGCGGCTTCCACGCCTTGGCCGCCGGGCGCGGCCCGCTGCTGATCCACTGCGCGGCGGGCAAGGACCGCACCGGCCTGCTGGCCGCCCTGATCCATCACCTGGCCGGGGTGGGCGACGACGACATCGTCGACGACTACCTGCTGACCAACAACGAGGAGCGCTTCGCCCGTCGTGGGCCGAAGGTGGCCGATCGTCTGGAAGCCGAGCTCGGCCGCCGGCCTTCCGACGCCGCCATGCGCGCGGCCTTGGGTGTGGAGGCCGTCTACCTGGCCACGGCGATCGCCGAGATGAACGGCGAGTACGGCTCGCTCGACGCCTATCTGGAACAGGCGGTCGGCCTGGACGCGGCGATGCGCGAGGCGGTGCGGGCGCACATCCTGCTCTAGACGGCCTGCGCTTTTTGAAGGGGTGACAAACGCCCGTTTCAAAGCCACGCTCCCCTAAGCCGCCCCGTCAGAGGGCGGCCCCATAGGGTGGAACCGCATGAGTGAGTTCTCGGCCGCCGCGGCGGTCCCAGCGGAGGGCCAGCCGATGGCCCCGCTGAAGTCGGGCCTGTCGCACGGGTCGCTCGCCTGGATCCTGCAGCAGGGCGCGCGCGACCCCTATGTGATCCTGATCACCATCTACATCTTCTCGCCCTACTTCTCGCGGGTGCTGGTCGGCGACCCGGTCAAGGGTCAAGCCCTGGTGGCCAACATCTCAACGATCTACGGCCTGCTGACCGCCCTGACCGCGCCGCTGCTGGGCGCGATGATCGAGCAGTATGGGCCGCGCAAGCCGATGCTGGGCCTGGCGACCGCGGTGATGGTGCCCGCCCTGGCCGCCCTTTGGTGGGCCATGCCGGCCGGCGGCCTGCCGCTGATGGTGACCAGCGCCCTGCTGATCGTCCTGGGCGTGGTCTATAATCTGGCCGACGTGCTCAGCAACTCGCTTCTGGGCCGCGCCGCCGACGCCGTTCCCGGGCGCGCGGCGCTGATCTCGGGCCTGGGCTACGCGGTGGCCAACGGCCTGTCGGTGGCGCTGCTGGTGTTCATGCTGTGGGGCATGGTGCTGCCGGGCCAGGTGGACTGGCCGGGCGTACCGCACGCGCCGCTGTTCGGCCTGGACCCCGCCAAGAACGAGCCCAGCCGGATCTCCGGACCGCTCGCCGCGGCCGTGATGCTGGCGGGCGCGATCCCGTTCTTCCTGTGGACTCCCGACGCGGCCCGCACCGGCCGCAGCTGGATGGCCAGTCTGAGGGGCGGGATCGTCCTGCTCCGCGAGACCTTCGGCAACCTGAAGGGCCACAAGGACGTCGCCATCTATCTGGGCGGCCGCATGCTCTATTGCGACGGCATGACCGCCTTGCTGATCTTCGGCGGGCTGTTCGCGGCGGGGCTGATGCGGTGGGGCGCACTGGAGATGCTGGCCTACGGCATCTCGCTCAGCGTGTTCGCCGTGCTGGGCGGGCTGATCGCCCCCTGGCTCGATCGGACCCTGGGCCCGCGCGGGGCCGTGCAAGTCGAGATCGCCGGGGCCCTGGTGACCTTGATGGCCATGCTGGGCATGGGACGCGAGCGGATCCTGTATTTCTGGTCCTATGACGCGGCGGCCCACGCGCCCCTGTGGAACGGGCCGATGTTCCGCACCGCGCCGGAGCTGATCTATCTGGGCCTGGGCCTGCTGGTGGCGGTGTTCGTCACCGCCCAGTACGCCTCGAGCCGCACCTTGCTGATCAAGCTTTGCCCGCCCGACAAGACCGCCGCCTTCTTCGGCCTCTACGCCCTGTCGGGCACGGCCACCGCCTGGCTCGGCTCGCTGCTGGTGGCCTTGGCCACGGCGATCTTCAAGAGCCAGGTCGCCGGCTTCCTGCCGATCGCGGTCCTGCTGCTGCTGGGCTTTTGCGTGCTGTTCCTGGTCAAGGGCGGCGAGCGCGAGACGTGATCCGGTAGCGTCGGAGCGCGGGCGGCGGTATCACCGGTCGATGCGTCACGTCGTCCTCCTCAGCGTTCCCTGGCGCGACCCGGTCTGGGCCGCCGCCCCGTGGCGCGACGATCCCTTCGCCTGCGCGATGATTTCCGGCGGCCAGGCGGGGCGGTGGTCCTACCTGCTGCGCGAGCCGGACGCCACGCTGACCCTCACCGCCGACGACTGGAGCGACCCGTTCCGGGCGCTGGAGGACCTGATCGGGCCGCCCCAGCCGACCGATCCCGATGGTCCGCCGTTCCAGGGCGGGGTCGTGGGCCTGGCCGCCTACGAGCTGGGCGACCGGGTCGAGCGCCTGAACCTTCCCCGCAGCGGCTGGCCGGACCTGGCCTGCGCCCGATATCCGGCCTTGCTGGCCTTCGACCATCTGCAGCGCCGGGTGCTGGCGATCGGGCGGGGCGGCTCGCGCGGCTTCGCCCAGGCCCGGGCCGAGGGCGCGCTGCGCTGGCTCGACGCCCCGTCGCCCCCGGTCTTCGGAGACGGCGCCCTGTGCCCGACCCTGGAGGTCAGCAACGGCGAGGCCTACGAGGCGGCCGTCGCGCAGGTCGTTCAGCGGATCGTCGGCGGCGAGATCTTCCAGGCCAATATCGCCCGCGCCTGGACCGGGCGACTGGCGCCCCGCGCCCACCCGTTCGACCTGTTCGCCCGCCTGCGCGCCGACAGTCCCGCCCCGTTCTCGGCCTATCTACGCCTGCCGGGCCGGGCTCTGGTCTCCAACTCGCCCGAGCGCTTCCTGAAGGTTTCCGCCAGGGACGAGGGCGGCGAGCTGTCGATCGAGACCCGGCCGATCAAGGGCACCCGCCCGCGCGGCGTCGATCCGGCCGACGACGCCCGGCTGATCGCCGAGCTGTCGGCCAGCGCCAAGGACCGGGCCGAGAACCTGATGATCGTCGACCTGATGCGCAACGACCTGGCCCGCGTCAGTCCGCCGGGCAGCATCGCGGTCCCCGAACTGTTCCGGGTCGAGACCTTCGCCAACGTCCATCACCTGGTCTCGACGGTGACCGGCAAGCTGGCGCCGGGCCTGACGGCCGCCGACCTGCTGCGCGCCGCCTTTCCGCCGGGCTCGATCACCGGCGCGCCGAAGGTCCAGGCCATGAAGGTCATCGCCGAACTCGAGACGCCGCGCGGTCCCTATTGCGGTTCGCTGTTCTGGGCCGGGGTCGACGGGGCGCTGGAGTCCAGCGTGCTGATCCGGACCGTCGGCCTGGAAAAGGACGAGGGCGGCTGGCGCCTGGAGGCCCGGGCGGGCGCGGGCGTCGTCGCCGACAGCGATCCCCGGGCCGAGCGCCTGGAGACCGAGGCCAAGTTCGCCGCCCTGCGCCGGGCCCTCATGGAGGAGTCCCGCGGATGACCGCCCTGGACGCCTTTCCCCTGGATGACCGCGGCCTGCTGCTGGGCGACGGTCTGTTCGAGACGATGCTGTGGACCGACGGCGGCCTGCCGCGTCTCGAAGCCCATCTGGCGCGGATGGCGGCCGGGTGCGAGACCCTGGGTCTGCCGCCTTTCGACCTGGCGCAGGCCCGCCGGCTGTGCCTGGCGGCGCCGGGCGAGGCCGGGCTGGCCGAGACCCGCGCCGCGGTGCGCCTGACCCTGACGGCGGGCTCGGGCGGGCGGGGACTGGACCGGCCCGCGGCGCCCGCCCCGCGTCTGGCGGCCAGCGCCGCCGCCGCGCCGGTCGTCGCCACGCCGGTCGATCTGGCGCTGGCCAAGACCCGCCGCAACGAGGGATCGCCCGCCGCCCGGCTGAAGACCCTGTCCTATGTCGACAATGTCCTGGCGCGGGCCGAGGCCAAGGCGGCGGGGGCCGACGAGGCGGTGATGCGCAACAACCGCGGCGACCTGGCCTGCGCCGGGGCGGCCAATCTGTTCTGGGTGAAGGACGGCTCGCTGTTCACCCCGGCCCTGCATTGCGGCGTGCTCGACGGCATCGCCCGCGCGCGGGTGCTGGCCTTGGCGCGGACCCTGGACGTCGAGGTTCACGAGGTGGCGACGGGGGCCGAGGCCCTCGACGAGGCCGAGGCGGTTTTCCTGACCAACAGCCTGATCGGCGTACGGCCCGCGCGGCGGTTCGAGGGCGAGGCCTTCGCGCCCCATGCGCTTGTCGAGCGGCTGCGCGAGGACTTTTAGCGTCAGGGCTGTCGAGCGCCTGCGCGAAGACTTTTGACGTCAGGGAACGCGCGCGACCTGGTCCGACAGCCGGGGCCGAAGATAATAGGTCCGGCGGAAGGTCAGGGTCTTGGGCAGGATGAGCCGGAACACCGACTTGTAGTCGTAGCTGGCCTTGCTGACGATCACGCTCTGGCCGGCCGGCAGCACGCTGACGGGGATGTCGACCACGGTCTTGGCGGCCGGGCAGTCGGTCGGTCCGTTGGATTTCTCGGACCAGACCACGGTGTCCTTGCCCTGCAGGTCGGACGCGACGCTGACCAGACACATGCGCAGGGTCGCGGTCGGGAACGGGTCCATCAGCACAGACCCCACCATGAAGATGTCGGCGACGCGGGCGTTGGACAGTTCCGCCGTCCGGGCGGCGACGTCGCCGATCGACGAGGTCAGGTGGCTCAGGCGGCGCTGAGCCATCATCGCCTGGGTGAGCTCGGCCATGCCGAAATAGAAGATGATCAGCACGGGGGCGATCAGGGCGAACTCGACGGCCGAGACGCCGCGGTTGTCGCGCCAGAACCTGGACGGCCGGCGCCGGGAAGGGCGGCGGCCGGTCATGGACAGACCACCTTCGGCGGCGGGGTCTCGGAATAGGGCTCGTTGGTGAACACCGCCGCGAAGCTGACCTTGCGATCGCCCGGCGCGCCGCCGACGGCGTCCTGCAGCAGCGGCGTGATCAGCGGCCACTTGTATTCGCCGCGCACCAGGACGATCGAGTTGGCGCCGCCTGGATCCCAGCAGGTCTGGCCCGGCTTGGGCTTGGGCGGGTTCGAGGACTGGGAGAACGAGGGCAGGGTGCGCACGTCGAGGCTGATCGACCCGGCGCAGGCGGCGCCCAGCCAGGGCATCTGGCCGCACACGGCGGTGCGGTAGGTGGCGGCGGTGCCGCCGTTGGTCTGGAACGCGCCCGTGCGGATCTGGCGGTCGACGTTCATCAGGGCGTTCTCGAGGCTCATCGACATCAGGAAGGTGAGGCCCAGCTCGATGATCGAAAAAACCAGCAACAGGAACGGAATGGCGACGAAGGCGAACTCGACCGCCGCCGCGCCGTCCTGGGCGTTGGCGAACCGGCGCAAACGCGCGCGCCAGGCGGGGCGCGGCCCGGCCGGGGTGGGGCGATTTGCTTGGGATCGATCAGCCATGGCGGCGTCCGCGTCAGCCTTCTGGAACGTCAGGCCGCGCACCCTAGGTCGGGCGTCCCTAATCACTGGTTTAGGTCCGGCGGTTTTAGGCTCGCGCGGCGGCGCGGACGAAGGCGGCTATTTGGTCTCGGAGGCCGACAGCAGCGAGCAGCGATCGCCGCAGGCATAGGTCGAGGCGGCGACGCCGCGCTGGACCACGACCGCCTGGCCCGAGATGGCCGAGACCACGATGTCGCGCTCGGCGAGGGGACGGCCTTGGGCGTCGAAGGCCAGGACGGTGGTGGCGCCGGCCTTCTTGCCCAGCACCACCAGGGTGCGTTCGTTGACCAGGCTGACGTCGGCCACGGACGGGTCGCCCACCACGATGTCGCGAACCGGAGCGCTCAGCGCGAGCCGGGCGGCCGAGCCGGCGCTGACCGACAGCGGCGCGGCGGGACCGCCGGCCATCGCGAGTGCGGGCGAGAGGCTCAGACAGGCGCAAAAGGCGAGAGTCAGGCGGCGCATGACGGGTCTTTCCGGGCTTGGTGCACGACCAAAATGACTCGGAATGGTCAATAAAGAGCTAAGCCAAGTGCTTGTGTAGTCTTTTCGACATTCGTGAAATCGTTGCGTCACAAGGGGTTTCTGGGCCTAAAGGCAAGACATGGTTAAGCATTATTGATGGTAAATCAAAGTAAACCATCGGAAAAATTTGAGAAACTATTTGAATTTACTGGCCATTAAGCGAGCCGGCTGAAGTTGATCGTGTTTTCGGGGGTGAGCAAGTCGACACGGCTTGAGAGCCCAGATCCACTTACTGACCAGGAGATCCACCATGTCGAAGTTCGTCACCCGCTTCCTGAACGATGAGTCCGGCGCCACCGCCATCGAGTACGGCCTGATCGTCGCCCTGATCGCCGTCGTGATCGCCACCGTCGTCACCACCCTCGGCACCAAGCTGAACACCACCTTCACGAACGTCGGCGGTAAGCTGGACGCCGCCAACGCGCCGCCCGCTCCGTAAGCTACGCTCGCTCGAAAAAAGAGGGCCTCGGCGGAAACGCCGGGGCCCTTTTTCTTTGCGCGTCGATCCCGCCGGGGCGACCGCGCGGAAACCATTGCTTCACGCGATCGCGGCAGGATGCTGTCGATTCACCAGGCCAGGCCGCCATGCACACCCTTCAGCTCGCCCTGCTGCTCGTCTTTCCCGCGCTGGTCGTCGTCGCCGCGCTGAAGGACGTCACCAGCTACACGATCCCCAACTGGATCTCGCTGGGGCTGATCGCCGCCTTCGCGCCGGCCGCCCTGGTCAGCGGCGCCCCGCTGGCGGCGATCGGCGTCTGCCTGGCCGCGGGTCTGGTGGCCTTACTGGTCGGCATGGGCATGTTCGCGGCGGGCTGGATCGGCGGCGGCGACGCCAAGCTGTTCGCGGCGGCCGCCCTGTGGCTGGGCTGGCCGGCGGCCCTGCCGTTCATGGTGGTCACCGGCCTGGCCGGCGGAGCCCTGACCCTGGGCATCCTGACCCTGCGTTCGGGTTGGTTCGAGCCCGTCCTGGCCGGCGGCCCCGCCTGGATCCGCAAGCTCGGCGCGCCGGGCGGCGACATCCCGTACGGCGTGGCCATAGCGGCCGGCGCCCTGGCGGCCTTCCCGCAAGGGACCCTGGCCTTGGCCGTCGGCGGCTAGACGCCCGTCCCCGCCCGTCCCGCGTCAGCCTGTCGCGGGGCCCAAACGCCTTTCCGGCCAAGACCTTTAGCCGCTGTTAACCATGGCCAAGCCAGCATGGAACGGGGGCCAGAAGGGTCATTCGACGATTCGTAGGTGATCGCCTGAAGCGGCTCGCCTCGACTTGAGTTTCCGCCGTTAGAGCCCGACCGCATGAATCCTCTTCGTGTCATGATCGTCCTGGTCGCCGCTGTCGCGGCCATCGGCCTGGCCGTGGTCATGCAAAAGGCGATGAGCGGCAAGCCGGCGCCGGCCCCCATCGTCCAGACCCTGTCCGAAAAGCCCATGACCCAGGTCCTGGTCGCCAAGCGCGACCTGGCCGTCGGCGAGCGCCTGGCGGCCGGCGACGTGGCCTGGCAAGCCTGGCCCTCCGACACCATCAACGCCGCGTTCATCACCAACGGCGCGGCCGTCGCCGTTCCGACCAAGACCGCCGACAAGGTCGCCCAGGCCGTGGGCGACGCGGCCGACGGCATGATCGGCGGCGTGACGCCGGAAAAGGCCGTCGAGGGCGCGATGGTGCGCGACGCGATCCTGGCGGGCGAACCGATCAATCTGCGCAAGATCATCCGCGGCGGCGAAGGCGGCTACCTGTCGGTGGTGCTGAGCCCCGGCAAGCGCGCCATGGCCGTGCCGATCACCTCCGAGACCGCCGTCGGCGGTTTCGTCCTGCCGGGCGACCGCGTCGACGTTCTCCAGACCCGCGAGGCCCAGGTCGTGGGCGAGGGCGACGGGGGCGCGCTCAAGCGGACCATCGGCGAGACCGTCGTCCAGAACGTGCGGGTGCTGGCCTTGGACCAGGCCACGGCGGCCGAAAAGGACGCCAAGACCATCGTCGCCTCCACCGCCACCCTCGAGGTCGGCCCGGCCGAGGCCGAGGCCCTGACCCGCGCCAAGGCCGCCGGCCAGGTCACCCTGGTCCTGCGCGCCTATACCGACCTGGGCGGGCCGTCGGGCCTGGCCGTCGCGTCGCAAGACACCAGCGTCGTCCGCATCAACCGCGGCGGTCAGACCTCCAGCATCTCGGTCCAGCCATGATCCGCCGGCTCCTCTCCGCCTGGCTCGCGGCCGTCCTCGTCCTGGCGCCGTCGAGCGCCGTGCTCGCCGACGGGCCCGTGGGCGGCACGCATCTTTACCGGGCGCCGGCCCGCGCCGAGCCGCGGATCGCGGCGACCATCGCCCCGCCCGCCGACCAGGTGCTGCGCGTCGACCTCACCGCCTCGGGCGCCCAGAACCTGGTCCTGTCGCGCGGCAAGTCGGCGATCGTCGAGCTGCCCGTCGATGTGCGGGACATGCTGGTGACCAACCCCGCCGTGGCCGACGCGGTGCTGCGCGGACCGCGCCGCATCTATGTCCTGGGCCTGGCGCTCGGCGCCACCGACGCGGTGTTCTTCGACGCCAGCGGCCGCAAGATCCTCAGCCTGGTCATCCGGGTCGAGCAGGACTCCAGCGCGCTGGAGGAAACCCTGCGCCGCGCGCTGCCCAACGCTCACATCCAGGTGCAGTCGATCCGCGACAGCGTGATCCTGACCGGTTCGGTCGCCAACGCCGGCGAGGCGGGCGTGGCTTCGCAGATCGCCGGCCGGTTCGTCGACAAGCCGGACAACGTCCTGAACATGCTGGCCATCGCCGGCAAGGACCAGGTGATGCTCAAGGTTCGCATCGTCGAGGTCCAGCGCAACGTCATCAAGCAGCTGGGCGTCGATTCCAGCGCCGTGCTCGGCCAGTTGGGCGAGACCCAGTACAAGTTCGGCTTCAGCCCGACCTACGGCATCAGCGGCAGCCTGCTGGGCGGCTTCACCGGCGGCTACACGACCGACACCACCAAGCAGCCCACGCTTCAGGTGCCTTGCGGACCGGGATTGCCGGCCAACGCCAAGTGCCTGGGCGTCGTGCGCGACAACAGCGCCATCAGCAACGGCGACACCGCCACCATCACCGACACCGCCGGCAGCGCCGGCCTGAACTCGGCCAAGGGCATGATCCAGGCGTTCGAGCGCGTGGGCCTGATCCGGACCTTGGCCGAGCCGAACCTGACCGTGGTCTCGGGCGAAGCCGGCAAGTTCCTGGTCGGCGGCGAATTCCCGGTCCCCACCGGTCAGGACTCCACGGGCCGGGTGAGCATCGAGTTCAAGCCTTACGGCGTCGGCCTCGGCTATACGCCGGTGGTGCTGTCGGGCGGCCGCATCTCGCTGAAGCTGTCGACGGAAGTCTCGGAGCTGAGCAGCCTGGGCGCCTTCACCCTGACCTCGACCGGCGGCAGCGCGGCCCTCACCGTGCCGGGCCTCAGCGTGCGGCGGGCCGAAACGACGGTCGAGCTGCCCTCGGGCGGTTCGCTGATGATCGCCGGCCTGCTCCAGCAGCAGACCAAGCAGAACATCGACGCCCTGCCGGGCATGACCAGCCTGCCGATCCTGGGCTCGCTGTTCCGCTCGCGCGACTATCTGAACGGCGAGACCGAGCTGGTGGTGATCATCACCCCCTATATCGTCGACCCGACGCGGCCGCAGAACCTGCAAACCCCGGCCGACGGCCTGCGGACGGCCAGCGACATGAGCACGGTCCTGCTGGGCCGGCTGAACGCGGTGGTCAAGGCGCCGGTCGGCGCGAACAGCGGACGCGCCTATCAGGGCCCCGTCGGCTACGTGATCGAGTGAGAACGCGGACATGACGCGCCCCAAGCTTCCTTTGCCCCCCTATCCGTCCATGGTCTCGAAACTGGCCGCGACCGGTCTGGTCCTGGCGCTGCTGGCCGCCTGCGCCACAACGGCCGTCGACCCCCACGCCGCCGTCGAGGCCCCGCGCACCGATTCCGAGCTGTGGACCAGCCAGGTCCATGTCGACTCCCACCCGGACGAGGTGCAACTGGTCGTGCACGCCGAAGGTTTGTCGGCCAACCAGAACCAGGCCCTGGACGGTCTGTTGAACCGCTGGCTGGCGGCCGAGGGCCGCGAGATCGTGGTCAGCGCCCCGATCGGCGACACCCATGGCGACGCGGCGGGTCGGATGGCCGTCGCCGCCCGCCAGCGCCTGGTCGCCATGGGCGCGCCCGCCGCTTCGGTGCGCGTGATGGGCTATGACGCCGCCGGCGCGCCGAACGCCCCTCTGAAGGTCGGCTTCCTGCGCTACACGGCCCAGACGCCCCAATGCGGCGGCTGGGAGAACATCGCCGCCACCCGCGACAACGTGGCCTACGAAAACTTCGGCTGCGCCGTGACCGCCAACATGGCCGCCCAGGTGGCCAATCCGGAAGATCTGCTGAGCCCCCGCGCCTCGGCCCCGGTCGACTCCGGACGGCGGGCGATCGTGCTCGACAAGTACCGCAAGGGCGAGGTGACCTCGTCGGCCAAGGACAGCCAGTCGGACGGCGTCGTCTCCAGGGCCGTCAACTGATGAGCGTGCGCGACGATCACGACCCGTTTGCCGCGGGTTTCGAGGACGACGACTTCGGCTCGGTCGGCAGCGGCGCCGCCGGGACCGCGCCCGAGGCCGAGCCGTGGAGCGACGCGCCGGCCGCCCTTTCGGACGCCGACGATCCGTTCGCCGACTTCCCGCCGGCCCGCCCGCGCGGCGCCGTCTCCGCCCCTTTCACCGACCTGCCGCCGCCGTCTCCGCCCCCTGCCGCCAAGGCGCCCGCCGCGCCTCGGATGGGCAACACCCAGGCCCTGGTCCAGGAGCTGATCGCCGCCGCCGACGCCGACATGGGCGAGGCGGCCGTTCCACGCATCACCATCCACGCCTTTTGCGCCCGGGCCGAGACCGTGGCCCTGGTCGAGGCCGCCTCGGCCGACCGCCGCATGGCCCGCGCCTCGACCTGGGCCCGTCCCGGCGGGCTCGAGGCCGCCGTCGCCTACTACCAGAACCAGCCGACCCCCTCGCTGGTGTTGGTCGAGAGCCTGGACCCGGCGCCGCGCATGTTGGCCCTGTTGGACGGGCTGGCCGAGGTCTGCGATCCCGGCACCAAGGTCGTGGTCATCGGCCAGACCAACGACATCGCCCTTTATCGCGAGCTGATGCGGCGCGGGGTCAGCGAGTACATCACCCAGCCGCAGGGCCCGCTGCAGATCATTCGCGGCGTCTCGAACCTCTATGCCGACCCGACCGCGCCGTTCGTCGGCCGGCAGATCGCCTTCGTCGGCGCCAAGGGCGGGGTCGGCGCCTCGACCCTGGCCCACAACTTCGCCTGGTCGATGGCCGAGCGGGTGCAGGCCGCCACGGTGATGGTCGACCTGGACCTGGCGTTCGGAACGGCCGGCCTGGACTTCAACCAGGACCCCCTGCAAGGGGTGTTCGACGCCCTGAGCCAGCCCGAGCGCCTGGATCCGGTGCTGATGGACCGGATGATGGTCCGCTGCGGCGACCGCCTGTCGCTGTTCGCCGCGCCGGGCACGCTGGACCAGGACTACGAGATCCCGGCCGAGGCCTTCGAGGAGGTCACCCAGAAGATCCGCGGCTCCGCGCCGTTCGTGGTGCTGGACCTGCCGCACAGCTGGGCCGCCTGGACCCGCCGGGTGCTGATCGCCAGCGACGACCTGGTGGTGGTCGCCACGCCCGACCTGGCGTCCTTGCGCAACGCCAAGAACATCGTCGACCTGGTCCGCGAGGCGCGGCCCAACGACGCCCCGCCGCGCCTCGTGCTCAACCAGGTCGGCGTGCCCGGCCGCCCGGAGATCCCGGTCAAGGACTTCGGCGAAGCCCTGGGCCTGACGCCGTCCCTGGTTCTTCCCTTCGATCCCAAGCCGTTCGGCCTGGCGGCCAACAACGGTCAGATGGTCGCCGAGGTGGCGCCCAAGTCGAAGGCGGCCGAGGGCATCGACCACCTGGCGCGCCTGATCAGCCGTCGCGAACCGCCGTCGGTCCAGAAGGCGTCGGTGCTCTCCAGCCTGTTCAAGAAGAAGTAGGGGCATGTTCGGCAAGCGCGATCAGGCCGCCGTTCGGACCGAGCAGGCGCCGCCGCCGGCGCCCCACGGCGCGCCGGCCATCGCCACGCGGCCGCAGCGCGTCGAACCGGCCAATGAATCGAGCGCGCCCGCCGCCCCGGCTCCGGCCGCCCCGGCGCCCGTCAGGTCGTCAGGGCCCCATGCCGGCCAAGGCGCGCCGACCGCCCACGTGGTCCGCGACCAGAGCGACTACTACCACGCCACCAAGACCACGATCTTCAACGCCCTGCTCAACACCATCGACCTGAGCCAGCTGGCTCAGCTGGACCTGAAGGCGGCCGCCGAGGAAATCCGCGACATCGTCGCCGAACTGGTGGCGATCAAGAACGTCTCGATGTCGGTGGCCGAGCAGGAGCACCTGGTCCAGGACATCATCAACGACGTCCTCGGCTACGGTCCGCTGGAGCCCCTGCTGGCTCGCGACGACATCGCCGACATCATGGTCAACGGCGCGCACCGGGTGTTCATCGAGGTCGGCGGCAAGGTCCAACTGACCAATGTGCGGTTCCGCGACAATCTGCAGCTGATGAACATCTGCCAGCGGATCGTCAGCCAGGTCGGCCGGCGCGTCGACGAAGCCAGCCCCATCTGCGACGCCCGCCTGCCCGACGGCTCGCGCGTCAACGTCATCGCCCCGCCCCTGGCCCTGGACGGTCCCACCCTGACCATCCGGAAGTTCAAGAAGGACAAGCTGACGATGAAGAACCTGGTCGACTATGCGTCGATCAGCCCGGAGGGGGCGCGGGTTCTGGGGGTGATCAGCGCCTGCCGCTGCAACATCGTCATCTCGGGCGGCACCGGCTCGGGCAAGACCACCCTGCTCAACACCCTGACCGCCTTCATCGACCCCACCGAGCGGGTGGTGACCTGCGAGGACGCGGCCGAACTGCAGCTGCAGCAGCCGCACGTGGTGCGACTGGAAACCCGGCCGCCCAACCTGGAAGGCCAGGGCGCGGTGACCATGCGCGATCTGGTCAAGAACTGCCTGCGGATGCGTCCCGAGCGGATCATCGTCGGCGAAGTCCGCGGTCCGGAGGCCTTCGACCTGCTGCAGGCGATGAACACCGGCCACGACGGCTCGATGGGCACGCTGCACGCCAACAGCCCGCGCGAGGCGATCAGCCGGATCGAGAGCATGATCACCATGGGCGGCTACAGCCTGCCGTCCAAGACCATCAAGGAGATGATCGTCGGCTCGGTCGACATCATCGTCCAGGCCGCCCGCCTGCGCGACGGCACGCGCCGCATCACCCACATCACCGAGGTGGTCGGTCTCGAAGGCGACGTGATCGTCACCCAGGACCTGTTCGTCTACGAGATCAACGGCGAGGACGCCGACGGCAAGGTGCTGGGCCGGCACCGCTCGACGGGCATCGGCCGGCCCCGGTTCTGGGACCGCGCCCGCTACTATGGCCTCGAGCGCGAACTGGCCGAAGCCCTGGACGCGGCGGAGTAGGCGATGCTGTTCATCCTCGCCGGCGTTCTCGGGTTCATCACCATCGCCGGGCTCGGCTTCGTGTTGGCGGGCGGCGGCGCCGGCCCAAGCAAGACCGCCAAGCAGGCCCAGCTGCTGGTCGACGGCGACCGCCAGTCGGCGGCGATCCGCGCCAAGGCCGTGGCCAACACGCCCGACGCCCGCCGCAAGCAGATCCTCAAGACGCTCAAGGAGCAGGATCAGCAGAAGAAGAAGGCGTCTTTGACGATCGTCGCTCGCCTGCGCGCGGCGGGATTGGGCGACAATGTCCGGCTCTTCTGGATCGCCAGCGGCGTGGTCGGCCTGGTCGTCGGCCTGCTGCTGATCCTGCTACGCCAGGCGCCGCTGATCGCCCTGGGCGCGGCCTTCGCGGCCGGGTTCGGCCTGCCGCGCTGGGTGGTCGGCATGATGGCCAAGACCCGCACCAAGAAATTCACCAGCGCCTTTTCGGACGCCATCGACATCATCGTACGCGGCATCAAGTCGGGCCTGCCGGTCCATGATTGTCTGAAGATGATCGGCACGGAATGTCCCGAGCCCTTGTCCGGCGAGTTTCGCGTGCTGACCGAAAACACCGCCATGGGCATGTCCATGGAACAGGCCTTGGACCGGATGTACGAGCGCATGCCGACCAGCGAGCTGCGCTTCTTCACCATCGTCCTGACCATCCAGGCCAAGACCGGCGGCAACCTGGCCGAGGCGCTGGGCAACCTGTCGACCGTGCTGCGGGCCCGCAAGCTGATGGCCGAGAAGATCAAGGCCCTGTCGGCCGAAGCCGTGGCCTCGGCCCTGATCATCGGCAGCCTGCCGCCCGCCGTCGTCGTGCTGATCTCCGTCACCGCGCCCACCTACATGGCCCCGATGTTCACCGACCCGCGCGGCCATCTGATGCTGCTGATCGCCGCCGTCTGGATGAGCGTCGGCATCTTCGTGATGCGCAAGATGATCAATTTCAAGTTCTAGGGGAGGCGGCCATGATCCAGATGCTCACCGATCCCCAGACCCTATTCAGCGCCTTCGTCGCCGTCGTGGTGTTCGCCACGATCGTCACCCTGGCCTCGCCGATGGTCCGCGGCAACGGGCTGGAGGGCCGGCTGAAGTCGGTCGCCAATCGCCGCGAGGAGCTGCGCCGCCGCTCGCGCGAGGCCATGGCGCACAAGGACGGCGGCGGTTTCGGCGGCGTAGCGGCGCTGCGCCATACCGACGAGGGGATGTACAAGAAGGTCGTCGACCGCCTGCAGCTGTCGCGGTTGCTGGAGGACCCCAAGGTGGTCGACAAGCTGGCCCAGGCCGGCTTCCGCGGTCCCAAGCCGGTGTCCACCTTCTACTTCTTCCGCTTCGTGGCCCCGTTCGTGTTCGCGGTGACCGCGGCCTTCTATCTCTATGTGGTCAACGGCTTTGGCCTGCTGCCCGTGCAGAAGATCGCCGCCTGCTTCGCGGCCCTGACCCTGGGCTACTACGCGCCCAACCTCTACATCTCCAACATCGCCCAGAAGCGCCGCGAGTCGATCGTCGGCGCCTTTCCGGACGCGCTGGACCTGCTGCTGATCTGCGTCGAAAGCGGCATGTCGATCGAGGCCGCGATCGCCAAGGTCGGGGCCGAGATCGGCGGCGCCTCGATGGAGCTGGCCGAGGAGCTCAGCCTGCTGACCGCCGAGCTCAGCTATCTGCCCGAGCGGCGGCTGGCCTATGAGGGTTTGGCCAAGCGCACCAACCACCCCGGCGTCCGCTCGGTGGTCACCGCCATGATCCAGGCCGAACGCTACGGCACGCCCCTGGGCTCGGCCCTGCGGGTGATGGCCAAGGAAAACCGCGAGCTGCGGCTGTCGGCGGCCGAGAAGAAGGCCTCCGCCCTGCCCGCCAAGCTGACCGTGCCGATGATCCTGTTCTTCCTGCCCGTGCTGTTCATCGTCATCATGGGCCCGGCGATCATGCGCATCCAGGACGTGATGAAGCACCACTAGGGCGGTCGGTCTTTCCGCCCGGCGCCGCCGCCCGCTCGAAACCGCAAGATCGGTCGAGCGCGCGACAGCCTCACGCGTCAGGTTAAGGTCGCCACAGCGGATGAGGATGATGACGGCGGCGCTCGACCATTACCATGCCCGGATGCAGAGGGTGCTGGACCATATCGACCGGCATCTGGACGGCGATCTGGACCTGGAGACGGTGAGCAGCGTCGCGGCGTTTTCCAAGTTCCACTTCCACCGGCAGTTCAAGGCGACCTTCGGGATGTCCCTGCATCGCTACGTCCAGCTGTCCCGCTTGCGGCGGGCTTCAAAACGGCTGGCCGACGGGCAAGGACCGAGCGTGACCGACATCGCCCTGGACGCCGGCTACGAGACCCCCGACGCCTTTGCTCGCGCCTTTCGCCAGAGGTTTGCGCAGTCGCCGTCGAGTTTCCGGAAGTCTCCCGACTGGGAGCCGTGGCTCAAGGCCTTCGGGCCCCTCAACGCCGCCAGGAGCAAGATCATGCAGACGCCCTTCACCCCCGATCGCGTGACCATCCGCGAAACCGCGCCGACCCGTGTGGCGATGTTCGAGCATCGGGGCGATCCCGAGACGCTCGACGCCACCATCCAGCGGTTCATCGCCTGGCGCAAAGGCGTCGGGCTTTCGCCCCGGAACAGTGCGACCTTCAACATCTGGCATTCCGAGCGTCGACCCGCCAATCCCGCCGACTACAGCATGGATCTCTGCGTCGGCCTGGGCGACCGCCCGATCGAGGTCAGGGGCGAGGGGGTCAAGGCCGGCGAAATTCCCGGCGGACGCTGCGCGGTGCTGCGCGTGACCGGCGACACGCACAACCTGGAGCCCGCCGCGCTCTACCTGTACCGCGACTGGCTGCCGGCCAGCGGCGAGGAAATGCGCGACTTTCCGATCTACTGCCAACGTTTCCTGCCGGACGATCCGGAGCAAGGCGCGGCGGCGGAGCTGTTCTTGCCGTTGAAGTAGGTCTGCTGGGGGGCGCGTCAGGACCGCGCGGCGTGGGCTGAGCCTGGCGGCGCTCGGGCGCCTAGCCGCCCGCCTTCACCGCGGTCCATGACCGCGTCGCGCCGGCCTGGCCGGTGGCGGCGCGCAGCCAGGCGAGGTTGTTGTCCACCGACTCCGGCGGCAAGTCCTGGCGGGCCAGCTTCTCGGCTTCGTCCAGGCGGCCTTGCAGGCCCACGACCAGGGCCAGGTTCTGGCGGACCTGGATCGTCGCGGTCGGCAGGGCGGCGGCTTTGCGCAGAGCGGCCTCGGCGCCGGCCATGTCGCCGGTGGCGGCCAGGTGCATGGCCAGGTTGGCCAGCGGCGCGGCCTCGGCGGGCGCCAGGGCCACGGCCTGGCGATGGGCGGCCAGGGCCTCGTCGTCGCGCTTGGCCTGCTCGTAGGCCACGCCCAGCAAGGACAGCGGCCGCCAGTCGCGCGGCTGCAGGGCGGCGGCCCTGCGGCCGGGTTCGATGGCGTAGAAGCCCTGGCCGCGCGCCACATTGGCCCGAGCCGATTCCATCAGGGCGTCGTAATTGTCGGGGGCGACGACCAGGATGCGGGCGTCGGCTTCGGCGGCCTCGTCGTAGCGACCCAGGGCGCGCAGGGCCTGGGACAGGCCGATGGCGGCCTCCACGTCGCGGCCGTCGCGGTCGGCTTCGGCCGACCAGAAAGCCATGCGGGTCAGGGGATCGGCGCGCTGGGCCTCGGCCCGCTGGGCGGGGCTCGCCTTGCGCGGCGCTTCAGGCGCGGCGGCCGCGGGAGCCGGGGCCGTCGGCTTGTCGGCCGCGCGCGCGGAAACCGCCACCAGCAGAACAGGGGCGAGAACGGTTGCGAGGAGCGCGCGCTTGCGACACATGAAGAGGGATCTCCCGACGGTCCGGCATCCTCGCGCGGGGCCCTCAAGGAATCGTTAAGCATAATTCTCGCCTTCCCGATCTTGCTCCAGGGCCTGTCCATGTCGGAACCGATCATCGCCGCCTCGTCCCGCTCCGCCGAGGCGGGGCCGACGACGCCCATCCATTGCCTCTACGAGTCCGAGCTCGCCGCCTTCGTCGAAGCGCGGCCCAGTTTCGTGAAGGGTTTCGTGGCGCTGGAAGACTTCAAGGCCAAGGCCGGCCAGGTGCTGGTTCTCCCGACGCCGCAAGGGGTTGTCGACCGCGTGCTGGTCGGATTGGGCGCCAAGGGCAAGGCCGAGGCCATGCTGTTTCGCGCCGTGCCGGGCCGCTTGCCGGCCGGCGACTATCGCCTGGCGGCCGTGCCCGACGGCCTCGACGCCGACCAGATCGCCCTGGCCTTCGCCCTCGGCAGCTACAGGTTCGACCGCTACAAGCCCCGGGGCGGTGCCGACGGCGGCTGGGAACCGCGACGACTGGTCGCGGACGACCGGGTCGATCTCGACGAGGTCCACGCGATCGCCCACGCCTGCGCCCTGGCCCGCGACATGGTCAACACCCCGGCCAACGACATGGGCCCGCTGCAGATCGAGACCATCGCCCGCGAGATCGCCGAGCGCTACGGCGCGACCCTGGACGTCGTCGTCGGCGACGACCTGCTGGAGCGGAACTATCCGGCCGTCCACGCGGTCGGCCGCGCCGCCGTCCCGTCCCGCGCGCCGCGCATGCTGGAGCTGACCTGGGGCGATCCGGCCCACCCGCGCCTGGCGCTTGTCGGAAAGGGCGTGGTGTTCGACACCGGCGGCCTGGACATCAAGCCCTCGTCGGGCATGCGGCTGATGAAGAAGGACATGGGCGGCGCCGCCCACGCCCTGGCCCTGGGCCGGATGGTGATGGCGGCCAGGCTGCCGGTGGCGCTGAGCGTGCTGGTCCCCGTGGTCGAGAACGCCATCTCCGGCGACGCCATGCGGCCGGGGGACGTGCTGGCCACCCGCGCCGGCCTGACGGTCGAGGTCGGCAACACCGACGCCGAGGGCCGCCTGATCCTGGCCGACGCCCTGACGCGCGCCGCCGAGCTGGAGCCGGTCCTGACGATCGACATGGCCACCCTGACCGGCGCGGCCCGCGTGGCCCTGGGACCGCAGCTCATTCCCTTCTACACGCCCGACGACGACCTGGCCCTGGAGATCGAGGAAGGCGCGCGCGAGGCGTCGGACCCCGTCTGGCGCATGCCGCTGTGGGACGGCTATCGCGAGGCGGTCGAGAGCGACATCGCCGACTTGAAGAACGATCCGGACGCCTGGGCCCAGGCCGGCTCGGTGACGGCCGCCCTGTTCCTGCAGCGCTTCGCTCCGGCGACCGGCGCGTGGGTCCATTTCGACATCTTCGCCTGGAACCCCAAGCAGCGTCCGGGCTTCGCCTCGGGCGGGGAGGCCCAGGTGATCCGCGGGCTCTACGGCATGCTGAAGTCGCGGTTCCCGAAGGCCTCGGCATGACCGACCCGCGCCCGACCGATCGGCCCCCGCTCGACTCGAGGGTGACCCTGGCCCGCCCCGACCTGGCGGATCTGGACCTCCAGGGCGTGGTCGCCGCCGCGCGCTACGCGGCGCCGACCCTGCGCCAGGCGGTCGTCCCGGCCACGGCGATCCGCAAGGCCGCCGATCCGATGGCCGAGCAATGGGACCAGCTGTTGTTCGGCGAGCTGTTTCGGGTGCTGGACGTCCGGGACGGTTTCGCCTGGGGCCAGGCGGCGCGCGACGGCTATGTCGGCTTCGTCGCCGAGGACGACCTGGCGGCTCCAGGCGCTCCGGCCACCCACGGGGTGGCGGTCCCGCGCACCTACGCCTTCGCCGAGCCGAACATCAAGTCGCGGCCGGTCGGCCTCTATTCCCAGAACGCCCTGACCGCGGTCGAGGCGACCGAGGGCCGTTTCGCCAAGGGCGAGGGAACGGGCTGGTTCATCGCCGCCCACCTGGCGCCGGTCGGCGTCGCCCTGACCGACCCCGTGGCGGTGGCCGAAGGCTATCTGGGCGCCCCCTACCAGTGGGGCGGCCGCGAATCGCTGGGGCTGGACTGCTCTGGCCTGGTCCAGCAGGCCCTGGCCGCGTGCGGCAAGGCCGTTCCGCGCGACACCGACATGCAGCGGGCGTTCTTCGCGGCGATCGCGGAGGCGGATCGCCGCCGGGGGGACCTGGTGTTCTGGAAGGGCCACGTGGCCCTGCTGCTCGATCCGGACACCATCCTGCACGCCAACGCCCATCACATGGCGGTGGCGGTCGAGCCCTTGGCGGAGGCGATCGCCCGCGTCGAGGCGGCCGGCGGCGGTGGGGTCACGGGCTGGCGAAGACCCTAGGTCCCCAGAAGGCTGTCATCCCGGACAAGGCTCGAAGAGCCGCTGATCCGGGACCGCCGGGAGCGCCGCGCTCAGGCGTCGGTCCCGGATCTTCGCGCTGCGCGCTCGTCCGGGATGACAATCATTTCGGCCACTGGGCCAGCCAGTCGGCCAGCGACTGCGGCGTCATGTGGCGGGCGTCGGTCAGGGCGAACAGGGCGTTGGGATTGACCAGCTTGCCCTTGGTGTCGACGACCAGGAAGGTCGGCACGCCGTTCAGCTTGTTGATCCCGTAGCGGGCGGGGATCTGCATGTTGTGGTCATAGCGGCCGACATTGACCGTCACCACCTCGTAGTGCTTGTCGACGAAGGCCTTGAGGTCGGGCTGCTCGATCATGCCGGCGAACACCCGGCAGTCGCCGCACCAGTTGCCGCCCAGGTCGATGAGCACCAGCTTGCGCGCCGCCTTGGCCTTCTTGATCGCCGCGGCGACATCGGCCTCGGCGTCGGCCTTCTCGTCATAGGGATAGGGCAGGGGCGTCGGCAGGTCGGCCAACGACTTCAGGGCCACGGTCGGCGCCTTGGCGGCGAAGGCCGACATCGGCGCGGCGGCGATCAGCACGGCGAAGGCGGCGGCGAGTCCCAGTCGGGCGGCCAGAAGGCGAGGCGTCATGGTCGAACGGTTCCGGTGAAGCGGTACGGTTCGATACTCTACTCACGGAATGGGAAAACGCCGCAACCAGCTTTGCTGCAGGCCTTTCCACGCCGGCTGGGGCGCCTGGAAAGGCGGCAAACAAAAAGACCGCGAAGCAAGCTTCGCGGTCTTTGATGTCTTGGGTTTCCTGGCCTCAGCCGCCCGGGCGCTGGGCCGCGTCGGTGGAGCCCTTGGTCGCGTTCGGAGCCGGGGTGGGACCGGTGGCGGCGCCGCCGGCGCCCACGGCGGCCGGGACCGGGGTCGAGCCGGCGGCGGCCGAACCGACGGCCGGAGCCTCGCCCGCGGCCGCCGGAGCGGCCGGAGCCGCGCCGGCCGGTTTCGGCGGCGGGATCGGCAGGCTGGAGCCCAGGCTGTGCAGATAGGCGATGATGGCGATCCGGTCTTCCTGCTTCTTCAGGCCGACGAAGGTCATCTTGGTGCCCGAGACGTCCTTGCCCGGCGCCTTCAGGAAGGTGTCGAGGTGGTCGTAGTCCCAGACCGGGTTCTTGGCGCCGAAATCGACCATGGCCGACGAATAGGCGAAGCCCGGGTGGGTGCCGGGCTTGCGACCGACCACGCCGAACAGGCCGGGGCCGGTGTGATTCTCGGCCGTGAAGTTGTGGCACGAGGCGCACTTGGCGCTGACGGCCTGGCCGGCGGCGACGTTGGCGGGGGTCAGGACGCTGCCCCAGTCGGGCGCGACCTCGGCCGCGGCGCCGCCTTCAGCGGCTTCTTCGGCGACGGCGATCTCGTAGCCGGGCTTCTCGAGCTCGTGCTTGGCGAAAACGATGTCCGACGCTTCTTTCAGGCCGAAAATGATCAGGCCGGTCAGCAGCACGCCGCCAGCGATCTTGTTGAACGTCAGGTCGCTCATCTAAAGCCTTACCAGCCTCTTGGGGGTCGTCTGATCGACAGGCCCGAAATCCGCGCCCGGAGGTTTGCCCCGCGCGCTCCATGTTGCGCTCGCGTCTCTTACACGCTACCGCCCGGGGCGCAACCGGGCAGCAACGGTTTTGACCCGCAACGGCCTCTCATGAACCCCATCGTCGTCATTCCGGCCCGCATGGCGGCCACCCGCCTTCCCGACAAGCCTCTGGCCGACATTGGCGGGGTGGCGATGATCGTGCGCGTGCTGCGCCAGGCCCAGGCGGCGGGAATCGGTCCGGTGGCGGTCGCGGCGGGCGACCCTTCGATCGTTCAGGCCGTCACCGAGGCGGGCGGCAAGGCCGTCCTGACCGATCCCGACCTGCCCTCGGGCTCGGATCGAATTCTGGCGGCCCTGGAGATCCTGGACCCGGAGCGCCTGCACGACGTGATCATCAACCTGCAGGGCGACATGCCGTTCGTGCAGCCTTCGGTGCTGAGCGCCTGCGCCGACCTGCTCGACGCCCATCCCGACTGCGACATCGCCACCGTCGTCGCGCCGGAGGTGTCGAAGTCCGACCGGGACAATCCGGACGTGGTCAAGGCCGTGCTCGCCATGGAGCAGGACGGGCTTTCGGGCCGGGCGCTGTATTTCACGCGCTCCACCCTCTATGGCGACGCGCCGGTCTGGCGGCATATCGGCATCTACGGCTATCGCCGCGCCGCCCTGGAGGCCTTCAACGCCGCCCCGCCCTCGCCGCTGGAGAAGCGCGAGAAGCTGGAGCAGCTGCGGGCCATGGAACTGGGCCTCAGCTTGCGCGCCGCCGTGGCGGGCGAGGCTCCGATCTCCGTCGACAATCCCTCCGACCTCGAGGCGGCGCGAGCCTACGCCGCCGGGAATAAAGCATGAGCATCCTCAAGAAGATCGCCTTCCAGGGCGAGCCCGGCGCCAACAGCCACGAGGCCTGCCGCACCTATTTTCCGGATTACGAGGCCGTGCCCTGCGCCACCTTCGAGGAGGCGTTCGAGGCCATCAAGACCGGCGCCTGCCAGCTGGGCATGATCCCGATCGAGAACTCGATCGCCGGCCGCGTGGCCGACGTCCACCACCTGCTGCCCGCCTCGGGCCTGAAGATCATCGGCGAGCGCTTCAAGCCGATCCGCTTCCAGCTGATGGCCAATGCGGGCGTGACGCTGGAGACGGTGAAGATCGCCAGCTCGATGCCGATCGCCCTCAGCCAGTGCCGTCACAGCCTCAAGCGGCTGGGCCTGGCCCACGAGAGCGCCGGCGACACGGCGGGCGCCGCCAAGGCCCTGGCCCTGAAGCCCGACCCCACCCGCGCCGCCGTGGCCCCGGCCCTGGCGGCCGAGATCTACGGCCTGGACATCCTGGCCCGAGACATCGAGGACGAGCGCAACAACACCACGCGCTTCCTGGTGATGACGGCCGACAAGTCGCCGGAACCGCCGCCGTTCACCCACCGCTGCGTGACCAGCTTCGTGTTCAAGGTCCGCAACCTGCCGGCCGCCCTCTACAAGGCGCTGGGCGGCTTCGCGACCAACGGCGTCAACATGACCAAGCTGGAAAGCTACATGGAGGGCGGGGCCTTCACCGCGACCTTCTTCTACGCCGAGGTCGACGGCCGTCCCGAGGATCGCCCCCTGGCCTTGGCGTTCGACGAGCTGAAGTTCTTCTCGGACAAGTTCGAGATCCTGGGCGTCTATCCGGCCGACCCGTTCCGCGATCGGGTGTGAATGGCTGACGGGGACAGGCGCATGCGCCTGTCCCCGTCCGCGCCACGGAAGCCTGCCGCAACGGCAGGCTTCGCCGTAACGTTGTTCTGCGGCTAACCTCCCCTTCAAGGCTCCAGCAAGGGGTCGGGGAGGGAATGACGATGAACACTCTGATCGCGCCGGTGATGGCGCTGGTGGCCTGGTCGCTGGTGATCTGGCTGTGGATGTACGTCCAGCGGATGCCGGCCATGAGCAAGGCCGGGATCAAGCCGCAGGACGCGGCCTTTCCGGGCAGCCTGAACGGCCTGCCCGCGCCCGCCCGCCAGGCGGCCGACAACTACAACCACCTGATGGAGCAGCCGACGATCTTCTACGCGGCCGCCTTGGCCATCCAGGTCGCCGGTCACGGCGACGCCCTGGCGGTCAATCTGGCCTGGGCCTTCGTCGGCCTGCGGGTGCTGCACAGCCTGATCCAGGTCAGCGTCAACATCGTGCTGCTGCGCTTCCTGGCGTTCGCGGCCTCGACGATCGTCCTGGCGTGGATGGTGGTGCGAGAGCTGCTGGTGCTGTTGGGATAGGAAATCCCAAAACGCCTGTCATCCCGGGCGTAGCGAAGCGAAGACCCGGGACCGCCGGAAGCGCTGAGTTCACGCGTTGGTCCCGGATCGGCGCGCTTCGCGCTTGTCCGGGATGACAGCGGTTCTTGGATCTATTCGGCCTCCGCCCAAGCCTTGATCAGCTGGTGGGCGATGGCCAGGGGCGGGGGCGCGAAGAAGCTGTCCAGCTCGCCCTTGATCAGGGCCTTCGCCTCATCCTTGGTGAACCACTTGACCGCTTCCAGCTCGGTCTGGTCGGGCGCGGCCTCGTCGCTGTCGACATCGGCCATCAGGCCGATCATCAGCGACGACGGCCACGGCCAGGGCTGGCTGGAATGGTAGCGGACGGCCACGGCGGTAAGGCCGGCCTCCTCCTTCAGCTCGCGGGCGCAGGCCTCCTCGATGGTCTCGCCCGGCTCCAGGAAGCCGGCCAGGGCTGAATACATGCCAGGCGGCCAGCCGGCCTGGCGGCCCAGCAGGCACTTGCCGTCGTGCAGGGCCAGCATGATCGCCACGGGATCGGTGCGGGGGAAGTGCTCGGCCTGGCAGGACGGGCAATGGCGCTTCCAGCCGCCGTCGCTGACCGTCGTCTCCTGGCCGCAGTTGCTGCACCACTTGTGCTTGCGCCGCCACTCGAACATCGACTTGGCGGTGGCCAGGATGCCGGCGTCCGGCGGCGGCAGGGCCAGGGCGACGCCGCGCAGCTCCTCGAACCGCCCCAGACCCTGAAGCGGCCCCTCGGCCGGGTCGGCCCCGCCCTCCAGGTCGACGGCGAACACCGCGATGTCCTTCCACAGGCCCAGGAACAGCAGCCGCTCGGGCGTTCCGGCCAGGTCCTTGGCCATGTCGGCGCGAAGATAAGCGATCTGGACGCCGGTCGCCTTGGGCTCGCCCGTTTCGGCGTCCGGGCCGGTCACGTCCTCGACCAGGGCCTTGCCGTTCCAGATGGCCACGGCCAGCGACTGCGGGTCGTCGGCCTTCTCGGCCAGCCAGGCCTCGTCGCCTCGGCGCTCGCTGGCGCGGTCGAGCGGGTTGCCAGCGAAGATGTTGGTGATGATCGAAAGAGCCATGGCGAATCTCTAGAGCATTTTCGAGCGAAGTGGATTCCGGTTCGCGCGAAGAAAGCGCGCCAGGCGGAAAGCGTCTTCCGCGACGAAGAGTCGTCGCCGCTCCGAAGCTTGCAGCTTGCATCCGGACGTCTGAGTCGCGATATAGGCCTCGGAGATCGGCGACGGGCGGAGTCCTCGCCAACCTGGTCAGGGCCGAGAGGCAGCAGCCACAACGAGTTTCGCTCCGGGTCGTCTGCCGGTCTCCACCTTTCCCCACAAACTGACATCAATGGGCTCGCAAGCGCGGGCCGAGCCTTTTGCTGCGCGTTCCGGCGCACTACACTGACGCCATGGCCGACCACGACGACCTCACGACCGATTCCGCGCCGCCGTGGGACGAAGAGCCCGCTGAACGCGACGAGAACACCGCCGACATCTTCGGCGGGCCTCCGGCGGAGGCGACTCCGCCCGTCGTCGCGACGCCTGCTGTCGAGCCGAAAGCCGCTCCGGTCGTGGTAGAGCCGCCGTCCGACCCCGACGCCGCCTACACCGTGCTGGCGCGCAAGTACCGGCCGCGCACCTTCGAGGACCTGATCGGCCAGGAGGCCATGGTCCGCACCCTGGCCAACGCCTTCTCGACCGGTCGCATCGCCCACGCCTTCATGCTCACCGGCGTGCGCGGGGTGGGCAAGACCACCACCGCCCGCCTGCTGGCCCGGGCCCTGAACTACGAGACCGACACCGTCCACGGCCCCTCGGTCGACCTGACCGTCGACGGCCGCCATTGCAAGGCCATCGTCGAAGGCCGGCACATGGACGTGCTGGAGCTGGACGCCGCCAGCCGCACCAAGGTCGACGAGATGCGCGAGCTGCTGGACGGGGTGCGCTACGCCCCGGTCGAGGCGCGCTACAAGGTCTACATCATCGACGAAGTGCACATGCTGTCGACGGCGGCGTTCAACGCGCTGCTGAAGACGCTGGAAGAGCCGCCGCCGCACGCCAAGTTCATCTTCGCCACCACCGAGATCCGCAAGGTGCCGGTGACGATCCTGTCGCGCACCCAGCGCTTCGACCTGCGTCGGGTCGAGCCCGACGTTCTGGTCAAGCACTTCGGCAAGATCGCCGCCAAGGAAGGGGCCAAGGTCGAGGAAGACGGCCTGGCCCTGATCGCCCGCGCCGCCGAAGGCTCGGTGCGCGACGGCCTGTCGCTGCTGGATCAGGCCATCGTCCAGGGCGAGCGCGGTTCGACCGTCACGGCCGCGGTGATCCGCGACATGCTGGGCTTGGCCGACCGCGGCCAGACCATCGCCCTGTTCGAGAACGTGATGAGCGGCAAGCCGGGCGACTCGCTGACCGGCTTCCGCGCCCTGTGGGGCTTCGGCGCCGATCCCGCGGTGGTGATGCTGGATCTGCTGGACCACTGCCACGCCGCCTCGGTGGCCAAGGCCTTGGGCCCCGACGTCCTGTCCATGCCCAAGGAGCAGGCCGCGCGCCTGACCGCGATCGGGGCCCAGACCTCGGCCGGGACCCTGTCGCGGCTGTGGCAGATGCTGCTCAAGGCCCATGAGGAGGTGCGCCGGGCGCCGGACGCCATGGCGGCGGCCGAGATGGCCCTGATCCGCCTGTGCTACGCGGCCGACCTGCCGGGTCCCGAGGAAGCGCTGAAGGCCTTGCGCGACGGCCAGCCGGTGGGCGGTGGTCCGGGCGGCGGTGGCGGCGGTTCGCTGGGCGGCGGCGCTTCCGGTGGCGCGCTCAACGCCCAGGCCCGGGTGATGGCCGCGCCGGCCGCCCAGGCCGCGCCGACGCTGGCCTCGTTCGAAGACGTCGTGAAACTGATCGCCGAGAAGCGCGACATCGGCCTGCGCCTGGACGTCGAGCAATATGTCCGGCCGATCAGCTTCCGGCCTGGAGCGATCACCTTCGAACCGGCCCCCGGCGCCCCCGGCAACCTGGCCGGTCGCCTGGTGCGGGCGCTGAAGGAATGGACCGGCCAGCCCTGGCTGGTGGCGGCCGAGGGCGGCGGCGGGGCCGAGAGCCTGCTGGAGCGCCAGAAGCGTGAAGATCGCGAGGAGCTCGACTCGATCAAGGCCGATCCCTTCGTCGCCTCGGTGCTGACCGCCTTCCCCGGCGCCGAGATCGTCGAGGTCCGCAAGATCATGACGCCCGAGGCGCCGCCGATCGAGCCGGACGAGGTCGAGGACCTTTAGAGTCTTCGATATCCATCTTCCCGGCGCAGGCCGGGACCCAGATTCATCCGGGGCCGTTGGTGGGGTTCACCTGGGCCCCGGCCTTCGCCGGGAGACGGAGTTTTCCACCCTCTTCGAAATACACGGAGCTTGAGACCATGAAAGACCTCGGCGGCCTGATGAAGCAGGCCCAGGCCATGCAGCAGAAACTGGCCGACGCCCAGGCGCGCCTGGCCGAACTGACCATCGACGGCACGGCCGGCGGCGGCATGGTCACCGTCACCCTCAAGGGTAATGGCGAACTGGCCAAGGTGGTGCTGGACGAGAGCCTGGTCGAGCCGGGCGAGGGCGAAGTGATCGCCGACCTGATCGTCGCCGCCCACGCCGACGCCAAGCGCAAGCTCGACGCTCAACAGGCCCAACTGATGCAGGAAGCCGCCGGCCCGATGGCCGGCATGATGGGCGGCCTGCCCGGAATGAAGTTCTAGCCCACCCTTTCCGCTGGAAAGGGATGTCGAAGGAAAAGAATGGCCGCTTCCGCCGGACCCGAGATCGAGCGCCTGATCGCCCTGTTGTCAAAGCTGCCGGGCCTGGGTCCGCGCTCGGGTCGGCGGGCGGCCCTGGCCTTGCTGAAGAAGCGCGACACCCTGCTCGCGCCCTTGGCCGCCGCCATCGTCGACGCCCAGGCCAAGGTGCGCACGTGCTCGGTCTGCGGCTCGCTGGACACCTCAGACCCCTGCGCGGTCTGTTCCGACGCGACGCGGGACAATCGCCTGCTGTGCGTGGTCGAGGAGGTCGGCTCGCTGTGGGCCATGGAGCGCGGCGGATCGTTCAAGGGCCGCTATCACGTGCTGGGCGGCCTGCTGTCGGCTCTGGATGGCGTGGGGCCTGAAGCCTTGCGCGTCGGCGAGCTGCTGGGGCGCGCCAGCAATAGCGAGATCCAGGAAGTCATCCTGGCCCTGCCGGCCACGGTCGACGGCCAGACGACGGCCCATTACCTGGCCGACCGCCTGGCGCCGACCGGCGTCTCGGTCACCATGCTGGCGCGCGGCGTGCCGGTGGGCGGAGACCTGGACTGGTTGGACGACGGAACCATCGCCCAGGCGCTCAGGGCGCGGCGGCCGGCCTGATCCTCGCCGCCCAAGCCCAACCTTGTCGTCGACCGGGCCGTCGGCCGCCAAGCCAAGGCCAAGGAGGTCAAGGCCTGCGCCAAGCCGACGGTCGCCTAAGAAGGCTGACCGGCGATGCGGTCGGCCAGGGCCCGCGCGGCCGCCGTCACGTCGCGCCAGGTGACGTCGAAGTCCGCGTCGTCGCCGTAGTACGGATCGGCCACGGACTTGCCCTGCCGCCCCTCGACCACGTCCAGCAGCAACAGCAGCTCGGCGCTGGCGTCGGCGGGGCGCAGCGCTTTCAGGTCGGCCAGGTTGTCGCGATCCAGGGCCAGGATGTGGGTGAAGCGCCGGAAATCGTCCGGCTTCACCTGCCGGCCGCGATAGCCGCCGATCTCGATCCCGTGACGCCGCCCGACCGCCTGGGCGCGGCGGTCGGGCGGATGGCCGACGTGCCAGGCGCCGGTTCCGGCCGAATCGATCTCGACGTCCAGGCCCCGGCGCTCGGCCTCCTGGCGGAACGCCGCCTCGGCCAGGGGCGAGCGACAGATGTTGCCCAGGCAGACGAACAGGACGGCGGGTCGGGTCACGAAACACCTTTCGAAGACGGGCCAGGGGTCATGAAGCACACGAGCTTGCGCGCAGAGCGGGCAGGCCCAACATGTAGCCCACTCTTTTGAAGAAGGACGCCCGTTCATGACCACCGAAACCGCGATCCTGGCCGGCGGCTGTTTCTGGGGCGTGCAGGACCTGCTGCGCCGCTATCCCGGCGTGCTGAAGACGCGCGTCGGCTATTCCGGCGGCGACGTGCCCAACGCCACCTATCGCAATCATGGAACCCACGCCGAGGCGATCGAGATCGTCTTCGATCCGGCGGTGATCAGCTATCGCCAGATCCTGGAGTTCTTCTTCCAGATCCACGATCCGACCACCCTCAATCGCCAGGGCAACGACGTCGGCCTCAGCTATCGCTCGGCGATCTTCTACGCCAGCGATGAGCAAAGGCGCATCGCGGAAGAAACGATCGAAGACGTCGAAGCCTCGGGTCTGTGGCCCGGCAAGGTGGTGACCGAGGTCGCGCCGGTCGGTCCGTTCTGGGAGGCCGAGCCCGAGCACCAGGACTATCTGGAACGCATCCCCAACGGCTACACCTGCCACTTCATCCGCCCGGGCTGGAAGCTGCCGACCAAGGCCGAACGCGCGGCCGCCGTCTAGCGAATCGCGTCGTCCGACCATGGGGTGCGCATTTCGCCGCACCCCATGGCGCGGGGCCTCTTCCACAGCGGCGCGATTACGCTAATGTCGCAAGTCCATTCATTGCGGGCCGCGCGGGGGATTCTCTAAATCGCCGCGACCCGGGACCTGGACCGAGATATGAAGCTTACCATCGAGCGGGCGGCGCTGTTGAAGGCGCTGGGTCACGTGCAGAGCGTCGTCGAGCGCCGCAACACCATCCCGATCCTGTCGAACATCCTGCTGTCGGCGGATCGCGACACCCTGTCGTTCTCGGCCACCGACCTGGACATGGAGATCATCGACGAGGGCCTGGCCCAGATCGACGTCCCCGGCCAGATCACCGCCCCGGCCCATACGCTCTATGAAATCGTCCGCAAGCTGCCCGACGGCTCGGACGTCTCGCTCAGCTTCAGCGGCGACGATCCCCGCCTGGTGATCCAGGCCGGCCGCTCGCGGTTCAACCTGCCGGTGCTGCCGGCCGGCGACTTCCCGGTGATGAGCAGCGACGGCCTGTCGGGCCGGATCTCGGTCGACACCAACGAACTGATCCGCCTGATCGACAAGACCCGGTTCGCGATCTCGACCGAAGAGACCCGCTACTATCTGAACGGCCTCTATCTCCACACCGTCAACGACGGCGGGACGACCAAGCTGCGCGCCGTGGCCACCGATGGCCACCGCCTGGCCCTGGCCGAGATGGACGCGCCGGAAGGCTCGGCCGGGCTGCCGGGCGTGATCGTGCCGCGCAAGACGATCCAGGAGGCCCGCCGCCTGATGGAATCGGCCGGCGAGCAGGTCGACCTGCAGATTTCGGCCCAGAAGATCCGCTTCGAGTTCGGCCGCGCGGCCCTGACCTCCAAGGTCATCGACGGCGCCTTCCCCGACTATCTGCGCGTCATCCCGCGCGACAACGCCAAGATCCTGACGCTGGACAACGACCTGTTCGCCAAGGCCGTCGACCGGGTGGCCACCATCTCGGCCGAGAAGAGCCGCTCCGTGAAGCTGGCCGTCGAGCCGGGCCGCATCACCCTGACCGTGCGCAACATGGAAGCCGGCCAGGCCGTCGAAGAGGTCGAGGTCGATTACGACGGCGAGGCCTTCGAGATCGGCTTCAACGCCCGTTACCTGCTGGACGTGTGCGGCCAGATCGGCGGCCCGATCGCCGAGTTCCGCTTCGCCGACCCGGCCTCGCCCACCCTGGTGGTCGACCCGACCGATCCGGGCGTGAAGTACGTGCTGATGCCGCTGCGGGTGTAGGGCCGCGGCCTAGCCGAGATCCGAACTGGAAACGGGCGCCCCAGGCGCCCGTTTTGCTACTGCCGGTGTTGTCTTAGACGACGCCGAGGATCCGCACGGCCAGCCAGAGGGCGCCGCAGACGATGGTCCAGCCGATGGCGATGCCCAGTTCAGGGCTGGTGCGCCACAAGTGACGCGGCGTGCTCAGAAGCTTGTTTCGCATGTCCCCCTCCCCAGGGTCTTGGTACCGTTATTCGTCACATAGGCGGCGCGGGATGCAAGCAACCTGAAGTGTCGCGGGTAACGAACCGGTAAGGATTGCGCCGTCTTTCGCGCGCTCTTGCCCGCTGCACGCCCCGTGCTAGCCTCCGTTGCATAAGAAAACGGGAGGATGCGCATGGGCCGGGTCAGCTACATGACGGTGGGATCGAACAAGCTGGAGGCCGCCAAGGTCTTCTACGACGCCCTTCTGGGGTCGATCGGCATGAAGGGGCTGTACGAGCACCCCTCCGGCGGGCGGCTCTATCGCGGCAAGGGTACGGGACTGTTCGGGGTGCTGGGCCCGCACGACGGCAATCCCGCTTGCGTCGGCAACGGCGTGATGGGCGGGTTCGATTTCGAGAGCCGCGAGGAGGTCGACGCCTTCCACGCCAAGGCCATCGAACTGGGCGGGCGCTGCGAAGGCCCTCCGGGCGAGCGGATGCCGGGGGCCTATTTCGCCTATTTCCGCGATCTGGATGGCAACAAGCTGTGCGGCTACAAGTTCGGTTGATCGTCCTGATGCCGCCGCCGGCCTGAGACCCTATATCCTCGCCGGACGCCGTTTCGGCGCTGGCGAGGAGCATCCGCATGAGCATGGATTTGAACGGCCGCGTGGCTCTGGTCACCGGCGCGTCTTCGGGCTTCGGCGAGGCCGTGGCCCTGGGCTTGGCCAAGGCCGGCGCCAAGGTGGCCTTGGCGGCCCGTCGTGAGGATCGCCTGCGGGACCTGGCCCAGCGCATCGAGGCCGCGGGCGGCCAGGCGAAGGTGATCGTCGCCGACTTCACCGACGAGGCCCAGGCCCAGCGCGCCGTCCACGAGACCGAGGCGGCGTTCGGCCGGCTGGACATCCTGATCAACAACGCCGGCGTCATGTACCTGGAGCCGGTGGCCACGGCCGATCTGGGCCGCTGGCGGTCGATGCTCGAGCTGAACGTGCTGGGCCTGATCGCCGCGACCCAGGCCGCCTTGCCGGGCATGACCGCTCGGAAGGACGGCCACATCGTCAACATCGCCTCGACCGCCGGCCACGTCTCCAATCCGCTGGCCGCGGCCTATTCCGCCACCAAGTTCGGGGTGGTGGGCTTCTCGGAGTCCCTGCGCAAGGAGGTCCACAAGGACAACATTCGCGTGACGGTGATTTCGCCGGGCATGGCCGCCACCGAACTGCGCGACCACATCGCCGTTCCCGCCGTCCAGAGCGCCCTCAACAAGTCCGCCGAGACCATGCGGCAGCTGACCGCCGATGACGTGGCCGACGCCATCCTCTACGCCGTCTCGCGCCCGCCGCACGTGATGATCAACGAGATCCTGATGCGTTCGACCGACCAGGAGCGATAGGCCGCGCAACGGTCTAGATCCGGCCGCCATCCGAACCCGCGACGGCCACGATTGGGGCGCAGACCGGCGACTTCTCGCGAGGAAGTCGTCGATGCGCGTGGCCTGGGAACGAATCGTCGTCGTGATGTTCAGCGGAGCGGCCTGGCTGATGGTCCTGCTGGCCGGACCGCACCTGGTCCACGCCTTGCGAAGTCCGCAGCGCGTGATGGCCCACGCCGGCTTCAGCCGGCGCCGAGAGGGCTGATCGCGGGTTTAGACGTGGGGCGCGAATAGGCTAGAACCCCCCGGTGAGCCGCGCCGCCCTCCTTTCGCTGACCCTGACCGATTTTCGCTCGTACGAGCGGGCGACCCTGCGTCCGGAGGGCGCGAGCGTCTACCTTTTCGGGGCCAATGGCGCGGGCAAGACCAATCTGCTGGAGGCGATCAGCCTGCTGTCGCCGGGCAAGGGTCTTCGCGGGGCCAGCCTGACGGAGGTCGGCCGCCGACTGCCGGGCGAGGCCACGGGGCGAGCCTGGGCCGTCGCGGTCGAGATCCAGGCGCCCGACGCCGATTTCGCGGACGGCGAACCCCTGCGCCTGGGTACGGGCGTCGAGGCGGGGGGCGCGGCCCGTCGCATTGTCCGGGTCGAGGGCGAGACCGTACCGCCGGGGCGCCTGGCCGACCATGTCCGCCCGATCTGGCTGACGCCCGCCCAGGATCGACTGTTCCTCGAGGCCGCCGGCGAGCGCCGAAAGTTCTTCGACCGCCTGGTGTTCGCCGGCGAGCCCGACCACGCCCGCCACGCCAACGCCTATGACAAGGCCCAGCGCGAGCGCATGCGGCTGCTGACCGACGCCGCCGAGAGCGGCCAGCCAGCCGACGCGGTATGGCTGACCGCCCTTGAAGCCCGGCTGGGCCAGGCGGGCGCGTTGATGGCCGCCGCCCGGGCCCGCACGCTGACGGCCCTGCAGGCCGAGATCGACAGCCGGGGCGATCGTCCCTTCCCGCGCGCCCGCCTGGCCCTGACCGGCGAGTGGGAAAACCTCGCCCTGGACGGCGTCGACACCGCCGAGATCGAGGCTCGGCTCGCCGCCGCCCTGGCCGCGGCGCGGGCTCGCGACGGCGCCGCTGGACGCGCCTTGACCGGTCCCCACCGGGGCGATCTGGCCATCCATCACGTCGATAAGGACCGTCCGGCCGCAGAATGTTCGACCGGGGAGCAGAAAGCGCTGATTCTGAACCTGGTTTTGGCCCAGGCGGCGCGACTTTCGCGTGCGAAAGACGCGCCGAATCCTATATTGTTGCTCGACGAAGTCGCCGCGCATCTCGACCTGAAAAGGCGAGCCGCCCTGGCCGACGAAATCACGGCGCTCGGACTCCAGGCCTTTCTCACGGGCACGGACCAGTCGCTGTTCGACCACCTGAAAGGTCGGGCTCTCGGCGTTCGCGTCAGCGAACTCGGCCTGACCGCATTGGAAGACGTATGACCGAAGAGACCCAAGGCCCCCAAGACGACACCAACGGCGATCGCCTGACCACCGCGGACGGCTCGGAAATGTCGGCGCCCGAAGTGATGAGCGGCGAGTACAGCGCCGACTCGATTAAGGTGCTCAAGGGGCTGGACGCGGTGCGCAAGCGCCCGGGGATGTACATCGGCGACACCGACGACGGCTCGGGCCTGCACCACATGGTCTACGAGGTGGTGGACAACGCCATCGACGAGGCCCTGGCAGGCCACGCCACCAAGGTCGAGGTGATCCTCAACGCCGACGGCTCGGTGACGGTCACCGACGACGGTCGCGGCATCCCGGTCGACATCCACGAGGGCGAAGGCGTCAGCGCGGCCGAGGTCATCATGACCCAGCTGCACGCCGGCGGTAAGTTCGACCAGAACAGCTACAAGGTCTCGGGCGGCCTGCACGGCGTGGGCGTTTCGGTGGTCAACGCGCTCAGCGACTGGCTGGAGCTGAAGATCCACCGCAACGGCCACAGCTATCAGATGCGCTTCGAGCGCGGCGACGCGGTGACCTCGCTGGCCCAGACCGGGGACTCCCCGGTCCGCGCCGACGGTCCCAAGGCCGGCGAGACCCTGACCGGCACCGAGGTGACGTTCTTCCCTTCGCTCGAGACCTTCGCCTTCATCGAATTCGACCGCAAGACGCTGGAGCACCGGCTGCGCGAGCTGGCCTTCCTGAACTCGGGCGTGACCATCTATTTCCGCGACCTGCGCGACGCCGAGCCGTGGGAAGAAAAACTGCACTACGAAGGCGGCATCGAGGCCTTCGTCCGCCACCTCGACAAGGCCAAGACCCCGCTGCTGAAGACGCCGATCGTCATACGCGGCCGCAAGGACAAGGTCGAGGTCGACCTGGCCCTGTGGTGGAACGACAGCTACCACGAGCACATGCTGTGCTTCACCAACAACATCCCGCAGCGGGATGGCGGCACGCACTTGTCGGCGTTCCGGGGCGCCTTGACCCGGATCATCACCAACTACGCCGAGAGCTCGGGCATCACCAAGAAGGAGAAGGTCAATGTCGGGGGCGAAGACGCCCGCGAAGGCCTGACCTGCGTGCTGTCGGTCAAGGTGCCGGACCCCAAGTTCAGCTCGCAGACCAAGGACAAGCTGGTCTCGTCCGAGGTCCGTCCGGCCGTCGAAAACCTGGTGCAGGAAGGCCTGGCCACCTGGTTCGAGGAGCACCCGAACGAGGCCAAGGCCATCGTCGGCAAGATCGCCGAGGCCGCCGCCGCCCGGGAAGCGGCGCGCAAGGCCCGCGAACTGACCCGCCGCAAGAGCGCGCTCGACATCACCTCGCTGCCCGGCAAGCTGGCTGACTGCTCCGAGCGCGATCCGGCCAAGTCCGAGATCTTCATCGTCGAGGGCGACTCGGCCGGCGGCTCGGCCAAGCAGGCCCGCAACCGCGACAACCAGGCCGTCCTGCCCCTGCGCGGCAAGATCCTCAACGTCGAGCGGGCCCGTTTCGACAAGATGCTGTCGTCCGACCAGATCGGGACGCTGATCACGGCTCTGGGGGCCGGCATCGGCCGCGACGACTTCAACCCGGACAAGGTGCGCTACCACAAGATCGTGCTGATGACCGACGCCGACGTCGACGGCGCCCACATTCGCACCCTGCTGCTGACCTTCTTCTATCGTCAGATGCCGGAGCTTATCGAGCGCGGCTACATCTACATCGCCCAGCCGCCGCTCTACAAAGCCGCCAAGGGCAAGTCGTCGCGCTATCTGAAGGACGACGCCGAGATGGACGCCTTCCTGGTCGACGAAGGCGTCGAGGGCGCGGAACTGGACCTGTCGTCGGGCGAGCGCCGCACCGGCCAGGACCTGCTGGCCCTGGTCCAGCTGTGCCGTTCGGCCAAGGGCAACATCGACCGCCTGTCGCAACGCGCCCCGGCCTTCGCCATCGAGCAGGCGGCCCTGGCCGGCCTGTTCGGCGACAAGCCCGACATCGCCGCCGCCGCCAAGCGACTTGATCTGTATGCAGAGGAAGGCGACGGCCCCTGGTCGGGCGAGCGCGGCGACACCGCCTATGTGTTCAAACGCATCCGCCGCGGCGTGACCGAGAGCGTGGTGCTGGACGACGGCCTGCTGCACGCCGCCGACGCCCGCCGCTGGGCCGAACGCGCCACGGCCCTGGCCGAGATCTTCTCGGGCCGTCCGGCCGTGTTCCGCCGCAAGGACAAGTCGACCACCGTGCGGGGTCCGCTCGACCTGCTGGGCGCGGTGCTGGATGCGGGCCGCAAGGGTCTGTCGATCCAGCGCTACAAGGGCCTGGGCGAGATGAACCCCGACCAGCTGTGGGAAACCACCCTGGACGTCGACGCCCGCACCCTGCTGCAGGTCCGCGTCAACCACGCCGACGACGCCGACGACATGTTCAGCCGGCTGATGGGCGACCTGGTGGAGCCCCGCCGCGAGTTCATCCAGGAAAACGCCCTGGACGCCGAGGTCGACGTCTAGTCCGTCCGGAATTAAATGATCTTCATCCGGACCAAGTGATTGTCATCCCAAAATAAATGGGTAGCTGGTCCGCGGCGAATCTTTTGAGAATGCCGCCGAAAGTTCTGAGAATTCGGTCAGACGAATGAGAACAAAATTGGCGCTCTCGTTCGCACGAACTGAGTGCAAATCGAACGTGGAACGACCCTTTTGGGCGTTTCACGTTCGGCTCGGCGACGCTCGCCTTGCGACCGACTGTGGCGCGCAGCCGCCTGTGGCTTGAGCTTCTGATAAAAGAACGCCGCGCTGTGAGCAGTTCGGCCGTCTCGTCGCTCCTGCGCCGAGGTTCCTTGTTGGGGTGAATTTAGAAACAATAGGTTTCTATACTTTCCATTTATGCAATGATGCGCTGCGTCCAAGGTGCCCTCGTCAGAACACGGGGCGGCCGGGAGCGGTCCTCCAACATCGAAGGACCCAGCCATGACCCAAGCCACCGCCACTCCCGGCGCTCGCCTGCTGAACGCCGCCGACCACACCCTGATCATGATCGACTACCAGTCGCAGATGGCCTTCGCGACCAAGTCGATCTCGGCGACCGAGCTGCGCAACAACGCCGGCCTGGTCGCCAGCGCCGCCGCCGGCTTTGGCGTCTCGACCATCCTGACCACCGTCGCCGAGAAGAGCTTTTCCGGCCCGATGTTCTCGGAGGTCACCGCGCCCTTCCCGGGCAAGGCGCTGCTGGACCGCACCTCGATGAACACCTGGGAAGACGAGGCCGTGATCGCCGAGGTCAACGCCATCGGCAAGGCCCGCATCGTCCTGGCCGGTCTCTGGACCTCGGTGTGCATCGTCGGTCCCGCGCTCTCGGCTCTGGACCAAGGTTTCGAGGTGTATGTGATCACCGACGCCAGCGGCGATGTCTCCGACGAAGCGCACGAGCGCGCGGTGTCGCGCATGATCCAGGCCGGGGCCCAGCCGATCACGTCGCTGCATTATCTGCTGGAGCTGCAGCGCGACTGGGCGCGCGGTGAGACCTACGACCTGACCACCGGGATCGCCCGCGAACGGGGCGGCGCCTACGGCCTTGGCATCACTTACGCCAAGACAATGTTCAACGCTTCTGAACAAGACGCGGCCGACGCCTGACCCGATAGCGGACGGGGCGGCGCCAAGCCGCCCCCGTTTTGGAGCCCCGTCATGAAACCCTACCTCCTCTCGCTCGGCGCCGGGCTGCTCGTGGGCGTGATCTATTCCCTGCTCCATGTTCGCTCGCCGGCCCCGCCGGCCATCGCGCTTCTGGGCCTGCTGGGCATGCTGTTGGGCGAGCAGGCGGTTCCGATCGTCAAGCGCCTGATGACCCGGGCTCCGGTCGTGGCCTACCTGAAGGCCCCTGAATGCGCCGGTCAGGTGCTGGGTCCGCAGGCCATCGCCGGAGACGGCCCCGATCCGCAACCGCCGAGAGGGCAGGCATGAACGCCCTCGACCGCCGCCAAGCCGTCGCCCTTGGCGCGGCCTTCCTGTCCAGTTCCGCTTTCGCTGAAAGGCGCCCCATGTCCGAGCTGTTCCTCATCAACGGCAAGTTCACGACCCTCGACCGGAGCAACCCCCGCGCCGACGCCGCCCTGGTCCGTGACGGCAAGTTCGCCGCCGTCGGCGAGGAGGGCGAGGTCCGCGCCGCAGCCGGCCCGAACCCGACGATCATCGACCTGAAGGGCCGCCGCGTGATCCCCGGCCTGATCGACAGCCACATGCACATCATCCGCGGCGGACTGAACTACAACATGGAGCTGCGCTGGGACGGCGTGCCGACCCTGGCCGACGCCATGGCCATGCTGAAGAAGCAGGCCGCAAACACCCCGCCGCCGCAATGGGTGCGCGTGGTCGGCGGCTTCACCGAGCACCAGTTCGTCGAGAAGCGCCTGCCGACCCTGGACGAGATCAACGCCGCCGCGCCCGAGACGCCGGTGTTCATCCTGCACCTCTACGACCGTGCGCTGCTCAACCGCGCCGCCCTGCGCGCCGTCGGCTACACCAAGGACACGCCCAACCCGCCGGGCGGCGAGATCCAGCGCGACGCCTCGGGCGAGCCCACCGGCCTGCTGCTGGCCCAGCCCAACGCCACGATCCTCTACGCCACGCTCGCCAAGGGGCCCAAGCTCCCGCCGGAATACCAGCTCAACTCCACCCGCCATTTCATGCGCGAGATGAATCGCCTGGGCGTGACCGGCGTGATCGACGCGGGCGGCGGCTTCCAGAACTATCCCGACGACTACGAGATCGTCGAAAAGCTGCATGCAGACGACCAGCTGACCCTGCGCATCAGCTACAACCTGTTCACCCAGAAGCCGAAGGCCGAGCTGTCGGACTTCCAGTCGTGGTCCAAGCAGGTCAAGCCGGGCCAGGGCGACGACAAGTACCGCCACAACGGGGCGGGCGAGATGCTGGTCTACAGCGCCGCCGACTTCGAGGACTTCCGGGTCGAACGGCCGGAAATGCCGCCAAGCATGGAAACCGATCTGGAGCCGGTGATCCGCCACCTGGTCGAGAACCGCTGGCCCTGGCGGCTGCACGCCACCTATGACCAGACCATCGACCGGGCGCTCGATGTCTACGAGAAGGTCAACAAGGACATGCCCTTCGACGGGCTGCACTGGTTCTTCGACCACGCCGAGACCATCAGCGACCGAAACATCGACCGCATCGCGGCCCTGGGCGGCGGCATCGCCGTGCAGCACCGCATGGCCTTCCAGGGCGAGTACTTCATAGAGCGCTATGGCGCGAAGGCCGCCGAAGCCACGCCGCCGATCAACAAGATGCTGAAAGCCGGCATACCGGTCGGAGCGGGCACCGACGCCACCCGCGTGGCCAGCTACAATCCCTGGGTCTCGCTGAACTGGCTGGTGACCGGCAAGACGGTGGGCGGCACGCGGCTCTATCCGCCGGCCAACCGCCTCGACCGCGAGGAGGCGCTGCGCCTCTGGACCACCGCCAACACCTGGTTCTCGAACGAGGAAGGCAAGAAGGGCCAGATCGCCGTCGGTCAACTGGCGGACCTTGCGGTGCTCGCCGACGACTACATGACCGTGCCCGAGGAGGAGATCCCGCACCTGTCGTCGGTCCTGACCCTGCTGGGCGGCAAGGTCGTCCACGGCCAGGGCGAATACGACAAGCTGGCCCCTAGCCTGCCGCCGCCCATGCCTGACTGGTCGCCGGTGCGGACCTTCGGCGGCTACCAGGAGCGCTCGCGTGGCCACGCCCGCGCCCTGGCCAGCGCCTGCGGCTGCGCCAGCAGCTGCAACGTCCACGGCCACGACCACGCTTCGGTATATGCCCGCGAAGCGCCGGCCGCCGATGCGCGCTCATTCTGGGGCGCCATGGGCTGCGGCTGCTGGGCGGTGTGATCATGACCACGCCCCAACCCATCGCCGCCCTGCTGCGCGCTCCCGTCTTCGGGCCCGTCGCCCGTGCGGTCCTGACCCTGCCCTATTGGTTCGCCGGCCTTTACAAGCTGACCCATCTGCCGGACGCTCTCGGCGAGGCGGCGCACTTCGGCCTTCGGCCCGCAGGCCTGGTGGTCGCCGCCACCGTCGCCGTCCAGCTGGGCGGCTCGGTCCTGCTGATCGCCGGCCGGCTGAGCTGGCTGGCGGCCGGCGCCCTGGGCGTCTTCACGGCCCTGGCCACCCTGATCGCCCATCCCTACTGGACGGTCGCCGACCCGGCCGAACGCTTCCACGCCCTGAACACCTTCCTGGAACATATCGGCCTGATCGGCGGCTTCATGGTCGCAGCGGCCCTTGTCGAGAAGGAGCGTGTCGCATGAGCCCGATCCTGACCAAGGAGACCCGCCTGGCCGGCATGACCGGCGTGGGCATGGCCTTCGTCGGCGGCTATGTCGACGTGATCGGTTTCGTGCTGCTGTTCGGCCTGTTCGTCGCCCACGCCACTGGCAATATCGTCATGCTGGGCGTGGGCTTGGCGGGCGACGCCGGCGGACTGGCCACCAAGCTTCTGGCCCTGCCCGTGTTCATCGGCGCGGTGGCGGCCGCCTACGCCCTGATCCGCTGGCGCAACGCCCGGGGCCAGCCTTGCGAGGTCCTGGTCCTGGCCCTGCAGGCGATCCTGCTGCTGGTCTTCATGCTGCTGACCGTGTGGGCGCTGCCCGCCGCCAGCGCCAACGCGCCGCCCGTCATGCTGGCCGGCTTGACGGGGGTGGTGGCCATGGCGGTGCAGAACGTCGCCGCGCGCGTCGTCTTCACCCATCTGGCGCCGACCACCATGATGACGGGCAACGTGACCCAGATGGCGATCGACATGGTCGACCTGGCCGTCGCCCAGGGTCGCCCCGACGCGGCGCTGAAGGCGCGGATCCGCAAGACCTGGCCGCCCGTGGCCGCCTTCGCGTTCGGCGCCATGGGCGGCGCGATCGGCGTGCTGGTCGCCGGCGCCTGGAGCCTTGCGCTGAGCGTTGTCGTGGTGGCGGTGCTGGCGGTCCTGCACGCCGTGCGGGGCGAGCGGTCATGAACCTCGCCGCGACCGCGCTCGCGGCCGTCTTGGCCAGCGCCAGCGCCGCCCAAGCCGCCGAAGCCTTCAAGCCGGTTCGCGCCGACGAGACCTACGCTTATCTCGCCACGGCCAATCGCACCGGCTTGGACGTGCTGCGCTACATACCCGTCGGCGGCGACGCCTACCTGACCCTTGGCGGCGAGGCCCGTCTGAGGATCGACGCGATGGACGCCCCGCGCTTCGGCGTGGCCGGCGAACAGGCCGACACGTACGGCCTGGTGCGGGGCCTCTTCAGCGCCGACCTGCATCTGAACGATCGCGTCCGGATCTATGGTGAGCTGGGCTTGCATCGCGACGTCGACAAGACCGACGCTCCGGCGTCCACCGATCGCAACGGCCTGGACATGCAGGTCGCCTCCGTCGACGTGACGCCGGACGCCGACCGGTCCTGGCGTCTGCGACTGGGACGGCAGGAGCTGATGTTCAGCCCCACCCAGCGCTTCGTCTCGGTGCGCGAGGGACCCAATATTCGTCAGAGCTTCGACGGCCTGCGTGTGACCCGCCAGACCGAAGGGCTGCGGTTGGACGCTTTCTATGTCACCCCGGTCACCATCGCTCACGGCGCGTTCAATGATCCCAGCAATCGCGCGCAGCACTTCTACGGCGTCTACGCCGCACGCCGTATGGCCACGGATTTTAGCCTCGATGTCTATGCGCTGGCGCTTGATCGCGACGGGGCCAGGTTCGGAGCTGTGACCGGGGATGAGCGGCGCAGGAGCCTCGGCGCGCGGCTGGCGGGACAGTTGGGCGCCGCCGATTTCGAGGCCGAGGGCATTGTTCAGCGCGGCGCCTTCGCGGGGCGGAAGATCCGCGCCTGGGCCGGATCGATCGGCGGCGGCTACACCCTGGCCGCGCCTTGGAAGCCTCGGATCGGCCTCCGTCTGGACGCCGGCTCGGGCGACAAGGATCCCAATGACGGCCGGCTACAGACCTTCAATCCACTGTTCCCGAAAGGGGCCTATTTCAACGAAAGCGGCCTGACCAGCTGGTCCAATCTGATCGCGATCCGGCCGAGCCTGGGGCTGTCGCCGACCAAGGCGATTGCCCTGGAGATCAGCTATCTGGATCGCGCTCGTCAGACCGGCGGCGACGCCGTCTACCTGCAGCCGTCCACGGTGCTGCCGGGCTCCCTGGCCTCGCGAGCCAAGGCGGTGGGGCGCGCCCTGCAGGCCGACGCAAGCTGGCAGGCGACGCGGAACATCAAGCTGCAGGTCCAGGCGCTTCGTCAGGAGGTCGACGCTGCGGTCAAGGCGGCCGGCGGTCGCGACGGCGACTTCGTGATGGGGATCGTGCAGTACCGCTTTTGACGACGGCTTAAGCCACGGGTCGACCAGCATGACCAGGCTGGCATGGTGGAGGCGAAACCTGCATCGAGGCCGCCGAATGTCACACTTGACGGGGCTTTACTGCGCTTAACGACACGACGTAGCGCGTCTCTCCTAGGCTGCCGGGTGAAATCATCATGGTGGAGACGATCCATGCAGTATGCCCAAAGCCTTTCAACGCTGCGTCCAGCGATCATGCCCCCTCCGGGCCTGACGAGCTTCCTGCCGACCGCCCGCGCGCGCCTCGTTTCGGGTGTGGATGTCTTCGGCGACGGCCGTGGCCGACAGATCGGGCAAGACCCGCCGGCGCGCACGCACCGCGAGCGCTGGACGGGTCTGCTCCCATGGCAGGTCAAACGGGTCCGCGACTATGTCGACGCGGACCTGCACGGCGCGATGTCGCCGAGGGCGGCGGCGGCTCACGCCCGTCTCAGCCCTGGCTACTTCTCCAGACGGTTTCGCCAGTCCTTTGGCGTCACGTTCTCGAGATTCGTGGCGGCTCGGCGCGTCGAACGCGCGCGGGGACTCTTGGTCGGCGGCGGCGGCAAGCTTTGTGAGATCGCCTTGGCCTGCGGCTTTTGCGATCAGGCGCACTTCACGCGGACGTTCGGCAATCTCATGGGGTGCACGCCGGGACGGTGGCGGCGCCAAGCCGCCGCGAGTCGATTGTCGGCCTAGCCGGCCGCCCTGGCGGCCCTGGCGGCAAGCCCCTTCCTGGAAATCTTGAGTTTCATTTCGCTTTCTCGTGGCGCCTGCGCGCACGCGCTAGACGCTGTTCAGGCGCGGGGAGCCCCGTCAGTCATCTTTCGGAGTATCGACCATGACCACCAGCAACTGGACCCGCCGGCGCGCCTTGCGATCGGGCGCTAAACTGTTGGGCGCCGCCATGGCGACTTCGGCCGCCGCCGCCTTCGCCGCCGCGCCCCAGACCGAGGGTTACGCCACCGTGCCCGGCGGTAGGATCTTTTGGCGGAAATTCGGATCGGGCGGCAAGACGCCGTTGCTGACGCTGCACGGCGGTCCCGGTTCGTCGCACAACTACCTGCTGCCGCTGCAGGCCCTGGCCGACGAACGCCCGGTGATCTTCTACGATCAACTGGGCTGCGGAAGGGCGGACGCGCCCGAAGACGAGAGCGTCTACTCGATCCAGCGCTCGGTCGATGAGGTGGACGCCGTCCGCGACGCCCTGGGTCTGGACCGGGTTCTCCTGCTTGGCCACTCCTGGGGGGCCTTGCTGGCCGTCGAGTATCTTTGCCAAGGGCGGGGCCAGGGTGTCGACCGCCTGATCCTGAGCGGCGCCATGGCCAGCATCCCGCAGGTTATGGCGGGTTTTGATCGACTGTTCGCCACCATGCCCCAAGGCTGGAGCGACAAGATCCACGCCCTGGAAAAGGCGGGCAAGACGGCCACGCCGGAATATGCCGAGCTCGTCCAGAAGTTCTACGACACATTCGTCTTGCGCGTTCCGCCGAGCCCCGAGGTGCTGGCGACGCTGGAGGCGCTCTCCAAATCGCCGGCCTATCGCGTGCTCAACGGTCCCAACGAGTTCACCATCGTCGGCAAGATCAAGGACTGGGATCGTCGCAAGGACCTCAAGGCGATCACCCAGAGGACCCTGATCACCACCGGCGAGTTCGACGAGGTCACCCTCGACTGCCACCAGACTCTTCGCGACGGGATCGCCGGCAAGGCGCGCCTGGCCGTGATGACCGGGTGCTCGCACCTGACGATGAACGAGAAACCGGAGCAGTATAACGCCCTGCTGCGCGGCTTCATGAACGAGGCCTGAGCCCTCGCGGCCGGGGATGGGCGACCTGTCCCCGGCGAGACGCCCAGCTCAGAGTTCCGGGCTCGCCTCGGCCTTGGCCAGCAGGTCGGCCATCCGCACTAGATCGGCCAGCGACCCAGCCTCCATCTTCTTCATGACTTGGCTGCGGTGAAGCTTGACGGTCGCTTCGGTGATGGCGACGCGATCGGCGATTTGCTTGTTCAGCAAGCCGGCCGCCACCAAGGCGAAAACCTGCCGCTCACGCTCGGAGAGAGTCCTGTGTCGCGCGCGCAGCGCCCGCCCGCCCTTGGCCTCTTCCCGGCGTCGCCGGTCGGCGGCCAAGGCCCTGTTCACGGCCTCCAGGAGATCCTGCTCGCGCACGGGTTTGGTCAGCACGTCGATGGCTCCGGCCTTCATGGCCCGAACCGCCATCTGGACGTCGACGTGGCCGCTGATGAGCACGACCGACTGGGCCGCGCCGCTCCTGGCCAGGGCCTCCTGGAACTCAAGGCCGCTGCGACCCGGCAGGCGGATGTCCAGCACGATGCACCCAGCACGCTCCATCTGGCCGGCGTCGATGAACGCCTGCACCGAGCCGTAGAGCTCCGTCACCAGGCCCACCGATTGAAAGAGACCGCGCAGCGCTTCGCGGACGCTTTCGTCGTCATCGATAACGGCGACGACGCGCTCGCCCTCGCCGTCCTTAGCCGTTGGAGACATCAACGCCGTATCCTTCCGCCAAGGGCAGGGTGAAACTGAAGACGCTGCCACGCGCCCCGTTGTTGGAAGCCCAGATCCTGCCCCCGTGCGCCTCGATGATCGAGCGGCAGATTGAAAGGCCCATGCCGATCCCCTCGGTCTTGGTGCTGAAGAAGGCCTCGAACAGGCGATCGGGATCTTCAGCCCCCAGTCCCGGTCCGGTGTCGGCGACCGTCACAAGCGCATCGCCGTCGCGGATTTCGGCGCTGACGGTCAGGCGCCGGGCGCTCGCCGCCGCGCCGGCCATCGCCTCGACGGCGTTCATGACCAGGTTCAGCACGACCTGCTGCAACTGGGTGCTGTCGCCGCGAATGGTGATGCTGAAATCGCCAAGCTCCGCCTTGGCGACAACGCCGTGGCGCCTGAATTCGCCCTGCAGCAGGTCAAGCACCACGGGGATGACCTGATCCAGGCAAACCCGATCCAGGCGTGGCGCGGACTTGCGCGCCAGATTGCGCAGGCTGGTGATGATGTCGCCTGCCCGGTGCCCGTCTCGCACGATGCGCTCGGCGGCCTGACGCGCCATCGTCAAATCCGGCGGGTCGCCATTCAGCCAGCGCAGGCACGCCCCGGCGTTGGTGACGACCGCCATCAGCGGCTGGTTGACCTCGTGGGCAATCGAAACCGCCAGTTCGCCCATGGTCGTCATCCGCGTCACATGGGCCAGTTCGTTCTGGCTTTGCCGGAGGTTTTCCTCCGCCCGCTTGCGGTTTTCAATGTCGACATTGACGCCGAACCACTGGGTGAGGTTGCCGGCGCTGTCGAAGAACGGGCACGCCCGGATCAGGAACCAGCGATATTGGCCGTCCGCCCGAAGCAGGCGCAGCTCGGCTTCTCCAGGCGTTCCAGCGGCGATGATCTGGCCCCACAACTCCATGATCGGGTCTCGGTCGTCGGGATGTATGTAATTGGCGAAGCCAAAACCCAGGACGTCTTCGAGCTGCGCGCCCGCGTAATCCAGGTACTGCTGGCTCCAGAATGTCGTCGCCCCGCTCCCGTCAGACGACCACGTCAAGCCGGGGATCGACGAGAGGATCTGTTGCAGATGGCGCTCGCTGTCGCGGAGCGCCGCCTCGCTGTCGCGCAGCGCGTCCTGCGCATCCTTCCTGTCTTCGATGTCGATATTGACGCCAAACCATTCGGTGAGCTGTCCTGCGTCGTCGAAGGAGGGGCTCGCTCGAAAAAGCATCCAGCGATAGCTGCCGTCCGCCCGCCGTAGGCGCGCTTCGTGCTCGTTCGCGACACCCCGGGCCATGGCGGACTCCCATGCGCCAAGCAGACCCGTGACGTCTTCGGGATGGATCGCGCTCATCCATCCGCCGGACAGCGCCGGCTCGGCCCCCTGACCGATGTAATCGAGATACTGCTGGCTCAGGAACGTGATGGCGCCGTCCGCGTCCGCCGACCAGACAAGGCCGGGGACCGCATTGATGATGTGCTCAAGCCGGCGCTCATTGCCCCGAAGCGCGGCCTCGCTAGCGCGCAAAGCCTCCTCTGCTCGCTTTCTGTCCTCAATATCAACGACGATGCCGTACCATTTGAGAACGTTTCCATCGTTGTCCAACAGCGGGCTTTGGCGAAGCGTGAACCACCTGTATTCGCCGTCGCGGCCCCTCATGCGGCCTTCCGCCTCCCTGGGCCGCTTTGAAACGACGACCTCGTTCCAGACGGAGCGCAGATGCTCCACGTCTTCCGGATGAAAAAGCCGATAATAGCCGTCGCCCTCGATCTCCTCGAAGGCGACGCCCGCGAAATCCAGGAAGGGTTGGTTCCACGAATCCAGCATGCCGTCGGGTTTTGTCGACCAGACCATGGCGGGGATGGTGCTGATCGTGAGGCTTAGCGCCTGCTCGCTCTGCCGTAACGCCGCCTCGCTGGCCTTGAGGGCCTCCTCGGTGCGCTTGAGGTCCTCGATATCAAGATCGACCCCGAACCATCGAACGGTTCCGGTCGCGTCGGCAAACTTCTGGCCGGCGAAATAGAACCATCGATACTCTCCGTCGAACCGGCGGATGCGGGCCTGCGCGAGCGAGGTGTCCTTGTCCTGGGCCTCGAGCCAGGCGTCCATCAAACCGTCCACGTCATCGGGGTGGATCACGTTGGCGAACCCGAAATCCAGGACCTCTTCGGCGGGAAGACCGACGAAGTCCAAGTACCTCTGGTTCACGAAATCGGCGCTGCCGCCGGCTTGGGCGGACCAGATCAGGACCGGAAGCGAATCCAGGATGAGGCTGACGTTGCGCTCGCTAGCCACCACCGCGGCCTCGGCGCATTTGCGATCCTCGATGTCCAGGTTGACGCCATACCAGCGCACGACTTCGCCATCGGCGTTCAGCAAAGGGCTGCAGCGGCAGATCAGCCAGCGATACTCGCCATCGGCCCGACGGGACCGCCCCTCGATGTCGCCGCCGGTCTTGGAGGCCATCATGACCTGCCATTCGGCCACCATTCGGTCGACGTCGTCGGGATGGAACTGCGCCAGGAACCCTGTTCCCGTCAGCTCTTCGGCGGGCAGCCCGATAAAATCGATGAACTGCTTGTTGAACGTGTCGGCGTAGCCTTCGGCGGTCGTCGACCAGGCCATGCCGGGGATGGTGTCGAGCATCAGGCTCAGCGCCCGCTCGCTCTCGCGCAGGGCCGCCTCGCTGGCCCGCAGCGCGTCCTCGGCCCGCTGCAAGTCCTCGATGTCGATGTTGCATCCGAACCATCGGACCACGCCATTGGCGTCGGTGAGCTTGCGGCCCGCGAAATAGAACCAGCGGTACTGGCCGTCGGCGCCGCGGATGCGGCCCTTCAGCGAGGTCTGGTCGCTGTGGGCCAGATCCCGCGTCCAGATCTCGACCATGCCCGCCACGTCGTCGGGGTGATAGAGATCCAGAAAGCCCCATTCCAGGATCTTGTCGGCCGGCTCCCCAGCGTACTCACGCCAGCTTTGATTGATGAAATCGGCGCTGCCGTCGGGCCGCGCGGACCAGACCAGGACCGGCAGCGAATTGATGATCAGGTTGAGGTTCTGCTCGCTCGCCAGCAGGGCGGCCTGGGTCTCCTTGAGCGCGGTCTCGGCGCGCTTGCGATCCTCGATATCCGTGCCCGCTCCGTACCACTTGATGACGTCGCCATCCGCGTCGAACAGCGGGTTTTGCCGCAGTACGAACCAGCGGTACTCGCCATCGGCGCGCCGGATGCGGCCCTCGACATCACGGGGACGCTTGGTGGCCATGATCTCCTGCCACGAAGCCAGCAGGTGAGCGGTGTCGTCCGGATGGAAGATCGGCCAGAAGCCCTGGCCGCCGATCTCCTCCGCCGTCCATCCGACATAGTCGACGAAATTCTGGTTACAGAAATCGATCAGTCCATCCGCGGTCGTCGACCAGGCCATGGCCGGGATGGTGTTGATGGTCAGATGCAGCCGCCATTCGCTTTCCGCCAGGGCCGCCTCGGAAAGGGGTTTGTCGCGGAAATCCGCGGGCGGCTGGCGGTCGCTGAGTTCGCGCATCTCGCGGCACGCCAGACCGGCTTGTGACGCGGCGAGCCTGAGTTTCGACAGCTCCATCCGATCCGGGAAGGCGGGGCGGCGCGCGCCAGCCAGGATCACGCCGATGCTGGCGTTCTCGCCCAGGGGGCATTGGACCACGGACATCGTCCCCCCGCCCACGGTCTGCATGATCTCGGGCGCGCCGGTGGCGGACCAGGTTTCCAGGGCGGCGCGGATCGCCTCAGTCGGACACGTGTCGCCGAAAGCTGCGGCCACGCGCAGGAAAACGTGTGTGGTGTCGTTGAAGCGCAGGCCCACGAAATCCAGCGCGAGCATGTCGAGCAGGGTGTCGAGCACACCCTCTGCGATCGCGGTCGGGTCAAGGCCCTTCCACGTTTCGGGCAGAAGGCTCAGGCGCTCGATGTCGCTATAGAGCTGTTCCAGAATCTGATCTTTCGGCTGTCTGGGGCGTGACGCGCGGCGGCGCCATAAGGGGCCTTTGTCCTGCCTGTCCGGCGTGGCCTTAAGCTAGCGTGATCCAGGCCCTGCTTCCACCTGACCAAGGTCTAGGCGCGTTCGACCTTCGGCTAGGGCGAAGGTGATCATCGGGCGCGAGGCGGCCTCAGGGCCGGGCTTTTCGGCCGTCGGGGCGATCCGAGGGAGCGCCGAGGAGCCTCGCCGCGCGAGGCGCTAGGCCCGGCTAGACGAAGGTCGAGCGCGACACGCCCCGCGGGGATCGGAGCGCGACCATGGACGAATTGAACCCTTCCGACGCAGCGCCCTAGCCTTGAAGCCCAATCAGAGGAGGGTGGCTTGTCGAACCTTTGGAAATCAATCCGCCGCCGCGATGCGGGTGGCCTGGACCCGCGGAACGGAGCGACACGCTCATGACCCATGCTCCGACCTTCGCCTTCGGCGAATATCTGTTCATCCCGCGGCGCCAGCTCCTGCTGAAGGACGGCCAGGCCGTTCGCATCGGGTGCCGGGCCCTGGATCTGCTGACCGCCTTCGTCCAACGTCCCGGCGAAGTGCTCAGCAAGCGCGAGCTGCTGGAAGAGGCATGGCCCAGCACCACGGTCGTCGAGGGAAATCTCAAGGTCCATATCGCCGCCCTGCGCCGCGCGCTCGACGACGACGCGGACCTGGCCCAGTACATCGCCACCGTGAACGGTCGAGGCTACCGGTTCATTGCGCCTGTCGAAAGCAGCGAGGCCTCCACGACCCTGGCGGCCATGGCGTCGCCGCAGCTCCCCGTCGGCGAAGCCCATCCCGCGCCCGCCGGCCCGTTGGAGGAACGGTTCCACAACATGGTCGCCTTGCTGACGCAGGCGATGCGCTCGGTGGTCGTCGACCTGCCCGGCGAGGTGGGGTTGGGCGCGGCGTCGGCGACGTCGCGCCGGGTCCTGTGCATCGAGCTGACCGCCCGTGACGAGGCCTGGATCGAGGGCGTTTTCGCCCAGCCCCAACGCGTGATGTCCGCGGCGCGCTGAGCGCGTCGCGGACATCGGATGCGGAGGCGCCCGGTCTAGTTGGCGACCTTGCGGTCCAGGAAGTCGTGGATCAACGGCGCCATGACGTCGAGACGGTCCTCCAGGGCGAAGTGGCCCGAGTCGAGGATGTGGATCTCGGCCTTGGGCAGATCGCGCAGATAGGGATGGGCGCCTTCCTCGGGGAAGATCTTGTCGTTCTTGCCCCAGACGATCAGCGTCGGCGGCTGGCGATCACGGAAGAACTTCTGGAAGTCCGGATAGAACGGCACGTTGGAGCCATAGTCTCCAAGCATGTCCAGCTGGACGTCGCGGTTGCCGGGACGGTCGAGCAACGCCTGGTCATGGACCCAGTTGTCGGGGCTGATGCGCGCCACGTCGCCCATGCCGTCGGTGTACTGGAACTTGGTGATGTCCAGCGTGACCAGGCTGTTCAGGGCGTCGCGGTTCTTCTGCGAGCGATCCTTCCAGTAGACCTTGATCGGATCCCAGAACGGCGACTGCAGGCCCTCGTCATAGGCGTTGCCGTTCTGGACAATCAGGCCGCTGACCCGTTCAGGATGCTTCAGCGCCAGGCGGTAGCCGATCGGCGCGCCGTAATCCATGACGTATAGCGCGTAGCGCTTGGCCCCCAGCTGGGCCGCCAGCTTGTCGACGATGTCGGCCTGATTGGCGAAGGTGTAGGCGAACTGGGTGTGATCTGGCGCGTCGCTCTGGCCATAGCCCGGATAGTCCGGCGCGATGACTCGGTACTTGTCGGCCAGCAGCGGGATCAGGTTGCGGAACATGTGCGACGAGGTCGGAAAGCCGTGCAGCAGCAGCACCACCGGACCATCGGCCGGACCGGCCTCGCGATAGAAGACCTTCACGCCGTCGATCATGGCGGTCCGGTAGTGGATGACCGGCGGCGCGAGGCGCGTGACCGCAGCCTTCGGGGCCGGAGCGGCCAAGGCGTGGGGGGCGGTCGCCAGGGTGGTGGCGGCCAAGGTGGCGGCGGCAAGCGCCAGGGACGTGAACAGTCGGGTCATGGGAAGTCTCCTCGAGTTTCAGGTTGGGGTTTTCAGGGTTGAGAGGCCTCGCCACGCCATGCGCGGGGCGAGATCGGCGGGCGGGCGCGACTACTTGGTTTCGTCGGCCGCCATCTCGATGAAGTCGGCGACGTAGCCGGGCTTGGAGAGCATCACCGCGTGACTGCTCGGCGTTTCGACGAGCGTGGCCTTGGCCCGCACCGCCATCGCCCGCTGGGCCGCCGGCGGGATCATCAGGTCCTGCGTGGCCAGCAGGTAGTAGCTGGGCTTGGCCTTCCAGGCCGGCGCGGTGATCTTGGCCCCCACCGCGCCGAGACCCCAAGGAACCTGCGAGGCGGCCATGAAATGGGTGGTCGCCGGATCGACGTCGGCGGCGAAGGCCGAGGCGAATTTCGCGGGATCGATCTGGATGAAGCCGTCCTTGGGCGGCAGCAGGGGCGCGGGCGGCGCGCCCGGAACCGGCGTGCTGGCCAGTTGCAGGACGGACTCGCCGGCGTCGGGCGCGAAGGCCGCCAGATAGACCAGGCCCTTGACCTTGGGATCGGCCCCGGCCTCGGTGATCACGGCCCCGCCATAGGAGTGGCCGACCAGGATGACCGGATGCCTGGCCTGGGCGATGGCCTCGCGGGCCGCCATCGCGTCCCCCTCAAGGGTGATGGTCGGGTTCTGGACGATGAGGACTTCAAAGCCCTTCTTCGACAGGAGTTCGTAGACCGGGCGCCAGCCCGAGGCGTCGACGAAGGCGCCGTGCACGAGCACGATCGATACCGGCTTCTCGGCGGCGGGAGCCGCGCTGGCGGCCGCCGAGGCGGCGAGCGCCGCGATCATTCCAGCTAGGGCGCGCTTCATTGTTTTCTCCATCGTGCAAACGGCCCCGGGCTGGGCGGTGGCCAGATGGATAGTCCATTGAAGGTCGTTGCAGGGGTTATGTGTGGTAAAGCGCGGTCAACAACTGCAGTCGGCGTCTTCCAAATGGAATAAAGCGCCGTGTGGTGCGGAATATATGATGAGAAGATAGACGTGAGACTGATCTTGTATCGATGGGAGGCTTAAACTTTACAGCACTTTACTGGCTCATTCGGTTTGATCGACGGATTATCTCTTTGCAAGGAGCGCCCAGGCGGCGCCGATCCGAGCGTGGAAATTCGAGGAATCCGATGACGATATCGCCGAACCCGAAATCGAGCGTGCTGCCCACGGGTGGCGGCGCGGCCCTCCTGGATCCCGCCGACACGGTGATCCTGCTGCTGGACCACCAGGCGGGTCTGTTCCAGACCGTCAAGGACATCGCCGTGGCGGACCTTCGGCGCAATGTGGAAATGGTCGCCAGGCTGGCGACGCTGCTGAACATCCCGGTGATCACGACCGCGTCCGAGCCTTCCGGCTCGAATGGCCCGCTGATGCCCGAAATCCATGAGCTTGCCCCGCACGCGGTCTATGTGCCGCGCAAGGGCGAGGTGAACGCCTGGGACAACGGCGACTTCGTCGCCCAGGTCCAGGCCACCGGCCGCAAGACCCTGGTCATGGCCGGCGTCTGGACCAGCGTCTGCGTGATGTTTCCGGCGCTGGATGCGCGCGCGGCCGGCTACGAGGTCTACGCGGTGGTCGACGCCTCGGGCGATCCCAGCGAAATGGCCTCGCGCACGAGCCTTGCCCGGTTCGTGCAAGGCGGCGTCAAGCCGACCTCGACCAATGCGCTGCTCAGCGAGCTGCATCGCACCTGGGCGCGCCCGGAGGCTGCGGAGCTGGCCAAGCTCTACGGCTTGGCGGCGCCGAACTACGCCGCAGTCATGGAAAGCTTCCAAAAGGCCCAGGCCGTCGCCCGGGCCAGCGCCTAGCGGCTTGCGATGATCGTCCCTGGCGAGGTGGCCGTCGCCCGCCTCGACCAGCGGCGATCGGCGCCTCATCTCGCCCGGTCCAACGCGTCGCCAGGCGAGCCTGACCTAATTTTCGAGCGGGAGATCCCGATGCCGCCGGTCCGTTCCGATGTCGTTTTGCGCCGCGTCGAGGTTGGCGAGGTTTCGGTCTTCTACCGCGAGGCAGGGGACCCCGAGCGGCCGGCGATCCTGCTGCTGCATGGCTTTCCAACCTCGTCGCACCAGTTCCGTGACCTGATTCCGCGCTTGGCCGATTGCTATCACGTGATCGCACCCGACTTGCCGGGCTTTGGCTTCACCACCGTGGCCGAGGGCTTCGACTACAGCTTCGCGAAGTTGGCCGAGGTCATCGCTGCGTTCACCGACGTGATCGGCCTCACGCGCTACGCGATCTATGTCTTCGACTACGGCGCGCCGGTGGGCCTGCGCCTGGCGCTCGCCCGGCCCGGCGCGGTCACGGCGATCGTCTCGCAGAACGGTAACGCCTACGAGGAGGGCTTCAGCGACGGCTGGGCGCCGACCCGGGCCTATTGGGCCGATCCCTCACCGGCCAACCGCGAGACGATGCGCGGCATGCTGACCCTGGAGACCACGCGCTGGCAGTACACCCACGGCGCGCCGGACGAGACCCAGGTGGCGCCGGAGGCCTACTGGCTGGACTATGCCCTGATGTCGCGACCCGGCAACGACGACATCCAGCTGAAGCTGATCGCCGACTATGTCAGCAACGTCGCGCTCTACCCGCGTATCCACGCCTACTTCCGGACCTGGAAGCCGCCGCTGCTGGCGGTTTGGGGCGCGAGAGATCCATTCTTTTTGCCGGCGGGGGCGGAGGCCTTCCGCCGCGACCTCCCGGAGGCGGAGGTGCATTTTCTCGACGCCGGCCACTTCGCACTTGAGACCCATGGTCGCGAGATCGCCGACCTCATGCGAGAGTTCCTGGACCGTCATCTGACTTGAGAGGGCGCGCAGCGTTCCGCGCTACCCTCGCCCAAGACGCTCGCGCAGGGCTCGGTTCTCAGCCTCCAGCGACTCGACCTTGTCGTGCAGCGGTTGGACGGCGCGCGCGATTTCGGCTTCGGTGAAGCGGGGGACAATGTGCTGGGGGCAGTTCCAATCGAACGCCGCCAGGCGGAGGCGGAAAATTCGCTCCGGCCTCGCGCGATAGCTGGGGTCGATGACCTTCTCCAGGAGCGCCGGATCGGCATCGAGCGTCAGGCGCTCGGCATGGGCCAGGATCTTGAGCCTGGCGCGCCGGGGATAGTCGACCAGGATCAAGGCCACGCGATCATTGGCGTCCAGATTGCCGACGCTGATGTACTGGCGGTTGCCGCGAAAGTCCCCGAAGGCGAGCGTGGTTCCGTCGATGACCTTCAGGAAACCGGGCGGCCCGCCGCGGTACTGGACGTAGGGCCAGCCGGTCTCGGACACGCTGGCCATGTAGAAGCTGTCGCGCGCCGCGATGAAGGCCTCTTCGTTGGCGGTGAACGCCTCGAACTGTCGATCGACCTGCCCGGGCGTCCACAGATGGTCGACGCCCATTTCGGCCTGCGCCGATCTCACGCTCGCCGACGTGGCGAGGTCCAGGAAGCTGTATCGGCTCACGAATGGTCCTTCATTGCTGACCTGGCCGCTGCCGGCCGCCCCTAGTCCACCAGCGCCGCGTCGAGGGTGATCTCGGCCTTCAGGAGCTTGGAGACCGGGCAGTTGGCCTTGGCGCCGGCGGCCAGCTTCTCGAAGGTTTCCTGATCGGCGCCGGGGATCCTCGCCTTCAGCGTGAGATGAGAGGCGGTGATCGCGTAGCCGCCGTCGATCTGTTCGAGCGTGACCTTGGCGGAGGTGTCCATCTGGTCGGCGCGCAAGCCGGCCTCGCCGAGCGCCAGGGAAAGGGCCATGGTGAAACAGGCCGAATGGGCCGCCGCGATCAACTCCTCGGGGTTGGAGCCGGGCTGGCCCTCGAAGCGGCTGGAAAAGCCGTAGGGGTAGGCTTGCAGGGCGCCGCTCTCGGTCGAGATCGAACCCTTGCCGTCCTTGATGCCGCCGCTCCACGCGGCCGATCCGGTTCTGACAATTCTCATCGTGTTCTCCTTGAACTTCGACGTCGCGCCGACAAGGGCATCATCGGGAACTGCCGGCTTGAACGAAAGCGGTGTTCTCGGTCGGCGGCGGAGTCTCGGAGGGAACGTCAACTTCCTGGAGCTGACTCAATGTCTGCAATTGGCGCTAGTCGCGCCTCAGCGCCATCGACGCTCACGAGCTTTGGTCTTCGCGCACGGGGAAGCTCAGCATTGCGACCCGCGCCACGGTCTCCAGCTCCTCCCGCGTCGCTCCGTCCCGCGCCAGGATCGACATTCCGCTCTGGACGGTCTGAACAAAGCGGGCGAGGGCGTGAACGTCGGTTCCGGCCTGAAGCTCGCCGTCCGCGACACCTTGGCTCAATCGCGCCTTGAGCCGCTCCAGGCTGCCGAGGCGCGCCGCGCGAACCGTCTCACCCAGACCAGCCTGGCCTTCGTCGCCGACCATCGACAAGGTCACCATGCAGCCCCGGGGCATGTCGCACAGCGAACCGGTCAAGGCGGCGGCGGAGTCCAGCAGCCACGCCGCCACCGCCTCGCGCGCCGTTGCGCCGGCCCGAAACCCGCCCCAACCCATCTCGTCGTAAGTCCGGCGATAATAGTCGAGCGCTGCGCCATACAGCGCTTCCTTCGAGCCGAACGCCGCGTAGAGGCTGGGCGCACCGATCCCCATCGCTGCGGTCAGGTCGGAGATGGACGTGGCCTCATAGCCCTTCTCCCAGAACAGCCGCGTCGCCTGGGCCAGCGCTGCGTCGCGGTCGAACGCACGCGGTCGACCGCGCCCGCGCCCGGCCGATATTGCAACGCTTTCCGGATCTCGTCCTGAATTCTGCATCGATCGTTAGATAAGTCCCTTGAACCGGCCCGGCAACCTTCCCAACTATTTGTGTATCGATCACTCTAGAAATGGACTGCGGACCGACATGACGAATTTGGCTGGCAAGCGCGCCCTGGTGACAGGCGCTTCCCGAGGCATCGGGGCCGCAATCGCCCTGGAACTGGCCGGACAGGGGGCGGACGTCGCGATTACCTACGAACGCGCCGCCGATAAGGCTGCGGACGTCGTGAGGCGCATAGAGGCCAAGGGCCGCAAAGCCGTCGCCATCAAGGCTGACAGCGCCGACGTCGCGGCGGTGAAGCGGTCGGTGGAAGAGGCGGTCGCCGCGCTCGGCGGTCTCGACATTCTGGTCAACAACGCCGCCATCGCCCGGTACGCCCCGTTCGCCGAGATCAGCCAGGAGGACGTCGACGCCTTGCTGGCGGTGAATGTGCGCTCGCCGATCTTCGCGGCCCAGGCGGCGATTCCACACCTGAAAGCCGGTGGTCGCGTCATCACCATCGGCTCGGCGGGCGCCGACCGCATCGTGGGCGATGCGGGCTCGGCCTATTACATGACCAAGTCGGCGCTGCAGTCGTTCAACCGGGGCCTCGCTCGTGAACTTGGTCCGCGCGACATCACCGTGAACCTGGTGCAACCGGGCTCGACCGACACCGACATGAACCCAGCCGATGGTGAGTTCTCCGATTTCCAGCGCTCGCTGATGCCGCTTGGCCGCTATGGCAAGCCTGAGGACGTGGCCGCCGCGGTCGCGTTTCTGGCCTCGCCCGCCGCGCGTCATATCACCGGGACGATCCTGAACGTCGACGGCGGCGCGCTGACCTAAAACAACACCGTAGAGGGCGTTTTCGCGCCCTCTACAAACCTCCGCCGGCCCTAGGCCGACTTGGCGACGTCGGCTTTCCTCGCGTGCATGCACCCTTTGAGATGCGCGCGCTCCGGACCGACGTTGGCGGTCGATGCGCCTCTGCCAAGGTTGCATTTCTGGACGGGCGCCAATGTCTGCAGTCGGCGCAAGGCTGCGCCTGCGGCGCTGGAGCCGCCTCCTTTCGGGAAGCCGGGCCGGAAGCGGTCTCGCCGCAGCGGAGCGGCAGTCCGACGTCAAGCCACGCCGCAAGCTTCGGGTCCGACCTACGCCGCATGGAGAGCGCGCTTCACCCGGAGGGCCAGCTTCAGGCGGAGGGTTTCAAGCCCCTGAGGAAGCGAGCCTGGATCTGGTCCATGAGCGCTTCTCGCGATCGTCTCGGCGCCTCGTCCGCCGCGCATGCGAACCAGATCGCCGACAGCAGGCGCGAGAGCACGGCGGAATGCACGACGAGTTCATCCGGGGGCAGGGTGAACAGCCGGTCCAGGGAGTTGCGGACCGTGCCGCCATGCGAATAGCGGATCACCGCGCCGGCGCCGGCCAGGTCCGCCCGCCGGATCGCCGCCAGGAACAGGCGGCGGCGACGCAGGACCGGACTGGACGGGCCGTCGGCGGTTGAATGGAAGCGGATCGCCTCGAACAGGCGCTCCACGGTCAGGCTCTCGTCCTCTTGCGGATTGACGAAATTGCCCTTGGCGGCCGTCTCCTGCGTGAGAACCTGGACCTGACCGCGGATGGCCCCGGCGACGAGATCCTCGATCGAGCGAAAGTGGTGGGTGACCGAACCGGTGGTGACCCCGGCCCGGGCGGCCACCGCGCGATGGGTCAGGCCGCCCAGCCCGCGATCCTCCACGACCTCGGCGGCGGCCTCGGCGATCCGCAGGGCGGCCGGCGCCACCGAGCCGTGGGCGCGGGCCCCGGCCGACCGCTCGGCCAGGGCCAGGGCCCCGCGGTCCGCCCTAGCGGGCGCGCCCAGCCACACGGCGGCGAAGTGATCGCAGGTTTCGGCTAGGACCGATCGCTCCAGCGCCGGCGACCAGGTCGACAGGTGGTAGAGCGCCTCGGACTCGAAGACCACGTGCAGCAGCCGTCCGTCGATCGGCTCGAGGCCGAGGCTCGCCGCGGCGGTCAGCCAGAAGTCCCGCCACAGGCGAGTCCAGTCGGCGGCCGCGCCGGCTCCTGCGCCGGCGGCGAGGCTCTCCTGGTACAGCAGGGCCAGCGGCCGCGCCTGGGTCGTCCATTCGGACAGCACGTGGACCAGCGCCTGGGCGGCCCCGTCCGGCGTGGGCGGCAGCGCCTGGATCTCGCGGCTCCGCGTCGCCATCCACGCGGCCGTCCGGGCGGCCCCGTCCGCTATGGCCAGCGATAACAACTGTTCCATACCGCCGAAGTTGTAATTGACGGCGCTGGGAGCGGCCCCGACCGCAGCAGCCACCGACCGGGCGGACGCGCCGGCGATTCCCTGCTCGGCCACCAACTGGGCCGTGGCCTGGACAAGCCGCTCGCGGCGGCTTTCTTCGTCAACCTGAGCGGGGTATTTCGCAAGGTTGGGCGTGAGAGGCGAAAGGGGCGAGCGTACAGCCATTCCGCATTCTCGCAGGCCCGGAGGCGGACGCAAGCCCGGCCTTGCCGAACGGCGACCTTCATAAAGCTGCTACATAACATTCGTTCCAAAGTCACACGCCAGGCCTAGGCACGCCCTCGGCTTCAACGCCTGGTCGGAAACAGAATTCGGGGTGTCACATGGGACGGCAATTTCACAAGGCGGCGCTGCGCGTCGGTCTGCTGGCGAGCACGGCGATGCTGGTGCTGGGCGGCCAGGCCCACGCCGCCGACACGCCCCCGAACGAAGGCGCGGCGCCCGGGGCGGCGACCAGCCTGGACGAGGTCGTGGTCACCGCCCAGAAGCGCAAGACCAACCTGCAGGATACGCCCATCGCCATCTCGGCGATGGACAGCGAGGCCCTTAAGGCTCGCCACGTCCAGTCGATCGCCGACCTGGGCGACGGCGCCATCCCCTCGCTGCGCGTGGCCCCATTCTTCGCCCGCAAGTCGGCCCTGACGATCGGCATGCGCGGCATCGGCGCCTCGGGCGACGCCAACCAGCCGGCCCGCGACCAGGCGGTCGGCGTCTATATCAATGGCGTCTATCTGGGCCGCGCCCAAGGCCTGGGCTCGGCGCTGTACGATGTCGAGCGCATCGAGGTGCTGAAGGGCCCGCAAGGCACGCTGTTCGGCCGCAACACCGAGGGCGGCGCGGTCAGCATCGTCACCAAGGCGCCGTCGGGCGTGTTCGGCATGAACACCACGCTCGGCTACGGCAACTACGACGGCTACAAGGCCGAGACCCACATCGACCTGCCCAGCTTCCACGAGGTCAGCGTCAAGATCGACGCCCTGTTGAGCAAGCGCGACGGCACGGTGACCAACCCGACCACCTCGGGCCAGCCGGACTTCAATTCCGACGAGAAGCGCGGCTTCCAGATCGAGGCGATGTGGCGTCCGACCGACAACTTCAGCGCCGACTACGCTTTCGACGACTCCTACGACGCCTCGACGCCGTACTACGTCCAGCTTCTGAAGAAGGGCAGCCTGGCCCTGGCGCCGCTGGCCCCGACCCAGCCCGATCGCGCCGAGCGCGCCAATGTCGGCGTGCCGCTGCGGCTCAGCGAAGGCTTCACCTGGGGCCACCGCCTGAACCTGAGCTGGAAGCTGTCGGATAGCCTTGAGCTGAAATCGATCAGCTCGTACCGCGACCTCAAGCAGGGCCAGTACGACAACGGCGCCGCGGCCTTGTCGGTCTTCGCGCCCAACGGGCCCTTGGCACGCTACAGCCTGGCCCAGGTCCATCAGGACCAGTTCAGCCAGGAATTCCAGGCGATCGGCAGCGCCTCGCGCCTCGAATACGTAGCCGGCGCCTTCTATTATCGCGAGAACGTCGACGACAACGCCCAGACGCCGAACTCCCTGCAGTGGAACGCCACGGGCACGGGCTACACGACCCTGTCGCTGGACCTGAACACCTATCCTTTCGACCGCGTCAGCCAGGCCCAGACCACCAGCTACGGCGTGTTCGGCCAGGCGGTGTGGAACCCGCCGATCCTTGACGACAAGGCCCACGTCACGGTCGGCGGCCGCCTGACCAAGGACGAGCGAACCGGTTCGCTGGATACCGTCAACGGCGCGCTGCCCAGCTATGTCGACGCCAACAAGAAGACGGTCGTCGGGATCATTTCGCTCGACGAGTCCTGGAGCCATTTCGACCCGCTGGTCACCCTGGCCTACGAGGTCGCTCCCGCGATCAACGTCTATGGCCGCTGGAGCACCGGCTACAAGGCCGGCGGCGCCAATTCGCGCTCGCTGACCTATCGCGCCTTCGACCCGGAGAAGGTGTCGATGTTCGAAATCGGCGCCAAGAGCGAGTTCTGGGATCGCCGGGCCCGTTTCAACGTCGCGGCCTATAGCGGCGACATCAAGGACGCCCAGGTCGACTTCAACGTCCTGATCCTCAACAACAACCGCGGCACGCTGGAAACCACCAACGCCGCGACCGGAAAGACCAAGGGCTTCGAGGCCGATTTCGCGCTGGTCCCGGTCGAGGGCCTGACCCTGTCGGGCAGCTACGCCTACACCAAGGCGACGCTGTCGAAGGCCTTCAATCCGTTCACCACCACCCAGTCGACGATCTATCCGCTGTTCACGCCCAAGAACGCCTACAGCGTGGCGGCCGACTACGAGCATCCGGCCTTCGGCGCGACCCTGCTGGCCCATCTGGACGGCAACTATGCGGCCGGCCAGTACACCAGCACCACGGACCCGACGCTCAGCGACGACTCCTTCATCGTCAACGGCCGCCTGGCCCTGAGCGACATCCGGCTGGCCGAGGGCGGCCCGGCCCTGCAGCTGTCGCTGTGGTCGCGCAACCTGCTCGACGAGAGCCACGTGTTCTACCGCAACACCAACGCCGCCCTGGGAACCTACGGCATCTACAACGAGCCGCGCACCTACGGCGTCGAACTGAACGTCAAGTTCTAGCCCGCATCGAAGCCAGAGCCGGGCGGGGAAAAACCTCGCCCGGCCATCATTGGAGCGACCACAATGGATCGTCGTACCTTCCTCCTGGCGGCCGCGGCCAACGGGACCCTTGCCCTGGCGCCGGCCGCCTTCGCCGCGTCCAAGCTCGAAGGTCAGGCCAGCCGCGTTTCCCCCGAGGGGGTCCGCCTGGACTGGACCGCCAAGACCCAGCCCGTTTCGATCTTCATGTCCGCCGATCCCAGTGCGCCGCGTCAGGCCATGCGCAAGGTCAAGGCCGGCGCGATCGGCGAGGCCGAGATCGCGGCCGCCGTCTCGCCGCGCCCCTATTTCCTGCTCGAAACCGCCAAGGGCGAGCAGACTCGAGTCGCCGAACGGCTGCTGCCCTTGGCGGGCGGTCGCAATTTCCGTGACCTGGGCGGCTATCGCTCGGCGGACGGCCGGCAGGTCCGCTGGGGCCGGATCTACCGCTCGGGGGTGATGAGCGGCCTGACGGAAGGCGACCGCGCCTATCTGTCGGCCCTGGGCGTCAAGACGATCTGCGACCTGCGCAACCCGCAGGAGCGGGAGCATGAGCCCAGCCCCTTCCTGGCGCCCGGCGGCCCGCGCGTCGTCGCGTTCGAATACGACATGAACATGTCGCTGGCGGGCCTGGCGGGCCTTCAGACGCGCGACCAGGCCATCGACGCCTTCGCCAACGCCTATGTCGGCTTCCTCGACATCCTGACGCCGCACTATACCGACATGTTCGCGCGACTGGCGGCCGGGGAAGCGCCCCTGGCGTTCAACTGCAGCGCCGGCAAGGACCGCACCGGCATGGCCTCGGCCCTGGTGCTGTCGGTGCTGGGCGTGCCGCGCGAGACCATCCTGTCCGACTATGGCCTGACCCAGGTCTACACCCCGCCGGCCTTCTACAAGAAGCTGATGGCCCAGGGCGCGGCGACCAGCGGGCTCACCGCCCAGCAGGCCCAGGCTTTCGCCCGGATGCCGCCCGAGGTGCTGGACGTGATCATGGGCTCCGATCCCGAGGTCATGCGCCGGGCCCTGGCGGCCGTCGATCGCAAGTACGGCGGCCCCGTGGCCCTGACCAAGGCGCGCTTCGGCCTCACCGACGGCAAGGTAGCGAGCATGCGAAAGGCGTACCTGGCCTAAAAATCATGCGGGCGCGGGCGGCCTTCATCCGATTGAGGGTTTGCTCGCGCTACCGCCACGCAGCTCACTCGAGCGTCTGGAGGGTGAGGCGCCGGCCTGGAGGCGAAACCCGCACGCTAGGCTCACGCGAAAGCTTCAACGCCGGCCAGGTCGAGAGCCGCTAAGCGAAACGCCGAAACTTGGGTCTCGCCGGTCTTTATGCCGTCCTTATGCGACGGCCCCGCTTACGCATGGAGCCCTTACGCGCATCCATGGTCCTTGGCCTCCGACATCAAAGGAGGCCGCGATGGCTGATCTTTTCTACGGCGCCCTGACCTTGGGCCTGTTCGCCCTGTTCGCGGGCTTCGTCGCCGTGCTGAGGCGCGTATGACCTGGCTGGTGAACGTGCTTTGGGCCGCCGGGGCGCTGGTCGTCGCCGGTTACATGGTCGCGGCGATGCTGCGGCCCGACAAGTTCTGACGGACCTTCCTCAATGATCTGGCAAGGATGGGCGGAGATCGCCCTGACCCTGAGCCTGGCGGTCGCCATCGGTTGGCCGCTGGGCGTTTTCATGTCTCGCGTCTGGGCGGGCGAGCGCACCTGGCTCGACCCCGTGATGCGCCCTGTCGAGGCGCTGTTCTACGCCGCTGGCGGCGTCGATCCCAAGAAGAGCCAGACCTGGCACGCCTATGCCGGCGCGCTGCTGGCCTTCAACCTCGTCGGCTTCCTGTTCGTCTACGCGGTTCTGCGCCTGCAGGGCGTGCTGCCGCTGAATCCGCAGGGTTTTCCCGGCCTTTCCGGCCACCTGTCGTTCAACACCGCGATCAGCTTCGTCACCAACACCAATTGGCAGAGCTATGCGGGCGAGGCGACCATGTCGACGCTCAGCCAGATGCTGGTCCTGACCGTGCAGAACTTCGTCTCGGCCGCCACCGGCGCGACCGTGGCGGCGGCGCTGGGACGGGCCTTTGTCGCCAACCGGGGCGAGGGCGTCGGCAACTTCTGGGCCGACCTGGTTCGAACCACGCTCTATGTGCTGCTGCCGCTGTCGGTGGTGCTGGCCATCGTGCTGGCCGCCCTGGGCCTGCCCCAGACCCTGTCGGCCGGCGTCACCGCCCATACGCTGGAGGGCGCCGAGCAGAAGATCTCGCTCTACGCCGTGGCCAGCCAGGAAGCGATCAAGATGCTGGGCATCAACGGCGGGGGGATCTTCAACGCCAATTCCGCCCACCCGTTCGAAAACCCCACGCCCCTGACCAACCTGATCACGGCCGTGTCGATCAATGTCCTGGGTTGGGCCGCCTTCTTCGCCTTCGGGCGGATGGTGCTGGCCAAGAAGGACATCCGCGCGCTGGTGATCGCCGCCTTCGTGTTGCTGGCCGCCGGCGCGGCGGGCGTCTACGCCACCGAGACCCGGCCCCCGCCGGCCCAGGCGGCGGCGGGAGTCGACGCCTCCGTCAATATGGAGGGCAAGGAAGTCCGCTTCGGCGCGCCGTCCACGGCCGCCTGGGTCGCCATGACCACCGGGGCGTCGAACGGTTCGGTCAACGGCATGCATTCCAGCCTGATGCCCCTGGGCGGCGGGATCGCGATGTTCCTGATGCAACTGGGCGAGATCCTGCCCGGCGGCATCGGCTCGGGCATCGCCGTGATGGTGGTGATGGCCCTGCTGTCGGTCTTCGTGGCGGGCCTGATGGTCGGCCGCACGCCCGAATATCTCGGCAAGAAGGTCGAGGCGCGCGAGATCCAGTTCTCCATCCTGGCGGTGATCGTCATCCCGCTGTCGATGCTGGGCTTTTCCGCCGTCGCGGCGATCCTGCCCGAGGCGCTGAAGGGTCTGATGCACCAAGGACCGCACGGCCTGTCGGAAATCCTCTACGCCTATGTCTCGGGCACGGCGAACAACGGCTCGGCCTTCGCCGGCCTGACCGCCAACGCGCCCTGGTGGAACGTGACCCTTGGCGTGGCCATGGCCCTGGGCCGCTTCCTGCCGATGGTGGCGATCCTGGCCATCGCCGGCTCGCTCGCCGCCAAGCCCAGGCTCGCCCCCACCGCCGGGACGCTCCCGACGGACGGCGGCCTCTTCGTCGGCCTCCTGATCGGGGTGATCCTGATCCTGGGCGGCCTGCAATTCTTCCCCGCGATGGCGTTGGGACCGATCGTCGAGCACTTCCAGGCGCTCGCCGCGGTCGCCGCCCTCCACTGATGGGTGACCTCATGACTTCGATCGATATCCGCCCCGGCGAGGGGCGCCGCAAGGCCGCGTCCCTGGCCGGGGGAATGACCTCCGCCGTCCTGGCCCGCGCCGCCAAGGACGCCTTCATCAAGCTGGACCCGCGCAAGCTGACCGGCAATCCGGTGATCTTCGCCACCTGGATCGTGGCCCTGCTGGCGACGGCCTCGGCCGTCGCGGCAGTGGCCGCCCACCAGGCGGCCGGCTTCGCCATCCAGGTCGCCGTCTGGCTGTGGGCGACGGTGCTGTTCGCCAACCTGGCCGAAAGCGTCGCCGAAGGGCGGGGCAAGGCCGCCGCCGACAGCCTGCGGGCCACGCGCGTCACCACCAAGGCCAAGCTGGTCATCGATCCCGAGAACGACGCCTGGATCCCGACGCCCGCTCACAAGCTGGCGGTCGGCGAGGTGATCCTCGTCGAGGCCGGCGACGTGATCCCGACCGACGGCGAGATCATCGAGGGCGTGGCCAGCGTCAACGAGGCCGCCATCACCGGCGAAAGCGCGCCGGTGATCCGCGAGAGCGGCGGCGACCGCTCGGCCGTCACCGGCGGCACCACCGTGGTCTCCGACTGGCTGAAGGTGCGGGTCACCGCCGAGGCGGGCAACACGTTCCTGGATCGGATGATCGCCATGGTCGAGGGCGCAGACCGCCGCAAGACGCCCAACGAGATCGCCCTGGCCGTTCTGCTGGCCGGCCTGACCCTGATCTTCCTGATCGCGGTGGTCACCCTGCTGGGGCTGGGCAAGTTCTCGGGCGTGGCGCTGGATCCGCTGGTGCTGGGCGCCCTGTTCATCACCCTCATTCCAACGACGATCGGGGGCCTGCTTTCCGCCGTCGGCATCGCCGGCATGGACCGGCTGCTGAAGGTCAACGTCCTGGCCACCTCGGGCCGGGCGGTGGAGGCGGCGGGCGACGTCGACACCCTGCTGCTGGACAAGACCGGCACCATCACCTTCGGCAACCGGATGGCCACCGAGGTGATCGCCGCCCCGGGCGTCCGCCCCGAAGCCGCCCTGCGCGCCGCCGTCAGCGCCTCCCTCGCCGACGAAACCCCCGAAGGCCGCTCAATCGTCGAGCTGGGCCGCAACGCCGGGATCGTCATCGACGTCCCGGCCGGCGCGACCGCGATCGCCTTCAGCGCCACCACCCGACAGTCGGGCCTGGATGCGCCGGATGGAAACGGGGGCGGCATGTCCTGGCGCAAGGGCGCGGTGGACGCGGTCTATCGTTCGCTGGCCCTGGATCCCAAACAGATCCCGGCCGAGGTGTCGGCCGCCGTCGACCGCATCGCCCGCTCGGGCGGCACGCCCCTGGCGGTCAGCGAAAACGGCGTCCTGGTCGGGGTGATCCACCTCAAGGACGTGGTCAAGCCGGGCGTCAAGGAACGGTTCGCGGATCTCCGCCGCATGGGCCTGCGCACGGTGATGATCACTGGCGACAACCCGGTGACCGCCGCGGCCATCGCCTCCGAGGCCGGGGTCGATGACTTCCTGGCCGAGGCCACGCCCGAGGACAAGCTGCGGCTGATCCGCGAGGAGCAGGGCAAGGGCCGGCTGGTGGCCATGTGCGGCGACGGGGCCAACGATGCGCCGGCCCTCGCGCAAGCCGACGTCGGGGTCGCCATGCAGACCGGCGCCCAGGCCGCCCGCGAGGCCGGCAACATGGTCGACCTCGACAGCGACCCGACCAAGGTGATCGAGATCGTCGAGGTGGGAAAGCAGATGCTGATCACCCGCGGCGCCTTGACCACCTTCTCGATCGCCAACGACGTGGCCAAGTACTTCGCCATCATCCCGGCGCTGTTCGTGGCCTCGCTGCCGGCCTTGGGGGCCCTGAACGTCATGAAGCTGCACAGCCCGCAGAGCGCGATCCTGTCGGCGGTGATCTTCAACGCCCTGGTCATCGTCGCCCTGATCCCCCTGGCGCTGAAAGGCGTGAAGTACCGCGCGGTCGGGGCCGGCAAGCTGCTGTCGCGCAACCTGCTGCTCTACGGCCTCGGCGGCCTGGTCGCCCCGTTCGTCGGCATCAAGCTGATCGACCTGATCGTATCCGCCCTCGGCTTGGCTTAAGCTGGCCTTCTCGGAGCCTCACCCCTCATGCTCTCCCACCTTCGTCCCGCCCTCGTTTCGATGGGCCTGTTCACCGCCCTGCTGGGCGTCGGCTATCCTCTGGCCATCACCGGGGTCGCCCAGGCGGCCTTTCCGGTCCAGGCCAACGGCGGCCTGGTCCGAGGCGCCGATGGCCAGATCGTCGGCTCGGCCCTGATCGGCCAGGCCTTCGCCCGGCCCGAATATCTTCACGGACGTCCCTCGGCGGCGGGCGCGGGCTATGACGCCGGCGCCTCCGGCGGCTCGAACCTCGGCCCGCTGAACGCCACGCTGATCGATCGAGAGAAGACCGTCGCCGCCGCCCTGAGGGCCGAAAACCCCGGCGCGGTCATCCCGGCCGACGCCGTCACCGCCTCGGCCTCGGGCCTGGATCCCGAGGTCTCGCCCGCCTATGCTCGTTTCCAGGCGTCGCGCATCGCCAGGAGCCGAGGTCAGCCGGAGGCGGTGGTGCGGGACGTGATCGACGCCCAGGTCCGGCAGCCCCTGCTGGGCTTTATCGGCCAGCCGCGCGTCAACGTCCTGGCCGTCAATCGGGCGCTCGACGCCCGCTTCCCGAAAGGCCGATAGCGGTTGGCGTCTGAAGAGCCAAAACGACCTGATCCCGAGGCGCTCCTGGCCGCCGCCAACAAGGCTGGGCGGGGGCGCCTGAAGGTGTTCCTGGGCATGGCCCCGGGCGTGGGCAAGACCTACGAGATGCTGCGCGCCGCGCGCCGCCGCAAGGCCGAGGGGCAGGACGTGCTGATCGGCGTGGTCGAGACCCACGGGCGGCGCGAGACCGAAAGCCTGCTGCGCGGCATGGACGTCCTGCCCCGCAAGCCGATCGACCATCGCGGCCGGGTCGAGATGGAGTTCGATCTCGACGAGGCCCTGGCGCGCCGGCCCAAGCTGCTGCTGGTCGACGAATACGCCCACTCCAACGCGACAGGCTCGCGCCATCCCAAACGCTGGCAGGATGTCGAGGAGGTGCTGGCCGCCGGGATCGACGTCTGGACGACCCTGAACGTCCAGCATCTGGAAAGCCTGGTCGACGTGATCCAGCGGATCACCGGCGTCCGCCAGCGCGAGACGGTGCCTGACAGCGCCTTGTCCCGCGCCGACGACATCGAGCTGGTCGACATCACGCCCGACGAGCTGCGCGAGCGCATGGCGGCCGGCAAGGTCTATGTCCCCGAGACCGCGCGCCTGGCTTCGGAGAACTTCTTCAAGGTCGAGAACCTCACCGCCCTGCGTGAGCTGGCCCTGCGTCGCGCCGCCCAGACGGTGGACGGCCAACTGATCGCCGCCATGCGCGAGAAGGGCGTCGAGGGGCCGTGGGCGGCCGGGGAACGGATCCTGGTTCTGGTCGCCGGAGACGCCATGGCGGCGGGCCTGGTGCGAACGGGGCGGCGGCTCGCGGACATGATGATGGACGCGCCGTGGATCGTCGCCCATGTCGAGCGCACGGACCGGCCGGCGCCCCGGCCCGAGAGCGCGGCGCGGCTGCACGACGCCTTCAAGCTGGCGGAGCAGTTGGGCGCCGTGGGCGTGGCCCTGACCGGCGGCGACATCGTCACCACGGTGATGGCCTACGCCCGGCGCAACAACGTCACCCAGATCGTGATCGGCAAGTCGGCCGACAGCCGCTGGCGCGAACTGCTGGGACGGTCCCTGGCGACCGCCCTGCTGCGCGAAGCGCGCGGCGCGGCCATCCACGTGGTCACCGAGGCCGCCCACGAGCGCGAAACCCGGACGCCGACCCCGTCGCCGCCGGGCGCCTGGCGCGGCTACGCCACGGGCGCGCTGTTCGTCGCCGCCGCCACTCTCGCGGCCTTCGGTCTGGATATCGCCTTCGATCGCGTGGACCTGGGAATGATCTTCCTGGCGGCGGTGTTGGCGGCGGGCGTGCTGCACGGGCTACGGCCGGCCCTGGCCGCGGCCACCGTGGCGTTCCTGGTCTACAACTACCTGTTCCTCGCGCCGCGCTACACCCTGGCCGTGGGCGCGCCGACGGACTTCCTGACCTTGATCGTCTTCTGGGCGGTGGCCCTGGCTTCCGGCGGCCTGGCGGGACGGGTTCGGGATCAGGCCTTGGGTTCGCAGCGGCGCGCGGCGGCGGTCTCGACCCTCCTGGCGGCCAGTCGCACCCTGTCGGCGGCGATGGGACGCGAAGCCGTCGCCCGGGTCCTGGCCGAGCAGGTCGCGGCCGCGGCCGGGGCGCGAGCCATGGTACTGCTGCCCAGCGACGGGGAGTTGGCGCCGGTCGCCGGCGCGCCGGAGCTGGAACCGCTTGACGCCGCGCCGATGGCGGCCGCGCGCTGGGCCTGGGAGAAGGGCGAAGCCGCGGGTTTCGGCACCGGCACCTTGCCGCAGACGCGCTGGACGTTCTGGCCGCTGGAGGGCGGACGGGCGCGCGCGGGCGTGGCGGGAGTCGAGGCCGGGGCCATGGCCAGGGGCTCGGACGATGAACGCCTAGTGCTGGCGCTCCTGGAGCAGGGCGCGGTGTCGCTGGAGCGCTCGCAGCTGGCCGTCGAAGCGCTGGAGACCGAGACCCTGCGCCGCGCCGACCGGTTCCGTTCGGCCCTGATGAACTCGGTCAGCCACGACCTGCGCACGCCGCTGTCGACGGTGCTGGGCGCCTCGACGACCCTGATCGACTTCGGCGACAAGCTGGAAAAGCCGGTGCGCGACGACCTCGCCGTGAGCATCCGCGAGGAGGCCGAGCGCCTGAATCGCTATGTCGCCAACCTCCTGGACATGACCCGGATCGAGGGCGGGGCCCTGCGCCTGCGCATGGACTGGATCGACGTGCGCGACGTGCTCAACGCCGCCGCCGACCGCGTCTCGCGCCGTCTGGGCGGACGCGTCCTGACCCGCGACTTTCCCGACGCGCTCAGCCTGGTGCAGGCCGATGCAGGCCTGCTGGAGCAGGTCCTGGTCAACGTGCTGGAGAACGCCATCGCCTACAGTCCGCCGGGGGCGCGCATCGAGATCGCCGCCTACGAGGACCGCGCCAACCTGGTCGTCAGCATCGAGGACGAGGGGCGCGGGATCCCGCCGACGGAACTGGAGCGAGTCTTCGACAAGTTCCGCCGAATGGAGGAGCCGACCGATCGCAGCCAGGGCGCGGGCCTGGGCCTTTCGATCGCCAAGGGCTTCATCGACGCCCTGGGCGGTCGCATCGCCGCGGCCAGCCCGATCCATGACGGCAAGGGCACGCGAATCCTGATCAGCCTGCCGAAGTCGGTCGCCACGCCGCATCACCTGCTATGACGGGGCCCATGAGCGTCCTTCGCCACCGCATCCTCGTCATCGACGACGAGCCGCAGATCCACCGGTTCCTCGGTCCGGCCCTCGACGCCGCCGGCTACGAGCCCCTGCGCGCCGACGGCGGCCAGGAGGGTCTTCGCGCTATCGCCCTGTGGTCGCCCGACGCGGTGCTGCTGGACCTCGGCCTGCCCGACATGGACGGCAAGGAGGTGCTGGAAAAGGCGCGGGCCTTCTACGAGGGACCGATCCTCATCCTCTCGGCCCGCGACCGCGAGGTCGAGAAGATCGAGGCGCTGGATCGCGGGGCCAACGACTATGTCGAAAAGCCGTTCGGAGTGGGCGAGCTCCTGGCGCGCCTGCGCGTGGCGCTGCGGCGATCGGTGAGCGTGCGCCGGCCCGTCGAGCCGCTTGCGCTTGGCGATGTGGTCTTTGACCTGGACCGCCGGCTGGTGACCCGGGCCGGCGCGGGCGTGAAGCTGTCGCCCAAGGAGTTCGACCTCCTGGCCCGCCTGGCGCTGTCGCCCGGCAAGGTCCTGACCCACAAGGAACTCCTGACCGGCGTCTGGGGGGCGGCCCATGCCGACGACGTCCAGTACCTGCGCGTGTTCGTCGGCCAACTGCGCCACAAGCTGGAAGGGGATCCCAGCAAGCCCGTTCTTATCCTGACCGAGCCCGGCGTGGGGTATCGCCTGGCGACCCCCGAATAGCTGTTCCGCGCCCGACGCCAAGCGGCGCAGACGCTCCCTAGGCCAGCAATCCTTCTCCGCGCGCGAAGTCGAGGAACAGCGGCAACCACGGGCCATCCGGACGGCCCGGTTCCGCGCGGACGCCGAAGCCGTGGCCGCCCCGCGCGAAGAGGTGGGTCTCGACCGGAACCTTGGCGGCGAGCAGCGCCTCGCGCAGTCGTGTCGTGTTGGCCACCGGAACGAGGAGGTCGTCCTCCGCATGGGCCAGAAAGGTCGGCGCGGACCGCGGGGTGACGTTGAGGTCGGGCGACCACTCGCGGATTTGCGCGGCCGACGGCGGACCGCCAAAGAGCGAGGGCGCGGCGCCCGAATAGGCGTAGGCCGGGTCGAGGGACTGCACCGGATAGATCGGCGCGGCCAACGAGGGTCGGGCGCTGAGCCGATCGGCGGCGTCGACCGGCGCGTACAAGCGCGCGTCATGCCGGGTCGCCAAGGTCGCGGCCAGGAAACCGCCGGCGCTGAAGCCCATGACGCCGACCCGCGCGGGGTCGATCCGGAAACGCTGGGCCTGGGCGCGAATGAGGCGCAGGGCGCGCTGTGCGTCGGCGGGCCCCACGCTCGCCGGATCCGCCCAGCCGTCCTGGGCCAGGCGATAGAACAGCACGAAACAGCCGATGCCGGCTCGGTTCAGGACATTCGCGACGTAGTCGCCCTCATGCTCGAAATAGTTCCAGGCGAAGCCGCCTCCCGGAATGATGAGCATCGCCGCGCCGTTGGGGTTCGCGGCGGGCCGGGCGATCATGTGGGGCCTGAGGATCCCCTTCTTGCGCCGGCTGCTGTAGGCGGGGTCGGTGGAGGTCTGCTCGACGACCTCGGCCATGTGCGGATGCAGGGCTCCGCCCGGCGGCTGGGGCCACAGTTCGATGACTTCGCCGGGCGCGGTCGAGTCTTGCCCGGCTTGGGCTTGGGGCGCGGTGCTAAGACCGATCGCCGACGCCCCAGCCAGGACAAGGGGGGACTGCAGCAGATGGCGTCGTGACAGACTCATCAAAGGCGACTCCTTGGCGCGTGGTGGTCGCCACGGACGGGGCCGTGGCGACCTGACCCTATCCTACCGGTGGTCCTCGGCGGCGGCGACCGCCGCCTTGGCCGCGAGGATATAGGCCGTGGTGGTGCTGACCGTGTATTCGCTCTCGAACCACAGGAACGGCCAGTCGGTCATCATTTCGGGGAAGTCCGGCTTGATGACCAGCACGCCCGGGGCCATGCCCCCGGGGATGAATCCGTAGTCGGCGCGGTTGTGCCCGTAGCCGTTCAGCTTCGAGCGCGTCCCGACGGTCGAGACCAGGGACAGGTTGTTGGCCGGGTGCCGGCCCAGCATGTAGTCCAGGGCGTGCAGGGTGTATTCCGGTCCGATCAGGTCCGGGAACGCCTGGTGCATCAGGTACATGTTGACGCCGAAGCCCGCGACTTCGCCCGAGCCCGCCCAGGAGCCCATCCCGACCGGAACGCCGAACGGATTGCCGGCCAGCTCCTTGTCGACCCGCGGCTTGACGCGGGCCACCAGGGTCCTGATCCGCGCCTTGTAGGCCGCATCCATGTAGGGCAGGGCGCGCACGGCGGCGCCGCTGACGCGATCGAAGTTCGCCTCGATCGCCGGGGTCAGGGTCTGCAGCCGCGCCGTATAGACGGGATCCCCCTTCGTGGTGATCACCAGCTCCACCGTCGCGGCCACCTTGGCCAGGTCGAGGAAGCGGGCCATGCCGCCGCTGTCGTCGCGGCCGTCGCTGCCATTGGCCGCCTTGCCTTCCTGGGCCGCCCACAGCGCCTTCGCGGCCGACAGGGCTTCGGCCGACATCGCCGGATCGAAGTCCTTCAGCGCGCGACTGGCGGCCGCGAGGCTGCCGGCCACCATCAGGTCGTTCGCCGGATAATCGGTGGTGAAGGCCCATCGGTCGTCGGTCGCGCCCGAGCGGTCGCCCTTGGTGTCGTTCGGCCCCAGCGAGACGTCGTAGACCTTGCCGTCGGTTTGCGAGCCGGCGTCGCCCAGATGGGCGTATTGGCGAAGCTTCGGGTCGATGATGCCGACGATGGCGTGGCCGAAGACCTTGTACTGGGCGAGCAGCTGCAGCGCGCCGTGGCGGACGAGTTGGAGCGCGTCAGGCGAGCCGTCGGGCTTGCGGATCTCGACCTCGCGCGCCTTGTCGTCGACGCTGGTCTCATCCCAATCCAAGCCGAACAGCTCGCGGGTCCAGACGAGATCGCGCACCACCTGGGCGTTCTGCGGCGTCTGGATGTCGTAGTCCCCGGCGTCCTGGAAGCCGCCGACCGCCAGCCCCGGAATGTGCTCGCCGGGCTTGAACGGAGAGTCCAGGTTCGGCCCCATGCGGTAGCCGTCGAAATGGACGTGATTGGGCGGGGCTTGCACCGCATCGTCCAGGTGCGAGGCGCGCTGCCACACCCGGTACTGCTCGCGCACGGTCATGTGGTCCATCTGCACGGGAAGGTAGGTGTCGAGCGAAGGCTGCCAGATCCGCGCATAGGCGTCCTGGGCGATCGGGAAGGGGTTCGTCATCCGCCCGGCATAGGAGATCGCGTAGACGCCCGGTTCGCGCACGCTGGAGAAGTCGAAGGCGGCGTACTTGTAGCGCAGCCATTTGCCGCGCTGCTGGAGCGGGGCCGTGAAGACGGCCTTTTCGCCGGTGTCGCCGAGCTTGACCAGCGTGGCCTTGTCCGGGCCGTCGAAGGCGGGATCCAGCTCGATCAGCGCCACCTTGCTCCGCTGCGGCGTGTAGCCGGCCTGGTTGAAGGAGACGACCGGCGCGCCCTTCCAGCCCGGGATCAGGTTGGGGCGCACATGCCAGACCACCGCGTCTTCCTTGGCGCCCGCGGCGATCAGGGAGCGCACGACGAACCAGCCGTTCTGGGCCCGGTTGCGCGCGTCATAGAGGGCAAGCGGCGTGTTGGCGGAAATGGTGACGCGGGTGCTGGGGTCTTCCGGCGAGAGGGTCACGCTCCGGGCTCCGGAGGCCATCGGCTGGGGATCGCCCGAACCGTCGGTCGCCATCGGGCCGTTGGGATTGCGCGGGAAGAGGCCGGGCCGGTCGCCCATCAGATAGGTCTTGCCGAAATAGGCCGTCGGCAGGAAGTCCAGATTGAAGCCCGCCTTGCCGACCAGTTCCGGCGGCAGCGGGGCGTCGAGGTCCACCGCGATGCGGAAGCCGCCCTCCTCGGGAGTCACCTTCACCCGATAGTCCAGCTTTTCCTTGGGATAGCTCGAGCGCACCACGATCTGGCCCGGCGCCGCGCCGAGCGTGCGCTCACCGAACATCGGCACCGGATCCCATTGCTCGGGCGTCGGATTGAGCCGGACCTCGCCGTCGGTGGCGATCCGCTCGCCGTGCAGGACGATCTGAATGCCGGCGTTCTTCTCGTCGAAGAAGATCGGGCTGAAGTGGTTTTGCTCGACGATGACGCTCAGGCCCGGCGCTTCGAGCGTCTGGTCGGGACTCAGCCGCAGCGTCTGGCCCTGCGCGGCGATCGCAAGCGCCGACCACGCGACCGCCAAGGGGATGGCGCCAATCTTCCGCATTTCATTTCCTCGCCTGTTAGCGGTAACAATTTTTATTGTTCATCCGCGACTGACTTTCGCCGCCGCCGATGTGGAGTGGCGCCGTCCTGCAGTTTCGGACCGACCTAAGGGTCCTCGTCCGCCGACGACAGGAAGCGCTGGGATCAGTTCGATCCGCAGTTTCGCGCAGTTCTTTTTTGTCCGACTATATCCGGGCCGGTCCTTGCGAGATCACCCGTATTCCAAACCGATTATAACGTCGACAACAAGCAGGCAAGATCGATTTGTCAGCGTAATTCCGGTGAGAACACGATCACGATCGAAGGTCCAGGCGGCTCTCGTCGACCTTTCCGCCAGAAGCCGGATCATCTCGGCGCGCGACCTCCCGAAGTCCGTGAGATCGTTTCGCCGCTGGGGCGCGATGAGTTTTTCCCGGCCGAAAGAAACCTTGGCTTTAGCTTGGGGGTTATCTGCACGCAGGCCTTCCGAAAGGCGCCCGTTGGGGCGGAGCCAACGACCAGGAGCGTTCATGCCGACTACTTCTACAGCGCCGACCGCCGAGCAACGTGTCGCCATCGGCATTCCGGGGCTGGACGACATTCTAGGCGGGGGCCTGACGCGCGATCGCATCTACCTCGTCGAAGGCACGCCCGGTTCGGGCAAGACCACCCTGGCGCTGCAGTTCCTGCTCAAGGGTCGGGAGCTGGGCGAAAGCGGGCTCTACATCACCCTTTCGGAAACCGAGACCGAACTGCGCGCCGCCGCCGCCAGCCACGGCTGGTCGCTGGATGGCATCGACCTGTTTGAACTGGTCAGCGAAGAAGGGCTGGATCCCGACAGCGAGCAATCGGTGCTGCATCCTTCGGATGTCGAACTCGGCGAGACGACCCGGGGCGTCATGCGGCAGGTCGAGGCGACCAAACCCATGCGGGTCGTGTTCGACAGCCTCTCGGAAATGCGCCTTCTGGCGCAGAACCCCCTGCGCCACCGTCGACAGATCCTGGCCCTCAAGCACTTCTTCGCCACGCGCAGCTGCACGGTGCTGCTGCTGGACGACCAGACCGCCGAGGACGGCGATCTTCAACTGCACAGCATCGCCCATGGGGTGATCAGCTTGCAGCGCGCGCCCCAGGAATACGGCTCCCAGCGCCGTCGGCTGGAGGTCGTCAAGATGCGCGGCATCAAGTATCGCGGCGGCTTTCATGACTTCTCGCTCGACACGGGCGGCATCACGGTCTTCGAACGGCTGGTCGCCGCCCATCATCATGCCGAATTCACCGAGGAGATGGTGTCGACCGGCACGCCGGGCCTCGACGCCCTGGTCGGCGGAGGGCTGTCGCGCGGCACCAACATGCTGATCAGCGGGCCGTCCGGCGCGGGCAAGACCACGACGTCCATCGGATGCGCTCTGAGCGCTCTGCAGCGCGGCGAGAAGGTCGCCTATTACCTGTTCGACGAGGGCCTGCCGACGCTGCTAGCCCGATCCAAGGCCTTGGGCATGGACCTGCAGCCGTTCCTCGACAGCGGGCACCTGCTGGTCCGGGCGATCGATCCGGCCGAACTGTCGCCGGGCGAGTTCGCCTCCCAGGTCCGCGACTCGGTCGAGCGGGTGGGGGCGCGCATGGTCGTCATCGACAGCCTGAACGCCTATCTCCAGGCCATGCCCGGCCAGAAGTTCCTGCTGCTGCAGATGCACGAACTGCTGACCTATCTGAACCAGCAAGGTGTGATCAGCCTGCTGATCCTGGGTCAGCACGGCTTCATCGGCGAGGTCCATAGCGACCTGGACCTCAGCTATCTCAGCGACAGCATCCTGCTGTTCCGGTTCTTCGAGGCGTCCGGCGCGGTGCGCACGGCCATATCGGTGGTCAAGAGCCGCATGGCGGAGCACGAAAAGACAATTCGCGAGTTTCGGCTGACCAGCGACGGCATCGAGGTCGGCCAGGCGCTGACCGACTTCCAGGGCGTGATGTCGGGCCTTCCGTCCTATGACGGGAAGGTCGCCATGTTGGGCGCCGACGAGCCGGCCGCGCATGGATGAGCGTATCCTGATCCTGGCGCCCCGCGGACGGGATGCGCAGGTGATCGCCGAAACCCTGACCGCCCCCGGGCGTCGATGTCACATCTGCCCGGACCTGGACGCTCTTACCGAGGCGCTGCAGGAAAGCGCCGGCGCGGCGATCCTGACCGAAGAGGCCCTGGCCCAGGGCGCGAGCGAGACGCTGACCGCGTGGCTCGCGGCGCAACCGTCCTGGTCGGACTTTCCGTTCATCGTCCTGGTCACCAAGCAATCCGGCAAGCGGACCCAGGCCGACGCCGCCCGCCTTCAGGCCATTGGCAACATCGTGTTGCTGGAGCGTCCGATCAACGCCGAGACGCTGCTCAGCGCGGCGGCCTCGGCGGTGCGCGCGCGCCGCAGGCAATATCTGGCGCGCGACCATCTGCTCGATCAGGTCAAGGCCGAGGAAAAGCTGCGTTTCGCCCTGGAGGCGGGACAACTCGGCGCGTGGGATCTCGACCTCGAGAGCCATGACCTGACGATGTCGCCGATCGCCAAGGCGCACTTTGGTCGCGCGGCGGACGAGACCTTGACGCTCGCTGACGCAGAGGCCGCCGTGCATCCCGATGACAAGGCGCGCCGCCGGGCGCGCCTCGCCGCCGCGGTCGAAACCGGCGTCGACTACGATCTGGAATATCGGGTCGTCTGGCCGGACGGGAGCGTCCATTGGCTACAGGTTCGAGGTCGGCCCACTCAGCCCGTTCCCGGCCATCCGCGCCGACTGTCCGGCGTCACCCTGGATGTCACGATACGCAAGGCGGCCGAGGCCGCGCTTCTGGCGATGAACGAGACGCTGGAGCGCCGGGTCGCCGAAAGCGTCCACGAACTTCGTCAGGCCAACGAGCGTCTCCTGAACGAGATCGGCGAGCGCGAACAGGCCCAGGCCGCGCTGGTCCAGGCCCAGAAGATGGATGCGATCGGTCAGCTGACCGGCGGGATCGCCCACGACTTCAACAACCTGCTGACCGCGATCGTCGGCAATATCGACATGATCGAGCGGCGCAGCGACGACCCGCGTATCCAACGCATGGCCGCCAATGCTCGCGAGGGCGTGGAGCGGGCCACCAAGCTGACCGCCCAGTTGCTGGCGTTCTCGCGCAGCCAGCAGCTCGACCTGCAGCCGCTGGAGGTCGACACCCTGATCACCGGCATGGGCGATCTGCTGACCCAGGCCCTGGGGCACACCGTCGCGATCCGCACCGATCTTCAGGCGGGGAGCGTCCGCGCCAACGCCGACCCCAATCAGCTGGAACTGGCGATCCTCAACCTGGCGATCAATGCTCGCGACGCCATGGGGGAGAAGGGAACCGTCACCATCTCCAGTCGTGTCGCCGACGACTGGCACGAGGGGCTCGAGCCCGGGCGGCACGTGGTGATCGCGGTCAGCGACACCGGGCACGGCATACCGCCCGAACTGATGCAGAAGGTCTTCGACCCCTTCTTCACGACCAAGAGCGTCGGCAAGGGCACCGGGCTCGGTCTCAGCCAGGTCTATGGCATCGCCACCCAGTCGGGCGGTACGGTGCGCGTCGACAGCACGGTCGGCGTCGGCACCACGATCGAGATCTGGCTTCCGGTCAGCGACGCGGCTGAACGGCTGCGGTCCGGGGAAATCCCGCTGAACGAAACGCCGCTGAGCCTGGGTGAACGCGTGCTCGTGGTCGATGACGACCCCGGCGTGCGGCGGTTCATCGTCCAGTGTCTGGAATCTCTGGGCTATCCTGTCACCGAAGCCAATGGCGGTCAGGCCGGACTTGACCGCATCGCCACGGATCGCCCCGATCTGATGGTGGTGGATTTCGCCATGCCGGGCGTCAACGGAGCCCAGGTCGCGGCCCAGGCGAGGCGGGCCTTGCCGGGCTTGGCGGTGCTGCTGGTGACCGGCTACGCCGACGCCCGCGCGATCAAGGATCTTGTCCGTTCCGAAGCCGTGTTGCGCAAGCCGTTCAAGGTCAGCGACCTGGCGGTCGCGGTTCGACGCGCTTTGGAGGAGGCTCGGCCGGTAGAGGTCTAGCGGTCGCAAGACCGTCGCCGGAGCAGACCTTCACCTTAATCCGAGCAGGCGGACCTTGGCGACTCAAGTCCAGTGAGCCTTGATGCACGCCGCGAGGCGCTCCTCCTGCTGGCAGGAATGGTGTATCTGTCGCTCGCACGTGGAGATCTAGCCATGCCGCCTGGCGTCGATGCCGGTTCGAACCTATCCAGCTTGGCCAAGGAAGTCGTCAGGGGAGAGTTTGTCGCCCTCCGTCCCTTGTCCGTGGCCGATGCGAGCCTCACCCATCGCTGGCGTCACGCGGACCGGGCCGCCTACCTGAACCAGGCCGCCGCCACGGTGGAGGACCAGGCTCAGTGGATCAGTCATCGTCCCGCCTCGGAGCTCAACTACATCATCGAACTGGCCGGCGGCGAGCCCGTGGGGATGCTGTCCCTGGTCGCGATCGACCTGGCCCACAGGCGCGCGGAATCCGCGAGGTTCCTGATCGGCGATGAAGCCTTGGTCAAGGGCGCGCCGGTGGCGGTCGAGGCCATGAAGCTGCTCTATGAAATCGGCTTCGAGCGCCTTGGTCTCGAGCGCATTCATGGTTTGATCGAAGCTCGCAATCACCTCATGCTAAAGTGGCAGATCTATCTGGGCATGAAGGAAGAGGGTCGCTTGCGCAGCCATTATTTGAGAGACGGCGAGTTCGTCGATGCTGTCGCCTTGGGGCTTCTGGCCGAGGAGTATCGCCGCGTGAGCCTGCCCCGGATGAAGTCGCTGATCGCCCTCGCGCGCCGGGCGCCGGCCCTTTGACCGCTGTGGATCGCCGCCAGCAAGTCCTCGGCATCATTTATGCCGCCTTGGAAAACCTCAACGCCGAGTTGGCCGAGGACCGTCAGGTCGTGATCGGCCCGACGACGGCCCTGTTCAGCCCCGACGCCGAGCTGGACTCCCTGTCCCTGGTCTCGGTGATCATCGACGTCGAGACCGCATTGACGCTGGAATGGGATGCGCCGATCGCCTTGACGGACGACCGCGCCATGTCCCGCGCCATCTCGCCGTTCGACGACGTCGGCACGCTGACGGACTACATTCTCGAACTCCTCGACGAAGCCCGTCCTGCCTGAGGCGATTTCCATGGATAACGCTTCAGGTCGTTACGAGGGGCGGGTCGCCCTGGTTACCGGATCCACCCGGGGGGTGGGCCGCCTGATCGCCGAACATTTCCTGGCGCACGGCGCATCGGTGATCGGCTTCGCGCGGTCGGCGGGCACGATCACCCACGACGCCTATCAGCATGTCGAAGTCGACCTGGCCGATCCGGTGGCCATCCAGAAGGCGTTCATGGGCCTGCACAAGAGCGCCGGCCGCGTCGACATCGTGGTCAACAACGCCGCTGTCCTGACGTCGCAATATGCGATGATCATGCCGCCCGCCGCCGCCCAGGCGATGGTCAACGTCAATCTGCTGGCGCCGTTCATCGTCTCGCGCGAGGCGGCCAAGTTCATGCGCAAGACCAAGTGGGGCCGGATCATCAACATCGGCTCGATGGCCGCCAGCCTCGAGCCGGTCGGCGACTCCGTCTACGCCGCGTGCAAGGCGGGGCTCAGCACCCTGGCCAACGTCATGGCCAAGGAGTTCGGCGCCATGAACGTGACCTGCAACACCCTGGCGATCACGGCCATCGAGAGCGACATGCTCAGCCAGTTGCCGCGCGACAAGATCGACCAGATCATCGCCGGTCTGCCCGTGCCGCGCTTCGCCGAGCCGGCGGACATTCTCAACGCGGTCGACTTCTTCGCCTCGGACGCCAGCGACTACATCACCGCCCAGACCCTCTTTCTGGGCGGGGTCAATTGACGATGCCCGCCCATGAGGCCGAAACCGCCGCGCCCGTCGCGGTGGGGGACGGCGTCTGGCGCGTGACGGGCGGAACCTTCTCGTCCAACGCCTATGTCTGCGCGGCGGGAGACGGCGGCGACGGCTTCATCATCGATCCCGGCCTGGACCCGGTGAAGATCGACCGGGCGGCCCAGGCCCTGGGGCTGACGCCGCGCCAGGTGTTCTGCACCCACGGCCACTTCGACCACATCGGCGGCGCGGCTCATTTCCAGAAGGCCTACGGCGCCGAGGTGTTCGTCCACCCGGCCGACCTGAAGACCATGAAGAGCGGCAACTTCCTGCTGATGGTGTTGAAGATCGCCCAGCGGATCGAACTGCCGCAGGTCACCGCCGTCGACCTGGCGGCCGGGCCGTTCACGGTCGGCGGACGACCGCTGACCTATCATCCCGTTCCCGGCCACACGCCGGGCAGCTGTTTCATAGAATACGGCGACGCGCTGTTCACGGGCGACAGCCTCTACGCCAGGGGCGTGGGCCTGTCGGACCTGCCCGGCGAGGATCACGACGCCCTGCGCCGCAGCCTGCTGGCGCTGTGGGACCAGATTCCGGCCGAGCGGATGATCCACCCGGGCCATGGCCCTTCGGCCACCTTCGGCGCGATCGGCGTCGACAATCGCGCGCTGCTGGACTTCCTGTTCGGCGCGCAAGACCCGAGCCTTCAAGAGCCAGGGAACCCAGCCTGACATGTCTTCCCCGAGCGGCGTCCGCATAGTCGGCGTAGGCCACCACCTCCCCGACATCATCGAGGACAATGCGGAGCTTTGCCGCAACCTCGAGGTCACGCCCGACTGGATCATCGAAAAGACCGGCATCAAGCGACGCTATCTAGCCGGGCCGGACGAGACCGCTTCGGGCCTGGCGCTGAAGGCGGCGCGCCGCGCCCTGGCCTCGGCCCGACTCGCGGCCGAAGACATCGACCTGATCGTCGCCTGCACCTTTTCGGCCGACTACACCTTCCCGGCGCTGTCGGCGAAGATCCACAAGGACCTGGGCGTCAAGGGCGGCCAGATCTTCGACCTGCAGGCCAATTGCGCCGGCTTCGTCTCGGGCCTCACGGCCGCCAGCGACCGCATGGCCGCCGACCCTTCGGTGCGCAACGCCCTGGTCGTCGGCGTCGAGCTGAACAGCCGCTACATCGACCGCGCCAACGCCGACAGCGCCATCTATCACAGCGACGGCGCCGGCGCGGTCGTGCTGGGCCGCGATCCCGGCCGCGGCGTCATCGCCTCGTCGTTCCACACCGACAGCTCCAACTACGAAGCCGTGCGGGTTCGTGGCGGCGGGTCGAGCTTCCCGGTGATGGGCCGCGCCGCGCCGGCGGACACCGACGTCATGGAGCTCAACGGCCTGGCGACCTGGAAACAGGCGATCACCCATCTGCCCACCGTGATCCGCGCGGCCTGCGCCAAGGCCCAGGTCGACCCCAAGGCCGTGGACTTCTTCGTCTTCCACCAGGCCAACTACAACCTGATCGACTACCTGGTGCGCAAGATGGGCTTCGATCTGTCGCGGACCTACACGAACGTCCAGGAGATCGGGAACACCGGCGCGGCTTCGGTGGCCATCGCCCTCAGCGAAGCGGTCGAGCGCGACCTGATCGCTCCGGACTCGCTGGTCGTGCTGGCGGCGGTCGGCGCCGGCTTCAACTTCGGGGCCAGCGTCTGGCGCTGGGGCCCCGTCACCGCCAGCGGAGAAATCTAGGATGTTCTCCGATTTCGAAGGGCTCCAGGTCGGCGACACCCGTTCGCTGAGCCGCTCGATCACCGAGGCGGACGTCCGCCGGTTCGTCGAGATGACCGGCGACGACAATCCGCTGCACGTCGACAGGGCCTATGCGGAAACCACCAGCTTCAAGGACATTGTCGTCCACGGCATGCTGGGCGCCTCGTTCATCTCGACGGTGATCGGCACCCAGCTGCCGGGACCGGGCGCCCTGTGGGTCTCCCAGAGCCTGGACTTCCTGCTGCCGGTGCGTCTGGGCGATGTCCTGACGATCCGATGCGTGATCACCGGCAAGCACGAGCGCGAGCGGCTGCTGGACCTGGACACCACCATCACCAACCAGTCGGGCCAGAAGGTGCTGGCCGGCCAGGCCAAGGTGAAGGTGCTGGAGACCGCCAAGCCTGCCGAGGACGCCGCGCCGCCCCGGCGCGCCCGGACCGCCCTGGTCACTGGCGGAGGCGGCGGCATCGGCCGCGAGATCTGCCTCGCCCTGGCGCGCGACGGGCTCGACGTCGTGGTCGCCTATCGCGGCCGCGCGGACCGCGCCCAGGCGGTGGTCGACGCCATCACGGCCCTGGAGGGTCCGGTTCGCGCGGTGGCGATCGCCGCCGACCTTGGATCGGCGGACGGCGCCAAGACCCTTGCGCGACAGGCGGCCGAGGCCTTCGGTCCGATCGATGTCCTAGTCAACAACGCCTCGTCGGCGATCGGCGCCAAGCCGTTCGAAGCCCTGGACTGGGACGATGTCCAGGTCCAGCTCGACGTGACGGTCAAGGCCGCCGTGCTGCTGGCCCAGGCCTGCCTGCCCGGCATGAAGGCCCAGCGCTTCGGCCGGATCGTCAACATCACGTCGCAGGTCATCGAAGGCGCCCCGACCCTGACCTGGACCGCCTACGCCATGGCCAAGTCAGCGCTCGCGACCCTGTCGCGCTACCTGGCGGCCGAGGTCGGGCCCAGCGGCGTCACCGTCAACTGCGTGGCGCCGGGCATGACCGCCACCGCCCTGATCGGCGACATTCCGGAAAAGGCTCAGCTGATGGCGGCGCGCCAGACGCCGATGCGCCGATTGGCGACACCGCAGGACATCGCCGCGGCGGTGGCCTATCTGGCCTCCGAGAGCGCCGGCTTCATCACCGGCCAGACGGTCAGCGTGAACGGCGGCATGGTGATGCGGTGACCGCCGCGGTCGAGGCCGACGCCCTCGCGGGATGGATGCGGATCCTGGCCGATCCCGAGGCCTCGCTCGCCAGCCTGATGGGCGCGGTCGAAGATGTCGAGGCCCACGCCAAACTGCCGCTGACCGCCCACGTCGGGGTCAGCGCCGGAGCGACGGTCGATCTGCTGGGCCTGTTCCTGCGTCGGCACGCCCTGCTGTCGGGCGTTCGTCTGCAGGTCACCCAGGGCAATTTCGACGACCCGCTGGGCGATATCGAGCGCTTCGTTCAAGCCGGTGTCGAGTTCGTGGTTCTGGCGCCGTTCTTCGACACGCTGGAGCCGGCTTTCGAGGCCCGCGCGGCGACGATGCCTGAGGCGGAGCTGGCGGCGCGCGAGGCCGAGATGCGCGGACGTTGGCGACTGGCGCTGAAGGCCGCCTCCGGCTTTCGCAAGGTCCTGCTTTGCGACTTCCATCGCATGACCGCTTCGGTGACGGGCGGGGACCGCACGGACGCCGTGCTGGAACGCTTCAACCGGGCGCTGGACGAAGAGGCCTCCGCCTTCGCCAATGTGCGCCGCCTGGACATGTCGGCCATGATCGCCGAGGTCGGGCGCAAGGCGGCCTTCGACATGCGCTTCTACCTGCGCAACACCGCGCCCTATTCCGCCGCCCTGCTCGACGTCTGGGGGCGCCAGGTCGCGGCGGCCTCGCGCGCCTATGGCGGCCGGTTCCACAAGGCGCTGGTGCTCGACTGCGACAACACCCTGTGGGGCGGCATACTGGGCGAGGACCTGGCCGAAGGCATACGCATCAGCCCCTTCGACTACCCCGGCAACGTTTTCTGGCGGGCCCAGGCCGAGTTCGTCGCGCTTCAGCGGCAGGGCGTGCTGTTGTGCCTGTGCAGCAAGAACGATCCGGAAGCGGTCGATGCGCTGCTGCACACCCATCCGGACATGGTGCTGCGATCGTCCGACGTGATCGCCAAGCAGGTCAACTGGGACGACAAGGTCGGCAACCTGCGTCAGATCGCCCAGACCCTGAACATCGGCCTCGACAGCCTGGTGTTCCTCGACGACTCCGCCTTCGAGTGCGAGTCCGTCCGGACGCAGCTGCCCGAGGTGGCGGTGTTCCAGGTTCCCGCCAATCTCGCCGAGTATCCGGCGGTGATCGCCCGGATCAAGGACCTGTTCCTGGCCAGCGGAGACGGCGACCCGGGGGGCGACAAGACCCAGCAATATCGCCAGCGCGCCGAGGCGGTCGCGGCGGCCGCGGCGTTCGACAGTCACGAGGACTATCTGGCCTCGCTGGACCTCACCGTGACCATCGCTCGCGACGACCCCGCCCGGGCCGCCCGGGTCAGCCAGCTGAGCCAGAAGTCCAACCAGTTCAATCTGACCACCCTTCGCTACACGCCCGAAGACATCAGCCGGCTGATCCAGGACCAGGCGGTCACCGTCTATTCCCTGGATGTGGCGGACCGGTTCGGTCCGGCCGGCACGACCGGGGTCGTGGTGGTGCGCCGCGAGGGCCAGGTCGCCGTGATCGAAAGTCTGCTGATGAGCTGCCGGGTGCTGGGCCGCGGCGTCGAGCAGTCGCTGTGGGCCACGGTGGTGGAGGACGCCCTGGGCGAGGGCTGCGTCACGCTGCGGGCCGCCTATCGGCCGACCGCCAAGAACGGACAGACCGCCGACTTCTACGACCGCCTGGGGCTGTCCCGGCAAAGTGACGACGACAGCGGCCAAGTCTATACTGCCGCTCTGGCGACGTTCGTTCCTCCTTCTACGCCGTGGATCAAGGTGCTGCATGATTGACGAAGAGGCTCTCAAGAGCGTGATGGCCGCCGTGCTTCGCGTGCCGGCGGATCAGATCGGTCCGGACGCCAGCACCGACACCCTTCCCGTTTGGGATTCCTTGCGCCACATGAACCTGATCCTGGCGCTGGAGCAGGAGTTCGGCGTCTCGATCCCGGACGAGGACGCCGCCAATCTCAGCTCCTATGCGCTGATCAAGCTGGTGCTGAACGAACTGACGGCCGACTGACATGCAGTGGCTGCTGGACCGCTTCGCGAGCGCGCCCGACACGCTGGCCTTCGACCACCAGGGGCGCGAGGTCACCTATGGCGCGGTGGTCGAGAGGGTGAACGACTTCACCCGCCAGATCCAGCAGGAAGGCATCGCCCCCGGCGCCAAGGTGGCGATCCTGGCCGACTATTCGCCGGAGGTCTTCTGCCTGATCATGGCGCTGGGCCTGAACGGCGACATCGTGATTCCCCTCAGCCGGGCGGCGGTCGTCGAAGAGGACGCGGCCCTGGCCATCTCGGGCTGCGACTGGTTCGTGGAATTCGATGCGGCGGGCGGCCAGGCGACCATCCGCCGTCATGGGGTCGCCGCCGACACGCCGCTGGTCGAGGGCCTGGTGGAAGCCGGCCGGCCGGGATTGATCCTGTTCTCGTCGGGTTCGACCGGACGGCCCAAGGGCATCCTGCATGACCTGGAGCGCGTCGCCGACAAGTTCCGCAAGATCCGTGCGCCGGTCGTGGCCATTCCTTTCCTGATGATCGACCATTTCGGCGGCATCAACACCATCCTGGCCATCACCAGCAGCCTGGGCACGGTGGTGACCGTCGCCGATCGTTCGGTGTCGGCGATCTGCGAGGCGGTCGCCCGCCGCCGCGTCGAGCTTCTGCCCGCCACGCCGTCCTTCCTGTCGCTGATGCTGGCTTCGGGCATCCATCGCGACCTGGACTTGAGCTCGCTCAAGCGCATCACCTACGGCACCGAAGTGATGCCCCAATCGGTGCTGGACCGCCTGGCCAAGGCCTTTCCGGGCGTCGAACTGCAGCAGACCTACGGCCTGTCCGAAGTCGGCGTCCTGCGGTCGCAGTCGCGGGGCGACGGATCGTTGTGGGTGCGCGTGGGCGGCGAAGGATTCGAGACCAAGGTCGTCGACGATGTGCTGTGGGTCCGCTCGCAATACCGCATGGTTGGATATCTGAACGCCCCGTCGGAGTTCGACGCCGAGGGCTGGTTCAACACCCAGGACCGCGTCGAGGTCGACGGCGAATATCTGAAGATCCTCGGGCGGATCACCGACCTGATCAATGTCGGCGGGCAGAAGGTCTATCCGGCCGAAGTCGAGGACGTGATCCTGGAGTTGGACAATATCGTCGACGTGGCCGTGTTCGGCGAAGCCCACGCCTTGCTCGGCCAGATCGTGGCGGCCAAGGTGGTCCTGCGCGAACCCGAGCCGGCCGACGCGTTGAAGCGGCGGTTGCGCGTGGCCTGCCTGGCCAAGCTGGCGGCCTACAAGGCGCCGGCCAAGGTCTATGTCACCGACGAACCCCTCCACACGGCGCGACAGAAGAAGACCCGCCGCGCCTGAAGCCTGGGTGGATCACCGCTCGAGGCCGTCTCTTGATTGATGGAACTTCCGCATGACGGCCGTCCCCCCCAAACCGACCGATTTCGCGGTGTCGATCCTCGGCTACGAGCCGGCCGAATTGATCCGGGCGGCGGACGATTGCATGGCCGCCGGCGACCATGTCAACGCCGAGATCCTGCTGCGCGCGGCGGCCATCAAGCGACCGGCGGACGGCTTCACCCGCTATAGACTGGCCAGCGCCCAGATCGCGCTGCGAAAGCTGGACGAAGCGCAATTGACCCTGACGGAGGCGCGCGACCTCCATGCCCAACTGGTCGTGCAGGCGACCCATCCCAACGCCTTGGCGCCGGACGCGACGACGGACGAATTGGTGGCGGCCGCCGAGGCGCTCTATGGCAGAAACCAGATGGCGGCGTCCGTGCATGTCATGCAGCGCCTGCTGGAACGGCGTCCCGACAATCCGGGTCTACGCGTCACGCTCGGCCTGGCCTTTCAACATCAGGGCCGGATCGACGAGGCGATCGCGGCTTATGAAGGCGCGCTGCGCCACTGGCCCGACCCCGAGAACCACTCTCACCTGCACTATATGCGCGCCTTCCAGCGCTCGACCCCGGACGCCATGCTGGAAGAAGGCCTGCGCTGGGCGGCGCTTCATGCGCCGGCGACGCAGATGCCGCGCCCGCCCGCCCTGTATCGACCCGGCGGTCGCCTGCGCATCGGCTATTTCGCGCCGCTGTTCAATCAGCATCAGCTGAGCAAGTTCATCCAGCCGGTGCTCGAGCATCACGACAAGAGCCGCTTCAGCATCGTCTGCTATTCGGGCGCTCCCGCCGGCGACGCGACGGCCAAGAGCATCCAGGCCGGAGCCGATCTGTGGCGCGAGATCGACGGCCTGGACGACCAGGCCTTCGCCAAGCTGGTGGTCGATGACCAGGTCGACATCCTCGTGGACCTCTGGGGCCACACGGCGGGCAACCGGCTGCCGCTCTTCGCTCTCAAGCCCGCGCCGATCCAGCTGTCGTGGATCAACTATATCGAGACCACGGGCCTGACCCAGTTCGACTACGTGCTCCACGCCGACGGTCACGACCTGCCGGGCGCGCAGGCGCTGTACAGCGAAACCATCCTGCCGATCGGACCGATCGTGGCGCCCTACCGGCCCTCGCACGACGTCCCCGCGCCGGAGGACAGCCCGATGCTGGCGTCCGGCGTGATGACGTTCGGATGCTTTGGTCATCCCGCCAAGATCACGCTGGACGTCATCGCCGCCTGGGCCAGCATGCTGGCCGCGGTCCCCAATTCCAGGCTGGTGCTGCGCTCGGCCTATTTCGACGATCTGCCGCTGCGGCAGACGATCTGGACCCAGTTCGCCGCCTTCGGCATCGCGGAGAACCGCATTGTCTTCCCGCCGTTCGCCAGCGGCCGGGACTTCCTGCTGACCTATCATTCGGTCGACCTGATCCTCGATCCGTTCCCCTATCAGGGCCTGACCACCACGCTGGACGCCATCTTCGCCGGCGTGCCCGTCCTGACCTGGGAGGGCGGCCACATGCACGATCGCATCGCTTCGGTCAGCCTGCGCGCTTGCGGTCTGGACGAGCTGATCTGCGAAAGCCGCGAGGCCTACGTCCTGACCGCTATCGAGCTGGCCAAGGATCCGCAACGGTTGAACGCCCTGCGCGCCAAGGTGCGGCCGGGCTTCGACGCCTCGCCCTATCGCGACGAGGCCGGTTTTACACGCCGCTACGAAGCCGCGCTGGAAGCCATGGCCGACGCCTACCAGCCGGGCTGAGGCGCCTCAGGCGCTGAAGCCGCTCAGATCGACCCAGCGCAAGTCCCGGCTGGCGGACGCCGCATCGGGCGGGGCCAGGTTCGCCAGGCGCAGAACATCCAAGGCTCGGTCGCGGAAGCTGAAGCCCTCGCGAACCAGGGCGTTGCAAGCCTTGACCAGCGCCAGCCGCTCGTCCTCGTTCTGCAGATAGTGCGCGCAGAGCCGTTCCAGTTCGTCCACATCGCCGTAGGTCGGCACGGGGCAGTCGTCGCCGAAGATGCGGTAGAGGTCGGACGGCGTGCTGCGATGGGTGATCAGCAGCGCGTTGGACGCCATGATGTCCACCACCCTGTACTGGATGGCCTCTTGCGACACGTGGCTCTGGGGCACGTTGATCGAGATCTTCGAGGCGTCGTAGATCCGGCGCAGATCGGCGTGGGTGGCCACCGGCGGGCCCGGCTGAAGGCTGTTCATCACCGCCGCGCTGGAGGCCAGCAACCGCCGCCAGTTCTTGTTCCCGAACAGGGCCATCCCGTGCGGCGACAGGCGCTCAACCACTGAAAGCCTTTGGCGGTTGGTGGCGATGTTCTGCATCTGCATCTCGAAATAATCGAAACTCCAGGGCAGGGTCTTGAGCACGGCGAGGGCCGCGGCGTCGTCCAGGGCTCGAAGATCACCGTCGCGTTCGATCAGCGCCAGGCAGAGCCGGGTCAGGGCGTGGTAGTCCGGCGCGGTGGCGATGAGGTCGAAATAGTCGTCCAGGTTGGCGTCGCCCACCAGGCTGGCCACCCACGACACGGCGTGTCGCGGCGTGGCGGCCGGATCCCCCATCAGCTCCGGACGCGTGACAGGCGAGCGGAAGTGCAGGCGCGATTGGATACCCGGCACATGCTCCAGCAACCGGCGCTCGAGGGCCGAGGACAGCGCCAAGACTTCGACGTCCTGATGGAAGACGTCATACAGGCCGCCCTCCAGGTAGCTGAACAGGTGCTCGGGTTCGTCGACGATCATCGTCACCACGCGGCCGGCGACCGCGTCGATGATCTCGGGCAGCAGCATGGCGTTGTTGAAGGACAGGGCCATGTCATAGGCTTGAGCGCGGATGTGCTCGGTGATCTTCGCCTTCGACAACTGCGGGTTCAGGCCATAGATGCCGCCGCCTCTGCTGAGCTGGTTGCCCAGGTAGATATCGACGGAAACGCCCAGTTCCGCGAAGGCGGAGATGGTTTCGACCATGTAGGCGTCGGGCTGGTTCTCAGGATTCCAGGCGTAGCCGAATAGGCAGATCTTCATTGTTCCAGGGCCCCCGCGCCCGTCGATCTAGAAGCTGTTGACGGCGTCAATCACGTCCCGAACCTGATCATCGGTCATCACCGGGCTGATCGGCAGGGAGAGCACTTCTCGCGCCAGGGCTTCGGCGACCGGCAGGTCGCTCGGCAGCCCATGGCCTCGGTAGCAAGCCTGCCGATGCGGCGGGATGGGGTAGTGGACCTGGGTCATCACGTCTTGAGCCTTGAGGTGTTCGGCCAACCGGTCGCGGTCCGCGCACCGGATCACGAACAGGTGCCAGACATGGCTCAGCTCACCGCCATTGCCGATGTGCGGCAAGGTCACGGCGGGATGGGTGATGCCGGCGCGGTAGCGTTCGGCGACCCGTCGGCGCAGAGCGTTGTCGGCGTCCAGCCGAGGCAGCTTGACCCTGAGGATGGCGGCCTGAAGCTCGTCCAGGCGGCTGTTGGTCCCTATGAGCCGGTTCTCGTACTTGATCTCCGAGCCGTAGTTGCGCAGCGCCCGCAGGTGAACGGCCAAGGCGTCGTCGTCGGTGGTCACCGCGCCGCCGTCGCCCAAGGCGCCCAGGTTCTTTCCGGGATAGAAGCTGAAGCCGGCCGCGTCGCCATGAGCGCCCACCCGCCGCCCATCGGTCATTGCGCCATGGCCCTGGGCCGCATCCTCGATCAACAGCAGGCCGCGCTCGCGGCACAGCGCCGACAGCTCGGCCATCGGCGCGGCCTGACCGTACAGATGAACGGCCATGACGGCGCGGACCTGGGGCGTCAGCGCCGCCTCGACGCCGGCCGCGTCGAGATTGAAGGTCGCCGGGTCAGGCTCGACCAGGACAGGCGTCAGACCGTTCTGGCTGATCGCAAGCAGGCTGGCGATAAAGGTGTTGGAGGGCGCGATGACCCCGTCGCCGACCTTCAATCGTCCCTGATCGATCCAGGCTCGAAGGACAAGCGCCAGGGCGTCCAGGCCGTTGGCGACACCGATGGCGTGGCGGGTTCCGGTGAAGGCGGCGAACTCCTGTTCGAACCGCTCGCACTCCTGGCCCTGGATGTACCATCCGCCCTCGATAACGCGCCGGGAGGCGGCGGAAATCTCGTCGATGATCGGACGGTTCACCGCGCCGAGGTCCAGGAAGGGAACCATCCTCAACGCTTCCCTCCGCGCACGTCGGCGAGAAAATCATAGTAGTCGCGGTAGTAGTCTTCTTCCTCGTAGTGCCGAGACGCCAGAACCAGGCACACCGAACCCGACGAGAAATTTTCCAATTCCCGCCAGGTCATCGCCGGCATGTAGAGCCCGAAATAGGACCGATTGAGCGAGAAGGTCTCTTTCTTGCGGCCGTTGTCGACCACAACGTCAAAGCTGCCTGAAGCGGCGATGATCAGTTGTTGGAGCTTCTTGTGCGCGTGGCCGCCACGCGCCCCGCCGCCCGGCACATCATAAAGATAGTAGACGCGCTTGATCTCGAACGGGACCGTCTCCTGCTCTTCGATCGATGTCAAATTGCCCCGTGCGTCCTGTATTCGCGGTAAATCAATGACGCGCCAGGGATCGGTCGACTTTTCATTTTCCATGGAAGGGTCCCACTCCATGTTGTCGGACTTCGATTAAAGCGCAGTCTATTCCGATTTGCGCCAGGCCGGTCCAGCGGAAAGCGCGACTTGCCGTCGCAGCGCTCGACAGCCGCTCCGCCTGAACCGCTTCGGGCGCGGTGGCCGGGACGCGGTCGTCCGCGAGCCCAGATCAAATCCGGTGTCTGTCTTAGTTTTTCGCGTTCAGGGTCAGGTGGCCGGCCTTGAGGCCCGGCGCGGTGACCTCGACCGTGAGCGGACCCTCGCCCTCGGCGCGGACCAGGCCCGTGGCTCGCCCCGCGTAGGGCGCGCGCGTCGCCTGGCTGAACGGCGCGTGCTCGGCGGGTGCGCCGTTGTCGGTGGCGACGACGCGCCCGCCGGTGGCCTTGAAGGTCAAGGCGGCCGTGGCGCTCGGGACGACGACTCCATTGGCGTCGACGATCCGGGCGCGAACGAACGCGACGTCGTCGAAGTCGGCGCCGACCTGGGCGGCGCTGCTTTCCAGAACGATCCGCCGTGGCGCGCCGGCGGTGCGCAGGCGATCGGTCAGGCCCGCGCCCGGACCGCCCCGACAGGTCGCCACGACCTCGCCCGGCGCGAATTGAACCGACCACTGGCGGGGCGAGGCGTCGGCCGGCAGCGGCTTGGCGCCCAGGGCGCGACCGTTGAGCATGACCTCGACGCTGGCGCAGTTGCTGTAGACCTCGATGGTTTCGTCGTGCGGACCGAGCTCGGCGGGCGTCCAGTCGTCGAACACCCGCTGCGGCGCGGCGGGGGTCGCGACCGCGATCATGGTCGGGAGCGCCGGCGCGGGGCCCGCGCCGTCCGACGAGGGCGGCGGGGCGGCGGGCGCCGCGTTGCGCACGACGTGGATGACCGGCGTGTCCGACCACCAGCTCTGGCGCTCCATGCCGGCGATCTTGAGTTCGCCGACCCGGTCGATCAGACCGTCGGGCTTGCCGATGTTGGGCCAGCCGCTGCGGTCGCTCTCGCCCAGATAGTCGACCCCCGTCCACAGGAACATGCCGGCATAGGCGGGGTCGTCGCGCACGGCGATCCAGCTCGTCCGGGTCTTGGAGTTCTCCGTCCCCAGGATCTTGCGCGCCGGGTTTTCCTTATGGGCCGCGATCAACTCGCCTTCCCGGTAATTTTGCCCGACCACGTCGAGCATGTCGGCCAGCCCGTTCTGGTAGTCGCCCGTCACGTTGGGGCGGAAGAGGCCCATGGTGAGCGGCCGGCTGGGATCGGTGGCGCGGGCGACGGCGATCAGGCTGCTGAGCGCCGCCTTGGCCTGGACGGGATAGGCCGTGTCATGGATCTCGTTGCCCAGGCTCCAGATGACGATGCTGGGGTGATTGCGGTCGCGACGAAGGATGTCGCGGGCGTCCTTCTTGTGCCAGTCGCCGAAGAACAGGTGATAGTCGTTGGGCGTCTTGGCGACGTTCCATTGGTCGAAGAGTTCGTCCATCACGACCAGGCCCAGCTCATCGGCCGTGTTCAGCAAGGCCGGTGAGGGCGGGTTGTGGGCGGTGCGGATGGCGTTGACGCCCAACGCCTTCAGGACGGTGAGGCGCTGACGCCAGACCGCGGCCGGGACCGCCGCGCCGACGGGGCCGCCGTCCTCGTGCACGGCCACGCCCTTGAGCTTGAAGTTCGCGCCGTTCAGCCAAAAGCCGGTGTCGGCGCGAAACTCGGCGGTTCGGACGCCAAAGCGCACGCGCTCCTCGTCGGCGACGCCCTGAGCGTCGCTGACCCGGATCACGGCCGTGTAGAGCGCGGGGGTGACCAGGCTCCAGAGCCTGGGCTGGGGCAGCTGAAGCTCGAGCGTCGCCGTCTTGACGGCGGCCGGGGCGATGGTGATCGGCGCGGCGTCGCCCTGAACGATTTCTCGGCCGTCGGGCCCAAGGACCGTGACATTCACCTTGGCCTCGCCGCCGCGCTCGGCGGCGTTGGCGACGTCGACCTGGATCCGCGCGATCGCGGCGTCAGCCGATATCGTCGGCGTGGTGATCGCCACGCCGCCCTGGTCGATGGAGAGGTCGCCTGTTTCGATCAGCCGGACTTTGCGCGTGATCCCGCTGCCCGTGTACCAGCGCGACGAGGGCGCCCTGGAGGTGTCGGCGCGCACGGCCAGCACGTTCCTCCCGTCGTCGCGCAGGAAGGGCGTGAGGTCGTAGCGTAGGGCGACATAGCCGTAGGGGCGGTGGCCCAGGTGGTGGCCGCTGATCCAGACGCCGCTGCGCTCCATCACCCCGTCAAGCTCGACGAACACCCTGCGACCTGGCTTTGGCGCGAGATCCAGCGTCCTGCGGTACCAGGCCACGCCGGTGGGGAAGAAGCCGCCGGCCCCGCCGGCGCGCGCGTCCTGCGCGACGGGCCCGTCGATCGCCCAGTCGTGGGGAACGCTGACGGCGACCCATTGGCGATCATCGAACTCAAGGGTTTCCGCGTCTTGCGGATCGCCTTGCTGGAAGCGCCAGCCGTCAGCCAACGGCGTGGTCAGGCGGGGTTGCGACGCCGCCTGGCCGCCGACCAAAGCGCTGGCCCCCAGCGTCAGGAGCGCCAAGCCGACACGGTAGTCCATCTGGTTACGCGCCTCATCCCCGGTGCTCCCATCGCGACGCGGGAGCTTTTTTCATCACAGCGCCACTTGCGTCCTAGATCAAGGTTATTCCAATATGAAATACCACGTTTCATATTGTGGAACTTATGGATACGCTCGGTTTTCCCTGAGGCTGGACGGCGGCCGCCCAGGTTTTGGAGGCGTGTGACGTAGCGTTTTGAGTTCAAGGCGGTGAGCGCCCATCGCCGAGCGGGACGGCGCTCCGCCTATCGGCGCAGAAAAATGGGACCGGCGCGGCCGGCTCGAAAGGGACGGGAACAATGCAGGACTTCAAGCTTCGGTCGGCGGCCGCGGGCCACTGGACGGCCGTGTCGCTGGGCGCGCTGACCATCGCCCTCATGTCGGCGACGGCCGCCACCGCCCAGACGAGCGCTCCGCCGCCTCCCGCCGCGCCCGCCGCCACGGCCGACGACTCGATGGTCGAGGAGATCATCGTGACGGGTTTCCGCGCCTCGCTGAACAGCGCCCTCGCGGTCAAGCGCACGGAAAACGCGGCCGTGGACAGCATCATGGCCGAAGATATCGGCAAGTTCCCCGACAGCAACCTGGCCGAGTCGATGCAGCGGATCCCCGGCGTGACCCTGTCGCGCGGCGACGGCGGCGAAGGCCGCAACATCTCCGTGCGGGGTCTCGGCCCGGGCTTCACGCGGGTTCGCATCAACGGCATGGAAGGCGCGTCGCAGACCGGCTCGTCCGACATCTACGGCGCCGGCAACAGCGGCCGCAGCTTCGACTTCAACGTCTTCCCGACGGAAATCTTCTCGTCGCTGGCCGCCCGCAAGACCGCGTCGGCCGACGTGGAGGAGGGCTCTCTGGGCGCGACGGTCGATCTGAGGGCCCCGCGTCCGTTCGACTCCAAGGACGACCAGGTGCTGACGGCCACCGCGCGCGGCGTCTACAACAACGTCTCCAAGAGCATGGATCCGCGCTTTTCGGTGCTGGCTTCCAAGAAGCTGACCGACAGCTTCGGCGTCCTGGGCTCGATCGCCTATCAGGATCGCAATATCCGCGAGGTCGGCTATTCGGCGGTGGACATCCTGTCGGCCAACAGCAACGGCTTGACCGTCAATGGCGTGGTCCACCCCTTCTGCACGCCGATCGGCTACGCCACCACCAGCCCCTCGCCGATCGGTCAGGCCGGCAAGGGCGCGACCGCGACCAACTGCAGCACCAACAACCCGCGGACCAGCACGACCGCGGCCTATGACGCCGTCGCCGGCCTGCGCCGCGCCGACCTTTCCACCACGCCCGGCAGCGGCGCCTTCCTGCCGCGCCTGCCGCGCTACCTCAACTCAGAGCAGGACGCCAAGCGTCTGGGCGGCACGCTGTCGTTCCAGTGGAAGCCGGGCGCCGACACCGACGTGGCCCTGGACCTGATCTATACGAAGTTCAAGGTCGAGCGACGCGACAACTACATCGCCGGCATCTCGTTTGGCCGTAACGTCAACAACAACGGCCAGCCGATGGTGTCGGTGCGCGATATCCAGTTCGATTCCCAGGGCTCCCTGGTCTACGGCCTGTTCGACGGCGTGGATGTGCGTTCCGAAGGCCTGGTCGATCGCTTCACCTCCGAATTCAAGCAGGCCAACCTCGACTTCCGCCACCGCTTCTCCGACAAGTTCGAGGTCAGCGGCCTGGTGGGGCGCTCGGAGTCGACCTGGGACGGCACGCTGCGCCTGCAGACCTTCATGGACGCGATCGACGCCGACAATTTCAGCATCGATTTCCGAGACGGCGGCTCGACGCCCAAAATCGCCTACGGGTTCGATGTCGCCAACCCGGCCAACTTCGCCTACGGGCCGCCGCTCGCCGACGGCACCGTGCTGGGCGGCTTCACCGCTCAGGGGCGGCCCCAGTTCAACAAGACGATCAACACGACCGCCGAATTGAACGGAAAGTGGGACCTGGTCGACGCCGTCACCTTGAAGTTCGGCGCGCAAGTGCGCGAAAGCGACTTCACCAGCTACCAGCTCAACATTATCCCCAGCAGCACCGCGGTCGTGGCCTTGCCGGCGGGGACCTCGCTCGCCAGTATCACCCGGCAGATCACCGGCTTGGACAAGCTGTGGGGCCACGGCGCTCCGGCCGCCTGGGCCGCGATCGATCCGGCGAAATGGCGTCAGGCCACTGGATTCGACAGCTTCAAATATTGCGGCGTCGAGTGCGGCGCGGGCTCGTCGCGGATCAAGGAGACGGTCAAGAGCGCCTACGCCATGGCCGATTTCCATGTCGACGAGGCCTTGCCCATTCCGGTCCGCGGCGATGTCGGCGTGCGGTATGTCCGGACCGAGCAATTGGCGATGGGCTATATTCCGGTCGCCGCGCCGACGGGCTCGACCTATCCGACCGTCGGGCAGCGTAACGAGGTCGACCGCACGTACGATGACTGGCTGCCTTCGGCCAATGTGGTCTTGGAGTTCACGCCCAGCCTGCTTGGCCGCTTGTCGGCCGCCAAGGTCATGTCCCGCGCGGAACTGGCTTCGCTCACGCCCTCGAGCGGCGTCAACGGGATCACCCGGACGGGCACGATCAACAACCCCTTCCTCGACCCGATCCGCGCCGACACCTACGACGCGGCGCTGGAGTGGTACTTCCGGCCCGGCTCGCTGGTCTCGGTGGCCTACTTCCACAAGAAGATCGACACCTTCATCCAGCGCGTCACCAGCCAGACGCCGTTCAATCAGTTGGGGCTTCCCGACGCCTTGCTGGCCAACACCGGCGCGCTGCCCACGGATGTCTTCACGGTCAGCCGCGTGGAGAACACGCCTGGCGGTCCGCTCTCGGGCGTCGAACTGAACCTGCAGGCGCAACTGGATTTCCTGCCGGGGGTCTGGAGCCACTTCGGCGTCCTGGCGAACTACACGCACGTGACGTCGAAGATCAATTACATCCTGGCCAGCGCCAACGGCGCCGTCACGGCGTCGACGACGGCCGACCTGACCGGCCTGTCGCGCGACTCCGCCAGCGGCACGGTCTATTACGAGGACGATCGGTTCAGCGTCCGCGCCACCGGCAGCTATCGCGGCAAGTACATCCGCGGAATTCCCGCCTCGCCGGGCAGCGATCTTCAAGGCAACGCCGCGACCTTCTATCTGGACGCGTCGGCCTCGTACGCGATCAACGACAACTGGAAAGTGATCCTCGAGGCGCAGAACCTGACCGACGAGGAAAACCGCCTCTATATCGACAGCCAGCGTCAGGACACCCTGTTCCAGACGCGGATCGGCCGCACCTTCACCGTTGGCGTGACCGCGCGCTTCTGATCGAGGCGAATGGCGAGCCCGCCATCCTGCGGGCTCGCCATGACGTCACATTTCCAATTCGAGAGTGCAGACAGGCTGCAGCGGTCGAGGCCCGCGCGTCGGCGCCGACGGTGCGGAACATCCCGTCAGTCGTCCGTAAAGTAGTCCGCGATCGTCGCATCCATCGATTCCAGTTCGAAGGTCGGCGAGCCCGCGCACTCCAGGGCCCGGCGGATCTGCCAGGCGCTGCGGCCGACATGGATGCCCATGGCGCGCAGCTCCTCGACGATCGACGTCCGGGTGGCGTCGTCCACCGACTTGTTGTTCTCCAGTCGCGCCTGGTCGAGCCGCCAGCCAAAATAGCTGTCGGGCGTCAGCTCGATCACCGCTCCTGGGGCCGGCAGCCATTCATAGATCGCGCAGCGGCGATCCACCGCGGCGTCGACATAGTTGGCCAGGCAGTTGCGATAGCGCCGCGCGGCGTCGCGGATCGCCGCCACCGTCTCCAGGGGTCTCAGGCGTTCCGTGCCCGGATGAGGCGGCTTGGGCAGTTCTCGCCGGAAATCGTCGGCCACCAGGTTGAACAAGGCCTTGGCGGACGGGGCGCGGGTCCAGGCGGCGATCCGTTCGGCCAGCACCGACCCCGGCAGGCGGCGGCTGAGCAGGGCGTGGGCCTCGGCCAGCAGCTTGGCCTGGGCGGCCGTGACCCGCACCGCCACGCCCCCCGCGTCGCGCAGGGGGCGCGGCAGGGCGCTGAGGGTTCGCACCTGAAGGGGATCGATGCGCTCGGCGTGGCGTAGGGTCTTGGCCGGCTTGGGATCGGCCAGCAGGATCAGCAGGGCGCGATAGTCCTCGGGCGTCCAGGCGATCTCGCCCAGCCGCTCCAGCGCCCGTCCCAGGCCTTCGGGCGCTGGATCCAGCACCAGCCGCACCGCTCTGCGCAGCGGCGCCTCCAGCAGCAGGTCGACGTCGAACGGCGCGCGCCCTTGAGGCCGGGCGTCGGTCTCGGTCGCCAGCAGCAGGCAGATAAGGTGTCGCCGCGCCGTGGGGGCGGTGACGAACGGGGTGTGCGGCGCGGGCCACAGGGCCGCCAGCACGTCCGCATAGGCGGGCGCGATCAAGCGCAGCAGGGGCGAGGCGAGCTCGGTCGCCTGGGCCAGAACGAGGGTGGTCATCGATAGCTCCCGGCGACAGCCGGGGCGGGCCGTCGCTAGCGGATGTTTTGCGGACGAAGCGGGCGCGGCTCGCACGACGCGCGCCATCGCACCGGGATCGGTGGCTTGTATGGCTGGGCGGCGTTCAAGGTCATGCGGCGGCGGCTTCCTGGCGGATGGGCGAACGGGAAGGCGCTGATCTCATGATCTCCGATCGGCGACAAGGTCGCCGCGGCCGCCAAGGCGCGTTGGCGTTCACCTTGTTGCCGCCAAGACACGGTTCGCCGAACGGCGTGCATGAGCTACGGAACTCCGCCTCGACGCTTGCGGGACCGTCTATATGCGAATACATATAGGGCGCTATATAGATGAGGCGCGCCATGACTGCGGACACTCTCGCCGACCTGGGACCCGCTTTCCTGGGCAGCCGATTGAAGCGGCTTTCCGACCGGCTGCAGGCCGAGGCCGCCGCCGTTCTCCAGGCCCACGAGCTGCCGATCCAGCCGGCGCAACAGGTGCTGCTGGCGGCTCTGAAGCGGGACGGCGCCCTGACGATCGGCGCCTTGGCCCAGCGGCTGAGGATCAGTCAGCCGACGATCACCCGCACGGTGCAGGGGCTGGTGGACCAGGGGCTGGTCGGGGTCAGCCGCGAGGCGCGCGACCTGCGCCACAAGACCCTGTTCCTGACCGACGAGGGCGCGCGCGTGATCGGCGCCGCCCAACGCGAGATCTGGCCGCGCGTGGCCGCCGCCGTGTCGGAACTGTGCGACGGCGGCGAGCAGGCGTTGCTCGACCAGATCACCGCGCTGGAGGCCCGGTTGGACGCCAAGTCGATGGTCGATCGGGTCGGCGCGGCGCAGGGCCTGTCGGTTCTCGATTTCTCCGACGATCTGGCCGAGGCGTTCTACGCGATCAACGCGGCGTGGATCTCGCAGATGTTCGTCCTCGAGGAGAACGACGTGACGCTGCTGGAAAACCCGCGCGAGCTGATCGTCGACAAGGGCGGGGCGGTGCTGTTCGCGCAGACGCCGGATCTGGGCGTGGTCGGGACCTGCGCGATCATGAAGGCCAAGGACGGCTGGTACGAGCTGACCAAGATGGGCGTGCTGGAGGCCGCGCGGGGTCGCAAGGTCGGCGAGTTCCTGCTGGCGGCGGCGATCGAACGCGCCGAGGCCATGGGCGTGGCCGACCGACTGTACCTGCTGACCAATCGCAAATGCGAGCCGGCCATCCATCTCTATGAAAAGCGGGGCTTTCAGCACGACGCCGAGGTGATGACTCTGTTCGCGGCCCGCTACGAGCGGTGCGACGTGGCGATGCGCTACAGGCCTTCGGCCCCGTCGGCTTAGCGGGCGGGGGTCCTTCCTAGAGGCTCCGACTCCGGCTAAGAACGGAGCATGAACTTCTCAGATCCGTTCCTGGTCCTGGCCCTCGTCTTGCTGGTCGTGGCCATTGTCGCCGCCGCCGTCGCCGTCTGGGCCATGGCCCGAGCCGGCCAGGCCGAGGCCAAGGCCTGGGGGCTGAACGAACAGCTGGTCCAGGCCGGCGAGCGCGCCCGGCTGCTGGAAGACCAGGCCGCCACCCAGGCCGAGCTGCTGCGCGCCCAGGCCGCCCAGCAGGCGACCATGACCGCCAACACCGTGGCCGAGGCGTTGATCAGACGCACGGAGGACAACTTCAAGAGCCGCGAACTGCTGAGCCAGCAGCGGCTGGAAGCCCAACTCAAGCCGGTGGCCGAGACCCTGGCCAAGTTCGAGGCCCAGGTCACCGCCGTCGAAAAGGCCCGCGCCGAGGAGACCGGCGGCCTCAAGGCCCAGATCGCCGCCCTGATGGAAGCCTCGACCGCCACCCAGCTCGAGGCCCGCAAGCTGTCGGCCGCCCTGCGGCGCGGGGCGGGCGTCCAGGGCCGCTGGGGCGAGCAGATGCTGCGCAATGTCCTGGAGATGGCCGGGCTCAAGCACGGCGTCGACTTTCACGAGCAAGTCCAGCTGGACGGCAATCGGCTGCGGCCGGACGTGGTCGTGAAGATGCCGCGCAACGCCGCGTTCGTGATCGACGCCAAGTGTTCGCTGACCGCCTATCTGGAAGGCCAGGACGCGGTGGAGGATGGACTGCGCGAGGCCGCCCTGGTCCGCCACGCGGCCAGCGTGCGCGAGCATATCCGCCAGCTGTCGGCGAAGGCCTATTGGGACGCCCTGGAGGTTTCGCCGGACTTCGTGGCCATGTTCGTGCCGGGCGACGGGATCCTGGCGGCCGCGCTGGAGCGTGCGCCCGACCTGATGACCGAGGCGATGGAACGGCGGGTGATCGTGGTGACGCCCTCGACCCTGTTCGCTCTGTGCAAGGCGGTCGCCTATGGCTGGCGGGTGGAGGAGCAGGCCAAGAACGCCGTCGAGGTCGCCGCCCTGGGGCGCGAACTCTATAAGCGCGTCGCCGACATGGGCGGCCACGTGGCCGGCGTCGGGCGGTCGCTCTCCCTGGCCGTCGACAAGTACAACGCCTTCGTCGGGTCGCTGGAAAGCCGCGTCCTGCCCAAGGCCCGGGAGTTCGAACGTCTGAAGGTCGAAGGCGGCGGGAAGTCGATCGACGAGGTCGGCGCCATCGAGACGGCCGTCCGGCCCGTGACCAAGCTGGATGTGGCGGAGATCGAAACGTCGCACCTGGAAAGCCCGACCTTGACGCTCGGAAATGACCCCACTACCTGAGGGGGATCATGGCCATCCGTCGTATCCTCACCGTCGATAACCCCGCCGACCTGGCGATCCTGAAGCAGGTCTCCAAGGACGTGCCCGCCGTGGACGACGCCCTGCGGGCGCTGATGGACGACATGCTGGAGACGATGTACGACGCCCCCGGCATCGGCCTGGCGGCCGTGCAGGTCGGCGAACTGGTCAATGTCATCGTCATGGACCTGGCCCGCGAGGGCGAGGAGCCGGCGCCGCGCTACTTCGTCAATCCGAAGATCACCTGGGAGTCCGAGGAGCTGTTCTCGTACGAGGAAGGCTGCCTGTCGGTGCCGGAGGTCTATGACGCCGTCGAGCGTCCGGCCAAGGTCAAGCTCAGCTATCTGAACTACCAGGGCGAGGCCGTCGAGGAAGAGGCGCAGGACCTGTTCGCGGTCTGCATCCAGCACGAGATGGACCACCTGAAGGGCGTGCTGTTCATCGACCACCTGTCGCGCCTCAAGCGCGACCGGGCGATCAGCAAGGTGAAGAAAGCCCGCCGGGCGGCTTAACCGCCGGGGACATGCCCTCGCGGCGTGTCCCCCATCAGACGCAGGAGCCTATTTCAGCAAGATTGTGCGCCCGTTGAGGGACACGCCGCGAGGGCATGTCCCCGGCTGAGTTACTTCGTCGCCTCGTGGACGTCCCTCTTGGCGTTCGCGCCGGCCTTCTTGGCGTCGGCGTTGATGTCGGCCGCCGCTTCCTTGGTTTCCTGGCCGGCCTTGGCGCCGGCCACCTTGGCCTTGTCGACCGCCTCGCCGGCCGCGACCTTGGCGTCGGCGGCGGCTTCCTCGGTGCTTTCCTTCAGGGCCGTGCCGGCTTCCTTGACGTCCGGGTCGTTCTTGATGTCGACAGCCGCCTGCTTGATCTCGCTGCCGGCCGCCTTGGCGCCCTCCTTGATCTGGGTGGCATGCTCGTCCGAGCAGGCGGCCAGCGACAGGGCGGCCAGGCCGGCGACGGCGAAAAGGGCGATGGAGCGCATGGCGTTCTCTCCTGGAAAGGGTCGCTGATAAAACGACGCTCTACGGTCGAGGTTCCGACTCAGCGCGCACGCCTGTTCGCCTCCCGCGCGGGGCGGCCTTCCTAACGGGAGCCGGGCCGTCTAAACGTCCGCCATGCGCCTCGCCTTTCTCGGAACCCCCGATTTCTCCGTCGCCTGCCTGGCCGAACTCGTCGCCGCCGGCCACGAGATCGCCTGCGTCTATTCCCAGCCGCCCGCGCCGCGCGGCCGCGGCCAGGATCTCAAGCCTTCGCCGGTCCACGCCTTCGCCGAAAGCCTGGGCCTGCCGGTGCGCACGCCGGTCTCGATGAAGACGCCCGAGGAGATCGAGGCCTTTCGCGCCCTCGACCTCGACGCCGCCGTGGTCGTGGCGTTCGGCCAGATCCTGGTGCGGGAAGTGCTGGAAGCTCCCCGCCTGGGCTGCTTCAACCTGCACGCCAGCCTGCTGCCCCGCTGGCGGGGCGCCGCGCCGATCCAGCGGGCGATCATGGCCGGCGACGCGGTGACCGGCGTCCAGGTTATGCGGATGAGCGAAGGCCTGGACGAAGGCCCGGTGCTGATGGGCGAGCAGGTGCGGATCGACGCCCTGGAGACCGCAGGAACCCTGCACGACAAGCTCGCCGCCGTCGGCTCGCGCATGCTGCCTGTCGCCCTGGCGGCCATCGAGCGCGGCGGGGCCCGCGAGGTCCCGCAGGCGGAGGAGGGCGTCACCTACGCCAAGAAGATCAAGGCCGCCGAGGCCCGCATCGACTGGACCCGTCCCGCCGTCGAGGTCGACCGCCACATCCGCGGCCTGTCGCCGTTCCCCGGGGCGTGGTTCGAGGCGCCGAGCGAGAAGGGCCCGGTGCGGGTGAAGGCCCTGCTGTCGCGGGCCGAGGACGGTGAAGGGGCGCCGGGCGCGGCCCTGGACGACGCCCTGCTGATCGCCTGTGGCCTCGATGGCCAGGGAGGCGCGGTCCGCCTTCTGAAGGCCCAGCGCGAGGGCAAGGGCGCCCAGGACGCCGAGGTCTTCCTGCGCGGCTTCCCGGTCGCGGCCGGAACGGTCCTGGCCTAGATGCCCCGCTACCGCCTGACGATCGAATATGATGGCCGGCCCTATAACGGCTTCCAGGCCCAGGCCTCCCAGCCATCGGTGCAGGGCGCGATCGAGGCGGCGGTGACGGCTTTCAGCGGCCAGACGATCCGCATCGCCGCCGCCGGCCGCACCGACACGGGGGTCCATGCGACGGGTCAGGTGGTGCATGTCGATCTCGAGCGCGACTGGCCGGCCGAGACGGTGATGAACGCTCTGAACGCCCATCTGGTGCGCGAGGCGGTCAGCGTGCTCGACGCCGTCCTGGTGTCCGACGATTGGCACGCCAGGTTTTCGGCCAACGAGCGGCGCTACCTCTACCGCATCCTCAACCGTCGCGCCCCGCCGGCGCTGGACGCTGGCAAGGTCTGGCATGTCAAGAAGCCGATCGACGCCGACGCCATGCACGCGGCCGCCCAGGCCCTGGTGGGCCTGCACGACTTCACCACCTTCCGCGACATGGCCTGCCAGGCCAAGTCGCCGCTGAAGACCCTGGACGTGGCGCGGGTCCTCCGGGTCGGCGAAGAAGTCCACTTGGTGTTCGAGGCCCGCTCGTTCCTGCACCGGCAGGTTCGGTCGATGACCGGCACCCTGGCCGAGGTCGGGGTCGGGCGTTGGACGGGCAACGACGTGCGAGCGGCTTTGGAGGCCCGGGACCGCACGGCCTGCGGGCCGGTGGCCCCGGCCGATGGATTGTACCTGACGGGCGTGGGGTACGAGCGCGAGGACTAGGGTTTGCGCGCGCGCTGGGCCCGCGCCGTCTGGATCTGGCCGATCGCCAGGGCCAGCATGAAGGCCCCGAAGGCGGCGAGGACGAGCGTGAGAAAAGGGGTCATGGAAGCTCTCCGTGGTTGAACGGTGAAGCTTCGTGCGACCGGCGCGTCCCGGCCTTGATCTGGCTCAACGCCCTCGAAGGCCCGTCATCCCGGACAGCTGCTGCGCCGTCCGAGGCGACGGAGGCGCGCTAGTCCATCAGTTCGGCTGGGACCTTGCCACCGTTCTCGGACAGCTTCCGGATCACCTGCTTGTGCAGCCAGATGTTCATCGCCGCGCTGTCGCCCTTGTCGCCGGTATAGCCCAGTTCGTCGGCCAGTTCCTTGCGTTCGGCCAGGCTGGACTCCATGCCGACCAGCTTCATCAGGTCGACGATCGAATGGCGCCAATCCAGTTTCTGGCCGGCGTTGGCGGCCATGTCGTCCAGCGAGGCGGTGACGTCGATGGCCTGGGGGGGCGGGGCGGGGGCCGCGGCCGCGGCGGTGG